>ERZ778496.18-NODE-18-length-222047-cov-13.027244_pt1 | contig 222047 bp, 206 predicted proteins | sample MGYA00433099_ERZ778496 | MGnify/ENA primary metagenome ERZ778496 (study PRJEB29527, sample SAMN07138962) | mouse gut metagenome | material: feces | host: mouse | place: China:Nanjing | collected 2016-01-25 ...
GACACGGAAGGTTCATCATCATAGTTGAACAGAGGGAAAATAGCCTTTATAAAGCAAACAAAAGGGATGCTTTTAAAACTATACCCATTTCTCAGCTATTCAGTACATGATACTACGATATCCATCACAATCGGCTCTGTTTTAGAGGTAAATAAAAATCGTCAAAGCCAGTAAAATCAATAGATTTAGGCTTGACAGAATAGGAAGGATTTCTATGGATGACTTAAAATTAGTTAAAAATAAAGATGCGACATTTGTTCCATATAGAATAAAGGACCTTATGATAGGAAAAGACTTTTTGAAAATAGGTGGTCCCTGTAGTGTTGAATCACGAGAACAAATAATACGTATTGCAAAGGCTGTTAAAATGAGTGGTGGCAATATAATAAGGGGTGGGACTTTTAAACCGCGGACTTCTCCCTACTCATTTCAAGGATTAGGCAAGGAAGGGCTGAAATACTTACATGAGGCAGGCGAACTTACAGGCTTACCAGTAGTTACAGAAGTGATTGACATTAGAGATATAGAAAGTGTTATGGAATATGTTGATATAATTCAAGTGGGAGCTAGAAATTCCCAGTGTTATCCGCTATTAAAAGAGTTAGGAAAAATTGATTTCCCTATAATTTTAAAAAATGGGTTAGGCACTTCGTTGTATGAGTGGTTGGGAAGTGCAGAATATATTTTAAGTGAAGGCAACAATAAGGTAATATTGTGTGAAAGAGGGATAAAAACCAGTGAAAGTTTCACGAGGAATACGTTGGATTTAAGTATTGTTGCCGCTATAAAGAACGTATCCTGTTTACCGGTAATTGTTGATCCATCACATGGTACAGGAAAAAGAGAATTAATTGGACCTATGTGTTTAAGTGGAATAATGGCTGGATGCGATGGGTTTATGGTGGAGATACATGATTTTCCACAAGAAGCATTGAGCGATGGAGAACAGGCACTACTTCCAGTAGATTTTAAATGTATTGTTGATAAAGCAGATATAACAAAGAGAGTATATGCATTGTTGAACTCAACAAGCAGCATTTCGGAAATAGAGGACATATCTCGCTGGTATATGGCATTGTGAATGGTCGAAAATACAGTTATACATATCAATGTGGAATATAGGTTAGCAGATTATCAGAAAAGATGTTTATTGATAATCTGCTTTTTCATATTATTTATGGACTGGCAGTCAATGGTTAAAAATGGAGTATTCCTGTAGAATGAGTTTATATCACATTGATAGTTTTTCTTTTTAAATATGAGATGTGATAACTGAAATTAAAAGTTCAGGGAATTGTACTTTGACAATAGAATATTGGCACGGTGGAAGATTTTTGATTTTAAGATGCCATAAATGACATATTGCTGAAATCTTCCTTTAAGAATACAAAACATTTTGGGCATGCGATAGAGCATGAAGAAAAGTAATCAGCTACGCCATAATGTACCTGCCCTATGGGTGAATGCTAGGAATCGTAATAGAAGAAGTAAAGGTATGAGCGGCACTTATTCATGGATTATTTAACCAATAATTTAAAAGCCAATATGATAATGATACCTCCGTAATATTGAATCACGGTCCGGGTAGCGCCGGAGGCATGAGTAGTGAGAAAGGGTGCTGCAAAGTGTCAGGCAGGGTATGGTTAAACTGGTTCTACGTGTTCCCATGGTACAAGGGGTGAGATAATATACAGCCGCATCAATTTTGATGCGGTGTACCATTAAAAAGTTAGAGTTATGTGGCACATTGGACTGCTATATAATTGTGATTTTTTAATTAAGTGTTTTAGAATTTTTTTGGTTCTTACTTGACACAGGCGGGAAAAACAACGTTGATGCGTATACTGGCAACTATGTTGAATCCATCATCAGGAACAATCCAAATGAATGGGATTGATATTAAAGACAAGAAAGAAGTTCGTAAAATGATAGGATATCTCCCACAAGAATTTTCGGTATATCCAAATATGAGCGTGTATTCTGCATTGGAGTATCTTGCAGTCTTATCAGAACTCCCCCAAAATATCCGCAGGCGGCGTATCAATGAGTTATTAAAACAAGTGCATTTAGAACAGGAAAAAAATAAACGATTCAAGAATTTATCTGGCGGTATGAAAAGGCGATTTGGAATTGCACAGGCTTTGTTGAATAATCCCCAGATTTTAATTATCGATGAGCCGACTGCTGGACTAGACCCCGAAGAAAGGTTACGTTTTTATAATCTTCTTTCTGAACTTGCTATGGACAGAATCATTTTAATATCTACGCATATACCGGGCGATATAGAAGCGACCTGTTCTAATGTAGCGGTTTTATGTTCTGGAGAAGTGATCTTTGAGGGGCAGATTGGTAACTTGATAAAATTGGGAGAAAGAAAAGTATATACCACTACGCTTATGCAAAATGAATTAGAAAAGTTTAAGCAGATGTACCATATTATCAATGTTCATCAAAATGGAACGAATATATCCTGTAGATTTTTATGTGGTGGCACTCCGCAGAAAGATTGGGTTGCTTGTGAGCCGACGCTTGAGGACAGTTATATCTATTTGATATCGAATTATAAACAGGGGGTGAAATAAATGTACTTCATAAAGGAATTAAAAAGAATTTGTTTCAGTTTTGTGTATCTCTTATTTATTGGACTTCTGTTGTTTAGCTGGCATGACAATTTCTATGGGGTAACAAATAAAGAAATATCTTCGTCCAAAGAAAGTGATACTTCTATTTATTCTGAAATAGCAGGTGGTTCTTTTTTGAAAAAGCCAGAAAAAGGGGCAGAAAGTTATGGGATGAAAAAGAAAGAAGTACCAGAAAAAATTATGTGTGGTGGTACAGATATTTTAATAGTAGAGTATTTAAAAAATTCTTATTCCACCTACCCGTTTACTTACTACAAAGAGGTTGTTTTGAGCGACAAAGAACAAAAAGAAATCTTAGATATTATTACTGAGATAACAGGATTGAATGAACAGCAGATCAATCATCTTCCAGAAGATTACTTCCCAGCTGTAAATGGGAATATTATACATTTTGGAGAAAGTGTGAAACCGGATGGGAATGGAAATTTTACTTTTAAAATGGGGGACAGTGACGGCATAGATACTGAACAGGATTACACAAAACAGTTCGTACCCCAAGTGTCTTATGAAAGATTTCAGAAGCTAATGGAGAAAGCAGAAAATATTATAGGGAAAGGTTCTAACTACTCCATGAAAAATTTGACACAATATTATGGTCTGTCTGAAATGACCTATGAGGAGGCAATGGATGAATACAACAAAACAATTTATGATGATAAAGTAAGTAATGCTTTTGCCAGATTGTTTTGTGATTATATAACAAGAGCATTAGGACTGTTCCCTGTTTTTGTAACTGTTATTTTCTGGTTAAAAGATAGAAGAAATCGCATGAATGAATTGATAGACTGTAAACCAACAGAAACAGCAAGATTTATTTCTATTCGGTTTTTAGCTTTGCTTACGGCTGTTATGTTACCAGTAGTTCTTTTGAGCTTTGAGTCCTTAATTCCATTAATGAGGTATTCAGCGGATACGGGTATCGCAATCGATCTGTTTGCCTTTTTCAAATATATGATATGGTGGCTGTTACCTACATACTATGAGCTGACGAGTATGCTCTTGCAAGCAGAAAAGAAATGACTTAACGGTATGCTTATGATAGAATATACCTGATAGGCGAAATTGAATTTATCAACATATGGTTTTCTTATGTTTTATACTGAGATAAAGTTGCACTAGAAATGTTCCCACAAAGGGGATAATTGAAGCATAAGTGATATGTTGATTTTACAATGATTTATAGTTTGTGAAAAAAGGAGATTGTTTATGGCAAATTCAATTGAACGAATAGGTGTATATCATTGTGCAGAAATTGCTGAGCGTAATAACTGGTTGTTTCGAGAACAACCAATTGATGATGTGGGTATAGATGCTCATATGGAGTTTATTGAATCGACTGGAGAGTCAAAACAACTTCTTGCATTGCAAATAAAATCTGGGGCAAGTTGGTTTAAAGAGAAAAAAGATGATTATATTATTTTCCGAAATATTAATGAGAGACAATACAATTACTGGACAAGGAATTCTTTGCCTTGTATTGTAGTTTTATATAATCCTGATGCTGACCTGTGTATTTGGCAAAAGTTAACAGCTGAAACTATCCAAAGAACAAATGCCGGAAGAGGAAAAGGTTTTTTTGTCAAAGTTCCTTTAACTCAAGTCTTTTTGAATGCTTTGTCGAATAAAAAACTTCTTTCTTTTACGAATTTGCCACAACATATTACAAATTACAACTTTTTATTATTTCAAAAAAAATTTATGCAAATCATTCAAAATGGTGGGGAAATTAAATTACATTCAACGGAATGGGTAAACAAAAGCAGTGGCAGGGGTGAAACGGAATTAATTGTCGATGACGGAAAAAGTATTCAAAATTATTCGTATCCATATTGGTTTCCTTTTACGCCGTACACTATGGTTTTTCCACAACTATTTCCTTGGGCAGATTTTTCAGCTGATGAAGATTTTTTTGAAGAAAATGATGAAGCTTTATGGCGAGAATATCATTGTTATTATGACAAAGAAGATGATGAATGGATTAATGTTGGAGATACATTTGAAGAATTTCGTAGAAAGTTAGACCCAATGCGTAGTATTGACCATTCAGGAGAAGTTGCAGAATATATGTTGGTGCTTAGTTTAAATGAGTTGGGGAGGTCGTTTTTAAATGTAGATGAATTTGTATCACAAAATCGTCCATATGTAGAGGCAAGACCAGAAGAAGAATAGAAAGACTAGGGAGGCACACATGAAAAAAATTAAACTCAATGACAATCTAAAAAGAGAAACATCAATTGACGAGTATAAACTCAATCCAACTGAAAAGTATGTGATTAACATTGAAGAAGAAATGGAATTTCAGATAGCAATAATGAGATCATTTCAGATTATGGGACCTCCTCCTGCACTTAAAAATTATCATGCGTGGCTATTTGAAAATGGTTTTAATGTAAATGCACCAAATCCGACAAATGAGTTTGTAGCTAAATATTATGGTGTTAAACCGCTTTGGAAAACTGCTTATTCACAGGGAATTGTTGTAACGGCAGAGAATGAAAGCGACTATTTTATTGTTATGGAATGTAGTGGTAAAAATAAAGGATATAAGCATACAAAAGTTATCCTAACCTTAGGTGGTTGTATGTGAAGTATCTATACACACATAGTAAAGATTTAATACTTGAACACAGATTTTTAACAGAGTTTGTATGTTTTTTATGTAAGTAGAAAACAGGCTAAAATAGATTCCAGTTAATGGATAACGACAAAACATATAATCTACAGGCATATGTCAAAATGGCATATGCTTTTTTAATTGGAGGAATACAGAATGAACGATATTGAATTTAAAGAATATCTAAGAAAAGAACGTCTGTCCTATGGCGTTTCACAAGGTTGGCTTGCTTATCTGTCCGGCATCACAAGACAATACCTCAATGAAATTGAAACAGGAAAATCCCATGCCAGCGACAGCCTAAAGGCAAAATTGCTTGCCACATTAAATCTGTTTGCTTATGATACCCCTTTATTCCTGCTAATTGACTACCTCCGTGTCCGCTTCCCCACCACTGATGCAGAGAAAATCATAAGAAATATCCTACAAATCAAACCAGATTATCTGCTCCATGAGGACTATGCCTTTTACGGTTACAAGGAACAGTATTCTTACGGAGATATTACCCTGATGGTTTCACGGGACGATACAAAAGGGCTTCTGCTGGAATTAAAGGGAAAGGGATGCCGACAATTGGAAACATTACTACAGGCTCAAAACAGGGATTGGTATGACTTCCTGCAAGCTTGTATCAGTTCTGGCGGTATCATCAAACGGCTGGACTTAGCGGTCAATGATGTGGCGGGGTTATTGGATGTTCCCCTACTGATTGAGAAATGCAGTAACGGGGAGCTTCTCACACGCTCCCACAAATGGGAAGCCATGCACGCTGGCGCGCTCAGCAGTAAGGTAAAAAGAGACAGGGACAAAGGAAGCACCCTGTATATCGGTTCTCGGAGCAGTTCCCAGTATTTCTGCCTGTATCAAAAGGACAAGGAGCAGAAAGGCAAGCACATTCAGACAGACATCAAGAACCGCTTCGAGGTTCGCCTGACCGACAAGAAAGCGGAAAAGGCAGTACGTGACCTGCTAGAAACACACAGTCCCGAACAGGTGGTGTTCACGATCATTAACAGGCAGATGCGTTTTATTGCCTGCAAAACCGATTCCATAGACCCTATATGGGAATGGTTCACCGGAAAGGACAGGAAGCCCATTGAACTGGAAATGCGGGCAGAACCCTATACAATGGAGCGAACCGTGGAGTGGCTGAAACGTCAGGCGGCACCCAGCCTTGTCAGCATCCACAGGATAGAAGAACAAAACGGCACCCATCTGCTGGAAGAGATATTAAAACAGGCAAAACTAAAGGAAACCCACAGAATACGCATAAGGCAGATGACAACTGCCGTAGAAGATATGATTGATACCGCCGTTCCCCAAAAAGAGAATGACGGTATTTTTTAGTTTCTTCCTGTAGGATTGCCAAATGCATACCTGTAAATCGTATTAATAGCGGAAAAGGAAAGAAAAAAATTTACTTCAAAAATGCAACAAAATAACGTTCCATGGGAAGTTACGGTATGAAAAGGGTAAGTTCCTTTTCCTTGTTCTTTGATAATTGAATACAGCGGTCAGATACCTTTGACAGGCAGTGAGCCGTTGGAGTGATACGCCATGACCTTATTCCGGTAAGTGAGCGGTTTCCCTTATCACGTCCACAGGGAAATTTGTCCATTTCCCCGCCATGACCTGTCCTGTCAGATAATGATACTCCCGTACAGCCACAGTCCGAGCGTTAGAAGCGTCGCACACAATGGGTACGGCTGTATGAGAACCATACAGGGCTTTTTATGCCGTGGGCTTTTGACGCAAGCCACCTGACTGCTTGAAAATTTAACAGAGAAAGGGGGTGTTTTATGAGTAACACAGATATTCCGGTATGGGAACGCTATACACTTTCCATTGAGGAAGCGTCAAAGTATTTTCGTATAGGTGAAAAGAAATTAAGAAAACTGGCGGAAGAGCATCAAGGAGCAGGCTGGTTAATTATGAATGGAAACCGCATTCAAATAAAAAGAAAATTGTTTGAGAAAGTGATTGATGAGTTAGAGGTAATATAGTTGCAATTTTTGCTACAGACTCACTCTTAGGATATGGCGAATCCGCCCCGGTTATGGTATACTCTTTATGTCATATCGGGGCTCTTTCAGAAGTGGAAAGGAGCGATTATGAGCGAAAAAAGACGGGATAGTAAAAACCGTGTTTTACGCAATGGAGAGAGCCAACGTAAAGACGGGCGTTATATGTATAAATATGTAGATAATGCAGGGAATACCAAATATGTATACAGTTGGAGGCTGGTCAAGACAGATAACGTGCCACAGGGGGCAAAAGACGATATGCCACTAAGGGATAAGGAGAAACAGATTCATAAGGATTTAGAAGATGATATTATTTCTTCTGGTGGTGATATGACGGTCTTAGAGCTGGTAAAAAAGTATGTGTTACAGAAAACAGGTGTAAGGCATAATACGGAAGCGAATTATAACTTTGTAATCAATATCATCAAGAAAGAAGCATTTGGGAAGAAACGAATTGATAAAGTAAAACTCTCAGATGCTAAAGGATGGCTGATTAAGTTACAAAGTGATGGCAGGGGATACAGCACCATACATACAGTCAGAGGTGTTGTAAGACCAGCGTTTCAGATGGCAGTGGATGATGATTTGATTCGTAAGAATCCTTTTGAATTTCAGCTTGCAACGGTTGTTGTCAATGATAGTGTGACAAGAGAAGCCATTACCAGAAAACAGGAACGAGCCTTTTTAGAATTTGTAAAGAATGATAAACACTTCTCAAAATATTATGAGGGTATTTACATTTTGTTCAAGACAGGACTTCGGATTTCTGAATTTGTAGGGCTGACAAAGGCAGACATTGATTTAAAAAAGGGAATTATCAATGTAAATCACCAGTTATAGCGTAAACGGAACATGGAGTATATCATAGAGGACACCAAAACAGACAGCGGGACGAGAATGATTCCAATGACGGATGAGGTCAAGGAATGTTTCAGAAAAATCATTGAGAACCGTAAGAATCCCAAAGTAGAACCTATGATTAACGGAAAAGCTGGCTTTCTGTATCTTGATAAAAACGGCATGCCAATGGTTGCATTGCATTGGGAGAAATATTTCCAGCATATCTGTGAAAAATATAATAAGATTTATAAAGTAGAAATGCCAAAAGTAACACCTCATGTATGCAGGCATACCTTTTGTTCCAATATGGCAAAGTCGGGTATGAATCCAAAAACATTGCAAAAGATTATGGGACATTCGGATATTGGGGTAACACTGAATACTTATACGCATTTAGACTTTGATGATATCCAACAAGAAATGAAAACGGTGTGCAGTCAGCCAGATATGCGTGAAAAGGCTTAAAGAATCTTTTCTGAGTGAGTTGTAAAGTTGTAAACAAGGAGTGGTTTTACAACTTATTTTACAACTTTTGAGTGGAAAAACATGCTGACTTATACTGGTTTTTGCGAAAACAGGAAAATATACAAGGTTGTAAAAAGCCTATGAATTCAAGGAAAATCAAAGATATAAGGAGTTAAGCGAACATGATAAAAATACTATTCGTCTGCCACGGCAACATCTGCCGCTCCCCCATGGCCGAATTCGTCCTAAAAGACATCGTCCAAAAAGAAAACCAAAAAGACAATTTCCACATCGCATCCGCTGCCACCAGTACAGAAGAGATCGGCAACCCGGTACACCAAGGAACCCGTAACAAACTGCGGGAAGTAGGTATTTCCACAGCGGGCAAATACGCGGTGCAGATGAAAAAGTCAGATTACGCAAAATATGATTATCTCATAGGTATGGATGAATGGAATATCCGCAATATGAATCGCATTGCAGGCGGAGATCCGGAACACAAAATCTGCCGTCTTCTGGACTTTTCTACGAATGCAAGGGACATTGCAGATCCATGGTACACAGGAAATTTCGAGACAACTTATTCTGATATTGTAGAAGGCTGCCACGCATTCCTGGAGACATTACAGCGGCAGAAAAAAATCAGATGAAATACCAAACGCAATCAAAATAATTTATAAAAACATCCAGGAAGGCCTGAGTCTATGCAGAAAAGCCAAACGGAATACTCCACCTACTTATTTACACACTTGTCAGAACTCCAAAACATAGGAATATTTGCTATAAAAGATACTGAAATCATTTCATATCAAAAGAATTCTGCCCACAACCCCTTATACCACTGTGCAGAACTGCAAACATATTTAATAGAAAGTGCAAAAAAACAGTCAATCCCGTACATCTGTAAAGATGATCACCAGGCCTATTTTGCCTGCATCCGTACATCGCAGAAATACTATCTGGCAGGCCCTATGTGCACAACTTTCTTCAATAAAACCCAAAGACATAAATTCTACCGCACATATGGAATACCAGAAACGGCTGAAAAGAACCTCCATCTGTTTACAGTCACAGAAATACTCCATCTGGTCTGTATCCTTGCAAAAATAGTAACTGACACAGAATATACTGACCGGCAGTTATTAAATGCCAATCATCTGATTCCAGTCACAAAAGAGCAGGAAGCCGAAGAGCAGATTCTCTTCACTTTAAAATCTGATGAAGAAGATTTTTACCGCCACTCCTATCAGGAAGAGAGGAGACTTCTGGATATGGTGCGAGAGGGAAATGTTGCGGAGGCAGTCCGCCTATCCAAGGAAATGGATCCGGAAGTTGGAAAGTTGGGAGCCAGTGAGTTGACCCACTGGCGGAATATGCTGGTTATCGGGGTAACACTGTGCGCCCGCGCGGCTATTGAGGGTGGACTGATGCCATATGCCGCCTATCGTCTCAGCGGATACTACATAAACAAAGGTTCAGAGTGCAAAGATATTATGCAGATTCTTGCCTACCGTAATCATGCCATAGAAGAACTTACAAAACGTGTCCAAGAACTGAAAACCAGACGTCATACCTCCAGTTATACAGAACAGTGCAAAGATTACGTCAAAAAGCATTTCAGGGAGAAAATCTATCTGGATGATATTGCTGGCAAGCTGGGAATCAGCAGCAGTTATTTGTCACGTCTCTTTAAAAAAGAGGCAGGAATATGTATTCAAGACTATGTGAATGATGTGAGAATTGAACGTGCTGCCAATCTCTTGATCTATTCCGAAGAATCCATACCCAGAATCGCTGAGTATGTCAACTTCCCATCGCAGAGCTATTTTGGGAAAATATTCAAAGCCAAAAAGAATATGACACCAAGACAGTATCGAGAATCCTATAAGCCCACAGAATTTCTGGAGGAAAAATAGAATTTTGCTCATTTATTGATTGGGGAGAGAAGTGGAATAATATCACCGGCAAAATCTCAAGCCCCCTTTTGTGATCGGACCACAATGAGAACTCTGTGGTCTGGATCCAAAAGGGGGCTTGCTGCTCGCTGTTACATTTCTACCATTTCATATCAGTGCAAATTAATTACAAAAACCTCAAAATAACAGTATATGAATTCCGCGCCTCCTGCTATCATAAGTACATCAAAGCACAACACCGACACATCATGATTAGGAGGAAGCGCATGAGATCAGAATGTTTTTACGGAATCGGAGAACCGCTGATTCAGCGTGAGCAGGATACCTATGTATCTGCCGCAGAATATCTGGATCTAGTCAAAGCCTTAGGCTGTACAGCATACCGTTCCTGGATGCACCTGACAGATATCCTTATGGACCCGGTAACGCCAAATGAGGGAGCTGTTTTGGCACATACGAAACTTTTAAACCGTGCAGAGGAATTACATCTGGAAGTTACAGGAATGAGCCACGAATGGTTTCTGCCAAAGGGATGCAGACAGCGCACCGGACATGCTGTACCTAACAGAGATTTGACAGAAGGAAGTCTTTACCGCCAGACTCTGGATATGCTGGAGCAGTCCTGGTTTACCATGGTCTCCCTGTTTCCGCAGGTATCTCAGTGGGAGGTGGGAAATGAATGGAACATCAATGCGTTTTTACAGCCTGACGGATTCCTTGACAGCGATATGTCACGGCCCTACAGCCCGGATGAAAAACTGGACATAGCTGTTGATCTGATGTACTTTGCCGCAAAAGGTATTAGAAGAGCAAACCCGGATGCCAGGGTGGTTTCCTTTTCGCCGGCTCTGAGCACACCTTGGCTTGGCGGGGATTTGCCGGATTACCTTCCCCCTATGTATGGAATCGCATGGACCCTTGATAAGATATACAGCCGTATTAAATCGGGGGAATTCTGGTCTGAAGACCCGGATGATTATTTTGACCTTGTGGCATGGCATCCGTATCAGATGAGCACCAGCCAGATGGAGAGGGATGCAGATTTTTTTTTACATATTGAGGAGCCGGACTGTCTGTGGAAGGATTACAACGATGCTGCATACCGGGTCATGTGTAAATACGGTGATGCCAAGAAACAGGTCATTCTGACAGAGATAGGTTTTACAGACTGCGGGGACCCGGAATTAGAAATTAAACAGGCAGAATACACAAGAAAATTGCTGCGGATTGCAGCGGAACTTCCCTATGTGCGGACTGTCTATAATTTTCGGTTGCTGACGGAGACAGGAATGCTGAAAAAACAGGGGATTGAAAAAAATCAGATTGGCGGTCGGGCAGAAGTATCTTTTGGATTTTTTAAGGAACCGGATGAAAACTGCAGGCCAAGATTGAAGGCACATGTTTTGCAGGAGGTGGCAGGCGGTCTGGAAGACTTAACTGCAGCAGGGAAAAAAGTGGCACTGTCTAAGCGGAAACTATGAGGAAGGTATAATGGAAGAATACGTGGTAAACACAACAAACGGAAAGATAAAAGGCCATCTGAGAAACAATCTGGTAGAATATCTTGGCATCCCTTTTGCAAAACCTCCGGTTGGAGATCTGCGCTTTAAAAGAGCACAGCCGGCAGCTCCCTGGGAAGGGGTTTATGATGCCGGAAAGTATGGAAAAGAAGCAGTCCAGTTAGAGGATGGAAGATTAAAAGGCAGCGAAGACTGCCTCACTCTGAACATCCGGCGCCCCATGGAGGGCCAAAATCTGCCGGTTTTTGTGTGGATACACGGCGGCGGATATAATACCGGCTCGGCATCAGTACCTCTTTACAATGGCGATTCTTTTGCGGAAAAAGGCATCCTTTTTGTTTCTTTTCAGTACCGTTTAAATGTACTGGGATTTTATGATTTTACAACGTATCCTGGCTGTGAAGATTTTGAGAGCAACTGTGGCATCTCTGACCAGATCCTTGCCATGACCTGGATCCACGCAAACATAAGAGCATTCGGAGGAGACCCTGACCGCGTTACGATCGCAGGAGAATCCGCAGGCGGCGCTTCTGTGATAAACATGCTGGCGATCCCGGCCGTAAAAGGGATGTTCACGCAGGCAATCGCCCAGAGCCCACTGCCAAACTGCATAGCAACACATAAGACAGCCAGAGAGAACATTGATATATTTTTAGAAGGCATGGGATGGAGTGTTGAGGATTTAAAGAAACTTCGCACAGCAGACCCTTATGAAATGCAAAAGGGCAACACCTATGTGGCGGAAAAACATCAATACAAAAACCCCGGGATTTTTCTGCCCGGGCCCATTCAGGACGATTTGATTCCTGTACGGCCCATAGATGCTGTGAGAAATGGAAGCGCAGAGGGTATAAAGCTGATCATCGGCACCAATAAACATGAGGGAACCTTGTTCGTGCATCCGGAAAATACAGGTTTTCCAAACAATTGGTCCATGATCGCCGATATGTTTGAAAAAAACGGACATAGCCCGGCAGTATCGGAAATCATGCACCATTATCAGCCGTCTTTGAAAGGTCAGGAGTTAAAAGCCGTCTTAAACAGTGCGGAAGAGATTCCGGCAAAAGAATTAGAACCATTTATAAATTTTGCCACAGACTATGCATTCCGTGTGCCGTCCCTGAAGGTGGCACAGGCTCAAAAAATCTACGGGGATGTATGGGTGTACCATTATGAGTTTGTGTCAAAATCAGGAAAGGCCACCGGAATGAAAGCTTCTCACGCTTATGAACTTCCCTGTATGTTTGCCAACAAAGATTTTGCGTTCAGCAGATTTATCTTTGACCAGGAATCTGAGGAAACAATAGACGCACTCATAGAGGCCATGCACACTTCCTGGGTGCAGTTTATAAAAACAGGGGAACCAGATAAGAAGAACTGGCCAAAATATACGGGATATGATTCCCAAATCCGCATTTTTGACAGAGTGACCAGAACCGAAACACGCGACTGCAGTACACTTATGAAAGTATGGAAGGACATGAGATTTTACGAAAACTGAGAGAAGGCGGACCTGGCACCACCTTGAAAAGGAGAGAAAAATGTTTAGTTATGCATCAAAACATAATGACCCAAAGGCAAAATTAAGCTGGAGCGAACGCATCGGCTACGGCATAGGCAATTACGGTATGGCATGGGTAAACGGCATCTTGTCAGCCTTCTTTATGATTTATCTGACGAATGTATCCTTTGTGGATGCAGGCGTGGCAGGCACTATCATAGCCCTGTCAAAGGTATTTGACGGTATCAGTGACCTGATCATGGGAGGGATTGTAGACCGCACAAAATCCAGGTACGGCAAGGCCAGGATCTGGCTGGTGCGTATGTGTATCCCGCTGGCTGTTTCCACACTTTTGCTGTTCTGTATTCCGGCATCTATGACCGGATTTGTAAAATATGTCTACATTTTTATTATGTATAATCTGGTAAATGCAGTATTTTATACCGCTATGTATGTGCCCTATACGTCCATGAATTACCTTATGACACAGAATGATTTCGACCGCGGCCTTCTGGGAAATATGAATATGATTTTTCAAACATTGGCCAACATCACGATGAATACCTTCTTCCTTACCTGGCTGAACAAATTCGGCCGAGGTGACATGTACAAACAGGGAGCATGGACAAAGGCATTTATCATAGTGGGGCTGATCGTGACCGCTGCAAGTATCTTATGCTTCTTTGGGACAAAAGAGCGTGTAAAAAATATGGAAAAACAGGCAGAAGGAGATAAATCGGTGTCTGTTATGACAGCTGTAAAATCCCTGTTTAAAAACAAATACTGGGTCTTGATGACCGTCTGTATGTTTCTGATCTTCTTCGTTATTGTCATGTACGCAGTGGCTGCCGCCTACTATGCCCAGTATGTGCTTGGAGATATAGGGTACTATACACCTATCAACAATGCGTTATCCATTGCACAATTTGTCATTATGTTCTTTACACCGGCATTCATGAAGAAGTTTGGAAAACACAGAACATATCAGGTTGGGCTTATTGCCATGATCACAGGCTTTGCAGGCACAGGCCTGTGCGGTACCAACCTTCCACTGCTCATATTCTTTAATGCAGTGAAAGGTGTAGGCCTGGGCGCGGCAGGGGGGATGGCTTTTGGGATGGTATCGGATACCATCGAATATGGTCAGTGGAAAACAGGAGTCGTTGCTGTGGGAATGGGCAATGCAGGCGTCAGCACAGCCCAGAAGCTGGGACTCGGTCTTGGACAGGCGGTTATGGGATGGATTCTTGCAGCCGGCGGGTTTGACGCAGCCAAAGCCGTGCAGTCAGCAGGTGCTCAGAGCGCCATCAGTTTTTGCTATAACTGGATTCCGGTTATCTGCGTGGCTCTTTGTTTTGTGCTCATGCTTTTTTACCGCCTGGATAAAGAGATGCCAAAAATCCGTGAATAAATAATAAAATGCAGGCAGAACAGATAAAATGTTTTCCGTACTGGAATAACTTCCCCATATATGGTATATTGAAAAAAAGGGGAAGCGCCTAATACCCCAAATCCTTCAGTTTCTCATAAGCGGTTCTGGCAATGGTCCCGGCACCTAATTTATTGGGATGGATTCCGTCCTGAAGGAAGAATTCCGGGTGTTTGGCTGTCACCTCATATATCAATAAAAGGCAGTCCCGGCTCCTCCCCGAGCTCACGGACTGCTTTTGCCGCTTCGCAGGCCACGTGGGTCTGAATTTTATAGGGCTTTGCGGGACTGAAATTCTCCGGAAATACGGCTGCAGGTGACATGAGAATGACCTTTGGCCGGAAGGGCAGTTCCTGATAGGATCAGCACAACGTCAGGTTTAAAGTCCAGGCTTTTCGGATACCCCCACACATGCAATCCGCAGCCGGGAGGAATGGTCCAGCCAGAGGACAGAGAGTATCAATACCAAAAGAACCGTAAAACCAAGCAGGTAAAAAGACAGTTTCTTATGTCTCATAAAGGAATTTTCTCCTTTTTTCATATTTCACACGCATATCTTATTGAAAGGGCAAAAAATGGAATTGCAAGGGAAGGATATAAAAATGGAAGATAGAATAAAAGAAGTTCTGGAACAGACACCCTTCTGGGAGCATTTGACGAAAGAGCAGCAGGAGAGAGTATGTCGGGATTCCAGGGAAGTGCACTATCCTGCAGGAAGCCTGATCTATTCCCCCACCAGGGAATGCCTGGGCACTGTGTTTATTTTAAAGGGGGTTATCCGCGCTTACCTTCTGTCAGATGAGGGCAAAGAAGTGACCATATACCGGATTCGGGAAGGGGATACCTGTGTCCTGACAGCCTCCTGTGCTCTCTCTGCCATCACTTTTGATGTGGAGATCGAGGCGGAGACGGACTGCAAAGTCCTGTTGATACCGGCTCCCGTATTTTCTGTCCTTGCGGCGGACAATATCTATGTGGAGAACTATGCCTACAAAATCGCTACAGAGCGTTTTTCCAGTGTTGTGGAGGCACTTCAGCAAATTATGTTCATGAGCCTGACCCAGAGGATTGCAGCATTTCTTATTGATGAATCTGCCCAGAGGAAGAATGACAGCATCCACATGACCCACGAAGAGATCGCGAAAGCCATCGGCAGTGCCAGGGAGGCGGTCAGCAGAACCCTGAAGCAAATGGTAAAAAAAGGCGATATCTCTCTGTTCCGCGGGGGGATTAAGATAGAAAATAAGAGCAGCCTGTATGAAGTGCTGCCTTAATGCCTGTCAGAAAGCGCTTCTCAGATACAATACCATACTGGCTGCAAAGTGACTCTGCCCATTTACTGACAGATATAAAAGGGTGTGGCATCTGTCCTATACCGGATCAGCTGCCTGTACTCCGGTTATACGGCAAAAAAGCCACTCCCTTTTATTATTCCCGGCGGTCACTGATCAAAATATCTGGCGGCACTGCTTTTATTTCAGCAGATTCACAAGCTGTCCTTTCGGAACAACTCCCACAGATTTCTCCGCAACCTTTCCATTCTTAAACACCAGTATAGTAGGAATATTCATAACCCCGTAAGTGGAAGCCAGCCCCGGATTCTCATCCACATTTACTTTTCCCACTTTATATGCACCTTTGGATTCCTCCGCAATCTCCTCAATGACCGGTCCCAGCATGCGGCAGGGCATACACCAGGTTGCCCAGAAATCCACCATTACAGGAACATCAGATTCCAGTACTTCACTTTTAAAGTTTTTCTCATCAAATACCATTGCCATAATTATACACTCCTTAATTTTTATCATAAATTATTGGTTTCTCATCTTTACGAGCCTATTTTATCAGATGCAGGCCCGCTTTTCTGTGACCGTGTTACACTGCATTTGGCGTCTTTTTTAAGTAGTTGACAGCTCTCGTTCCTGCAAGGGCGCCCTCATAGACAGCCTTGGAAACCTGGAGCAGGCCGCCGGTACAGTCCCCTGCGGCAAAAAGGCCGGGCAGCGCAGTGCTGGTGTCGGTCTCTACCATGATATGATTGTTTTCTATCATTAATCCCAGTTTTCTGGCAATATCTGTGCTCCCTGCGGTTCCCAGCGCCACAAAAAGTCCGTCCAGCAGGAATTTTTCATGATCTTCCAGCTCCAGCCATTTTAAAGTGGGATCTCCTCCGGCGGAAATGATCTTCTTTGTCTCAACCTGTATGGTTCCGAGGGCATCTTTTTCAAAAGTAGGCTCCATGCCGTTGGTGAGAATGGTGACTTTGGCGGCCATGGGTTCCAGCACTTTTGCTTCATGGAGGGCATATTCCCCGTTGCCGATGACTGCCACATCCTTCTGGCGGTAGAAAAAACCGTCGCAGATGGCACAATAGCTGATGCCGCTGCCTTCATATCTGCGGGCTTCCTTCAGGGCAAGGGTGTTTCGTTTGGTACCGGTTGCCAGGATTAAAGCCTTTGTCTGGTAAGTTGAGGAGATTGTGTGGACTGTGTAATCACCGTCGTATTCCACGGACAGCATCTCGTCCTCCACAACCGGGACACCCAGGGATTCTATTTGCTTCAGGCCGTTTTCATACAGCTCCTGTCCGGAGACGGGTTCGGGAAGTCCGTAATAATTTTCGATTTTAACGGCTTTTTCCAGGGCGCCGATACCCTTGTGTATGATAAGCGGTGTAATACCGGAGCGGACCGCATACAGTGCGGCAGAGATTCCGGCAGGTCCGGCACCCGCGATGATAAGTTTTTCCATATATTCTGGCACTTCCTTTCTATCTGTTATTATCTTATCACAAATTTTACCAAAAGACACAGATTTTGTTGGTGACCTGGTTACATAAGAAGAAAGAACCGTTTCAACGGGGCATGGTTACTGAAAAAAGCCTTTATAAAAACAGAGAAAAATGGTAAAATATAAACATAAGATACGCCGGGAGGAGGAAAAAGTTATGGATGAGGAAAAAAAGATCAAGCGGTTGAAAAAGATTATTGACGAAAGCTCCTATACAGTCATTTTGAGCGGTTCCGGCATGATGGCAGAGTGTGGTTATATGGGAATGAAGACACCGGAGAAAGCCTATGAGATCGAGAATACGTATGGTGTATCCCCGGAGGATATTTTTACCAGCGTGTATTATAACAACAGACCGGCAGAATTTTTTAAATTTTACCGGAATGAGGTTCTTCAGGGAGATATGGATACCAGCGATACCTTCCGCGTAGCGGCAAGGATGGAAAAAAACGGTAAGCTCAGATGTATTATAACCGGCAATATATACGGATACCCCCAGAAAGCCGGCTGCAAAAATGTAATAGACCTTCACGGAAACATTCATGAGAATATTTGTCCCCACTGCGGAAGAAAGTATCCGCTGGAATATATAAGAGCATCGAGGAAAGTCCCCCTCTGTGAAGACTGCAGCCGTGTTATCCGTCCCCGGGTGGCACTTTTCGGTGAGATGATGGACAGCCAGCTCATGACAAGGGCAACCTGGGAAATTGAGAATGCAGATACCCTGATACTTTTGGGAACTACCATGGATTCAGAAGTGTTCTCCAAGTATATCAAATATTTTGAGGGCAAAAATCTGGTCATCATTCATAAAGAACACCACCACTCAGACAGCAGGGCAGACCTTGTGATCTGGGATGAGCCGAGAAATGTTTTTACTAAGCTAGGCTATTAATGTGAAAACCTAACAAAAAAACGCCTCATTTTTCGTGAATGGGGCGTTTTTTACTTGTTGGTTTTATAAGGGTATAAGCAAATTTCATAAAAATTAGGCTGTAAAATGACTTGTATTTATGAAAAAAAGCAGTTGTATTTTTCCGTATACCGATTGGTACACGAAAACCTTCCAAAAACCGGCGGAAAACCACAAAAGAAAATGAAAAAATGTCTGAAAAATTGTCCGGAAAATCATAAGAAAGCCACATCTAAAAAAATATAAAGAAAGATTGACAAATGAAAAAATTAGCTGTAATGTTTTCTGGAATCATAAATAAATAAGAAAGGAGAAGTTAAAAAATCATAAAATAGAAAGGGAGGATGTCCTACGGGAACTATAGCGGATAGGATTACGGAAGAGCTGAACTGCGAGACCGTATTTACCATCCCAATTTTTGGCGGGATACCAGTCACGGAGTCCGTGGTGGTGACCTGGATCATTATGGCAGCATTGACAATATTGTCGATCGTTCTTGTCAGAAATCTGAAGGTGGAAAATCCCGGTAAGAAACAGTTGGCTCTGGAATCAGCTATTGGATTTCTGAATGACTTTTTCGCGGATATTCTGGGCGAGAGAGGAAAACAGTATATTCCTTACTTGATTACCGCTGCCATCTACATTGGCGTGGCTAACTTAATTGGTCTTCTGGGCTTTAAACCGCCCACAAAGGACTTAAACGTGACAGCAGGGCTGGCGGTCATAAGCATCTTCCTGATTGAATATTCAGGATGGAAGCAGAAAGGGTTCAAGCGGTTCATGCACAGTTTTGCAGAACCCATGGCCATTGTTACACCGATCAACATTATGGAGATATTTATCCGTCCGGTATCGCTTTGTATGCGGTTGTTCGGCAATGTAATCGGATCATTTGTTGTAATGGAACTGATCAAAATGATCTTACCGGTCGTTTTACCCATTCCATTCAGCTTTTATTTTGACATTTTCGATGGCCTGATCCAGGCCTACGTGTTTGTTTTTTTAACTTCGCTCTTTATCAAGGAACAGATAGAAGAGTAAGTCATCATTCAAAATATATTTAGAAAAGGAGAACAGAGATATGTTAACAGCAATTGGTGCAGGTATGGCAGTTCTAACAGGTTTAGGAGCAGGTTTAGGTATCGGTCTTGCAACATCAAAGGCAACAGAAGCAATCGCAAGGCAGCCGGAGGCAGAAGGTAAGATCAGTAAAGCACTGTTACTTGGATGTGCACTTGCGGAGGCAACTGCTATTTACGGTTTCGTTATCGCTTTATTACTCTTATTCGTAAAATAAGGAAGGCAGGTGAAGACAGGTGCTGAGTTTAGGCTGGGGCCTTATCTGGACCATAATTAACCTGATAGTTCTTTATCTCTTACTGAAAAAATTCCTGATTGGACCGATACTGGGAATCATGGAAAAAAGAAAGACACTCATCGCACAGCAGCTTGAAAATGCCAGAACTACAGAAGGAAAGGCGAATGAGCTGAAGGGCCAGTATGAAATGGCAATAAGCGGCGCAAAATCCCAGTGCGCACAGATCATCGAGGAAGCAAAAGCGGATGCGAGGACCCTGACAGAGCGTACCGTTCGGGAAGCCAATGAGCAGGCTGCCAGAATCCTGGAAAATGCCAGAAAAACGGCAGAACAGGAAAAGGAAAATGCCCTGGCAGGAGCAAAAACCGAAATCGCAGGTCTTGCAGTGGAAGCAGCAAAGAAAATGCTTGCAGGCGGAAGCGAAGCGGGAAGCAGAATGCTCTACGACACATTTTTAGCAGAAGCAGGTGATGCAGATGACAGAGAGTCTTAATAATTACGGGAAAGTGCTGTATGAGCTGAATATTTCACCGGAATCTGCAGCCGGCGCAAGAGAACTTTTAGAGAAAGTTCTACAGGTGTCAGAAGTGCTTTCAAGCCCTGTTGTATCCCTGGCGGCGAAACAGAGGGTTGTAGACCGGATTTTTCCGAAAGAGATACATAATTTTATGAAAATACTGTGCAGATACCACAAAGCAGGCCAGGCGCAGGAGATTTTTAAGGCATATCAGGAGTATTACAACGAGCAAAACAATATTTTAAATGCAACTCTGTCTTATGTGGTACTTCCTACAGAGGAGCAGCTTGAAGGAATCAAAAGATTTCTCTGCAGGCAATACCATGTAAAGGATGTAGCATTTCAGTTACAGAAAGAAAAAGACCTGGTGGGCGGATTTACCCTCCGCGTAGGTGACCAGGAGATTGATTACAGCCTGAAAGGCAAAATCAATGCACTACAACAAAAATTGACCTGGAGGTGAACGTTTTGAGTTCAATCAATTCAGAGGAGATTATCTCCATTCTGAAAGAAGAAATAGAAAATTTCGATATGACAACGGGTGTCCGTGAAGTGGGAAACGTGATCTGGGTCGGTGACGGTATTGCCACTGTTTATGGAATAGACCATGCGATGTACGGAGAGATCGTGACATTTGAGAACGGTGTCAAGGGTATGGTGCAGGATATCAAGAGAAATGAGATCGGTGTCATCATATTCGGCAAGGACATGGGGATCAAAGAGGCTACAAAGGTTGTCCGCACGAAGAAAAGGGCAGGTATTCCGGTTGGCGAAGGCTATATCGGAAGAATCGTGGATGCCCTGGGCGCACCCATTGACGGAAAAGGGGAGATTGATGCCAAGGACTATCGTCCCATCGAACAGGAAGCCCCTGGCATCATTGACCGTAAATCTGTTTCTGTTCCCATGGAAACCGGTATTCTGGCCATTGATTCCATGTTCCCCATTGGCCGCGGACAGCGTGAGCTGATCATCGGTGACCGTCAGACAGGTAAGACATCCATTGCTATTGACGCTATCTTAAACCAGAAGGGCAAGGATGTTATGTGCATCTATGTGGCCATCGGCCAGAAGGCCTCCACGGTTGCAAAACTCACCGGAACCCTGGAAAAATACGGCGCCATGGATTACACCACGGTCTTTGCGGCAACAGCCAGTGACTGCGCGCCCCTTCAGTATATTGTTCCTTATTCAGGAACTGCTCTGGCAGAGTATTTTATGTACCAGGGCAAGGATGTGCTGATCGTCTATGATGACCTGTCGAAACATGCGGTGGCTTACCGTGCCCTCTCTCTGCTTCTGGAACGTTCTCCGGGGCGTGAGGCTTATCCGGGTGACGTATTCTATCTGCATTCCAGACTGCTGGAGCGTTCCAGCCGTTTGAACGACGAGGCAGGCGGCGGCTCTATCACAGCGCTTCCCATTATCGAGACACAGGCAGGTGATGTTTCCGCCTATATCCCGACCAATGTGATTTCCATCACAGACGGACAGATTTTCCTGGAAAGTGACTTGTTCTTTGCCGGTAACCGCCCGGCTGTCAATGTAGGTCTTTCCGTATCCCGTGTAGGCGGTGCGGCACAGACAAAGGCCATGAAAAAGGCATCGGGAAGTATGCGTATTGACCTGGCGCAGTACAGGGAAATGGAAGTATTTACACAGTTTGCATCTGATCTGGATGATGCTACAAAAGAGCAGCTTTCCTATGGAAAGACGCTGATGGAGCTTTTAAAACAGCCGCTGTGCCATCCGCTGTCCAACCATGAGCAGGTTATTACCCTCTGGACTGCCACACATAAGGTGTTTTCCGATGTGGATATCAGGAATGTAAAAGCATTCCAGGCGGATATGCTGGCTTATTTTGAGAAGGATCATCCTGAGATCGGTCAGGAGATAGAGGAGAAAAAGGTCCTCTCTGATGAGCTGGGTGAGAAGATTTTAAAAGCGGCAGAGGAATTTAAGAATAAGAGCAGGTGATGAGATGGCAAGTGCAAAAGAGATACAAAGCCGTATAAACAGTATCCAGGATACGATGAAGATCACCAACGCCATGTACATGATTTCCTCCTCCAAGTTAAAGAGAGCCAGGAAAGTGCTGGCAGATACGGAGCCGTATTTTTACGCCCTGCAGTCTGCGATCGGCCGTGTTCTCCGCCATATGCCTCCCGATACGGAAGGGAACCGCTACTTTGATGAGCGGTCCTCCGTGCCGAAAGAGGAGAGAAGAACAGGCTATATTGTAGTTTCCGCAGACAAGGGCCTTGCCGGTGCTTACAACCACAATGTGTTTAAGATAGCAGAGGAATGTATGGAAAAGGATGCCCATCCCCAGCTTTTTGTGTTAGGGGAAGTGGGAAGGCAGTATTTCTATAAAAAGAACGTGGACGTGGATACAAATTTCCGGTTCACAGTCCAGAAGCCGACCATGCACAGAGCCAGGGTGATCTCGGAAAAAATGATCGCCAGCTATGTGACAGGGGAATTGGATGAGGTGTATATTATCTACACCAGAATGGCGAATGCTGCCAATATGGTGGCAGAGATGCAGCAGCTCCTTCCCCTTAAAAAGGCGAGTTTCCATACACCGGCACAGGTGATGGTGGATATTCATCAGGAGGAGATCGAGATGGTCCCCTCCGCCGAAGAAGTCCTGAACAGCATTGTTCCCAATTACCTGCACGGTATCATTTACGGCTGTCTGGTGGAATCATATGCCAGTGAGCATAATTCCCGAATGATGGCAATGGATGCGGCTACCAGCAGTGCGAAAGACATGCTGAAAGATTTATCAATTAAGTATAACCGTGTGCGTCAGGCTGCGATCACCCAGGAGATCACTGAGGTGATCAGCGGTGCCAAGGCACAGAAGAATAAAAACTAGCAAGCAGGAAGGAGGTTTCCTCACGACTGTGAGATGCAATCGTTATGGAAAAAGGAAAAATCGTACAGGTTATGGGACCTGTTGTAGACGTAGAATTTGAAGACCAGAACCTTCCGTATATCAAAGATGCCCTTACCGTAGAGAATAATGGAAAGAAGCTTGTAATGGAAGTGGCACAGCACATTGGAAATAATACGGTGCGCTGTATCATGCTGGCTTCCAGCGACGGCCTTAGTAAAGATATGGAGGTTGAAGCTACAGGAGCAGGAATTTCCGTGCCGGTAGGAAAAGAGACGCTGGGACGTCTGTTCAACGTGTTGGGCGAAACCATTGACAACGGAGAACAGCTTGAGAATGCGGAGCACTGGGTCATCCACAGAGATCCCCCGAGCTTCGAGGAGCAGAGCCCGGTAGTGGAGATCCTGGAGACGGGTATCAAGGTCATCGACCTTCTGGCACCTTATGCAAAAGGCGGTAAGATCGGTCTGTTCGGCGGTGCCGGTGTAGGTAAGACCGTTCTGATCCAGGAGCTGATCAGCAATATTGCCACAGAGCACGGCGGATATTCCATTTTCACCGGTGTTGGGGAACGTTCCCGTGAGGGAAATGACCTTTGGACAGAGATGAAGGAATCCGGTGTTCTGGAGAAAACAGCTCTGGTATTCGGACAGATGAATGAGCCGCCGGGCGCACGTATGCGTGTGGCGGAGACGGGGCTTACCATGGCAGAATATTTCCGTGACCAGGAGCACCAGAATGTGCTGCTGTTCATTGATAATATCTTCCGTTTTACCCAGGCCGGTTCCGAGGTTTCAGCACTTCTTGGACGTATGCCCTCAGCCGTTGGCTACCAGCCTACGCTGGCAACGGAGATGGGTGAGCTTCAGGAGCGGATCGCTTCCACTAAGAACGGTTCTGTTACCAGTGTGCAGGCTGTCTATGTGCCTGCCGATGACCTGACTGACCCGGCTCCGGCTACCACATTTGCTCATTTGGACGCCACCACGGTTCTGTCCAGGAAGATTGTGGAGCAGGGTATCTACCCGGCTGTTGATCCGCTGGAATCCACTTCCCGTATTCTGGAAGCTGATGTGGTTGGAGAAGAACACTACGAAGTGGCCAGAAGGGTGCAGGAGTATCTGCAGAAGTACAAAGAGCTGCAGGATATCATTGCGATCCTAGGTATGGAAGAGCTTTCTGAGGACGACAAGAAAGTGGTTGCCCGTGCCAGAAAGATTCAGAAATTCCTGTCCCAGCCGTTCCATGTGGCTGAGGTATTTACCGGTATTGCCGGAAAATATGTACCTCTGAAAGAGACTATCCGCGGCTTTAAGATGATCGTGGACGGGGAGATGGATCAGTATCCGGAAAATGCATTCTTTAATGTGGGCAGTATTGACGAGGTGGTGGAGAAGGCAAAAGCCGAGCAGTAATGCCGGGATGAAAAGGAGTGCATGTATATGAATACATTCGGACTGAATATCGTTTCCAGTGATAAAGATTTTTATCACGGCAGAGGAACCAGTATCATGCTTCCTGCAAAGGACGGACAGATTTCCATTCTGTCCCACCATGCGGATATGATGGTTGCCATTGTACCCGGTGAGATGCGTTTCAAACCCGCTGACAGCGAAGAGTGGAAGACAGCCATAGTGGGAAATGGGTTTGCGCAGATCATCAATAACCGTGTGACTGTTTTGGTTGACAGCTGTGAATATCCTGAGAATATTGATCTGAAGCGTGCGCAGGATGCCCTGGACCGCGCCGAAGAACAGCTCAGGCAGCAGCAGAGCCTGCAGGAATACTATGTATCCAAGGCATCCCTGGCAAGAGCCATGGCCCGTATGAAAGCAGCAAAGAAGCATGACGTATAAGACGTTTTAACAGGAGATGAGGAGAGATTCCTCGTCTCTTTTTTTATCACCGGGAATGTGATAAAAACTGCCGCTTTGCATCAGAAAAGTAAAATTGTATGAAATCTTCAAAGAATTATCCCTTGCCAATTTTTTGACCAAAATATATGATTAGTACAAGTTCAATAACTACCATATCTGGGAAAAACGGAGGATTCTTATGAGACAAGTCATAAATTTTGATCATAACTGGTATTTTCAGAAAGAGAACACAGGCATGCCGGAAACACTGCCTGAGGATTGGGAAGCTGTGGACCTGCCCCACACCTGGAATGGGGTGGACGGGCAGGATGGAAGAGGGGATTATCACAGAGGAATATGCTGGTACGCGAAGAGTTTTAAGGCGCCAAAACGTATGGAAGGCAGCCGCGTCTACGTGGAAATCCTTGCAGCCGCCCTGTCGGGCCGGGTCTATGTCAATGGGACAGAGGCGGTATACCATGAGGGCGGTTTCTCCTCTTTCCGTGCGGATATTACAGATTTGCTGAAAGAGAACGGGGAAAATCTCATGGCAATAGAGGTGGATAACAGCCAGAAGAGCAATATATATCCCCAGATGGCTGACTTTACCTTTTACGGTGGTCTGTACAGGGGAGTGAATCTGATCGTAGTGTCCGAGGCTCATTTTGACTTGGATTTTTTTGGTGCACCGGGACTGAAGATCACCCCTAAAGTGACAGGGCAGGGAGCTATGCTTAGCCTGGAAGCCTGGGTCAGAAATGCAGATGAAAATTATACCGTCCGGTATGAAATAAAGAATGCACTTGGAGTGACAGAGGCAGAAGCATGGCGTCCGGCAGATGCGCCCAATGTACAGCAGTTTCTCCCGGAGGCTCATCTGTGGCAGGGGGTGGATGACCCATATCTGTACACTTGCACAGCTTCCCTGGTGAGGAGAAATGAAGTGGTGGATGAAGTGACACAGCGTTTTGGTATCCGTGAGTTTTCCGTTGACCCGGAGAAAGGATTTTTCCTAAACGGCAGGCCCATGAAGCTGCGCGGCGTATCCAGACACCAGGATATTCTTTACAGAGGGAATGCGCTTACCAGGGAAGATCATTACCGGGATGCAGAGCTGATCCGGGAAGTAGGTGCCAATACTGTGCGCCTTGCGCACTATCAGCACAGCCAGGATTTTTATGATGCCTGCGATGCGTATGGTTTTATCGTGTGGGCAGAAATCCCGTACATCAGCACCCAGAGCGATGACCCTGCAGCTCATGAAAACTGCAGAAGCCAAATGAAAGATTTGATTTACCAGAGTTATAATCACCCCTCCATCTGTTTTTGGGGAATCTCCAACGAAATTACTATCTGCGGTGAAAAACCGGGAATGGCGGAAAACCACAGGGACTTAAATGCCCTTGTAAAAGAATTGGACGATACCCGATTGACCACCATAGCCCATGTAAGTGTTACACCGGAGGACAGCTCCCTGCATGATATAACAGATATTGAGAGCTATAACCACTATTTTGGCTGGTACGGCGGGGAATATACAAAAAATGAGGAATGGCTGGATCAATACCACAGCAAGTATCCAAAACGTTGTATCGGACTTTCGGAATACGGCGCGGAGGGAATCATTACTTATCAGCCGGATGAACCGAAATGCCGTGACTATTCCGAGGCCTATCAGGCAGAATACCATGAGCATATGGCCAAGATCCTTATGGAGCGGGAGTATATCTGGAGCAGCCATGTGTGGAATATGTTTGATTTCGGATGCGCCGCCAGAAATGAGGGCGGTGTGGCAGGGCGCAACAACAAAGGTCTTGTCACCCTTGACAGAAAGATCAAAAAAGAGGCCTTCTATCTCTACAAGGCATACTGGAGCACGGAGCCGTTTGTCTACGTCTGCGGAAAACGTTATGCCAGGAGAGCGGACACCACCACTACAGTGAAAGTATATTCCAACCAGCCGTCAGTTAGTCTGTATGTTGGGGGCAGGCTTTTTGAGACGAAAGAGGCGGATAAGATTGTTATATTTGAACATGTGCCCCTTGGAGAAGGGTTTACTACAGTGACGGCAAAGGCAGGTTCTTGTACGGACAGCCTTACACTGGAGAAGGTGGCGGAAAAACCGAGAATTTATACGCTTCCCCAGGAAGAGGAGGAGGACGATAACGCTGGCGCGGTCAACTGGTTTGACCAGGCTGCTGCGGAGATGGCTAATGTGACTTCTCTGGAATTTCCTGAAGGGTATTATTCTATCAACGATACCGTGGATGATATTCTGAAGAACAAGGATGCGTCCAACATACTGTCCAATTCTATCAGTGCCATGACGGGTATGAAGATCAAAGGCAGTATGCTTAAAATGGTAGGCCAGAAGACACTCAAAGATATGGCAGATATGGTGGGGGGAATGGGCCAGGATTTACCGGAAAATGCCATGCTGATCCTCAATGCCCAGTTAAATAAAATTAAAAAATAGCAGAAGAAATATCGGAATTCCCATGGTATATGGTCCTTGAAAGATAATTTCCGCATTTACTCAGAAATAGCACAGATGTCTTGTCACCCACAGACATCCGTGCTGTTTTTTTTACGCATTTCTTATTTTCAGCCTGTATGATATTTAAAAATACATATTGACTTAGAGCTAACTTCAAGTTGTATATTAAATATTAGAAACATGATAGAAAATAAGATCAGCAAATTCAATTTATTATTAAGGAGGATTTTTATGAGTAAAACATTGGCAGCGCGGGCGGGGTAACAAAAAGACTGGCGGAAAAACCGGCAAATTGAAATCGGAACAGATTTATTTGAAATTCAGGCAGAGACAGCATACACAAATGAGGACCTTGACTGGCAAAATAGTAAGAGCAGGAGTTCTATCGAAATGAATGACCCAAACTGCCGTCCGGCAATCCGCAGACGAGTAACTGATATGGCACAATATGATGTGGTATTTGCAGGGTTTCCTAAAATGTAGTATTGTTTTTACTGATGTATAGCGTGTATAGTGTTATAATCATATAAGTATTTGTTACAGCATATACATACAGATGATATATAAAAATGTGTATCGCCTTTGTATAGAAGAGACAGTGTGAGGACTGCCGAAATGAGAACGAAAAGTCGTAAGTTTACTATATGAAATAGGAGGAATAGAACTATGAGTGAAATATTAGTAGCGTATTTTTCAGCAACAGGAATAACAGCGAAACTGGCAAAGAAGATTGCGAACGTAGTAGATGGGGATTTACATGAAATTCATCCGGAGATACCATATTCCTCTGCAGATCTTGACTGGATGAATAAAAATAGCCGGAGCAGTGTGGAGATGAATGATAAGTCATTCCGACCAGAGATAGCTAATAAACTGGAGAGTGCAGAAAATATCAAAATGCTGATTCTCGCTTTTCCCATCTGGTGGTACATAGCCCCCACAATCATTAATACATTTTTGGAACAATATGATTGGAATGACAAGATTATTATTCCAGTGGCGACATCCGGAAGCAGTGGAATGGGTAATACCAACGCTGAATTGGAGTCCTCCTGTCCGGGTGCGATTCTAAAGGATGGTAAGAGATTTGATGTAAATGTGAGTGAAAAGGAAATAAAAGCATGGTTTGATAGTCTGAAAGTTTAGAAAAGCTAGCAGCTCTTTAAAGCAATAAATAGACCTTAAATGTATTGTTTGAAAAGTGTGATTTATTAAGTATTGTGAGAATAACTAGATCTTCATCTCCTGTATTGATGATACTATGCTCAGAACCTTAATAGTCTGAAGCTGGGATGAGATGATACTTATCCCAGCTTTTATATATTTTAAGATGCTGTTTCCCGCTGTAGAGCCGGCATAACAGCATGTAGATATGACAATGCAAAGTCCTCGGATATCACCCAGTCTTCCACCATGGACTTTTGTAAGATAACGGGCATACGGTCATGTACATCAGCGATGGAGTTATTCGCGCCGGTTGTAAGGATGACAAATTTATTCTCGCCCTTGAATTCATTAAAAATCCCCGCCATATAAAGAATATTCTCATCAGGCAGATGAAATCGATACTTTGTTTTGGGACCATTTTGGGACCATTCGTAAAACCCAGTGCTTGGGATTACACATCTGCGGGTATGCAGACTTTTCCGGAACATTGGACGTTCATCAGCAGTTTCGGAGCGGGCGTTGATAATACTACCTTTCGCACCGAAACGGGGAAATCCCCAGATGCTGAGTTCGGGAATGACTTTATCGTCCTGCCGGCAGATAATGGGGGCGGTATTGGTTGGATAGATTTCCCCCTGCTTCATCGTGTTTCCGGGATATCTGGCATCTAAGGACCTGACAATCCTCAAAATTTCTTGGTTTTCTTCATCTGTGAATAAACTGTATCTTCCGCACATTTGGTTTTCCTCCCAATTTTTTGATTATTTATTTTGGCTTTTCAGGAATGCCTCTGGATAGATTGTATGCTCCGCAACCGGGTCAAGATGAGAGAGTCTGCTATCCATAAGCATAATGCCCCTCTGGATGGAGTAGTGTCCATACCGCTTGCGGACATCGTCAATGGCATGTTCCAGAGCTTCCTGTTTCTGGTCTCTGGCTGCGTCTTCCAAAAAAGAAAGCTGGCGGTATTTCATAACGAACAGATTGCAGGCACGAACGCCCAGACTGCGAACGGGATTTTGTGGCGGATTGCCTTTGTATAATTCAAATGCTTTTTGGAAAATCGCCTGGGAAGTGCAGGACGGGAGGGGGAGCCGTCCCTGCCGCTCATAGGAAACCAGCGTATTATCCCGGATGCTGATCTGAACACTGCGGCAGTAGAAATTTTCATTCCGCATCCGCTCTGCCACGCTTTCCGAGAGTATATATAAAATGATTTTGATATCCGTGTCGTTTAGGAGATCCCGGTGGGTTGTCACACTGTTGCCTATCGTTTTTATGATTCGCCGGGAGTAAGAATACGAGACTGGAGAACGATCCAGTCCGTTGGCAAATGCCCATAACATCACTCCATTCTTGCCCAGCAGTCTCTCCAAAAAGGAGAGATCCGCGCAGGCCAGATCACCGATTGTTCGAATGCCATATTTCAACAGCTTGGCATAAGTCGCTTTTCCAAACATAGAGAAGCATATTTGCAGGCAGGTGCCATATTTTTGACTGAAAATTATGGTCGATCACGGTTGTGGCGTCCGGCTTCTTTAAGTCACTGCCAAGCTTTGCAAAGATTTTGTTAAAAGATACCCCTACGCTTGCTGTGATACCCAGCTCTTTTTTTATCCGGCTGCGAATATCATCCGCCATATCTTTCCCGGTTCCAAAAAGGTGTGTGGAACCAGTGACATCCAGCCAACATTCATCCAATCCGAAGGTTTCCACTTGATCGGTATATTCCTCATAGATTTCATGGGCAGCCTGGGAAAACTGAATATAACGCTCATAACGGGGCGGTGTAAAGAGGATATCAGGGCATTTCTGGCGGGCCATCCATAAGGGTTCTCCCGTAGTGATACCGTATTTCTTTGCCTCATAATTTTTCGCCAAAACAATGCCGTGGCGGGCATCCGGGTCACCTGTGACTGCCATAGGTTTTCCCCGGAGTTTTGGGTTGTCCAGGCATTCAACACTGGCGTAAAAATTGTTCATATCAGAATGTAAAATCACCTGATGCTCCATGTCTTATGCCTCTCCCTGCGAATTGATACTGATATTATTTGAAACTCCGCTGCATTTTATGTGGGGATTTAAAGCAGTGGGCGGAAATTTTGCAAAGAATGGGAAATACATCAATCACGATGAATAAAGCGGATGGAGATAACTTATAACTTTTTAATGATGAAGGAGGATACTGGATCATGGTCAGAATACTTAATAGTATAACCGAATTTTAAGTATAGAAGGCCAGTGCGAAAAGGATAGGGGCATAAAGTCCAGGCAAGACTTCATTGCGTAAAAAAGATATGAAATATGACAGAATGCTGTCAGATTTATAGTTTATATAGACTAAATATATCAAAAATATTGTCGGTGTAGGTTATAAATTAGAAGTACCATAACAAAGACCACGAGGATTTTACTTCCCTTGTGGTCTTGTTCTGTTTATGCTCCTTTTCCAGAGAACAGATCCTATTTTTTATTGTTTTTGTTTTGAAGATCGCTCCGTCAGATGGCGTTCGGGTTATTACAAAAAATGGAGATCGCCTCATTCAAAAACGCAGCTAAATCTCCGCTGCCATTACGATTTATGAAATTAGAAAACCGTTTATCGGTGACATAGAGATTTCCTAAATTGATCAGCATTTGTTTATCGCAGTTATAGAAGTGTTCGGAGATATACTGTTGCCACTCCTTTACGATTTGTTGCACTTCCATACAGCCCGGAGAGCAATCTTCATATAAGGCCAGTCTTTCAAAAAGCTCCTGTGCAAAGGAATAAAAGGCGTCCAACTGTTCATTTTGAAGTTTTTTCGCCTGTGTAGAGAAGGTTTCCTCGTATTCCCGGAAGCTGTCTGTATTACCCCAACGCTCTATCATTTCTTCTCTAAATTGCGTTTGCAACCGAGCAATCTTTGAGTTAGAGAAAGCCTCAAAGGAAAGGGTGCTGCCCCCTCTTATTTCAGCCTCTACAAGTTTAATAAGTGCATTGATACGATCCCGTTGCGCTTCAAGAATACAAATGTGCTTTTTCAACACTTCCTGGCGGTTATAATCGGGGGAAGCCAAAAGCTGCTTGATTTCTTTTAGGGAAAAGCCAACTTCTCGGAAAAACAATATTTCCTGCAAACGGCACAGGTCACTTTCTGTATAAAGGCGGTACTTTGCTTCGGTCACGATAGAGGGCTTAAAAAGTCCTATCTGATCGTAATAATGAAGTGTTCTTGCGGTTATTCCCGTGAGATCAACAACCTCATGCACAGTCCTTGGTTGCTTATTCATCCCAAAAGTCCTCCGCTGTTTCCAAAATCTCGCTTGCTGGCAGCAGGGTTGCTTCAACGATGCTCTTTCCTGTCTTTTTCAAATAGTGTTTTACTAAATGATAGCCACACGCATAGCCCGCACAATAGGGCAGACCGACAGGCGGGTAGCCTTGTAGAGCCGCCATTTCATCACCGTATAGGTATGCGTTCAGATTTTCCAACCCCTGCACACTAAGCCCCTCACGGATAATGGGCTTGATATATTCATTCAAGGTTTCCATGTCCGTTTTTGTTACCCACGGGCCAGCTTTGTCCGCTCCAAATAAATGCGTGGCGTAGTTTTCTGCCAGTCCCTCGCTGACCATCATTTCACCAAGCGTAATATCGTTCTTCCATTTGATAAATTGAAAGCGGACATTGTGATTTACCTCGTGGGCAAGGGCAACAGGCAGACAGCCTATCGTGTATTCATTAGGCGTGAGCCATGCCATAATGAAGCCGGGAATACCACCGTCCCCACAATAACCCTCGTTCATAATGATGTAGGGGCTTTCGGGATTTGCCAAAAGAATACTGAACACATATTCCTGTACGGGCAATTCCACACCAAGTTCTTCAAAGCCTTTCAAAGCCCGTGTTATGGATTCTTTACAGGCAGCCCAAAGAGTTTCATCCGAAATCAGCTTGATATTCTCTTGCTGGGAGCTGTCAATCTTAGTCGGCTCCATCAGGCCCAGCATTTTACTTGCCATGATAATGTCATAGCCATTTGGTGTAGCCGCTTTCATCGGGATACTGTAGCAGTCCCATTTTTTCTGAAACGACATCATCAGCTCGTAGCGGTAGATATCGTTTTTCTTTTCCTTCGGCGCACCCATAATTTTTGAGTAAACGCCATCTGAACGGATAGCAGTAATTTTCATAAGCAGATCCTCCTTTCTGATTTTTCTTTTTACATCATACACTATGACGTAACGTGAAAGTCAAGCGTTTTTTGCTTTCCCACAGTCATAAGAAAGGGTGAGCACAAAATGAGGCTGCTCTCATTTTTCTGGAGCATTTTGCCAGCTGATGCCGTCCTATTGACAAATGTGACTGGAGTTGTTATAATGTACCTGTTCAATAAGTACATTATATGGCATATGGAGGGGCCCCGTGGAAATTATTATAAGCAGTAATACGAGTAAACCCATTTATGAGCAGATTACCTCACAGATAAAAGCTATGATTATGAGCGGCGAACTGCAGACGGGCGATCCAATCCCCTCTATGCGGGCACTGGCAAAGTCAATCCATGTAAGTGTCATTACTGTTCAAAAGGCATATGAGGATCTGCAAAGGGACGGATTTATCGAGACAACAGTCGGGCGCGGAAGTTTTGTAGCGGCACAGAATAAGGACTTTTATCAGGAGGAACAGCAGCGGTTAGCGGAAGAGCATTTACAGGAAGCTGCTGATATAGGAAAGACCAGTGGAATTTCATTGGGAAAATTGGTTGAACTTTTGACTATGTTTTATCAGGAGGAGGAGTGACTATGGATACGATCTTACGGGTAGAAAATTTAACGAAAAAGTATGCCGGATTTCAGCTGGACCATATTTCGTTTGACCTTCCGAAAGGAACGATTATGGGACTGATTGGTGAGAATGGAGCCGGAAAGAGTACAACGATCAATGCAATTCTTGATCTGATTAAGAAAGATGACGGTACGGTTACTTTTTGGGGGCAGGAATTATCCTCATCAAAACAGCTGAAGGAGGATATCGGCGTTGTATTCGATGGCGTCAATTTTTATGAAACATTGACGCCTGCGAAAGTGGGTAAGATTTCAGAAAAAGCCTACAAACAATGGGATGAGTACCTGTACCGGGATTATCTGAAGCGTTTCGGGCTTCCGTTGGATAAAGAGATCAAAACACTTTCCAAAGGCATGAAAATGAAATTATGTATCGCTGTGGCGCTTTCTCATAAACCCAAGCTGTTGATTTTGGATGAGGCAACCAGTGGTCTGGACCCGGTTATGCGGGACGATATCCTTGAGGTCTTTTTGGATTTTGTGCAGGATGAAAACCATTCCATCCTGATGTCCTCCCATATCACCACGGATTTAGAAAAGGTTGCCGACTATATTACCTTTATTCATCAGGGAAAAGTCCTGTTTTGCAAGACAAAGGATGAACTGCGCTACAAATATGGAATCATCCGCTGCGGTGCAGCCGTTTTTGATCAGATTGATAAATCGGAGATCCTCGCTTACCGCAAAGACGATTACCAGTGGAATGTGCTGGTGGCTGATAAAGAAAAGGCCAGGAAAAAATATAAAGCGGCTGTCGTTGATGATGCTACGATTGACGATATTCTGCTGCTGTATGTGAAAGGAGAGCGGGCGAAATGAAAAGCCTTATATTGAAAGATTTATATAATATCGGACACAATACAAAATCTATGCTGTTTATACTTGCGGTGTTTGCTGTGGCTTTTATTCCTACCTCTGGTGTGGGAGCATATATTTTCATCTGCGGCATCTTATGCAGTATGATGATCGTAACCACTTTTTCTTTTGACGATAACTCCAAATGGGCGCGATATGCTATGATAATGCCCATTTCAAAAAAAGATTTAGTGATTGGAAAGTTTATTGTACTAGCAATCTTTTGTGCGATTGGAAGTGTATTCGGCTTGGCTGTAGGATTGGTCGGCGGAGGCATAGCAGGCAAAATTACATTCAGCCCTGCCGCTATTGTGGAACTGCTGTTTTTAACCTTAGCGGCAACGGTGATCTCCCTCATTTTTGGAAGTATGTCAATCCCGCTGGTGTTTAAATTTGGAGCCGAAAAAGGGCGCGTTTTGCTTTTGGTATCGTTCCTCATTCCGGCAGCAATTTGTTTTGGGGCATATAAGCTGCTTGTAATACTGGGCGTGGAACTGACGGATCAGATGGTGTTTATCCTTTTATGCTGTTCCCCGCTTATCGCGTTGGTTTGGGGTTATGGAATGTATCAGATAAGTTATCAGATTTTTTTGAAACAAGAATTGTAGGAGAGGACTTTGAAGACATTGGGCTTCGGAATGCACGCTTGAATTTCAGGCAGGTTGAAATTACGCATATCATGGAGAATATCATCTATAATGAGCTGCGGATCCGGGGATATAAGGTGGATGTCGGTCTTGTGGAGCATTATAGCACTGGCAAAATCATTATTGTGTCGGATAATATCAAGGTCAGAAGAAATGAAGAAGGCATTACTACCATGGGCCTTCGTAATTTCCTGCTTGACGAAAACAGCTTGAATATATGAGATAGACAGCGAGGTAACACATATGAGAAGAACATTAACAAGCCCGATGATGGACGAATGAACAGGAGCTAAAACATGAATCGTGTTTTGATTATAGATGATGATAAAGAACTTTGTTCTTTGATGAAAAAATGTGTGGAACAGGAAAATCTATCTGCGCTGGTGGCTCACGGTGGTGTGGAGGGATTGCGTCTGGCAAATGAAAATAGAAGTAACTGTTCCCTTGTCATTTTAGATGTAATGATGTCTGATATAGATGGATTTCAAGTGTTACGAAAAATCCGGGAAACAAGCAATGTCCCGGTGCTTATGCTCACGGCAAAAAGTGATGAAGAAGATAAGGTTTCCGGGCTGCGGTTGGGAGCTGACGATTACTTGACAAAGCCATTTGGCCTTAATGAGTTGATGGCCCGTGTCAACTCCCTCATACGCCGGTTTACCACCTTAAATCCCACTTCTACAATAAATCCAGACATCTTGACATTAAAGGATATGGTGATTGATAAGGAAAACCGTATTGTTTCTATCAATGCCGTACCCGTTGATCTCACGGGTAAGGAATTTGATCTGCTGTACTTTTTGGCCTCCAACAAGGGGCGCGTATTCACAAAAAAGCAGATTTACACGCAGGTATGGGCAGAGGAATATGCTTTCGATGATAACAACATTATGTCCTTTATCAGTAAACTGCGGAAAAAGGTTGAGCCAGACCCGGACCATCCGTTTTATATTTTGACCGTCCGGGGTGTGGGTTACCGTTTCAACAAGGAGGCGTGATATGGGAGTAAATATTTATCTTCTTATAGCGTTGGTGATTGCCCTGCTTATCATCATATTACTGCTTTCAAAATTAGGCCATGTCCACGGACAGTTTTCGTTAATAAAGGACGCACTGGAAGATATGAAGCAGGGCAACCTCAACCGCCGCGTTTTGGCTAGGGAAAGTGATATGACAAAGCTGATCTGCTATGACATCAATCAAATTGCTATCAGTAATCAGGCCCGGCTTATTGGGCAGCGGCAGGCAGATCAGGCATATAAACGGCTTATGACAAGCCTTTCCCATGATGTAAAAACGCCGCTGGCTTCCTTAGTGGGATATTTGGAGGCGATTGAAAGCGGTATTGTTTCAGGTGAGGAAAGAGAAGAATATCTCCATGTTGCTTTTGATAAGTCCCAGCACTTAAAGCATTTTGTGGAAAGCCTGTTTGAATGGGTGAAGCTGGATGCCGGGGAACAGCTTTTTCATTTTGAATATTTTGATCTCAATGAACTGTCCCGCAACATTATGGCTGATTGGGTTGCTGTTTTAGAAAACAGCAACTTTGAATATGAGATAGAAATACCTGAAACAGAGTATTCTATCCGTATAGACCCCAACGCTTATACCCGTATTCTGAATAACCTGCTACAAAATGTGATCGTGCATAGCAAAGGCAATCAAATAATATTGTCTATTTTAGAAAATCAAGACTATGCTGTTATTACAGTCAAGGACAATGGGATTGGCATTTCATCTGTCGATCTCCCGCATATTTTTAAAAGAATGTATCAAGCCGACCATTCGCGTTCCGTTAGGGGAAATGGTCTGAGCCTGTCCATTGTCAAGGAGCTCGTCAGCGCCCATAAAGGAAAAATTACCGTTGCCAGCACTCCCGGCTCTGGAGCTGAGTTTACAATAACACTTCCGAAAGCCCTGTAAAAATGCAGGGCTTTTCCTGTGTTAAAAGTAAGATAAAAACAAGGTTACGGCAAGGTTATGGCAAGGTTTAAGGATTATACTTTAATTGTGGCTGGCTTAGGTTCCGCAATGGCTGGCTTACCGACGAAACAAACCAATGGAAAGTGAGGAAACCTTATATGGATGATTTGGTAATTGAAACAAAACGCCTGACAAAAATCTATGGGGAACAAACGGCGGTCAATGCGGTTGATCTTCATGTTAAAAAGGGCCGTATTTTTGGCCTGCTTGGACGCAATGGAGCCGGGAAAACTACGATCATGAGAATGATTTTGGGCTTGGCTACTATTACATCTGGCGAAGTGGATGTGTTCGGTAGGAATATCAAGGGAAATGAGAAGCGGATATATCCCCGTATCGGTGCCATCATCGAAACGCCGGGGTTTTATCCCAACCTGACCGGGACGGAGAATTTGGAGATTTTTGCAAAGCTGCGCGGCACAGCGGCCCCTGATGCGGTAAAGAGTGCGCTGGAAGTTGTCGGCCTGCCCTATAAAGGCAAAAAACTGTTCAGCAAATATTCCCTTGGCATGAAGCAGCGGCTTGGCATTGCCAACGCCATTTTGCATGACCCGGAGCTGTTGATCTTGGATGAACCGACTAACGGCCTTGATCCTATCGGCATTGCAGAAATGCGGGACTTTATTAAGAATTTAAGTGCCATGCACGGAAAGACCATCCTGATTTCCAGCCATATTCTTTCAGAAATTGCGCTGCTGGCAGACGATATCGGTATTATCGACCACGGCGTTTTGCTGGAAGAAAGCAGTATGGAAGAATTGGAAAAGAAGAACAGGAAATATATCCTGCTGAATGTTTCTGATGTACCTAAAGCGTTGCTGATTTTGGAACGGGGGTTTCATGTAAAAGAATATTCTGTGCAGGATGAACAGACGCTTCGGCTTTATGATACTACGCTGGATATGGCGGCTATCAATAAGGCCCTCGTGGTGCAGGATGTGGCCGTTGTCCGCTCACAGCTCTGCAATGACACCTTAGAGGACTACTTCAAGAGGATTACAGGGGGTGAGGGCATTGCTTAAACTGATTGAAACGGAAGTTTTAAAGCTGCGCCGCAGGAAAATGGTCTGGCTCATGCTTTTGGCCTCTCTTATTATGCCTTTTATGGCTTTTCTGCTATTCAACTACCGTGGAGATACAGGTGTTGAACCGATTGAATTTTACAAATGGTCTGCGTTTGGATATACGCCTTTTATTATCCTTCCGGTCATTTTGGGAATATTTTGCACCATGCTTATCCACGAAGAAAAACAGAGTGATTTATTGAAACAGCTTTGGATTGTGCCTGTGGGAAAATTAGAGTATTTTTTCAGCAAATTTTCAGTAATGCTCATATACTCTGTAGGCTTTATGCTGTTTACTGCAATCGCAACTATCCTGTTCAGCGTACTCCCCGGATATGTCGCGTTTGAATGGGAAAGCGTTCTGTATTTGATGGAACGATGCTTTGAGATTGGTGTACTCACCGCTTTGGCAATGCTGCCGGTTTTGGCGATCGCCGTATCAAGAAAAGGCTACATTCTCCCCGTTTGTATAACATTGGTCTATGCCTTTTGCGGTTTCATCTTTATGTCAATCAATATGTATCTGCTTCCTCTGACAAGCATGGCTGTAATCTTAATGCGGAACAAGGATATTCCCGGCATTGACTTTTCACAGACAATCAACATTCCTATGGCGTTTCTTTGCATTTGCATTTGGGGTATTACTGCTGTTTTACTTGCGAAGATAGCACTCAAAGAAAAGTGAGGTGAAACTATGCGAACTTTACTTTGGGCGGAATATAAGAAGCTCCGCCGTTCAAGTATTGTATGGATTACTGTTTTTGCAACGGTTATGATAGCGGTTATTGTTTTTGTGGAGGGGCAAGGCATACATGATGGCCCGGATGTGCAGTATGGCCTAAAGATTGTGCATGAGGGTTCCCGGTACATTGACAACGTGGGTTGGTGTATGGATGAAGCACAGCCATTGGCAACATTCTTTGTCTTGCCTGCGGTCATTGCCCTTTTGGGGAGCTATATGATCTGCCGAGAGGAAGAAGATGATACCCTTAAATCCCTGCGTGTGATCCCGGTAAACGAGGTAAAATTGACTACTGCTAAAATGATAATGGCTTTCATGTTCAGCGTTTTTATTTACCTGATGCTCTTTTCCATTACATTTTTGACCGAAGCGGTACTGCATTTCTCTGATTTGTCAGCGGCATTGGTGTTGAAGTGCCTGAAAGAATATTTAGGAGACGGCATAGGGGTGTTTCTGGCAGTTTCCCCGATTATTGCATTTGTAGCGCGAATGAAAAAGGGATATTGGCTTGCATTGGTGTTTACGGAAATATATTCCTGTGCCGGCTTGTTTGCAGGTATGTCAAGTGAACTATTGTACTTATATCCTATCAACGCCATATTCAACCTATCCGGTTACCATATCACCACTGCGGGGAAGCGTGCAACAAGTATCATAATTCTGCTGTTATGTGGCGGCATATCCGTTCTCCTACTGAAAGGGCTGAAGCATAGCCACAAATCTGAATAGGTATTGTAAAATGAAAAAGATTAAAAAACTGATTATTTTGATAGTGCTTTTGTTTCTCTTTGGTATGCTGCATTGTTACACCGAAAAGAAATTCAGCGATACTCCGTCTAAAGGAATGACGAAACAGATAGAGGAATGGGCTAATCAACTTGGTTTGAATTAACAGATTACCGCTCATTATGTCACTAGAACAATATAGATATAGTTTATAAAACGCGTGTCTGATGGCACGCGTTTTTGCATCTTTTAGATGCAGCCCCAATTCCAAGTATTGTTGTCGAAACAATTAGTAAGCCGGAAAAGATGGATTACCAAATATCTTAGGAAAAAATTAATGATTTTATAATCACAAATGAATAAATCGAAACAGTAAATTTGGTATACTATATAAAATTTAGAACAGAAAGGAGTATTATGTTTTGACCGAGAAAATTCTTGTGGTTGATGATGAGAAAGAAATTGCTGATTTAATTGAAGCCTATCTTCAAAATGAAAATCTGGATGTGTATAAATTCTACTCAGGTGCAGAAGCGCTTGACTATATGGAAAATATGGAGTTTGACCTTGTTATATTGGACATTATGCTTCCGGATATCAGTGGTCTTTCAATATGCCAAATGGTGAGAGATAAGGGATATGCTTGTCCTGTGATCATGCTTACGGCAAAAGATTCAGAAACAGATAAAATTACCGGTCTGACACTAGGGGCAGATGATTATATTACAAAACCTTTTCGACCGCTTGAGCTGATCGCCAGAGTAAAGGCGCAGCTTCGCCGATACAAAAAATATAATACAATCTCTGCTCCCCATGTAACAGAAACAATCTTTGAGTATGCGGGATTGACTATGAATATTAAGACATATGAATGTACGATGGATGGAAACAGCCTATTGCTAACGCCAACGGAGTTTTCAATCCTTCGTATTCTTCTGGAACGCAAAGGCAGCGTAGTCAGTGCCGAGGATTTATTTCATGAAGTCTGGCAAGGCGAATACTATACCAAGAGTAACAATACCCTTACCGTACACATTCGCCACTTACGAGAAAAAATGGGGGATACCGGTGAAAGACCCAAATATATCAAAACTGTCTGGGGGATCGGATACAAAATTGAATAAATTTAAAAAAAAAGATTACAACTATTCAAAGCTTAGCCGCATCACATTTGGCAAAGGATTATGTATCACAATTGGTGCTGTCCTGACAGTACTCCTCCTGCGTTTACTCAGCCAGGGACATTTGGCTGATATAATAGCAGCTGTCATTGCACGCATTCTTCACATAAGTGATACTGAGGCTGATATACTTTATTTCAAAGTAGTAGGAAATAACATGCAGTTTATTCTTGCGGTAACAATCATCACCTTTATGTTTGTGCTATTTCAGATGCTGCTGAAGTCATATAAAAGTTACTTTGATGAAGTTGTGAACGGGATTGACCAGCTCATGGATGAGGATGGACAAATATCGTTATCTCTTGAACTGGAAATTATTGAACATAAATTGAACCATGTCAGGCAGACACTTAAAACTCGAGCGTTTGAGACACAGAGAGCCGAGCAGAAAAAGAATGATCTTATTGTATATCTGGCTCATGACATAAAAACTCCGCTCACCTCAGTTATAGGATATCTTAGCCTTTTGGATGAAAACCCGGATATGGCTGATATGAAGAAATTAAAATACATCCATATTGCATGGGAGAAGGCGAATCGACTTGAAACTTTGATCGATGAATTTTTTGAGATTGCACGTAGTAATTCGGAATCCGTTCCTCTAAAAAAGACAATTATTGATCTTTACTATATGATGGTACAGATTTCAGATGAGCTGTATCCACAGCTAAATTCATGTGGGAAGCACATTGAAAACAATATCTCCGAAAATATGGTATTGTACGGTGATTCTGAAAAGCTGGCAAGGGTATTTAATAATATTTTGAAAAACGCTATAGCATATAGTGCAGGAAGCAGTGTCATAAAAATTTCAGCCCAGGAGCTTCCCGGAAAGTCTGTTGTCAAATTTGAAAATAAAGGTGACATTCCGGAAGACAAGCTTCAGGTGATCTTTGACAAATTCTATCGTTTGGACAGCTCAAGATCAAGCACAACCGGCGGCTCCGGACTAGGTCTTGCCATCGCTAAAGATATTGTTGTAAAGCACGGTGGGGAGATAAAGGCTGAAAGCAGTAACGGAAACACTGTGTTTATCGTTGAACTTCCCTCAGTTTAATACCATGGTGGCTTCTGCCTTGATGTCTTAGGAATTCTTAGGATTTCATTCACCATTCCTTAGCCAATCATTTATATGAAATTAAAAAACTGCCTGCTCATTCATGGTATGCTGAATATACCTGAGAGAGCAGGTATTTTATATGCAAGGAGGATAGTGGATAATATGAAAATGTTACAACGAAACATCTCAATGCTATGTCTGATAGCGATGCTTTTTTCTATGACGGCATGTGGTCATAACACCAAGGGTGAGGAGGCGCCTGTATCCTATGTCGCAAGTTTTTTTGACATCCCTGATACAGTGACATACATTTCAAGGCTTCTGATCAGCGATAACAAGGCTTATGTGTGCTGCCAGGAAGGTAATGAGGTCTCGTATTTGGCGGCAATATCAATTGATGACGGTGATTTTCAAAAACTGCCGCTGGTAATGGAGGATTCAACGGTACTTCTGGATTTTGGTATGGATCAGCACGGCAGCATATGGGCTGTTTGCAAAGATAATGCAGAAGGCTACAGTTTGAAAAAATTTGATAGCAGCAATACAGCGGTCCAATCCGTAGATTTATCGTCAGTATTGGATGACACAGTTACTTCCTCATCTGGCAGTGAAATATTATTGAGTATGGATGCCGACGGGAATATCTGCATAGCAGCCAAATGCGGTAGTACATATGCTTATCTTTTTGACAGCAATGGTGAGTTTTTGTTTGATCTCAATTATGATGGAAATCTTATGACCACCATAACGACCGGTGAGGGACAGATTGGTGTGTGCGCCACTACTACGGACAGAGCGAACTATAATCTGCTTACCGTGGATATAGATAATAAGGATTGGCACAAGGATCCCATATATTTAGGAACAACAGCAGGTCTGTTTGGAGGAAGTACCAACAATTTCTATCTTTTTGACTCCTCAAGCCTGTATGGTTACAGTGCTGGGGCACAGGAAGGTAAGCTTATCTTCAACTGGTCCGATATGGGGTTGAACACATCGGATGTTCATGTATGTGAGCTTGAGGATGGCCGATTTGTGGTTTTGGCCGCGTCGTCCAACCAGACTTCTGTACTCTCCTATGAGATAGGGGTGCTTTCCAAGGGAAAAGATGATCGGACAGAACTCAGTATGGTGAGCCTGACTGCCAATCCAAGTGTTGTCCAGGCTGTTTCGGATTTTAATAAAACAAATAAAGAATATAAGATTGAACTTACGGAGTATTTTCCGTACGAACAAAACGTATCCGATGAGGAATGGGATAATGCCGTTTTAAATCTTAATACAAAGATTATTTCAGGGGATATACCAGACATTTTGGATATGAGCAATTTATCGGTTCCGATCTACCATAACAAGGGGTTGTTGGAGAATCTCTATATGTATATTAAGAACGACTCAGAAATTAATATGGATGACTATTTCGCAAATGTCTTTGACGCCATAAGCATTGACGGTAAACTGCCTTACATTACAAATGGTGTATCTATATCCACAATGCTAGCTAATACAAGTGCCCTTGATGAAAATGGGGGATGGACGCTGGACAGCTTGGAAAAAGTTCTGGAAACCTCGGGGTTAAATTCTATAAGTAATCTGTCAAGTACATCATTTCTTGAAATAATGCTCCAGACCAATGACAGCCTTGTTGACTGGACCTCTGGTGAGTGCTTTTTCAATTCTCCGGAGTTCATAGAATTGCTGGAGTTTGCCGGGAAAATTCAGGAGAGCAGCCAAAACGGCTTCGGAGCGGACTTGAGTGCTGCTGTGGCATCCTATGAAGCTGTTTACAGTGCATACCAAATTGCACAGTACAGAGATTCCTATAAGGGAAACGTAAACGTAATAGGCCTGCCAAGCTCCCATGGAGAATACCATGCGATCAAGCCAGAAGTAAAGATTGGAATATCCTCATCCAGCAAGTATAAGGATGGTGCATGGGAGTTTGTGAGGACATTTTTGATGAAGGAGCATCAGGAGTCTTGTTATCTTCTGCCATTCCATAAGGGAGCGTTTGATACTGTAATGCAGGCCGCTATTAATGGTAATTCTATGTGGACGTTCCTGTACGAAGACGGGAAGATAACACAAGAGGATGTAGAGCTTATGAGGACGCTCTTAAGCAGTGTGTCCTATGCAGTAAATGAAAGCCAGAGTCTGGAAGACATCATATTAGAAGAAGCCTCAGAATTTTTTGCCGGTACGATAAGCGTACAGGAAGCTGCTGAAAAGATCCAGAGCCGTGCCAGCCTTTATATAAAGGAACAGATGTAGTTATAATTAAAACAGAAAGGAATTAAGAATTATGAAAAAACGAATGGTAAGCCTGTATGTAATCATTTGTGTAGGGATGTTTTTATTTTCAGGATGCGCAGGTGCGGAAACGGAACCTAAAACTTCCAATAACCAGATCAACGATACGCAGTCAGATGCGGTACCAGCCGATCAGGGATCTGTTGCAAAAAATGATCCCCAAGATGACGCTGGCAGTGAAAATAAGGAAACAACTGCTGAAAACACATTTACGGATGCAAATGATATGATCACTTCAGCCGACTTCAGTGGAGTGGTCAGTGGTTGTACTGAAACAACATGTACGATAGGTGCAGGCTTTGCTTCTTCTGATGGTGAAGCAGATAGCGGCAGTGTATGTGTTGCTTTTACAGATGAAACTATATTTCAAAGAGCGCTGGTTGATTCTCAGGGCGGAAAGTATTCTCTTGACGACGGTGATAAAAGCGAACTAAAGGATGATGATTTTGTATTGCTTTTTGGTACCCAGCAGGCAGATGGCACTTATCTGGCGGATAAAATAATTATGATAGAGTTTCATAATTAACTTTACAGGAGACCACACAATGAAGCTCATACATATCAAGGAAAAGATCAACGATATTATCACACAGGAAAAAGATATGTTCGCCTCTGGTTTAAAGCATAAGCCTCTGTTAAGTAACCGTGTACAGCGTATAGCAATACGTCTTATAGTCTCATTTTTTGTACTGATCTTTGTATTTACGATCGTTTCCCGTGTGTCTGATTCTGCCACGATTGCCAGCGTTCAGGTATCAACAATGGCAAGTGGAACACTGACGAACAAAGCTGAAATTGATGGAACTATTGACGCAGAAGATGGTATATCCATCACCCTGCCGGAGGGCCTCAGGGTTATCAAGGTTAATGCAGAAAGGGGAAAGCAGGTAAGGGAAGGCGAGGCGCTGCTTGCGTTTGATGTATCTTCCATAGAAGATAAGATTAAGGGCCTCGAGGATGAGATCTATATCCTTAACCAGAAGATAAGCCTTTCCGGGAAAGGAAGCAGCGATAGTGTTCTTGATGCACAGCAGGCGCTTGATGATGCACAGCAGGCGTATGACCGTCTGGCTGCTAAGTTTGAGAGGAAAGATTTTGCAGACCTCGAAGCGGCGCTTGCCAATGCAATCGAAAATAAAGACAGGGCTATCACAGCTGCAAGGCAGGCATTCATTAAGGAAGCGGAGGAAAATCGGAAGAATGTTCAAGAATCTGGGGATGATGCGGTTCGCGCGGCACAGCAAGCGCTCTCAGAGGCTGAGGAGGGAACGCCTGCCTACGATAGCGCGGTTCAAAACCTTGAAGTTATCAAGGCGCGTTGGGACAACGCACTTTCTGAGGCCGATGAGGCACTTTCTGCGGCAGAAAACCGTACAGATTTTTCAGATGAGGCTGCGGTTATGGATGCTCAGGCCGCTATTGAAGCTGCAGAGAGCGCGTTAATAAGCGCTCAGCGAGAGTTTGAAGACTCAAAGGATGAGGAACTCTACGCTGCCGAAAAAAACATTGAAGCGGCGCGGCGGGCATTGAAAAAGGCTCAGGAAAACATGTCTAAATCGCAGACTGAGGCAGAAATTGAGCGTGTCACCTATAAGGCTGAGTTGTCAGAAAAGGAAAAGTTACGTGACACACTGAAAGAAATCATAGACAATGGTGGTCATGTTATGGCTCCGGTTTCCGGTACGGTTTTGAAAACCTTGGAAAAGGGTTCAAAAACGGAAGCAGATGTTGAAGTAGTTACACTGTCCAACAATGGCGTGGGTTTTGTTTTTAAGGGGAGCCTGGATAAAGAGAATGCCGAAAACTTTTCGGTAAATGATACAGGGGAACTTAGCTATAGACTTGACGGCAGCACACAGAAGCTGGACGTGAAGATAGCAGCCATGGGAACAGCTGATGAGGATAACATGGTTCCGGTGACGGTCACCCTCCCCGACGGTAAATATACCCCCGGTATGTCTGCACAACTTTCTTTGAACAAAAAAAGTGAGACATATCAGAACTGCCTGCCGCTGACCGCATTAAGAAGAGACTCTCGAGGTGACCATGTTCTCGTGATCCGTAAACAAAATACTGTGATGGGAATCGAGTGGGTTACATCACGGGTTGATATCATCGTCAAGGACAGGGACGGGCAGATGATGAGCATTGAAAGTACAGAAAATGCTCTGACCTACTCGGATAAGGTGATCACGAGCTCAAATAAGACTATTTCGGAAGGAGACAGAGTTCGCATTGAAGGCTAACAATTCTATGAATTACCGGGCCCTCACAGTAACGGGAATACTGGCAGCTTTCGTTTGGTGTATGGCCTGCTCATTCTTTATTGCAGCGATTGGCTTATGCTCAAGTGTCAGCGTACGATGGGAAACTGGTGGTGTCAGTCCGTCTGACCTTGTCAGACAGCAAAAATATGCAAAGCAGGATGGCCTTTCAAATCAGCCACAGGTGACGCTGTGGCAGGTATATTCCGCACAGGAGATCATGGATGCAGATATGGGGAGTACGACTGCGGATGTGGTTGTTGTTTTTGGGGCCTGTGAAGATATCATGTTAAAAACCACACTCGTTGTTACTTTACCTTCGCAGTCTGATACAGCGGGCTGCGCCATCAGCTCAAAATTGGCTTTTTCATTATGGGGAAGCACGAATGTGCTCGGTATGCAGATCAAGATTGAAGGGGAGGTATTATATGTTCGTGGTGTATTCGATGATGATACATCAAGGGTATTCCGGCAGGCAGAGGAGGAATCCAGTGATACACTGTCCAATATGCAGTTAATATTTTCTGATGGCGGAACGCGGGAGAAGGCAGAGCGTTATCTTACGGCTTCGGACTTCACAGGAGGTACCATTCTCGATTTACCACTGATGGGGTGGGTGTTTGGCATGATTTACCGGCTTCCGGCTATGGTTTTGGCGTTTGGCATCGTTATAAGGTTGATTAAGCGGGGAGGAAAGCTCCGGCACTATCCCATGTGGATGATTTCCTATCTGCCGCTTGCCTTAATCGCCCTGGCCGCATTAGTGATCTGTATTGATTTTCCGGATATCCCTTCAAGCTTTATCCCTTCCAGGTGGTCTGACTTTAAATTTTGGAAAAATTTATTTTTGGATCACTGGGAGAATCTTACGGTCTGGATGTCGGCAGCCCCGACCTTCAGGGATAAGGAGCTTTGGAATGCAGCGTTTTTCCTGCTGTTATTTTCTTTATTTGCTTCTATCCTTGTGGCAATAGCGGCTAAGATGACATCAATACGCTCATATGCGGGCCTGGTTCTGAGCTGCGTGATATATACACTGTCACTTTGTCTGATATTTGTAAAAATAGTGTCATACAACAATATTTCGATTGGCAAGGTTATGTATTTCATGCCCTGTCTGTGGCTTTGCTTCGATCTCATGCTCCATTGGCAAGGAGGAAAGCTTGGCTTTGTATCCCATGAAAGGAGGATCTCTGTTGATAAAAACTCTTTTCTGCCGAAGAAGGAATATACCTTTGTTGAAAGCGGCGAAAAAGCCCAAATACTTATACAGGAAAAAACAACAAAACGAACATGAATACAAGGCCCCGCTAAAAGAACGTATCGTACCGTGGTTGTTTTTGACACCGAGTTTGTTTGCTGTGAGTGTAATGGTACTAATTCCGCTTATGGATGCACTGCGGCGTTCTTTTTTCTCCGCTGTAAGCAATCAGTTTGTTGGATTCCAAAACTACATATCTGTGCTGGGTAATAGTGCATTCCAATTGGCAGCGGCCAATACTGCAAAGTTTATATTCGTTTGCATACCACTATTGCTTATCATATCGTTGGTTGCTGCATTGATGCTTACTACATTTCAGGAAAAGCATGGGATTTACAAAACAACGTTTTTAATGCCAATGGCAATACCTGTGGCCTCAATTGTTCTGCTGTGGAGGGTGATGTTCCATAGAAACGGATTGATCAATGGGGTCCTGTCTTTACTGGATGTAACTTCGATTGATTGGATTGGCAGCGGGGCTGCATTTGCAGTTTTAGTATTTGCGTATATATGGAAGAACTTTGGGTATGACATGGTGCTATGGCTCTCAGGGATCAGTGCTATCAATCCGGCGCTGTATGAGGCGGCACAGATAGACGGTGCGGGCAGCATAAAACGGCTTATAAAGATCACGCTGCCCAATCTGTTGCCAACGTTGTTCACAGTCACGGTGCTGTCCCTGCTCAATTCGTTCAAGGTATTCAGGGAAGCTTATCTCATCGCAGGCAGCTATCCCGATAATAGCATTTATATGCTTCAGCATTTGTTTAATAACTGGTACAGCAGCTTGGACGTGGATAAAATGTGTGCTGGAGCTGTGATGATGGCACTTATCGTATTTACTTTGATTATGTTGTTGCAGAAGATCATGAGTGGGGGTGACGGCTCTTGAAAAAAATTCTGATCTGTCTCATTCTTTTTATGATCGCTGCTTTTGTATGGGTACCGCTGTGGATGCTTTCATCCGGTACACTTATGGGACCTGGGGAGTTGTCCGGGAACCTTACCCCGGTTTTAGAAAGTGGTGATGGCTTCGCTGCATGGCCGATTTTTGCGCGCTACCCGACCTTCCAGGCTTATGCGGAGCTGTTGTTTGATACACCTCAATTTTTTAATGTATTCTGGAATTCCTGTAAACAGGTCTTTCCCATTATACTTGGCCATATTGTTTTGGGCGCTCCTGCGGCATGGGCATTTGCACGTTTTGACTTTCGCGGAAAAAAAGTGCTTTACACCTTATATATTGTCCTTATGCTGATGCCTTTTCAAGTGACTATGGTTTCCAGTTATCTGGTTTTGAATAAGTTAGGTCTTATTGATACTGCATGGGCCATTATTCTGCCCGGCGCTGCATCAACTCTTCCGGTATTCATCATGACCCGATTTTTTATGACGATACCAGGGGCGGTTACTGAGGCAGCAGCTGTGGATGGTGCTTCCCCCATCCAGACATTTTTGAGATTGGGTATACCTCTCGGCGCACCGGGTATCCTCTCCGCTGTTGTGTTGGGATTTCTGGAGTACTGGAACGCAATGGAGGCGCCTCAGGCATTCTTAAAGGATCAGACACTTTGGCCGCTGTCTCTGTATATGGCGAATATCACCGCGGACAATGCGGGAGTATCGCTGATCGCATCACTGATTACACTTATGCCACCGCTTTTGATATTTATGTTCGGGCAGAAATATCTTGAACAAGGCATTATATCTTCTGGAATGAAGGACTAAAATATAAAAGGAGCTGTTTATGGAAAATGAAGTTCGGGCAGGCGGCCTGCAAATACACAAAGTAAATAAGTGGTATCCAGGCAATGTACACGCCGTTATCAATATGGATATGGAAATAGAACAGGGTGAATTTATTGTTTTCGTGGGGCCTTCCGGCTGTGGAAAGACTACACTGCTTCGTATGATTGCGGGACTTGAGGGCATCAGCAGCGGCGAGGTCATTATGGATGGCAGGGTAGTTAATAAAGTACCGCCTAAGAACCGTGACATTGCTATGGTATTTCAGAATTATGCCCTCTATCCGAACATGAAGGTAAAAAATAATATCGCGTTCCCCCTCAAAATGCGCCATACCAAAAAGCAGGAGGCAGCGGTACGGGTAGCTGAGGTGGCAAAAAAGCTGGAACTGGACACTCTGTTGGAACGGAAGCCCGGTGCACTCTCAGGGGGGCAGCGTCAGCGTGTGGCCCTTGCGCGGTCATTGGTGAGAAGGCCTAAGCTTTTTTTGATGGATGAACCGCTGGCAAATCTGGATGCGAAACTCCGCACAGAGATGCGCCGGGAGATTATAACGCTTCAGCGGGAATTGGGTGTAACAACAATATATGTTACACATGACCAGATCGAAGCTATGACAATGGGGACACGTATTGCTGTAATGAATTGCGGCGTTTTACAGCAGTTTGGAACGCCGCAGGAGATATATCAAAATCCGGCTAACCTTTTCGTTGCCGGATTTATAGGCTCTCCCAATATGAATATATGGGATACAAGGATTGTGTCATATCATGCGCAGCATTTTCTGACTCTGGGTGAAGCTCGTATTCCTATAGACATAAGTGGTTTGCCTGGGGAGCAATTACAAGAGCCGCTTAAGGCTGGTATCCGTCCGGAACACATTGAGCTTGCTTCAAAAAATGAACCTGGCGCCATCCGGATGGAGATCAGTTTGTTGGAGAATACAGGGCGTGAAGTGGCTGTTTTTCTTGTTGCGTCCGGCATACCGAATCTTACGATAATGACAAATGCTGATTTTTCCGGTCAAATTGGACATGAGATATACATTCGTCTGAAGCAGGAAAAGATACATATTTTTAATGGAGAGAAGGGGCATGCATTACGTTTGTGATGTCAGAGTCTCGAAAATAGCAGGAGCTAATAAATGAACCGGCCGACCAACCGAACCTAAGCAGGGATTAGCATATGAATGGATGATGGAGCTGGTCTGGAATCCGTATCGGATATAAATTTGAAATACCATAGCAAAGATGCTGTCCGAAATCTTTAGTGGATGAAAAAGACAGACACATGTTTTGCGCCGATATTTTCTGTGGGAAATATATCGGGCAGACAGGCTGTGCCTGCCTTATACTAAGCATAAGGCAGGCAGGAGAATGGAGTGGATGCAACGCATCAGATGTAAGACAAAAAGCTGTTACGCTAGTATTTTACTGCAGGCTTAAATCTTAATATACAGTGAAAGGAGTAGAGATTATGAAGTATGTAGTTGAAGAAAAAGGGACTTTTCAGGTATTGGGAATAAGAATGACAACTCCGTATGGAGGAGGTACCTGGGCAGTGGTCAAGAGTGATGGAACCAATGAAAAAATGAAAGCTATCAGTGGAAGTTTTTTTGATTTGGGATTGTGCTTCGGATTTCAGGAGGATGGCAGTAATGATTATATGTGTGCCGTTCTCTGGGACGGGCCGGAGGTAGAAGGATTTGTGACATATGAGTATCCTCCGGCAACATGGCTGATCTTTCAGGCCAAGGGAAAAATCTCAGACAATGTTCTGGGAAATCTCTGGCAGCAGATCAATCAGGAATTCCTTCCCCAGAGCCAGTATGAAAAATGTGGACTGCCCACCATCGAAAAATATGTTTTGTGGAATGAAGCAGAAGATTTGGGGGAAGTAGAAGTCTGGATACCAGTGAAATATTAAAAAAGAGAATGAAGCGGTGGGGAATTAGATAGCCTTAAGATCGGAAGGATTATATTATGATAGGATTTTTGCACATTCTAAGAATAATGTAATTGGTAAGAATGGCAAAATACCATGGAAGATACAAGGCGAACAAAAGCAATTTAGAGAACTTACAGTAGGAAATGTTGTTGTGATGGGTATTACCGGAACGGGAAATCGCGGAAGAAACCGCACAGGTCTCCGATGCGGGATGTTTCTTACATAAAGAAAGACATTGGTTTGATTTTTGAAAATGTGGATGCAACTACGGTGAAAACAAAAAAGTTCCGAGTAAGATTGATTTCCGAGGGAGAATCGGGTATAATGGGTTCAAAAATTAGGTGCAATGCACTATACTTCCGAATAAACAGGAGACTGAGCAAGGAAAAGTTTATCAGTAGAGACAGTTATCTGGAGCAGCGGAGTATGGCTGGGGAAAGCAAAAACGTCTGCCAGATTTTGCAGACGCATAGTTGGAAGCATATGAGGCGTTCAGTAAGAATGAACAAAGCATAGAGGACTTGTGGAAACAGGTAGAGCAGGATTGCGGCATCCGGTTTACGGAAGATGAGATAGCCGAAGAGAAAAAAATAATCGTAACTGATGCCAGTATCGAAAGATAACATGCAGTCCTTGGAGAGGAACCATAAACATCACTACGATATATTGCGATGAGCCGGGTGGAAATACTCTGCCCGGTTCTCCTTTTCTTACATCCTGCTATTTTGAATTAACTCGGAAAAATTTTCAGGTGATGTTAAGTGAGTGGATGTGCGAAACATAAAATTTGAATTTAGGGAGAGTCGAGTCGATATGGCAAAGAAACAACTTACAGATGAACAAAAACGATTAGACACAGATATTTGGATTATAGCATTAGTTACATTAGGAGTTTTCGGTTTCAATGCAATGATGGGAAATCAGTTCATGAGTTTTGTTACTAACAGCAATATTTCTGTTGTTCCCCGACTGCTATTGAATGCGGGCCTTCAGTTTGGAATAGCTGGATTAGGGATAACGATTGTTTGTGTTTTACGAAAAGATAAATTCACACAATTCGGATTAGCAAAAAAGAATGCTGTTAAAGCTATTATAGGGACTATTTTATGTTTCATTCCCTCAATATGTTATATTTTTATTTCAGGTCAATTCAAAGGTTATCAGCCTTTTAGCATTTTGATTACTGACGATGTAATAGCAAGCAATATCCTCTTTTCAATATTGGGCATGATACTCATTGCTATTGTATGGGGATTTTTTGAAGGTTTTAATTATGCTGTTATTGCAGATAAGATTAACAAAAGGTATCCTACCCAAAATCAATGGTTAGACTACGGAGCCATTACTTGTGCAGCAATTTGTTTGTTGTTTCACCCATTTAGCACTTCCTTTTGGGGAATTGTAGAACTTATAACCACATTCATAGCAATCTATGGAATGTTGATTGTAAAAAAGAAAACTGGTAACGCATGGGGGTGCGTATTTGCCTTTTGTTTTATCTGGAATGCACTATAAATTCCCGTTTGGTGGAAACGAAGGAATATTAATATAGCAGGGAATTTTGGAACTTGAATTAGAAAAAATGGCAGACCTGATTGGTTAATATGAATTGGTTATCTATGCCTGCTGCAACCCAAAACCCTTTACGCATAATGATTTATATTTTGACGCAGATGTTTTGATTATCAGCCTGGTATCGGATGACGGCATATTAGGCGACGGGACAGAGCTGAAGGATGCACCGTTTAAGAATGAAATATTCACCTAGACGAGGTGATGGGGCTGAAAAGATATTACAGAATCAAGAAGATTATCGTTACCATATTGATGAAATGTGGGGAAAATCATATGGCTGTTACAGCGAACTGGAGAAGAAACTTGATCATATTTTCTTTGCCTATGATGGCATGGAAATTATTGTGTGAATGGAAAAACGCAGACAGCAGAATTGAACAGGAGGTGTTTCTGTGACAGAGTTAGAAAATTGTATGGCCGGCGAATTATATAATTGTCATGATAAGATCTTTCTGCAATATAAGAAGCAGGCAAAAGAGCTGCTTGACATTTATAACAGACTGACCTATGACCAGAAAGAAGAGAAGAAAGAAATTCTATATAAGCTGTTCGGCGGGATTGGAACAAACGTGTCGGTAGGGGCGCCATTCTTGTGTGATTATGGGTGTAATATTATTACCGGCAGCAATGTGTCGATCAACATGAACTGCTCCTTTATTGATTGCAATCAGATAAAAATCGGAAATAACGTCATGATTGCTTCAAACGTGCAGATTTATACGGCAACGCATCCCGTGGAACTGAAAGAACGCCTGACACCAGACTGGACCCCGGAGAGCGGAAAGCACTTCTGCCAGGTATATGCGCTGCCGGTTGAAATCGGTGACGGGTGCTGGATCGGCGGTGGCGTCATCATACTTCCCGGGATTAAAATCGGGGCAGGCAGTGTGATTGGAGCAGGAAGCGTTGTTACCCGAGATATCCCGCCAAATTGTGTGGCGGTCGGAAATCCATGCAGAGTGATACGCAAAATTAATGAGGAATTAAAGCATGATTAAATTAGTGGCATTTGACTTGGATGGGACAATCGGAGATACGATACCAATGTGTATAAAGGCGTTCAGACAGGCGGTATCCCCCTATGCAGGACACCTGCTGACAGACAGGGAAGTTGTTGAAACTTTTGGATTGAACGAAATTGGAATGATAAAATACATCGTTCCGGAGAATTGGGAACAGGCGTTATATGATTTTTATTCCCTGTATGAGAAACTGCATTATGAATGCTCTGAACCCTATGAAGGCATCCAGGATTTGATTGTCGCTCTGCGGGCAAAAGGATTTATCCTGGCACTGATAACGGGAAAGGGCGAAAGAAGCTGTCAGATTACTTTGAATGCGTTTGGGATGGAACATAATTTTGATGAAATCCTGACGGGCAGCGAAAGTGAAAATGTTAAGGCGCAGTCATTGAAGCTGCTGCTAAAAAAATATGATTTGCTTCCTGCACAATGTGTGTATATAGGGGATGCGGTATCAGATGTGTCAGAGGCCGGAAAAGCCGGGATCATATGCTTGTCTGCTTTGTGGGGAACAACTGCAAAGGCAGAAGAATTGAAAATCATCAATGCCGATTATATCTTTGAAACGGTAGGAGAGTTAAGAGATTACTTGCTCTCTATGCCGGAGCGCATCTCTCCGACTTTAGAGTTGGAAAAAAAGACCGGACTGATAAATCCTCCACCAAGTAACAATTTCCGGCTTAGGAGGTAAATAAGCATGTCTGCATCTGTATTATTGATGAGAAGAACACGGATCATAAGAAAAAAAGGTGCAGTTTGTGAAGCTCATCGAGAGCCCGGATGAAGAACTGAAAGCCATTATGGAGAGAAAAGTACAGGTTTGAGAGGTGGCGTACCGATTACGGCCAAGAGGGCATGGTCTTGTAATACATAAGGAATTAGGTAACAGATATCATTTGTCGGACTAAAAATAGTATTTATGAGGGAATATCATGTTTAATGATGGAAGAAGTAAAAAAGTTGTTTTTGTTGCACATTGTCTTTTGAATCAAAACTCTATTTCTGATGGCACGGCGATTTTTCCGGCAGCATTTAAAGATGTTGTTGATTTTTTCCTAAATGCTGATATTGGTATTGTCCAAATGCCTTGTCCAGAGTTTTACTGTTTAGGGCTTGATCGGGGAAATATTTTCGGCGCTGATAGCCCGGTAGTGGTAGAGAATACACGAATACGTTCAGCAATGAAAAATGACAGCTTGAATATTAAATTAACAAGATTGGCTGATTATATAGTTCAACAAATTATAGAATATAAAAAATATGGCTTTGAAGTTATCGGTATTGTTGGGGCAAATCGTTCTCCAAATTGTGGTGTAGAAACAACATCGGACAAAAATGCGGAAATTTATGGAATGGGATTATTTATAGAAAAAATATTTCACCAACTTTTAGGGAAAAACGTTTCCATTCCAATAATAGGTATTAAAGGAACCGACAATATACAAGAAAAACTTCAACAGTTAATGAATTGGGAACTGTAGAAACGAACTGAGCGATATTACATAACTTTCAGTTTGTCGGCTTGTGAGGATAAGCATAATATACAGCATATGTTAGCTGGAATGGCTGGGGACAAGCTGGTTAGGAGGTATCATGAAAGGATTTAACCGAAAAAATCAATTATTTTCCCTTTGCGGATTGAATTGTGGGCTTTGCCCCATGTTTTTGAATAAATATTGCCCCGGCTGCGGTGGCGGCGAGGGCAATCAATCTTGTAAAATTGCAAGATGTAGCATGGAGCATGATGGCGTGGAATACTGCTTTCAGTGCGATGAATACCCTTGTCAAAAATACGAGCATATGGATGACTTTGATTCCTTTATGACACACCAAGGACGAAAATCTCATATGGAGAGAGCCCGGCAGTTGGGAATAGAAGCTTATAATGCGGAGCAGGTGGAAAAGACAAAAATATTGGACATTCTTCTGTCCGGTTTTAATGACGGGCGCAAAAAGACACTATTTTGCACAGCAGTATCTCTTTTAGACCTGCAAGAGCTGCAGGCGGTACTCAGGCAAATGGAAGACAGAGCCGATTTGGAAACGCTGACGCTCAAAGAAAAAAGTGCTTTAGCTGCAAGGTTGCTGAAGGCGGCAGCAGCGAAGAACAATATGGAGTTGAAACTGCGAAAGAAAAAATGAGAATTTGGATATAGCCATCATTCATTAAGGGATGAAAAATAGAAACCGAAGTGAGTTCATCGGAATGTATCCGGTTCTTAGAAAGGACAGAAGAAAAGAGGTTTATTTTTGGTAAGAGAGTATCTGCATATGAATGTTTATGATGCGTTTTTAGCACGAGTGCATTTTCTCTTTGAGGAGTTTGATCATATCTATGTCTCTTTTTCCGGAGGCAAGGACAGTGGTTTGCTGCTCAATCTGGTTCTGGATTACCGGAATCAGCACTATCCGGAAAGAACCATTGGCGTGTTCCATCAGGATTTTGAGGCACAGTATACGGTGACGACGGAGTATGTGGAACGCACCTTTGAACGGATCAAGGATCAGGTTGAGCCTTATTGGGTTTGCCTGCCCATGGCCACCAGAACCGCATTAAGCAGCTACGAGATGTACTGGTATCCATGGGATGATACGAAGAAGGAACTCTGGGTTCGGGAAATGCCTCAAAAAGAATACGTCATCAATCTGGAAAACAATAGAATGACTACATACCGTTACCGGATGCATCAGGAGGACTTGGCAAAACAGTTCGGAAGATGGTACCGGGATGCTCATGACGGCGGGAAAACGGTATGCCTGCTTGGAATGCGGGCAGATGAATCCCTGCAGCGTTACAGTGGATTCCTGAATAAAAAATATGGGTATAAGGATACCTGCTGGATCAGCAAGCAATTTAAAGATGTCTGGTGCGCCTCTCCTTTATATGACTGGTCTACAGAGGATGTCTGGCACGCCACCTATTTATTTGATTACGACTATAACCGCCTGTATGATCTCTATTATATGGCTGGCCTGAAACCCTCGCAGATGCGTGTGGCCTCCCCGTTTAATGACTATGCAAAGGATGCATTGAATCTATACCGCGTCATAGACCCGGAGATTTGGTGCAAGCTGGTAGGACGTGTGCAGGGAGCAAATTTCGCTTCTATTTATGGAAAGACCAAAGCGATGGGCTACCGGAATATTACGTTACCAGAAGGTCATACGTGGAAATCCTATACGAAGTTTTTATTGGATACGCTGCCGAGAAGGCTACGAATTAACTATGTGAAGAAATTTAATACCTCTGTCCAGTTCTGGCACGAAACAGGCGGCGGATTGGATGAATCTGTGATTAAGGAGCTTCAGGAGAAGGGGTATCAAATAAAACGAAACGGCGTCTCCAATTATACATTGAATCAAAAATCACGGATTGTATTTGTGGGACCAATACCGGATCACACAGATGATATCAAATCCACAAAGGATATTCCCAGCTGGAAACGGATGTGCTACTGCATTTTGAAAAATGATCATATCTGCCGCTTCATGGGATTTGGGATGACACGGCAGCAGCAGAAGCATCTGGATATCATACGCCGCAAATACAAAAGCATAGAGGAATTCGATTATGAAGTACAAAAGCCCAGTTTATAATGTGATGGCTGTTCCGATCGAGAAGGTACGGCCAAATAACTACAACCCCAATAAGGTAGCACCGCCTGAAATGAAATTGCTCTATGAGAGCATAAAAGAGGACGGATATACGATGCCAGTCGTATGCTATTATGTAAAATCGGAGGATATTTATCTGATTGTGGACGGCTTCCACCGGTACCAGGTGATGATGGATCATCCGGATATTTATGAAAGGGAACAGGGATTGCTGCCGGTTTCCGTGATTGAGAAAACGATTGATAAACGTATGGCCAGTACCGTGCGTCATAACAGGGCACGCGGCTCCCATGATGTGGATTTGATGAGCAACATCGTAAAAGAACTTCATGAATTTGGGAGGTCCGACGCCTGGATCTCAAAACATTTGGGAATGGACAAAGATGAAATTTTGCGCCTCAAGCAGATCACAGGTCTTGCCGCGTTATTCAAGGATATAAAATTTGGAGAAGCGTGGCACCCTGTAGAGGAAGAGGCAGCGAAAGAGTAAATAATATAGATGAATGAAAGTAGTTTATCAAAAATAAAGAACAGCTATAAAGGCTTGAAAGGAGCATTTCTATGAAGTATGTATGTACGGTTATATCAGTGGCGGATATCAGTGCCGCAAGAAAGTTTTATGAGAATTTGTTCGGGTTAGAGGTCTATCAGGATTATGGAAAGAACATCGCTTTTACCTGCGGCCTGGCATTACAGCAGGATTTTGACTGGCTGGTAAGTATACCAAAAGAAAAGGTACTGAAGAAATCCAACAATGCAGAAGCGGTTTTTGAGGAGCAGGATTTCGATGGCTTCCTGAATAAGCTAAAAGAGTACCCGGAGATTGAGTATCTGGGAGAAGTCATCGAACATAGCTGGGGTCAGCGTGTGATCCGGTTCTACGATCTGGACGGGCATATCATAGAGGTTGGCGAGGATATGAAGATGGTGATAAAACGTTTTCTTGCTTCCGGTATGTCTATGGAAGAAGTCTCTGTGAAAATGGACGTTTCAATTGAGGATTTGACAAAACTTCTGAATACCTAATATGTGGTGAAGGAATAAACAAAGCGGAAAGTTGAGAGGTAGGACAATGGATTCAGCGGAGAAAGTAAAATATTTCTATGAAACGATCATATCTGAAAATCAAATTGGAAAAGTAGCAGAGTTTGTATCGCCAAAATGTTGTGTGAAAATGGGAGAAAGACTGATTCCAGTTGGCGTTGAAGGTATGAAAGAGCACATACAAGCAACAAAGCAGACATATCCCGATTATAAGATGAAGATTATTAAGCAATTTTGTGATGGTGATTATGTCATCTCTGAATTTGTAATGGAAGGTACACATAAAGGTGAATGGATAGGAATAAAGCCAACCAACAAACGATTGGTATTTACTGGCGTTGATATTGATAAGGTAGTTGATGGGATGATTGTGGAGCATGGAGGTGCAGTAAATACATTTGAAACTTTGTTTGAAGCAGGTATGATAGGAGCAATATAATTTTGAACAAAGTATTTCATATATACTTTCGTTATGTTGGAGATAATGATAATGAATAACCCAAATAGCTAAGGAATATGAAAAAATGAAATTACAACTTGGGAAGTCATTTGAGCATAATAGGGATGCTTATACTAACGCAAAGACAGATTTTGTCAGAAAGTGGACATCCGAAGCAAAAAAGACTTACTTGTAAGTTGCTTTTATGCGTTCTTGGCTGGAAAGGTGTATTTCAAATTGAAAGGATGGTCGGGTGCCAATGAAAGAAATCATCAACTTCATGGAAGTAAATGTGGATGGCAAAACGCTGTTTACAAAGGAATTAGTTTACAATCTTGAAAATGGTGCGCTACAGGGCGTTTACTCTGATCAAATATCTTTCTCTAATCTAAAATATTCTCAGAGTGGATTTCAGTTGGATATGTTTATTGTATCTAATGAGAAGATATGGCTTATGGGAAAGGATGGACAACGGGAAAAATTGCGAAAAGATTTCAGTGGTGTATCCCTGTTCCGATTTGAACTGGCGGAGCGAAAAAGCACGAATAGTTTGACTGGCTGTTTTCGTTTCATTTCAGCTTCAGGTAAAAATGTGGCAGCAGAGGCTATCGTAAGTGGAATTTATGATGTACGTCTTGAAAATGATGTGCTGAAATTATCGGAAGATCAGGTCTTATATCGGGATCAGCCGATACAAGAAGGGCATTTTAAGCCCGTTGCATTTCAATCGGAACATCGTTTTTATGTTAAAGCTCAAAAGTTACACTATGAATACAACGGCAAGTGTTTTGACGTGGACTCAAAAACTATGCGGCGTAACCATAGCTCCGATACCTTTCCTCCGTTTATTTCAATCGAGAAGTAAGAAATGACGAATCAGTGTCCAAGGCAAAAACAATCCACGCGCCAGCTATTGCGGGACGGGATATCAAAACAAGCCGATTTGGAAGGCGGCTGGTATAAGTTTGAGAAGGACTATTTTGGTAGTACTGTTTTTGAGGGGAGGATGATTCCCTGTATATCTTTGAAAGGGCAAATGATTTTCCACTCGGGTTATGAGCTAAGGAATAAGGACAGGCATGATCTTACTGTCCTTGAAAGTATATCAGAATAAGGCGAAATGGAGAACTGTATGGAGGAAGCAACGAGATATATTGCGCTTTTGCGCGGTGTCAATATAAGCGGAAAAAATAAAGTTCCGATGGCTGAACTAAAGAAAGCTTTTGAGGAGCTTGGGTTCGGAGCGGTTAAGACCTATCTGAACAGTGGCAATGTGATTTTTTCAAGTGATGAAGACAATATGGGAAGCCTTTCAAACCGGATTGAGACGATGATAAAAGAACAGTTTGGTCTGGATATTCCGGTTTTTGTCATATCAAAAGAGGCTCTCGAAGATATTTTGCAGCATGCGCCAGACTGGTGGGGAGACGAAAATAAGGAAATCTATGATAATCTGATTTTTATTATGCCTCCGACTACATTTGCTGAAGTATGGGACGAGATCGGAGAACCCAGGGAGGGGCTGGAAAAGATTAAGAATTATAGGGAAGCGGTATTCTGGTCTTTCAGCCGGAAGGATTATCAAAAGACATACTGGTGGTCAAAGACGGCAAGTGCGAATATCAGCGGTAAGCTGACAATCAGAACGGCAAACACCGTCAGAAAAATAGTTGGAATGTAGCAGTTTTCCACATTCCAACTGATTGACACTTATTTTAAGGAATTCCTGTCAGGGACCTGTACAGATAAAGCCTCGGTAAAATGGTGTTTCTCAACCATATATGCCTGGACAGAAGTTAAAATCAGACGGTAAGAGTCGGCCAGACACTCAGCAAACCCAGCGTTGTTTCCTGAACGCAGACAGCCATATGCTTTACGGGTGATTTTATTGAGTTGTCCGATTGCATCGGCTCCCTGCGGGTAAAATGCGAAATAGAAACCCCATTCTGTGACTTGACTGGTTTCTTGCCAAATGGTTTGTAACGGTACTAAGGTCAGTCGCTTAAAAATCATCTGAAACAGATTTGTGAGCGCTATTCCTGGCTTCTTGTTCTGGGCAGCCAATGCTTTCAGGTCTTCCTCGGTAAAATGAGGTGCAGTGTAGGCTGCGACTGGATAGGACAGCAGAACCATGAGCTGCAGCGAATGGAGATATGTTAGGGCGTCCCGCTTCGTAGTAATATCCAGAAGAGACTGTTCGGTGTTAAGCTGATCGGGAGTCAGAACCATCGTACCTTTGCCGTTTAAGGTTTTTGTGTAGCCTCTGCGTTCCAATAGAGTTAATGCCTTTCTGACTGTATAGGCAGACACGCCGTACTGCTTGGCCAGCTTAGCTTCATAAGGTAAATAAGTTCCGGCCGGATAGATGCCTGTCCCTATTTTTCGTGTCAAGTCACGGACAATGCGGGTATAGTAGTAATCCTTCCCTCTGAGGGGATTCCATTCAAATGCAGCTGGTATCTGAGTGGGAATCTGGGTAACGCTGTCTGACATCTGGATGAAAATTTCTTTAATGATAGCGGACATGTCCTGATAGAGTGCTTTTAAATGATGATACTGTTCAACTGGATCGCGTTCTGATAATACATTAATGATTGATTGGGGTTCAAAGGTTGGCCTCCGGTACGTGATATCCTGGGAGAAGCTGCATTTTTCTAAAAAGTACGAGAAATTCCCCTGAAGCTCAAAGGCTGTGTGCAGATCACATAACAGAGGATTGTGGCTGGCACATAAAATATCCCTCGTCAGTGCAATCAGGGCTTTCCAGCTCTCTGAACAGATTCCCTGCTGCGCCGCTCTTTGGGCCTGCCGATAATGAGGCATGGACTCAACCGAATATTTATGCGCGGCGAATACAAGCAGATAGGGCAATAACCGTCCATAAGTTTCATATACCTGTAAGATAGAATCCCGCTGCGCTAACATCGTAGATATTCCACAGCCTGTCAGGCTGTTGGGAAGAACTACGGGAGCCTGCCGGATCTGGATGTCGATCAGTTTTTCCGCCTTTAGGGTATCTAATACCCGCGTAATAGTCGCAATCCCCACATTGTATTCTTCACACAGATTTCGGGAAGAGGGGAGTTTGCTGCCGGGCTGGAATTGCCCAGAAGCAATACGTTTTTTTAAATCCATATACATAAGAAAAACGAGTTTCCTGTCGTTTCATAATATAAATGCCCTTTCTCAAGCACAAACACATATTGTTTATATTATACTACATAATTCCGAAGAGTGGCAATGGAACTTAAAACAGAAGGGCATGTAGTTGAATTTTTTTCCATCATTATGAAAGCGGTCATACCATTTCGTATCTGGTAGAAAAAAATGCTGAACTGGAAATAGAGAGAGGAGTGATTCACTGTGTATACTAAAGACATAGATTTTAGATATGCTAAACGAGAAGACACAGCATTGATTTTGCAATTTATCAAAGAGCTTGCTGATTATGAAAAGATGCTTAACGAAGTCGTTGCTGATGAAAAAACATTGGAGGAATGGATTTTTGACAAACAAAAGGCAGAAGTGATTTTCGCTGTTGTAAACGGAAAAGAGGTTGGCTTTGCTCTTTTCTTTCACAATTTCTCTACTTTCTTGGGTAGAGCCGGAATTTACCTTGAAGATTTGTATGTAAAGCCAGAATGCAGAGGAAAAGGATATGGAAAGGCAATTCTAAAAAGATTGGCGGCCATTGCTGTTGAACGTGGTTGCGGCCGTTTAGAATGGTGGTGCCTTGACTGGAATAGATCAAGTATTGATTTTTACCTTTCTTTAGGAGCAGAACCCATGTCTGACTGGACAGTATATCGAATTACAGATGATGCACTTACCAGCCTTGCAAAGTGATCTGAGAAGCCGCGGCAAAAGAGTGTGGTGGGGTAGTCCGGGATTGAGCATTGCTGGATCTGATTTCAGCGGCGGTGCAAGAGGATGGACGCATTATCAGCGACCAGAGACGGAGGTAAGAAGAATGTGGAAAGATTATTCAGCCGGATTTATCAAAAAGAACAAATCTTCCGGCATATCCATTATGGTAGCTGCTTTTATTTCCGCTTTATTTTTATGGCTGGTATGCGGGGAATTTGCAACGTCTGGCAGCAGCGGTTTAGGAGATTCCGGCAGAAATATAGCGGCCCTTACACCGGGAGCTAAAGTGGCAGGCAGACGCTTTGCAGCAAGTGTAAATGGCAAAGAACTTTCAGAATGGGCTGCACAAAAAATGCAGGCTCGATCAACAGAGATTGATTTAATTAAAAATAAACAGGACATCAGATGATTTAAAATCTGATGTCCTATATTATTTTACACTCCATGAAGAAATACGGTTAGTTTACAGTTTGAGAGGTATTTTTGTGATACTATAAAGATTTTTTATTAAATAACAGTATGGACAGCAGTATGTTCACCACAGAGAGGATAGCTGCGGCCGGCACCGCATAAGTGAAATCAGACACCTCAGCAGCCTGAGGCAGCAGACTGTATGAGGACATTAACTTTGTGGGAATATACTTTGTCAGATCAGGTATCATTGCCAGCAGGTAAAGAAGGAAAAAAGCACCCCCCGTTCCTGCCAGCACCATGTAATTACTGCTGCACAGGGAGGACATCAGCATGATAAGGGTGATCAGCCATATGCCGGTCAGATAGAGACAAAATGCCCCGAAAAACACATGGGATGCTTGGCTGTTATCCCAGAAATATATATTATAAGCATATGTGATCCCAAAAGAAATCCAGTAACAGACAGTCCAGAGCAGGAAAGCAAAGATGGATTTTGAAAGGATCAGCTTCCATCTGTGCATCCCTTTTGTAAGAATATTTACCAGAGTACCTTTCTGATATTCTGTTGTCAGAACACCGCTTATAATGACAATAAATATAAGGAGCAGCATGGGTGTGTTCTTATAAAACTGTGTCCAGGATGTAAAGACATCCACCCGGATCCCGGTCAAAACCATACCGCTTTCTTCCAGGGAACCAGCGAAGGCTTCCATCATCCAGGGCATCAGCTTGGCAACAAGAGGGTTCATAATTCCAAATAAAACAGAGAGGATCACAAGAAGCGGTATTCTGCCGGTACGTGTGGATTCCAGAAATTCTTTCTTGGTAAAAGCAGTAAGCTGTCTCATATTCCCACCACCTCCATAAACAGGTTTTCCAGTGTGGCTTCCCGCATTTCCAACTTCTGGACACAGATTTCATTATCTACCAGGATCCTCATGGCAGTTGTCATGTCTTTTTCACTTTTTCCCGGGAAGAACAGGCGGACAGCACTGGTCCTTTCGCTGCCGGACATGGAGGCTGCGAAGGCATCGGCATCCTGCGGATGATAAAACTCAATATCAAATCCGTTGCTCTTCCGTTTGCTTTTTATTTCTTCCAGAGTGCCATTAAGAGAGGTCCTGCCGTTGTGAAGAAGGGCAATCTCATCGCAGATTCGCTCCACATCTGAGAGAATATGCGTGGAAAAGATCACTGTTGTGCGTTTTTTTACAGCGAGGAGGATATCCAGAATCTCTTTTCTGCCCAGAGGATCCAGTGCGGATGTAGGCTCATCACAGATCAGCAGCCGGGGTTCGTTTAAAAGTGCCTGGGCGATTCCGAGCCTCTGTTTCATGCCTCTGGAAAAACCATGAATCCGCTTGTTTTCTTTATCCAGTCCCACAAGCTGCAGCAGTTCATGGGATTTTTGGCGGATTTTCCCTGCAGGCATTCCTGTGATCTCACCGCACAGTTTGAGGTATTCAGACGGTGTCATATATCCGTAAAATTCAGGGACATCCGGCAGGTAGCCTATAAAGCGGTTGGTTCTGTTCTGGCCATAGCGGACCGTTTCCCCGTTGACTGTGATCTTCCCGCCGTCCGCCGGCAGAAGCCCCAGGATTATTTTCATAGTGGTGGTTTTCCCGGATCCGTTTTGCCCGATAAATCCATAAATGGAGTGCTCCGGTACCGTGAAACTTAAATCATCTATGATTTTTTTGCTCCCAAACGATTTTGATACATGGGAGAGGGTCAGCATATTCATTCAACTGTCCTCCCTTCCCAGGAGAAGGTACAGTACCGGACCGATAAATTCCATTCCGATAATGACAACCACCAGCCACAGGGCCCGTGAGCCCCTCTTATAATTTTTATGGGTGAGAACGTGCCGCAGGGTGATAAAAAGCAGAAGAAATTGTACAATGACTAATGGAATGAGAAACGGTAAAAGGTCTGAAAATATCATAGGGATTCTCCTTTCGCTTGAAACATCTTTTTCATTTTCTGTAAGTCTTCATTGTCTTTCAGTATTTCAAATACAGGATTTTCTAATGCCTGAACTACGCTGCCCAAGATGACTTTTTTATCACGGACTAAGTTTCCTCCCAAATCCATGTTCTCAAAATAATCATCAATAGAATTGAAATAACTGTCCCCTCCTAAATAAATCCTGTCACGGCTCAGAAGGGATCCTGTGATGGCTGCAAACTTTTTTAAGCGTTCCATAGCCACCTCCGGTATCTGATGTATGCAGTAAATGGCAGCAACCTGATAATGGTACTGGGCGGCTGTGTTTTCGTGCAGATGCTCCAGGTCATAAATTTCCATCACACGGTCGATACGGTTAATGGTTTCCCTGCAGGCATCCAAATCATTCGCATGAAGGGAAAGGTACTGTACAGCGCCGAATACAAGGGCAAGCAGATGGATATACATGTTGTACTGGCTGTACTTATTGGCCTTTTCTTTCTGACCGGACATGGCATAGGCCTGAACCAGAATGGATTCCCCCTGAAAAGAATAGTGGTATGGGTTCAGAAGTTCTTCCAGCGTATCAATCACTGCCGGGACCTTATTGCGCAGAAGGTCAATACTGGCTTTTAAAAGAATGGCATCATTACATAAACCGATATCTCTGCTGTCAGAGATGATGCGGGAACATAGGGCGGATGCCTCTTCCAGAATTTCCGTCTGTCTCTGCGGGTCAGGGGTAAGGGATACGTGGTTAAGCCAAAGTACACAGATCTGGAAAAGGAAAGAATGGCAGGAGTAGTATTTTTTAACCATCCGCCGGCTTTTTTCCATCACTTCCCCGAAGGGTTGTTCTGCAAATTCTGTCATAAAGTCAAAATATATTTTTTGGATCTGTTCTTTACTCAGATTTGGTTCATATCCCAGAAGGTCATCCACGGTCACTTCAAAATAAGCGGCAAGCTGAGGCAGAAGCATAATGTCCGGCAAACTCTGCTTGGTTTCCCACTTCGATACAGAGGCTTTGGTGACACCAACGAAATCAGCCAGTTCCTCCTGGGTGATTCCTTTTTTATGGCGCAAATTCACAATGTTTTCGGAAAAATTTAGTATATTCATCCTGTAACCCTCCTTATATGGTTGATTATAAGCAGGTAACTGAAAATTATCAATAGATTGCGGCGATACTTTGAGATACAAAGTCAACTGCAAGGAAACTGTCCGGTACGTTCTGTCCTTCAGGCTTAAAAAAGTGTATTCTGTGCAAATGGATTTCAATCTTTTTTCAATCTGTTATAATATTTTTAACGGATAAGAGCAAAGCCGTCAGAAAGTTGCTGGCAGGAAAATATGATCTGTTTTTAGAAAAGGGGGATTTATATGTTGATCATTTGGGGAATCGCAGTTTTAATGGGTGTGCTGACCGTGGTTCTGCTGCTGGGGAAAGGGAGTTTTTTGATCGCCGGATATAATACTTCCAGCAAAGAAGAGAAAAAAGAATATAATGAAAAAAGGCTGTGCCGGGTCATGGGCGGAGGCATGGGCGTTATTACTCTTATGTTGATCGGCTGGGGCGTTATGGGTGAAAAATTCCCTGTATCTGTCTTTGTTATCGTCACCATAATTACCGTGATCCTTATACAAGTATTGAGCAGTACCATCTGCCGGGCGCAGGTAAATGACGGAGGGGATCAAAAGAAAGAAACATTCAGAGACCAGATATACAGGCGGGCTTCCTTTATATGCTCAGCAGTCATACTGGCAGGAGTTACTTTTGTGCTTTTCACAGGTCATGTCACTCCGGTTCTGCATGAGGACTCCCTGGAGATTCAAGTGTCCTATTGGTCGGATAATGAGGTGGCCTACCGTTCGATCAAATCCGTTGCGTACATGGAAGATTTGCAGCGGGGCAGTCGAAAAGGAGGTATCGGAGGTCCAACCCTGCAGGCCGGTCATTTCAAGAATGCAGAGTTTGGGGATTATATGCTGTATTCCTATACTTCATGTGACAGTTTTGTGGTTTTGGACACAGAGCAGGGAACGGTGGTGCTGAATGGAAAAGATAAGGCGGCAACAAAAGAATTATATGAGGAACTGCTCGAAAAAGTGGGAGAAGGCTGATGCAGACAACAGTTGACAGAGTATTTTCTCTGCCTATACAATAGGAGTATCACGAGAGAAAAGGCAGGCATTTATATGAACACAAAAGATTTAAAATGTTTCGAGGCTGTGTATCAGGAGCAGAGTATCAGTAAAGCCGCCAGACGTCTGTACATCACCCCGCAGGGACTGGGAAAAAACATCAGAACCCTGGAGGCGGAGCTGGAAACCAGACTTTTTGAACGGACAAAACAGGGCATGCGCCCCACAGAGAGCGCGGACTTTCTCTATGGAAGGACAAAGAAGATCATACAGGAGCTGGAGGAACTGGAGAACGGCGTCAGACAGCTGGAAAACAGGAAAATAGTCCTCCGCATCGGATACGCCTGCGGTGTCTTCAATGTTCTTCCTTTTCAGTTGATCTTAAACTTCATGAGAGATAACCCTAATATCCGGGTGGAGTGGAACGAATACTCCAACGAGGAGGTAAAAGCCATGCTGGAGGATTCCATGCTGGAATATGGTTTTATCGTCGGAAGGCATGAGGGGGAAGAAATGATACAGCGCAAGCTGGATGGAAGAGAGGTTCTGCTGCTGGTCCATGAGGGCCATCCTCTCTATAAAAAAGAGCGGATAAATGCAGACATGCTGAGAGAAGAAAATATGATACTCATGAATGAACATTTCCACATGTTTCATGATTTTACAGCTATCTGCCGTGCAAAAGGATTCTCCCCCAATATCATCGCAAAAACATCAGATGGTGCGGTTCTGTATAAACTTTGCCGTCAGAAAATCGGGCTTGCCGTCATACCGGAGTTTATGCTGGAGGATTTCCGCATGGATCATATGCGCGCCATCCCATTTGAAGAGGATCTGACTTGGGATGTGTTCGGCGTCTATAAGGAAGATACGAAAAATTATGAAACCATACAGCGGTTTGACATGACAGTTCGGCTATCTGAACTGTCACATGCAACCAGCCACTAAAAAGCGCTTCACGATGGGTGGATGCTTACTGCCGCCACGCAGACCTGCCTGGAGGGTTACGGCTCGACTGCTTTCTATACAAAAACAAAAAGTTTCCACCTGACAAAGAAAGGTTGCTGGCAGAAATGCGTTATCCTTTTGTATACTGTTTTTAAAGATAAACAAAGGAGGACGCAATGAAATATAAAAATCTATTTACTCCTGTGCGGATAGGAAATGTTACCTTAAAGAACCGTTTTGCACTGGCGCCAATGGGGCCTCTGGGGCTGGCAGATGCCCAGGGCGGGTTTAACCAGAGAGGGATTGACTACTACACAGAACGCGCAAAAGGCGGTACCGGCCTGATCATCACAGGCGTTACCTTCTCAGACTGCCAGGTGGAGACACAGAGTATGCCAAACTGTCCGAATTCCACCTATAATCCTGTGCATTTTATCCGTACCAGCAGAGAGATGACAGAGCGGGTCCATGCATACGGAAGTAAGATCTTTCTTATGATGTCCGGTGGTTTCGGACGTGTTACCATTCCCACCAACCTGGGGGAATTTCCGCCGGTAGCGCCTTCCGCCATTCCGCACAGATGGCTTGATAAGACCTGCCGTCCCCTGACAAAAGAGGAAATCCGCAGCATTGTAAAATCTTTCGGTGACGGCGCTTATAATGCCAAACGGGGAGGATTTGACGGTATTGAGGTACATGCAGTCCATGAGGGATACCTGTTGGACCAGTTTGCCATCTCCATGTTCAATCAGAGAACCGATGAGTACGGCGGCTCCCTGGAGAACCGTCTCCGTTTTGCGAGAGAAGTGGTGGAAGAGATCAAATCCCGCTGCGGAGAAGATTTTCCGGTTGTCCTGCGCTACAGCGTGAAAAGCATGATAAAAGACTGGAGAGAGGGCGCCCTTCCCGGAGAGGTTTTTGAGGAAAAAGGCCGTGATACCCAGGAAGGACTGGAAGCGGCAAAACTCCTTGTAAGCTATGGCTATGATGCCCTTGATACAGATGTGGGAACCTACGATGCCTGGTGGTGGAACCATCCCCCGATGTACCAGGAAAAGGGCTTGTTCCGCCCTTACTGCAAAATGGTGAAAGAAGTGGTGGATGTACCTGTACTCTGTGCAGGACGTATGGACAACCCTGATATGGCATCCGAGGCAGTGGAAGACGGGACCTGCGATATCGTGAGCCTTGGACGCCCCCTTCTGGCTGACCCGGATTATGTGAACAAACTCCGGGCAGGGCGAATGGAGGAGATCCGTCCCTGTATCTCCTGTCAGGAGGGCTGTATGGGACGCGTACAGGAATATTCCATGATCAACTGCGCGGTGAATCCCCAGGCTGCCCGGGAGAGAGTAACGGCCTATGAACCTGTGCGGAAAAGCAAAAAAGTATTGGTAGTGGGCGGCGGTGTGGCCGGATGTGAAGCGGCAAGAGTGCTTGCTGTCCGCGGTCACATGCCGGAGCTGTTTGAAAAGGCAGGAAGCCTTGGCGGCAATCTGATCCCGGGTGGTGCCCCTGCTTTTAAAGAAGATGACCTGGAGCTGGCAAAATGGTATGAAACTGCATTGAAAAAGCTGGATGTCCCGGTGCATCTCCATACGGAAGTCCGTAAAGAAGATGTGCTGAACGCAGAGTATGATGCTGTGATAGTTGCCACAGGCTCCAGCCCTAAAGTATTCCCTCTGGGTGATGATACCCATGTTTATACTGCGGCACAGGTGCTCACTAAAGAGAAGGACTGCGGCAGCAGCACAGTTGTGGTGGGCGGCGGCCTGGTAGGCTGTGAGACGGCCCTTTGGCTGGCGCAGAATGGGAAACAAGTGACGATCGTGGAGGCACTGGACAGGCTGATGGCAGTCAACGGCCCGCTCTGTCATGCCAACAAAGATATGCTGGAGCGCCTGATTCCCTACAACGGCATTGATGTGGTGACGGGTGCCAAAGTGACAGGATTTAAGAACGGTGCGTTATGGTATCTTATTCAGGATGAGGAGAAGCAGATCTCCTGTGACAGTGTCATTTTATCTGTTGGCTACAGAGAGGAAAATATGCTCTATCAGGATCTGCAGTTTGATGTGCCGGAAATCTATCTTCTGGGTGATGCAAAGAAAGTTTCCAATATTATGTATGCAATCTGGGATGCTTTTGAAGTGGCAAACCATATTTAAGTTATGTATAACAAAAAACACAGATTTATATCCCCCCACGTGGCTTGTGGGGGGATTTTTTCTTTGTTATACTATGGTTAGTCAAAAAAATAACAGACGTAACTGCAGAGGTACTGAACAGTTACGAAACTCATCAGATAAGAGGAAACTGCATTGAATACACCACAGAAGATTGAATTTTTATTGAAAAAGCTGGTACAGATCCTGCTGTCCATGCTGATGCTGTCCATACTGGTATTTTTTATTGCCCGTCTTTCCCCCGGGGACCCTTTAAAATCCTACTACGGGGAGAGTGTGGAGCGGATGAGTGAGAGCCAGAAGGATAAAGCCAGGGAGCGTCTGGGTCTCAATGAACCTATGACTGTACAATACATACGCTGGGTGGAAAATGCCCTGCACGGGGACTTTGGGATTTCATATAAGTATAAACAGGATGTGGGGGCAGTCATAGAGAAAGTTTATGCCAATACCCTTATACTGGGAGGTTTATCCTATGTACTCACCTTTCTTTTCGCTGTACTTTTGGGTATCTTCTGCGCAATGCGGGAAAATACCCTGATCGACAGGTGTATCTGTAAAATCGGGACCGTGACGAACTGTATCCCATCCTTCTTTGTTGCACTAGTACTGATCCTCGTCTTCGGTGTGAATCTGGCTGTACTGCCCACCAGCGGCGCCTATGCCCTGGGAGGGGAACATTCCCTGGGAGACAGGCTCGTGCATCTGATCCTGCCGGTGGCCGTTATGGTGTTATCCCATCTGTGGTATTACACTTATATGGTAAGAAACAAACTTCTGGAGGAGATCCGTGAAGATTATGTACTTCTGTGCAAGGTAAAAGGCATGGGGAAATGCCGCATCATGTTCACCCACTGCCTGAGGAAAATCCTGCCTTCCCTGATCAGCATCATGGCAATTTCCGTTCCCCACATAATCGGGGGGACCTATATCGCGGAGAGTGTCTTTTCTTATCCGGGCCTTGGGACTTTGAGTATGGAAAGTGCCCAATACCATGACTATAACATGCTGATGGTTTTAAGTCTTATAACAGGTTTTGCGGTCATTGCAGCCAATGTGGCAGGCCAGATCATCAGCGAATGGATCGATCCCAGAATGAAACAGGAAAGAGGGGAAAAGACAGCATGAAAAAGAAAAAATTCCCTATTTTCTCCTTAGTGATCTTGGGACTTATCATCCTGGGATGCCTGTTTGGCAAAGTCCTGGCAACAGGAGATCCCTTCTATATGAACCTGACCGAAGTCAGTCTGCCGCCCGGCAGTGCCCATTATTTCGGCACAGATACCATGGGGAGGGATATTTATTCCATGATATGGGAGGGCGGAAGAGTTTCCCTTTATATCGGGCTCCTGGCAACTGTGATATCCTCCGTGATAGCCATTGTGTACGGCTGCATCAGCGGTCTTGTGCCGGACTGGCTGGACGATCTGCTCATGCGTTTCACAGAGATTATTTTAAGTATTCCCTCCATACTGCTTGTGATCTTTCTGCAGGCGCTTCTGGGGGAAGCTACAGCTACCAGCATAGCTATAGTCATTGGACTGACAAGCTGGATGAACATTTCCAAGGTGGTCAGAAGTGAGGTACGGCAGATACGGAGCAGTGATTTCGTACTGGCATCCAGGCTGGCAGGTGGAAAGTTTTTTTACATCCTGCGCAGGCACTTGTTTCCCAATTTTATCTCCTCCACCATGTTCATGATCGTCACCAATGTAAGTGCGGCGATCGGAACAGAGGCTACTCTCAGCTTTCTGGGAATCGGCCTTCCCATGGAGATCATCTCCTGGGGAAGTATGATGTCTCTTTCACAGAAAGCGCTGCTGTCCAATGCCTGGTGGATCATCCTGATTCCGGGAATTTTCCTGGTGACTACCCTTGTATGCATCACCAATATGGGCGAGTACATCCGCCTGAGAAATAACAGAGAACACAGCAATCTATGAAACAGCCGCTGCCGGTCATCCGGTGGCTTGGCTATAAAAGCAAAGGAGAACAGACATGAAGAAAAAAATACTGACATTACTTTTGGCGGCATCCATGACCGCCGCACTGCTGGCAGGCTGCGGAAGCGGAGACGGTAAGGAAAAAGGGGACACAAAGACAGAGACATCAGATAAGAACCCGGACGGAAAGACTCTTGTTTACGGAAGCGGTGATTATACAAACATCAATCCTGCACTCTATGAACATGGAGAGATCAACTCTCTGATCTTTGCAGGACTGACCGCTCATGATGCGGAGGATAAAGTAGTGCCTGCCCTTGCGGAGAGCTGGGAGTGGGATGAAGCTTCCAGGACCTATACCTTCCATTTGAGAAAAGACGTAAAATTCCATGACGGTGAGACCTTTACATCTGCGGATGTGAAGTTTACGCTGGATACCATCACGGATCCTGACAATGCCTCTGAGATCGCATCCAATTATGAGGATATTACCAGCATTGAGACACCGGACGACAGCACGGTGAAAATCACCCTGACAGCACCCAATGTTGCCATGCTGGATTATCTTACCATCGGTATCCTGCCAAAACATCTTCTGGAGGGAAAAGACATTGTGACAGACGATTTCAACCGGAATCCGGTGGGCTGCGGTCCCTACAAGCTGGTTTCCTGGGATGAAGGGCAGAGTATCACCCTTGAAAAATTCAACGGCTTTTATTTGGGAGCGCCTAAGATTGACAAGGTAGTCTTCAAAATTGTGGAGGATACCCAGGCAAGAGCCCTTCAGTTAAAATCCGGAGAGCTGGATTTGGCGCAGATAACGCCAAAAGACGCAGAGCAGTTTGAGCATGCGGACGGATTTGTTGTGGATATTATGAAAACAGCAGACTACAGAGGAATCCTTTATAATTTCGGAAGCGGATTCTTTGGAAAACACAGAGAACTGCCCAATATTTTAAGCTATGCTATTGACCGCCAGTCTATTGTGGACAGCGTGCTTTTAGGTCATGGAGAGACTGCATACTCTCCGCTGCAGATGGGACCGTACAACAATCCTGATATTGAAAAATACGAGTACAACCCGGAAATGGCAAAACAGCTTTTGGAAGAGAATGGCTGGACCATGGGCAGTGACGGTTACTACGAAAAAGACGGGGAGCAGCTTGCGTTTACCATCTCCAACGGTCAGGCAGACCAGGTTCGTATTGATATGTCAAATATCTGTGCCCAGAATCTTCAGGACATTGGTGTAAACTGCAAAGTGGAAGTGGTGGCGGAGACAGACTGGGCAAACCAGGATGCATACCTGATTGGATGGGGAAGCCCCTTTGACCCGGATGACCACACCTATAAAGTGTTCGGCACAGACAAAGGTGCCAACTACAGCAGCTATTCCAATGCGAAAGTGGATGAACTTCTGCAGCAGGCCAGAGAACTGGAGACACAGGAAGAGAGACTTCCGCTGTACAAGGAATTTCAGACGGAACTGTCCAAAGACCTTCCTTATACCTTTATCGCATATATTGATGCCATGTATGTTTCCAAGGACAACATTACCGGGCTGACAAAGGATACCGTTCTCGGACATCACGGCGTGGGTATCTTCTGGAATATTTACGACTGGGACATCACGGAATAAATATAAAACAATATTAGACAAAGAGAGATTATTATGGAGACATTATTGGAAATCCGCGGCCTGTCCGTTACCTTTCAGGACAAGGAGGGGACCCGGGCTGCAAGGCAGGTAAACCTCCGTCTGGATAAGGGCGAGATGGCCGCCCTTGTAGGGGAATCCGGTTCGGGAAAAACCGTACTGTGCAAAACCATATTACAACTTCTCGGGAAGAAGACCCGTGTGGAAAACGGTGAGATTTTGTACCGGGGCAGCAATCTTTTAGAATATACGGAAAAGCAGATGCAGAAATTCCGCGGCAAGGAAATTTCCATGGTGTTTCAGGACCCTTACCTGTCCCTTAATCCAACGATTTCTATTGGAAAACAGATTATGGAGACCATACTCCTCCATGAAAAGCTATCCAAAAAAGAGGCAAAGGACAGAACGTTGGAGCTTTTAGAACTCACCGGGTTTGACTATTGCGAAAAGCGCTTTTCCCAGTATCCCCACCAGTTTTCCGGCGGTATGCGGCAGAGGGCGGCCATTGCCATAGCCCTTGCCTGCAGACCCGGTCTTTTGCTGGCGGATGAGCCTACCACCGCACTGGATGTGGAGACCCAGCAGCAGATCATGGAGCTTTTGGCAAAGATAAGAAAAGAGACAGGGGTTGCCATCCTGTTTATCACCCACGACCTGGGGCTGGTGGAAAATGTGGCGGACAGGGTCTATGTGATGTATCAGGGTGAGATCGTGGAGAGCGGCAGTGTCAGCCATATTTTTCAGCATGCACAGAATCCTTATACCGTAAAACTGCTGGGATACCGGAATTACGGGAAAGGCATTGGGCATACCCATGGAAAGATACATTTCCACAACGGGACACCTCATACCCACGGGGGTACACATGATCATATGCATCCCCGTCTGGAGGGGGATATTTCCCATCCGGTTACAAAAGTAGAGGAGACATCGGTCCGGGATGATCAGGTGGTGCTGGTTCAGGAGCCGGAACCGGAAAAACTCATGGAGATTCAGCACTTGTCCAAGAATTTCCGGCTGGACAGACATACGGTTTCCCGTGTTCTTGATGATTTTTCCCTGGATATATACAGAGGCGAGATCGTGGGGGTGGCAGGTCCTTCAGGATGTGGAAAATCCACCCTTGCAAGATGTATTGTGGGCCTCTATGAGCCGGACGGGGGACAGATTCTCTATCATGGGGATACTGCCCGTATTTACCGAAGACAGATGATCTTCCAGGATAGTTCCTCTGCTTTTAATCCACATATGACGCTGGAAGAGATCATCGGGGAACCGCTGCGGATCCAGAAGCTGTGCAAAGGCAGACAGGAACTGCGCAGCCGGGTATATTCCTTAATGGAACAAGTGGAGCTTGACCCTGCCCTTGCCGGGCGTCATCCTTACGATGTGTCAGGAGGACAGCGGCAGAGGGCAGCCATTGCCAGGGCATTATCTGTGGAACCGGAGTTTATTGTGGCAGATGAGCCTATTTCATCCCTGGATATTTCCATTCAGGCACAGATCATGCATCTGTTCAAAAAGCTGCAGGAGAAACATCATCTGACCATTATGCTGATCGCCCATGATCTTCCTATGGTCATGCACGTCAGCGACAGGATTATTATGATGGGACAGGGAACATAAAATATTGGGAAGCTGTTACAAAAATCAGGCGATTTTGTGACAGCTTTTTTAAATATAAAAAAGATGGGATATTCACCTTGAACTTTCAGTTTTTAACGTCTATAATTTATGAAACGACAAATCGGGGAATCTGTCGAATCGGGGAAAAAGGACATAGGAATTGAAGGGAAAAATGAAAAAAATCAAAGCGTACATATCTGAAACCCGTTTATGGGTTTTCTTGGCAGTGGTGCTGATCATCATCATCGCTGTTGTTGTTATCTTCAAAAAGGCGGAAAATGCCGAAGAAACTCCTTATGAAAAAAACAGAAAGACCGTAGCTGTGCTGGAAAAAGCAGATATCTCGGAGACGGAAAATGCTTTAAAAGAGCTGGAAGGCCAGGCTGAGCAAAGCGGCAGCCAGAAAGAAGAGCGGGATACGGTAGAGTTAAAAAGAGCGTTTCAAAATGCGGTAATACTGGGGGATTCCTTTTCCGAATCCATAGTGGAATACGGTTTTCTGGATACCGATGTAGTTCTCTATAAAAGGGGGCTCAGTGTAAGCCAGGCAGATGACCTGGTGGACACTGCTGTCTCTCTGCAGCCAACTGCAGTGTTCTTTGCTTTCGGAACCAACGATATGGAAATCTGTGAGGGGGACAGCCAAAAGTTCATTGAAGCATACAGGCGTCAGATCGCACGGCTGAAAGCAGGGCTTCCGGATGCAGCAGTCTACATCAACAGTATTCTTCCGGCAACGAAAGAGGCAGTAAAAGAGACCCCCAGTTATGCTTACTGCGGGCAGTTTAATGAGGCGCTTCAGGCCATGTGCGGGGAGGACGGGTACACCTACGTGGACTGTTCGTCTCTGATAGAAGGCAAAGACGGAATATATGAGCCGGACGGCATCCATGTGATCAAGAGTTATTATCCGGCATGGCTGTCCTATCTGGCGGATACGGCAGGATTATAAAATGAAGATAAAATTGGTGAAAGCGGGAACCCTTGTGTTTTTGGCGCTTTACCTTGGCTTTTTATGCACAAGGGGCTGGGCAAAGGACATTCCCATAGATGTAATAGCGGCCAAAATGGAGCAGGACGAGACCATTACCTCCATGGAGAAATGCGGAGCAAGGGAGCTTCGCAGGTTCTATGGGCTGGAGGTGAAAAATCTGGAAGGATATTTCTTTTACAAGGCGGAATCCCCCATGTCTGTGGATGAGTTTCTGGTTGTAAAAGCAGACAGCCCTCAAGGAGCGGAAGAGGTACTGGACAGGGCGGAAGTACATCTGGAGGAGCAGAAGAAGAGTTTTGAGGGATATGGGGTTTCCCAGACTGCCCTTCTGTCAGAGGCCGCAGTGGAGACAAGGGGCAGTTATGTGCTGTATGCATCGGGGAAGTATGCGCAGCAGTGGAAAAGGGAATTTTTAGATTTGATCAGATAGTGGGCAGGTTAAGACGGAGGCTTTGGGGCCGCGTGAAGAAATTTCCGGGCGGTGTCCGGATAGGGGAGAGTATATATGTTGCTGAACAGTTTGTTTTTTATATTTGCATTTTTACCGGTAGTACTGCTCATATACTACCTGCTGCCTGCTGCAGGGAGAAACCTTTTCCTTGTGGCAGCCAGCCTCGTTTTTTATGCCTGGGGAGACCCGGTTTATCTAGTTCTGCTGATATTTTCGGCAGTTTTCCACTATATCATGGGACTGCAGATCCAAAACGCGGTACAGGACAAACGGCACCGGAAAATGGACCTTATATTTGCCGCGGCAGTGGATGTGTTTTTGCTCTGCTTTTTTAAATATTCCGGACCGGCAGCAGGGATGGTAAACAGCATTCTGCATACACAGATCGCTGTCAGAGAGCTGGCGCTTCCTATAGGGCTGTCTTTTTATACGTTCAAAAATATGTCCTACCTTTTTGATATCTATTACGGCAGATTGGAAGCGGAGAAAAAATTTACGGATTTTGCTGCCTATGCAGTATTTTTCCCTGTCATGACCGCGGGTCCTATTGTGCGTTATAAGGATATAAAGGAGCAGATGAAAAAACGAAGGGTGAACGCCCTGCAGCTTGGTTATGGCGCCGGGAAATTTATTCTGGGGCTGGCAAAAAAAGTGCTGCTGGCTGACACACTGGCTTCTTTATATGGAGATATCAGTGCCCGGGCGGGAGATATCACTGTGCTCACTGCGTGGATTGGCATGTTTGCGTTTACTATGGAAATCTATTTTGATTTTTCCGGTTACTCTGATATGGCGGTCGGAATCAGCAGGATGCTGGGATTTAAAGTTAAGGAGAACTTTAACTACCCGTACACCTCAAAGAGTATCACAGAATTCTGGAGGAGGTGGCATATTTCTCTGGGAAGCTGGTTCCGGGATTACATCTATATCCCTCTGGGGGGCAATCGGGTGGGAATGGGAAAACATATCCGCAATATTCTCATCGTGTGGTGCCTCACAGGGATGTGGCATGGGGCGTCCATGAATTTCCCGGTTTGGGGGATCTACTATGGGGTATTGCTAATTGCAGAAAAATATTTGCTGGGCAGCAGACTGGAAAAACTGCCTGCATGGATGTCCAGGATTTATACCATGCTCTTTGTCATGGCGGGCTGGATGCTGTTCTCACACAACTCACTGGGGGAAGCGGGGATTTATCTGAAACGGCTGGTGGGAATGGGAGCTTCGGGATTTGCCGATGAGACTGCATGGTATTATCTGAAGACGAATCTGCTGATCTTCCTTTTGTGTATACCGGCCTGCGGACCCGGATTATACCGCTTTGTGGACAGCAGGTTTCACAATTTGACAGTGGGTTCTGCGATACTTTACGGTGTGCTGTTCCTTTTGGGTACAGCCTGTCTTGTCTACAGTTCTTACCATCCGTTTTTATATCTGCGCTTTTAATGTAACGGTTCGCTTTGTGAGAACAGTGATGGTTCAGTGACAATTTGAGGAATTCCGCGTGTGTGATGCAGCGGAAGAACGGAGTAATACATGAATGAAAAAAATAAAAACTTACACAGGCGGGCTGCAATCATAACCGGCTGGGTCTTTACAGCAGTCATTGCCTTTTTCTTTCTGGGAAGCCTGATCGCAAAAGACAGGACTTTTTCTGAGAAAGAAAACCGATTGTTGGAGAAAGCACCCGGGATAAATGCAGGACAGATCGTATCCGGCAGATATGAGGAGAAATTTGAGACCTATTTCAGTGACCAGTTTCTGCTGCGGGATATGTGGATCGAGATAAAAGCCGGGTTTGACCGCCTGACCGGAAAAGTGGAGTCCAATGGGGTCTTTCTGGGAAAGGACGGATATCTGATCGAAGGTTTCACAGAGCCGGATAAAAAAAATCTGAAGGAAACCTGTAAAGCTATGGGAGATTTCGCCGCTGAACATAAAGATATAAGACAGTATGCCATGGTAGTGCCAAATGCGGTGGAAATTCTCTCTGACAAGCTGCCTGCATTTGCCCCGGCTGCAGACCAGGGAAAGTATCTGGATGCCCTTGGGAAAAATTTGGAGGGGCAGGGGATCATGTTTTTGGACATGCGCGGTGTTCTGGAAAAGAACAGAGAGAAAAAACTGTATTACAGAACAGACCACCACTGGACCACAGAAGCTGCATACCTGGCGTTTTTGGAGGCCGGGGAGACGATGGGCTATAAAGGGAAAGAGGTAGAGTTTGAGGCACTGCCTGTTACGGGAGAATTTCAGGGTACTTTGTCTGCAAAGAGTGGCTTTCGCTCAGGGGAGAAGGAGGAACTGGAAGTGTATCTTCCGAAAGACGGTACGGTTTCCGCTGTTGTCAATTATGTGGATGAGCAGAAAAAAACAGCCAGTTTTTATGATACGGAAAAACTGGGTACAAGAGACGGATATGCCTGCTTTCTGGGAGGTAACCATCCACTCATCCGTATAGAGACACCGACACAGTCAGAGAAGAGTCTTTTAGTTCTGAAGGATTCCTATGCCAACTGTTATCTGCCCTTTCTGGCAACCCAGTACAGGAAGCTCGTGGTGGTGGACCCAAGGTATTATTACGGGGATCTGGAGGAGCTGATGCAGGTGGAGGAAATACAGGAAATCTTATATCTGTATAATGCGAATACTTTCTTTTCCGACACTTCTTTACAGATGGTTCTCAAAGGAGGCTGAGAATCTTTTTCTCTTTCATGGACAGAAGATACGCTAAAATATAGGGTTTTTGCAGATATAGCTTTCAGTTATGATTTACATACTATTTAGTTATAACGCTTTAAATGCATTGACAAAAATTTGAATAGTTGATAGAATTACAAGAAAAGTTAAGCTGTTCCGTGAAAACGGGAGAGCATGGGAGAAGGTGCTGTATGAACAAAAGAATTTTATCTATTCTGGTTGAAAATACGGCCGGTGTTCTGAGCCGGGTCTCCGGTCTGTTCAGCCGACGCGGTTATAATATCGACAGTCTTTCCGTAGGCATTACAACGGATCCGAATTATTCCCGTATGACTGTCGTCTGCAGCGGGGAAGAACTGATTCTGGAACAGATCACCAAGCAGGTGGAAAAGCTTGAAGATGTACTCACAGTAAAGGTATTGAAGGATGGACAGAGTGTCAACAGAGAACTGATTCTGGTGAAAGTCCGTGTGGAGCCGGAGCAGAGACCGGGTATTTCTTCTATTGTGGATATTTTCCGTGCCAATATTATTGATGTGGGCAGGGAATCCATGATTATCGAGCTTACCGGTACCAAGTCAAAACTGGAAGCGTTTATTGACCTGCTGGAAGGCTATGAGATTCTGGAGCTGGCAAGAACGGGTATCACCGGACTTTCCAGAGGTATTGATGATGTCTTCTACTTGGAGGAAGACGAAGAGTAATTTTACATACGTTAGCTAGAGAATGATTTTTTATTCCCTAAGATAAAACAATATGCTAGGAGGAAATTAAAATGGCAGTAAAAATTTATTATCAGGAAGATTGCAACATGGCACTTTTGGAAGGCAAGAAAGTTGCGATCATCGGTTACGGCAGCCAGGGACATGCACATGCTCTGAACTTAAAAGAATCAGGTGTGGATGTTATTGTCGGACTTTATGAAGGCAGCAAATCCTGGGCAAAAGCAGAAGCACAGGGATTAAAAGTTTATACAGCAGCAGAAGCTGCAAAACAGGCTGATGTCATCATGATTCTGATCAACGATGAGAAACAGGCAGCTATGTATAAAAATGACGTTGAGCCGAACCTGGAAGAGGGCAACATGCTTATGTTCGCACACGGCTTTGCTATCCATTTCGGACAGATCAAACCGCCGGCAAACATCGACGTTACCATGATCGCTCCGAAAGGACCGGGTCATACGGTAAGAAGTGAATATCAGGTTGGGAAAGGTGTACCGTGTCTGGTAGCTGTACAGCAGGATTACACAGGAAAAGCAAAAGACAGAGCACTGGCTTACGCTGCAGCACTGGGCGGAGCAAGAGCAGGTGTTCTGGAGACTACTTTCAAAGTTGAGACTGAGACAGACCTGTTCGGTGAGCAGGCAGTTCTCTGCGGCGGTGTATGTGCATTGATGAAAGCCGGATTCGAGACATTAGTGGAAGCAGGCTATGCACCGGAGAATGCTTACTTTGAATGTATCCATGAGATGAAATTGATCGTTGACCTGATTTACGAAAGCGGATTCCAGGGCATGCGTTATTCTATCTCCAATACTGCTGAGTATGGTGACTACATCACCGGACCTAAGATCATCACAGATGATACAAAGAAGGCCATGAAGAAAGTCCTGTCCGATATCCAGGATGGTACTTTTGCAAAAGACTGGATTTCCGAGAACCAGACAGGCTGCATGCACTTCGGCGCTATGAGAAGAAGAGAAACAGAGCATCAGTTAGAGGAAGTCGGAGCAGAGCTGCGTAAATTATACAGCTGGAACGATACAGGCAAACTGATCGAGAACTAAAAAAGGTCCGCCGGGAACAGGAGAAATCCTTTTTCCGGCGGTTTTGTATGAACAGGCTTTGACAGCCGTTTACGGCCGCTTACTGTTGTAAAAATCAATGAAATCTTTTACTGCTGTGGTCTGCTGCAGGTTATCCAGAAAAGCGAAGCCGATATTCCGCTTGTGGATGGGGAAAGGAAGAGGGATTTCCACCAGGGTTTTGTCGTTCAGTTCTTTTTTCACGAACTGGCGGATGACACAAGCCACGCCCAAACCAATCTTGGCAAATTCAATCAACAGATCCATGGTGGATACTTCCAGCAGATTGTTTGTCTCAATGTGATGCATGGAGAGATAGTCATCTATATACTGCCGGGTCATGTTTTCCTTGTCCAGCAGCATTAAGGTGGCTGTGTGGAAGATATCGTCTTTGTGGTTGGTGCGCAGGGAGAGATTGTCCAGATAGGAACTGGTGCTGACGAAAATGTCCTCTATCTCTCCAAGAGAATCAAAATGGATATGGTGAAGCCGCTCCGGCTCCCCGATAAGGCCCAGGTCGATTTTATTTTCCTTCAAAAGCTGCAGAGTGTGGTTGGTAGACTGACAATCAATGGTGATCTTTACGTGAGGGTGCAGTTTGATAAACTCCTGCAGATAAGGCAGCAGCATGTATTTGCAGAGTGTGGTGCTGACACCGATATGTAAATGTCCGATTCCAAGGTCATTTATTTTTTTTATACGGGATTCCCCCATCTGCAGGGAATAGAACGCTTTCTGCACATAGTCGTAAAGGATCTCACCTTCTTCCGTGAGCAGGACACCTCTGGAGTTTCTGGAAAATAAAGTGACATCCAGGCTCTGCTCCAGCTTGCGGATAGACTTACTGATGGCCGGCTGGCTGATGTAGAGCTGCTCGGCGGCTTTGGAAATATTACCCGCGTTGGCTACTGTATAGAAAACGCGGTACAGGGATAAGTTTTGCTCCATTGTAAAACCTCATTTCTGTTTGGCATTTGGCTCCAAATATTGTTCCGGTTTTCTCTGTGACCGGTAACTATATAAATTGGAGTTATGGTAGATATATTTAATATGTATTTCTATTATAACAAAAGATATGCTATGATAGCAATAGATGAAATCAAGGTAACTGTGAAACTACTGAACAGTTACAAATTAAGAGATCAAGGAGGAATACCCATGGGAATGACAATGACACAGAAAATTCTGGCTGCAGCAGCCGGTCTTGACAAAGTGGAAGCCGGACAGTTGATAGAGGCTGATCTTGATTTGGTACTGGGTAATGATATTACATCTCCTGTAGCAATTCACGAGATGGATAAAATGACCGTTAAGAACGTATTTGATAAAGATAAAATAGCGCTGGTTATGGACCACTTTATTCCGAACAAGGACATCAAATCAGCAGAACACTGCAAATGTGTGCGTGAATTTGCATGTAAGAATGAGATCACCAATTATTTTGATGTTGGTGAGATGGGCATAGAACATGCACTGCTTCCTGAAAAAGGTCTGACAGTGGCAGGAGACGTAGTGATCGGAGCAGACTCCCATACATGTACTTATGGCGCGCTGGGCGCTTTCTCCACAGGTGTGGGAAGTACAGATATGGCTGCAGGCATGGCTACCGGAAAAGCATGGTTTAAAGTGCCGTCAGCCATCCGTTTCCATATAGTAGGCAAACCTGCCAAATGGGTCAGCGGAAAAGATGTGATCTTACATATCATCGGCATGATCGGCGTGGATGGCGCACTCTACAAATCCATGGAATTTGTGGGAGAAGGCATCAAAAACTTGAGCATGGATGACCGCTTTACCATGGCCAACATGGCGATCGAAGCAGGCGGAAAGAACGGAATCTTCCCGGTTGATGAGTTGACTGAGGAATATATGAAAGAACATTCCAAACGTCCGTATAAAGTTTATGAGGCAGATGTGGATGCGGTTTACGACGAAGAATATACCATTGATCTGAGCCAGCTGAAACCGACCATCGCATTCCCGCATTTGCCGGAAAATACAAAGACAATGGATGAGATCGCAGAGGATGTTGTGATTGACCAGTCTGTGATCGGTTCCTGTACCAACGGCAGAATTGAAGACCTTCGCTGCGCGGCAGAGATTTTAAAAGGCCGCAAGGTGAAAAAAGGCGTGCGCTGCATCATCATTCCGGCAACGCAGAATATCTATCTGCAGGCAATGGAGGAAGGGCTTTTGAAGATCTTTATTGAAGCAGGTGCTGTTGTCAGCACTCCTACCTGCGGACCGTGCCTGGGCGGATACATGGGGATTCTGGCAGAGGGAGAACGTTGTATCTCCACTACAAACAGAAATTTTGTGGGACGTATGGGACACGTGGATTCTGAAGTGTATCTGGCAAGCCCGGCTGTGGCTGCGGCAAGTGCAGTAACCGGTAAAATTTCCGTACCGGAAGAACTTGGATTATAGGAGGGAAGGAAGACATGAAAGCAAACGGAACAGTTTTTAAATACGGCGACAATGTAGATACGGATGTCATCATTCCGGCAAGATATCTGAATTCTTCTGATCCGGCAGAATTGGCACAGCATTGTATGGAAGACATTGACAAGGAATTTGTGAATAAGGTTAATAAAGGCGATATCATTGTGGCAAACAAGAACTTTGGCTGCGGTTCTTCCCGTGAACACGCACCCATCGCTATCAAGGCAGCGGGGGTAAGCTGTGTCATTGCTGAGACATTTGCCCGGATTTTCTACCGCAACTCCATCAATATCGGTCTGCCTATCATTGAATGTCCGGAAGCGGCACAGAACATCGAGGCAGGTGACGAAGTGGAAGTGGACTTCGACAGCGGAATTATCACCAACAAGACAAAGGAAACCAGCTTCCAAGGTCAGGCATTCCCCGAATTCATGCAGAAGATCATTAAGGCTGAAGGTCTGATCAACTATATTAACAGCCAGCAGTAAGAAGCAGGATAAAGAACGGTTCATTTTGCGGAAAAAGAGCAGAATGGGCCGTTTTTTTGTCCGCTGACATCCTGTTTTTTGAATGACAGCCGGCAACTTTCTACTGTTTGATCTCGGCAGTTAGCATGTATCAGGTATGGGATCTTATGAGTGAGATAAAACAAAGGAGTGCGTTTACAGACAGCTGACAGGCACATGTAAACGCTGCATGGGAAAGGGATAATGAATATGAAAAAACAGACAAAATTTTATAATTCTCCGGATGCTCCAAAACCTAATCGGCCCATACATATGGGGGCGGTAGGTATTATAAGAAATAACGAAAAGGTGCTTCTGGAACGCCGGAATAGCAGCTTACCCTGACGGAAATTTTGTGCGCATTATCACAGCGGTATATGAAGTTTTCGTAAAGGACCTAAAGGAGTTGAAGTGCAGTGAAGAATTCAGAGAACTGCGCTTTTTTGGAAGGAATGAGTTGTCTGATCTGACTATTGCGGAGACACATCAGGATATTTTACTGTTTTATATCAAGCATTTTAATGACGGATTTGGTCTCGGTATGGAATTAGCTTTTAAAAATAGAGTTATAGGTATTTGACTTTATCCAGTATGTGGGATTGGTAATATCAATATATTGACTGCATATGAAAAAATATGTTTCATTCGTATAATAGATATTGACAAGAAGATATAGAATGTGACATAATACCTCAAATACCAATCCCTCATAACCTCATATTAATGTATCATAATATAATATCTCATATATAAAACCTCAACTTAGAATTGTAATTTAATGGTATCAATGTTTTTTGGCGCCCAAAAACTGAGCGCTTCTTTGTGATGCTATAAATTATTAGAACAATAAAGCGAATATAACTTAATATAATGATAATTTGTAGTATTTTGTAGAAATCATTACAAATCCTCATAAATGTTTTATGATAATGAATTATAACACTAAAGAGGAGGAGCTTTATGAACACAGAAATTGAGCTCATTAGAAAATTTAATATTACATCCCGATACAAGGGATATTATCTTTTGCCAGAGGCAATCCAGATTGCCGAAGAGAATTACGGATGTTGTCTTAAAATAACGAAAGACATCTATCCGGTACTTGTCCAGCGGCATGGCATCCCGTATAAGAGGGTGGAGAGAAACATACGGACTGTAATTGAAAAGTGCTGGGAAAATAACCGGGCATTTATGGAAGAGATTGCAGGAAAAGAATTGGAGATTTGCCCGAGTAATGGTCAGTTTTTTGATTTTGTAGCCTATTGGATGCTTAAGAACAATGCTGCTGAGAAAGATAAATCTGTATAAACCGGTTCTTCATGTGTCGTATAATGTGTTATTCCCCCGCTTCCATCAGTCAGAAATATAGACATTGGGCGGGGGATGCTTGTATCAGGAGATGAGCCGGACCCGGATAAGAAATGGCTGTAATTATGAAGTTCTAGACAAGCAGAGAATAGGGGCATGTGTATATATTTATATAGAAGCAAAATAATAATTTGCATAATGTTGCTGTTATATCGCTTATCGTTGCGTAATGGTTGCTATAATTGCTATCTGATATAAAATGATTATATCAATTGGATTAAGAAGCGGGGGTTGGTCTGATGTGGAAACGGTTGAAATCATAAGATAAAAAGTCAGAATGAAGATAGAATGGAAATAGTCATGTTGAATATGCATTTTACAATGTTTAATGAGCAGATAAGAAATTGCAAAAAATGTAAAATACTAACAAAAATGCTTGAATAATATGGAATATAGTGTTAATATTATTACATAAAAAATGAGCTATTACAAATACGAAATAATTGTAATCTGTTATAATACGATCATTTTATAAAATTGCATTCAGATAACATACATGCTCAGTGAAAGGCAGGGGATAAAGACACTAGTTATCAGAACAGGGATCAGAGGTAAAAGATAAGAGTTTTATTATATATAGGTTAAAATGGTTTTATTTAACATTAAGAGGGATAAAAAGACAGTGAAAGGAGGAGTGAAAGAAGAAAGAAACGTATATTTTACAATAATAATAGAGAGAGAGGGTGATATGATGGGAAACAGTGACAACTTTAGAAAAGGTGTAATGGAGTTATTGCTTCTTAAAATCATATCTGAAGGAGATTGCTATGGTTACCAGATTTCCCAGACTATGAAGAAGTTATCTGATGGAGTAATAGTAGTGGCTGAAGGGTCTATGTATACTGCGCTTAATAAATTAGAAAAGAAAGGATGTGTATCCGACTACAGACGCAGGGTGGGAGACCGTCCGGAACGCATATATTATCATTTAGAGAATGCGGGTAAGGAAGAATTGAATCGATTGATGATAGATTATGCTGAATTTACAGAGGCAGTAAAGGTTGTTTTGGCTTATGCAGGTGAAGAAAAATTGGAGCAAAGGGATATTATTTAATATGGCGTCATTACAAAGGAATAATTGTGCGCAGAAGTACTATAAAATACTTCGAGAATTATTTTTGAATATTAATTATATGGACGGAAAATTTTTGAAGGATTTTAGGTTTAATTTGTTTCAATACGTTAAAGAACATCCGGGATGTACATACGAGGGATTGATTGAAGAGTTTGGATCACCAGAAGAGACCTTTTGCGAGTATGTTGAATCAAAAGATGAAGATTATCTTATATCTAGTATTAATAAAAAACATTTCAGGGAATGGATGAAAGTCGGGATAATAGTTGCTTGCATTTGCAGTTGTCTTATCTGGGGCTTGTTTTATTATAGGATATATAAAGAGAGTACAAACGCTACAATTAATAAAAAAATAATTTTTGTCGAGGAGGAAAATATTAATGAGTAAAATTAAAAAGGTTTTAGGAATTATGCTAGGTGTAATGTTGCTTTGTTCGCAAGCACTTTTGGTTTCTGCAGCACCTGTGGATACTGTTAACGTGGAAAGACAGTATTTAGAAAATGGTGATTATATAGAAACCGTCATTTCTGAATCTCCAATTGCATCATATGCCAGTAATTCAAAATCAGGTTCAAAAACTTCGACATATTATAATAGCGATGATGTTGCTTTATGGTATGTAAAAGTAACAGGATCGTTTACATACACAGGCAGTAGTGTTAGGTGTACTGGTGCTTCTGTATCTGCAGATTCTTATAGTAGTTACTGGGGGATTTCTAATCGTTCTTCAAGCTATAGCGGTAATATTGCAACAGCCAAAGCGACAGGAACACATTATTTTGGTAATGCAGTTGTTGAAAGAGTAAATGAGACTGTCAATCTTTCCTGCAGTGTTAATGGTTCTTTATATTAGAACAGATAAAGAGATAGGGTAGTTGAGAAAATTTCTCAACTACCCTATTGTTATTAAAAAATATGGATGTTAAAAAACTTTATATCTATGAAAAATTTATTGGGCCATCTATATAATAGAAAACCTTTGAAAATAAAGCCATTAAATTATAAATCAAGGTGCATAAATGAGAAGTCAGAAGAGGAAATTGTTGCAATAAATCGCCCGGTCAATTATAAATTCACCTGATATTCTGCTGTAGGATAAGTCCTCAGGCGCGTTAGATACTCAGACTACCGGGAAAATCATAGGATTATTCCTGCGTCTTAAGAAAATTGAATGGCGGTAATTATTGTCACACATAATCCTTTAGTAGCTGGGTGCTGCCAGCGAATCATTCGGTTACAGGGTGGGAAGCTAACAGGAAAAGCCAGGTAAGCCATTCATTAGTAGTTAAAAACTAACCGGAATATAAAATTCAGGCAATCCCGTAGAATAAGGCGCGATATCATACTGCTGATAATAGATGACCATCATTCCTGGCTGTATATAAAAACTATTCACGTTAAAGGTATCTTGCAGAAGCGCTCTATAATCTTCAAAATATATACCTGGATTTGCCTTTAGTCTTTCTGCAACCTGTCCCTCCATAGATTTTTGAAGCTGATACAAGGAGACAGGGGTAAGAGGATAGAAGTCTGTGAGACGCAATGATTTTCCTGTGTTAAAGTCCCAGGTGTCGGAAGTGCGTATTGTTTGGCCGTGCGCTCCGCCCGCATAGGTATATGTATCCATATATAAACTGACGATGCATCCTGCATTATAAGTGATCTGATAAACAACATCGAGAGTGTAAATGGGAAATGGCCGGGGGCTATGGGGGTATTCTGCGTCTGCTGCTGCCTGTGCGTAGAGCACTTTTCTGCCGTATTCTTCGGTTTTCTGTGCCAGTTGGGCATAATGATGGTTTATGGATTCACTGGCATCAATGCATGTTGTGGTAAAGGAAGGATAATTGATCTTATATGTGAATACCGGTATCTCTTTATAGTACATGGTATCGGTTAAGGTATTTGTAGTGATTGTCTGCATCATGATTACCCCGCTGATTTATTCATAATATATATCATAAAATTTAGATATGCCGCAAATATACACCAGATAAAATAAGGTATTTGTAAATAGGCAGCAACAGGGCTGATCTTATAGAACTGATAAATCATAACAGCAATAAGTATGATCAACGCCAGCAGCCATAAAAATGCAAAGAAGTATTGCGATAAGCCAAAGAAAATGATGCTCCAGAAGAAGTTAAAAAGCAATTGTATGGCATACGTTTTAAGAGCACTGGATTTACCCGATGAATTTGATTCATAAACGATATAGGAAGATATGCCCATCAAAATATAAAGTATTGACCATACTATTGGAAAAATAAAAGCCGGAGGACTTAGAGCAGGCTTATTTATCAAAAAATACATGGACCTGTTTCCGCTGATCAGTGTGGACAAAGACCCAATGGCGAGTGGAAGAAGAATGGAAATCACCAAAGCGCTTCTGTTATTTTTGTTCATGTCCGTAATGTACCCCATATACCGGCAATTACTTAATACTATGCAGTTTTATAACCACTTATGAGAACTGTTTGAGCGCTAATCCGTTTTCTTTATTTTATCGCTGCAGCAGATTTCTTTGTGGACAAGGATTGTGTCCAGTGTATCGCCAAGCTGAGAAAAAACAGCAGCCATAATAGCTAATTCGTCCTCCGTGCAGTTGTTGGAAAGAACACAGGCTACGGAAGATACAAAAGCAACAAGTTCACAGGAATTCATATTTATCACCTCTGGTTTATTATTATGCAGGAACCACCGTAAGGTGTTAAATCAAAATCCTCCTTTGATGACCTTCAGGGCCGCTGTACACCCTATTCAAACCGGTAGGAGAGCAGGATTCAAAGGCATTGATGCAGCCGGGGGTTTTATCACCATAGGCAGTAGATATTTCAGCCACTTTGAAATATTCCTGAAGGCTCAGTATATCTGTGAAATCCGGACTTGTTCCGCAATAAGTTTTTGTCTGAATCATAAAATCTTTCAGTTTTAGCAGAAAATCCTGGTACAGAACAATTTTTCTGTTTACGATCAACACTGTTTTGTTCTGCCAGCAAATAGCGAAACACCCGTCAGCAAGGCGTTGAGGGTGTGTATGGTTATAAATGGTATGTTTGAGCGTATGTATGCATGTATGGGATTTGAAAATGCGCTGATGGCACTGATTGAGGATCCCGAATCCTGCAAAGATTTTTTCCATGCTATGGCAGATTGGAAGATAGAATACTTTAAGAAAATAGGAAAATATTATGATATAGATATTCTGAATGCACATGATGACTATGGCAGTAATGACCGCATGTTCATGTCCCCGGATCTATGGCGTAGTCTGATCAAACCGGAACTGACAAGAATAGTGGAGGTCTGCCACAATGCGGGAATGCTCTATCAGCATCACAGCTGCGGCTTTATTGAGCCGATTGTTCCCCATTTGGTGGAAATTGGCTGTGACGCTATTGATACCTTTCAGGCATGTAATAAAAATACACCGGAACTAAAGAGGAAATACGGAGATAAAATAACATTTTGCGGCGGTTTTGACAACATGAATGTTCTGGACGTGCCGGGCGTTTCACCGGAAGCTGTTAAAAAGGAATACCGCCGAGTGATTGATTCCCTGGCACCGGGCGGGAGTTATGTGATTTACCCCATTGGCGGGACATTTGAGTTCGTAGAGCCATTTTTGGAGGGGCATTTTTCCTACGGGATGCAGTTTTATGCAAATCCTCAAAACAGGCAAAGGAACGAAGAAATCAAGGGCTGGCAAGCTGCTGCCCTTGATTTTATGCTGTACAATATACAAACTGATTTATGATAGGCGTCTTCAGGCAGCTTCAAAGAAACCGTTAAGGTATAGCACAAAAAATGCTGGATGGCCGCATAACTGCGACCTCCAGCATTCACTTTTTAATCGGGGCAACAGGATTTGAACCTGCGACCTCACGGCCCCCAGCCGTGCGCGCTACCAAGCTACGCCATACCCCGTAACGATTATTAATTATAACAGAATTTTTGGAAAATGCAAGAAAAAATAGAAAAAAAGCTTATTTTTTTTATTCACATTGTATTTAAGGGAAAAACTGCACATTTTGCCAGGGCTTTCTGGGCTGTTACAGAACAGTTACCCCTTCAGTTTCCTGGACAAAGGACCGCAGATTCCCCATCTGCAGTCTTCCAATCTGAATAATACAAAAATGCGGATAACCATCTTAGAAATGGATCACCCTTGGCTCATCCGTAAATGAGGCAAACGTAGCCACAGCATCTTTCAGATAGAACACCTGTGTATTTCCGTCGCCTGGCTTATACATGGACTGTAAGTCAGGGTAACCGTCCAGCATATGCTTTTGTGCTTCCACTCTGTCATCCAGTACCGCAGCAGCCGTGATCCGCAGCCAGTGTCCGCCGTCACATGCGCAGATTTCAATTTGGGGATTTGATTGCATTTGTTTGGAGACATCTTTTACTTTACCAGTCTGGATGTAAAGTCTGCCTTCAAATATGTCCACAGTTCCAAAAGGACGACCCCTTGGCTGGCTGCCCTCTGTGGTTGCCAGAAAATAAGTCCCGCATTTCTTTAGAAAATCATAAATTTCCTGCATATAACAGACCTCCTTTGTAAGATTGACATTTTTTTGCCCCTATACTAGTATTATAACAAATGCATTTGAAAAAGAAAGCATTATTATTTAAAGGATACAGCGGGAGGAGAAACTATTGAAGATAGAAGATTTGGACAGCAATTTTAAACAGGTGCAGTCAGAAGCATCATTAACCTATCTGAAGATAACAGATACCGAGGCAGAGATTGAGGGTGTGCTGCCGAATACCTGGAAGCGCCTTCCCGATGCTGTGCTGAAAGAAATAGACAGGCCGGAGTTCACAGCACTTGCCCATCACACCAGCGGAGCTGTTCTGCGTTTTCAGACAGATACAAATATTCTGGGTTTGTGTATGGAATTACTGGAACCGGATTTTATGATGTCTCATATGCCCCTGACCGGAAGTGCAGGGATGGATGTGTTTGTAAACGGCAGCTACGCCGCTACTTTCAGGGCAGAACCAGGGGAACGTGCGGTAAAGGGAGAAATTCCCCTTTCAGGTGAAAAGGTAGAAATAGACGTATATCTGCCTCTCTATAACGGTGTGCGTGAATTTTACCTTGGAGTCAAAGAGAACGCCTGTATAGGGAAACCATTAGAGCATAAAATAAAGGAACCGGTCATCTTTTATGGTTCTTCCATCACACAGGGCGGCTGTGCCTCCAGAACTTCCAACGCATATCCGGCTCTTGTGACCAGGTGGATGGATGCTGAAATGTACTGCCTGGGATTTTCGGGCAATGCCAGAGGAGATTTACCGATTGCCCGGTATATATCTGAGCTGCCTGCAAAATGCCTGGTCTATGATTACGACTACAATGCTCCGGATGCTGCATTTTTGAAGGCAACACATGAACCATTTCTGGAATGTATTCTTTCCCGAAAACCAAAGCTTCCCGTGCTTGTTATGTCCAGGCCAAACCCGGAATTTAAGTCAGAAGAGATGCAGGGCAGGGAGCGCAAGCAGATTATACAGGGAACTGTGTTAAAGTGCAGGGAAAAAGGATTTCAGGTAAACTTCCTGGATGGCGCAGAGCTGTTTGGGGAGGAGTCAAGGGAATGCTGTACTGTGGACGGGATTCATCCCAACGACTTGGGATTTTACCGGATAGCAAGGAAAGTCGTTGAAAAAATACATGCGTTTATCTCTTGACTTTTTCTGCAAGGAATGGTATCGTAACTTTAACACAACAGCAACAAGCTGTTGGAATATGAGAAATGCAAAGATAAGGATTAGTACAGATTCATATCGGATTTCAGAGAGCCGCTGGCTGGTGTGAAGCGGCAGACGCAGAATCTGGAACTGCCCTTGGAGCAGCTGCCCGAACTTTCGTAAGGAAACAGTAGATGCAGACGGAACCCTGCCGTTATCAGAAGGGAAAGATATAAGGTGTACATATCTGTATCTTATTAAGCGTATGAAGTATATTCATAAAGTAGAGTGGTACCGCGCAGGACAGTAGTCTTTCGTCTCTATTACAAGCATATTGTAATAAAGATGAGGGGCTTTTTTTTATACCCTTTGGGCAGTTTTAGAAATCCCTGGAGGTCCGGGCATACCGCCTGTCATAAAAGCTTAGATATAGGTATCCAAAACAAAGTCAGGAGGAAAAAAGAATGAAAAATTGCAGTAAGTACAAGAGACAGTATTTCATGCCGCCGGTAACATGCATGAAGTGGGCGGAAAAGGAGTATGTGGACAAAGCTCCCGTATGGTGCAGCGTTGACCTGCGTGACGGCAACCAGGCACTTGTTATCCCCATGAATCTGGAACAGAAAGTAGAGTTTTTCAAGCTTCTGGTGGATATTGGATTTAAAGAGATAGAAGTAGGATTTCCGGCAGCTTCTGAGACAGAGTATACGTTCCTCAGAAAGCTGATCGAGGAGGATCTGATTCCGGATGATGTGACGGTTCAGGTTTTGACCCAGGCCAGAGAACATATCATCAAGAAAACATTCGATGCAGTAAAAGGTGCGAAGAATGTAATTGTCCATGTATATAATTCCACCTCCGTTTCACAGCGTGAGCAGGTGTTCAAAAAATCAAAGGAAGAAATTCTGCAGATTGCAGTGGAAGGTGCGAAACTTTTAAAACAGCTTACAGAGGAAGCAGGGGAAAACTACCGGTTTGAGTACAGCCCGGAGAGTTTTACAGGAACGGAACCCGAATATGCACTTGAAGTGTGCAATGCAGTGCTGGATATCTGGCAGCCCACCGCAGACAGGAAACCTATCATTAACCTTCCTGTGACAGTAGAACATTCCATGCCCCATGTATATGCGAGCCAGGTAGAATATATCTGTGAGAACCTGAAGTACAGAGAAAATGTTATTGTTTCCCTTCATCCCCATAACGACAGAGGATGCGGCGTGGCTGATTCTGAAATGGGACTACTGGCCGGCGCAGACCGTATAGAGGGAACACTTTTTGGAAATGGTGAGAGAACCGGTAATGTGGATATCATTACTTTGGCGCTCAATATGTATTCCCAGGGTGTTGAGCCGAACCTGGACTTCACCGATATGAGCGCGATCTGTGAGAAATACGAGGAATTCACAGGCATGAAAATCAGTGAGAGAAGCCCATACTGTGGCGCGCTGGTATTTGCAGCTTTCTCTGGTTCCCATCAGGATGCCATTGCAAAAGGCATGCACTGGCTGGATGAAAAGAAACCGGAACACTGGACCGTTCCGTATCTCCCCATTGACCCAAAAGACGTGGGAAGAAACTATGACGCAGATGTTATCCGCATAAACAGCCAGTCTGGAAAAGGCGGTGTAGGTTATATTCTGGAAACAAAATACGGATTGAATCTTCCGGCAAAGATGCGGGAAGCTATGGGATATACAGCAAAGGCTGTCTCAGACCATACACAGAAAGAATTACTGCCTGATCAGATATTTGAGCTGTTCAAAAAGACATTTGAGAATGTTACATCCCCGCTTGAAATCTACAGTGTTCACTTCCAGCAGAAGGATGGGGGGATTACCGCACAGGTGATATCCAGCTTTAACGGGTGTGAAGTGACAACAGAGGCAGCAGGAAACGGACGTCTCAATGCAGTCAGCAACGCGTTGAAGAAGGAATACGGCTTCCAGTATGATCTGATAACTTATCAGGAACATGCTTTGGAGCAGAGTTCCAGTTCCAAGGCCATTGCCTATGTGGGTATCCGCAAACCGGACGGCAGCCTTGCCTGGGGAGCAGGTGTGGATTCTGATATCATCAGGGCATCCATCGACGCGCTGGTGACAGCTATCAATAACAGATAAAAAAATGTGTATAAATATTTCAAGGTAAAGTTATCATTTAGAGTAAATGAAATACACATGGTAAATAACATTTTATGCTGAATAATGGACGGGTAAAATAATAGATTTTTACCGGTCCATTATTCTTAGTTTTGCGTACGAACATATGTTCCTGAAATTGCTCCATATACAAATAAAAGCGCGGATATCACCCTAAGACTAAGTTGAATATTGAAAATACGGGATTATTATCTTAAGTGGTTTAATGACAATATCCACAGATTATTTATCCGTTAGAGCACAAGATCCGGATTACATATTATCTTGTGTGAACAAGAAGTATATTAGTAAGCAAGGAAATGAATGTAGGAAAATGCATATAAAAGGAACAGTTATCCATGTACCTTTTCAGGTGCATATGAAATACCTAAATACGGATTCCAAATTATCAGAAGTATATTTATATGGGGACGAGAAAAATCCTGATACAATTGCTCTTACTGATGATAGTGACGAATGGAGAAAAATCAATAGCGTCGTTTACACTCACGAATATGGTTATGGTCATGAATTGAAGTTTGAAAAGGACAGAGAAGAGACAATAAATGATATTGAAACTATTGTTTATACCACAAGCTACACAGAAGATATGGGGGAGACATATAAACTGGAATAGAAAATACCTTATACTATCTATCTGGAATATTATTTGGACAAAGCAACCCTGCAGCCCGTCCGTATCATCACAGATACCACAGACGCACGTGTAAAAAAAGAGATTGCACAAATAGTACAGATGGATAATGTTGCTGTTGAGGATGCCGCTCAAAAAGTTGAAAAGGATGAGAACTTTAAAAATAAAACTTATGATAAAGAAATTTTGGATATATACAATTATGGCAATGCGACGGATTTATCTATACCTGATGTTTAATATCGCGCTTTCCGCAGCCGCAGACAGCGCTTCTATGGAGCGTTATCCGCTGGGAATCACAGGCGTTCACAAAGTCCGCGTTCTGGAACAGCAAAATGATGTGGTCGGCCTGTATCTTGACATCCTGAAGGAAATCTACGGCACAGACACTGCACTGAATGATAAGATCACCATAGTGGCTCTTGATCTGACAGAGGCAGAGAATCTGTCTGGACAGGAGAAGGAGGCCCTTCGATATCTACTGTGGTCCTATTTGATAAATGCACAGACAAGCCTGCCTGACGGCGGAAGTAAACATATAGATGTGAATCCACCTGGGATGAACTGACGAAGGAAGGTCTGATCGATAAAGAAAACCTGCATTTTCCGGAAGGAATTCTGATTACCATAAAAGCAGGGCAGATAAAAAATGACAGCTTCCGGTTTGTTGTGGAAAAATGGCGTTCCGGTCTTGGTGCCATCGGGTATGACTCCTGCAAAGGGACATTTGAGGACGGCGCCGGAACGTACCGTCTGGGTGCGGCCTGGATATCATAAGCAGATAGAATAAAAGAAGATACAGATATTCCCACATTTTAGTGAAATAGAGGAAAAAAGCACGAAAAAGTGTATAAAATAACCATCAATAAATAAGATAATATTGTGAAGATTAGCTAAAAGACGCCCCGGCTTATTGACTTCCATTGCCAAATTATTTTATAATCCATATAATTCATGACATCAGTATCGGAACAGAGAGTTGTGGCTGGTGTCTATTCGATTAAGAAAAACAGGCAAAGGAAAAAGGTATGGACATTATTCGTACGATTGCGGCCGGATTTTTATTTTTGATCCGGAAGATATCTAAAAAGAGCCGGAGAACCTGTGCATTGGTTGTGACCGGGGCGGTGGTGATCGCTGCCGTGGCATTTACCTTTCACGGGCTTCATGCAGGCGGAAAAAATAATGTATATGCATCTGTGAGTGATGACAAAGATCCGCCCAAAGACAAGGATGAACCGGAGGAAGAACAGCTGTACGGTCTGGACGCAATTATTTCAGGTGTACTGATAAGTCAGGATACCCAGAGCGAAGTACATCGGCTTGGCACCTCCTGTGAAGCTGTGCTGGTAGGGCAGAGAACAGGCAAAAAGGTGCAGGAATCACATTTTGATTTCAGCGAGGAGACAGCCACCAGCGTGGCTGAACTGGAGAATCACTCCATCGGTGCTTCTGAGGGACTGCTCCGGATGACAGATCAGGATTACGAGACGCTTCTGAAAATAGTGGAGGCGGAGGCCGGAGGAGAGGATATCAAAGGCCGTATTATGGTGGCAAATGTAATTTTTAACCGGGTGAAAAGCCCGGATTTCCCAAACAGTATCCATGATGTGGTATGGGAGAATTCGGACGGAAGTCCCCAGTTTTCTCCTACAGTTGACGGCAGGATCAATACGGTCACCGTTTCAGAGGGAACCAGAGAGGCGGTCAACCGGGCGATTGATGGGGAAGATTATTCCCAAGGTGCGCTGTTCTTTATGGAAGAGGCTTATGCGGAGCAGCACAATATTAAATGGTTTAAAGAGGATTTAAAATTTTTATTCCAATATGGGGTACATGACTTTTTCACGTATCCGTAAAGAAGAAAGGACATATAGAGATGGAGATTTTGTACAAAAGTACTAGAGGAACAGGAGAATGCGTAAAGGCATCCGAAGCAATTTTAAAAGGACTTTCAAAGGACGGCGGTTTATTTGTGCCTACAGAGATTCCTGAGCTGGATGTTCCTATGGACAGACTGGCAGGGATGACATACCGGGAAATTGCTTATGAGGTTATGAGCCGTTTTCTTACGGATTTCACAGAGGAAGAGTTAAAGTCATGTATTGCCAGGGCTTATGATTCCAAATTCGATACAGAAGAGATAGCACCTTTAGTAAAAGCGGGAGGTGCATACTATCTGGAACTGTTCCACGGAGCAACTATTGCATTCAAAGATATGGCACTTTCCATTCTGCCCCATCTTCTGACCACTTCTGCCAAGAAAAATCATGTGAAAAATGAGATTGTGATCCTCACTGCCACTTCAGGCGATACAGGAAAGGCAGCCATGGCCGGTTTTGCAGATGTGCCGTGTACAAGAATCATTGTTTTTTACCCCAAGAACGGTGTCAGCCCTATTCAGGAAAAACAGATGGTGACACAGAAGGGAAATAATACATATGTGGTGGGTATCACAGGCAATTTCGATGATGCCCAGACTGCAGTGAAAAAAATGTTCAATGACAAAGCAATGGAGGAGGAGCTTGATAAGGCAGGCTTCCAGTTTTCCTCTGCCAACTCCATCAATATCGGCCGCCTGGTCCCTCAGGTAGTGTACTACGTTTACGCTTACGTGAACCTTTATAAGAATGGTGAGATAAAAGATGGTGAAAAAATTAACGTAACGGTGCCCACAGGTAACTTCGGAAATATCCTGGCCGCCTATTATGCCAAGAATATGGGACTGCCTATAGACAAATTGATCTGTGCTTCCAATGAGAATAAAGTCCTTTATGATTTCTTCTCCACCGGAAATTATGACAGGAACCGTGATTTCATCCTGACTTCATCCCCGTCCATGGATATCCTCATATCCAGCAACTTAGAAAGGCTTATTTACCGCATTGCAGGGGAAAACGCGGACAAAAACCGTGAGATGATGGAGCAGCTTTCCAAGGGCGGGATTTACCAGATCACAGAAAAGATGCGCAGCCAGCTTGCTGATTTCTACGGCAATTTTGCCACAGAGGAGGAGACGGCAGGTGTAATAAAGGCTCTTTACGGGGAAACAGGCTATGTGATCGACACCCATACAGCTGTGGCGTCCTGTGTCTACGGAAAATACGCGGCTGAGACCGGGGATAGTACCAAGACGGTCATTGCCTCCACAGCCAGCCCTTTTAAATTCACAAGAAGCGTTATGAATGCCATTGACAGTAAATATGATTCCATGGGTGATTTTGAGCTGGTGGATGAATTGTCCAAAATTGCAAATGTGAAGGTGCCCAATGCCATTGAGGAGATTCGTACAGCCCCTGTTCTCCATGATACGGTTGTAGATGTTCCGGAGATGCCGGCAGCAGTAAAAAATGTCCTTGGGATTTAAAATATTAAAATTCTATAAAATGTAAAAAAATCGTCAAGAAAATACATTGTTAAACTATTGACTTTTAAAAACTAACATGAGATAATGAATTGACTTTGAGATAAGATTAAGGAGGAAACCATATGTCAACAAAAGCATATTACCCAATCAACGAGATTGGAGCAGGCAAAACTGGCTTCAGCAAAACTCGTTCCATTATTGAAGCAGCGTTCTATGGCAACAATGTTGTTAAGGTTAACACATTAAAAGAGGCATATGAATTAGCGAAGAACTCACCTGGAACAGTCGTTACAGATATGCCTGTTTATAGAGGCGAAGAGTTTGGTCTTGAGAGAGACGCTAAAGTTTTATTATTCAACGATGGTGCTATCACAGGACGTTATGCAGCCGCACGCCGCATTGCCGGAGAACCAGGTGTTGACTGCGCAGCTCTTGACAAAGTGGCTATGGATGCTATTTATGAAGCCCGCTGGAAAACCATGTACCATGCAGAGGTATATGTAGGCCTGGATCCTGAATTCATGGTAAAAGCTCACCTGCTGATTCCGGAAGGCGAAGAGAACATCATGTACTCCTGGATGCTGAACTTCCAGTATATGTCTGATGACTATGTTAAAATGTATAAAAATTCTCAGCCTGTAGGTGAAGGAAAAGAAGCAGATGTTTACATCTTCTCAGATCCTCAGTGGGCACCGGCAAGCCGTCCGGGTGTTGACTACAGCTGCTTAAGCGATCCGCAGACTCTGTGCTACTTTAACACAGACCAGAACTGTGCTTGTATCCTTGGTATGAGATACTTCGGTGAGCACAAAAAAGGTACTCTGACCATGGCTTGGGCTATTGCCAACAGAAATGGTTACGCAGCATGCCACGGCGGACAGAAAGAGTACACACTTGCTGACGGTTCCAAATACGTTGCATCCGTATACGGTCTGTCAGGATCAGGTAAATCCACCATCACACATGCAAAACACAATGGAAAATACGAAATCAAAGTTCTGCACGATGATGCATTCATCATCAACACAGATACTTGTGCTTCCGTAGCATTAGAGCCTACATACTTCGACAAAACACAGGATTATCCGGCAGGATGTGATGACAACAAGTTCCTTCTCACATCCATGAATAACTCTGCTACATTAGACGAGGATGGAAACATCCAGCTTGTAACAGAAGATATCAGAAATGGTAACGGACGTGCGATCAAATCCAAACTGTGGGCACCGAACCGCGTTGACAAAATCGACGAGCCGGTTAATGCTATCTTCTGGATCATGAAAGACCCGACCATTCCGCCGGTAGTTAAATTAAAAGGTGCTTCCCTGGCATCTGTAATGGGTGCTACTCTGGCTACAAAACGTTCTACAGCAGAGCGTCTGGCACCAGGTGTTGACCCAAATAAACTGGTTGTTGTTCCTTACGCTAACCCGTTCAGAACATATCCGTTAGCTGATGACTATGATAAATTCAAAAAACTGGTTGAAGAGAAAAATGTAGACTGCTACATCATCAATACAGGCGATTTCATGGGCAAGAAAGTTCAGCCGAAAGATACTTTAGGTATTCTGGAAGCGATCGTAGAGAAAAAAGCAGAGTTCAAACCTTGGGGACCGTTCTCCGATATCGAAATCTTCGATTGGGAAGGATTCGTTCCGGATATGAATGACGCTAACTACGTTGAGCAGCTCAAAGCACGTATGAATGACCGTGTAAATGAGATTAAAGCATTCGAGACCAAAAAAGATGGATATGACAAACTTCCTGCTGATGCTTTAGATGCGATCCAGAAAGTTGTTGATGAATTAAAATAATTCAGGTGACCAAAATAGAAAGAACGCTTTGCGGACTTACTATTGCTATGAATGCGGCGGACCGTCAGTGATGGCGGTCCGTTTTGTTGTTTCATACCCGGGGATACGTCCGCCGGGCAGCGGAGATGAAAATATGATTGATTTGGAATACGCAAAAGAAAGCTTCCGGCAGTATCTCAGTCATTATGACAGAAGCGATGATAAGATCATGCTGAAGGAGGTTCATACTTTCTGCGTTCTGGATGCAGCAGATTATATCTGCAGGGAGGAAAAGGTCTCCGGTGAAGACCATGAACTGGCGCTTCTCATTGCACTGCTCCATGACATTGGAAGGTTTGAACAGCTTAAAACCTTTAACAGTTACGATGACAATCTCTTTGACCATGCTGAGTTTGGCGTAAAAGTCCTTTTTGATGACAATAGGATCAGAAATTTCATTGAGGATGACAGGTTTGACAGCATTATCAAAACAGCAATTGCCTGTCATTCCCTCTATGAAATTCCGGAAGAGATACAAGGAAGAGAACTCCTGCATTGCAGGATCATCAGGGACGCGGATAAGCTGGATAATTTCAGGGTCAAAGATACAGAGAATGCAGAAGCTATCTTTGGAATTTCAGCGGAGGAAGTGGGCCTTGAACCAATCTCTGAGAATATCCTTCAGGCTGTGGAAGTGCACAGATGTATCCGTCGGGGAGAGAGGACCACACATATGGATATGTGGATCTCTTATCTGGCTTTTATCTTTGACCTGAACTTCCGTTCCAGTTTCCTGTATATTAAAAACCAGGATTACATGAACCGGAATATTGACCGCATACCCTACGGGAACGAGAAGACAAAAGCGGATATGGAAAAAGTGCGCTCTATCTGTAATATTTATATTGAAGAAAAAATTTATTAAGTGTGTGCATTTTTGTTGAAAAAGTTCATATACTAGAGTATAATAAAGATACGAAGTAATCCTGGGGTGTGCGATGCTCCTACAGTTTTTGAACCTACATTTCTTTAAACGGGATTCCTATATTTCTGTTCAGATGTCAGGCCGTCATTGCGCAGCGGAAGGCAGAAGAACAGTTGCGGTTGCCCACCTGGCTTAGGCTAGGAGTCAGAAAGTAGGAAACGGCATCCTGGGATTATAAATATAACAGCAATTTGGCTGGATATATTATGAATAGTGTAATTGTTTCGTATTTATGCAGTTACGAATAATGAACATTTGCAGCAGGAACGCCGCATTTGATGCGAGAGTCTGAAGAATCAGACTCTTTTTGTTTATAACAACAGAAATGCAGATCAAATCATGAAAAACAGGAGATTAAGACATGGGAGTGACAAAAAGAAGCTTTGGAAAGAGTCCTGAAGGAAAAGATGTATTCCTCTATGAACTGAAAAATGGAAACGGCATGGCAGCATTTGTAACAGATTTCGGTGCCATACTGGTCAGTGTGATGGTTCCGGCTAAAGATAAGAATTTGACAGATGTAGTTCTTGGCTATGACACTGTGGAAGGATACTATGAGAATAAACCTCATTTCGGTTCCCCCATCGGCAGAAACGGAAACCGCATTGGCGGAGCAAAGTTCACTGTGAATGGCAGAGAGTATGTGCTGGCTCAGAATGACAACAAGAATAATTTACATAGCGGCCCTGACTTTTACCGCACCCGTGTTTGGGATGTGGAGGAAGTGAAAGAGGAGGAGAACGGTATCACCTTCCGTATCTTCAGCCCCGACGGCGACCAGGGCTTCCCCGGAAACTTTACCGGATTTTTAACATATAAGCTTACGGATACTAATGAGCTTGTTATGCATTACACAGGAAGCGCAGATGCCGATACCGTTGTGAATATGACCAACCATTCTTACTTTAACTTGGCAGGGCACAATGCGGGAGCAGAGAGTATGCTGAATCATATGGTTCAGATCCATGCACCGGAATTCACGCCGGTTTCCGATTCCGGAGCCATTCCCACAGGTGAGATCCTGAAGGTAGAGGGCACACCCATGGACTTTACCTCCCCCAAAAGGATCGGACAGGATGTAGAGACTGACTATGAGCAGCTCATCTTCGGCGGCGGCTATGACCATAATTATGCACTGTGCAGGGAAAAAGGCGGGATAAAAGAGGCCGCAAAGGCTCACAGCGATGCGACAGGCATCACCATGAAAGTATTCACGGACCTTCCGGGCATGCAGTTCTACATCGGCAATTTTATCAACAACGAAAATGGAAAGGGCGGCAGTGTCTATACAAAACGTGCCGGTTTCTGCATGGAGACGCAGTACTATCCCAATGCCTGCAATGAGGCTGCTTTCCAGTCTTCCGTTCTGAAAGCCGGGGAGAAATACGATACTACCACAATATATCAGTTTATTACAGAAGCGTAAACATTATACTGAACAGTTACGCAAAAAAAGAAGACGGGCTGCCGTAAGCAGGTACGCGGGCACCGAATAGAGGTGCGGACGGCTTGTGGCAGCCCGTTTTTGCGGCTGCAGTTATGGCAGGGTAATAATTGAGAGAGACAACAGGAGGCAAAATATGGAGTCCAGATTATTGAGAAACAAATATTTCTTGTATGTAACAGAGTTTTTTTCCGGTATGTCTGTTATGGCTGTAGAATTGGGGGCGAGCAGGCTGATGGCGCCTTATTTCAGTTCCTCCCAGATTGTATGGACCGTGATCATCGGAGTGATCATGATCGCCATGGCAATTGGAAATGTATGGGGCGGGCGCTCTGCGGACAAGCGCCATGACCCGGACAGGCTGTACCGGAGGCTTTTGATCGCCGCTATATGGATCGCGCTCATACCGTTCGCGGGCAGATATCTGATCGCAGGTATCTCTTTGCTGCTGGCGGTTTTTATAAAATCCAATTTTCTTGTCTGGGCAGCACTTTTTACCTGCTTGGCGATCTTTGCGTTTCCCTGTGTTCTGCTGGGAACCGTGACACCGTCTCTGGTAAAGTTTTCTGTGAGCAATCTGGATGACAATGGAAAGACTGTGGGAGAGCTGGGTGCCTTAAATACCATCGGAAGTATTATCGGTACCTTCCTTCCTACCTTTGTAACGATTCCAGCAGTGGGGACTGCGGCTACTTTTCTGATATTTTCAGCAGTTTTGGCCGCTATCGCTGTGCTCTACTTTGTGACAGTTAAGAGAAAAAGAGGACTATGCGTGGGAACCGCGGCGGTTCTGTTTATTCTGGCACTGCTGACACCTAAATTCAGCTTTGCTTTCTGGGAAAAAGATGTGACGCTGGAGGATGAGTCCATCTATAATTATCTGCAGGTAAAGGATGAGGAGGAGCAAACGATCCTGTCCACCAATGTGCTTTTTGGCGTGCAGTCCATAAAGACGAAAAACCAGGAGCTGACAGGGATGTATTATGACTATGCTCTGGCCGCCCCTGTTATGGCCGGAGTCAATACAAAAAAGGACAATCATGTGATGATACTTGGATTGGGAAGCGGCACATATGCAGATTACTGTGACCGCTATTTTCCGGGAACCAAAATCCAGGGTGCTGAGATTGACGAGAAGATCGCGGAGATCGCCACAGACTATTTCGGACTGCCGGACAGTGTGGAGGTGGCAGTGGAGGATGGCAGAGCCTACCTCACAGCTTCTGAGGACTCCTATGATGTGATCATGGTGGATGCATACCAGGATATCACCATTCCGTTTCAGATGTCCTCGGCTGAGTTTTTCAGCCAGGTTGAAACGCATCTGAAGGATAACGGGGTGATGGTGGTCAATATGAACATGAAATCCAGTTCTGAGGATTCCATCAATGATTATCTCTGTGACACCATAGCTTCGGTATTCAAGTATGTATACACCGTACCGGTGGAAGGCGGGACCAATATGGAGGTTTTTGCCTCTAATCATGTGATGCTTCCGCAAATGCTTGAAAAAAATGCTGAGAAGCTTCCAAAAGGGGAATTGCAGAGCATGATGGCAGCCGTTTCGGAAGGGCTTGCCAGATATGAAGGAAAGGACAGGATCCTCACAGATGACAAGGCCCCGGTGGAACTTTTGGGAATGAAGGTTTTAGATGAGATCATCGGGGAAGAGCTGGACTATTACAGGGAATTATATCTGGGATAGTGGCGGACATGCTCAGAATAAAGACCTTGGGGTATGAAATCTTTTCTTCTTTCATATATTAATATATGGACTGGAAACAGAAATTAAAATGGAAGATGCTGATTATACTGCTTGCCGTGATCGGAATCTTGATTGTGTGGCAGGCAAACAGAGCGGGAGTAAGAAGACAGGAAGATTACCGGACACAGAGCCTGCAGGAAAATATGATCAAAGAGAATGAGCGGGCCAGTGCCGGTCTGACCCTGCCGGCTTCCTCCCGGAACAATGCGGATGCAGAGGAAAAAGGGCAGGAGAGTGCTGCAGATCCTGCAGACACAGATGCCCAGGCTGCTCATACAGAACAGAACAGCAGCCAGGCTGCCCAGGCTTCAGAGAGTGAAGCGGCAGCGGCGGCGGTACAGGACCCTCGGATATCCGTATTGCTTATGACGGACGGATACAAGGGATATACGCACCAGAGTGTGAACTTACAGTTTCAGGGCAGTTATCATCTGAAAGGGAGCCAGGAGATGGACTATGCAGACGGTGAGACATTGGAGCTGACTGCGGACAGTCCTTTATTCCAGGATGGAAAGCTGGAGCTTCAGGCCGGTGGAGAGGAAAACAGGGCCACCCTGCTGTCAGTCGAAAGGCAGCAGGGAAATCCTGCCTATAGAGGGGATTTTACTGTTTACCAGGAACAGGGAGGCCTGCGTATTGTAAATACGCTGCCTTTGGAAGAATATCTGTATGGTGTGGTACCCAGTGAAATGCCGGCCTCCTATGACAAAGAAGCATTGAAGGCGCAGGCGGTCTGTGCCAGAACATATGCCTGTGTGCAGATGCAGAAAAGTGCTTTAGCTGACCTGGGCGCCCAGGTGGATGACAGTGTGGCTTATCAGGTCTATCAAAACGGCGGTGAGGATGCCGGGACGAGTGCAGCCGTGGATGAGACAAAAGGAGAAATTCTGGAGAGCGGCGGCCAGCCCATTACAGCCTATTATTTTTCTACTTCCAGCGGTAAAACCAGCACAGATGAGGTGTGGGAAGTATCTGCGCCCGCTTCCTATCTGAAAAGTGTGGACTGCAGTTATGACGCAGAGGAGCCGTGGCATCAGTGGAGTATCACATTTTCCGCCAAACGCCTGTTGTCTGCTGTACAGGCAAAATACGCGGGAGTAAAAGAAATCCAGGGGATAGATGTGGAGAAGACAGGTGAGGGCGGTGCCGTCATGAATCTGGCAGTCAATACGGACCAGGGTGTCTACAAGATCAGCAACGAGTACGACATACGTGCCCTGCTGTCACCGGATGGCTTGTCTATTACAAGGCAGGACGGCTCTGTGGTGAAAGGCTCTAACCTGCTCCCAAGTGCATATTTTACTCTGGAAGAACAGCGGGATGAAAATGATGTCCTTACAGGATATGTGATAAACGGCGGCGGTTACGGCCATGGCGTAGGTCTGAGCCAGAACGGCGCCAAGGGGATGGCAGAGGCGGGGATGAGTTATCAGGAGATCCTTTCGTATTTTTACCAAAATGTGGAGCTGGCTGATATCAGCAGCATTCTGTGAAACTTGTCATCCGAAGGGGCACATGCTATAATGGGAAAATAATGCGAAAATCACATGCGGGTGCAGATAAAATGAAGATAATAAAAAGCGTGGTGCGCACAGTCACCGGATTTATGGAGAATTTGAATAAGAATCACGTGTCAGCCTACTCTGCACAGGCTGCCTATTTTATTATACTTTCTTTTATCCCGTTTATGCTCCTTCTCATGACCTCTGTCCGGTATACGCCTCTTGACAGGCAGGAGGTGATCAATGCGGTAATGCAGATCTGCCCGGAGAGTTTTGAGACCTTCATTCAGGGGATCGTCAATGAGGTGTATGAAAAGTCACTGACCGTGGTTCCCCTTTCCGGTGTCATTGCTCTATGGTCTGCAGGGAAGGGGATCCAGTCTCTGACCAATGGATTCAACTGTATCTATCAGGTGAAGGAGACCAGGAATTATATAGTGACAAGGGTACGCTCTGTATTCTACACACTTGTGTTTGTCATTGCCATTATACTGACCCTGATCCTCCAGGTCTTTGGCAACAGTCTGCAGAGGGAACTCAGCAAACATCTGCCGTTCCTTGACAAACTGGTATCCATGATAATCAGTATGCGAGTGACTATCACGCTTCTGGCACTGTGTGTGGTGTTCCTGTTTTTGTATAAGTTTGTACCAAACAGGAAGGCAACCTTCAGAAGCCAGATGCCGGGGGCTGTGTTCACAGCAGTGAGCTGGTCTGCATTTTCCTTTGGATTCTCTCTCTATTTTGATTATTATGAGGGAACATCGAATATGTATGGAAGCATGACCACCATCATACTGATTCTTTTATGGATGTACTTCTGTATGAATATCATGATGATAGGCGCCCAGATCAACTGTTATTTTGAGGAAAAATTCAAATGGGTGCATCAGGTGGCAACCGAGACCCTCAAGAGAGAATATCAGCAGCTTATCGGCAGGGATGATGAGGAGGAAACGGAGGATTTGGCAGAAAAAAAGGAAAAAAAAGATACAAAAGCTGACAAACCTTCTTGACAGAATGCAAATTAGTGGCTAAAATGGGTTACAGACAATACATGAAAAAGGCTGTGAAGGTGTCAGTAGATGTTTATCTTCTGTCAGAGATGAGGAGTCACCGGCTGAAAGCTCCTCTCAGTTCAGATAACCGTTGAGATTCCCACCGGAGCCGCATTTCTGAAACAACAGTAGGAAATGACGTCACTGTGCGTTAAACAGAAACGAGTGCCCGCTGTATTTTTACAGATGGGAACAAGGGTGGTACCACGGACTTTACAGGCTTCGTCCCTTTTGGGGGTGGGGTCTTTTTTTATTGTCAGGAATAAGTAACTAAGGCACTGGTAACTGTTCAGTACCCTACAGTTACAGGAATAAAACGTATAAGGAGATTGCTATGAAAGAAAAATTACAGCGTATTCAGGAAGAAGCTGCAAAGCGTATCCAGGAGTCGGATTCCCTGGAAAAATTAAATGATGTACGTGTTGCTTTTCTTGGAAAAAAAGGAGAGCTGACAGCAGTTTTAAAAGGTATGAAAGAGGTAGCAGCTGAGGACAGGCCAAAGGTTGGGCAGTGGGTAAATGAAACTCGTGCGCAGATTGAAAAACATCTGGAGGATACCAGAGTTAAACTGGAAGCAGCCGTTATGGAGGAAAGGCTGAAAGCGGAAGTCATCGACGTAACCCTCCCGGCTAAGAAGATGGAGATTGGCCACAGGCATCCAAACACCATAGCGCTGGAGGAAGTGGAGCGTATCTTCATCGGTATGGGCTATGAAGTTGTGGAAGGCCCGGAAGTGGAGTACATGGATTACAACTTTACAAAACTGAATATCCCGGAGGGCCATCCTGCCAGAGATGAACAGGATACCTTTTTTATCGACGATAAAATCTGTCTGCGTTCCCAGACTTCCCCGGTACAGGCGCGTACCATGGAGAAGGGAGAACTGCCAATCCGTATGATCGCACCGGGACGTGTGTTCCGTTCTGATGAAGTGGATGCAACACATTCCCCTTCCTTCCATCAGATTGAAGGTCTTGTCATTGACAAGCACATTACATTTGCGGACTTAAAGGGTACTCTGGAGGAGTTTGCCAAAGAACTGTTCGGACCGGAGACAAAGACGAAATTCCGTCCCCACCACTTCCCGTTCACAGAGCCAAGTGCAGAGGTGGATGTCTCCTGCTTCAAGTGCGGAGGCAAAGGCTGCCGTTTCTGTAAAGGTTCCGGCTGGATTGAGATTCTGGGCTGCGGTATGGTGCATCCCCATGTTCTTGAAATGTGCGGCATTGACCCGGAAGAATACACAGGCTTCGCGTTTGGTGTGGGACTGGAGCGTATTGCATTACTGAAATATGAGATTGATGATATGAGACTTCTGTACGAAAATGACACCAGATTCCTGAAGCAGTTCTGATCCCGGAGAAGAGAGAAATCAGGAGATCTAAAGGCAGAATAATAATTATAGAGGAGAACAACAATGAATACATCTTTATCATGGATTAAAATGTATGTGCCGGATCTTGACGTTACGGCACAGGAATATACAGATGCAATGACCTTATCCGGAACCAAAGTGGAAGGGTTTGAAGAGCTGGATGCAGATCTGGAAAATATCGTTATCGGACAGATTGAGAAGATCGAGCCTCACCCGGATGCAGACAAACTGATCATCTGTCAGGTCAATGTGGGAAGTGAGACTGTTCAGATCGTGACCGGTGCACCAAATGTAAAAGAGGGCGACAAAATCCCGGTAGTCCTGGACGGGGGCCGTGTGGCAGGCGGTCATGACGGCAAGAAGACACCAGGCGGTGTAAAGATCAAAAAAGGAAAACTGCGTGGGATAGAATCCTGCGGCATGATGTGCTCTATTGAAGAGCTGGGCTCCACAAAAGAATTTTATCCGGAAGCTCCGGAATACGGCATATACATTTTCCCGGAGGATGCAGTGGTTGGCGAGAGTGCTATCCATGCACTGGGACTGGATGACGTGGTATTTGAATATGAGATCACTTCAAACCGCGTGGACTGCTACAGTGTGATCGGTATCGCAAGAGAAGCAGCAGCCACTTTTCATAAAAAATTCGTTCCTCCAACAGTGGAAGTGAATGGAAATGAAGAGGATGCCCATGACTACGTCAAAGTGAGTGTTGAGGACCCGGATCTGTGTCCCCGCTACTGTGCAAGGGTGGTAAAAAACGTAAAGATCGGTCCTTCACCGAAATGGATGCAGCGCTGTCTGGCTGCAAATGGTATCCGCCCCATCAATAATCTGGTAGATATCACCAATTACGTGATGGAAGAATTCGGACAGCCTATGCATGCCTATGATATGGACACCATTGAAGGACAGGAAATCATTGTGCGCCGTGCCTCAAAAGATGAGAAATTCGTCACACTGGACGGCCAGGAGCGTGTTCTGGATGATTCCGTGCTGATGATCTGCGACGGCAAAAAACCGGTTGGAATTGCCGGTATCATGGGCGGGGAAAATTCCATGATCACCGATACAGTAAGCACTGTATTATTTGAGGCTGCCTGCTTTGACGGTGTTAATATCCGTCTCTCCAGTAAAAAAGTGGGACTCAGGACAGATGCTTCCGGAAAATTCGAGAAGGGACTGGATCCAAACAACGCGGAGGCTGCCATCGACAGAGCGTGCCAGCTGATCGAAGAATTTGGCTGCGGTGAAGTGGTGGGCCAAATGGTTGATGTGTATTCCAAAGTGAAGGAACCGGTACGGGTTGCATTTGAGCCGGAGAAGATAAATGACTTACTGGGGACTGAGCTTTCCAGGGAGGAAATGCTTTCCTATCTCTCAAAAGTGGAGCTGGCATATGATGAGAACACCAATGAAATCGTAGCACCTACCTTCCGCGCTGACATTTTCCGCACTGCGGATATTGCGGAGGAAGTGGCACGTTTCTACGGTTATGACAATATCCCCACAACCCTTCCAAAGGGAGAGGCTACCACAGGAAAACTGCCGTTTAAGCTGCGCATTGAGCAGGCTGCAAGAGATATGGCAGAATGCAATGGATTTTCACAGGGGTACTGCTATTCCTTTGAAAGCCCTAAGGTATTTGACAAACTGCTGATTCCCGCTGATGATGAGCTGCGCAAAGTGATCACCATTTCCAATCCTCTGGGTGAAGATTTCAGTATCATGAGGACCACACCGCTGAACGGTATGCTCCAGTCTCTCGGAACAAATTATAAGAGAAGAAATAAGGATGTACGTCTGTATGAGCTGGGCAATATATATCTGCCGAAGGAGCTGCCTCTTAAGGATCTGCCCAAAGAGAGAATGATGTTTACCCTGGGTATGTATGGAGCAGGAGATTTCTTTACCATGAAAGGCGTTGTGGAGGAATTCCTGGATAAGATCGGTATGCACGAGAAGGAAGAATATGATCCGAGATCAGGCAGGCCCTTCCTCCATCCGGGGCGTCAGGCAGACATTATCTACAGCGGAACCATGATCGGTTATATAGGAGAGGTACACCCGGCTGTTGCGGACACCTACGGCATTGGAGAGAGAGCTTATGTGGCTGTGCTGGATATTCCGGCTGTTTTGGAGTTTGCAACATTTGACAGAAAGTACGAAGGAATCGCAAAGTTCCCGGCAGTGAGCCGTGATATCAGTATGGTAGTACCGAAACACGTGCTGGCAGGTGAGATTGAACATATTCTTGAACAGCGCGGCGGCAAAATCCTGGAGAGCTATCATCTCTTTGATATCTACGAGGGAAGCCAGATCAAAGACGGATATAAATCCTTGGCGTATTCTGTTACCTTCCGTGCGAAAGATAAAACACTGGAGGAGGCTGAGATCACAGCAGCCATGAAGAAAATCTTAAACGGGCTGGAAGGCCTTGGAATAGAGCTGCGTAAATAAGACAAAAGGCGCGGCTTGCAGAAATTTTAGGAGAGCGGGAATGAAGCTTTATATTATCCGTCACGGGGAAACCTCCTGGAATGTCCAGAGAAGGCTTCAGGGAGCCTCGGATACGGATTTAAATGAGAATGGCATTACTCTGGCAAAGCGGACGGGGGAAGCGTTAAAAGAGATTCCCTTTGACCTCTGTTTTACCAGCCCGTTAAAACGGGCTAAAATAACTGCAGAACTGATACTGTCCGGAAGGAATATACCCATATATGACGATGAACGTCTCCGGGAAATTTCTTTCGGCGAATGGGAAGGGCGGGATTCCGCCCTTTTGCCTGCCCATATGCTGGATAATTTTTTTCATCATACAGAGGTATATGAGCCGCCAAAAGGCGGGGAGAGTATCAGGGAAATCTGCACAAGGACAAAAGATTTTTACCAGGAGCTTATATACAGGGAGAAGCTGCAGGATAAAACACTGCTGATCGCATCCCACGGATGTGCTGTGCGGGCGCTTCTGCAGAATGTCTATGCCGATGCGGAAATCGAGAATTTCTGGCATGGCTGTGTTCCGCCCAACTGCGGTGTCAATATCGTGGAGGTGGCAGACGGCAGGGCAGTGCTTCTGGAAGAGGATGTAGTGTTTGGCTGATCAGCCATGTGGCAGGCAATGTCAGGGAACCGGATCTATCTGCCCGGCCTGCTGTTTACAGAAATAAAGGAGAAAACATGAAGACATCGGATTTTTATTATGATTTGCCGGAGGAACTGATCGCGCAGGATCCCCTTGCTGACCGTTCCGCCTCCAGGCTGCTGCATCTGGACCGGGAAACAGGTGAGATCGAGCATACAGATTTTAAACATATCACCAGATATTTAAAACCGGGAGACTGCCTTGTCATCAATGACACAAAGGTGATTCCCGCCCGTCTGTACGGAAGCAAGGTGGGAACAGATGCCGGGATTGAGATACTGCTGCTGAAAAGAAAAGGCGATAATGTGTGGGAAACACTGGTAAAGCCGGGGAAGAAGGCGAAACCAGGGACGGTTATCCGCTTTGGGGACGGACTTCTCACAGGGGAAGTCATAGATGTGGTGGAGGAAGGAAACCGTCTGATCAAATTCAGCTATGAGGGCATTTTTGAGGAAATCCTGGATAAACTGGGGGAAATGCCTCTTCCGCCGTATATTACCCATAAGCTGCAGGATAAGAACAGATATCAGACTGTTTACGCCAAAAATGAGGGAAGCGCAGCCGCGCCTACGGCAGGGCTGCATTTTACAGAGGAACTGTTGGAAGAGATTCGGCAGATGGGAGTGGGGATTGCCCATGTTACGCTGCATGTGGGACTCGGAACTTTCCGCCCGGTGAAAGTTGATGATGTGGAAAAGCACCATATGCATTCAGAGTTTTATGTGGTGGAGGAAGATCAGGCAAAACTGATCAATGATACCAAGAAAAACGGCGGCAGGATCATTTCGGTTGGAACTACAAGCTGCCGTACACTGGAATCTGCCGCGGATGAGAATGGAAATCTTCAGGCGAAAAGCGGATGGACAGAGATATTTATCTATCCGGGGTATGAATTTAAGATCATTGACGGATTGATCACTAATTTTCATCTTCCGGAATCTACTCTGCTCATGCTGGTATCGGCTTTGGCTGGGAAAGAACATATTATGAAGGCGTATGAGGAGGCTGTGAGAGAAAAATATCGGTTCTTTTCGTTTGGGGATGCAACTCTCATAATATGATACTCATTTTGTGACAGGCTATGCAACATGACAAAAGTCCTGAAACCCGCATAAATAAAGGGTTTTTGGCTTATATGTATTTCTTTACATTAAAATAAACAGCGGCGAAAATGTGGTGCATCATCAAAAAATAGGTGTAAATCAGAGTGTAATATCAGAGGTATTTACAAAAGTTTTTAGCCTAGTTAAGGTGGTTTTGTATTATAATAGTAAAAAATACTGTATGGTTAGTCTGGTTTTTTTAGATCTAAATTGTAAGGCTCGTAAAGGTACAAAGGCCCCTATCGGTAGTTTGATAGGGGCTTAATTGTGCATAATATAAAGAATAACAAAGATTTGTGGATTCAAATTATGAAAGATATTTATTAGGTAAAGTACAGGTCACCGTTAGATATGGTGACCTCAGAGTGTAGACAAAGCAGTTCCGGGATGCAAATCCCAGAGCCATTTTTCTTTTATTAACCTAATTGTGTATAAAATAGAACTTTTGAGCGAGTCACCTTCTTCTAGGAGTCCCCATTTTGCCTTAATCTTCGCCAGCTTTTTTAGATTCATGCAGGCAAATGTAAGCCCGACTTTCCGGCCAGAATATGCTGGGGCAGATGCTTATGAAAATCAGGAGCAGCTATATGGACGGGTATACGCCTGATGTTACGAATAAAGGAGTTTTACCAAAAGTAGATTAAGTCAATGGGTCGTAGTGCGATTCAGGAAAAGCCTTGACGCATTGCTGTCAGGCTCCAATAGGGAAATCATTATGGCAGTATAGAACACTGAAAATATAAAAGAAGCTATTGATAAATAGTCAATGTAGATGCCCGAGAAATCATTCATGTTGCATTTTGAGGAAACATGATTAAACTTTAGAAGTAAGGGACCTTTAAAAGTAGTAATTGAGATTATTACAAGCGTAATATTAGAATGTTATTATATATATTGGAACCAATGAATTTCGCATAGAGGAATTAATTATTATGAGTAAAGAAGGTCTGAAAAGAAAATAAAAATGGTAATGAAAGAAGGAGTAGACTGATATGAAGTATTTGTCAGTAGCATTTAGGATGTGTATAAATACTAACTACTTACATATATATTGAAAGGAATTAATTGCTATGGATAGTATCGCGAGTTCAACAAAATTACTTTATCTCTTTGGATTGATTTTTTTCTATGTAATCTTATTAATATTTTCTTCAATAATAATATGGTGTTATAGTAGATTCAAAAAACTAGCCTTTGTATCATATATTATAGAGGTTGTTTTGACAATACTAGGGATACTTGTAAACATGAATAATATATTGATTTTTTTTTCAAAGGGTCAGGAGAGATTTCATGCTTGTTTTATAGGCGGTATTTTAATGGCGATAGCAATGATACTTTTGCTTATTAGCATAATTCTATATCGCAAGAACAAATATTTTGGAAATACTATAATAAATTTATCTTCGTTGATTGTATTATTCACATTTTTTCAAAACATAAAATTAGTTAATTTGTAATAAATGGTGTTGTTATGACTTTTCGAAACTTTAGTACGCATATAAGTTAAGTGTATTAGTATACGTTATTGAACGAGGTATTAATAATGAAAAAGAGTTTAGTGATTTTTTTAGAAATGCTTGTAATTTCTGCACTGTTAATTGGATGTACCACGGGAAATAAAGCCGATATATCTTCCTCATTGATAGAAGTGGTATCGGATGATTTAATCTATAAGGCAACTGTATCCCCAAATAAGGAATACACAAAAAAGAGGAAGATATTGTTTATTACTATATTGAGGTATATCAAGAAGAAGATAATTCAATTATAGTGAGTGCAAGTTCAAGTTTTAAAGGCTTACAATATGTTGTTGAATATGATAAGGAGATATCAGAATCGGATGTAAATATAACATGGACGACATTAATGGGGAATACTGAGTATACGGAGGACGACAATTTGGCAATTGCACATGTATCCCTTTCAGAAAACAATGAAGTATTTAGCGAGAGAACTATTAATTTTGTAAAGGGGGCAATGGAAATAGTTACAGAAATGATTGAAAAAAATAAGTAGAAGTATAGTGCCACGCTAAAAAGTGTGGCACTATATATAATAATGATTCGAGGAGAGTTTTAGCGTGAGTTGGAAACAGCAATAATAGAAGAATATCATAAGAAATTGGAGAACCACCATCAAAAAGGCGTGCATCAAAGAGTCAGATAAATGTAGAAATGACTATAGATTTATTTTGGGTTAGATGGTAATATAAAAAAGGATAAAAAAGGAATTAACTATAATTATCGCTATGGAGGATTTAGCATGGTAGGAGGAAGAAAAAAAGCCATCTAATCTTACATTAGAGGAACAGTTGGCAAATGTGCAGGCAGAAATAGATGGCCTTATGGAAAGTGTCAAAGAACTGAAGGCTAGGAAAAAGGAGCTTTTGGAAAAAATTGCTAAGAAAGAAAAAGAGGAAGTATACAATGCTTATTTACAATCCGGGAAAAGTTTAGATGATGTAATAGCATTATTGTCTAACAGTGAACCTACAGATACAATTGAAAAATGATAGAAACCGCTACGAGAATGTTCTTGTAGCGGTTTCTAAGTATAATTAGTTTTGATATTCGCGCAAAAATTATTAAAAAAGTTGATATTTAATCTGATCAAAGGCTTTATCTGCTTCAGGTATGGAAAAGAGTGGAAATACGTGATTCATTCCTTCATACTCATAGTAAGTAATATCTATGTTTGCATTGTCAGCCATATTTTTTAACTTTTGAGCATCAGCAAGTATGATCTCATGAGTTCCAACAAACATTACTATAGGTGGCAGACCTTGTAAATCACCGAATATAGGACTTAAGCGATAATCTTTTCTATCAGCATTACCAGCCCAAGATTTTCCTTTTTCTATGAGTCCTGATGGTGAAAGCATTGGGTCTAATGGATCATATTTGCTGATTTCTGGATTCTCAAGCGTTAAATCAAGCCAAGGAGAAAGTAAAATTAGTTTTTCAGGCTGTTGAATAGTTTGTTTGTTAAGCCATTCAGCAAAACCCAGTGCAAAACCGCCACCAGCTGAATCTCCCATAAAAATTATGTCAGTGTAGCCTCTTTTTATCAAAATATCATAAACTTCTTGAATGAAAGTATAACCATCCTCAAACTGGTAGTCAGGTGCTAGAGGATAAATTGGGAAAACAACAGGTATATCAGCCTCTTGTGCAAGTCGGTCTACGAAAGACCAATGATTAGAGTTAGGTTGTTTTACATATGCACCTCCATGTAGATAAAGCACAATTTTTTTTGCGTTAGAGTCTTCATCAAGAAAGAAAACGGGGAATCCAGTGACCGAGATTTTTGTTATTGTTGATTTTGTTTTAGGCACCTTAATTGGTTCCGCGTTTAGTTTAGCTTGTTGTTCAAAATAGAGATTTAAGTCGTCAGTCGTAGCAAAAGTTTCTTTTGAATCTGTAGTCCAGAGATATAGTTCTGCAATTTTTGCGGGCAGACTTACACCTAGAATTATGTTAGTATATAGCGATGCTAATAAAATAGTATTAACTATAACACAGATTGTGGCTACTGATATTTTTATAATTTTTTTTACACCTCGTTTGTGTATTAAACTACTGAATGTTAGGATATATTTTTTCAATTGTTTGGTTATCAAAAAATTTATCCATCTCTTTCTCCCATCGTTTTGTTGCGCTAAGTCCTGCATTCCTAGTGTTGTATCGTATAAGCGCTAGTGAAGAAATAGTAATATTGGTAATTAGAAATATAATTAGTAGCCAAGTCATACAGGTTCCAAGTAAAACAGAAATTTTCTCAATACATTTTGATAATGTGGGATAAATCATTTTAATCCATATGACGGCAACAATCCCCCAAAAAAAACAGTATAAAAGATTTGTTCGTCCGTTAATATTAAAGGGAATTTTATCATAATCCCAAAATGTTCTACCAAAAATCAATTCTGTGAAGAGACTACATAAATATTCATATATACCACCTAAGAGAGTTCCAATTAAAAAAATATATCGGCAAGATTTTTCTCTGATACTATACAAACTAATAGTAGCTAAAACTAGGGCGCCTCCCCAAATAATACTTAAATTTCCCCAAACGACACTACTTCTATTCATCCATGTCCCTGTTACGATTAGGCAAAAGTATGTTTCTAAGAAATCGCCAATAAAAGCACCAATCATAAATATCCAAAACAATTTATAAAAGCCACAACCCTGTGCGAATTTTTTAGAGTTTTGGTTATGTATAACATTAAGCATAATTAATGTATCCATCACTTTCTATATTTGTTTTTCGAGATATAAGTGGCTACATGATTTGAGAATACAAAAGCTATACAATAGATCCGCCCCCATCTACCACGATAAATTGACCTTGTACATAACTTGAAGCATCACTTGACAGATATAATATTGTTCCATTAAGTTCGCACTTTCTTCCGGGTCGATTAGTCGGATTTTTTTCCGAATAGCTTGTCAAGAATTCTTCAGATTTAAAAAGGCTTTTTTCTGTCATTTCTGTTTTAAATAAGGCAGGTCCAATAGCATTGACAGTAATGCCGAATTTAGCATATGTAGCAGCCATACCCTTAGTAAGACCAATTATTGCTGATTTAGAAGCATTATAGGAATGACGTATGAACGCATCGCTTTTATCTGCCACAATAGCATTTACAGATGAGACATTAACGATTTTCCCGTAGTGGCGATCCTTCATTTGAGGAATAATATATTTTGATAATAAATAAATCCCTTTTACATTTGTGTCGAAAGATGTGTTCCAAACTTCATCAGTAAGATCATCTACTCCCCCTCGAAGTGCAACACCAGCATTATTTAGTAATATATCTATATGCCCGAATGTTTCTAGCGCCTCATGAATAGCAGCACACACCATATCTTCTTTTGTTATGTCACATTTTATAGAAAGTGCTTTTTTACCTCGCTTTTCAATTATACCTTTTACCTTGTTTAGTTTATCATATCGGCGTGCGAGCAGAACTACATTTGCACCAGCATCGGCATAAGCCAATGCAGCATCAGCACCTAAACCAGAACTGGCACCTGTCACAACAGCGATTTTACCAGTTAAATCAAATAAATCACCCATAAGTATTACTCCTTTCATTTTTGAGAATTTTATTTATCCAGATGCAAGACATCTGGCAGTAACCAATTACTATTGTATATTTAAATTATTTCTCTATGTATGCTATTTGATTCGTTCCACATATACTATGTAAATAAAGTCTATCAGATGTTTCGCAAACACCAGTTATGTTTGTATAATCTATCTCAGTTGCCTGCAGATTAGTAATTACTTTACCGGATTCTGATATACTACATATGTGTGAGTATTGTTCGCCATCCATTAGTGTTGCCAATAATCTATCAGGGAGATTTAGCAGCATCTTTCTTATAAGAGTATTTGTACTCATAGAGTCTAAAAAATCAGATCTGGGGGAAACTAATCCTATCCAAATTTGACCATTTTCACCAGGAGATAAGTTGTCTGGAAATCCAGGAAGGTTTTGTATTATGATTTCCATTCCATTGTCGCCAACTTGGGCATTTCTTAATTTTGAATCAATTTTCCAAATCCTATATTCAGATGTTTCACTTAAAAAAACAGATGTTTCATCCTGACTGATTGAGATGCCATTCGCAAATGAAAATCCACCGGCTATAAATTCTGTTGATTGTTTTTCTGTAGAATATATATATAACTTCCCTGTTTTTGTGTGGGCTATATGGTCAATATTAGATGCATAAGTTGTACTATTCGAGTGTTGTGCCGCACTAATTTCACAGGCATCCGTAAAATAGATATTATCAGCATTATCAACGGCAATACCATCTGGAAACATTAAATTCTTTCCTTCGTATTCAGTAACTAACGGACTGACTTTATAATTTTTTTCTTTATAAGCGATACATATAGCACCTCCTTCTTGTGTGAATGCTGCATCTGCAAAAACAATATTTCCATGAGAATCGAAATCAAAGCCAACGATAGCCCCACCTGTATTAATAACCTCGGATAGGGAAGTTCCATCTTCATGAAGACGGATAATAATGCCACCATCAACAGAAGCATATAACCAATTATCATAATACATTACCGTCTCTGGATTTGTATAAGGAGTAATGTCTAGTAGTGATAGGTGCTTTAAATTGTTATTCTGTGAAAAAGAACCGGTATACCCGTTTGATTGAGGGGATTGCCAACTTGTGGGGGAAACCTCGGGCATATGCAACATTAAGTATGTCATACAAATAAGAACTAAAATTATGGGAACCAGTAGTAAATGTTTTAATTTTTTCATTATTATTTCTCCGTTAGTTGTTTGATTTTATCTCATATAAATATTCCAATTTGCGATAATAATCTAGTTCGATAAAGTCACTAGGTTTAACATTTGTGCATTCCATTTCAAAATATGTTAGATCTGCAGTTTTGAGCATAGAAAATACAAATTGTGAACAGAACATTATATTAGGTCTAAAAAAAAACTTAAATATTAATCCAAATAAATTGTAGGCACTTCCCTCCGCATTTATATCCTTGATTTTATTTAGTATAAGTTATTTCTGATATTTTAAAGCCTTCAAACGGTAAACTAGTATAGAAGAATCTTTTTTCTGATTGAAAAGTTCTACGATTTCTTGATTTAGGCCGGGTGGGTTTATAAATTGCCCTCCATTATAACTAATAATTGTTTCCAAATTCTTATCAAATGATAAAGAGATATGATTAAAATGTTTTTTAGTAAAAATGGAAATAACTTCACTTGCGGGACTGCCAGAATCAGTAAGAATCAGATATAGAAATTCATCATCACATGCTTGATATGCAGCTTTAAAATATTCTTTTGAAAGACAACCATTATTTACATAATGAAATGAACTGTGCTGTGGTAAAGTCTCAATAATTTGTTGTAGATTAGCCTTTGAAAGGGTATGTCTTGATTTGCGAGATTGATTGAGATCATTGATTATCTTCTTGTATGATGTTTATAGAAGCTAAAACATCACATTTTCCTTTCTTTTAGTGATGTGACATAATACATTCAGATGCTGTGGACTTTTGATTTTCTTCTGTAGTCCAACTACTTAAAGGAGTGTATTGCCACGGTTTTATCTGAATCATTTATAAGCTGGATGTTGCCACGAGGGAATTCCTTCCCGAGCACTTATTTCAATCAAGTCTATGAGGGTAAACACCTGTGGAATTGTCACAGTATCACACTCAGAAAGGAGATCTTATGATTTACATAGGCATTGATATTTCCAAACTCAACCATTTCGCCTCTGCCATTTCTTCAGATGGTGAAATTATGCTTCAACCGTTCAAATTTACAAATGACTATGATGGCTTCCATCTGCTGCTTCACAAGCTCCATTCTTTGGATCCTGACAGCCTCATCATAGGTCTTGGATCAACGGCTCACTATGGCAACAACCTTCTTGAATTCCTTGTCAAACATAACTACAAGGTCTGTGTCATAAACCCTATCCAGACCTCTGCAATGCGAAAGAACAACATTCGCAAAACAAAAACGGATAAGGTAGATACTCACATAATTGCTAAAACTTTAATGATGGATCCTCACCGTTTCTTTTCGCAGCATGATCTTTCAATCATGCACTTAAAGGAATTGGGGCGTTTCCGCATGAAACTTATCAAGAAACGTACCCAGGGCAAGATCCAACTAATGTCGTATGTTGATCAGGCTTTCCCTGAACTGCAGTATTTCTTCAAATCTGGCATCCACCAGAAATCTGTGTATGCAGTTCTTAAAGAAGCACCTACGACCAAAGACATTGCTTCTATGCACCTGACCCATCTGTCACACTTGCTTGAGGTTTCCTCCCACGGTCATTTCAAGAAAGACACAGCGACTGCATTAAGGATTCTGGCACAGAAGTCTGTCGGTTGCAACGACAGTTCTATATCTACTCAGATAACTCAGACCATTGAACTAATCGAGTTACTGGATAGCCAGGTTCATGACGTTGAATCTGAAATGGAATTGATTGTCAATTCTTTGGATTCCGTCATTATGACCATTCCGGGCATTGGTTTAATGGCGGAATGATACTGGGCGAGATTGGCGATATTACGCGCTTCTCCAGCCCATCAAAAGTGCTTGCATTTGCTGGTCTTGATCCGACTGTCTATCAGTCTGGAAACTTTAATGCCAGCCATACCAAGATGTCCAAACGTGGGTCTCGTCCCCTTTGCTACGCTTTGATAAATGCAGCACATAACGTTGTCAAAAACAACAAAACCTTTAAAGATTACTATGATCAGAAAATGTCAGAGGGAAAGTCCCATTACAACGCCTTAGGACATTGTGCCGGGAAGTTAGTTCGCATCATTTATAAAATGCTCACTGACAACGTTTCATTTAATTTGGATTAATATCTGACCGTTCATATATATTTTTAAAAAGCACCCTATGGGAGCTCTATTAAAGTTAGCCATTTTTCCGGTCAGAAAATAAATATAATTTTTTGCTAATTTAGGGTTGACTTTTCATAGCTGGTCTCCTTATTTTTAAGCAAATCACTATAGGAAAGAGTTCCAACTTCTGATATGTTTGGCATTATAAAATCATTTTTGTTTTTGGTGATATATATACCTTTTACTATGAAAGGTATATATATAATAACTGTACTTGTTAATTTCAAGATGTTAAATATAGCGTGATCTGATGTATAACTAAAAGTTAAAAGAGTGGTATAAAGTATCTGTAAAGTCATTATTGAGGCATATATTGCCGTTAATAGAACTTAATATACTAATTTAATGGGAGAACAGAAACTTGCCAGGGTAACAATGATAAAAATAAATATATACATTAAAATATAAAAAGGTAAGTTACCACATAAATACCCTCCTACGAGAGATAGCGTAAGTAATAGAAATAAAAATGTAAATTTATTCTGCATAATAAACTCCATTTTTAGTATAAATAGTAATGTTAATTTTAATCATCTTTTAACTTTATACTAATTTTTTTACAAAATTGACTGATTTTTTTGTTGAAAACTATTCCTGTAATTCCAACAAAACCCGTTAAAACAAAAATAGCAATAGAAATCCCCCAACGTCCTTCTCTCATAGAAGCGCCTAAATATGTTGAAGTTACAATCGATGGTAAACGTGCTGTACTTGAAATCAGCAAAAACCTTGATAATTTCATAGGAGTAAGTCCTACGATATAAGTTAACATATCCTTTGGTGTTCCCGGAACAAAAAACAATATGAAAATTACAATATCAAGTTTTTCGGAATCGTACAAAAAATTATATTTTTCGAGTTTTCTTTTATTAAAAAATTTATCAACAAATGGAAGACCAAATTTTTTGCACAAATAGAAAATGGCTCCTGAGGCTATAACGCAGCCTACAATACAAATTAAGAGACCCTTAATTCCACCATATAAGGCACCCGCAATTATTTCAATAGGCTCTCCAGGAATGAATGCAATTATAACTTGTGCAATTTGAATTAGCAAAATAACAAATGTGCCATATATGCCTAAGGTGGAAATCCATTCTTTAAAGGCTTTTTGAATTTCAGGATCGTATAATGATGTTATATATGGGATTGACCAAATAGTTATGCCTATCATAAATGTAAAAAATATGATGAGTGTAAGTATTTGTTTTTTCATTAAACCTCCTTATATAATCAAGTATTTTTTATTGAAGTTCAAGTTTTTTAACCTTTCCTATCTCAGTGAATAAGACACGATCATGAATATTTCGATGTATTAGATACTAAAATAGTAGTTGTAGGGTACATGAAATAGAATGTCGTTATTTCTACTCTACATGGTCTTGTGTATACCCATTCCTCTATGGGAGCTAACCTCTTATGTCCATCAGTATCATCACTGTCTCCAAAAATCCTCACTTCTTTCGTTCTGTCTATCGATAACTGTGTTTAGCTTTGCTTCCTAACGGGTTCTTGCCCCTTGGTGTAAATTACCGTTGACTACTGGCTCATTCAGCGGACGTTTTCTATTATATCCTGCTTTGTTCAAGGCCAGTCCTCCCGACTGCCTCATCCCCTGTTTCTTTTTTCTTCATAAACAGTCTGTATATACACTATTGTGAATGAACCATTCGTTCAAAAAATATTATAACCTACATCATTTATTCCGTCAAGAGAATACCTCAAATATGTTCAAAAAAATTTAGCCATTAAAAAACGTACTGGATGCCTGCCTCCAGTACGTTTTTTTAAATGAAAGGATATTTTTACATGTTTCTTGGAAAAATTTACGAACAATAATTTTAAGGCAAATAAGATGGTATATTGAAACAAGAATAAAGTCGAATTTAAGGAGATGAAAATTTGGATAGACTAAAAGATATGTATGAATTAATTGAATATCTGGAAGAACACAAAGAAAAAATTGCTTTTCGGTATTTGGAAGATAATCAAATGGTTGAAGTGACATATTTAAAATTTATAGAAGATGTAAAAAATTTGGCGGAATATCTTATCGAAAATAAAAGGAATTTAAAACATATTGCTTTAATTGGAGAGGTCAAATATGAATGGTTTGTTAGCTTCTATGGAATCATTTATGCAGGAGGTGTTGTAGTTCCAATTGATCGTCAGTTAGCATTAACTGATATTAAAAGACTAATTGATAAAGCAGAGTGCACGGGGATTATATATAATAGCAAATCAAACAGAGAGGTTGCATCTTATTTTTGTGAAGCAAGTTTATGCATACCGTTTTTATCAGGGAAAGAAGAAATATCAATTCGACAAATAATAAACCATAAAAGTGGCAAAACATATATTAATAGACCCCAAAATAGTAATGAAGAAATGATGGCTGCAATAATATTTACATCTGGTACGACTGGGAAAAATAAGGGCGTAATTATGACTCATAAAAATCTGATTTCCGGCTTATATGTTTGTTACTACATGAATGGAAATAGCTTTGAGAGGACTATACCAGTCTTGCCTCCTAATCATATGTATGAGATTTCAGCAGGTATACAGACGGCGCTGTTTATAGGAGCAACAATATGTATTGGTAAAGGTACAAAATATCTATCACAAAGTATACAGGTCTTTAAACCGTCAGTATTAATACTTGTTCCTATGATTGTGGAAATGTTTCATTCTAAGATATGGAGAGAAGCAAGAAAACAAGGAAAGGAAAAAAGTCTTAGAAGATTAATTTCGTTAAGCCAGTACTTATTAAAGATACATATAGATGTCCGAAAATTTATATTTAAAAACATACGGAACAATTTTGGTGGGGAACTACAGACTATTATATGTGGAGGAGCACCTATAACCGAGCAACTCATCGAGGACTTTAGAGCATTTGGAATTGAAGTTATGAATGGTTACGGTGTAACAGAATGTGCACCTGTTATTGCAAGCAACACAAGAAAATATTTCAAACCAGGCACAGTAGGTATTACTATACCAGAATTTTGTGAGGCAAAAATAAGCATAAATGGAGAAATCATTGTTAGTGGTCCGTCTGTTAGTCCGGGATACTACAACGATCCGGAAGAAAATAAAAAATCTTATTGTGAGGGATGGTTCAAAACCGGAGATTTAGGCTATTTTGATGATGAGGGCTATTTGTTTCTCACGGGTAGGATTAAAAACCTGATTATACTTGATAATGGAGAAAATGTGTCACCGGAGGAATTAGAAGAAATAATAAAGGAAAATCCCTTGGTTAAGGAAGTTCTTGTTCATACTGTGAAAAATAAAATGCATAATCTTTTAGCTGCAACCATTTTTATGGACTCTACTTATATTGACGAAGAGGGAATACAAACTCCGAAGAAATCCATAGAAGATTATATAGAATCCATCAATGTTGGCTTGCCAGCTTATAAACGAATACAAAAAGTACTTATTCAAAATTCTGAGTTAGAAAAAACTAGCACTGGGAAAATAAAAAGACAGAAGTGAAAAGAGGAAAAGATATGTTGAAGGAAGTAATTGATTTAATATGTAGTTTGCAAGAGATTGAAACAAGTAATATTAGCAGAGATACTCATTTATTACGGGATTTGGATATGACATCAATGGAAATAATGAATCTTTGCTGTTCTATAGAGGATATGTATGAAATTGAAATCCTTGATGAAGATTTATACAAAATACAGACGGTACAAAATATTTGCGATTATATTAACGAAAAAAGAGGATTTTCTCAATGATTTTTCTCTATCGGCAAAACAATGTTGATGAATTATCTTATAGAAATTTATTGGATAATCTACCAAATTGGAGAAAAGAACAAAATGATAAAATGATTTTTGAAGAAGGAAAACTAAACAATGCGGTGGCATTTTATTTGCTTAGGATAGCTCTCCAACGTGAATTCAATATTAAACAAAGGGTTTCCTTTGTTTATGGAATGTACGGAAAGCCTTATATTCATGAATATCCAGATATTCATTTTAGCATTAGCCATTGTAAAGAAGCGGTTGCATGTGCTACAGATAAAAGGAACATAGGTATAGATGTACAGGAATTTATGGATGGTATACCAAGTTTATATAAAAAAGTTCTCAGCAATAAGGAATATAAAAGTCTACAAATCAACGATAGAGATGTAAGATTTATTCAATACTGGACGTTAAAAGAAGCATATCTGAAAAATTTAGGAATGGGAATTTCTGAAAGATTAAGTATGGATGAATTGGACTTTTCAGATACTAAAAAAGAAAAATTTTTGAAATATGGAAAATACTTTACTTCATATAAATTTAGTAGAATGTTTTTGAGCGTCTGTGCTGATGGGAATTTTTTTGAAAAAGAAAATGTTGTTAATATAGAAATTGAAGAAATTAATAAAATGGCTCAATGGGTAAGAAAGGAATAACAGGATATGAAATTATTTTGTTTCCCTTATGCAGGTGGGATAAGCACAATATATAGAGGTTGGGATAATTTGTTAGTCCAATCTATAGATATGGTTGCATTGGACTTTGCAGGAAGAGGTAGCAGGTTAGCAGAAATAAAATACAAATCTTTCTCAGAAAATATATCTGATTTGTATAAAATTTGCGACAATGAAATAAAAGGCCAAAGCTTTGCTTTTTTCGGGTATAGTATGGGCGCATTGATAGCATTAGAAATGACCCAACAGTTAATGAAAAGGAATGCGATTATTCCCGAACATATATTTCTTGCAGCATCAAATATACCTGAAATAACGAAGCGAGAATTTGGAACTGACGTAAAAAATATTGAAGAAAAGATTATAAGTATGGGTGGCATACCAGATGAAATACTTAAAAATAGAAAAATAAGAAATTATTATATGTCTCTTATTAAGGATGATTTTAAAATAATGTCTCAATGTGAACTTACTGCGGAGGTATTTAAAATACCCTGCGATATATCTATTTTATATGGAAAGGATGATGAGACGACGAAGTGGGCTGACATAAGAAAATGGAATCAATATTGTTTGAAAACTTGTAATTATTACGCATTCGAGGGAGGACACTTTTTTATTAACAGTAACATCAAACCTATTATTGAAATTATTAATAAAGTATTAGCAAATACGGATAAATTATAAGGAGACAAGAATAAAATGGAAAAAATAAAGACAATAGTCGAGGCATTTGATAAAAATAGAGATAGTAAAAATGGTATTCGTTTTATTTACTCAGAAAAAAAAAGTGAATTTTTTGCATATAACGTATTGTATCAGGCTGCATTAAAAATGCTAAATAATTTAAGAACACAAGGGTTAAAGAAAGGCGATGAACTTGTTTTTCAAATTACAAATAACAAGGATTTTATCATTATTTTTTGGGCGTGTATATGTGGTGGTATTGTTCCTGTTCCTGTTAATTATGGTTATAGCAGAGAAAATGGAATCAAAGTGGTTAAAATATGGTCTAAATTAAAAAGACCGCATTTGATTTATTCGGAGGATTATTTTCAGGGCTTTATAGAGTTGCTAAAAGATGTAGTTTCTAATGAAAAAACAATAAATACTATAATAGAAAATTCGTTTTCAGTGGAGACAATGAAAAAAGGAAGCACATTGGCTAAAATTGAGAACGTAAATGAGAAGGATACTGCGTATATTCAATTCTCTTCCGGTTCAACAGGCTCACCAAAAGGAGTGGTGCTTACCCATAAAAATCTGGTAACTAATATCAGAGCAATAATTAATGGATGTTTCGTAAAACATAATGACATATCTATTTCATGGCTACCCTTGACACACGATATGGGACTGATAGGGATGCATATCACTCCACTGTTTCTTGGATGTACTCAAAATAATATGACACCAACATTATTTGTTAAGAAACCACTTCTTCTGCTAGATAAGATGACGGAATATAAAGTGACGATGACATCCATACCAAACTTTGGATTTGCACATATGATGAACAGTTTGCGGCAAAACGTGGAATATAGATGGGACCTTTCGAGTATGCGACTTATTTTTAATGGAGCAGAAATGATTTCATATGAATTATGCTCTAAATTTCTGAATTATATGGAAAAATATAAATTAGATAAGTTAGCAATGTTTCCTGTTTATGGAATGGCCGAAGCAAGTGTAGCAGTGACCTTTCCAGAATATCGAACAGGATTACGAGCAACCGTAATAGATAGGACATCGGTGACGATGGGAAGTCATATCATTGATACTAATATTGAAGAAAAGGATAAAGCATTATATGTCGAATTAGGATTTCCAATAGAAAACTGTGAAATCGCAATAGTGGACGACCAAAAGAATGTACAAGGAAATATGATCGTTGGGAATATTTTTATTCGAGGGGATAATGTAACAGAGGGTTATTATGGTGAAGTGACGACTAAATATACTTTGATTAATAAAGAAAATTGGTTAGATACAGGGGATATTGGATTTGTAAATAATCATGGACTTGTTGTTTTAGGTAGAACAAAAGAATTGATAATTATAAATGGTAAAAATTATTATTGCTCGGATTTAGAAAGGGTAGTTGAGAAAATTAGTGGTTATCCAGATGGAAATGTAGCTGTTACTAGTTATTTTAATGGCAATACAGAAATTCTATTAGCTTTTTTGGTTAATAAGGGCAGTGTGGCTAGGTTTGAAGAACAAGTGGAAAAAATTCGACTTGATTTCTATAGACAAGTTGGAATAAGCATAGAAAATATTATACCTGTAAAGCATTTACCCAAAACAACTAGTGGGAAAATACAGCGGTATAAATTGGTGGATAATTACCTTTCTGGAGACTATAAAAATGTGCTAACAGAAATTAATGAATACCGAAAAATAAAGTTTGATAATAGAAAAATTCAATTGCCAATAACTGAAATAGAGAAAAAAATCTCTAGTGTCATAGAAAATAAATTGGGAATTGAAAAAATTAGCATGAATGATAACCTATTCTATTTCTCCCTACAATCCATCCAGATTATGCAAATTTATGAGGAAATTAACCAGCTTTATCCAGACAAAATTTCATTGTCAGATATGTTTAAACTCCATACAGTGAAGGAAATTGCAGATGCAATTACTTCTAGTGAATGTTTTGAGATTAAAACTAATGTATGGCCGGAATCTTACTACCAACAAACGTTAGGTATTTTTAAACATCATTTTGAGCGAATTGTTATGGATATTCAAGATAACTGTTATGCAAAGATAAAAGATATTTCTATGCTTACGAGGAGTAATTTCACAGACGTACTCTTTGCATTGGTATCCTATTTATATTGGGATGAAACAACAAGTGAGAGTTTTGCAGGATATCTTGTATCAGAAAAAGAAGGTGTAGTTGCGGAGATAAATATTCACTTTGACAAAATTAAGGATATCTATGAACTTACTAATACTGTTTGTCAAAAAAAGCATACGGAGATTAATATGGCTAAATTTGACAATGTTAGGAAAAATAGAGAAATGAAAAAATTATCTATTCTTATCTATAATACGGGATTATTAAAAAATTCTATTAGTTCTCTGCCATTTGATTTACTATTTGGTGTTACTGAGAATAATAATACTAGGCAAATTTGCTTAGAAGTCAGTTACGATGCAAATCATATAGTAGGAGATAAAATCAAAACATTTTTAGCATCTCTTAAAGCGTTATTGAATGAGATAGACGTAAAGAAATGGAGTTAAACATATGCAAAAAATTTGTTATAAAAAAGATAATAAATTTAGTCAAGAAATTCAAAAAAAATTATGTGCAAATGATGATGTGGCTGTTATTGGAATGGAGATAAATATGCCATCAGCTCGGGGAATTAATGAATTTTGGGATGTTTTAAGTAATGGAATAAATTGTATTGGAGACTATAGCTCTGAACGAAAGAAATTCGTTATACCATATTTAAATAAGGATTTTAATATTGATAATTTTAGGCAAGGAGCATACTTAGAGAAGATAGACGAGTTTGATTATGAATATTTTGGGATGACACCAAAAGAGGCAAATTTGACAAGTCCCTTGCTTAGAATGATTATAACAAACGTTATAGCTATGCTGGATACATCAGGATACCGAAATAAAATAGTTGGAAGCAACACAGGACTGTTTACAGCAGCAATTGGTGATATAGATATTCTTACATATAAAGAACTTATTAAAAATAATTGTATAACTGATTTGCCGTTAGCAGTTACTGGAAATATGCTATCTATGATTAATGGAAGGTTAACAAATCTATTAGATCTGAAAGGTCCGGCGGAGGTAATAGATACTGCTTGTTCGTCAGCCTTAGTTGCTATACATAAGGCATGTCAGGCAATCAAAGCACAGGAATGTGATACAGCAATAGTATGTAGTGGCAGAATTCATTTGGTACCATCATCAGATGGTTGTTTCAATATAGGAATAGAGTCAGCAGATGGAAATACAAGGACATTTGATCGAAACGCATCTGGTTCTGGATTTGGTGAGGGAATTGGTTGTGTATTACTGAAATCACTAAAAAATGCTAAAAGAGATGGTGACTATATATACGCTATTATAAAGGGAAGCGCTGTGAATCAGGATGGGACTTCAATGGGCTTAACTGTTCCAAATCCTAATGCTCAGAAATCTGTTATTTGTCAAGCATGGGAAGCAGCAGGGATAAATCCAGAAGAACTTACTTATATTGAGTGTCATGGAACAGCAACTCCAATAGGCGATCCTATTGAAATAAATGGTCTGACGGCAGCATTTAGGAAGTATACAGATAAAAAGCAATTTTGTGCCATTGGTTCGGTCAAATCAAATTATGGACATCTTTTAGAATGCGCTGGAATGATTTCTTTTATTAAAGCCGTATTATGTTTAGTGAAACATGAATTGCCCCCGACAATTAACCTTGCCTGCCCTAATGAGGAAATTAATTTCTTAGAATCACCAATATACCTTAATAATAAGTTGAAAAAATGGAAATCAGAGGGAGATAAGAGTATTTGTGGTATTAGTTCTTTTGGATTAAGTGGTGTTAACTGCCATATCGTATTAGAAGATTATTTCAATAATAATTTAGGTTATAGTAATGATGCGGATATGGAAATATTAACATTGTCTGCACAAACAAAAAAAGTCTTATTCAACAATATTAAAAACTTAAAACAGTATTTAAAGCTGAATTCCCAGACATCTCTATTGTCGTTGACTTATATGGAAAATATTATAAATCAAAATTTCAAATATAGAGTAGCAATTCTTGCGTCTTCAGTATCTGAATTGGAAAAGAAGATTGAAATATTGATGGATGATATTGCAATAAGTGATAGCAATTTAGACATATATATAGGAGAAAAAAATTGCAATACAATTGTTTGTGATATACCACCGAATAAGAATTATACAGAATTGCAGAAAATGTGTTTAGAATATGTCAACGGAAAAGATTATAATTGGGGTCTATGCTATAAAAATCTTTGGGTTCAAAAAATACCTATTCCGCCATATGAATTTCAGAATACAAGCTGTTGGATTAGGAGAAAAGAAAAAAATAATAAAAAATTGCATGAAAATATGTATTATACAATTCAATATAGGAAGTATATAGATACAAAGGCGAAATTAAATGACAGTTTGATTAATTCAGCATTGTTATTTTCTGATAAAAGTAATATTGCAACGGAATTAGAAAAAGTAATACCTAAAAATTCACAATTTGATTTAATGACTACGCTGGAATTACATAACCCGCAGCAGATAAAAGAAAATTTTTGTAATTTTCTTGTTGATTATCAAAAAAAAGAGATAGAAAACATTATTTTCGTTTCTTGTAGTGAAATTGATGAAAATATAAATTCTATGAAGAGCAAAATAAAGTTGAGTTTCTATAATTTATTTTTGCTTATTCAAACAATATATGAGCAAAACCTAAAGAACAAAGTTAAAGTAACAGTTATAACGGGTCGGGTATACGATGTAGACGGATCTGAGTATAACTTAAAGCCATACAATGCACCTGTAGTAGGATTCAGCAGGACGGTTAATACAGAATTTTCAAATATTCATGTTCGCGTGATTGATATTGACGATAATATTAGTTCGCAGACCCTTTGTAATGAAATTCAAAGAGAAGAGACTGAGTTTTATGTAGCTATAAGAAATGACATTCTATATAAAGAGGAATTGGATGTTGTAGATATTGAGCGTGAGGAATTTGAATCCATAGAGATTCCCGAAGATAATGTAATTTTAATTACAGGAGGTCTAGGGCATATTGGATTAAAAGTAGCGGAAAACTTGATTAAATCACATAAAGAAAAAGTGATACTAGTGGGGAGAACTTCCTTTCCTGAGAGAGATAAATGGGAAGAACTGATATTAGAAAATGCTAATCCTGCTTTAACCAAAAAAATAAAGGCGATTATTGATTTAGATCAAAAATGCGGCAAAGTAGATATTCAAAAATGTGATATAGGTGAAGAGAAAGATGTATGTGCATTGGAACACTATATTAGAGAACAATACGGAAAGATTAATATTATTGTTCATGCAGCAGGTAATACTGGAAATGGTTTGATAATTAACCGTAATATGGAGCAGATTACAGATGTTATTAAGCCTAAAATATATGGAACATGGTTACTAGAACATTTTTTTCACGATGCAGAAATATTTATTAGCTGTTCATCTGGAGTATCTCTTATTGGAGAGATCGGATTGGCGGATTATGCCGCAGCCAATGCATACCTTGATGCTTTCGCTTATATTAGAAAGAAAAAAAATCTAACGATTAATTGGGTTGTATGGGAAGGTGCTAGGATGATGCAGGGAGAATCAAAAAAGATTGATGGTGTTTTTGAAGAACTATCTGCAGAAGTCGCAATAGATTGTTTTGAAGAAATTTTAAATAGAAAAGTAAGACGTGTCATGATTGGTAAATTAAATCCAAAGGTTTCTCTACAATCACTAGCAGAAAGTTCTTCAGTTCCGATATCAGAAAGTATTATGGGAAATGTAAAAGATAGAAAGAAACGGACTATAACTGATAGAACTGAATCTGCAATCTGCCAAAATCCTATGGTTTATGAAAATGTGGAGAAAACTCTTAAAGAAATTGTAAGTAATGTTTTAGAATATGACAATGTTAATACTTACGATAATTTCTTTGAGATTGGCGGAAACTCTATATTGCTGAATAAGGTTTGGTCTGAGCTTGATGAAGTTTTTCCAAATAAAGTGCTAATCTCAGATTTATTTATATATTCTTCTATAAATGCATTAGCAGAATTTATTGTTAGTAATTACAAAGAAAATAGTAGTAATGATGATGATGAGATAGATTCAATTATTAACTCAATTGATGACTGTACAAACATTGATGATATAATACAACGCTTAGAAAATATATAGGAGATTCAAATTTGAAAAAACAAAGTATATACAAATATATTTTATCTGAAATGACAGAAGGAAATATAAAAAAAGATGTTGCAAGTGCATTAATAAAGGACATTAAATCTTTAGATACACAAATGATGAAAAGGGATATTGCAATAATAGGAATGGCTGTAAATTTACCATTTGCTAAATCGTTGGAAGAGTATTGGAATGTGATAATAAACAAGATAAATTGTATTCAGACATTTCCTAAAAAAAGAGCTGATGATATAAAAGAGTACTTTTCATATACCGGAGAATTGGCTGGAGAACTAAAATTTTTAGATGGTGCTTTTTTGGAGGAAATTGATAAATTCGATTACTCTCTATTTAGAATTACGCCGAGAGAAGCAGCGTTGATGTCACCCAGTCAACGTTTGTTTATGCAAATTGCATATGAAGCTGTAGAGGATGCAGGATATTCAGGTACCAAAATTAAACATAGTAATACGGGAGTTTTCGTAGGATATGCAGAAAACTTAAAAGATATGTATCAAAAAATGATATATGACACTAATCCAGACAAAGTAGCTGAATCTTTAGCATCAAATTTAGGAGCCATAGTACCCAGCAGGGTGTCATATTACTTTGACCTAGATGGCCCTGCGGTTTTGGTGGACACGGCATGTTCATCTTCGTTGGTTGCAACACATTTGGCATGCAAAGCGTTACAGAATGGAGAATGTGATCAGGCAATTGTAGGGGGAATTAAGTTGCACACAGTTCCAATTGATGCCGACTTTGCAAAAATGGGAATTGAATCATCGGACGGAAACACGAGAGCATTTGATAATAAATCTGATGGTGCTGGTATTGGGGAAGGGGCAATAGCTATTATGCTTAAACCATTGGTGGCTGCTCAAAAAGACCGTGATCATATTTATGCAGTAATTAAGGGAAGTGCAGTAAACCAAGATGGCAAATCAATGGGAATAACAGCACCTAATCCGGAGTCTCAAATGAAGGTAATAAAAAAATGCTGGAAAGATGCAGAAATTAAGCCACAAGATATTAGTTATATAGAAACTCATGGAACAGGAACTGTTTTAGGTGATCCTATAGAAATTAATAGCATAAAAAAGGCTTTTGAATCCTATGGCACTAATTTGCAAAGTTGTGGCATTGGTGCTGTAAAATCAAATATAGGGCATTTATATGAGTGTTCTGGATTAGCAAGTTTAGTAAAAGTGGCTTTGTCTTTGAGTAAAAATACTATGCCTCCTACAATTAATTTTAATTTTCCAAATGAAAAAATAGATTTTTTTAACTCACCTATATATGTTAATAAATATAGTCATGAATGGGAGAGAATTGGAGACAAAAAAATACTTTGTGGAATCAGTTCATTTGGATTCAGTGGTACTAATAGTCATGTCGTTATAGAAGAAAATATTCAAGATACAGCAGATGAAAATTATGATATGAAAGTAAATTTATTAGTGCTTTCAGCAGAAACGCCAAAATCACTTATGAGGCTGATTGAAAGTTATAATGATTTTGTAAATGAAATGTATGAAATGATAAATATAATGAATTTATGTTATACTGCAGCAACAGGAAGAGAACATCATACAAAAAGATTAGCTATATTGTTTGAAGGTTTAGATGATTTGAAGCATAAACTAACATTAATTCTAAATAATGAGGATATTGTTGGAAAGGACATTTACTTTGGTGAGTATAAACTTGTTTCATCGGAACATACCAATAAATCTATGGGAAAAATATCAATAGAACAGCAATTAGAAAATGGTCAAAAAGCAGAAAAGTTATTACAAAAAATTTTAAATGAAAAACATACAAATCGTGAAAATATCCAAAATATAGCCAAATTATTTATTAGTGGCGCAGATATTAAATGGCAAAAATACTATTCATTAACAAATGCAGAGACAATAAGTATACCGAGATATTGTTTTGAAAAATATAGATGCTGGTTTTCGTTACCAAATCGTCCAGAAAAAAAAGAAGTATCATGTTACAAGCTCAGCTGGATCAAGGAGAAAAATGAAATAGTAAAGGAGGAAATAGAAGAATGTGATAATGTAGTTATTATATCAGTGAGTGATAACGAGCTGGCTTTTAAATTAAAAGAACGAATTTCAGCTAAAGGAATTTCGGTAAAAACTGTCGAAGTGGAAAAAGATATTAATCTGATTCATCATTTTGAGTCTCGGCTTACTCAATTTTGGAGTAACTACGATGGAACTAAGATTAGGATTATATATATGCTTGAAGGTATAGATGTGCGGGATTCAGGAACAGATAATTTGGATATGTTTTATGTATTCATCCGTTCGTTGAAAACATTAAAATCTAGCCGAACAACAATTAATCTATTGGCATATAATTCTTTTAAAATAACAACGTCTGAAAATACTGTTCCTATAAACACGTCAATATGTGGCTTGTTGAATATGGTAAGATTGGAATTTCCAGAGTGGAAATGTAGAATTTATGATATAGCGGAAGACATTTCAGAAGAATTTCTGGAAAAGCAAATATTGCTTTCAAACGGTGACTTTTTGAAAGCATTGAGGAAGGGTGTAGTTTATGTTCCAATTTTGCGGAGGGTTAATGTAGAAAATAAAAAAAGTAGCATTCCATTAGTATTTAAAGATAATGGGATATATATAGTATCTGGAGGTTTGGGGGATGTGGCACTACATATCATTAAGCAGATTACACTTCTTAAAAAGGCAGTTTTTATTTTATTGAGTAGAAAAAAAGTTGATGATCACAATGTTTTACCAACAGAAATGAAAACAAAAATCTCTGAAATTGAGGCAAACGGTTCAATTGTCGATATTCAATGTTGTGATGTTAGTAATAGGCACGAAGTGGAAAAATGTATAAACACGATTCGAGAGAAATACGGTAAATTGAATGGTGTTATTCATGCAGCCGGAGTATCAGGAAATAAACTTTTAGCAATGGAAACATTAGAAAATTTCAAAAACATTTACAAACCTAAAATATTAGGAGCTTATAACCTTGATTTGGCAACAAGAAATGATTCCTTAGATTTTTTTATAATGTTCTCATCTATTGCAACATACTTACCGGCACCCGGACAGGGCTCTTATGTGGCCGCAAATGCATATTTGGATTCCTTTGCATCACACAGAAACGCAACTATTGGGAAAAATACCACATATACAATCAACTGGAGTACATGGAAAGAATGTGGTATGGGAAAGCGTACAGGTGTAAATGTTGACACCGCATTTAAGGCCATTACAAATGAAGAAGGTTGGGATGGCTTTGAGAAGTTTTTGAAGAGTCAGGAGGAAAATTTACTTGTAGGAATTATAAATGAAAGTGGAAAGTATGCTAAAGTCTGGCAAAAAGTCTACTTTGGATTCTCAGAAGAACTTAGTAAACAAATCAATAAAATAATGCAGCATACCTCGACTGAAGATAAGTTGCTTTACAAGACGACAGACTCCGGCAAAGAATTAGTACTGAAAGGGAGGTCTGGAGATAATTATACAGATACAGAACTTGCGGTTGGAAGACTATTATCAAATTATATAGGGTACTCTGAATTATATGTATACGATAATTTATTTGATATAGGAGTAGATTCAATTTTAATGATTAAATTCGCTCACGAGATATTTGAAAAGTGGGGCATAGATTTGGAATTATCTAAATTTATTGATGGTTCATCCATTGAAAAAATAGCATATGAAATAGATTTACAATTATGTAAATAATTATTATTTTGAAAGGAGATCAGCTATGAAAGTTGGTGTAATTGGAGCGGGTGTTATGGGAACAGGAGTGTCACAAAGGTTTGCTCAATTTGGACATAATATTTATTTGGTTGACAAGTTGTCTGTAAAATTGGATGAAGCCGAAAAAAATATAGAAAGGAATCTTATGCTTGATAATATGTTTGGTAAAACCAAATGTGATGTAAAGCAAGTATTATCAAGAATTGAATTTTCAACTACCTATGATGGAATCGTAGATTGCGATGTTGTAATTGAAAATGTCTCGGAGATTATATCTGTAAAAGAAGTGGTATATAAAAAACTTGCGGAGGTTGTGAATAAAAATTGTATTATACTGGCAAATACGTCATGTATATCCATAACTCAATTAGGGGCATTAACTCACCGGCCAGAAATGGTAATAGGCTCTCATTTTATGAATCCTGTACCAAAACAGGATTTTGCAGAAGTTATACAAGGATTCTACACAAGTGATAAAACAATTAAGAGAACCGAGGAACTATTATCAGGTGTTGGAATAGTTTGTACTGTCGTAAATGATAGCCCTGGATTTGTATCCAACAGGATATCTCATCTTATGATGAATGAAGCAGCCAATCTTGTGATGGAAAATGTAGCAACACCTGAACAAATTGACATGGTGTTTACTAACGGATTTCACCACGAAACAGGACCTTTACATACGGCGGATTTAATAGGAATAGATACGGTTGTACATTCCCTGGAGGTTCTTTATGATTGTTATCAGGATTCGAAATTTAGATGTTCACCGTTACTTAAGAAAATGGTATATGCTGGGTTGCTTGGACAGAAAACAGGAGAGGGTTTTTTTAAGTATTGATAAACTATGGCAAATAATAACTAAGGTAAATCACCCTATATCTTAATATGAATAAGGGGATTTTATAAAAAAGACTACATATTACAAGGAGGAAAAAAATGTATATTAATGAAAAAATCAGAACTTTTATTGGAAGGTTTACAAAAGGTAAGACATTTTCCGATTCAGACAATATTTTTGAAACGGGTCTCGTAAATTCGCTTTTCGCAATGCAGTTGGTTCAATTTATTGAAACGGAATTCAATATTAGCATTGATAATGCAGACTTAAATCTTGAAAACTTTAAGAACGTTGATGCTATTGTTAATTTAATCGAGAGAAAAGGAATTAAATAAAGGAAATATATTAGCATAAAAAGGATTGGTAGATTAGTTCTCATTTAAATTTCTTAAATTAGAATAGACATCTATTTTGTGAAAAGGGTGAATATTAATGGGTACATTAATTAGAATCTGAACTTTGCAATATTGTCACACTAAAACCCGAAAAGCCGCATAAACACTAGGTTTTTGGATGATTTACTTAGTGTCACAGTTACACTATCGTAATTGCACATAATTGGCTTAAAATCAAGGTTTTTTCGGTTAGTGTAACTTTTATGCAAAGTTCAGGTAGAAAGATAGGAGAATAGAATGAGAGAAAAAATTAAATGTGTTGTATGGGACTTAGATAATACAGTTTGGGACGGGGTTTTTTCGGAAGATAAGGATGTTATGCTAAATCCAGAGGCATATAATGCGATAATCGAATTGGATAAAAGGGGAATCCTTCAATCTATAGCTAGTAAGAACGAATTTGAGCCAACAGCTTTAAAATTAAAGGAACTGGGAATATTTGAATACTTTCTTTATCCCCAAATAACTTGGAACTCGAAAGCAGAAAGTCTTCGGCGAATTCAGAAAGAATTGAACTTTGGAATTAATACATTTGCGTTTGTAGATGATCAACAATTTGAACGGGATGAGGTACAGTATTCACTTCCAGAGGTATTATGCATTGATGCCAAAGAAATTCCGACACTATTGGAGCTGGAAGTAATGCATCCTAATTTCATAACAGTGGATTCAAAAGTACGAAGAAAACTATATCAGGCCGATATTACACGTAATAAGGAAGAGGAAAAGTATAAGGGTCCCAAAGAAGATTTTCTTAAAACACTAGGATTTAAATTTACAATAGAAAAAGCAACAGAAGAGGACTTACAGCGGATTGAAGAATTAACAGTAAGGACACACCAACTTAATTCGACAGGAACTATTTATAGTTATGATGAACTAATTAATATGATTAATTTTGAGAAGTATGGTGTATACATTGCTCAATTAGATGACAAATATGGAACATATGGAAAAATAGGAATAGCTGTAGTAGAAAAAAGTCAAGTATGGGAGATTAAATTAATCTTAATGTCTTGTAGGGTAATATCAAAAGGAGTAGGATCAGTGTTACTTAGTTTTCTAATTCAGCAAGCAAAAAAGAATAATGTCGATTTATTGGCGGATTTTATTCCTACAGATAAAAATCGCATTATGTATATTACATATAAGTTTTCTGGATTTGAAGAGATATCTAATGATAATAATTTGGTAAAGTTGAAGGCAAAGATAGGCTCGAATGTTCAATATCCTCAATATGTAGAGGTTATTGAAAAATTATAAGAAAGGAAATTGCAATTTATATAGGTGAAATATGATTAGACGAACAGCAGCACTATTTTCAGGACAAAGTTCACAGTATATCGGTATGTATAAAGCATTATATGAAGAAAGCAAAATTGTGTGTGATACAATTAAAGAAGCAGAAGATGTTTCAGATATTCCGATAAGTAAATTGGCATTCGATGGACCTATGACAGAGTTGGTCGATCCCCAAAATGCACATATCATTATTCATACATTTGGTGTGGCGGCATTTAGGGATTATATAGCACGTACAGGAGAAAAACCGACTTTTTGTGCTGGGCATAGTTTAGGTGAATATGCAGCACTGACTTGTGCTGGCGTATTTAGCTTTCGGGACTCGATAAATTTAGTCAAAGCAAGGACTGAAATAAGTTTGGAAGTCCAAAAGGAATATACAGATGGGATGACTATTATTGATGGTATTGATTATGATACTGTAGCATTTGCCTGCAAGAAACAGCAAAAATTGGGAAAGATGGTTTATGTATCTTGTATAAATTCACCATCGCAAGTTGCTATTTCTGGCAGAAGAAACGATATTGATGAAACGGAAAATTTATTACTAAAAGGTGGAAATGGTAGTGCTTCTCCACTTTTTGGGAGCGCACCTTTTCATTGCCCTCTTATGGAAAAGGGGGCAGTGAAATTGGAAAAGATATTACGTTCAGTAAATTTCGGTTCCTTTAGATATCCAGTGATTTCAAATTATACTGGCAAGGTATATTCGGAAAACCCGGAAGAATTAATCCATAATCTGGTAAATCACTTAACAAATCCAGTTCAATGGAATTCCATTATGAAATATTTAGAACGATATAAAATTGATTTGTTGGTAGATTTTAGTTCTAAAAATATGTTCCAGTATTTTACAGTATCGCCATGTAAGTGCTATGGAACCAAAAGAGATAGAGAAGAAATATTACAAATTTTCTCAGCACCTGAAATCGTAAAGCATAAGCAAGATTTTATGTCTAAATGTATATTGGCAGTTGTTTCTACACCCAATAAAGAAGATGATAATAATGCTTATGAAAAAAAAGTCCTAAAACAGTATAAGGAACTTTGTGATTTTAGGAAAAAAACAGAGGGAAGAACATTAAATAGAAGAGAAAAAAAAGAAGTATTATCACTTTTGGAAAATATATTAGTGAATAAAAAACTTCCTAAACAGACTATAAAATCTATTCTTGAAGAGATTATAGATGAAACAGCTTCGCAATATGAAATTATATATTAATAAATAGGAGGACACAAAATGGACTTTAGTATTAATAAAGAACAGGATTTTTTTAGGCAAGAAACAATTCGATTTGCCAGAGAAAATTTAAATACACCAGATACATTAGAAGATTTTTCTGAAAAAATGTGGAAGAAAGTTAGTGATTATGGACTACTCGGTATTACTGTAGGTGAGCAATTTGGAGGCTTGAATGAAAGTTATACAACTGCAGCTATTGTTTTTGAGGCATTAGGCTATTCCTGCAAGAATAATGGTTTGATTTTTGTAATCAACAATCATATATGGGTATCCCAAAATTTGATTTATTTATACGGAAGTGAAGAACTGAAAGAAAAATATCTTTCAGAAATGGTTAAGGGCAACAGGATTGGGGCAATAGCTATTACCGAGGCTGATTCTGGATCGGATGCTCTCAGTTTGGCTACAACAGCAACGGAAGATAATGAATTTTATGTTCTTAATGGTAGTAAGATGTTTATTTCTAACGGACCAATCGCAGATATTTTTGTGGTATTTGCTAGAACATCTATAAACAGTATTTCGGCATTTGTTGTTGAAAAACAATTTGATGGGTTTAAGGTATGCCCAAATATTCAAAAAATGGGATTGGGAGGATGTCCGACATCGGAGATTATATTCAATAACTGTAGGGTACCAAAAGAGAATATTTTGGGAAATATAAATCAAGGTGCTTTTTTACTGAATTTAGCACTTGAATGGGAACGCTGCTTTGAGTTTGTACCACATATAGGTGTAATGCAGAGAATAATGGAAGAGTGTACTGAACACGTAAACAGTAGAATGCAGTTTGACAAATACTTATCTGAATATCAAGCGGTAACCCATAAAATTTCAGATATGAAAATAGCGATTGAAATGGCAAGGATGATGCTTTATAAAATTACGTGGTTAAAGGATCATGGAAAAACAGCGTATGTAGAAACTTCAATTTTTAAGGTTTTCGTAAGTGAAAATTATATAAAGACTTGCAGAGACGCTATTCAAATTTTTGGTGCATATGGGTATACAAAGGAATATGATTACGAAAGAGAATTGCGGGATGCGCTTGCAAGTAGTATTTATTCCGGTACAAATGAGATGCAAAGAAATACTATCTTTAATATGCTCAATTTTTGATAGCGGGCAGGAGCTGGAAAATGAAAATACTAGTTTTGGTTAAAGCAGTCAGAACAGATATGGTGTTCGATGACATTGCTGATAGAGAGGCATTTACAATTAATCCTTATGATTTGTATGCACTTCAACATATTCTGAGTATAAAAAAGGAAGGCGACTACATAAGCTGTATAAGTATGGGACATATCGGCTCGAAACAAATTCTAGCGAAATGTGTAGCATTGGGGGCAGATGAAGCAATTTGGCTTAATGATCCTGCTTTTGCAGGAGCGGATACAATTGCTACAAGTTATACTTTATCTTTGTTGATAAGAAAATATGAATATGATTTAATTTTGTGTGGTGCAAAAGCAGTTGATGGAGAAACGGCACAGGTACCAGCAGGAGTAGCAGAGCGGTTGGGAATTTTATGTTTATCTGGCACAAAGATGATAGATGATATTGGTAAAGGCTTTGTGGTGATAACAAGAGAAAATGAAGTGTGGACAGAAAAAATAGAGGTGACGTTACCGGCATTAGTGGCATTTAATAGTTTTACTACAAATATGAATACAATTAGCATGAAAAATATGAGAAAAGCACTGAAGACGGATATTTCACCAGTTAATATTTCTTGTATTGGGGCGGATGCAAAACTTTGTGGCATGAAGGGTTCGAAAACCAAAGTTCTTCGCACGAACCCTAATGTTTCATATCAAAATAATAGTATTTATTTTGAAGATGTCAAATTGTTTTCGGAATATATTTTGAGATTAATTGAAAAATATAAGTAAGATACAAAATGGGGAAGGAATGGTTAATTGGATGAGTAATATTCAAATCTGTGTAGTATGTGATAATAGTTTAGAGGGTTTTGATTCTCATTATAATTTACAGCTTCTTAGCAAAGGCAGTGTTTTGAGTCAAAAAATAGGTGGGGATGTAGCTGCTATTTGTATTGGCGCATATAACGAAAATGTTTTTGCAAATCTTTTGGATTTTGGAGCCACTAAAATAATACACTGTAATAGTAAAGAAATAGATGCCAGAAATTATGCTAATATTATAGAGAGAGTCATTATTAGGGAAAGGCCTAAATTAATAATGCTTCAATCAAGTATTTTTTCTAAAGAAATTGCAGCGATATTATCTACACGATTAGAGATTGGATTAACTGCTGACTGTGTGGACATATTGGTGGATGATAGTCTGGAATTTATATTTGAGAGAGCTGCACTCAGCGATTCTATTCTGGCACAAATAAAAACAATTAATTGTCAATGTAGTATATGTACTATTAAAAAAGGTGCTTTCAAGGAATATTATAATCATTGCAATTTATCTGCAGCATCTCATATCATAAGTGAGGATGTTCATCACCAAGAAGAAAATAGTAAAATAAGAATTCTCCAAAAATATAAAAGAAAAGATAAAACAAGTATAGATTTATCAAAAACAAAGGTAATGTTTGGAATTGGACGAGGAATAGGCGAAGCAGAAAACGTTAAAAAAATAGAAGCGTTAGCACAAAAGTGCAAGGCTGTTGTTGTAGGAACAAGAGGAGTAGTAGAAGAGGGGTTGTTAGAAGTCGAACGACAGGTTGGACAATCAGGAATAAGTATATCTCCAGATATTTATGTTGCCTTTGGAATATCTGGTGCTAGCCAACATATGGTAGGCTTGCGCAATGCAAAACAAATTATTGCAATTAACAAGGACAAAAATGCAGCAATTTTTAAATATGCAAATTACTCAATTATTACAGATGTTCAGAATGTAATTAAGACTTTGGAAGACCTTCTCTAGTATAAAAACATGGAATTCTCAACTCAGGCGCAATATTTTATTTACTCATAAAATATTGCGCCTTTTGTTTTGGAATTTTAAAGAATTTAAATGTCACTTGACATTTTAGATTGAATAGAGTATATTGAAATTGAATGAATCATTCATTCAGAAAGGGTGGATAGTATGTTTACAAAATATTTAAAAGCTAGTGTAATATGTTTTTCGTGTATAGTAGTAATAGGTTTACAAGGATGTTCTAGTGAAAAAACAATTCGACTTGTCAATACTCAGGAATTTGCGCCGGACGATTTTAACGAAATTACTTTGGATTATGACAACGATAGTATAACCATTTTGAAGGGAGACAGTAATAAGGTAATATTGAAGGAATATATGTCAAAGGACAAAAAAGCATATTATGCTAGACTTTCAGAAAAAAATAAGACATTAAGTATAAGTGAAGGGAGAAGACCTAAATTCGGTGATTTTACTGCGAAAATCGAGGTTATAATACCGATAGACTATAAAAATAGTATGTCATTCCATACAACTAATGCTGAAATTATATCAGAAGAGGATGTATTTATATCAACGTTCAAAGCTGATACAACACGTGGAAAGATAAAGTTGCAAATGTTGTCTGCAACAAATATTAGTCTTAGCACAACAAATGGTGAAGTTTATGGTAAGGATATAATAAGCGAAACTATGGATGTTAATTTAAGCGGCGGGATGGCGTCTATGGAAAGAATTTCGACAGGGGGAACTTTTAAAGCAAGTTCTGACGGTGAACTTTCTCTATCATTTTCAGATGTTACAAGTGATTTATATGTATATGCTAAAAATAGCGACATAAAATTATCACTTCCAAATGACTTGTCTTATAAACTTAAAGCGGAAAGTAAAAATGGCGTAGTCAAGACAAACTTATCTTCTGGTTTATCTGAAAGCGATGGTCTTGTCCAGGGGAGTGTTGGTGATTCACCAGATATTGCTATAGAAGCAAATGCTAGAAATGGCAACATAGAAATAACAAATCATTGATTGTATAATAAGAAAGAGGCAATGATGAAGAAAATTTTATTATTGGAAGGATCAAGTTTAACTTCACGGGAGACACTTAACATTCTTAAACAACATGGTTATGCTATAGATATTGTAAGTCCTGCGTTATGTCCTATTTCCTTGTTTAGTAGAAAAAAGCATAGGATTTTGAAGGTGAAGAACATTAATCAGTATCCTAAAGAGTATTTAAGACAGATGAATATAATTATAAAAAGAAAATATAGTTTGTTGTTACCAACGCATGAGGAAACATGGTTTTTTAGTGCGGCTAGGAAATATTTACCAGACGGCATAAATATAGTATTGCCGCCAATTGAATCAATTCTAAAAGTGCAAAGTAAAATTAATTTTGCAAAGTTGTTAGATAAACTTGAAATACCCCAACCAGATTGGCAGGTATATAGTAAGGGAGAAAAACTTAATATTTCTTTTCCTTTGTGGGTGAAGCGAAGTTATAGTACAGCAGGCATAGGAGCTAAAAAAGTTGAAAATATTGAAGAATTTGCACGGTTGCTTGATGACTATAATGGAAAGATATTGTTACAGAAAAATATTGATGGAAAATATGGTCAGACAGAGGCAGTTTTTTCTAGTGGCCGTATGGTTGGGGTGCATACATCTATACAGACCGCTAGAGGTGTTGGTGGTTCAGCAGCAGCAAGGATCAGTGTCGATTATATATCTAATAGAAAATATATTCAGCAAATAGGTCAATATTTAAATTGGAATGGTTGTATTACGTTAGATTTCATTCATAACAAAAACGGAATTTATTTTATAGAATGTAATCCTCGTTTGGTGGAGCCGGGAAATGCAGCAAGAGCTGGAGTGGATTTTCCTAAACTTATTCTCGATATTTCAGAAGGAAAAACTCCTAAAGAACTATTGGTTGGAAAAAAGGGGATTAGAACGCATGGCGTTATAGCGGTAATGTTGGGAACCGCACAATCAACCCGCAATAGGAAAGAGATATTTAAAAAATTTATGGACTGTATATTCCACAAAGGAATATTTGAAGATAGTGCAGAGGTATTGACACCAGTCAAGCAGGATTTGCTTAATATAGTGCCAATAATGATAATTCTGTTGAGTGTTCTGATTAATCCCAAAATTGCAAAAATAAATGCAGTAAATGTAGTAAAGTATTATAGTGTTAAGCCACGTGTAATAGAATGGGTTCTGTCATTAGACAAATGTGATAGGAAAGATACTTGACAATTAAAATGTATGGAAGTAGTATAGAAACAAAATAATATATTCGGGGGTATATATGAAAAATCCTAAATTGAAAGAGATTTATGGAGCGGCAAGCCGCCTTTTCATTAGTCAAGGCTATTCAAAGACTAAGATATCTCATATTGCAAACGAGATAGGGGTTTCAGTTGGTACCATATATAATAATTTTGAGGGCAAGCAGGAAATTATGTATTTTGTCTTAAAATGTACTGTAGAGCCGGGATACCTAGAAAAAAATTTTGAGTTTCCAATTTCTTACAAAGAGTTTATTGGTATTGAGGAGGAATTGATATATGCATTGCAAAGTATAGGGGATAATTTTGCAAAAAATTTAAACAACGAAATGTATACATTTAGCGAAATGATTTCAGATGCATTTGATGTTGTATCTACTTATGCTGTAGGATGCTTGTTTATTGAACATAATCAAAATGAAATCCAGAAATTAACAGATTATTATAAAATATATAGAAAGAATTTTTTTAACACAATTGAAAAATATATTTCAAATTTTATAAAAAATGGAACTGTAAGAAATATAGAATATAAACAATATGCTGTAACTATGATTGTGGAAATTCTTTGTACCTGGGGTATGGATGTCAAATATAATTTATTTGAAAAACTGGATATTGAGCCAGAAATAGCCAAGAAAGTATGTATGGATAATATTATAAATGCTTATAAGGTATAGTGCTAAATTCTGCTTCGCTGTAGTTCAGTGTTGTAATAATAATTGATATGGAAATGCTGTTCTTTTAAGGACAGCATTTCTGTCGTCTATAAATGTGCATTTTGCGGCCGTTTTGCTAAGCGGCCGCACTATAATTAATGATTTTCCTTTGTCTGTCTGTTTTTTGGCAAGCAGTACTTCGCGAATGTCCGTTTCAGTATAGAATTCGCAGACACTTCATCATTCAATATCATGGCTGTTCAGCGCTGAGAATCTCTTTGGTACTGAATCCCTGTTCGTTACGCTTTTCCAGAAGCTCAAATAGAATCTTAACTTCTTTTTCCTCTGTGATTGTAGAGCAGATAATTAGCTCTGTATTCAACAGTTGTTCCATTTTATCGGCAAACACTTTGTGATCCTGCTGTTTATGCAGCCATTCTTTCCAATAATTCCTCACTGTGAAAACAGCGCACACCGTAAGCATTGCAGGTCTATATTTCAATGGTTTTTGCCAGATAAGATTTTCCGGCATTCAATCCCAGAATACATACGTTGTCCAGAGTATAAAGCAGTTCGTTAATTCCTGACGTCATATATTCACGTTCAGAGGAATCGATGTGGTTTGTCAGAGTCTTGCTTAACTGTTTCCTATATTCGTCACTTATTAATTCTGCCAGCAAGGTCATATTATCCATTTCAAAAGGCCGGGAGCATAACACAGACTATCCAGTTTTGTAGCCATGCACCACTTTTCTCTGTTCGTCAACCTTTTCCAGAATCCAACCCAACCGCTTACCTGGAAGAATAACAGTGCCATTAACTCGCCCATTCAGCATAATCTTTATTCAATTCGGAAATTATCCAGTCTCGGTTAGCGATTACGGCCTGATTGCAATTATCACAAATGCAGAATTCCGGTAATCCGTATATATCTACTTGATATCGCACGGATTTGTATCATTAAGATATAAAATATTCATTACTGCCAATAGGAAATAATATCATGATATGGGGTATTTTTGACCTTTTTCGTGCTAATAGAGGAAATAGTGATAAAATATTTAAATAGTAGAAGGAATGTATATACTCTAAAATAAGTTAGTTCATACTCGTAATAGAGTACAAAAACGCTGATTTTTCGGTACACTTATACCAAAAAGTATGAGGAGTACAACTATGAAGACGCGTACCAAAGAATTACGAGAGAAGAAAAATATAACGCAACTATGTTTGGCAACTAATGTTGGCTGCTCACAAAACACTATCAGTAAGATTGAATTGGAGATGGCAGAGCCCAAAGCGGGCTTACTTATTGAACTTGCAAAGTATTTTAATGTATCTACGGATTATCTTTTGTGTAGATCAGACTTTAAGTATAGTAAGGAGATGTATGAACTAACTATGAGCATTGTAGAAGAGCATATTGGTTTTTTACATGTTTATAAACAATTGAGCATGGAAAACAAAAAATTCTGGAAATTTTGGCGGAAAGACTGTTGGATATGGAAATAAAGGCGAGGCAAACAGATAATGATTAGTATCGCAATTTGTGATGATGATAAGTATATTGTGCAGGAAATTGAAGAATTGATATTAAGTATTTCTCAAGAAAAACGAATTAAAGTTGATGTGGAACCTTATTATGATGGGAGTTTCTTGGAGAGAGATATCAGAAATGGTACATATTATGATTTGATTTATTTAGACATAGAAATGAAACATAATGGATTATTAACAGCAAAGAATATACGTTTATTAGAAATCGATGCTGTTATAATATATGTCTCAAATTATGAAAAATATTTAAAAGAGTTATTTGAAGTAGAAGCCTTTAGATTTTTAAATAAACCAATTAATGTTGATAAATTTGAAAAGTATTTTCTGAAAGCTATAAATAAGATTGATAAAAATACCTCTTATTTTGTCTATCGTTTTAATAGAGAATATTATAAGGTAAAAGTCAATGAAATCGTATATTTTGAAAGCAAAAAGCGAAATATAAATATATTTTGTACTGATGAATCTATACTAACCTATTATGGTAAATTGAGTGAGGTAGAACAACATTTTTGTGATGAGAAAATACCGTTTATTCGCACACACCAATCATTTCTAGTAAACTATGAATTTATTCATGGATTTAAAACAACATATATTGAAATGAAGGATGGAAAGAAAATACCTATAAGTGAGGATCGGTTTAAAAAAGTGAAACAACAGTATGGTCAACTAATTGGGAAGGATCTGTTTGATGTATAAACCAATTATTATAATATTTTTAGGAATAATATCTTTGCTAATTATAAAAGATTTTATTGAGATCTTTTTAAGCAAGAAAATATTTAAATTGGGCAAGTTGTTTTGGATGTTCACAATTCTAATAGCAAGTATGTTAGAGCAGAGTAGTGGAAACCCGTGGTTGAATTTGTTTTTCAATTTCTTTTTCATATTAGGTATCTGTATATGTAGATATAAAGGAGAATTAAAAAAGAAAGTTTTAGTATCATTATCAGTAATTATAATGTGGGTATTAATGGAATTATTTAGCGGATACATATTTATGATAGTTGGGTGCGATTTTATTGAGCCTAAACTAGAAGGCTCAATTATTTCAAAACTTTTCGCATTTATAGTGGTGAAAATTGTTAAAATTATACATCCTAGTTCCGTTCTGAATAAAGTATTTAAATTATGGATTACCTTAATATTGTTACCAATTCTAAGTTTATTCATAGTTGTTTATATTTTTTATATGACAGCAATATGCGGTAATCACAACTTGATTATTGGCGGTGTAATAGTAAGTGCCTTATTTTTACCTCTAAATTTATGTGTGTTTAAGGTATACGAGGTATTTCTTAAAGAACATGAAATTGAACGAAGAAATCTTGTATTTGAACAGCAATTAAATTTATATGGTAGCCAGATACAAGAAAAGGAAAATATGTTATTAAAATCGAGATGTATAGCGCATGACTATAAAAAGCATTTATTGGTCATACAAAATTTTGCGCTAAATAATAAATGTGATGATATTAATAGCTATATAAGTGAACTTACATTATCAGGAATAAATGCAAATGATACAATAGTTGATTCAGGTAATCTTGTAATCGATACCCTGATTAATTCTAAGTATTCAATTGCATTAAAAGAAAATATCCAGTATACTGCGGAGGTTCTTGTACCGACATCTATGAATTTTAGTGATGCTGATTTATGTATTATTTTGGGAAATGCACTTGAAAATGCATTAGAAGCGGCTAAAAAAGTAGAGAACCAAGAACGTTATATCCAAAGTTCAATTGTTTATTCAGGCGGTAAATTGAAAATAGGTATTAGAAATTCGTTTGATGGGTTTATAAACAGTGACAAATTTGGAAATCTAATATCATCAAAAAGAAATAACCAAAATCATGGAATGGGAATTAATTCTATAAATATGGCCGCAGAAAAATACAATGGTTTTGTTAATACAGATTATAATGAAAAAGAATTTTTGATTATTATTGTTATAAAAGAACCACAAGCAGAAATAATTACATGAATTTAGGGATTTATTACGAGCAGGCGTTTATAGTACTTTTATTTGTTATAATGTGGAAGAAAGGGATATTTGCTTTCAAATGCATATGTGGATTTTAAATAAGAATAATACTATGGAGGTAAATGAAATGACTAAGATGAAAAAAAACTTTAAAAGAAAAATGAATGTGATAATGGAAAGTACGCTAGCCACATTCGCAGTTACAATGTCTACGATTGCTGCTAATAGTTGCTGCGTATTTATTTATCATCAGCCAAAGACACCGGAAACTCTTAAAAAACTGAGAAAGTTTTAAGAAGATGAATTATTTATCAGAGAAGTTAGTGGGATATATTACTAAAAATAAATAAATTTCAGATCAAGATATTTCTATATACAAGTATGGAATACATATAGGAATAGAGATGATTTGTTGCATTGGTGTTGCTTTAGGAATTGCAGTTTATTTGCACAGATTTGCAGAATTTACACTTTTTTTAGCTATATTTATCCTTCTGAGAACGTACACTGGTGGCATTCATCTGAAAAATTTTTGGAGTTGTTTTATATGTTCTGTTATTGTACAGATAGGAATATTATTAGGTTCAGATATCTATCAGTTTTCAATTGGTGTATCATTGAGTGTGATTGGAGTTTGTCTTCTTATCATATTTTTAGTTGCTCCGGTTGAAAGTGTGAATAGGTTGATGGGTAAAGAAGAAAAACAATATTGCCGACAGGCCTTGCTTAAAATTATAATTGGGATAATTGTACTTACATTGATATTTGCGATGTCTAAAAATACTAGGTATATTTCTCTCATAGCAGATACTTTAGCAGTGATTGTTGTTTCAGCAGGAATAGGGTTAATAAAGTTAAATATAGAAAGTAATAGAGTAGAGAAATAACTGCAAGAGTTATCTCCCTCTCGTTGAACCGTACTTACGGGTCTCGTATACGGCTCTACAACTTATATTCCAACCTATCTTAGATAGTAATTTAAAGGATTGAGCAAACCAGCTCCGTCCTTTATTTTATTTTCAAGTAAATCTGGACTAATAATGAAACGATAGCTGGAGGCAGTATTCCAAAACATCGTTGGGAGGTGTGCAATATGAAGAAACCGTGGGGATTCCCAGTGGTCTTTGTTTTCCATTATCTTTCGTGATATAAACCCGGCGTACTGGCTTTGGCATATAGGTTCTGTTTCTGATTGACTGGACTATTTCCTCTTTGTTATCCTTGATATATGTACCAAGTTCTTCGACTTTCATTCCACCTGCACCTTTATTTGCCACTACTTTCTTATAGGCTCTGTTTAGATTTTCCTTTGATGTAATCACATCTATTAATTCCATTTGTTGTTACTCTTCTGATCATTACAAAATTTATGCATAACACCCCTCTCGATATAGACAGTATTTCTCGGTTACGTTCCTACCTTTCCCATCCATCTGAATTCTGGCTCATGCTTTATTCTCTTAATAACGATTTGTACTATAAATCGTTTCAGTCCTTCAGCTTTTACACCTACTATGACTTCATCTGACTCCCTCCCTAAACCTTTTTCGACCATATCTAATGATATATGGATAGGGTCTCCCAAGGTAAGACACTAATCTTTCGTTCCACAACCTTTTGATTTACAATTCCGGTTATACGTTTACCTTTTGGGCTTTGGTTTGATTTGCAACCTTACCCGCCTCATCGCCTTATCAAGTTTCTGTTCGTAGGCTCAAGAACTTTGCTATGCGCTTCCTTCATCCGTATCATTACTGACACCAACTTGCGCTCCGCTACACTTGGCGGTAAATACCCGTGGTCAGACTTTCACTGACTAGATTAGTGCCATGCTTGGCACACAAAGTAAAGCAGGGGATTCGTGAATCCCTTGCTTTATTTAATAAGTGTGAAGAGAAAGTTGCTTTGAAAATGAGAAGGAGTATTTATAATACAAGTACCAGATAATTTAAGAGGTGATAAAATGTATAATGACTTTCAAATGATAGCGGATAACCTTAAATATCTTAGAGAAAAAACGGATACACTCAGGAGTAATTATCAGAAATAACAGGTTTGTCTGTATCACATATAAGTAAGGTTGAGACAGGGCAAAGAAGGGTTGGTATGAAACCATATATAAATATTTTGCAGGCATTCAATTTTGAGCAAGATACATATGTTTGCTGTGCTACAGAAGAAAATCGAGATAGGGACTTTGAAATGTATAAGGACATTATAAAAGATTGCAGTGAAGAAGAAAAAGTATTTTTACTAAAATGTTTGAAAAATCTAAAATCCAATTTGAGAGGTTTTAGTGGGTTGCAGTATCGTAAGTGTTTGTAATAGTTAGTTGATTCGGTAAGGTTAAATATCCGGAATTTCTTTATGGTTTAAAGAAGTTTCGGATATTTTTATTATGCTATTTTATAATGTATTTTAAAAATGTTGAACATATAATATTTAGCAAAAATAAATTTACATATTCTGATAAATCAAACTATGATAACTAATAAATTCGACTCATTTTTACACAAAAAAATATAGAAATTAATCAAATAATCTGATTTGCCAAGATTTAATTGATACTTGCCCTTACAGTCTCTTTTAACATATTTTCAGAGAGTATATAATAAACCTCATCCAGATTATCTCTGGATTACAGTACTTTGAAAATTAAATATCGGTATGTTGATATTTTTAATTTTGATATGTCATATATGACATTAATAACAAAATATCTTGAGGGAAACAAAATATCCATGACACATTATAATGGTGTGATGAGGGGTAAGGAGCTACGCGAAGAGGCATTTGTCTGCATAACATAAATATTCTACTTGTTGTGAGGGATTAAACAAGGAATCGTAATAGAAGAAGGAAAAGTGTGAGCGGCAACCCGGCTGGGCTATCGGTGGGAGATAGCCTGAAATCATGGATAGATAATGATACCTTTACTGACGAAAACACAGTCACCAGGGTAGCGTCTGGGGCATGTTGCAGTGGGATAGTGTGCTGCAGGGTGTCAGGTGGCCGCCAGGCCAGTCCTACATACTCCCGCCACACCGGGGTGAGATAATTAAAATCTATGCCGAACACTTTAAAGTGCCGACATGGTGTGTGAAATTATATGGAAAGGATAAAAGTACAAAAATGAAAATATTAGATTATTTCATGATGGCAATATTTTTAATTGATTTTGTATTTGCACTACTGGTCCCAGTGTTGCTTATAGCCAGCTTCTTTTTAGTGTTTTAACAGTTCATTTTAGTGATAGGCAGAGAAGAGAAATTTTCTCTGTCTATCCCTGGGATGAAGCCGGGAATTTATGAAGGAGGCATTGCACATATAAATATGATTATGAAAATTTTAGCAAATCCTACTTATACAGGGGCAGTGGTAAATAATAAAACAGATAATGTTATTGTTTCAGTAAAATCACCAAAAGCAAGACCTAGAGAAGAATGGATTTATGTACCCAATAAGCACGAAGCAATAGTAACTAAGGACGAGATGGAAATTGTCATGGGAATGATAAAGCCATCAACATACCATAAGAAACTAGATGTACCAAGAAACATTTTTCGGAGTAAAGTTAAATGCGGTCATTGTCAGAGAATGCTGCGTGCCAGGGATGGCAGAGGAGTGGACCCATTATCTCAGAAGAATTGTTTGATGCGGTATCTGGATATATGGCTAAAGTTAAAGGGATGAATAAAAAAACAGATATGCTATTGAACATTATGGGAAAGGCAGCAGATGTTGCCTTTCACTTTTTAATCGTTTAGGCCAGGAAAGGAGATTAATAACTGTGGATAGTGAGGAAAGTGTGAACTTTATTACGAAGGCAGAAAAATTAATAATAAAAAATGTTTCCAGCCGGATGCAGGGTTGAATTAGAATATGTGGTAAATGAAACACATAGAAGTTTGAGGCGGGGACATTTAGGAACCAGTCACAAAGGTGGATGATATGGGGCACCTTCAAGTCTCTTGGGATAAGAAGGGTAGTTTAGGCGTGACATACAAAATAGATAAGTTTAAATGTATCATGTCAAAGCAGCAGATGGACGCCCTTTTATGTGTGCTGGAGCAAAATACTTATGATAATGTGGAACAAATACAGGAATGGATTGAGGACAAGTTTTTTTACGCTTTGGTTATTACTTGACACAAGGGGGGAAAACAACGCTGCTAAACTGTAAATCTACTATTGATACGGTAAGCGCAGGCCACATCTATTTGGAGGGAACAGATGTGACAGAGATAAAACCTAAGTCTCTTGCCCGGTTTCGGCGGGAAAATTTGGGCTTTGTGTTTCTGGACTTCAACCTGTTGGATCTCTATCCCCTCATTGATTGGCCTAGGAACTTATTTTCTGCTTTTCTTGCGTTTTATCGTCAAATAGTGTAGTCTATATATAGTAAAATAAACTCCATTCATCCATGACGATGTTTCATAGGAGTAGAAAGGTTGGTAGGTATGGAAGAACCCTCAACTCTTTTTCAATATCTATACACCACCTTGACTGCGGAAATACACACGGAAAAGCTTCGTTATGGCGAAAGGCTGCCGTCGATCAGAGAACTTTGCCGAATATATAACGTAGGCATACGAACGGTAAACGACGTCTTAAAAGCGTTGAACGACAACGGATATATCAAAACAGAAATCCGAAAAAATGCCACGGTCATTTATCGAAACGACGAACTAACGGACTCCTTGCGTGCCAAACAGCTATTGGCACGTAAGGAGGCGGTGGTTGATTTACTGAAGACTATGGGCTGTTTCTTCCCGCATATAATCGCCAGCGGCGCCATGATGTGCGATACCTCTCATTTGGAGGAAATGATTCGGTCTGCGAGAGGGCTTACGGATAAGCCGATCAAGGAGAAGTGGCGCGTCAGCACCCATATTATTCAGCAAATCATTTCATTTCATGGAAACCGCCTGCTGACAGAGCTTTTCATCAATATGAACATATACGGGCAGGTGCCGGTATTGGAAGGGTTTAAGAATCCATTCCTTGATATGACATGGGACCGGGAACGAAATATTAGCTACCTTTTTGACGCGATCAAAGCAAAAGATTATGAAGGACTGTATACACGTATAGAAGAGCTGTATGTAAATGGGGCCAGAAAAGTAGAAAAATATTTAGAGGAACTTGCGGAAATATATCCCCAGTTTTCCAACCTGGAGAAATCTGCCTATCAATGGGATGCCAGAAACGGCCGCGTGTTTCTCTATATGGAGATCTCTCGCCAGCTCGCTTCCAAGATAGGAAAAAATATCTATCCAGTGAATGGCAGCCTGCCGACAATCATGGAACTGGCAGATGAGTATGCGGTTTCGCCGTCAACAGTGAGAAAAGCGCTGGGGGTACTGAATACATTGGGAATTGTCCGAACCGTTAAAAAGGCCGGCTCTATTGTTACGCTGAACGCTGCCGCCAGCTTCGATATTCAAATAAAAGACGCAGCCATGAAGCGCGATGCGGTTACCTTTCTGAGCGCCCTCCATATGTGCGCCATGACCTGCCGAACGATAGCCCTTCTGGGATTTGACCGTCTTGAGCCGGAAACCATCCACCGTCTTGTTATTGAGGGGGCGGATGAAGATAACCGCTCCGTGGCATTTATATTAATAAAAGCCCTTGTCAAGGCGCAGCCTTATAACGGGATACGCGAAATATATGCTCAAATGGAACTGCTTCTCTCTTGGGGATATTACTTTTCCTTTGCACAACGGAATAAAGAGCAGTATCAGTTTGTCCATGAAAAAAGCAAAACGGCGCTGCAATTTTTGCTTATAAAAGAAAAAACGGCGTTTGCCGATATCATACAGGAAATCTACATGGATATCTTTACCCTCATAAGAAACACCTTGGTTTCCTATGGTGCAATGGAGGGAATATGTTTGGCTCCCCCAGCGCCGGATACTTTTGAAAAGAACAGAACTTTGCTGCACTAGGATCATACATGAAAATCACGTATAGTTCTTTTAACGAACATAATCTGTATACGTTTATAACTTTATAACACCCAACGCTAACGCAAATTCGGCATCTTGACAGCATGATGCTGTCCCGGAAAGGAATGAGTTATGACGATGAACCGTAATACCCTTTTGATTGTAGACGATATGGAGGTCAACCGTGCTATCCTCCGTAATTTGTTTGCCAAAGACTTTAATATACTAGAAGCACAGAACGGTGAGCAGGGGTTGATGCTGCTGAACCAGTGCTGTGACCGGATCGCCGCTGTGTTGCTTGATATCGTCATGCCTGTAAAAGACGGATATCAGATGATGGCGGAAATGAAGTCAAGCGGTCTGCTCCAGACAGTTCCGGTCATCGTCATAACCAGTGAGGAAGCACCGGAGGATGAGGTGCGTGCCTTTGATTCGGGCGCGACGGATATCATCCTGCGCCCCTTTGAAGCTTGTACGGTAAAGCGCCGGGTGCAAAATGTGATTGAATTAAATGAGCACCGGCAGCATCAGGAGGATATTATCCGGGAGCAGGCCGTTACCCTGCGGAATTCCACCGATGCGCTGACGGACGTCCTCTCTTCCGTCATTGAACACCGCAGCGTGGAAACAGGGCAGCACGTTTTGCGTATCCGGCTGTTCATCCGGGCGCTGCTGGAGGATGTGATGCGCAGTTATCCGGAATATGACCTGGACGAGAGGAAAATCGAGGTGATTGCCAGAGCCGCTACCCTTCACGATATCGGAAAGATTGCGATCCCCGATGCTATTCTCAATAAACCGGGCCCCCTGACCCCGGAAGAAATGGAAATCATGAAAACCCATCCCGCGAAAGGCTGCGAGATATTAAATGATCTTGGGCGTATGCACGATAAGGAATATCTGCAATACGCATATAACATTTGCCGTTATCATCACGAACGCTGGGATGGAAGCGGTTACCCCGAGGGCCTTGCCATGAACAACATTCCAATCTGTGCTCAGGCGGCGGGTATTGCCGATGTGTATGATGCGCTTACCACGGACCGGGTATACAAAAAGGCGTATTCCCCCGAAACTGCCAGCAATATGCTCCTGAATGGCCAGTGCGGCATTTTTGCTCCGCGCCTTTTGGAATGCTTTAAGAAGATTCGTGAGATATTTGCGAGGATTGCCAATGAATATGCGGATGGACATTCCCCGCAGATACACTTTTCTAAAAACCATGATCCAGGTATAAACGAACCGTCATTTGAAATCAATACACTTGAATTCGGCCAGATGAAATATTTCGCCATGCTTCGCTATGAGAATTCCACGGTAATGGAGGTGGATATGAACAGCGGCGTCTATCATCTGGTCTATAAGCAGAACAATGATTTTGACAAGCTGAACCCGGTGGGCCTTTTTGAAGCATCCTATTTGGCGTTTTTGCAGGAAGCAGTTCATCCTGATGATAGGGATCTCATCCAGCCTGTCGGTTATCTTGAGGAATTTTTAAAAAGCGGCGTCATGAAGAAATCCCGGAAGTACCGTGTGTATCATTGCACCACCGGGGAATACATCTGGTATGAAGTGACAATACTGCGAATATATGCAGATATCCCAAATCAGCATAAAATACTGGTGGTTTGGCGTATGTGCGATAAGAATGCAGCTTCACCGAGAAAGGCCTCCAATATAGCTTGCCCGGTTATGGACAATTCGCTGCTTGGCATACAAAAATGCCTGAATGACCGGTGGTTTACCGTTATAGACATCAATGACGGGTTTACCGCTCTGCTAGGATACACCAGGGCTGAGATGGAACAGGTATTTCACAACCGGTTTACGGAAATAATTTATCCAGAAGACCGGGAAAAAGTTATCAGGGAGGTCAGAGAACAACAAAATAAAGGAAATACATATGAAATAGAGTACCGGGTGGTTACGAAAGACGGAAAGGTACTTTGGATACTGGATAAGAGCCAACTATATACAGACGAGAGCGGAATGGATTACATCAGCTGCATGCTGATTGACATCACAACAGAAAAGAAGGAGCAGGAAAAGCTCCGGCTGGCCCTGGAGCGCCACCGGATTATTCTTGACCAGTCAAACGACGTCATCTTTGAATTGGATATGGCGTCAAACAAGCTCTATTACTCCCGAAATTGGGTCAAGAAGTTTGGGTATGATCCTATTACCGATGAGATCAATCTTCGGATTCCGCAGTCATCCCATATCCTGCCGGAAGATGTCCAGGTCTTCGTCCATCTGCTGAACCGTGTGAGCGAAGGCGCGCCTTATGTAGAAGCGGAGCTGAGGATTGCAAACGCCGAAGGCCGGTACATATGGTGCCGCATCAGGGCCACTACTCAATTTGATCAGGATGGACAGCCTGTCAAGGCGGTTGGCGTGATCTTGGATATTGACCGGGAAAAACGCCGGACACAAAATCTGATTGAAAAAGCGGACAGGGATGGGCTGACGAATTTGCTGAACAAGGAGGCTGCCTATCGGCGGATACGCAGTATGCTGGAGGACAGCCAATCAGCTGGAGCAGGTGCTATGCTTCTGATCGATCTGGATAATTTCAAAGCGGTCAACGACACCTACGGCCACATGTTCGGCGATGCCGTACTGATCGAGGCGGCGGATCAGCTGCAAAGACAATTCCGTTCCGAGGATATTGTCGCCCGAATCGGCGGGGATGAGTTTCAGGTATTCATAAATCATATTCCGAGCCGGGATTTACTGATAAGACGTGCAGAAAAATTGGTAGGTGTCATGCAAACCATGCTGCAAGATACCCAACGAGACGTTTCCCTTTCCTGCAGTGTGGGCCTTGCCTGCTACCCCCACGATGCGTCCAACTATCAGGACCTGTTTAACTGCTGCGACCGTGCTTTATATATGGCGAAGCTGCTTGGGAAAAACCAGTTCGCCTTTTATAATGAAGATACCTCGAATCGTGTGGCTGAGGCAGCAATGCAGCGGTCATCCATGAAGCGTACCCGAATTGAGTCGAACGAAAGCGGTGATTATGAGGTTGCAAAATTGGGCGAGCAGGCTTTTCAAATCTTGTATAAAACGTCCGAGATGGAAAAAACTCTTCCATTCGTATTAAAAATGTGGGGACAAAAATTGGGAGTAAGCCGGGTCAGCTTGTTTGAGGGGGCTGGTAACGGCAGAACCTGCAGCAATACCTTTGAGTGGTGCAACGAAGGAATCTCTTCGCAAAAAGAGAATTTTCAGTGTATTCCTTATGAGGAGATGGATGTTTGCCGGGAAAGCTTTGACAGCAAAGGTGTTTTCTATTGTGCCGATACATCTGTCCTGCTAAAAGAGCAGCGTCGTTTGTTGATTCCTCCGGATGTCCGCTCCATGCTGCAGTGCGCGCTCTATAACGATGGAAAATTTGCAGGAATGGTCGGTTTTCATGATTGTTCAGGCAGAATGTGGGTGCAAAACGAAATTGATGCCCTTATCCTATTTTCCGAACTGCTCTCCACGTTCCTTTTCAAATGGCGTGAAAAGGAACGGGCATCACAGGCGAAAAAAGGATGTCCGGCGGAACCATGCCGGAGGTAGATCAAAATCTGCTGTCCTGTAGCACAAAATTTTACATAGGCGATGAATCCGCCGGTTCTGGAGGTTTCAAAATGAGCAAACGACTTTTAACGCGATGTATATATTTATTGTCTGCTGTTTTTATCTTGGCAGTCTTTCCGGTTACTGCCGCAGCAGAAGAGCCGGAAGATCCCCGTGTGCTAACCGTAGCATTCCCAGAAAGCCCGGGAATCAACGAGGTGTATGAGGACGGCACCTTTGGCGGATGCGTCTATGATTGGCTGCAGGAGATTGCCAAGTACACCGGCTGGGAGTATGAAATTGTCACAGGTGACGGCAACGAGCTGATCAATGATATGATGGCAGGCCAATACGACCTGATGGGCGGAATGTTTAAGAATCCGCAGATTGAGGAATATTTTAATTATCCGAAATATATCATGGGCTCCAATTACTCCTTGCTTATATACCGCAGGGACGATCAAAGCATCAAGCAGTACGACTATACCACCATGAACGGCAAGCGCATCGGCGTACTGCGCAAGGCCACCGCAAAAATAGAACGGCTCGAGAAATTCCTAGATTTCAACAATATTCAATGTGAACTTGTGTATTATGACGACAGCAAGGAGTATGAAAACTGCCTTGAGACGGATAAGGTCGATTTGCTGCTGGGAAATGACATATACATGAAAGACCATTACAATGTAGCCGCCAAATTCAGCGGGGAGCCATACTACATCATCACTCCCAAAGCGGACCCGGAACTGTGTGAAGAATTATCCTGGGCGATGGAGCAGGTATATGCCGCCAATCCTGCTTTTGCGGAGCAGCTGTACGATAAGTATTTTCCAGACAAATATATTAATTCCATCACATTTACCGACCAGGAGCTATCCTACATTAAAGAAAGAGGGACCTTGAAGGTTGCGGTTCTTCGGGACCGATACCCGCTGTTTTATATGCAGGAAGATGGAACAAAAGGCATGGTACCCCAATGTTTGGCTCTTGTTGCGGAGCGGACAGGCATTTCCTTTGAATATGTACTTGCCGACACCTATCAGGAAATGTTGGATATGGCTCTTGCGGGCGAAGCCGACCTTGTCGGCAGCTTTATGGATAACGACGCTTCCGCCAAATCCCTGGGACTTATTCGTGTCTCTGAATATGCGAGACTCGATTCCGTTATCCTTCGTGACAAACGAAGATCCAGCACAGGGCCACAGGTTATGGCAGTGCCCAAAGGACGTACGGTTAAGCCGCTTTCAGACGAGGATACCGCTATATATTACAGTGGGTATCAGGAATGTATTAACGCAATCAACAGCAATGATGACGTGGACTATACCATTATGCCGGCCGCCTTTGTTGACGACTACTATTCAAAAGACTATTACGCCAATATCCTATTGATAGCGGACACTGGTGCGCAGGTAAAATTCAGTCTGGCTTTACCGCAGCGGACGGACGCGGTCCTCTATTCCATCCTCAGTAAGGCTGTCAATAATATTTCTGCCGATGAGACTGTGGAACTAATTGCAAACAATACTATGATACCAAGGAACAACGCCATCACCCTGAAAAGCCTGATCTATACAAATCCTGTCATGTTCCTGACCATCTGTATCGGCTTTATCCTGCTGATCTTTATAATTATCTTCTTGATCAGCCGCTATAAAATGCGGACAAAAATGATCCGGCTGGAGCTGAATAAAGCGGTGGAGACCAGCAAAACCAAATCCGAGTTTTTGTCCCGGATGAGCCATGAGATCCGGACGCCCATGAATGCTATCATCGGGCTGACAAACCTGATCAGGATGTCCGGCGGAACCACGCCGGAGGTGGATCAAAACTTAGGGAAAATTCATTCTTCCGCGAACTTTCTGCTTTCCTTACTTAACGATGTGCTGGATATGTCTAAGATAGACAGTAATAAGATGAAGATTGAAAGGGTGCCGCTTGATCTGGAAAAAATGGTTCTGCAGACTGAAAGCATGCTGGGGGCGCAGGCCAAGGAAAAGGGAATCTCTCTGGAGGTGTCCTGCCTAACGGAGTCTCCCCATGTTAAGGGTGACCGGATGCGGCTGCAGCAGGTGCTTACCAACTTACTGTCGAACGCTTGCAAGTTTACCGACAAGGGTGGATCGGTATGGATGCGCATTGAGGAAAGAGAACGTTCGATTGAATCCGTAACCCTACGGTTCAGCGTAAAAGACAACGGTATTGGCATTCAGCCTGAGGATATGGAGAGAATCTTTTATTCCTTTGAACAGGCAAAGAATAGTAACCTGCGGGCATCCGGTACAGGTCTGGGCCTTGCCATCAGCAGCCATCTGGTATCCTTGATGGGCGGAGAACTGAAGGTGGATAGCAAGCCTGGAATTGGATCGGAATTTTACTTTACCATAAAGCTTCCCGTGTGTACCGAACCGATCGCTGATGAAAATGATGCGGTTGAGATTGAAGAGGAAAAACTGCGGGGGCTTCATGTACTGTTGGCTGAAGATAATGATTTGAACGCGGAAATAGCAGTTTCGCTTATGGAGATAAAAGGGATTACGGTGGACAGAGCCATAGACGGTCAGAAGGCAGTGGAGCTATTTAAAGAAAGTCCTCCGTCAACTTACAACGTTATTTTAATGGATATTAATATGCCGATAAAGAATGGACTTGCGGCCACCATGGAAATCCGGGCGCTGGCAAGACCGGACGCAGCCACTGTTCCAATTTTGGCTATGACGGCCAATACCTTCCAGGAGGATCAGGAAAGTGCGGCAAAAGCCGGCATGACGGGCTTTTTGCCCAAGCCTTTTGATATCGGGCAATTATATCGTCTGCTGTTAGATGCAAAGGACTCTGTTCTGCGTAAATAGTTATGGTAGTATGCCCATCTGGCAAAGGCCATTGAGCCGAAACGGCTGTACCGGATACTATATGACTTTATGTTTGGCAAGGAGGAGTGAGAAGATGGGGAAGTTCAAAATGATTTTTGAGGCCTATGGCGCCGATTACAACCAAACCATAAAACGTATACTGGACAGGAAGATTCAGGCGGCGTTTCGGAAAACAGAAAAGCTTCGGCAGGATTAAAAAAAGGGGGACTGTTATGAAGGAAAAGAGCCGGCTCTCTATGGAACATCTGACTGAAGTACTGGATAACGCGCCAGCAGCCATTTATGTTTCAGCGGCGGACGACTGGGAACTGCTTTATATCAACCGGACGGCAAAGGAAATGCTGTTATGGAAAACACCGGGTCAGGGAACAACCTGCTTTCAAGCGGCAGGTCTTAATGAACCATGTCCTTTCTGCAAAGTAGACCAAATGAATGACAAAGAACTTTTGGTACGGGAATTCATGCGTTCCACGGATGGCCGCATTTACCAGCTCAGCGGAAAGCTGATTAATTGGAACGGACGGTCCGCGCACATCGAATACATTCTGGATATTACGGAAAAGAAACGGGAAGAGGAGCGGCTGGAGCAATACTTCCAAACCATTATTGAAAATTTGCCCAGCGGTATTGCCGTGATCCGGTACGAAAAAGACGGGGCTATGACAAAGGAATACATATCCGAAGGTTTTGCCGCTATGACCGGAATGAATCCCAATGAGGCATGGAAGCTGTGCCGGCAGGATGCAACAGCAAGTGTCTACCACGAGGACAAGGAGTGGCTTAAGGCGGAACTTTCGTCGCATATGGCAAGCGGCACAGAACACTTTGAGTCGATCTACCGGCTGAAAAATGAAGCAGGCGGCTACATTTGGGCCAAGACTAAATTTTCCATCATCCAAAATAACGAGGGAACAGGCAGGGTATATGCCGTCTACCATGATATTACGGAAGAGAAGGAGCGGAATCAGCTCAGACGTCAATATGACGACTTAATTGTCCAGCACTCCCGTCTTGCGGGGCCTGATGTTCTGATCGTCGGCCGCTGTAATATCACCCGGAACCGGATTCTGGAAATCGACGACCATACCCATTCCGGCCTTTTAGAACACTTTGGGACGGTGCGGGAAGCGTTTTTCACCGGGCTTTCAAGCTTGATCGTGGACAAAGAGGAGCGGCAGGCGTTCCGAGATATATATTTGAACGCACCAGCGGTCGCGGCTTTTGCACGGGGGGAAACCGAGCTGAACCTGAAATGCTTTGTTAAGCTGCCGGCAGACGAGAAGGGCCGGTATGTGCACATTAAGGTGATTCTGGTGGAGGCGCCTGACAGCGGCGATATCACCGGAATCCTAACAGTGACAGACATTACGGAGCAGGTCATATCAGACCGGATTCTGCACCAGATTTCCGTCGCCAGCTACGACTATGTCGCAGACTTGGATCTCGAGCAGGACGTCTACAGGATTTTGACCTGCAACGAGGAGTCAAGTTTTACACCGCCGCACCGGGGCAGCCATACGGAGCTGGTTTCCACCATGCTGCAGACCGCAATTATGTCCAAGGATAAGGAGCGGTTTGCAATGGCTATGGTATCGGCTGAAATCCTCCGGCGGCTGGAACAGGAGGGAACGTATACGGTTTCCTACTCTCTGATGGGAGAACATGGTGAGATTCGCACCAAAAACCTCACCATGTCTGCCGTGAACCTGCAGCTTTCGCGGGTTTGTCTGGTCTGCAGCGATATCACCGATTCAGTGAGGACGCTGGAAAATGCATTGGCGCTGGCAGAAGAGGCCAGTGTGGCAAAAAGCGATTTTCTGTCTGCCATGAGCCATGATATCCGCACGCCTATGAATGCCATTATGGGAATGACGACGCTGGCCGTCGCCCGGTTGGACGACAGGGATAAGGTGGCGGACTGCCTGCAGAAGATTTCCGTTTCCAGCAAACACCTGTTAAGCCTGATAAACGATGTTCTGGACATGAGTAAGATCGAGCGCGCCAATATTACGCTGAACCATATGCGGGTATATTTGCCGGAGATAGTGGAACAGCTTGCCGCTATTATCGAACCTCAGGCGAAAGCGGCAGGTCTTACGATGGAGATTCAGGCGGAGGGAGTTACACATCCGGCCTTTTATGGGGATTCACTGCGGATCAACCAGATTCTCATCAATATTCTGAGCAATGCCGTAAAATTCACCCCGGAGGGCGGGAAAGTGGAATTTTGGGTGGAAGAAATTCCAACGGTAAAGACTTCGGAGCATGTCCGTTACCGGTTTACGATTCGCGACACCGGAATTGGGATGCCGGAGGAATTCATCAACAATATATTTGCTCCCTTTGCCCGGAGCCGTGCGGCGGCGCGGATCGAAGGTACAGGCCTGGGCCTGAGTATTACAAAAGGCCTTGTGGATCTGATGAACGGAAAGATCACTGTGGAGAGCCGCTTAAATCATGGCTCCGTCTTCCAGGTGGAGCTTGAAGGCGAAGTTGCGGAAGCTGCAAGCGAACCTGTTTTGGCGGGTGATTTTTCGGGCGAGGCCGATGAGAACGTCTTTTCCGGCCGGCTCTTTCTGGTGGCGGAAGATAACACCATTAATTCGGAAATTCTCTGTGAACTTCTCAGTATGTATGGCGCAAAGTCTGTACCGAGAACGGACGGCCTCCAGGCGGTACGCACCTTTCAGGAAGACGCGCCGGGAACCTATGACGCTATCCTGATGGATATCCAGATGCCCGATATGGACGGATATGACGCAACCCGCGCCATCCGTGCTTTAGACCGGCCAGATGCCAAGACCATCCCTATCATCGCCATGACCGCCAACGCCTTTGCCGAGGATATTCAAAAATCCCTGGACATCGGGATGTCGGCCCATGTGGCGAAGCCGATTGACCTGGATATTCTGCGGGCGGTGCTGCGTAAAGTTTTTGAGAGGTAAAGGGGCAGATGTGACACTGACGTTTGGCGAGATCGAACTTGATACGACGGGAAAGCAGATTTTTCTGAGCGGTGAAATTCTTTCCGGGTTCATATGTCGTCGCTGCTAAATCACTGCCAGCATCGGTGTGGCATTGACACATCGGTGGCATTTGGATGACAGAAAAATAAACGCACCGGCCGGGCGGCCGGAGGTGAAGTAAGGCAGGGAATAGAGATTAAATGGAAACACATTCTAAAAAAAATATATTAATTGTGGAAGATGACCGGAAACTGAATAATGGAATCCGTCTTGCCCTCAAAGGGCAGGAGTATCACTGTCTGCAGTGTGAATCTGTCTCTGACGGAAAGGCAGCACTTGAACAGGAAAAGGTAGATTTGATTTTGCTGGATATTAATCTGCCGGACGGAAACGGGATGGACTGGCTGGCGGAGATTCGGCAGCGCAGTGCCTTGCCGGTGATCCTGATCTCGGCTAATAATATGGAGATGGATATTGTAACAGGCCTGCAGCTGGGGGCAAACGACTATATCACAAAACCTTTCAGTCTGATGGTCCTTCGGGCAAGGATTGAAGTTCAGTTCAGGGAAACGGAGGCTGAAAGTCCGGAAATCTTCCAGACAGATTATTATTATTTTGATTTTCGGAAAATGGATTTCCGGGTGGATGAAAGCCCGGTAGAACTGAGCCGGACCGAACAGAGACTTCTGCGGAAACTGGTGGAAAACCCCGGGGCGGTTTTAACAAGGGAAATTCTGACAGATGAAATATGGTCCGGTGATTCGGTCTTTGTGGAGGAACATGCACTGACGGTGGTGATAAAAAGGCTGCGGGGAAAGCTGCGGGAATCGGAGCATCCGGCGTCTTATATTAAAACGGTTTATGGCATTGGCTATGCATGGGAGCGGCAGGAAAAGGGTAAAAAGACATGAATACAACGGTTATCATAGGAATCTGTGTGTGTATTATCATCTGCCTTCTGGCACTGCTGGCCGCTGTCATAGCGGCCTGCAGACTGCGCGAGAAAAAACTGCTCAGGCGCCTGCAGGAAATGCTGGAGGATGCAGTTGCAGGTACTTTTTCAGAGGGAAGGCTTAGGGATACGGGAATTTCAGAACTGGAGAGTGCCATGTGGCGGTTCTTGAATGACAGCCAGTTATCCTCTGTTCAGCTGGCTGAACAGAAACAGCGGATGCAGTCACTGATTTCTGATATTTCCCATCAGACGGTCACGCCCATTGCAAATATTAAAATATATGCGGAATTGCTGGGAGAACAGCAGGAAAAATGGAAAGCAGGGGACAGCTCTGTAAAAGAGGATATAGCGGAGGAGATTGAAGCTGTCATTGACCAGGTGGACAAACTGGATTTTCTCATAGAATCACTGGTAAAGCTGTCACGGCTGGAAAACGGTATTCTGGAACTGGAACCAAAAAGATGCTGTATCCGGGAAGTTCTGGCTGCCATAAACAGACAGTTTAAACCCAAGGCGAAGCAAAAGGGGATTACTCTTGTAATAGATGACTCCGGGGAGGAGGCAGAGTTTGACCTAAAGTGGACCATAGAAGCCGTGGGAAATATTGTGGACAATGCGATAAAGTATACGCCAAAGGGCGGAACTGTATCACTGCATGTAGTCTTATATTCTATGTTTCTGCGTCTGGATGTGGCAGACACGGGAATCGGAATCGCAGAGCAGGAGCAAGCCTCTGTCTTTACACGTTTTTACCGTTCCAGGAAAGCCGCGGAGCAGCCGGGAGTAGGGATCGGCCTGTACTTTGCAAGGGAAGTGGTGCGAAGGGAGAGGGGATATATCAAGGTCTCATCAGAGCCGGATAAAGGCTCCGTCTTTTCCGTTTTTTTGTACAGAGGATAATGTGTCAGTTCTGATATATTCCTGACACGGGTTGGAAATATTTTTATGGTATAGTCTGTATTGTAATAATACAGGCTATTTTGCGTGAAGGAGATAATTATGGTGATTTTACAGGCAAAAGATTTAAGGAAAGTATTCGGCAGCGGGGAATCAGAGGTGGCGGCCCTGGACGGTGTGAACCTGACTGTTTTAAAGGGGGAGTTTGTGGCAATTGTTGGGACTTCAGGCAGCGGTAAATCCACCCTCCTTAATCTGCTGGGCGGCCTGGATGTTCCCACAAGCGGAAGCGTGATCATGGATATGAAACAGCTGGAACAGCTCAGTGACGATGAATTGACTATTTTCCGCAGAAGAAAGATAGGGTTTATTTTCCAGCAGTTTAATCTGATCCCCATGCTGAATGTGTGGGAAAATATCATTCTGCCGCTGAAGCTGGATAATAAAAGGGTGGATAAAAAGTATATCCAAGATATTATTGGGATTTTGGGACTGGAAAAGAAATGTGTCAGCCTGCCGGGGCAGCTTTCAGGCGGACAGCAGCAGAGAGTGGCAATTGCCAGGGCAATGGCAATTAAGCCCTCCGTGATCCTGGCTGACGAGCCCACCGGAAATCTTGACTCTAAAACCAGCCAGGATGTACTCGGAATCCTGAAAGTGACCAGTGAGCAGTACCATCAGACCATCGTTATGATCACCCATAATGAAGAGCTTGCGCAGATGGCTGACAGGATTGTCCGAATCGAGGATGGAAAAATAGTTTGATAATGGGGAGGAGACCAATGGAAAGACAGGAAGAGGCGGACAGCAGGTTATGTCTGCGGCATCGTTTTATGAGGAGCTATAAAAAGAACACCCTTGCCTTATTATCCTGCTTTGTTCTCAGCGTAACGCTGATCACATCCTTACTGATCCTGGTTCATACGAATCATAAGATGGAAAATATTCAGGGTAAGATGGTTTTTACGGATTCTGACTGCAGCATAAATGAAATTGATGGCAGCAAGGTGGAAAAGCTGGCTTCTGACCCTGATTTGGAGTGGCATGCAGTGAAGCAGCTGGAGTATGGGGAATATCAGAAGGATTTTCAGGACAATCGCCTGGAGCGTGGGGACAGCCGCTATATTACCCTGACCGCGATCGTAGAAAAGGGAAGACTGCCAAAGACGGAGCATGAAGTGGCAGCAGAGCGCTGGGCACTTTTAAATATGGGTATAGAACCCGTATGCGGGCAGGAAGTGGAGATATACAGCGAAAAAGAAAACCGTACAGAGACGTATAAAGTAGTGGGGATCCTGTCGGATGTGCCGAGCAATAAAAAATACGGGGTCAAAATGCTCTATGCACCTATAAAGTCCGGAGGAGAGGACAGCTTTTCTGTGTATGTCCGTTTCCGGGATGGAACGGATTACGATAAAAAAGTAAGCGAAGTCTGCAGGGATTTGGGCATAGAGAAAAGGCAGGTGAAGAAATGTCCGGGCAGGGAAGATATTCAGGGTTTATGGCTGACTGACATTAAGTTTATCAGTGTGCTGCTTCTGATAACTATGATCGTCTATTATGGGATATTTCAGATCACTATTATGTGGCGGAGAAATCCATATGGTATCCTGAGGGCTGTGGGTATGCAGGCAGGCCAGCTTAGGAGGCTTATTTTATCGGAAATGTATGAGATATTTCTTCTCAGCATTCCGGTAGGAGGGATCCTGGGTATTGGCATTGCATTGCTTATTTCCAAATTATCAGGAGACAGCAGTCAGGAAATTTACCTGAATAATGAAAAAATATCATTTGCACCTGTTATACCCATTTGGCAGATCGCGGTCTGCATCGCAGTCATTGCATTTCTGATCGGACTTGTGGGGTATTTTACAGGAAAAAAAATCGTACGTGAGCCGGTGCCGGATCTGATCGCAAACCATGGGAATAAAGAGAATCTGAGTGACCTGTTCATGCGTCATTTTCACCGGAAAAGAAGCGAGGACAGACACGGAAGGGCATATACGTTGTTCTCACTTGGCAACAAATATATTTTAAAGGAGAAAAAGACTTCTGTCTTTGTTGTGCTGACCATATGTGCCGGGGTTACTTTATTTACAGGTCTGGCCTATCAGACAAAAATTGCAGAACACTACCGGGAAGACACGGCAGAGATGTACTATTTAAACGGGCAGTACGAGATGGGGACACTGCGTATAAACAGTACGGCAGATGGGGTATCCAGGGAGTGCGCAGAAGAGATATCATCTCTGGAGGGGATCCGCAGTATCAAGACCCAGGCCGGAATCCCGGTTCGTGTGATAGATGATAAAAAAATCAAGAGAAATGATGCCTATTATAAGGAGAGGAATGAGGCGTTCCTGAAATATCAGGGGTATCCCCTTGCCGGAAATGACGGGAAGGATCAGATTTTTAAATCGCTTATCTATGGGTATAATAAAAATGCATTGTTGGAATTAAAGAAATATGTGATAGACGGGGATTTTGATGAAAACGGATTAAAAGATGACGAAATTATTCTCTCCATCCTGCACATGGATGACACAAAGAATAACCAGTATCCCGGTAACTATAAGGAAGGTACCCCGCTGATGCAGTACCGGGCAGGGGATGAGATTCAGGTCAAGTACCGCAAAGATTTTGACACCGCGCATTTGCCTTATGAACAGTTGACCGATACAGAGGCACAGTATTGTTACAAAACTTATAAAGTGGCGGCGGTTGTTTCCTTTGCCTACATGTATGACTGCAACATAACCGTGTACCCGCTTTTGATCACCAGCGATGACCAAGTACAGAAGCTTTGCCCGGACAGTCATTTCCAGCGCATATACATGGACGGAGAGGAGTACCTGACAGAGAAAGACCGGGATAAATTGGAGCGGAAGCTGATTCAGCTTGGCAATCAGTTTCAGGGTATATCCACCCGGAGTATGATATCTGATATCAAAAAAAATGAGGTGCTTTTCCGGAAACAGATGGTATATGTGGCAGGGATCGCAGTGATTTCTTTCATCCTTGTATTGATAAACATAATCAATAACCTGAGTTACCGGATGCAGATAAGAACACAGGAGATTTGTATGTTCCGTGCCATAGGCATGAGTGTAAAAATGATCCGCCGCATGATGATATTTGAGAATACCATGCTTGGGTTTTGTGGCGCGGTACTGGCATATTTTTGCTCCATTCCTGTACTCCGGTATCTGTATAGGCAGTCCGATATGAGGGCCTTTGGCCACAAATACCAGTTTGACTATCCGGCCTTTTTCATGATTTCCGCTGTGGCGGTTTTACTGTGTATCCTGCTGGCTGGCTGCCTGTCAAAAGACTGGAAAACGAAAAAAATCATGGAGCAGATGAATAAGGTAGTTTAATAAAATCAAGTTTCTGCAGAAGAATGCAGCCATGAATATTTATGATCGGGCATACGCTGTAAAGCGGATGCCCGATCATTATCTTTCTGTCTATTCTGCATTTGCCTGAAGGGAGGCAAGAATACTTTCTTTCAGCGCATTGAGTTTGTCCATAGAATCCCCTTTCAGAGCGGATTTGATGGTGACTGCAGGTTCCAGTATCCGCATCTGCTTCATTTCTTCCAGCAATGCTCTTATCTGTTTGGTACTGGTCGGTGCCCAGGTGCCGTTTTCTATGAGTCCAATGGTCCGGTTCTGGAGATTCAGGGCCTTCATATCATGGAGCAGATTCAAAGCGGCCGGATAGATTCCGCCGTTGTAAGTAGGTGACGCGATCACAAGATGGCTGCAGCGGAATGCCTCTGCGATCAAAGTGGAGATATGGGTGTTTGAGATATCATAAACAGCTAGGTTTCTCACTCCTGATTCTGCCAGTCCGGCGGCCAGTATGTTGGCAGCGTTTTCCGTATCTCCGTACATGGAAGCATAGAACAGTGCCACAGCCTGTTCTTCCGGCAGATAACTGCTCCAGTGGGCATATTTGTCCAGAAGGTACTCCAGGTTTTCTCTCCAGACAGGGCCGTGGAGAGGGCAGATCATACGGATATCCAGTCCGGACAGCTTTTTCAGCGCAGATGTGACCTGAACGCCGTATTTTCCCACAATATTGCTGTAATAGCGCCGTGCATCGGGCAGCCAGTCTTTGTCAAAATCCACCTCATCGCTGAACAAATGTCCGTTCAGTGCACCGAAGCTTCCGAAAGCATCTGCGGAGAAGAGGATTTTTTCGCTTTCCTCATAAGTTACCATGACTTCCGGCCAGTGTACCATAGGTGCGAAATAAAAACGCAGCGTATGCGCACCAAGGGAAATAGAATCATTTTCCTTTACGGTTATGGTCTTGCCCTCCAAATCTGTGTCATAAAACTGTTTGGCAAATGCCAGAGTTTTGGCATTTCCCACAACTTTCAGATCAGGGAACCGCAGCAGAAGTTCTTCGATATTGGCACAGTGATCCGGTTCCATGTGATTGATGATCAGATAGTCCAGAGAACGTCCGTCCAGGACATAGTAAATATTTTCCAGGAACTGATGGGTAATAGAGGCATCCACTGTGTCGATCAATGCCGTTTTTTCATCTGTGATCAGGTAGGAGTTGTAAGAAACACCCCGGGGTATGGGAAACAGGTTTTCAAAAAGTGCCAGTCTGCGGTCATTACCGCCTACCCAGCTTATTGTGTCATTCAATTTTCGCGTGCAGTGCATAAATGATTGCTCCTTTCGTAGAGAAACTTTCATAAAAATATGTATTTTATTATGTACGTTAGAATTTACTAACTTATAAAAGAATATAACATTTTTCTGCAAAAATCAATAGAACCGAAGGAACATCTTATGGTTTTCTTAAAAAACAAAATTGTGGTATAATAAAATAAAAGATACCGGACGAGCAGGACATGAAGCGTTTGGTCAAGTGTTATTTTTATTTATTGACGCAAATTTGCTCCTGCGGACGGTTAGAAGCCGTTTTCGGGAGTAGGTGGTATAAATCCTGTTCCCCGTTGTCGGCGGCGAAATGTCAAGGTAAAAATCCAGACGGTCAAGGGTTTTATTCACATAAGATGTTGCAATTAAGGTTTGGATATGGTATTATATATGATAATTATATAAGCTCATAATATGGTTGAGCGTCTCTACCAACTTCCGTAAATAGTTGATTATAATTTTGGGTATATCAACTATTTACGGAAGTTTTTTGTTTGTTTCTATATTTTATAAAGAAAGAGGGATTACAGTGGATTACAAATATCTGGATATGAGCGTATACAATAGAAAAGGGCATTTTGAGTATTTTAATAGCTTATCTTACCCATATGTTGGATTAACAGTAAATGTTGATATAACAGACTTGCTGAAAAAAATCAAAGCGAAAAATCTGCCGTTTTTTCTTACGGTTTGCTACTGTGTGTCGGAAGCTGCCAATGGTGTTCCTGAATTTAAGCAGAGAATACGGGATAATAAGATCATAGAATTTGATAGCTGTGAAACATCCCATACGGTAGCTTTGGAGGATGGAACCTATTGCTACTGTACCCTTAAAAGTAACATGCCGTTTTTAGACTTTATACCTTATGCGGTACAGAAGCAGGAAGCCGCACGACGAAATAGAACAATAGACGAAGATGATACCAATAAATTCAATAAAATTTTTATCTCCACATTGCCTTGGGTCTCTTACACATCTCTTGTTCAGCCTGTGCCGATTCCGGCAGACAGCAATCCAAGGATCACGTGGGGAAAATATTTTGCTCAGGGAGATAAAATATTGATACCTGTATCTGTGCTGTGCCATCATGGATTAGTTGACGGAATACACATTGCTGGTTTTTATCAATTATTGGATAAGTATATTTTCTCTATTAGTCAGTCAGGGCTAGCTTAGATCGGCAGGTTCTATAAAGGATAGTGCGCCCTGCCCGGCGGAATCACAGTGTATTTTATTTTGCTGGCAGTTACCCTGTTTTGTTTTAGAAGGCCGGTGACCGCAGAACTGTTATGATCGTGGGGTGGGCTATGCTGGCCTGGCAGAAATCAATGCCCTGTATTCCTGCCAATGTTTTCCCTGGCGCGTTGCTGTTGTATTTATAATTGTGATCGGTATAGCGGGTATCAGTCTGGTATGTTATGTGCCCTATTATCATCTGGACAGCGGTGCGCGCTATTATGACGGCATGGTGCCCTTATGGATGGCTGCACTGGTGATGTTGGGGATCACGGTTGTCATGGTGACCCGCAGATAATGAAAAAATTTCCTGATAAATCCACTTGCTTTGCCAAAAGAAGTGTGTTATATTTACAATTAGTTAGCAATAACTAACTGTAAAATGATCGTATGGTGCATATATTTTCCGTCTTACTTCATAGGTTGGCCGCACCCCGGAGGATGTGGAAGAAATGCCGGGAATGATTTGACACCATGCAGACAATAATAAGACTAGTGCGATGGAGCACTAGAAAACAGTACATCACTAGGAGGTAATATATGTCATTAATAAATAAAGAAATCGGAGACTTTACTGTCCAGGCTTATGTGGACGGAGATTTTAAAACAGTAACAAAGGCAGACGTGATCGGAAAATGGAGTGTATTCTTTTTCTATCCTGCTGACTTCACCTTTGTGTGCCCCACAGAGCTGGAAGACCTGGCAAATAAATATGAAGAATTCAAAGGGATTGGATGTGAGATTTACAGTGTCTCCTGCGATTCCCATTTTGTGCATAAGGCATGGCATGACGCATCCAAAACCATTCAAAAAATCAAGTATCCTATGCTGGCAGACCCTACCGGTGCCCTGACAAGAGACTTTGAGGTGATGATCGAGAAGGATGGTATGGCAGAGCGGGGAAGCTTCATTGTGAATCCGGAAGGAAAGATCGTGGCATATGAAGTGATCGCCGGTAATGTTGGAAGGAATGCGGATGAACTGTTCCGCCGCGTTCAGGCATCTCAGTTCGTAGCTGAACACGGAGACCAGGTTTGCCCTGCAAAATGGCAGCCAGGAGCAGAAACTTTGAAACCGAGCCTCGACTTAGTTGGATTGATCTGAGCATACTCAGAAAACAGAACCCTCCCATCTCGTCCTGAGTTGCGGAGGGTTTTTAATAAGAAAGGAGATGCCATGCAGACAGAAAATGATCTATATGACCTGGCAATCGTCGGAGGCGGTCCTGCAGGTCTCTCTGCCGCTCTTTATATGGCCCGTGCCAAATACAGAGTCATTGTTCTGGAAAAAGCGGAGATTGGCGGACAGATCACCATAACCTCTGAGATCGTGAATTATCCGGGAGTGGAAAAAATAAGCGGAAAAGAGCTGACAGGGAACATGCGCCGTCAGGCAGAGAATTTTGGCGCAATATTCGCGGCTGCCCAGGTGCTTGACATGGAGCTTGCAAAGGATATCAAGATCCTGCACACCACCAAAGGGGAATATAAGGCTCTGGGCGTGATCCTGGCAACCGGCGCGAATCCCCGGAAGCTGGGATTTAAAGGGGAGCGGGAGTTTCAGGGCAGAGGTGTTGCCTACTGTGCCACCTGTGACGGTGAATTTTTCTCCGGCCTGGATGTTTTTGTCATCGGAGGCGGATTTGCTGCTGTGGAGGAAGGGATTTTCCTTACAAAATATGCGAAAAAGGTGACTATAGTTGTGCGGAAGAAAGAATTTTCCTGTGCCAGGACGGTTTCTGACCAGCTGAAAAATTTCAGGAATATAGAGGTCCTTTTTGAGACAGAGCTTTTGGAAGTGGGGGGCCGGGATATGGTCACTTATGCCAGATTCAGAAATAACCGAACACAAAAAGAGTGGGTCCACGAGGCAGGGGATGATCCCGGATTCGGTGTTTTTGTATTTGCAGGATATGTACCGAATACGGACTGGATCGGTGCGGAGGTGGAAAAGGATGCCCATGGATATCTGCTTACGGACCACAGCCAGAAGACAAATCTGGACGGTGTCTATGCAGCGGGGGATGTGTGTGTGAAAAATCTGCGCCAGGTTGTGACTGCAGTATCGGATGGGGCCGCTGCTGCTACTTCCCTGGAAAAAGAAGTATCCGAACTGCACAAGAAATTAGGGATTCCCGAGCTGGTTACAGAGACAAGCACGCCGCAGCCCCAAAAAACAGAGTCTGCTGCGGCCCATGAGGGGGGCGGGGAGGGATTTCTCAATGATGCCATAAGAGGACAGCTCCAAGGGGTGTTTGGAAAGTTCAGGCAGCCTGTGGTGTTGAAAGCCTGGCTCAATGAGGAACCCTTGTCAGGGGAGATCCTTGGCTTTCTGCGGGAACTGGAAGGCGTCAGTGATAAGCTGACCTGGAAAGAGGCAGGGAATGAGGAACCGGCAAAAGGCCGCATTCTGCCCTCCATAGAGGTGTGTTACCCGGACGGCAGAAGCAGCGGGATCTGGTTCCACGGAGTGCCGGGAGGCCATGAATTTAATTCCTTTATTATTGCCCTTTACAATGTGGCAGGACCGGGGCAGGAGATTGGACAGGAAATCAGAGAAAAACTGGAAAAGCTGGACAGCCCGGTCAATATAAAGGTCCTGGTATCCCTGTCCTGTACCATGTGCCCGGAGACGGTCATGTCCGCGCAGAAGGCTGCCGCTGTTTCCGGATATGTAGAGGCGGAAATGTTTGACCTGGCGCACTTTCCAAAACTGAAGGAAAAGTATAAAGTGATGAGTGTACCCTGTATGATCCTCAACGATGAAAAAGTGTACTTTGGAAAAAAAGGAATTGGTGACATTGCTGATATTTTGAATAAGAAGTAATTTATCAAAATTATGATTCAGAGCAGAAAAAGGCTGAGGCTGTTTTCTGCTCTTTTCTTTACATAAATAGGCATAATATTACAGAAAACCACCTGGTAAAGACAAATAAATTAAGTTATAATGTATTTATTAAGGTGCACAGGAGGTTGCCATGCCTAATTTAATTAAACAAACGGAATTTTCAGCCAGTGTATTTTTGGATCTGCTTTCCGAGACTACAGATGATTATCTATATATGTGGGATATCCAGAACGGAACTTTTTACATATCGGAAAATGCATATGAAGATTTTAATGTAGACCGGGGCATAGAGGAGGATGTGGTTGCTGTCTGGGGAAGCGTGATGGTAGCGGAAGATCTGCGGCTATGGCTTGAGGACCTGCAGCTTATCCAGGATGGTGTCAAGGACTATCATGATATGGAATACCGGGTCTATGGAAAAACAGGACAGATCATATGGGTATCGTGCAGGGGAAAAGTGAAGACCGATGAACAGCACCGGCCCCTTTTTATGCTTGGCAGGATTTCCAACATTGGTAAGCAGAACAAATTCGACAATGTTACAGGTCTGATGAACAGAAACCAGTTTGAACACGATATCTGTCAGGTCCTAAAATGTGGGAAACGTATGCAGGGAGTCATGGTAGTGCTGGATATAGACAATTTTAAAAATATTAATGAAAAATATAGTTATGCTTTTGGTGACAGGGCACTCAACATGATTTCCACACGCATATCAGAACTGCTTCCCCCGGGATGCCAGATGTATCGTTTGGATGGAGATGAGTTTGCCTTCTGGATGGAGGGGGGTACCAGGGAGAACATCCAGGAGATTTATGATAATATTCAGTTGTTTGTTGCAAATCAATTTACTGTGGATGACCAGACGCTGCTCATATCTGTTTCTGCCGGGGCCTGTGTGATACCTGGGGATGGACGGACATATCAGAAATTATTCAGGCACGCGGAAAATGCAGTGGAGATCGCGAAGATGAACGGAAAGAACCAGCTTGTGTTCTTTTCCAGGGAGATGTACAACAGAAAGCGGAAGATCATGGAACTGCAGGAGAGTCTGCACACCTGTGTAAACAACGGATGCAGTGAATTTGAGCTGTTTTATCAGCCCCAGATTGATGCGGAAAATAAGCGAGTAGTGGGGGCGGAAGCCCTGCTGCGCTGGCATTCCCCTGACCACGGCGAGGTCTCGCCTATTGCATTCATTCCTCTTCTGGAAGAAAATCATCTGATCATCCAGGTGGGAAAATGGGTATTGGAGGAGGGCGCAAAGCAGTGCCGGGAGTGGCAGAAATATAATCCTGATTTTACCATGAGCATCAATGTGTCTTACATCCAGTTGAAAGAAAATGCCTTGCTGGAATATCTGAAAAATGAACATGTGCCCAAGGTATCCGCAAAAAATCTGATCCTGGAGCTGACAGAGAGCTGCTGGGTGCCCAATCTGCATTTCCTGAACCAGGAATTTAAGGATATGCATGAGATGGGATACGGAATCGCCATTGATGATTTTGGGACAGGTTATTCTTCTCTGAGCCACCTCAAGGAACTGCCGGCCAATGTCATTAAGATAGACCGCAGCTTTATCAAGGGCCTCTGCAAAGACAGTTATGAGTATATTTTTCTGGAGTACATTGTCAAGCTGGCACATATCATTCATTTAAAGGTCTGTGTGGAGGGTGTGGAGACAAAAGAAGAGTTTGCGACAGTTATGCAGGCTTCACCGGATTATATACAGGGATTTTTATTCGGAAGGCCTGTGAGTGCCGGCGAATTTGAGAGACTTTATTTTTTGGAGGAGGGCGGCTCTGTTTTATCACTGCCTCATAAGACAGCAGAACAGGGGTTACAGATTGATTGCACTTTTTGCACTCCTATGATAGAATGAAACATATATGAACAGAGTTTGCGGGGTTCGGGTGACTGTCATACATATACAGAACATAGAGGGGCAAAGGAGTGCGGGCTGGATGAAGAGAAAAGAGTGTGTACTGCTTTCGCTGGTGGTATTGAGCAGCATTTATACACTTGGCGGATGCGGTGAAAGGAATACCGTGACAAATTATCAGGAGATACCGGAGAATGTTACATCCATAACTTTTTTTGGAAATAAATATGAACCTGAAAATGTAACGGTTATTGAGGAGATCATATCCGGATTCATGGATGAGAATCCGGATATTCGTGTGTCGTATGAAAGCCTGAAGGGGAATGAATATTTTGAGGCTCTGAATAAGAGAATGGATGCCCAAAAAGGTGATGATGTTTTCATGGTGAATCACGATGTGGTGCTGGAGCTGGAGCGCCAGGGAAAGCTTGCGGAGTTGTCAGGGCTGGATTCCATATCAAATTACACGGAAGCCATGAGGGGGCAGATGGAGGACGACGGAGGTATTTACTGGGTTCCCACTACAGTGTCTGTATTTGGTCTGTACTGTAACCTGTCCCTCCTGAAAGAACATAAACAGGAGGTTCCGGGGAATCTTGAGGAGTGGGAACAGGTCTGCAGTTATTTTGTAAAAGAGGGAATCACACCTGTGATCGCCAACAATGATATCTCTTTAAAAACACTGGCTATTGGAAAGGGATTCTATTCCGTATATCAGGACAACAGCCAGGCGGAGGTGTTTGAACAGCTCAATCAGGGCAAGGTAAAGCTCAGTGAATATCTGGCCCCCGGTTTTTCTCTGGCGGAGAACATGATCACCAAAGGATATATCAATGCAGCAGCAGCTTTGGAAACGAATAAGACTTCCGATGATCTGGTGGAGTTTGTCAAGGGGAAAACCCCGTTTATGCTGACCGGAGCCTGGGCTGCCGGACGGGTGAAGAGTATGAACCCGGAATTTGAGTTTGAGGTGGCGCCCTATCCTGTATTGGAGGATGGTTCCCTTCTGGTCATCAATGCGGATACCAGGCTGGGTGTGAATGCGGACAGTGAACACCTGAATGCTGCACTTCAGTTCGTTGAATATTTTACCGGGCCGGAAAATATACAGAAGCTTGCGGACCAGCAGTGCTCCTTCAGCCCCTTAAAGGGTGGAAGCCCTTCCTCTGTCCAGGAGATCCAGCCTCTGGTCTCCTGTTATCAGTCAGGAAAAACGGTGATAGGAACTGACGGGCTTTTGTCCATTCCCATATGGGAATGGACAAAAGCGGTTTCTGTCAAACTGCTTTCCGGGGAGACTCTGGATGAGACCATGGAATGGATGGATGAACAAAATACCGCAGAAAGGGGATCACAGTGATTCAAAACAAAGAAGCTTCAGGCATAAAGAAAAAGACGGCACTGGCTGCAGTGCTGGTGGGTATTGTTCTTTTCCTTCTTACTTTTCTTTTTGTGCAGGGGGTTAAAAAACAGCTCTGGGAACAGTCGATCAATACCATCATGGAGAGCACCCGGCAGGGATGCAACACACTGAAGGTTCAGCTCGGGAAAAATTATGAGTCTATGGATACCATAGCCGGTTATATGGAGCAATATACAAGGGAACAGGAACAAGAGCTGGCTGATGTGATGGAAGATTACAGTAATTTAGAAAGCGGTATGCAGCTCTATCTCTCAGACGGCACTTGTATTCCTGAACAGTCCGAAAAGGATGAAGCGGTGGAGAAGGCCCTGCAGGATAAGAAGCAGGATTCCGGAATTCTGGACACCCATATCAGCAGTGTTACAGGCGTCAATGTTTTTGAATTGTTTGTCCGGGTAAAACTGCAGGATACCACTGGATACCTTATAAAACAGTATGAGGTGGAGAGTATTGTGAACAGTTTCAGCCTGTCCTTTTACAATGATGCCGGATTTTCTTATGTTGTCAATACCCAGGGGGATGTGCTGATACGTTCGCCTCATCCGAACAGTAATAAAACGGTCCAGAATTTGTTCGATATGCTGCCGGCTGCCAAAAATGAGGAGGCTGGTATTACAGAATTCCGGCAGTCTCTGGAAGACCTCCGTACCGGATGGGCTGTTTTTTACTATCAGGAGGAGGATACGGTTTTTTGCTATACGCCCCTGAAGCTGGATACGGACTGGTATCTCATATCCATTATACCAAAGCAGGTGGTGGATGCACAGACCAATGTTATCCTGCTGCGCTCTCTGGCGCTTATTGCCAGTATACTGGTGGGGATTTTCCTGCTTTTTGCATTCTACCTGCACTATGTGAATAAAACGAATAAAAGACTGAGAAGCCAGGCGAATTATATCGGACATTTATATAATGCCATTCCGGAGGGCGTTGCTCTCATAACCGTGGAGCAGCCCTATCATCTGCTTCAGCTGAACAGAGAGGGACTGCGCCTTTTGTCTTATCCGGACAGCGCCTCCAATGATGCGCCCAAAGGGGTCAGCCTTCAGGAAATCATCCATCCGGATGAATATCAACAGGTAACAAGACTTTCTAAAGTAAAAGCGGACAGGGATAATAAACATATATTTGAAAACAGGGTCATAAAAAAAGACGGCACTTATTTCTGGGCTGCCGGGATTGTTGAGAAAACTCTGGACGAAAATGAAAATCCGGTTTTGATCGCAACCTTCCATGATGTGACGGAGGAAAAGTTAAGAGCAGAGGAAGAAGAGAGACAAAAGCTTCAGGAGCGTCTGACTTTGGTAGGGGCGATCTCCAATGCCTATCCGGTTATCATCAGTGTGAACCTTACAAGAGATTCGCTTGGATTTATCTATATCGACCCGGCACTGAAGCTGAACATAGGAAAACAGGAAACATACAGTGAACTTTTTGAAGACATGCTGCATACCATACATGAGGACAGCCTCAGTGATTATATCAGCCGGTTTTGCCCTTGAAAATCTAAGAGAGGTGCTGGGGACAAAAAAAGAGGTATTTATGGAAGCCAGGCAAATGCTCACAGACGATGTCTACCACTGGACCTCCACACAGATCATCCATGTGGATAACCCGTATTCTGAGGACAGGCTGGCAATCCTGATATCACGCCGTATAGATGAGCAGCGCTGTGAGGAGGAACAGCAGCGTCAGGCGCTTCAGAGTGCCCTTGACAATGCCATGGCGGCCAGCAGGGCAAAGAGTCAGTTCTTGTCTAATATGAGCCATGATATCCGGACCCCCATGAATGCCATTGTGGGAATGGCAGCTATCGCGGCAGCCCATCTCAACGACAGGGACCGTGTAGCAGAGTGCTTGAAAAAAATCGGGCTTTCCAGCAAACATCTGCTCAGTCTGATCAATGATATACTGGATATGTCAAAGATTGAGAGCGGAAAACTCTCCCTAAGATATGAACCTTTTAATTTCGCGGAGCTTATATCTGAACTTACGGAGCTTTTAAGACCTCAGGCAGACGCAAACAGGCTGAACCTGGAAGTGGAGCTTATCAAACTGCGGAATGAAAAGGTTATCGGAGATTCCCTGCGTGTCCGGCAGGTATGCATCAACATTCTGAGCAATGCCATTAAATATACGCCTGCAGGGGGAAACATCCATGTGACTGTGACGCAGAAAGCAGGGAACCGCAAGGGCTATCTGAATTATGTATTTTGCTGTGAAGATACCGGAATCGGCATGAGCGGAGAATTTATAGAACGGATTTTTCAGCCGTTTGAGCGCGCCCAGGATTCCACAAACAGTAAAGTGACCGGTACCGGGCTTGGGATGGCTATCACAAAAAATGTAGTTGATCTGATGAACGGTGATATCCAGGTGGAGAGTACACCGGGGGCAGGCTCTGTATTTACGGTGACGCTTTCTTTGAAGCTGCAGGAGAACGAGGAGGAGGAAGTGCCCCAGGAGTGGATCGGCGTTCGCTGTCTCATGGTGGATGACGATAGGCTCATCTGTGAAAATGCGGCCGAACTGTTGGAAGAGATGGGACTCAGAGCTGAATCTGTCACAGACGGCAGCACCGCTGTCCATAAAGTCCTGCAGGCAGAGAAGACGGCAGACCCCTATGGTCTGGTGATCGTGGACTGGAAGATGCCGGATATGGACGGAGTGGAGGTGACCCGCCGTATCCGAAGAGTTATAGGAGCCGGGATTCCCGTGATCGTACTGACTGCTTACGACTGGTCAGAGATAGAGCGGGAGGCTGTGGAAGCCGGGGTTACAGCATTTCTGGCAAAGCCGTTTTATCATGCAAAGCTGTGCGGCCTGCTGGAGGAGCTCAGCGGCGAAAAGCCATCAAAGGAAATGATACGGCCTTCTGTCAGGAAAGATTATTCAGACAAGAGGATCCTGCTTGTGGAGGATAACGAGATCAACAGAGAGATTGCCCGGGAACTGATCGGGGAAACGGGAGCAAGGATAGAGGAAGCGTGTGACGGGGAGGAAGCCGTGAAGATGGTATCTGATTCCGGGGAAGGGTATTATGATATGATACTCATGGACATCCAGATGCCGCGGATGGACGGATATGAGGCTGCCAAAATAATCCGCGGGATGGACCGGAAGGATGTGAAAAAAATGTCTATTATAGCCATGACTGCCAACGCATTTGCTGAAGATGCACATGCAGCCATACGGGCAGGCATGAATGCCCATTTTCCAAAACCCATAGACATGGATGCTCTGGATAAACTTCTGTATCAATATCTGGCAGTGGAATAAGGAATATAAGCACCCAAGGAAAAAAGGAGAGCCTGCTGTCCGTGATACGGAAGGGGCTTCTCCTTTTTTGTGTGTTTTAGAAAATCAAGGTCTCTCTCATCACCTATGGGATATTCCAGATACCAGCTTTTATCTTTCAGGTATTGGGCCTGAGGATGTGCCTTGTGGTATCCGGCAGGTACACTTTTCAGGGAAGTGCCGCCGACAGTAAAATATTTTAGTTTATGATCAGTTACATGATAGAGGATGGGGCAGGAAGAAGTAATGATGGAATACCAGGGAGAAAAAATCCGCCGGGTGGTGACGTATGCGCCTGCGCACATAAAATGCACCGTTTACAATAATTTCGTTAAGTGTTAAGATAAAATGAAGAGGAAAAGAGACAAGCAGCAGGAAGAATGCTGTAATGAGAGGAATGAATCAATGGGAAAGAAAAGAGATGCCGGGCTGGCTGTAGAAGAATTCTGTAATATCTGGTTCGCACTGCGGGAGCCTGAGAAGGCAGCGGAATTTTTGGACAGTGATATTCGCTTTATGGACGCCGGAAAAAGGGAATATGCCCATGGAAGACAAGAGGTGCTGGATCATATCCGCAGAGATATAGAAAATATAAATGATGTTTTTTATCCGCAAGTCTCTGTTATATACGAACAGCCTCTGGGTCATGGGATTTGCAGCCTTTCCTGCAGGCTGGTTTTAAGAAATGAGACATATACCTGGCAGATGGAGGGACATTTCACACTGGCCCTGGATCAGGAAAAATGGCTGATAAAGAATATCTGTCTCTCGGATACAGGGGGAGTCCATGAAGATCTGCTGCATATCTATAATAATATACCCGGTGCTGTATTCCGCTGCAGATTTGACGAGTTCTTTTCCGTCATTGAAGCCAATGACGGTCTTTTTGAATTCCTTGGCTATACCAGACAGGAGTTTGCCGGCATGGGCAGCCGCATGTCTTCTGTTATTTATCCCGAAGATCTGGCGGTCATGAAAGACAAGCTGAAGGCCCAGTTAAAGTATGGCAATACCATACATAATGAAAATCGTCTGATCTGCAAAGACGGTACTGTCAAATGGATCTCCATAAAGGCACAGCTCTTTACCGAAAAAACAGGGGAACAGTATTTTTACTGTATCTTTGTGGATATTACAGAGGAAAAACAGATTCAGGAGAGGTCCAGGGAATTGTTTGAAAAAGAGATGGCTTATTTTGCGGAGTTGTCCTCCTCAGAGAAAAATTTCCGAGGCCGGATCAATGTGACGAAGAACTGTGTGGAGAGCTATGTATCTGCCTTCGATGATGCCATTACCCATGTGGGCGCCACATATGAGGAATCCGTGCAGAATATGGCACAGTCTGCTGTGGATTGGCAGTACGGAGAGAAGATCAGCAGCGCCCTTGACCGGGAGAAAGTGCTGGCGGACTATCATGGGGGAAAAGTAGATTACAGGTTTGAATTTTTAAGAAGGAGAAAGGATGGGAGCGTATTCTGGAGTAATACCAACTTCCGTTCCCACTTAAATCCCCAGAGCGGTGATATCATTACCTTTTTTTATACCTTTGATGTGACGGAACAGAAAATGCAGGAACAGCTCTTGAAAAAGATCACGGATCTTGGTTTTGAGCTGATCGCGGATATTGATATCCGCCGTGATACCTATCATCTCATTTCTTTTGATGAACGGGCATACGGAATTCTTCCGAGGAGCGGGCGTTTCCAAAGTGAGATCAAAAAAGTGGCAGCAGGGACCATGGAGGAACCAATCTGTACCTCCTATCAGAAGCACTTGGAATACAGCTATATGGAAGAACAACTGGAGGAATGTGAATCCTATTCCTTTATTGTGGAGATGAAGGATGAGACCGGGAATCTGCGGGTTAAGCGCTGTGAGGTTTTCTACATAGACAAGGAACTGGGACGGGCATGTCTTGCGAGAACGGATGTGACTGACGTGGTGCGCCAGGAACAGCGTCAGAAGGAGGAGATGGCAGCAGCCCTGGTTGCCGCGGAACAGGCCAACGCGGCAAAATCAGACTTTTTGTCACGCATGAGCCACGAAATCCGTACACCTATGAATGCCATCATAGGTATGAGCACCATAGCGGCCCAGTCGATCGGGGATGATGAGCAGGTGGCAGACTGTATTGCCAAGATAGGCATTTCCTCCCGTTTCCTGCTGTCATTGATCAACGATATTCTGGATATGAGCCGGATCGAGAGCGGCAAGATGCTGCTGAAGAATGAGAAGATCCCCACAGAGGAATTCCTCAATGGGGTCAACTCCATCTGCCATGCGCAGGCAACCGCAAAAGGTGTGGACTATGAGTGTATTGTGGACCCCGTGCTGGATGATTATTACATGGGAGACGCCATGAAACTGCAGCAGGTGCTTATCAATATCCTGTCAAATGCCATAAAATTTACCGGTGAGGGCGGTAAAGTGACCTTCTCGGCTGCCCAGATGCGCAGAACAAAGAATGATGCTGTCCTGCGGTTTGTCATCAACGATACAGGCGTGGGGATGAACGAGGAGTTTCTCCCCCATATATTTGAACCCTTTTCCCAGGAAAGTACAGGGACTACCGCTCTTTACGGGGGAACAGGCCTTGGCCTTGCCATTTCTAAAAATATTGTGGATATGATGGACGGACGTATTATTGTCCGTTCCATCAAGGAGATCGGTTCAGAATTCACTGTGGATGTAAAGCTGGGCATTACAGAGGAGGAGAAACTGCATCATAAGCAGAAGAAACAAACCTATAATTTTGCAAATCTTAAAACACTGGTGGTGGATGATGATGTGGCAGTGTGCGAGAGTGCCATGGTCACCCTGAAAGAGATGGGAATATCTGCGGAGTGGGCCGACAGTGGGTTTAAGGCAGTGAACCGGGTCCGGGATTTGTGGAATAACGGGAAATATTTTGATATGATACTGATCGACTGGAAAATGCCGGAGATGGATGGAATCGAGACGGCCCGGCGTATCCGCGGCATTGTGGGGCCTGAGGTGACGATCATCATAATGACGGCATATGACTGGAGTTCTATTGAGCATGAGGCGAAATTGGCAGGTGTTAATCTGCTGATCAGCAAACCTATGTTCAAATCCTCTCTTATATCTGCATTTTCCAAAGCGCTGGGCAAAAAGGATGAAGAGAAGGCAGAAAAAAAAGAGGCAGAGATGGACTATGATTTTACAGGAAAACGTGTGCTTTTGGCTGAGGACCATCCCCTGAATACAGAGATAGCGGTCATGCTCCTGGAAGGAAAAGGGTTTATTGTGGAGACAGCGGAAAACGGTCTGCGTGCACTGGAGATGTTCAGCAAATCAGAGGAGAAATATTATGATGCAATTTTGATGGATATCCGGATGCCTCTCATGGATGGCCTGGCAACAGCCACCAATATCCGTCATCTGAGCAATACCGATGCCAAAACCATTCCGATCATTGCCATGACAGCCAACGCCTTTGACGACGATATTGAGAAGAGCAAAGCAGCGGGAATGAATGCGCATCTGGCAAAGCCCATAGACCCGGCAAGACTATTCCAGACATTATATGATTTCATCTTCAGAAAAGAAGACTAAAATACCAACGAATCCATTGAGGTGAAGAATTATGCTGCTTGAAAGCGGAATTTACAGACTTGTTTATGAATATTATGAGACCAGAATCCTTTTTGGGTACAATAGATACGGGGATCATCTGCCGTCCATCAGCCGAATCTGTGATATGTTCCAGATGGCTCCCGCTACGGTGAGAAACGCGCTTTCTGTCCTTGAAAAAAAGGGACTTATCCAGGTGGATGCGAGAAAAACCGCAAAAGTTATTTATAAAAGCAGCCCGGCAGGCTTCCGAAAAAATGCGATGAAATACTTTGCTCCCAGAGAAGCAGGAATCCAGGAACTGTGCGAATCGGGAAGGCTTCTCCTGGAACCTCTCTGGGAGGAAGGGGTCCGCAGGTGGGATGAAAAAAACTGGCAGTGGTTTATGAACAAACTCATGGCTCCATCGGCCAATGCCGTATCCCTTCCGGTGGAATTCTACTATCTGGCTCTTCTAAGTCTGGATAATGGTCTGGCGCTGAATTTTTATTGGGAGGTCATCGGCTATATCCGGCTCCCGTATCTGGTAAATAAGGATGAAAAAGAAATCATGCCCTACACCAGTACAGGCAGCCGCCGGGAAAACGTAGTTATATGGTTGCATGAGCAGTTTGCAGATTTTTACTGCGAAGCAGTACAGGAGATCAAGACATTTCTCCGCAAAAATGAGAAGACGGTATTTCCAAAAGGCGCGGAACAGTTACCTTTTCACTGGAATGTTTACAGACAGAGGCCTCAGCTCTGCTATACCATGGTGTCCCTAATAATCAGGGAAATCAACCTGGGCGTCTATACAGCAGGCAGCTATCTGCCGTCACTGCCCAAGATGGCAGAGATATATGAGGTATCTGTCAGCACGGTGCGCCGTACCCTCAGTATTCTGAACAGTCTGGGTCTGACAAAGTCTTATCATGGAAAAGGGACACAGATTTGTACAACTGTGCGCCCCATGGATTTCTCCAGAACAGAGATAAGGGAAGGGATGCGTCTGTATCTGGAAAGTCTGGAGGTCCTGGCTCTGACCATACGCCGGATTTCTTTTTATACGCTGGAGCATATTTGTGAGGATGAGAGAAGACGGCTGGAGGAGGAATTTGTAAAGATGCTGAGGGAAGGAAAAAGCTATCGTTCTTTTGAAATCTGTCTCTTTTTTATAGAGGAAAAGTGCCCGCTTTCCATTGTGCGGGAATGCTATGGAAAAATAAGAGAGATGCTGGCTTGGGGATACCCGTTTACGCTGCACCGGCTCAAGGCACGTTCTCTTCATGATGAATATAAAGAACGAATCCAAAAGGCTGCAGAGGATTTGCACCAAAAGAATTATATGGCGTTTGCAGAAAAGTGGGAATCCCTGTTAAAGCATGAGGAGAAAATGATGAAATCCAGACTGTCAAATGATATGGCGGCAGCAGAAAAAGAGTAAGGGGCAGGTGAGGGCGTTCACCTGCTCCTTACTCTTTATAGGGAATGAGAATTTGAAGAATTATCCTTCCGGCGGGCAGATCAGGGTTTTCAGCAGCGTGCGGATATTTTGAAAGGAATCTTTCTTTACCTTTACGGAAATGGTAGATTCTTTGATCAACCTGCTTTTGGAAAGAAGCTCTTTTACTGCTGTTTCCGCTATTTGATCCAGGTCAGTTTCCTTTCCGGCAGAGATGAAGGCTGCGGTGTCATGCAGTTCCACGGGATTGTCAGCCACAGCTCCAACGAGGAGCCGTGCATCTCTGGTCTCGGGACAATAAGCGCCTGCAAAATTGACGGTGGGGAAATCAACAGAGCCACGGATACTTATTTTTTCAAAGGCACTTTGGTATCCCTTTAGCGGGAAGGGAAGCAGAAACCCTTCAAGAAGGATATCTGATCTTTCCGTGGTTCCGTTCTGTGCGGTATGGTTTTGAATGAAAGTTTCTACGGGCAGCTTGTGTTTTTCTCCCTTTTTGTAGAACAGAGCCTGCGCGTGATAAAGCATCAGGGCGGGGGCCAGATCTGAATAATACAGAGCGCGGCACACAGGAGAGTTGGGAATCTGGTGGCAGAGGTTTCCGCCTGTTTTAAAACATTTCGGTATACTGCTCCTCCAGTAAGAAGACTGGTTGAAATAAATGCAGCGCCTGTCCTGGAGGATATTTCCGCCGATAGTCCCCATATTTCTTATTTGCGGGGAAGCCGTAACACGCAGAGCCATCTCAAGAGCAGGATATGAGGTACAGAGGGCAGAATTGCAGGAAAGTCCGCTTAAAGTAACGGCAGCCCCCAAAAACCAGCCTTCTGTTGTCCTCTTGACTGCGCGGAGGCTTGGAATGTGGGTGATATCCAGATAATTTCCAGAGGGCTTTAAATCGTTTTTTATTAAAGGCATAAGATCTGTCCCGCCGGCAAGGATGACGGGGGATTCGGAAGACAGGCAGGAAAGCGCGTCTTCCAGATTCTGCGGTTTATAATACATGGTCATCTCTCCTATTTTTTGTTTGGTTTTATGAAAAAGGACTCAGACAGCGGTATCCGGTTGATCTCTCTGCCCGATGCCTGTGATACGGCGTCTGCGATGGCAGGCGCTACGGGTACGGTAGTCAATTCCCCTACACTTTTTGCGCCCAGGGGACCGGTAGGCTCAAAACTTTCAATGTATTCTCCATGGATATCCGGCATATCCGAAATCAACGGTACACGGTATGTCAGAAGATCCGAGGAGATCACCTTGCCAGCGCGGCGGTTGTGCTCCAAAGTCTCTGTCAGAGCGTAGCCCACCCCTTGTCCGATCCCCCCCTCAATCTGCCCTATGACAGTGAGGGGATTGATGGGGGTGCCCACGTCCACAACCTCGATCACGTGCCGCAGGATGATGCTGTTGGTTTTCTTTTCGTATTCTGCCTTCACCATGCAGACGGCAAAGGGGTTGGGGCTTTCCTGGGCTTTATAGCTGGAATTTCCCATAATGACTGCTCCTTTCATACCGAAAAACACCTGCCCCGCAGCCTCCTGAAAAGAAAGATGTTGATTTTTTGACAGGATATGGAATTTTTTGTCTTCCCCGAATGTTATATCCATGCTGCCGTAACAGTCTGACAGGGCATGGACAAGCTTTTGTATTATATCCTGACAGGCAAGCACAACCGCGTTTCCGCTTACATAAGTCTGGGAACTGCCAAAGGTTCCGGTATCGTAAGGGGAGATTCCGGTATCGGCCGCAGTGATCTTAACAAGAGAGAAGGGAATTCCCAGGCATTCCGCCGCTATTTGGGAAAGCATGGTTTCACTGCCCTGTCCAATATCCGCGGAACCGGTCATAAGGTGGATGCTGCCGTCATCGTTTGCCAGTATGACGGCAGAACTCATTCCTTCTTTGGAGGAGGGACCTGATCCATGACAGGCAAAAGAGACACCCCACGCCTGCCGGATCTCCTCATTATGGGCCAGCCCTTCCTTTTCGTCGATCTCCCGCCGGATCTCCTGACAACGGCGGGCACACTTTTCAATGCCGCAGCTCGTAACCGCTGCTGAGGCGGCAGGGAACTTTTCTCCTGCCTGTACATGATTGCGCAGACGGAATTCCACGGGGTCAAGGTGGAGCTTTCTGGCGATCCGGCTCATCATAAGTTCCCGTCCGAAGGTGAGCTGTGCATTGCCGTATCCCCGGAAGGCGCCTGCGGTGGGACCGTTGGTCGCTATGCTGTATCCGTTAAAAAGATAATTGGGTACCTTGTACTGGAACTTTCTGCTGGCAGCAGCCACGATCGTGGGGGTGTGGGTAGTATAAGGACCTGCATTCAGATAGTATTCTGTCCGAAAGGCAGTTAAAATGCCCTCTTTTGTCACACCGAATTTTAAATGTGTCTGCATTTCATGGCGTACTACGGAAGCATACATCTCTTCTTCCCGAGTGTTGATAAGCTTAACGGGTCTTCTTATTTTTTTTGACAAAAGGGCAGCGGCAGGCTGGTTATGGAGCTGCTGCCTGGCACCGAAACCTCCGCCCATGACAGGCTTCACAACACGGATATCATTTTCGTTCATCCCAAACAGTTCCGCCATAATTCTTCGCTCCTGATAAGGTGTCTGGGAGTTGCTCCAGATATGCAGTTTCCTGCCGTCAGTAAAATCGCAGATACAGGATGTGGGTTCCATAGCCACATGCTGCATGGCTGAAGTGTGGAAATCATCCTCAAAAATATAGTCCGCTTCTTCAAAGCCTTTTTCCGTATCACCGGCAGAGGCTTCCCTGAAAGCAAGAATATTGTTTTGGGACAGATGCGGCTGGATCGGAGCGGCATCAGCCTTTAATGCGTCCTTTATGGTATGTACGGAAGGCAGAAGCCTGTAGCTGACCTTTACGGCTTTGGCTGCCTTTAAAAGCGCCTGTGGGGTCCTGGCGGCAATGGCCAGGATGCGGTCTCCCACACAGAGAGGGTGGGCGGTGAGTATCTTCTCATCTTTCATGAGCAGCGGGGACGGGGGATTGCCGGAACAGTTGTAAAAGGTGTCAGGAACCTCCCAGGGAAGAAGTGCGCCTATGTAGCCTTCGGTTTTCTCCGCTTGGGAAAGGTCAATGTCTGTGACTTCTGCATGTGCATGAGGGCTTCGGATCATCATGCCGTACACCATTTGAGGAAGGGAAAAATCTCCTGTGTAGAGAGCCTTTCCGGTGACTTTTGCGGCGGACTCATGTCTTGGGATTCCGTGTGCAGCAGTTTTATATGGATTCATGGGACACCTCCTCCAGTTTTTGGGCGGCAGTTTTAACGGCTGCCTCAATCTTTGTATAACCGGTACATCTGCAAATATTTCCGGAGAGCGCTTCCCGGATCTGGGAACCGTCAGGCTTGGGAATCCGGTCCAATAGGGCTTTTGTGGACATGATCATGCCCGGTGTGCAAAAACCGCACTGTACGGCACCCTCGTCCATATAAGCCTGTTGAATGGGATGCAGCTCATTTGGAGATTCCAGCCCCTCAATGGTTTCAATTTCCCCATTGTCCGCCTGCAGTGCCAGTACACAGCAGGAATTTACGGCTTTTCCGTTCAAAAGCACAGTGCAGGCTCCGCACTGCTCACAGCCGCATCCCTGTTTGGTGCCTGTAAGTCCTGCTTTTTCGCGGATCACGTCGAGAAGGGTATCTTCTTCCGTGACGGAAAAAATGAAGATTTCCCGGTTAATGGTAAGGGTAATGTTATAATGGTTCATAGAACAGATTCCTCCTGCTTTCCCTTAGAGTTGTTTAAAAATTCATTCCTGGAACTTTTGTCTCTATTATGGAACATAGCTGTTGAAGTTTTGTTAAAAAAGTGTTATTGACTAATTTCCCTGTGGTGCCTATGATAAATAGATAGAGTGTGCGGAACAGAAAAGGGAGAGGACAGCATGGATAAAATAGAAGTTTTTCTTTTAGGAACACCCAGAGTTTATGTAAATAAAAAAAGATATCTGTTCCCCTATGGAAGGGCGGAGGGAATGTTCTATTACCTTATTACCAAAGGATATGAAAATAAGCAGGTACTGGAAGATATCTTCTGGGGAGATAAATATGATGAAACTCAGTACCACGGCAGTGATGATGGGAGGCAGGTGACGGATCTCACCTGCCTCCCCTTTATCTTATATCACATTATATTCTTTCAGCAGTTCTTCGATCACCGTGCCGGAAATCTTTCGCAGGGCTTTCTTCTCCACGAGCTTCATGATCCACGGCACCTTCATCTCTATGGCCTTTTTGCCGTCCAGCATTTTGGATGTGGCATCCAGAAGGGTACGGATATCATAACAGGAACCATAGACTTCGGGTACGCCGCGGTCCACGTCCAGTAGTGTGTAGACTGCCTCCATGGCTGTCCGCACGGAATACTCCGTGGTGAATACTGTGTCGCGGACGGTATCTGAAAACTGTCCGATAAATGCAAAATTCACGCAGCCGTCCGGCACCACCTTAGGTCTGTCGCCTGCTGTCCTTGGCATGAAGAACGCTGTGATATACGGCATCATGCAGGGGATACAGCGGGCCGAATTGGCTGCCATATCCGGGATTTCTTCTACAGGGACGCCCAGATGGTACAGCCATTCCTCCGTGATCTCTCTTCCTGTACATTCACGCATGGGCTTTTTTACATAGTCTCCGGGAACATCTGTGAACAGACCGTAGACCCAGACCACGAGCTGGTCTTTGGGCTGTTCCTTAAAGTGCGGCTGCCGGTTTAAGGTATAGCTCATAAGCCAGGAGGAATCCTTGCAGGTCACAATGCCTCCGGTTACCACTTTGCCGCTGAAGGGGTCCCTTTTGCAGACTTTCCGGATATAGGCGGGAATCCTGTCATCCAGGGTGGTGACGGTTGCGGATTCCCAAGTGGTCTTATCTGTTTCACTGCAGAACTTGTCAGGATTTCCGAAGGAGAGGTCCTGGGCTGCAATGTTTTTCCACAGCTCCCAGCATCCGCCGGGAGTGTCATTGAATACCGGGGCGTGATCATCATCCCCAAGGCTGGAATTCTCTGTACAGCTTCCGTTGGTGACAAAAACCAGGTCATCATCCAGCAGATCAATGCACTCTTCCCGGCCGTTGTGGATCATCATGATTTTTCTGGCAGCCTTTTTTTCCGGTGTGATGTCAAAAATCACGTTGGTCACTTTGGTGTCATACTGGAACTGAACTCCTTGAGCTTCCAGGTATTTCACCATGGGCAGGATCAGGGATTCATACTGGTTATATTTTGTGAATTTCAGGGCAGACAGGTCCGGAAGCCCGCCGATATGGTGGATGAAACGCTGGATATACAGCTTCATTTCCAGAGCGCTGTGCCAGTCTTCAAATGCAAACATGGTTCTCCAGTAGAGCCAGAAATTGGATTTGAAGAATTCCTCCGTAAAAACATCATTGATTTTTTTGTCGTACAAATCCTTATCTTTTGTGAAAAAGAGCTGCATGATCTCCATGGCTGCCTTGTCGCTCAATGCGAATTTATTGTCCGTGTGGGCATCCTGCCCCCTGTTCTCGGTCACACGCATGAGAGAGTAGTTGGGGTCTTTTTTGTTCAGCCAGTAAAATTCATCCAGCACAGAGGCGTTCTCCACCTCAAGAGATGGAATGGAGCGGAAAAGATCCCAGAGACATTCAAAATGATCTTCCATCTCACGTCCGCCCCGGATGATAAAGCCTTTCTGCGCATCTTTGATGCCGTCACAGGCGCCGCCGGGCAGGGACAATTCTTCCAGAATGTGGATATGCTCCCCCTTCATCTGTCCGTCTCTCACCAGAAAACAGGCGGCTGCCAGGGAGGCCAGTCCGGAACCTGCCAGATATGCGGATTTTTTATCCACGCCTTCGGGTTTTACCGGGCGCGCGAATGCTTCGTAATTGCCATTGCTGTAATACATAGGAATACCTCCTTGTTCTTGGGGATCATAGTTTTTTGTTTTATCTGTCTTTACTATAACCGCTGAGAGAGAAGACTGCCATAAACAGAAAATGCGCAGTGTCAAAACTTTTGACACTACGCAAAAAGTGTATAAAAAATCAATGCCTCTTATCTGTCCGAAACCGTTCCAGCGCTCCGGTGATGGTACCGTGTACCAGAAGGCTCAGGCGGTCGGTCATGGCCTGGGTATTTTCTTTCATGCCATCCTCGATCCACTCACAGATCAAACCCACAAAGGCGTATTTATAAAAATTGGCGATAAACTGTTTATCCGTGTCGCGGACAGCCATGCCTTCCGCTTTTTCTTCTATGACTCCCAGCAGAAGCCGGTACATCTGCCGGAAAAGGAAGTGTTCCAGATACTCCCTGCTGACAGAGTGGTACGTGTTTTTTACAAAGTTCCGGTTACTTAAAATATAGGAGAGGATTTGGAGAAAACCTTCCTGCCAGGTATCATATGTGGTCTTTTCTCCCAGCCGTTTTTCCGCCTCATTGATATAGATCCATTCGATCAGGTCAAAGATATCCTGAAAATGGTAGTAAAAAGTCTGACGGTTCACGCCGCAGTCTTCGGAGATATCCACCACGGTTATTTTCTCCAGGGGTTTTTGTTCCATGAGATGTTTCAGGGACTGGGCCAGTGCCCGTTTTGTAGTCTGCGACATATTCCGCTCCTTTCTGCGGCAGGTTTTATTTTTTCAGCAGATCCTTGTAAAATCCGGGGTAGGAAATATCTACACAGTCTGCCTGCAGGATTTCTGTCTCACCTTCCGCGGCAATACCTGCCACGGCAAAGGACATGGCGATCCGGTGATCCAAATGGCTTTCCAGTACAGCGCCGTGGAGCATTCTGCCGCCTTGGATCATCATACCATCCTCTGTTCCCGTGATATCAGCACCCATTGCGCTTAAATGGTGCACCAGAATATCCAGCCTATTGGATTCCTTGACTTTTAGCTCCTGTGCGTCACGGATCATGGTGCAGCCTTCCGCAAAGGCTGCCATCACTGCAAGTATGGGAAGTTCATCAATGAGTGTGGGGATCGCCGCCCCTTCAATGACTGTTCCCTTGAGCGCACTGTGCTTTACCAGCAGATCTGCCACCGGCTCTCGGCCATGTTCCCTTTGGTTCAGGATCGTGATGTCAGCGCCCATCTGACGGCATACGCGTAGGATACCATCCCTGGTGGGATTGATGCCCACATTTTTGATCAGCAGTTCAGAGCCTGGCACTAAAAGGGCAGCAGCGATAAAATAAGCAGCGGAAGAGATATCTCCCGGTACGGCTACCTCCTGTCCAACCAGTTCCGGTTCCGGCTGTATGCTTACGGTGCAGCCCTCTGTTTGAAGGCTGGCTCCAAAGCCTGACAGCATACGCTCCGAGTGGTCTCTGGAGACATAGGGTTCTGTGACGCTTGTCTGGCTGTCCCCGTACAGTCCGGCCAAAAGGATACAGGATTTTACCTGGGCGGAGGCCACGGGGGAATCGTAATGTATCCCTTTTATATGACTGCCCCGGATGCGCAGAGGAGCACAATCATTTCCATGGAGGCTCTCAATATCTGCCCCCATCATAGACAGGGGGGTGATGATCCGTTTCATGGGGCGCTTCCGGATGGAGGCGTCTCCTGTCAGTGTACTTTCAAAAGTCTGTCCGGCCAGAATGCCGGATATGAGTCTTGCAGTGGTTCCGCTGTTGCCTACATCCAGGGTATCCGACGGGGCCTTCAGGCCATGGAGGCCTTTTCCGTGTACCAAAATCTGTTCCGGGGACACCTGGATGTCAATTCCCATTTTTCGGAAACAGGCTATGGTGGAGAGACAGTCCGCGCCTCTTAAAAAATTAGTGATACGGGTGGTGCCCTGTGAGATGGCGCCCAGCATGACTGCCCGGTGAGAGATGGATTTGTCTCCGGGTATGGTAACTTCGCCCCTCAGGGCATTTCTTTTTGTGAATTTCATGTGCTGCTCCTAACGCTCATATATAATATAGTTCCGTTTTCCAAGCTGTTCTGCGGCCTCTTTCTGGGCTGTCTGATCATAGAAATCAATTTTTAGTACACCTTCGTCAAATTCCCGGTTATGGATAATGCCGATATTTTTAATACTGATATTGTTCATGGACAATAAGGTGGCAATGGTGGCGATGGCACCTGTCTCGTCAATAATATCACAGTATAGGGCATACTCTTTCTTGATGGGCCCGCTGGAAGTGTCGCTGATGGAATCCCTGTACTCCCTGGAGTCTGAGAACATCCGGAACAGACCCTCCCCGTCGTGCTGGTCCACCAGATATTTTGCCTGTACGATCAGGCGGATAAACTCATCTAAGACCTGGGAGATGTTCTCCGGGTTTTCCATGCAGATCTGCTGCCACATATAAGGGGAGGAGGAGGCGATCCTGGTAATATCCTTAAAACCTCCGGCCGCAATGGCTTTCATATGCTCCGAGGGGGAATCCAGCTTGTGGACCAGATTCACAAGGGCGGCTGCCACCACATGAGGCAGATGGCTGACTGCTGCGGTAATGTAGTCGTGTTCCTCATAAGTCAGTATCATGGGCAGGGCACCGATAGAGGTCACAAGCTCTGTGTAAACCCCTATTTTGTCAAGCCCTACCTCCTCGGAAGGAGTCAGGATATAGTAAGCATTTTCAATCAGATGGTCAGTGGAATGTTCATATCCGGTTTTTTCGCTTCCCGCCATGGGATGCCCGCCAATGAAATTTGGGGCCATGGACAGGGCTGTGATCTCTTTATGTATCTCGCCCTTCACACTTCCCACATCGGTGAGAATACAGCCGGGCCGTATGATCTGCTTCAGCCAGGGGAGACATTCTATATTATAGTCCACGGTGGCGCACAGGAAAATAATGTCACAGAGGGCAAATTTGGAATCCTGTTCATCACAGGCAATATCCACAATACCGTCGAAGACGGCGTCCTCTAAAGTGTCCCTGGTCCGGTTGTATGCGAGAATCTGATATTCCGGATGAAATTTCCGGATGGCTTTGGCTATAGAGCCGCCGATCAAACCGAGACCGATAAAGCCAATCGTAGTTGTTTCCATAAGATATATGCTCCTTTTTCGTAACTGTTCCGTCAAATCTGCGCATGGACTGCGCCGACCGTGTATAAGAGTAGTTACCCTTCTTCTTTTTGTGACAGCAGAAAGCCTGTAACCGATGCATTTCTGCCGTAATAAACAGCGGATATATGTCCGCCAAACATTATTATTTTATGACAAGGAGCGTCAATTGTCAACGATTTTGCGCTTTAAAGTGATACACTGCAAGGATAACCAAACATATAGAAAAATTTCTTGTCTAATTTGAATAAAATACTTGAATTGTTGCTACCTTTTTAGTAAAATATATACATATCAAAAATTGGGAGGTATTACATATGGACGTTTTCAGAAGCGACAGAATTAGAAATGTGGTCCTGCTCGGTCATGGCGGTGCCGGAAAGACAAGTCTGGTGGAGGCAATGGCTTACTTGTCAGGTATTACGAACCGCTTGGGAAAGGTAACAGATGGTAACACGGTAAGTGATTATGATAAAGAGGAGATCAAAAGAAAATTCTCAATTTCGACATCTGTGGTTCCGATTCAATGGGGAAAAGTAAAAATCAATGTACTGGACACCCCGGGCTATTTCGACTTTGTAGGGGAAGTGGAGGAAGCAGTTGCGGCAGCCGACGCGGCGATCATTGTGGTTTCAGGAAAAGCAGGCGTACAGGTGGGAACCCAGAAAGCCTGGGAGATGTGTGAAAAATACAATCTGCCCCGCATGTTCTTCGTCACAGAAATGGATGTGGACAATGTAAGCTACAGAAAAGTAGTGGAAAGCCTGACCGAACTGTACGGAAAGAAAATTGCACCTATCCATATGCCGATCCGTGAAAATGAAGAATTCGTAGGCTATGTAAACATTGTAAAACAGGCCGGAAGAAGATACATAGACAGAGGCCAGAAAAAGGAATGCCCGGTTCCTGACTATCTGCAGGATTACCTGGAGCAGTACCATGATACCCTGATGGAATCCGTTGCTGAGATCAGTGAAGAATTCATGGACCGTTACTTTGCAGGGGAAGAGTTCTCCGTGGCAGAGGTTTCGGCAGCCCTGAAGATGAATATCTCAGACGGCAGCATTATTCCCGTATGTATGGGCTCCGCCGTGAACGTACAGGGTGTTGCCAACCTGCTGGATGATATCTGCGGTTATTTCCCAAGTCCGGACCAGAAGACATGCGCAGGCATGAATGCCAAGACAAACGAGATTTACCAGGCCAACTATGATTTCGCCAAAGCAAAATCCGCATACGTGTTCAAGACCATCGTGGACCCGTTCCTGGGCAAATATTCACTGGTTAAGGTTTGCTCTGGTGTTATCAAAGGTGACGACACCTTATACAATGCGACCAAGGATTCGGAAGAAAAATTAAATAAACTGTATGTGCTGGAAGGCTCCAAACCCATCGAGGTACCGGAGCTGCATGCCGGTGATATCGGTGCCATTGCCAAATTAAACACCGTGGCTACCGGAGATACGCTTTCAACCAAGAACACCCCTCTTGTGTTCGGCAAGACAGAGATTTCCGTTCCGTATACATACAAGAGATACAAAACCGTGAACAAGGGCGATGACGACAAAGTTTCCCAGGCTCTGTCCAAAATGATGCAGGAAGATTTGACACTGCGTGTGGAGAATGATTCCGCCAACCGCCAGACCTTGATCTATGGTATCGGTGAACAGCATCTTGACATTGTGATGAGCAAAATGAAAGAACGCTATAAAGTGGATATTGAGCTTTCCAAACCTAAAGTTCCGTTCCGCGAGACTATCCGTAAAAAAGCTGACGTGGAGGCAAAATATAAGAAACAGTCCGGCGGCCACGGCCAGTATGGCCATGTAAAAATGACCTTTGAGCCTTCCGGCGATCTGGAGAAGCCTTATGTGTTTGAACAGATTGTAGTCGGCGGCGCAGTTCCTAAGAACTACTTCCCGGCAGTGGAAAAGGGTGTTCAGGATTCCGTGGTGAAAGGACCGCTGGCATCTTATCCGGTCGTTGGTGTGAAGGCAGTGCTCTACGATGGTTCTTACCACCCGGTAGACTCTTCTGAGATGGCGTTTAAGACAGCCGCAGTTCAGGCCTTTAAGAAGGGCTTTATGGAAGCGTCCCCGGTACTTTTGGAGCCGATCGTTTCCATGAAAGTAATGGTTCCGGACAAATACACCGGTGATGTTATGGGTGATCTGAATAAACGCCGCGGCCGTGTGCTGGGCATGAATCCGGATCCTGACCATAAGGGATGCACCGTGGTGGAAGCAGATGTACCGATGTTATCTATCTATGGATACTCCACAGACCTGCGGTCCATGACAGGCGGAAGCGGAAACTTCTCCTTTGAATTCTCACGTTATGAGCAGGCACCTTCTGATATCCAGGAGAAAGAAATTGCAGCCCGCGCAAGTGCAGAAGAGAACGAATAATCAGATATTTTCACCCCGGAAACCGAAAGATTCGGTTTTCCGGGGTCTTTATATGAAAAAAACTTGTATCCGGCGTTCTCTCATGGTAAACTGTATGCTAAACAAATCGGGTGAGCACCCGGAAAGGATTTGGTAAAAGTATGAAGAAAAAAATTGCGGCGGGTCTTGCTGTGGTAATCCTGGCATTCCTCTATTACTATTTTACGCTGCCTGCCATCAACATTCATGAAAGCGGCTTTTGGTTCTTCCTGGCAGCGATCGTAGTGGTGATCCTGGTAGTGTACGGAATCAGGAAGCGCTTTCACAGTGTGGAGGACATAAAAAAGAACAAGGTGATGAAGGGGGGATTGCTGGTGATCGCAGCGATCATCGCAGTATATGCCATTGGAACCCTGTTGTCCTCCCCAATCGTAAACGCCAACAAGTATCAGCAGCTTGCAGCACCGGAAGAGAGGGATTTTACAGAAGACATTGAGGAGATCAGTTATAATCAGATTCCTCTTCTTGACAAAGATTCCGCAGAACTTCTGGGCAACAGAAAAATGGGAAGTATGGTGGATATGGTGTCCCAGTTTGAGGTGAGCAAAATTTATTCACAGATCAACTATCAGGGACAGCCTTACAGGGTAACGCCTCTTGTGTACGCCAGCCCCATCAAATGGCTGACAAACCAGAAGGAGGGAATCCCGGCTTATATCCGCATTGATATGGCCACACAGAATACAGAGCTGGTAAAGCTGGAGGAGGGAATTAAGTATTCCGAATCCGAGTATTTCAACAGGAACATTTACAGACATCTGCGGTTCAGCTATCCAACCTACATGTTTGACCAGTTAAGTTTTGAGATCAACGATGAGGGAGTTCCTTACTGGATCTGTCCTGTTAAGAAATTCAACATAGGCCTTTTCGGCGGACAGACCATCGGCAAGGTGGTTCTCTGTAACGCCATCACAGGAGAGACCACAGAATATAAGATAGAAGACTGTCCCCAGTGGGTAGACCGTGCCTATCCGGCAGACCTTTTGATCCAGCTCTATAATTATCACGGAATGCTGAAAAACGGATTTTTTAACAGCATTCTTGGACAGAAGGGATGTCTCAAGACAACAGACGGGTATAATTACCTGGCGCTGGAGGATGATGTGTGGGTATACACAGGCATTACCTCAGTCAGCGGCGACCGTTCCAACGTGGGATTTGTGCTGATGAACCAGCGTACCATGGAGACAAGATATTACTCCTGTGCCGGGGCTGAAGAGTATTCCGCTATGGAATCCGCGGAAGGACAGGTACAGAACCTAAAATACACGGCAGCGTTCCCGCTGCTTCTGAATATCTCCGGGGAGCCCACATATTTTATGGCTTTAAAAGATGGGGCAGGTCTGGTGAAAAAATACGCCATGGTCAATATCCAGAAGTACCAGAATGTGGCCATCGGGGATACAGTGGCTGAATGTGAGAAGGCTTATGTGAAGCTATTGTCAGCCAACGGCATCTCCTCCGACGGCGGAGAGCTTACGGCACAGAAAGTATCCGGCAAAATTAAGCGTGTGGCCCAGGCGGTCATTGACGGAAACTCCCATTTCTATGTTGTGCTGGAGGACAAAAACCTGGTGTTTGATCTGCCGGTAACCGAGTATCCGGAAATCGTGAAGTTTGATGTGGGTGATTCCCTTACGATTGAATATACGGAAGGGGAGCCTGTCTGCACCGTGCTTTCTTTGGAAGAATAGAAACTGCTGCTCACAGTCACGAACAGGATTTTTTGGAAAGATACCGTATAGAGTCTTGACAAAATCTGGCGATATCGGTAGAATAACAGGTAGTTTATAACAAAAAGCCAATATGGAAGAGACTGTGATGAGGAGTAGTAGAGAGTATTCTTTATTCAGAGAGCTGCCGGCTGGTGCAAGGCAGCATAGAGAAGCTTTTGAACTGGCCTCGGAGTTCCCGTACTGATAGCCGGAGTGCAGGTAAGTGGGGGCGGGAGTTCCCGTTACAGAACCGAAATGAGTGCATCCGGCATTGTGGATGAATTAGAGTGGTACCACGGAAAAATAAGCCCTTTCGTCTCTAAATATAGTGACTAAAGGGCTTTTTCTATGCTTCGGCATAAATGATAGCTGCCCAAACAGGCATGAAAAACGAAAACCAGGAGGAATAAAATTATGGCAGTACCTTATAATCATAAGGCGATCGAACAGAAATGGAAAAAAAACTGGGAAGAAAAGCCGGTGAACACAGATGACGGCCAAAAGCCCAAATACTACTGTCTGGATATGTTCCCATATCCGTCAGGAAACGGACTTCACGTAGGACATTGGAGAGGATATGTTATCTCTGATGTGTGGAGCCGCTATAAAATGATGCAGGGTTATTATCTGATCCATCCCATGGGATGGGATGCGTTCGGCCTTCCGGCTGAGAATTACGCCATTAAGATGGGTGTTCATCCTGCAAAATCCACCGCACAGAATGTGGCGAACATCAAGAAGCAGATCAATGATATTGCAGCTATTTATGACTGGGACAGAGAAGTCAACACCACAGATCCGGGCTTCTACAAATGGACTCAGTGGATTTTCGTGAAAATGTTCAAAGAAGGCCTTGCGTATGAAAAGGAATTCCCCATCAACTGGTGTCCGTCCTGTAAAACAGGTCTTGCCAATGAGGAGGTTGTAAACGGATGCTGTGAACGCTGCGGTTCTACTGTGACGAAAAAGAACCTTCGCCAGTGGATGCTCCGCATCACAAAATACGCGGACCGTCTTTTAAGTGACCTGGACAAACTGGACTGGCCGGAGAAGGTTAAAAAGATGCAGTCTGACTGGATCGGAAAATCCTACGGTGCTGAGGTAGACTTCCCGGTTGAAGGTCGAGATGAGAAAATCACAGTTTACACCACAAGACCGGATACGCTTCACGGCGCTACCTTCATGGTTTTAGCACCGGAGCACAAACTGGCTGCCTCCCTTGCCACACCGGAAAACAAGGATGCCGTAGAAAAATATATCTATGACGCTTCCATGAAGTCTAATGTGGACCGTCTCCAGGATAAAGAGAAGACGGGTGTGTTCACAGGGACTTATGCAGTCAATCCGTTAAACGGAGCGAAAGTTCCCATCTGGCTGTCAGATTATGTACTGGCGGACTACGGCACAGGCGCTATCATGTGTGTACCTGCCCATGATGCCCGTGACTTTGAGTTTGCCACCAAATTTCATATTCCGATCATCCAGGTGATTGCCAAGGACGGCAAAGAGATTGAAAACATGACGGAAGCCTACACAGAGGCCAGCGGTACCATGATCAATTCCGGTGAGTGGAATGGCATGGAATCCTCGGTGCTGAAAAAAGAGGCACCTGTTATGATAGAAAAAATGGGAATTGGCAAGAAGACCGTAAATTACAAACTACGTGACTGGGTATTCTCCCGCCAGCGTTACTGGGGCGAGCCTATTCCGGTCATCCACTGTCCGCACTGCGGAAATGTTCCGGTTCCGGAAGATCAGCTTCCGCTCACACTGCCGGAGGTGGAATCCTACGAGCCTACAGGCACTGGTGAGTCACCGCTGGCCGCTATTGATGAGTGGGTCAATACCACCTGTCCCGTCTGTGGTGCTGCTGCGAAACGTGAGACCAACACCATGCCTCAGTGGGCAGGGTCCTCCTGGTACTTCCTGCGTTACGTGGACAATAAAAATGACGAAGAATTGGTTTCCAAAGAAAAAGCAGATAAATACCTGCCGGTTGACATGTATATCGGCGGTGTGGAGCACGCGGTTCTCCACCTTTTGTATTCCCGTTTCTATACCAAGTTCCTTTGCGATATCGGAGCGATTGATTTTGATGAGCCTTTCCAGAAACTGTTCAACCAAGGTATGATCACCGGCAAGAACGGCATTAAGATGAGCAAGTCAAAAGGAAATGTAGTTTCCCCGGACGACCTGGTAAGAGACTACGGATGCGATTCCCTGCGTCTCTACGAATTGTTTGTAGGACCGCCGGAGCTGGATGCAGAGTGGGATGACAGAGGGATTGACGGTGTATACCGTTTCCTGAACCGTTTCTGGAAGCTGTCCATGGATAGTTTGGAAGCAGGCATTGCTGAGACAAAAGAGATGGTGAAGCTGCGCCATAAACTTGTCTTTGAGATCACACAGCGTCTGGAGAGCTTCAGCCTGAATACCGTTATTTCCGGTTTCATGGAATACAACAATAAGCTGATCGAGCTTGCCAAGAAGACAGGCGGAATAGATAAGGAGACTATAGAGACATTTATCAAGCTTTTGGCTCCTTTTGCACCCCATCTGACAGAGGAGCTCTGGGAGGCGTACGGACATGAAGATTCTGTATTCCACACAGAGTGGCCTGAGGCTGATGAGGAGGCCATGAAGGATGACGAGATCGAAGTGCCGGTACAGATCAACGGCAAGACAAGAGCGGTTATCAATATAAGCGCAGAGGCATCCAAGGAGGAGGCCGTTGCCGCAGGAAAAGAAGCCATTGCAGATAAGATCACCGGGACCATAGTAAAAGAGATTTATGTTCCGAAAAAGATAATCAATATTGTGCAGAAATAATCTATAACCATATTCGGCGCAGGCAATGAATGCGAATCGTTGCCTGCGCTGTTTTTATATTTATATTGTCTTTTCTGCGGCAATCAAGTATTATAGAGATAGTAGAAATCCATTAAGAAAGGCGGCGTTGTAATGGGAGACCAGCAGCTGGAATATCTGGAATTTCTGGCAGATGAAGTGCATTATCTTCTTCCTCTGTCCTGGGTGGACAGAATCAGCGAGAGGACGAAAAAAAAAGGGAAAACTTCCCTTATAGATTTTGCCGGACTTACCAGCCCCGGATATAAAGAAAAAACACAGGAATACCTGATTCTGGCGGACGAGGAGAATGCAGGGTTTCTGGCGGAAAGGGTATTGGGGATCCGGGTCCTTGACAAAAGAGCTTTCCTGTCTCTGGCTGAACCGGCATGGAATGAGACGAATCGGTATCTGGAGGCAGCTGTACTGCTTCAGACAGGGCAGGAGGATGAAGTGCTGGCCTATGTGCTGAAGCCGGAGATATTGAAGGAGAGACAATGGAAGTTATAAAGGTGAGAACCAGGGAAAGAATTTTGTATATAGAGAAAGAGAAGACGGAAACCCTTTACCTGAATCCCCAAATATGGAAAGTTCCCGGAGCAGGAGACGAAATACTGGGCATCTCTGTTTATAAAGGCCGCCTTGCCGTATATTACCGTCTGGGCAGCGGAAGAGATGCAAAATGCGGTATTCTTATGAAGCCGCAAGGTGATTTGATCGTGGGGGCTGCTGCAGAGGAACTGACCGGGGAAGAAGAGATTGACCGGGAAGAATTGACAGAAGTGAAACCGGGGATATGGGAGAGAAAAAGTGATCAGGCTTAAAGAAGAAGAATTTGCTGAGATAGTGGAATATATGCGTCAGAGTTACGGCATTAATCTGGAGAAAAAAAAGACATTGATCGAATGCCGCATGTCCAAAGAACTGGAATCCCAGGGTGTGACAACCTTTGGCAGATATATGGAGCTTTTAAAGAAAGACAAAACCGGAATGACGGCTTCCAATATGGTAAGCCGTCTGACTACCAATTATACATATTTTATGAGGGAGCCGGCTCATTTTACAATCCTGCGTGACCATATCCTGCCGGAATTATCCAAAAGCAGCAGAGGTATTCTGAATGTTTGGTGCGCGGGATGTTCCACCGGAGAAGAGTGTTATACCATTGCCATGATCCTGCAGGATAACAGGGACCGGACAGGAAAACTGTTAAATTACAGGATCCTGGCAACAGACATTTCCGGCCAGGTGTTGGAAAAGGCGGGGAAGGGGATCTACACGGCAAAAGAAGTGGAAGGGCTTCAGGCGGATTGGAAGAATAAATACTTTCGGTCAGCGGATGCAAAAACATTCTGTGTGGAGGAGCGGCTGAAGCAGAACATCCGGTTTCAGAATCAGAATCTGCTGTCACCTTATATGGGGACGGAGCAGTTTGATCTGATCTTCTGTAGAAATGTTATGATATATTTTGATAAAAAAGCCAAGGAGACCCTGGTGAAGAAACTGGAGGCCAGCCTGAAGCCGGGGGGCTATCTGGTGATTGGACACGCTGAACTTTTAAACCGCGGTGAGATCAAATTGGAACCGGTATTTCCTGCCGTGTATAAAAAAAATAGAGAGAAGCTAAGGTGAGTATATGGAAAAGAAAATCTTGATTGTGGATGACGCCATGTTTATGAGAAAGTCCATCCGGAAAATTTTGTCCGAAGGAGGATATACCAATGTGGAGGAGGCCAGGGACGGTGATGAGGCAATTGCCATGTTCGGAGAATACAACCCGGATCTGGTCCTTTTGGATATCACCATGCCGGGCAAATCCGGACTGGAAGTGCTGGAAGAGATTTTAAGGCAGGACGAGGATGCCGCGGTTGTAATGTGTTCAGCTATGGGTCAGGAAACTGTGATCCAGAGAGCGATTGTAATGGGGGCCAGAGATTTTATTGTAAAGCCGTTCAAGAAGGATGAGTTTTTAAGAATCGTGGACAGTTGTTTTCCCATAGATGAGTGAAAGGATAAAGTGTGATGAAAAACTACTTTTTGAATCTGAAAATAGGAACAAAACTGATCGCAGCTTTTGCGTCAATTATTGTTTTGTATATATTTACTGTTTTCATCTCTCTGCATACCATCCGGAACATGTCGGAAAAAATAGATAATTTTTATAACCAGCCTTTCGCCAATGTGGAAGCGTCCATGAGTATGTTGTCCAACCTTCATCTGGTTGGAAAGAATCTGACTATTATGGCGGCAACGGATAATGTCATGGATGAAGATGAACTGATGATGCAGACAAAGTCAGCTAGTCAGGAAGTGGAAAAAAAGCTGGAATTTCTGCAGACCGGATACGGAAGTGATACAGAACTGATCAAGAATCTGGGCGAAGGATTCGCATCCTATAAACTCACCAGGAACAGGGTCATATCCCTGCTGGAGAGCGGTGATGCAAAACAAGCGTTGGAAATCTATGTAAATGAATACGCATCAAAAATGAAACAAGTAAGTGATACCCTCTCCCAGGTGACCGATGAATGTATAATGGATGCGGAGAATACGCTGAATACTTCCCTGATATCCAACGGGGAGGCCAGGATCATGATCCTTATCCTGGCTTTTGTCAGTATCCTGATCACCTGTGTCTTGTGGCTGACCATTACCAGAAGTATTCTAAAACCTGTAAATGAGATAAAAAAAGCGGCGCAGTCTGTGGCGGAGGGGAAACTTCAGGCCAATCTGTCCTTTACCTCCCGAAATGAGCTGGGGCAGCTTGCGGAAAGCATCCGTCAGACCACAATGGCCCTGAATGCCTATGTATCGGAAATTAAGACAGGAATGACAGCCCTTGGCAAAGGAAAGTTGAATTATCGTACCAAAGTAAAATTCAAAGGGGACTTTGTAGCCCTGGGAGATGCCCTGGATGAAATCGGGGAGCTGCTGCGCAATGCGATCCGGCAGATCAACGGCAGTGCGGAGCAGGTGGCAGGCGGCGCGGAACAGGTATCTAACGCCGCACAGACCCTGGCACAGGGGACATCCCAGCAGGCCAGCTCCATTGAGGAATTGGCTGTCAGCATCAGCGAGATCACAGAGAGCATCAACGGCAATGCAGAGAAAGCCGTAAGATCCAGCAAACTGGCAGATAACGTGGGACGCAGCCTGGAAAACAATGACCAGCAGATGCACAGACTGCTGACCGCCATAAAAGAGATCAAGAACAATTCTCAGGAGATCACCGGGATTGTAAAAGAAATAGAGGATATTGCCTTCCAGACCAATATACTGGCTCTGAACGCATCTGTGGAGGCAGCAAGAGCCGGGGAAGCAGGAAGAGGCTTCTCTGTGGTGGCCGGAGAGGTCCGCCGCCTGGCATCTAAGACAGCGGAAGCATCCAAACTGACTGCAGGACTGGTAGATAAGAATTCAGAGGCAGTCAATGTAGGGATGGATACGGTCCATACCACGGCTGACTCTTTAAAGGACTCTGTAGAAAGGGCCCAGGAAGTAAATCAGATGATGGATGAAATCTCAGAAGTATCGGTCCAGCAGGCGGATGCGATCATGCAGGTGCGCAAAAGCATGGATTTGATCTCTGATATTGTACAGGGCAATTCGGCATCCTCGGAGGAGAGCGCGGCTGCCAGTGAGGAGCTGTCCGCACAGGCGCAGATGTTAAAGGAACTGGTGGAACAATTTGAGATTTGATGGATAAAGGGGAAGAGAATGAATTGTGAAGTGGAATTGGAGGAACTTTCTAAGGATTTTATAAAGGAGCTGGGCAATATCGGGACCGGAAATGCGGTCAGTGCTCTGTCTCAGCTTCTGAACTGTCCGCTGGAGATTGATACGCCCAATCTGAGAGTATTGCCTTTTCAGCAGATAACAGAGATCATTGCCGAAGCGGAAACACCGCTCACAGGAATTATGGTGGAAGTTTTCGGAGAGATAAACGGTATGTTTCTCTTTCTTCTGGATGAGACGTTTACCGGCCAGGTGGTGCGTCTGGTACTGGGTGAGGAGATAACAGATTTCACCAGACTGACAGAGATGGAAGAATCATTGCTGCTGGAACTGGGGAATATTATGTGCGGCTCTTATATCCGGGCCCTGTCCCAGCTTCTGGATATGGAGATGGATGTTTCGGTTCCCCAGATCAGCGTTGATATGGGCGGTGCCATACTCACTGCCGCTATGTCACGTTTTCTCAGAACAAGTGAGGAACTCTTGATGATAGATAATCTGTTCTGTATGAATACCGGAACTTTTTCAGGCCGTATCTTGTTCCTTCCGGAAATGGATACTCTGCATACTTTGCTCCGGAAACTTGAGGAGTTGCAAAATGGATAAAATTACAGTAGGTATTGCGGAAGGCAGGATTGCCTTTGACGGACAGATGCTGGTCACTTATGCATTAGGGTCCTGTGTGGGTATCTGCCTGTACGACAGCAAAATAAAAATAGCCGGACTGGCTCATATCGTGCTGCCGGATGAGAACAGCGCTACCGTAAAGAGTAATCCCTATAAGTTTGCAAAAAGCGGGATTCCCGCACTGATCATGGAAATGCAGAAACACGGGGCCGACAAAAAAAGGATGACAGCTAAAATAGCCGGGGGAGCCAAGATGTTCCATACCGGCGGTTTGGAATGGGATATTGGTGAAAAGAACACTGTGGCTGTCAGGCAGACCCTGCGTATGGCAGGTATCCGTATTGTTGCCGAGGACACAGGTGCCAATTACGGCAGGACTCTGGAATTTTGTGCTGACGACGGCACAGTCCAGGTAAAAACAGTAAGAAAAAAAACAGTAAATTTATAACAATATGGGAGGCAGATATGGATTTTAACGGTAAGAATATCGTTTTGGCTGTTGATGACAGCTTGATGGTATGTAAACAGATTCAGACAGCACTGAAAGAAGAGCCTGTTTTTCTCTGCGAGGCACATAATGGGCAGGAGGCTGTGGATATGGCTATGCAGTATCAGCCGGATTTGATCCTTCTGGATGTGGTACTGCCGGATATTGAGGGATATGAGCTGATTGGAAAACTGAAGGAAGTAGGGCAGAACGAAGCAGCAGTTTTGTTTCTCACTTCTAAAGACAGGGACGAGGATGTGGTCAAGGGATTTTCTATGGGCGCCTGCGATTATATCAAAAAGCCTTTCACCACTGCGGAACTGCGGTCCAGGGTTCACGCCCATCTTGAGATGAAAAAGCAGAAAGATATGCTGAACCGGCAGAATAAAGAGCTGCTCACCAATATGGAAAAGCTGAATTTTATGGCTTTCAGAGATGGGCTTACCGGTCTGTACAACAGGAGATATGTGGTTGGGAACCTTATGGAGGATATGAGGGACCATAATGCGGAGAAAGCCACAGAAGTTCTGATCATGGCAGATATTGATGACTTTAAGAAAATCAATGATACATACGGACACGATGCCGGGGATGCAGCACTTGTGTGTATTGCCAATATACTGGAAGAGCAGTGCAGGGACCACAGGGTCATCCGCTGGGGCGGGGAAGAGTTCCTGATCGTCCTCTTTGCCGTGACGGAGGAGGAGGCTTTTGAGATCAGTGAGCGTATCCGCAGGGAAGTGGAGGCATTCCGGATTTATCATCCGGACGGGGAATTCTCCTGTACATTGACTATGGGGCTTCATACCTATAAGGAACCGGACAGGATAGAGGACAGCGTCAACTGTGCGGATAAAGCACTTTACTACGGGAAACGAAACGGAAAGAACCGCAGTGTCTGGTACAAAGACATACGGTGAGCGGTGAATAAATATGGGATATTTCGATGCAGATGCAGAAGAAATGCTGGAAGTGTACCTTCTGGAGACACGCCAGCTTATGGAACAGCTAAACGGAGTCCTGCTGGAAGCGGATAAAAACAAGACGTTTTCAGAGGATGATATCAATACAGTTTTCAGGATCATGCACACCATCAAAAGCTCTTCCGCCATGATGGGGCTTCACGCTCTGTCAGGCATGGCACATAAACTGGAAGACCTCTTCTCCTATTACAGGGAGCAGAAAGGGGAGATCAGCCGCATAAAGCCGGAGCTGTTTGACCTGCTGTTTAAGGTGTCTGATTTTGTGGATAATGAACTGAAGCGGATGCTTGAGGATAATTATACGCCAAAGGATACTAACCAGATAGAGAAGAAAATAGAAGACTACCTGAAAAGTCTGGAGGAGTTAAGTCATATAAAAGATGCGGCGGATATGCCTATACCGGCAGAAGCGGATTCTGCTTCTTCCCGGACAGAAGAAACAGAAAAAAAATCAGAGACCATACCGGTAGGAATCCCGGAAAGCTTCCAGAAAAAGCCAGGTGTTGTTATACGGATCCGGTTTGAAGAAGGCTGCCGTATGGAGAACATCCGTGCCTATATGATCATCAGAAAGATCGGAAGTCTCTGCAGCAGTGTGGAGAGTTATCCCCAGGATTTGGAAAAATCCCAGCAGGGAGCAGAGTATATCAACAAAAACGGGGTTTTCATCCGGTTTGAAAGTGATAAAAAGGAAGAAGTCCTGGATGCAGTCAAACGCGGACTTTTTGTAAAGGATCATGAAGTCCTCAGAGATGAAGAGAAGAAACCGGAAGCACCGCCGGAAAAGAAAGCACGGAAAGCGGACAGTCCTTCAGAGACAAAAGAGGTGGAGTTTCTCAATGTACGGACGGACCGTTTGGACAGACTTCAAAACCTGTCGGGAGAACTGCTGATACTGATGCTGACTCTGGATGAGGAGCTGAAAAGCCGTGGTATGGATGATTTAAGAGAAGGGACGGCCTATCAGGTCAACCGTCTGATCGAGGAGATGGAGCGTACCGTCATGGAAATCCGTATGGTCCCCGTGTCAAAGGTCATTCCAAAGCTGAAGCGGATTCTGCGGGATATCTGCAGGGACCAGGGAAAAGAAGCGGAACTGATTGTAAACTGTGGTGATATTGAAGCGGATAAAAGTGTGGTGGACTATGTCTCAGAATCGCTGCTCCATATTATCAGAAACGCGGTGGACCATGGACTGGAACTTCCGAAAGAGCGTGAGGCAGCAGGCAAGAATCCAAAAGGCAGCATTACTTTCAGTGCGGAAAATACCATAGGTGAGCTGATGATCTCCGTTTCTGATGACGGAAGAGGCATAAACTTAGCAAAAATCCTGGAAAAAGCCAAGGAAAAACATCTCCTTACAAAACCGGAAGAAGAGTACGATCCCCAGGAGACTCTGGAACTGATCCTCTCCCCTGGGTTTACCACCAATCAGGAGGTTACAGAGTATTCGGGCCGGGGCGTAGGTTTGGATGTGGTGAAGAATATTCTGGAGGAGGCAGGGGGCCATCTGTATATCCAGAGTGAGGAGGGGAAGGGAAGCACCTTCACGATCACCCTCCCCCTGTCCCTGGCCACCATTGAGTGTACCAGGTTCCGGGTGGGAGAATACCGCTTTTCTGTTCCATCCAGATATGTACAGCGCTTTTTCAGCTATGAGGAGAACAGAGATTATATACACTGGAGAAATGACAAAAAGTATATCTTGTATGACAGCCGTATGTTTCCCCTGCTGGATTTGAGGGAAGCTTACCAGATAGAGGGCGCATATCCTGACACCTCCCTTTTGGTATATGTGAAAAGCGCCAAGCGGGAGGGTGTTCTTATCATTGACTCTATGTATGAGCAGAAGAGGATCGTGGTGAAGCAGCTTCCGGCTCTGTTCGGCCCTGGCTTCAGGCGGCATACGGGCATCAGCGGATGCAGTATTATGGGAAACGGCAAAATATGTGCGGCTCTTGATATTGAAACCCTGATTGAAAAGTTTACGAAGGAGGCAGTCCATGAGCGAGAGTGAAATAACGGAAATTCTGTGTTTTCCCGGTAGCAGAAAAAATTATGCAGTGGACTTTTCCTGCGTGGTTGAGATCAGCTATGACTTTAAGATTTCAAAGATTCCGTGTATGCCATGGGATTTTGAGGGTGTGTGCAGCTACAAGGGAGCTATGATTCCTGTCATAAAGATAGAGGAGGCACAGGAAGCGGATGAGGGGAATCAGAGTCGGGTGATCGTGGTGATCGTAAAGCACCGGAAGTATTTTCTGGGCATCCGGCTTTCCAGGGAGCCGTACATCATCTCCTATACAGATGCTTAAAAGATAACAAATCCACTGGGCGTAGCTGCTTCAGAGAGATGGAAAGAGAAGGGGCTTTACCGGTACAGGGATAAATTGTTTTCCGTCATTGATGTGGAAAAAACACTGGAGGGCATGGTCTTTTATCCCTGACCGTATCCCCTCAGTTTAGGAAGTGTTGATGCACCAACAGAGAAAAAACAAGCTCTGTTGGTATTTTTTTATGCTTTTTCTTATGCTATAATTAATGGCAGGAGGAAAACAAGCTGCTTCTTCTGAAAGGGGAGCGGCTTTTTGAAGAGACTGTGGGTGATAACAGACGGCGGATGGAATATGAAATACAGAAATTTGAAATGGTGTTAAATACAAGGGACCGGGGTAAAATAGAAGAAGCGGCAAAACATTTTGCACAGGTTATGGAAGAGGTGGAAGAAGATAATTTATAGACCCGGAGGTATGAAAATGGGACAGAAACTATATGAGAATGGAACGATCCTGACTATGGAAAAGCAGATGTATGCGGAAGCGGTACTTGTCAGGGACAATAAAATAGCGGCGGTGGGAAAGAAAGAGGCTGTGGAGGCTTTTGCTTCCCCGGATGCAGAGAGGATAAACCTGGAAGGAAGGACCATGATGCCGGCCTTTTTGGATGCCCACAGCCATTTTATGGCCTGTGCCAACGGGGAACTGCAGATTTCACTGGATGGTGCGGGAAGTTTCAAGGAGATTGCGGAGCGCATAAAGAACTATATCAGCAGCAGGCACATAGAAAAAGGGACATGGCTGGTGGGAAAAGGATATGACCACAATTTTCTGGAGGAGAGATCCCATCCTGACAGGCGTCTTCTGGATGAGGCAGCACCCGACAATCCTCTGGTCATCCAGCACCAGTCCGGCCATATGGGGGTCTTTAGCACAGAGGCCCTCAGGCAGTTAGGCATTCCCATGGACGGGACCGGAGACCTTTTGGAAATACCGGGGGGAAAGATTGCAGTGCAGAGCCAAATCCCCACAGGGTACATGGAGGAGAATGCATTCCTTACCTTTCAGAAAAAAATCCCGCTTCCCTCACCCAAAGAATTTATGGAGGCTGTAAAAAAGGCGCAGGAAAGATATGCCTCCCACGGAATCACCTTGGTTCAGGATGGCTTTATGGTGGAGGAGATGCTTCCTCTTTATCAGGGGATCATAAGTGCCGGGATTTTGAAGCTGGATGTAGTGGGATATCTGGACATAAAAGGCACAGGAAAATTTCTGGATGCCATGAAACAACACAGAGAAGGATTTTTCCGCCACTTTAAGATCGGGGGATACAAAATCTTTCTGGACGGTTCTCCCCAGGGCAGGACAGCCTGGATGAGGACTCCTTATACACCGGGAGAGGAAGGCGCGGGATACCGGGGATATCCGGTACACACAGAGGAAGAGGTCCTCACTTTTGTGCGCCGGGCCATGGAAGAACACATGCAGCTACTGGCCCACTGCAATGGAGATGCGGCCTGCGAACAGTATATCCGGGCTTTTGAAAAGGCTGTTTCCATGGATAGCAGTGTACTTCCCGCTGATATCCGCCCGGTTATGATACATGCGCAGCTTATTGGAATTGACCAGATACCAAGTGTAAAGGCCATGGGTATGATCCCCTCCTTCTTTGCCGCACATGTGTACCACTGGGGAGATATCCATACAGCCAATTTCGGCATGGAGCGCGCTTCCCATATAAGTCCGGCAGCTTCCGCCCAAAAAGAGGGCGTTGTCTACACCTTCCACCAGGATTCTCCGGTCATTGAACCGGATATGCTGGAAACCGTGTGGTGCGCTGTGAACCGCTGTACAAAGGACGGAAAAGTGCTTGGAAGTAAGGAGCGCATCTCTGTGGAGGAGGCGCTGAAGGCTGTCACCCTGCATACAGCATACCAGTATTTTGAGGAGCGGGAGAGAGGCAGCATTGCGCCGGGAAAGAGGGCTGATTTTGTGATCCTGTCAGAAAATCCCCTGGAGAAGGAAAAGATGCAGATAAGAGAGATCAGGGTCCTGTCCACCATAAAAGACGGGGAGGTCATTTACCGCAGGGACCCTGACTGCTTTTAGTCGTCTACCTGCGTGATCCCGGTGATATCGGGTTCAATGATCAGGGAATAATTGGTGTAATACACCACAAAGCCCGGTTTGGAGCCGTTTGGTTTTTTGACATGTTTTTTCTGGATATAGTCAATCTCTACCTTGGGCGCAGTGCGTCCGCCGGAGTAATACCCTGCCAGACGGCCCGCCTCCTCGAAGGTGCGGTCAGGCAGGTCTTCACTGCCGGATTTTACGATCACATGGGAACCGGCCATTTTTTTTGCATGGAACCACCAGTCATTGCCTGTGGCAGATTTGAAGGTCAGTTCCTCATTCTGGTAATTGTTTTTTCCCACAAACATGTGATAGCCGTCGCTGGAGATATAATGCAGGGGTTTTGATTTTGCCTGCATTTTCTTTTTGCCGCCGGTATAGTGTTTTTTAATATATCCGTATTCCGTCAGTTCATCTTTGATCTGAGACAGATCATTTTCCTGCTGGGCAATATCAAGGGCAGCCTGTATGGACTCCAGGTGGCGAATCTCACTTTCCGTATCTTCAAGCTGTTCTTTCAGGGCCTGAGCCGTGCGTTTCAGCTTGTTGTACCTGTCAAAGTATTTCTTTGCGTTCTCCTGGGGTGTCATGGTGGGGTCAAGGGGGATGGTGATCTCCTCATTGGTGTAATAGTTCAATGCTTTGAAGGATTTGCAGCCCTCCTCCAGGTTGTAGCCGTAAGTGTTGATCAGTTCCCCGTAGACTTTGTATTTATCCATTTTTTTGGTGTCCTGCATCTGCTTTGTCTGCAGGTCGAATTTTTTCCAGTTGCGGTCCAGGGCGGTCTGCACGATTTTGCGCAGGTCGGCTGATTTTTGGCGGATACGGGTGATGATATTTTTCTGGGCATAAAACTGCTCCAAAACCTGGGAGATGGAGTCATACGTCTTAACAGTATAATCTGTATACTGGGTCAGCGCGACAGCTCCGTATTCCACAGGCTCTCCGGATGGGCTATATACGATATTGGGTGTAAAATGCCCTTCCCGGACATCCTCCATAAAACGTGTGAATGACCGGAATACCTGTTCCTTTTCCTGTACCCCAAGCCCGTCTGCCGGGTCACTTCCGTGCACCAGCCCGCGGGCGCAGATCGCCTCCGCCGCCACAGGACTCAGTCCTGTGAGGGAGGTATAGAGGGCTTTTGTAAGATTGGACGGCTTCCGGTATACGGTCTGATAAAATTCTTCCTCTGTGACGGTAAGAGGGTTCTTCTTGTCCTGGGTCTGCACAATAAAATAATCCCTTCCCGGAAGAACTTCCCTGACAGAGCTTATATTCAGGGATACATGCTTGATGCTGTCCAGGATCATCCGCTCCTCATTGAGGAAAATGATATTGCTGTGCTTGCCCATGATCTCCACCACCAGGGTCTTAAAACACAGGTCTCCAAGTTCATTTAAATGTTCTATTTTTATTTCTATGACACGTTCCAGCCCGGGCTGTGTCACAGCCGTGATCTTGCCGCTTCCCACGTGCTTGCGCAGCAGCATACAGAAATTGGGGGCGGTGAGTGGGCTTACTTTATTTTTTTCCGTAAAATAGATCAGGGGCAGGGACGCGCTGGCTGATATGAGCAGCCTGTACTGGGTCCTGTTATTTTTAATAGTCAGGATAAGCTCATCCGCCTCAGGCTGGGCGATCTTGTTGATTTTACCCCCTACAATGGTGTCATTTAGTTCTTTTACTATATTTGCAATGGTAATACCGTCAAATGCCATATAAATTCTCCTTCCGATTCCACTATCACGATTATATACGAAATGGAAACACAAAGCAAATAAAAAAAAGATTTGACTGGCAATTGTGATTGCTTTATAATAACCATGTATGTTTATGTTACGATTCCCAAAGCCGTCATAGACAGCTTTGCGAACAGTAACACGCTTCGCGATGCACACAGAATGCAATAAATTGCATTCCGGCGCTGACTGACTCGGGATCTTGCTTTGCAAGATACCCCGCGGAACTGTCACTGTGAATAGTAACAGGTATATGCCATGTGCAAATAATAACAGCAGAAAAGAGAAAGACATGATAAAGAGCATGACAGGCTTTGGAAGAGCCGAGGTGATTGACGCAGAAAAAAAAGTTACGGTTGAAATGAAATCCGTAAATCACCGTTATCTGGATATCAATATGCGCATGCCCAAAAAGCTGAGTAGTTTTGAGGCTTCCATACGTGCCGTATTGAAAGAATATCTCCAGCGCGGCAAGGTAGACCTCTTCATCACCTATGAGGACTACACCCAGTCCCGTGTTTCCGTAAAGTACAACAGGGAGATCGCAGGACAATATTTAGAATACTTACAACAGATGAGTGAAGAATTTCATCTGGAAAATGACATAAGAGCGTCCAGGCTTCTTAGCTGCCCGGAGGTGTTCACCATGGAAGAGCAGACAGTGGATGAAAAAGAACTGTGGAGTTCCCTGGAGGAAGTGTTAAGGGAAGCTGCCCGGCAGTTTGTGGATACCAGGGTCAAAGAGGGCGGACATTTAAAGAGCGATATTCTCGAGAAGCTTGACGGCATGTACAGCAAAGTAGAGCAGGTGGAGGCACGTTCCCCTGAGATCCTGCGGGAGTACAGGGAAAAGCTGGAGACAAAAGTGGGAGAGCTTCTGCAGGATACCCAGATAGAGGAGAGCCGCATTGCGGCGGAAGTGATCCTTTTCGCGGATAAGATCTGCACGGATGAGGAGACGGTGCGCTTAAAGAGCCATATTTCCCATATGAAGGATGTACTGGAAACCCAGGACGGCATCGGCAGAAAGCTTGACTTCCTTGCCCAGGAGATGAACCGGGAGGCCAACACCATTTTGTCGAAAGCCAATGATCTGGAAACCTCTAATCTTGCCATTGACTTGAAGACAGAGATAGAGAAAATCCGGGAACAGATTCAGAACATTGAATAAAGGCAGGAAAACTATGTCCAAATTGATCAATATCGGTTTTGGTAATGTGGTGAACACAGATAAAGTGGTGGCAGTTGTTAGCCCGGATGCGGCGCCCATTAAGCGGATGGTGCAGTCAGCAAAGGAATCCGGCAGATCCATAGATGCCACACAGGGCCGCAAGACAAAAGCAGTGATCATCACCAACAGTGATATGCTGATCCTATCGGCACTGCAGCCGGAGACCATTGCAAAACGTTTTGGTACGTTTTATGAGAATGATACAAAAGGGGAACAGGATGGATAACAGAGGAATCTTAACCGTGGTATCCGGTTTTTCCGGTGCGGGAAAAGGGACGCTCATGAAGCGTCTGCTGGAGAAATATAACAATTATTCCCTTTCTGTTTCCGCGACCACCAGGGCACCGCGGGACGGCGAGGAGCATGGAAGGGAATACTTTTTTCACACAAAAGAGGAGTTCGAGGAGCTGATCTCCCAGGATGCACTGATTGAATATGCCCGGTATGTGGAAAACTATTACGGTACACCAAAGGCATATGTGGAAAAGCAGCTGGAAGCAGGCAGGGATGTGATCCTGGAAATTGAGATCCAGGGCGCACTGAAGGTAAAAGAAAAAATGCCGGATACCCTGCTGATGTTTGTCACGCCCCCCACGGCCCAGGAGCTGAAACGCCGCCTGACATACAGGGGAACAGAGACTCCGGAAGTGATAGAATCCAGGCTTCGCAGAGCATCTGAGGAAGCAAAGGGAATGCCGTGTTATGATTATGTGCTCATCAATGATGATCTGGAAGAATGCGTTGACAGGCTGCACGGTATTATTCAAAGCCAGCACAACACTGTGAAAAACAGTGGACCTTTTATAGAAAAAATAACTAGTGAAGTAGCAGTATTTGCGAAAGGAGAATGAGATATGATACATCCGTCTTACACAGAATTAATGGACGCAATCAACGAGGAGGGCAATATTGAGGACGAACCTTTAGTGACCAGCCGTTACTCTGTCGTACTGGCTACCAGCAAGAGGGCCAGACAGCTGATCGCGGGCCGCGAGGCTATGGTACACTCTTCAGGTAAGAAGCCTCTTTCCACAGCCGTGGAAGAGATCTATCAGGGCAAGGTGAGGATCATGCCCGAAGAACCTGAGGAAGAAGAAGGGACCGAAGAAAACTAAGATATGATAAAAAGTACGCTTGGCGGACTTTTTATTGTTATGAAGGATACGGGGACTGCCGCCAGATGCGGGCAGTCCTTTCTACCATTACTGACAAGGAGTATGCATGAGGAAAGTTTTATTTATATCTCTTGGATGTGACAAAAACCTGGCGGATTCTGAGGAAATGCTGGGTATGCTCGTGGCGCATGGCTATACCATCGTAAATGATGAGACAGAGGCTGATGTGGCCGTTGTCAACACCTGCGCCTTCATCCATGATGCCAAAGAGGAGAGCATTTCCAACATTCTGGAAATGGCAAAGTATAAGGAGACAGGTACACTGAAAGTTCTGCTGGTGACAGGCTGTCTGGCGCAGCGGTACAAGGAGGAGATCATAGGGGAGATCCCAGAGGTGGACGCTGTTCTGGGGACCACAAGCTTTGATGGTATCATCGAAGCGCTGGATAAGGCCTTTGAGGGGGAAAAATATCTGGAATTCAAGGATACCTCCTATCTGCCGGAGGTGGAGACAAAGAGAATGATCACCACAGGAGGATACTATGAATATCTGAAGATCGCAGAGGGATGTGACAAGCACTGTACCTACTGCATTATCCCGAAGCTCAGGGGCAGATACCGCAGTGTACCCATGGAAAAACTTATAAAACAGGCCCGATACCTGGCAGAGCAGGGCGTGAAGGAACTGGTCATAGTGGCCCAGGAGACAACCATATACGGCTGTGACCTATACGGGGAGAAATCACTGCACAAGCTTTTAAAAGAGCTGTGCCGCATTCCGGGTATTGCCTGGATCCGGGTTCTCTACTGTTATCCGGAAGAGATTTATCCTGACCTGATCCGGGTGATGAAGGAGGAGCCGAAGATCTGCCATTATCTGGATCTGCCCATTCAGCACTGTAATGACAGGATCTTGAAGCGCATGGGAAGGCGTACCACCAGGCAGGAGCTTGTGGATATGGTCACGGTTCTGAGAAAAGAGATTCCCGATATTGTACTGCGCACAACACTGATCACAGGATTTCCGGGTGAGACACAGGAGGAACACGAGGAGCTGATGGACTTTATTGATGAGATGGAGTTTGACAGGCTGGGCGTCTTTACCTATTCCCCGGAGGAGGATACCCCTGCGGCTGGTATGTCCGATCAGATCGACGAGGAAGTGAAAAAGGAACGCCAGGCAGAGCTTATGGAGCTTCAGCAGGAGATTTCCCTGGACAAAGGCCAAGATAAGATCCATTCGGAAGTCCAGGTCATGATCGAAGGCAGGGTGGCAGAGGAAAATGCTTATGTGGGACGCACGTACGGTGACGCACCGGGTGTGGACGGATATATTTTCATCAACACGGATACCGAGCTTATCTCAGGTGACTTGTGCACGGTGCATATAACCGGTGCTCTGGAATATGATTTGATAGGAGAGTTAAAAGATGAATACACCGAATAAACTGACCATCGCAAGAGTTGTTATGATTCCGTTCTTTGTGGCTTTTTTAATGTATGATATTGCAGGGGATGCCGGGAAATGGATCGCTCTGGCTATCTTTATCATTGCCAGCCTCACGGATACCCTGGACGGATATCTGGCAAGAAGAGATAATCTGGTGACAAACTTCGGCAAGTTTATGGACCCGCTGGCAGACAAGCTTTTGGTCTGCTCCGCTCTGATCTGCTTTACCGGCCTGGGTGAACTGCCGGCCTGGATCACCATCGTTATTATAGCCCGTGAGTTTATCATCAGCGGTTTCCGACTTGTGGCCGCGGACAACGGCATAGTGATCGCTGCCAGCTACTGGGGCAAATTCAAAACCGTATCACAGATGATCATGATCATCCTTATGATCATGGATATAAGGAATCAGGCATTCCAGATCCTGATCCAGATTTTTGTGGTAATCGCAGTTGCGCTCACCCTGATTTCTCTTGTGGATTATATTTTGAAGAATAAAAGTGTTTTAAGCATGCAGGACTAAAGGAAGAGAAACTTCGGCTATGCTGCCTGGGAAGGAGAGAGACTTATGACAGCGGAATTAATATGTGTGGGAACAGAATTGCTGCTGGGCAATATCGTGAATACGAATGGGGCCTACCTGGCAAAAAAATGTGCCGCCCTTGGGCTTTCTATGTATCATCAGAGTATTGTGGGTGACAATGACAAACGCCTGGAGGAGACGATCCAGACGGCGGTAAAGCGTTCGGATGTGGTGATCCTCTGCGGCGGCCTCGGGCCAACCAAAGATGACTTGACAAAAGAGGTGGCTGCAAAGGTTATGGGGAAAAAGCTGGCAGAGGATAAACACTCCAGAGAGCGCATTCAGGCCTATATGGAAAACTATGTGAGAAGCCATCCGGGCACCAAGATCACAGAAAACAACTGGAAGCAGGCACTTCTCCCGGAGGGGGCCATTGCAGTGGACAATGAAAACGGAACTGCACCGGGGATCATCATGGAGGAAAACAAAACCATTCTGATCCTGCTTCCCGGCCCGCCAAACGAACTGATCCCCATGTTTGAGGATAAGATCTATCCTTATCTCAGGAAAAAGCAGCCGGAGGTGATCGCTTCCGAGATGGTCAAGGTCTGCGGTATTGGTGAGAGCCAGGTGGAGACAGATATTGCGGATCTGATCGAGAAGCAGTCTAACCCGACGATAGCCACATACGCCAAGACCGGGGAGGTACACCTGCGTGTGACAGCCAAGGCGGAAAATGATAAAGCGGCAAGAAAGCTGATCAAGCCGGTGGTGCGTGAACTGAAGGTGCGCTTTGGCGCCAATATCTACACCACCGACGAGGACAAATCCCTGGAGTGTGCGGTGGTGGACCTGCTCCGAAACCAGGATATTTCCCTGACCACAGTAGAATCCTGCACAGGCGGTGCCCTGTCAGCCAGGATCGTGGATGTACCGGGTGCTTCTGATGTACTGAAACAAGGATTCGTCACATACACCAACCGGGCTAAGAGAAAATACGTCATGGTAAAGAAAAGTACCCTGAAGGAATATGGGGCAGTCAGTGAAAAATGTGCAAAGGAAATGGCAAAAGGCGGATGCTTCGTCACAGGCTCTGATGCCGCAGTCTCCATTACCGGATTTGCCGGGCCGGACGGCGGTACAGAGCAGGCTCCTGTGGGTACGGTATTTATCGGATGCTGTTTAAAAGGAAAGACCGTGGTGCGGGAATTCCACTTTGGCGGAGACCGCAGCAAGATCAGGGAGCAGGCAGCAACGTATGCGCTGATCCTTTTAAGAGAGTGCATATTGGAAAACTTTGAGCGCCGCAATGAAGAGAAAGCGTAACGGTTCAGCAGGTCCGTGTCGTTAAGACGCTGACCGTAAGAGAATAGCTGCTGTACAGACAGCCGTCCGGTATTGTATGCCGGACGGCTGTTTTTAACGAATGCGCAGACCTGCTGCCTGGTTATATCAATGCATCATTTTAACAATCTGCATCATACGGTTGATGCGGGATACCTCTTCCGGTGATTTTCCCATTTTTAATACCTCTATTATGGTGTCCATCTCCTGACGCGAAAAATCAAGTCCCCCGGGTTGACTTTTGTTCTGTGAAACTGCTGACATGAGAAAGGGCATCAATTCATTCATTCCCTTCTGACTGCCCTGATTTGCTATATTGTTGAGCATTTTCAGTTTTTCGGGGTCCATGCCTTTCAGATTAGGATTGTTCATCCAGTTATCCTGTGAATTGCTCTGCTGCTGCGTATTTCCCTGCTGCTGTGCATTCTGCTGGTACTGCCCGTATGCCTGCGGCCCGGATTGGTATGGGGGAATTCCCTGCTGCGGGCCGTTTTGGTAAGGCGGGGTTCCCTGCTGCGGGCCGTTTTGGTAAGGCGGGGTTCCCTGCTGTGAGCCGTTTTGGTAAGGCGGGGTTCCCTGCTGTGAGCCGTTTGGATAAGGCGGAGTT
>ERZ778496.19-NODE-19-length-220612-cov-12.141274_pt1 | contig 220612 bp, 176 predicted proteins | sample MGYA00433099_ERZ778496 | MGnify/ENA primary metagenome ERZ778496 (study PRJEB29527, sample SAMN07138962) | mouse gut metagenome | material: feces | host: mouse | place: China:Nanjing | collected 2016-01-25 ...
ATGTCCACTTAGCACTTTTGATATACAATCCATCACCCCAAATGTCCAACCTGCCTAAAATAAGCGAGGCGATGCCATCCCGGTATCGCCTTGCCTGATAATAAACCAATCATTATCACATTTCTTGCAATGGAAAAAGTAATTTTGCTATGTACCTATAAAACGTCGGGGCGCATAAATGGTTCATATGTCCCGACGTTTTTTTTGAAAAATATTTTTATTTTTTCTTTAACAGTTCTATTTTCAATGGTTTAGATGCAGCATATCTAATTTTAAAAATGCAATCTTTTTCATCGTCCATGAAACTTTGACGCTTGCCGTCGACAAACAGACCGCTGTAAGCCCCGGCCATACCGGGCAGCACAAATGTAAACTCACGCACATCGGGCGCTCCGGCATATGCTCCATCGGCATTTATCTCAATCAAGGTGCGGCCGCTATCGGAACTTCCGGCAAATGAAATCAGCACATACTGTTCACTTGCCAACGATGACGGCGACATCCTGTCGTCCTCATACATTATATACTCGCTGTCGACGTCGCCGCGCGGATAGTACAGCACGGCATAGCGCGAGACATCGTAATCGCCGGTATTTTCCATAGCATAATCAGCCTGCGGTATGAAAGCGCCGGCTCGCACAAAGAGCGGCAGTACGTCAAGCGGAGCCTCGTAGACGATTGTGTCAGGACCGACATATGTGGCTGACGGATTGTTGTAGTCGACCCACTCGCCGGAAGGTATTATGACACTGCGCGACGTTGCCCCCTTTTCAAGCACCGGAGCCACCATGACCTCGTCGCCCCACAGATATTGGTCGGTGACATTGTCAAGAAGCGAGTCGGCCGCCACGTTAAAGTTCAGCGGACGCACAAGCGGGTAGCCTTTGGCCGAGTTTTCATAAGCCAAAGTGTAGTTGTAAGGCAACCAACGGTAACGGGTCTTGACGAGATCAAGCAGAATATCGGCTTGTTCGGGATAGCAGTACGGCTCGGCGAAACGCTGGGCGTGAGTGCGCAGTACGGGAGAGAATGCGCCGAGCTGCACCCAACGCACATAAAGTTCCGGATCAATCGGAGCTGTTTCGTCAATGGCAAACCCGCCTACGTCATGCGACATGTAGCCGAGACCGCTCAGTCCGGAGTTAAGCATAATCTTCACCTGAGGCTGAAGACCGCCCCATGAACGCGACACATCGGTTGACCACGGAAACACACTGTAACGCTGCAATCCGGCAGTGCCGCCACGCATGAGCGTCATAAGACGTGTGTCGGGATACTCGTCGCGGAACAGGTCATATATTATCGAGCTCCACACATTGCCGTATACGTTGTGGTACTCACGGGCGGTTTCACCGTTGGCATGCACGATGGTCTCGGGATGCACCTCCGGCTCACCGAGGTCGCCCCACCAGCCGGCCACACCTTCGTCGGTCAGCTTACGATAACGCTCGCGAAGCCAGCGGCGGGTATCGGGATTGGCCACGTCAAACATACCGGCCTCGCCCACCCATGTGGTGACGTCGTTTATATTTCCCTCCGCATTCTTTGTCAACATACCCTGCGATGCAAGCAGGTTATAATTGTCGATAGCCCCGATTTTATTAATATAAGGCTGCGATATTATGACAGTGTTCACACCATCTTTTTTAAGGTCGGCAAGCATCTTTGCATGTTGCGGCCACTGCTCCTTGTTCCATTCAAGCCGCCCCATGTCGGTCTCCTTGCCGTACCAGTACAAGTCGAGCACCACACCGTCGACAGGATATCCGGCTGTTTTAAGCGTGTCGATTACCCCGCGAGTCTCGGATTCGGTCTTGTAACCGTACTTTGACGTTATATAGCCGAGCGACCAGAACGGCGGCAGCGGCTGACGACCCGTCAGAGCCGAGTATCGGTCGGTGACTCCCGCCATCGTACCGCCGCCGTAAATCATATAATATGAAACCGGAGCTTTATTCTCGGTCGAGTAAGTTATCGTATCGCCGAGTGTCAACCGGGCGGCGGCATAATCATCAAAAAATACCCCGTAACCTTGTGAGCTTACAAACATGGGCACGCATATGTTCATCTGGCTTATACGCGGATCGCCCTCGGTATATCCGTAGTTCTGCCGATTGTACATAACCAAAGTGTCACCGTCGAGCGCAAGGCTGTGACCGCGCTCGCCGGCACCGTAAAAGCGTCCGGGCATACCGGGCACAAGAGTAAGCACACGCTCGTTGCCGGCGGTTTCGCGCATACCGTCGTCGCTAAGCAGGATACCGCTTTCAGCGCCGAATACCACCGCACCGCTTTCAGCATCGACGGTAGCCGTCAGCCCTGAAGGAAGCGTCATGACTGCCGATTCAGGACCTAAAGATAATGTACCTTCACATTTATTTCGCGGCATCACTACGGCCTGTGTTACGGCGGCGGTTTCTCCCGGCGCGGTATTTGTCACATGGATTATAAAATCGTCAACGGCTCTTACCGTAACTCTACGGCCGTCGGCGGCAATTGCCGTGACCGTACAGTTGTCACTGTCAACCGTGACAGCCGCCCTTGACGTGACTGCAACTGCCAGCATCATCACCGGCAATATGGCTGCCGTGATTTTCATTTTTACATTCATCGATTTATGGCTTTAATTAATAGAGACATGCAAATATACGAATTTTAATGTATCTTTGTGATGTTAACCATATAATCAAGCGATTTAAAGATGAAAAAAATTTTGTTTCTATTCCTTGCCGCCGGTGTGTTCACTTTCATAGCGGCTGCATGCACACAGAAGAAAAAGTCAGAAAAAGCTCAGGCTTCCGCCGACAGCACCTTTACCACCGTAAAACAGCCCGAATGGAGCCGCAACGCGGTAATCTACGAAGTCAATCTGCGCCAATACACCGACAGCGGCACAATAACGGCATTTGACAGGGAGCTTCCACGCCTAAAAGAACTCGGCGTCGACATATTGTGGTTCATGCCCGTATATCCTATATCACAGGACGGTAAAAAAGGGGAGCTCGGCAGCTACTATGCCGTGCGCGACTACAAGGCATTTAATCCTGAGTTCGGCACTATAGAACAATTTAAAAACACCGTAAAAAAAGCCCATGACCTCGGCATGAAAGTCATACTCGACTGGGTGCCCAACCATACAGGCCGCGACAACGCTTGGGTCAGCGAACATCCCGAATGGTATGCAAAAAATGAAGCGGGCGAGATGTACGGACCCTATGACTGGACCGACGTCTACAAACTCGACTACGACAACAATGATATGCGTGCCGCTATGGTCGACGCGTTCAAATTCTGGCTCACAGAGGCCGATGTCGACGGTTTCCGGTGCGACGTGGCCGGCGAAGTGCCCACCGACTTCTGGGACAAGACCCGTCCGCAACTCGACTCCGTAAAGGAAGTATTCATGCTTGCCGAAGCAAGCAAACCCGAGCTACAGAAAAACGGCTTCAACATGGGCTACAACTGGCCTATGAAAGACCTCTTCAGCGAAATAGCCGCCACCGCAGGCCAATATACATTCAAGGACGCACAAGGCAACATGCGCACGTTCCCTAAAAAACATGCCGTGGACATAGACTCGCTGCTTTCCTTGCAGGACCTCGAATATCCACGCGACACCTACCTGATGAATATGATAACCAACCATGACCTCAACTCATGGGAGGGCACCGAACAGGAGCGTCTCGGCAATCTAACCGACGCGTTTGCAGTGCTCAGCTACACGCTTCCGGGCATGCCGCTCATCTATACCGGCCAAGAGACGGGCCTCAACCGCGCCCTCGAGTTTTTCAAAAAGGACACTCCCCCCACATGGGAACCCCGCAACAGCTACTTCGAATTTTACAAGAAACTCAATCACCTGAAACATACACAGCCCGCTCTGCAGGCAGGTATAAACGGGGGTGAAATGGTTCGCTATCCAACAACCGACAACAATCTGTACATATTCAGCCGCGCCGTCGACAATACATGTGTATATGTATTTGTCAATCTCGGCAATGAAAATGCCGAAGTAAAATACACCGGCAACGCTCCCGCACCCAACGAAACCACTATAAACTTCTTTACCGGTGCGACTGAAGCATTTCCCTCGTCGCTCATGCCGGGCGAATACAAAGTCTACGTAAACAGATAGTCACGTATAACACGCTCCATAAAACGGCTCACCCTCTTTCGGCTATGGTCAGAAGAGGGTGAGTTGTGTATCAAGCAACCTGAATGACATACGGTGATAAGGCGAAGGTCCGTAATCGGCTATGGCCTCACGGTGATCCTTGGTCGGATAGCCCTTGTTGACATTCCATCTATATTGCGGATACTCCTCGTGTATGCGGCGCATAAACTCGTCGCGGTGGGTTTTGGCAAGTACTGAAGCGGCCGCTATATTGCCGTAGCGTCCGTCGCCTTTCACAAAAGTCTCATAAGGAATGTCTTTGTAAGGAGTGAACCGGTTTCCGTCCACAACTATGGCCCCGGGCACATCGGACAGCGCCTCTACAGCGCGGTGCATGGCGAGTATGGAGGCACGCAATATGTTTATCTCATCAATTTCGGCGGCATCTACCACGCCTACGGCCCAAGCTACAGCCTCGGCCTCTATTATCGGACGCAGTATGTCGCGTCGACGCTCTGTAAGCTGCTTGGAGTCATTGAGAAAAGGATGTCGGAAGTCATCGGGCAATATAACGGCGGCAGCATATACAGGTCCGGCAAGACATCCTCGCCCGGCCTCGTCGCAACCCGCTTCATTGCGTCCGGCTATATAACATGCAGGAAGTGCTATCGGTGTCATCTATGCTCACTAATATACGTTGCGATGCAACAATGTATTAATTCTCGACCTAAGCTCTTTCATGGAAAACGGCTTCAGTATGTAATCGTCGGCACCGTTGTCAAGTCCGTCTATAACTTCGCTTTCATCGCTAAGACTCGCACAGAATATAAGAGGAGTACGTGACGTGGCCTTGTTCTGTTTAAGATACTGCGCCACCTTTATTCCACTCAATCCGTCCATCGTTATGTCTATGAGAAAGAGGTCGTACAATGTGAAATCGGCGTCCAGTGCGTCATCTGCATTGTTGAACACAGATACGATAAAACCGTCCGCTTCAAGATTGTAACGTATCAACTCACATATCAACGGGTCTTCATCGGCAATGAAAATCCGCTTGGGTGTGTCCTGCAATACTTCCGTTTTGCGAGAATGTGATATAGTCTTAGGCATTTTCTTAATGAATGAATCCACATGAGGGCCTTGAGCCGTCATAAATGTGCTATGTTAATAACACAAAAATAGATACAGCCTTTAACTAAATCAAACTCCGGTAACATGATTGTAGCACCACAAGGATATTTAACCGTTCTTCAATGATATCGTAACAACGGCAACATCATTGCCACTCCTTTGTAAAGATATCAGATAGCATGACGGCGGAAATGATCGCGTATGGTATCGACTACATTTATTATATAGTCGCCCATCTTCTCAAGGTCATTTATGATGTCCATATAGTAGATACCCGACTGATACTCGTATACGCGGTTGTTGATGTTCTCCACATTGTTGGAGCGCAACTGATTGCGCAGATTGTTGATTTCACGCTCTTTGTTGTAAGATCGTATTATGTCGACCTCGCGCACCTTCTCTACATCGCCGAGGAGTATGAGCATGTCGGCCATAGCCTCCTTTACATAACCGAACATGGTGTCGATATTGCGGTAAATCAGCTCGTCAAACTCCACACTGCTCTCCTGCTTGCGAAGCAATATCTTGGCGCATCCGAAACAGCTGTCTGCTATACTCTCGATTTCACTGACAATGTTGAGCATGGCTGCTATATGAAGCTTACCTTCATTAGACAGGCGTCCTTCTGCACACCGGTTGAGATAGTTGGCTATCTCAATCTCCATACGGTCGGAAATCTCCTCATATTTTTCAAGCCGCGAGAACAGTTGCGAGAACTCCTCGCTCTTCTCTTTGGCATGTATAAGCGACTCCGCCATAGATATCATGCGGTTGACACGCTGCGCGTATACCGTCATCTCCTTCTCGGCCTGAGCTATATTCAGCTCCGAGGCACTCAACAGACCTCCGGATATAAACTTGAGCTGAAACTCCTCATCCTCCTTGTGCTTGACAGGCACAAGTTTTTCGACAATCTTCACATATACTCCCGTAAGCCATATCATTATAGACAGGTTTATGAGATTGAACACAGTGTGAAACATCGACATACCGAACGACACACTGAACTGCATGGTGGCTATACGGGCGAGCACGGGATGTTCGCCGGGCAGACTCCCGTCAAACAGGCTGTTGTAAAGCTGCGGATCAGTGGCTTCCAGATTATTGACAAAAGCAAACAATGACTCGGGATTGCCCTGCCCCATGGCTTCGGTAATCCAAACATTAAGATTGACAAACGGATAGAATACACACATCGTCCACAGCACACCCAGCATATTGAAAAGCAAATGCCCCATGGCCGTACGTTTTGCGGCCACATTTCCGCTCATTGAAGCAAGCAGCGGGGTTATCGTGGTACCGATGTTGCTGCCGAGAACCACGGCACATCCGAGGTCAAACGTAATCCACCCCTTTGTACACATGATAAGCACGATGGCAAACGTAGCTGCCGACGACTGTATGATAGCCGTCACTATTATGCCGACAAAAAGAAAAAGCAATACCGAAAGATAGCCCATCGAGGCATAGCGTTCAAGAAACGCAAACATATCGGGATTGCTCTGCAGGTCGGGAACATAGTTGCTTATCATGTTGAGCCCCATGAACAGGAACGAAAATCCTATAAGAAACTCACCGATGGACTTTGTACGGCTCCTCTTGCTGAAAAGCAACGGCACTGAACATGCTATAAGCGGCAATATGAAGACCGACGTATCGACCTTGAAGCCGAACAGCGCTATAATCCAAGCGGTGAACGTCGTGCCTACATTGGCGCCGAATATGACTGCCATTGACTGGCCGAGCGTCATAAGGCCGGCGTTGACAAAACTTACCACCATCACGGTGGAAGCCGATGAACTCTGAATAAGTGCTGTAATGGCAATTCCGGTGAGAGTTCCCGTAAAGCGGTTACGGGTCATTGCCGACAGGATGTTGCGCAGACGGTCGCCCGCGGCTTTCTGCAGCCCTTCGCTCATTACCTTCATACCGTAAAGGAACAAGCACACAGAGCCAAGGAGAGCTAAAAAGTCGAAAAATGTATAGTTCATTACTGTGGTAAAATGGAGTCCGTTTTACGGAGACAAAGTTATAACAAATCTTTTGCATTTTATAAATATTGTCAATATATTTTAATGATGAACATAACCGCGACAAAAGGCGTTTCAAATTAAAAATCGTAAATTTTTTATGTTATGAGATTTAAAGTATTATCATGTCTGCTTGTATCGGCGGTTCTCTTCGGGGCGTCAAAGTCCGATGCCTGTTCACGTATATTATATGTAGGCGACACTACATCCGCTTCAGGTGAAGATGTGCTCCGCATAGTAGGACGTTCACTTGACTGGAAAACGCCTATACCCACCAACTTGTATGTATATCCGCGCGGCATGTTCAAGAAAGGCGATGACAAACCCGGAGCGGTCACATGGACATCAAAATACGGCGCCGTATATGCCGTGGGATATGACGGCGGCATAACCGAAGGCATGAACGAAAAGGGACTCGTGATCAACGGACTGTTCTGCAAAGGCACCGTATATGCCAACGAACAGACGGCAGGACGCCCGGGAATGTCGCTGTCCATGTTTGTCGGATGGCTCCTCGACATGAACGCCACTACCCCCGAAGTGGTCAAAGTACTCAAAGAACACAATTTCAGCATATCGGGAGCCACTTTTGACGGCGGCACAGTGTCAACACTCCATTGGGGCATAACCGACGCGCAAGGCCGGTGCGCCATACTCGAGTTTGACCACGGCACCGTAAAAGTTTATGAGGGGCAGGACATGCCGGCCATGACCAACGATCCGCAGTTTCCTTCAATGACAGCGATCAACGATTATTGGCAGAAAGTGGGTGGAGCCAACATGCTTCCGGGCACTGTGAAGAGTCCCGACCGCTTCGTGCGCGGATACTTCTTCCAAGAGCATGTTGAGAAGACCAACGACCTGAATACGGGTCTGGCCATAATCCGCAGTATAATGGCCAACGTATCGGTGCCTTATCTTTATACGGTACAGACCGAAGCCAATGTATCATCGACCCAATGGCGTTCTTATGCGGACCTGCGCGACTGCCGCTACTACTTCGACATAGCCACCAACTTAGGCATATATTACATAGACCTTAAAAAGTGCGATCTGCGCAAAGGCGCCCCGGTACTGCGTTTCGACACCTCAAAAACTACGGATGCAATAGGCGATATTACTCCATTATTAGTAAAACATGCGCCTTTTACACCCATGTATTAAATAAATTTATTTACTTTGCATACCGTTTGCCATGCGGCACAGCCGCCATGGGTACTATCACTATCACTCAATTGATTTAAGTGCACATACTGCGCGTTGTAATAATACTGTTGATGTCGTCGGCTTCACTCGCCCTTGGCGCGACCGAGGCCGACAGCATCATGCCCGTATCAGGGCCAAAACATTCCGGCAACTGGATAAAGCAACTGGTTGACAACGGTTTCAAGCTGCATGACCCGTCAATCAATTACCCGCGATTCGCACGCTTCTGCCTGAAAGTCTACGACTGGGGCGACCGCACGTTCAATTCCTACGACTCGACCTACGTGGTATCGACCGGGAAGAACTGGAAAATCACCGGTAAAAGCTATAACTGGGCTGAAAGCTACTTCATGCAGTTTACCGGCAACACACGCCTGCACATGATATCGGAGATATACAGCGACATAGGAGCGTCAATCGGTTTCATGGCAGTGAACGTAGGCCATACCTTCAATGCCAACGACCTGTTCGGAAATCCCGTAGCCTCACGCAAAAACTGGGACTACAGTTTCACAAGCGCGCTGTTTGCCGCTTCGATAAACTACACATCGACCGATGGAGGAGTACGCATAACAAAATTCGGCGATTTCAACCTGCAAGGTCACTCGTTTGACTTCAACAGTGTCAAACAGGAGACCACCAGCGCCAACATGTACTACTTCTTCAACCACAGGAAGTACTCACAGGCGGCAGCCTACTGCTACTCGAAGTATCAGCTCAAAAGCGCCGGTTCACTTATAGTGGGGCTAAACTTCAACAAGCAGAACATAGACCTCGACTTCTCGGCTCTGCCATCGGACATGCTCACATACCTGCCGGGAAAGCATGACCGCTATACTTTCCACTACAAAGACTATAATATCATATGCGGATACGCCTACAACTGGGTGTTGCACCCGCGGCGCTGGCTTGTCAACGCCACGGTGCTCCCGGCCATAGGCTACCGACACACCTATGAAAATTCAACCGACGGTAAAAAGGACATGTTTTCGACCAACGTCACCGGCTTGTTTTCGGTTGTCTATAATCACCGAAGCCTCTTCGCCTCGCTGACCGGACGCTTTGACGGCAACATTTATTTCGGCAGTTCATACACATTCATGAACTCCATCGAATCGCTCAGTCTCGTAGTAGGCGCCCGGTTCTGACACAACGGTCAGAGCGAAACCGAGATTCCGGCATTGATGCAGCGCGGCAAAGCCGGACCGTATATATAGCCAGAGTCACGTGTCGGACCTATATCGAAATCGTCCTGATATGAATTAAATATGTTGCTCACTCCTGCCGATACATCGAACGTGACTCGGTTTAATATCTTGAATGTATAGGTCAGTTTCAGCGAAGCGTCGAAAAAATCAGGTGTTCGCACGGCCACATCGACAAGTGTGCCCGAACCGGCGAGATGCTGTACGGTCATCGGTCCGGTATAAGTAGCTGACAACGTGGCCTTGAGCTGACGAACTATCTCGACATTGGCTGTAAGATAGCCATACAGGTCCGGTGTACGGAACATGCGTTTTTCACCCGGCACATCAGGATTGTCGCTCCACACCTCGGGATGCTTGTAGCGGCTACGTTGCCACGTAAGCCCGCACTGCAGATCGAAACGGCTTGAAAAGAACGCCTTAGCCTCGACATTGACACCCGCCACACGAGCGCCCGAACCGTTGTAACGTTCAAGTACGGCATTGCCGGCGGCATCGGGCTCCTCAAGCTGACGCAGAGCAAAGACATCGCGCAGGTCTGTATAAAAACCCTCTACAAGCAGATTGGTCTGAACATTGCCGAAACGATGATACAGATCAGCCGATGCACTGACACTGCGGGAACTCTCTTCTTTAAGTCCGGCGGCAAGCACCGTCACCACACGCTCACCGCCCACAATAGCCACATGAAAGTCCTCATCGTAGGCCTGAGGCGAGCGGAAGCCTGTCGAATACGACAGCCTGAAGTTAAGGTTGTCGTCAGGATTGTAACGTATATTGACTCTCGGTGAGATGACCGGGTCACTGATAAGCGAGTGCTTGTCGACACGTGCACCTACAAGAAAGCCCCACCTGCTGTTGCGCCACTCGTTCTGAAGATATCCGCTGTATATATGTACTTTCTGCAGTATGTCATGATCATAGCCCAAAGTGACGTCATGAAGGCGATTGAACGAGTACTCCACACCGGCCACAAGTTCCGAAGGCATGAATATGAACCGGTCGAAAGGATGAGTCCATTGCGCTCCCGAAGTGACAACGATGTCGGAGGTACGTCCGTAAGCGTCAGGATCCATATCGGATCCGTAATAGCTCTGACGACGGGTATTCTGCATGGCCCCGAATACAGACACATGATCACGGCGGTTAGCGGGCCATATGTCAAAAGTGGCTTCAACGGCATGGATGTCATGGTCAGCCTGCTCCGCGATCATGGCCATATGGGGCGGCTGGTCCAGATTGTCGCCGCCGCGACGGTACTCACTCGTGTTGTGGTACTCAAGTGACAGGCGGCTTATGTCGGACGGACGCACAAAAGCACGTGCTCCGACGGTGCGTGTTTTCAGTTGCGCTATCTCGGTGAACCCGTCGGAGTTATCGTCATAGCCGTCGCGGTACCGCGACTGTCCGTATATGAATATACCGGCCTTGTTGTTATCGGTCACAACCGAGGCATTAAGCGTCGTGTTGTTGTCAAGCGCCCCCGAAAGGCCTATCGACGACAAGGTGTGGGCCACGCGGGCCGAGTTGGTCATAGGGTCCTTCGTGATGATGTTGATAGTACCGCCTATCGCCGAAGAGCCAAACAGCGCGGAGCCTCCGCCACGCATCACCTCGACGCGCTCAATCATATTGGCAGGTATCTGTTCAAGCCCGTAAACACCGGTCAATGCCGAAAACACAGGCCTTGAGTTCATCAGTATCTGCGAGTAGTGCCCGTCAAGACCGTTTATGCGCACCTGTGTGAAGCCGCAGTTCTGGCAATCGTTTTCGACACGTACACCGGGCTGGAAGTTAAGACCGTCGGCAAGCGAGCATGCTCCGACCGTTTCAAACAACTTACCCGTAATGACATTGACCAATGCCGGGCTCTCCCGTCGCCTCACCTCGCTCTTGGACGAGGTCACCACTACCTGATCGAGCATAAACGCATCGGGGACCACGCTGAAGTTAGCCTCTACGGTACGGTCCTTGACTACACGCACGTCAAGTGTCACGGTCTTATATCCTGTGAAGACGGCTTCAAGGGTATAGTCGCCCGGAGCAAGGTCGCGAAACACATAATGCCCCGAGGCATCGGTAAGTGTCGCTAATTTTGTGTCAAGTATCCTGACATAATAGAAAGGCATGTGTTCGCCTGTCTCTGCATCGACCACATGGCCGCTTATATTGGCATCTGTGACTGCAGCTCCTGAGGTAGCCGCAATCATGCCGAGGCAGCCCTGCGCCACAGCACAGGCCGCCACAAAAAGTTTTTTGAACATGATTTTGTGTGAAAAGTTGATGAATAGATGTCTACAAAACGGGGAGAGGTATCTATTCAATCACGGGAGGACCCCGGAGAGTGTATGCACCGGCACATGCAAGGCTGAAAGATTGTATGTCGCGACATACAAGTTCACTACACTGCACATACGCGCCGTCCACAACAACCGCCGATGTGCTTTCCATCGATGCGGCCGAGGCATTGAACTGAGCCACAAGGTCGAGCGATACGGACGAATGGGCGTGATGGCCCGACGGCATGTAAGGATGTGAGTGGGTGACCGTGCGGCCGTCGTCAGAGATATGAGAGTGCATGAACACGGTGTTTGAGAACACGAAGTTCACAAACACGCATAATAGAAGCGTACTGAGCAAGCGGTTCACTCTCATTTTCACGCTGCAAAGTTAAGGATTTTTCCTCAAACAAGCCTTATGGGAGCATATTTGTGCACGAAAGGGCATAATCACGGGATTTTTCGTTAAATTTGCCGTATAATTCAACGACTATGAAGAAATTTCTGAAAAGCAAGTCGGCACTTGCCTGTGTCATCTCGGTTCTAATAATGGCGGCTGTGTCGCTGGTATACTTCTATCCCGACGTGTTTGAAGGCAACGGCCTTATGCAACACGACGTACAGCAGGGCATAGCGCTCAGCCATGAGGTAAACCAATACAAAGCCGAAACCGGCGAGACATCATGGTGGACCAACTCCCTTTTTTCAGGCATGCCCACTTTCCAGATAACCCCGTCCTACTCGTCCAACAGCCTCATACGGTTTGCCGGCGACCTCTTCCGCCTGTGGCTTCCGTCACCGGCCGGGTTGCTGTTCATGATGATGGCGGGCTTCTTCATACTGCTGATGTCTATGAAAGTCAGGTGGTATCTGGCCCTTCCGGGAGCCATAGCATACGGCTTTTCATCGTACTTCATAATAATCATAGGGGCAGGCCATATATGGAAGTTCATAACTCTCGCCTACATACCGCCCACCATAGCCGGCATGGTGCTGTGCTACAGAGGCAAGTATCTTGCGGGAGGCGCTACCGCCGCACTCTTTGCCATGCTCCAGATATCGGGCAACCATATCCAGATGTCATACTACTTTCTCATGGTAGTGGCCGGCTTCTTCATAGCTTACGGCATAATACTGTTTCGCCAAGGAAAAGGACGACGCTGGTGGAAGGCCAACGCAGTGCTCGCTGTGGCGGCGGTACTCGCTGTGGCGGCCAACAGCCCCAACCTTTATAATACATACAAGTATTCCAAGGAGAGCATGCGCGGCACGCACAGCGAATTGTCCGACGGCGGCAACGGAGCAAGCGTCAATTCCGCAGGAGGCTTGAACAAGGACTACATAACGGCTTGGAGCTATGGAAAGAGCGAGACCTTCTCGCTGCTCATACCCAACGTCAAAGGCGGAGCAACAATAAAGCCCGAGAAAGGTGGCAACAAACTGCTTGCCCTGTCGGAAACGGATGCGGCAGAAGAGTTGCAGAAGTCGGGAGCCATAAGCGGCGATACGGCGGCCTATCTGCAGCAGCTGCCTCAATACTTCGGCGACCAGCCTATGACCAACGGCCCTGTATATGTGGGCGCGCTTATAATGGCTCTGTTTATCTTGGGCTGCATAATAGTCAAAGGTCCTATAAAATGGATGCTGCTTATCGTCACCATACTGTCAATAGCGCTTTCTTGGGGACACAACATGATGTGGCTCACCGACCTGATGATAGACCACATGCCTATGTACAACAAATTTCGTACGGTGGCAAGTATACTCGTGGTGGCTGAGTTCACAATACCTCTGCTCGCCATGCTTGCTCTTAAAGAGCTTGTAGACCACCGCAACGAGTGGCAACGGTTCAAAACCCCCATATTCATATCGTTCGGACTATGTCTTGCCATATGTGCCCTCGGCATAGCCGCGCCTTCGGTATTCGGCTCATATCTTAGCGCTCAGGAACACGAGGCCTATGTGGTGGGCGGCATAGCACAGCAGTATCCACAACTGTTCTCGGCCATACAGAGCGTAAGAATGTCGATGGTCTCTGACGACGCGTTGCGCAGCTTCCTCATCGTAGCTGCCGGAGCATGTTGTATATTCCTCTTCTTCACCAAGAAGATTGACCTGAAAGTGATGTTTGTATTGATTACGGTCATAATACTCGGCGACCTGTATTCGGTCAACAAACGCTACCTCGATACCGACAGTTTTGTGGCGCAGCGGCTTACTCATGACGAGCCGTTCCCCCTCACTGCCGCCGACCGTCAGATACTCGCCGACACCGCTATGAACTACAGGGTGATGGATATACCGCGGTTTGCCGAGGCCGCCCCATCTTATCGCCATAAGGCTATAGGCGGATATCATGCGGCCAAACTGACACGTTATCAGGACATGATAGACCGTCACCTCGGCAACTTCCAGTCGGGCAACGTAAGCCAAGCCGACATGAACGTGCTCAATATGCTCAATGCCAAATACATCGTGACAGGCGACGACAAAGCTTTTGTCAATCCTGACGCACTGGGCAACGCATGGCTCGTGGACCGCATAATATATGTAGACGGCGCCGATGATGAACTGGGTGCGCTTGACAGCATAAACCCGGCGACTACAGCCGTCAGCGACAACAAGTTTAAGGATATGCTCGGCACATCAGTAGCTCCGAAAGAGCCGGGCGACACCATATATGAGACGACATACGCTCCCAACCGGCTCACCTACAGCGTCAACACTGCGCGCGGAGGAGTGGCGGTGTTTTCGGAAGTCTACTTCCCATGGGGCTGGAAAGCCTCGGTCGACGGCAAAGAAGTGCCTGTGGCAAGAGTGGATTATCTGCTGCGCGCCATAAAGGTTCCTGCAGGCAAGCATGTGGTGGACATGCGGTTCGAACCCGGCTCCATAAGCTCTACCACGACAATAGCATATATAGCCATAATACTTATATATCTGTCGGTACTTGGAGCCATGGCTCTTTATTTCTTCCCCATGAAACGCTCCCGAAAATGAAACCGTTAAGATTGTACATGAACTCGCTGAGCCGCTACAAGCGGAGCAAAGGCTTCGGCATACACTCGCCGTTTGCCTACCGCTTCATCACGCGGGTGCTGCACGAGCGGTTGCCATATTATGCGTACTCCGAGATTATGCTCAGGCGGCATATGTCGCTCAACCTTGCCCGCAACATAGCAAGACATCCGCGGGTGATATCAATGAAAAACGCCAAACTGCTGTTTCGCATCGCAAACTTCTTCAATCCGGCGGCTATACTGCAGATAGGCACCTCTTACGGAGTATCGACGACGGCACTGCTTGACGTGTCATCAGGCTCCGGGCTCGTAATATATCCCGGCCTTTCGGCTCATCCTGACGTTTATGATAAGGTGACACACCGTTATGGCAACCGCATAACACCGTGCGGAAGCATTGCGGAAGCGACATCGACATATTTTGACATGCTAAGCGACGATAAAAGTCCGTTTATACTCATCAACTCCATTGACAGCGAAGATGAGAAAGACAGGCTTCACAGTTTTGTGCTCGACATGCTCGGACGCAACGGCACGGTCATACTGCGCAACCTCACCAAATCGCGGCTGATCGCCGACCTGCTTTCATCGCTTGACGGCGCTCTTGACCACGGCATGACCTTCACCAACGGCAATATCGCGGTAATCGTGGGATACAGCCATTTGCCAAGGCAGAGCTTTCTTCTATGGTATTGACGTATGACAACACGTGTCTTAACCGACTGGGACAAACTGACTGATGCCTACGGAGCATATCTGATGCTCGAAAAAGGGCTCTCCGACAATACACGCGAGTCTTACATCGACGACGTGAACAAACTGAAAAAATATGTCGGTAAAGAGCCCGAATTACTACGCGACATCACCCTTGACTCTCTGCATAATCTCGTGGCCGAACTTCACGACTTGGGCATAGCTCCGTCATCACAGGCACGTATCATATCGGGCCTAAAGTCATTTTTCCGTTTTCTGATAATCGAAGGTTACATTGAGGAAAATCCGACGATACTGCTCGAGACGCCGCGCATGGGACGCCATCTGCCCGAAATACTGACCGTTAACGAAATAGACCAGATGATAAGCTGCATCGACATGTCAGCACCCGAAGGACAGCGCAACCGGGCCATAATGGAGACCCTTTACGGGTGCGGATTGCGAGTAAGCGAGCTGGTGAATCTTGACATGGCACACGTGTTTCTTGACGAACAGTACATTATCGTCAGAGGAAAAGGCGGAAAGGAGCGCATGGTACCCATGTCGGAAGTGGCGGTCAGCGAAATACGGTTATATCTGGAAGAGCGGGCGGATCTTGACATAAAGCCCGGCGAGGAGGGCTACTTGTTTCTGAACCGCCGCGGACGTCACCTGACAAGAGTCATGATTTTTTACATCATCAAGAAGCTTTGTGAACTTGCCGGAATAAGAAAGACCATAAGCCCCCACTCGCTGCGGCACTCGTTTGCCACACATCTGCTTGAGGGCGGAGCCAATCTAAGAGCCATCCAGCAGATGCTCGGCCATGAATCGATAGCCACCACAGAGATATACCTCCACATGGACCGACGGCTGCTGCGGCAGGAGATTCTGCTCCATCATCCACGAAACATGCGCGGCTAAACGCCCCGACACTCACACCATGGCACACGACGCCTGACCGCTCATCCCGACAATGCAGCGGTTATCAAAAACAATACCATATTTTGTCCTGACCAGCAGCAACTTAAAAATTCGTTGTAGAAATCATTTTTTTTCTATATCTTTGTCGCCCATTTACTAAACCGATCAGCATTATGACAAAAAGCAAAGTTTACACTTGTACAGGCGACACAGGCGCCACTTCACTCGTGGGCGGCGTTCGCGTAAAGAAAACCGACATCCGCATCGAGGCTTACGGCTCGGTCGATGAACTCAACGCCAATATAGGCGTACTTGTGGCAATCCCTAATCTGCAGCCTGAATATGTTGACCTTCTGCGCCGCATCCAGAACAAACTTTTCAATATAGGCTCTTATCTCGCCACTCCCAATCCGACCAACGCCATAACCGAGTGCCGCGGTCTTTCACATGATGACATAGAGCGTCTCGAACACTACATTGACATAATGGATGCCGAGTTGCCGCGTCTTAATACTTTCGTACTCCCCGGCGGCACCCACCGTTCGGCTGTAGCCCATGTATGCCGCACCATGTGCCGCCGCTGCGAACGCCGCATAGTAGCCCTCGCCGACACCACATATGTCGACCCCAATGTGCTCAAATTCGTCAACCGTCTCAGCGACTTCCTCTTTGTTTTTGCACGTTTTAACAATGTTGCCAACCAGTTTGATGAAATATTGTGGGACAAAGATTGTTAATTAGAATTCAAGACAACATTATAAACTAAAAACACGCTCATAATCATGTATTGGACATTGGAATTGGCATCAAAGCTCGAGGATGCACCTTGGCCCGCCACAAAAGAAGAACTTATCGACTATGCGATGCGTTCGGGCGCTCCGCTTGAAGTAATCGAAAACCTTCAGGAAATGGAAGACGAAGGCGAAACCTACGAATGCATGGAGGACATATGGCCCGACTACCCCAGCAAAGAAGACTTCTTCTTCAACGAGGAGGAGTATTGAGCTTCTGAAATTCACATAAGACACTAGATACCAGCCATATAAACAGTTGTAATTTGTTTGTATGGCTGGTGTTTTATAGTCTCAGACGGCAAAATTTGTTTGTATAATTGAGGAGAAAAGTACTTTTGTTTGTATATAATTAATTGCAATTATGCACATTCTCAATAGAGGAGGAATATCATCTGTCTTAAAACTTTTTAATTTCGATGTGTCGGATTCTTGCCCATATTGAATTGTATCTTTGTGCATTAGAAATTTTAAGATGATGAAACATAAGGCCATATTCATACGCGATGATAACGGAACAGAAGTCTCAGCTCAGTCACCAGTGATAGTGTCGGCGAGCAGGGGTACCGACATTCCGGCATTTTATGCCGACTGGTTTTTCCGTCGACTTGAAAAGGGTTATGTCAGGTGGCGGAATCCTTTCTCGGGGCAGGATAGTTATGTTTCATTCGAGAATACACGTTTTATTGTTTTCTGGTCGAAGAATCCTGCTCCGCTGTTGCCATATCTGCCTATGCTTAAGGAGCGAGGGATTGGCTGTTATATCCATTTTACGCTTAATGATTACGAGGCTGAAGGGCTGGAGCAGAATGTCCCTCCGTTGTCACAGAGGATAGAAACATTCCGTCGTGCAGTTGAAGCTCTCGGCCGAGGAGCCGTGGTATGGCGTTTTGACCCACTCATTCTCACAGATAAAATCAATATTGACACTCTTCTTGAGAAAATCGCACATATCGCCAATGCCTTGACCGGCTATACAGAAAAACTCGTTTTCAGTTTCGCTGACATTGAGTCATATAAAAAAGTATCGCGAAATCTAAGGCAAAGCTGTATCAATTATCGCGAATGGGATGAAGAGTCTATGTGCGAATTCGCATCGCGACTTTCGACGAAGAACCATGATAACTGGAATCTCAGACTCGCGACGTGCGCCGAACGCATTGACCTTTCAGAATATGGAATAGGGCACAATCGCTGCATCGACCCTGAATTGATAAGCCGTCTTACACCTCATGATGCCATTTTGCAAAACTTCCTTTATAACGCCAAGACTGACAATGGGCAGCGAAAGGCATGCGGCTGTATCCTCTCAAAAGACATCGGCGCATACAACACCTGCCCGCACGGATGCCTCTACTGCTATGCCAACACATCTTCTGCCTCGGCATTTGCAAATTATAAGGAATTCGCCACAAATCCTCTTACTGACTTAATAATCTGAACTATGAACTACACACCAAACATTCGAAAATCTGCACAAACCTTTGCCAATGTATTGCTAAAGGCAAAGGAGTGGTTTGCCTCGCTTTCAAAAACAGAGCAGCAAAAGCTTATTGACGAATTAGAGCACGGAGCAGGTCTCCTTACTAATATTCGTCAACTAAATGCCTACATAGCCAAGTATGGCGAAATTCATCAAGCCAAATTGCTTCATGCATACGAGAAGATACCATCTAAAGTTTGGTACGAAGGCGGCATTACTGTCATTGATTATGGCTGCGGTCAAGGCATTGCTGAAATGGTTTTGTCAGATTATATGGCTTCGAGGTATGTTGATAATGACCACATCAAAGGTTTTATCCTCATTGAACCTTCACGCACAAATCTACAACGATGCATCGGCCATGTAAATGCGTTCTTTAGTGAATCAAAAATATCAGCCGTTTGTAAAAAGGATAACCAAATAAATAAAGATGACATCAATCCGGAATCCACAACCGTCATTCATCTTTTTTCCAATGTAATAGACTTAGATGATTTTGATGGCAATGCTGTTTTATCGGTGTTAAACGAAGATAAATCCCATAATAACATAATCGTATGTGTGAGCCCTTATTATCAGGAAGCAACACGCGGTAAGAGAATAAAAGAGTTTGGCGACAAACTTCAAGGGTATTCATTGGTATACAAATTAGAGAAGCACACTGATGATTGGGATAAGCCTTATAGTTGCCAGATATATATCTTTGTCAGCTCGTATTACTGACAACCTATGCCCCGATTTGTTTGTATGGGAATATTCCGGACAGGCGTTTTATGACCTCAAATGGCATAATATGTTTGTATTTAGGTCGGTTAGCAAGGGTTAAATAACTGAAATACAGCGTTAAAGCCATTCTTCAACGAGGAGGAGTATTGATCTAAAACCTCCTCGATTTTAAGATATAAATAACTTAAATACAGGCGATTGGCAAGCAACAAAATAAACTTGTCAATCGCTTTTTATATCCTTTCACTGCAAAATAAACTTGTCTATTTTCATTCGTAAAGTCCAACACAAAATCATCCGAAGACCTCGCAAGAAACTTAATTTCGACTCTCCTAAAAATGCTTTCTTCCGACAAATCCCTAATTTTGCACTTGCCAGTTGAGAGTAGGCATTGTTAATGGCTTTAAAAATATTTACTTATTTATTTGCATTAGTTAATTCATTTGAATATATTTGTATATTATTGCTCGCAATTCAGAAGTAGATTTAATTTAACCAACGAATAACCAATCCTTTATGAAAAAACTTTCATTCCTTGTACTATCTATAGTCATGTCATTACTGTCCAATGCAGCAATAACTCAAGCCAACATGAGTCCGAGCACAAACGGCAGCTATGTTTTCACATGCTATGGTGAAGACGGACAGATATCGCTTCAATTGTCGCTATACCCCGATTTCAGCCGCGCCACAACCGCAAAGATGATACAAGCAAGCGACAATCGGCTGCGCCATACAATGACCCTGAAACCCTCGCACCTCACATCGGGCAGATACTATTGGCGCGTCATCAACTTCGCCACAGGCTCATATGCACCCCAAAAAGACAAATGGACATACTTCGACTTTACCGGTACGGCAAAAGAGAATATACCCGACCTGACTCTAAAGGACGAAACGGCACACGAAACCTTCAAACCCGACACAGACACCGACATAAACATCACCTCACTATGGCTGCGGTCGTTTAATCTCGGCAACAACATATTCAAATCAATCGACCACCCCAACAGCAACAACGCACAAATAAACGAGACCTACAATCACGGTGCGGTAGTACGCAACGGCATCATCTACATAAACCGCGGCAGTCTGTCAACCTCGGGCTGGGTACTCGACAAGACGCGAGTGTGGCTCGAACGTTACGACCTCAAGACCGGGAAAGAGCACAAACTGCTGCTCGTACGCGCTCCCGGAGGAGGCGACTATCCGGCAAAAGAGGTGATGCCGTGGATACGCGAGGATGCCGACGGCACCATATACTTCACGACATCGCGCCTCAATAACGGAGCGCCGAGGCGAGTGACAATCTACACCATAGACCTTGACGGCATAACAGCCGACACCGACGAGGTGACCGCCCGCGAAATAAAAACACTGACAATGCCCGAGGGTTTCGACCAAGGAGGCTTCTTCACCGTCGACGGCAGCATAGCCTCCGGAGAATACACGTTATGGAGCATACCCGAAAACTTCTACGTGGACACCAAAGCAACGGGCTTCACCGTACACCGATGGAACATAAAAGGCAGCTCGGTAAAGCACGCCAAGGCCTCTATGCCCGATATAAAATGGCTTACTCCCGACCTGAATGACTTCAACGGTTTCGGCTTGGCGCGCGTATATCCGGTCGACGACGAGTACTTCTACATGCACACGGGGCGTACGGCCCCTGCCGGACCCACGATGTCGGTCATGCTCTGTCGTTTTATCGACGGCGGAGAATGTGAGGTTATAAGTTCGTTTGATGACAGTGGCGATGCAGTACCGCCTACGGCTCACGGCAGTGCCGGTATATCAATGTTTGAGATATCCGGAAACAGATTCATTGCCTACGGTGTGGCTAAAGAAAAGGATAATACCGTCATGCAGATAATGGCTACACCATCCTATACCTCCAATTTCAGAGAGCACAGGACGGTGTGGCGTCTGTGCGACGACAAAGGCATGTCAACCAACGCATTCCAAGGCTGCGACGTAAAATATCTTCCCGGATCCACTGACGGCAAAGGAGGCATGCTGCTTCTTTATGCACCAAACGCCGCCCTCGGCTTGTATAACGTCGACGTGGATTCGCGCTCTACAGGCATCGAGGCGACCCAAGCCGACACTGCAGTGATACGTTACTGCGCGGGAAGCATAATCGCCGACCGGGAGATTGACGGATTCACAATGTATGACCTCGGCGGACATGCTGTGGCATCACGTACCGGCCGCGGCACGCATTTCGATATAAGCGACATGGCTCCGGGCATCTATATAATAAGAACAAACGGTAGCCTGACTTCTGTCAAGATTATAGTGACACGATAAGCTGGACATACACTCTGCTGCCTTTTCCCGTTTTTATGTTGCGTTTTGTTAAAATATCGATATAAAGAGCCTTTTTTCTGTTTAATTTATCAGCGAAAGCGGTGTTATGGCACATTTTAAGCATTTGTGTGCCATAGGTTAAGGTTTTGTTAAAAGGTGTTACACGTGGGAATTAATTCTTATATTTGCTTGTTCAACGTTTTTAAATATACGATAATACAATCAGATTATGGCAAAAGTAAAAGGTGCCGTAGTGGTAAATGAAGAGCGATGCAAGGGTTGCGACCTGTGTGTGGTGGCATGTCCTACCGACACTCTCGCGCTTCAGTCAAAAGAGGTCAACGACCGGGGATATCACTTCGCCTACATGGCCCGGCCCGACTCGTGTATAGGGTGTAGCAACTGTGCGGTTGTGTGCCCCGACGGTTGCATAGAAGTATATCGAGTAATCGTCAAGTAACAACTTTTTAAATTGCCTGTTATGAAAGAAGAGATAAAACTGATGAAGGGTAACGAAGCAATAGCCCACGCTGCCATAAGATACGGCGCCGACGGATACTTCGGCTACCCCATAACCCCACAGAGCGAAATACTCGAAACCCTTGAAGAACTCATGCCGTGGGACACCACCGGTATGGTTGTGCTGCAGGCAGAGAGTGAAGTAGCCGCCATCAACATGGTGTACGGAGGAGCCGCCTGCGGCCGTGCCGTGTTCACTTCGTCGTCGTCACCCGGAGTAAGTCTGAAGCAGGAAGGCATAAGCTACATAGCTGCCGGCGAACTTCCGGCACTCATAATAAATGTCATGCGTGGAGGACCCGGACTGGGCACCATACAGCCCTCGCAGGCCGACTACTTCCAAGCTGTCAAAGGCGGCGGCCACGGCGACTACAAGCTCATAACCCTCGCGCCCTCATCGGTTCAGGAAATGGCCGACTTCGTAGGCCTCGGTTTTGACCTTGCCTTCAAATACCGCACGCCTGCCATCATACTCGCCGACGGCATCGTGGGCCAGATGATGGAAAAAGTGGTGCTCCCCGAACAGAGACCCCGTCGCACACCCGAGCAGATAGCCGAGCAGTGCCCTTGGGCAGTCACCGGCAAGCCGCACCACCGCGGGCGCAACATCATGACCACTCTTGAGCTCGAACCGTCGGCAATGGAGGTCATAAACAACCGCCTTCAGGCCAAATACCGCATAATCGAAGAAAACGAAGTGCGCTTTCAGGCCTATGACACCGACGATGCCGACTACCTCATCGTGGCGTTCGGCTCCATAGCGCGCATATGTCATAAAGCCGTCGAGGATGCCCGTGCCGCAGGCATAAAACTCGGGTTGCTCCGGCCTATAACACTATGGCCCTTCCCCGTTGATGAAGTAAAGCGCCTTGCCGCAAAAGTAAAAGGCATACTCGTTGTCGAGATCAATGCCGGCCAGATGATCGAGGATGTACGCCTCGCCTGTCACGACAGTGTGCCGGTGCATCACTTCGGACGCCTCGGCGGTATAGTGCCCAATCCTCAGGAAGTACTTGACGCATTCATCGACCGCTTTCCCGAGTCTGCATCTTAATCTAACCCGCTAACAGAAGAAGATTATGGATAACAACGATATAATACGTCCCGAAAATAAAGTGTATTGCCGCCCTGCACTGCTTACCGACAATACAATGCACTATTGTCCCGGATGCAGCCACGGAGTTGTACACAAACTCATTGCCGAGATAGTGGAAGAGCTCGGACTGCAGGAACGCACCATAGGCATAGCCCCTGTAGGATGTGCCGTGTTTGCCTACAACTATGTCGACATCGACTGGATAGAGGCCGCTCACGGACGCGCACCAGCAATAGCCACCGCGGTCAAGCGACTGCAGCCCGACCGCATGGTGTTTACCTATCAGGGCGACGGCGACCTTGCCGCGATAGGAACCTGCGAGTCAATACACGCCGCCAACCGCGGCGAGAACATAGTCATCGTGTTTATAAACAACGGCATTTACGGTATGACCGGCGGACAGATGGCTCCGACGACTCTTGAAGGCATGGTCACATCGACCACCCCTTACGGCCGACGTATAGACCTCAACGGCTACCCGTTGAAGATAGGCCCAATATTCGCCATGCTCGAAGGCACCTGCTATGTGACCCGTCAGTCGGTACACACTCCCGCCAACGTGCGCAAGACCAAAGCCGCCCTCAAAAAGGCATTTCAAAATTCGATGGCAGGCCTCGGCACGTCAGTGGTGGAGGTAGTGAGCACATGCAGTTCAGGATGGAAAATGACTCCTGCCGAGTCCAACAAATGGATGGAAGAAAACATGTTTGCCCACTATCCGCTGGGCGATCTTAAAAACACAACAGACCAATGAAAGAGGAAATTATAATAGCGGGATTTGGAGGACAAGGCGTGTTGTCAATGGGCAAAATACTCGCCTACGCTGCCCTTATGAATGAGCTTGAAGTCACTTGGATGCCGGCTTATGGTCCAGAACAACGCGGCGGTACCGCCAATGTCACCGTAATAATTAGCGACAGTCCGGTAAGCTCGCCCGTACTTGACAGCTATGACGTGGCGGTAGTACTCAATCAGCAGAGTCTCGACAAGTTTGAACACAAAGTAAAACCCGGTGGCATACTCATCTACGACTCCTACGGCGTGCATCACCGCCCCACCCGCAGTGACATCACCGTACACGAGATAAAAGCAATGGACGCCTCACTCGAAATGGGTAATTCGAAGATATACAATATGATTGTGCTCGGTGCGCTGCTCGGTCTGCGCGACATCGTGCCGATGGATGCTGTGCTCCGCGGGCTCAAAAAGACTCTCCCCGAGCGACATCACCACCTTATGCCGCTCAACGAGGAGGCCATACGCCGCGGACAAGCACTCGCCGCCAAGTAAGCCTATCCAGCCTCATACAAAATAGGTATATAAACATGGCGCCGCGACAATCGCGGCGCCATGTTTATTATATCCATCGGACAGAGGTTCAGTCCTTTTTATCGTCCGCATCAGCGGAAAACTCCATACGTATAAGTTCAAGGCGAGTGGCCGACTTTTTAAGAATGGTAAAAGTCATACCCTCGATGTCAACCACCGAACCTTGCGACGGTATCTCACCGAGATTATTGAGTATAAAACCGGCAAGCGTCTGATACTCGTCCGACTCGGGAATGTCGATATTGAAGTTGTCGCGCAAATCTCCTATCTCACACCGGCCCGAGAATTCAAATACTCCGGGTTCAATCTGACGTGCCGTAAGACGGCGGTTGTCGTGCTCGTCCTGTATGTCGCCGAATATCTCCTCCACAAGATCCTCAAGTGACACAAGTCCGGCAGTACCCCCAAATTCATCCACGACCACAGCCATGGACCTTTTTTCAGCAAGCAGACGACGCATCATTTTATTGGCCAGCAATGTCTCCGGAGCAAATATCACCGGCTTTATCTCCGCTTTCCAGTCAGAATCGGGCCTGAACAGCTCGCTCACGTGAATATAACCGAGCACGTTGTCTATGTCCTCGCTATACACCAAAATCTTTGAGCGCCCTGACGAGGTAAAAAGCTGCGAAAGCATCTCACGCGTGGTAGTGTCTATATTGACAGCCACAACCTCGTTGCGCGGGGTCATGCAGTCACGCAGGTGTGTCGACGAGAAGTCTATGGCGTTGTGAAATATCTTGACCTCATTCTCAACCTTGTCCTGAGCGGCTGTATCGTCAATGGTAGTCTGTATATACTGGTTAAGTTCACCTATGCTGAGAACTCCGAGCGAACGGTTGGCATCCTTTATGCCGCACAGCCTCATCAAAGCCTTTGACAGCCATGCCGTAAATATGGATATGGGATAAAGCACGACCCAGAAGAAAAATATAGGCAGTGCGAAATACCTGAGCGACGAGTTGGGATTAATCCTGAATATGGCTTTTGGGAAAAACTCACCCGTTATAAGTATCACGGCGGTCGAGATAAGTGTCTGCATGACAAGCACAAAAATCTCGTTGGGATATATACTCTCAAGCCAAGGCGACAACAGCGCCGCCGCCCCCATGCCGTACACTACGAGCATGATATTGTTGCCTACAAGAATAGTGGATATAAACAGGTCCTGATACTTGTAATAAAGATTGACTATGTGTCCGATAAAACCTCCCCGCTTGACATCTATCTCCACTTTGACACGGTTGGAGGAGATATAAGCTATCTCCACTCCCGAGAACAGAGCAGAAAACGCCAGCGATACTACTGCGATAATAAGCCAGTTAAGCGTCAATGCATCCATAAGCCTTGTTTACTTCTTTTTAACAAACGTATCGGTACGCAAGGTAGCCTGATCCAGCATCACGTTCTTCTCAAGTTTAGGCGACTGAGGACGCAATGGCTTGGCACCAGCCTTGCGAAGCGGACGGGCACTATTCACGGGCACAGACTTAGCTTCAGTTGCCTTACCGGCTGCAACAGGTGCCGGAGTTTCGCTGACCGGCCTTACACTATCGGCACCGGCCGTGGAATCGCGACGTCCTTTGAAGTCAGACACCGGAAATATGCCCGAGGGCTTGTTAATAGAGTAAGTTGTCATACGCTCGTTGGAATTGAAGCCGTAGCCCTCAATGATACGGTCGCTTTTTTCAATATGTATGAATGAATCAGAATAGACCTTACGCGACCGTTGATCCCAGAATATCTGCTGCGACAAAAACTTCTCATTAAGCGTATTCAGTACATTTACGTCACCGTCAAGACGCCACAGGCCTTTATTTTTGAAATAAGTGGCCGAGTCGCAGACTATGGTAGCCTCGGCGGAAAATTTGTCATCAAACTTCTCCAGAAACATCCCCTCCGGAAACCGCCACTGAGGCTCCTCGGCCTCGTCAAATACGAGCCACAGAGGTGCCGTGATACGATAACGTGTGACTCCCGAGTCCGATATAAGGGTCACCACATTATAGGTTGTCATCGTAGGCACAGAATTGCCGTCAACCTCACGGTGTATGACATCGGTCTTCTCTTCGGTACAGGCCGTAATGACTATCGCAACCGCCAATATGACCGACGGCAGCACATGCAATCCTGAAAACAATGTACCGATATTACGCTTCATAAGCTACGCCAAGGGTGATTAATGTATCTTGGGCTGATAGAACCAAAGTTCGTTGAAGTTTATACCGAGCGTGATGTTGAAATAGTTTTCCTTAATTAGCGGATTGGGATTGGCCTGACGGTGCTTCCATTCAAAACCGAGATTTATGACCGTCTTTGAACCCGGAGCAGGCAGACCGAAACCTAACGAAAGTCCGTATTCGCGGAGACTGTTGTCGCCTATCTTCAGATAGTCGTTGCTGTAGTATCCTCCGAGACGGTAATTGATACGCTGTGCGTAATTACCGCGGGGACGCGGGGTAAACTGACCGCCCAACGCAAACTTCCACCGGTTGTTGAACTCCTGCATGCGGTCAGGATCCTCTACGAGAGTATATTTGGCGTCTTTCCAGTTCTGATAGGTAAAGTCGGCCTCAAGCATAAGACGGTCGCGCCACTGATAGTTCAAGCCGAAACCCCATGTGTCAGGCAGCGAGAAGTTATTGCGCATAGACATGTAGCCTATTGTGTCAGGCTCCGTGTCGGACGACACGTCATAATTAACACCCCATGCATGACCGAGCAGAGTCTTTTTGGGCGAGAATGTAAGACCGGCTGTAAGTTTATTGTCACGATTGATGTTGTAGGCATACTGTATACCGAACTGCAGGTGATAGTCGCGCACCTGAACCACACGCTCAAACAATGTTGTAGAGCCGGCTGAGGTTACGACATATGTGTCGTTGATATTTGTACCGAAAAGATAACTGATGTTGGCTCCTACCGACAGGCCTTTCAAAGGACTTGCACCGACACCGACATACACCTGATTAAGTCCGCCGTTACCGGAGCGTGAGCTTGAACCGTTGTCTATTTTCGAGCCGAACGAGTATCCTACCGAAGTATAGGGAAGCAGACCGGCGCTCATGCCCACATTCTTGCATATCGGGAACTGGATTGTGACATAATCAAGACCGCCGCCGAAATCCTTACCTGATTCCTCTCCCTCAGTACTCCATAACGCAGTACCGGTGATGCCCATATCAAATAAAAATGTAAGCGAGTCCATAGCCGCATAACTTGCAGGGTTCATGACATTGATCTGACGGCCGGAGCTCATGGCATAGCCCACTCCACCCATGGCACGCTGCGCCGAAGTAGCATTATCATTAAGTATACCGTAGCCGTAACGCGAATAAGGTGTCATCGGGCCTTGGGCAAAAACACTTCCACAGGCGATGATGACCGCCGACAATATACCTATTATTCGTTTAGTTCTGTTCATTATATAATAATATGCTGTTTAATCCTTTACATACGAGCAACGGGTCGACCTCCACCTGCGACTCCACAAACTCCGCCAAGCGCAAGGCATCGCCACCGGTAAGCATGACGATCGAGTCGGCCGGCATGAGCGAACTGTAGTACTCTATCTCACCCACTATACCACGCACGACGCCACACTTTATCGCCAGCCGTGTATCGGTACCCCACAGAGGCACCTCGCCGGGAGTATCGGTATCGACATACGGCAGATGGCTGGTGAATTTGTTGAGAGCCTCGGCCCGCATCCACAGACCGGGCGCGATATTGCCGCCTTTAAATTCACCATCGGCGGTAAGCACATCATAAGTCACCGCAGTACCGGCATCCACCACCAGCACATTGCGTCCGGGATAAATGGCCCGGGCCCCGGCTACAGCCGCTATGCGGTCGCGCCCGAGCGACACCGGAGTCGTATATCCTATAGTAATCGGAAGGGGCAACAGCGACGTCATCTCATATACTTTACGACACAAGCCGCGCAAAGTGACGATGAGTTCCTCACCCCGGCATGCCACCGAACAATATATGGCCACGTCAGGCTTATACAATGCGGCTATCTCCTCCAGACGCGAAGGATCAAGCACATCGTAACGCCACTGCTTTACAAATTCATCGCCTTGAAACACGGCGAGTTTTGCAGCCGAATTGCCTTGGTCTATAACTAAATTGTAACCCATTGCGGCAACAAAATTACTAATTCCGCGTGAATTAATAACTTAAATCCTCACTATTTTCGACTTTAACGCGGCTTTAGCGGCCGTTTCGTGCGTTTTTTAACCTATTTTTCAATTACTACGGTTCTTTTCAGCTCGCGGAATCATAATAGACGTATAGACGAGCACCGCACCGCCGGCAAGCGTAAAGGCCAGCCAGTCACGCGCACCTGCCGTCTGGTAAAACATAAAGAACGTAGCCGCACAGAAAAACACAGATGACCATATCTCTATGCGGTGAAGACGCTTCACTCTCATATTATGACCTCTGTAAGGCGTCATTATACGACCTATCAGGCTCAATACGGCGCCGGCGCCGTAAATCCACCGACACAGCTCCATTCCATAGCCCATAATAGGCATCAGTACTCCTATCGCTATAAGAATCATCCCCAAGGTGATGATCCATGTCCATATTCTTTTCATTCTATTATATATACATCTTCGTTTTCACGCTGCATATGATACTGCTCCCTGACTATGCGCTCCATTGTCTCGGGATCGGTGTCGAGGCTGTGGTTAAGAGCCTTATAATAATCGAGTGTATCCTGATTGGCCTTTATCTCACGCTTAAGTTCGGTTATCTGGCGGTTATACTCTATCGACTTCAGTATTGAATTGTCATTAAAAAACAGCACGATAAGTATAAACGCCATGACGATTATGAACGTCACCGATATGTAGCGACGACACCATGTCAGGATATTGTTGAACGATTGACTCATAACAATGCAAAGATACGAATAAGTCGAGCGCAAAAGCAAATTTTATTTGCTTTTGCCGAGCGAGAGTATCTAATACACAGTCAAACGTTGCAAAATCCATAAATCTTATCTGAGTGAAAAAAACGCTCGTTGAATAACAAAGCCGTCGGACATGCGTCAACGCACAACACGACGGCATACTATCACTCTTGTGTTTATTGATTTATCCGCAAAAATAATAAACCGACAGTATCTATTGCAAAAAACAGCGTAGCCGTAATGTCTACATGACTCCCTTTTCGCCGTCCTCAGGCTCCTCATCAGGCCCGATAAAACCGCATCGAATGCTGAAATACCGGAAGAAATCATAATTAAGAGCAATCGAAATACGGCACAGAAGCTCGCAGTCGATGGCATTGCGGCTGCATATCTTGTATATGTTTGTACGATCGCAGTGTATTTTTTCTGCAAGCCATGAGGCAGAATGCCCTTGACGCTTTAACTCATTGAATATCAGCGCCCCGACAGATAGGGGGGGGTAATTTGACTACTTTTTTCATGATGTGTCATCACTTTTTCATATAAAAGGATTTATAGTATACAAAGATACAACTATTCATGACAATCAATACAATTATTTATAAAAAACTTGGCGGAGCATATGCTTCTTCCCGGCTCCGCCTTTATGGATACTCACGCGACACATTTGTAAGAGGCAACCCATATCGAGAGAGGCCGTCTACGATGGGCATGTCGGGCTGTGGAACGGGCTGTGGCTGTCACTATGCCGATGATTTTCGGTTAAATGGCATAAGAGTATGAAGGATACGATTAAACCGGGGCCCTGCCAAATTTATCCATGACAGAGCACGAGTCAAGCATCAGACACATCATTGTTCTGTCGACAGACTTCGGTTGTATTGCCTTACCGACTTGCCGCCGCTGAAGCGGTAGGTCAGGCTTATGGTGAGTCGCTGGCCTTGTCGTGCGGTGCCGTGGTCAAGTTTATAGCTTTCGAGTGCGGGATTTTTGAGCCATGTGCGAGAGTCGCCGTTGAACATGCGGAAGAAGCCGCCATAGCTCAGCGAAGTTTCAAGCGCATTGTTTTTCAGCCAGTATTTGCTTATGCTTATTGCAGGCCACTCCACTCCGGTCTTTGTTAGGGACTGTGGTGCCGGTATCAACACGCGATTGTATTCATAAACGACATTGAAATTCATGCGCACGGGGGTATTGTAGTAGTTCAGCGATGTGCGGAATGTATAGCCGTTTCCGCTGTTGGAGAAGTCTCCCCATGAAGCTTTGGTGTGAGATATGCCGGCATCGGCTTTGTAAAGAAAATCGCGTTTGAAGCGTTTGGTGAACGACACGGATGTCCACACTTTGTTGAAACGTGAGTTCTGAGCGGTGAAAGCCACGTATTTGCCATGCTGTCCCGAGGGCAAGATGCCTTCGCGCACCTCGCCGACAGTTGTGAATTTATCGGGATTGAATGTATAACCGCATTGGAAGTTGAAGCAACTGAAGAGGTCGATCCAATAACTTACGTTATGGTTTACACTTGACTTGAGAAACGGATTACCGCCGTTCCATACATACGGTTCAGAGAAGTATCCCCATTCACATGATTGTCCCTGATTGGGATATGATGTGGAGCAGGTATAGGTCAGGCGCATCCAGTTTTGCCGGGTGAGTCTGTAGAAAAACATGGCTGTGGCTCCTACGGGGAATTGGTTTTTAGACTCGCCGTTGCTCTTAAGGTGAACGGCTTCAATCCACGGTGCAATCTGTATATTTATCTTGTCGCGGAAATATCCGAAGCCCAAATAGAAACGGTTGCGCAGGTAACTGTTTGTGTTTAGACGCTCGTTGTTCTCGTAGCCGATACGTTCATATTTTTTCCAGTTATTTTCATAGCCCCATTCGAAAATCAGGCTTTCATCCTTAGACTCGATGTATGCCGACAGGCGGAGTCGGGTGAGGTTCATCCGGTCGCGAAATCGGTTGTGGACATCGATGGTGCCGTCGTCGGCGACGGAGTTGCGGAACGACGAGGGGAGGTAGCGGTAGTTGAAGTCGGTATCGAATTTTACCCGACCGCGTGTGTTGCGGTAAAACAGTCCTAACGAGTGCTCCTCGCCCTTCCTGTAGGTGCGTTCGTCGCGATGTACGATGTCGTCTATATTGGCCGACGGGAGCCGCCGCTGTATATGGCGGTCATAATAGCTGCGGTTTCCGTCACCATTATATGTATAGACGGCGGAAATAGAGCTTTTGGGGTCAATCGTGTAATCGACCGATACATATCCGGCAGCCTTCCATTCATATCCGGTGGTATTTCTTGATCCGTCGGGATTGGGAATCACTTTTTCTTCAAGTCCGCTGAACAGGTATTTTTTATCGGTCCAGATATCATAACAGCCCGTGCCCCAGTAATAGTTGCCTCGTGCATATATGTTCCATTTGTTTTTAGTGTAGGCAAACGATGCGTTCTCGTTGTCGACATTAAGGGTCGAGTTATTATACTTGTTGAAATGGAGCATATTGTTGTGAAATACATACCCTTCGTAGCCTTCGTAGTTTTCTTTGGTATGGAAGTTTATAAGCACATCGTAGCCTTGATATTTTCCGGTGGGATTATGTACAACTTCCATGCGGTCAAACCGTATGTGCTGCAGGTTTAACACGTCGGATGTCGGCTTCTCGATGCTGTCGACAAGCACCACTATATTGGACGAGTTATTGAACGTGACAGTTCTGTCGGCGGGATTGTAATAGAAGTTGGGCAGGTCGCCGAGCATCTGAGCCGTCGACGTCTTGCCTTTGCGCATATTACGGGTAATGGTTATGAGCTGTTTGTTCCCGACTTGCTTTATATTGCTTGCCTCGACAACTACGTCTTTGAGGTTGACAGACAGCGAATCATTTTCAGATGCATATACTACGCTGTTTAGCAACAGAGCAGTTATTAAGAACATTAATTTAATTATATTTTTCATGATTAAGCAAGAGTACGATTGACAAAATTAATTATATGATTTTCAGCATCCGCATCTGCATCAGCTTTATAGCACTTTAATCTGCCGTGCTCTTTGAGCGATTTGTCCACGATATTCGGACATGCACCCATGCATATCGGGAGATGCTTGCATTCGCTCAATAAAGGAATTATACTTTTCGGTATAATTATGGGGCTGTTCAATAACTTTTTTAAATTCGTCACTATTTGCGAGTTCAACAAAGAAAAAACGTTGAGTTAATCCGTTGAAGAATAGCGTGCGGCCGTCTTCCCACGATAGATAGTAGTTGTATTTACTTGGTTTCATTTGGTTAAGGTTAGTAGTTAAACAAAAAGGGATATTTATCTTTCGTTGGAAAGGTCACGGTTGTATTGTCTTACCGACTTGCCGCCGCTGAAGCGGTAGGACAGGGTAATCCATGCTCTGTTTTTGCTGCGGTTGAAGTTCTTGTCAAGCGATACGCTTTTCATGCCGGGAGTGTCCAGAATAGTTTCGGTGTTATTTCCTCCGGCAAATTGAAAGAAGCATGCATAGGTAAGTCCAATTGTCAATCGTCTTTTCAGAAAGCTTTTTGTAATTGATATCTGAGGATTCTCAAAACCGCTTTTTGTTGTTGACTGTGGAGTTACGCTGTTGGCGTGTATATAGGCGTATACAACCTGCGCTGTGAAATTGTGGCGTGTATTGTAGTATGTAAGCGATGTGCTGAAGTCGATTGAATGGGCGCGATTGTGATATAATGAAGTGTAGGCTTGCATATAACTATAGCGGATATCGGCTTTATACACAAAGTCTTTCCATAACCGTTTTGTGACTGAAGCAGAGGTCCAGTATGTCTTATGCTTGTAATTTTCGTATATAGCAGTAATGTATGGGCCGGAAACTCCCGCAGGAGTCATGCCGTTTTTTGTCCCGTAAATCAGTCCATAACTGTTGGGGCTGTAATACATGCCGCATTGTATGTTGAAGCAACGCCACATGTCGAGCCATAGATTCAACGAGTGGGTGACATTGGTTTTAAGAAACGGATTGCCCTCTTCCCATATGAGTGGCGATGTGAAGTAGCCCCATTCGCTTGACTGGGCTTGATCCGGGTAGCTTGTACCGCAACTGTAGTTAAAGCGTATCCAATTTGCCGGAGTAATCCGGTAAAAAGCCATTGCGCTACCCCCCAGCGGGTAGGTGTCCTCCGATTTACCGTCGGTTTTGGCATGGACCTGTTCAATCCACGGGGTGATATTGAAATTGAACCTGCCTACAGACATGCCTACTCCTGCATAAAGTTTATTGCGCATATAACTGTTGGTGCTCAAAAGCTCGTTATTTTCGTTGCGTCGCCTATTGTAGTCTTTCCATGTATTCTCATAGCCGAATGTCAGAGTTATGAGGCCATCTTTCAACTGTGTATTTCCCGATGCTCTGAATCGGGTGAAATTCATGCGGTCGCGGAAGTCATTTTTTATATTGATATCAGGCTCTGTAACTGTGTTAAGGCTTGTGGAGGGCATGAAGCGGTAGTTGAAGTCAACATCAAAGTTTACACGGTGGCGGCTGTTGCGGTAAAATACAGCCGTGGCGTGACTGTTGCCTGTCGCACGGGTACGATTGTCCCGCATAAACTCTTTGGCCGCAGATGAGTTATCAAATGTCTGTTTGATATGCTGATTAAAATAGTCTCTTGAGTTGGTGTTGTCATATGCATATACTATTGAAAAAGAACTTTTGCTGTCAATCATGTAGTCAGCGCTTGCGTAGGCCGACAGACTTCCGCGATACCCGGCCCAATTGCGTGGACCGCCCTTTACCGGCGATATATTTTCTGTCATTCCGTTTATAAGATATTGCGTGGAAGCCCACCGGTCGGTAACGGTAGCGTCCCAATTATGTGCGGCGCGTGCAAAGACTGTCCAGCGGTTTTTTGTGAAAGTACCATAAACCCAACTGTTTTCACAGCCGATAGTTTCGTCTTCGTTGTCGTTGAAGCGGCCCATGACAAGCGAGCCTATCTGTCCTTCATAGCCTTCGTAATCTTCTTTTGTAAAAAATTCTATCAGAACTTCAGCACCCTGATATTTACCTTGCGGACGATCGGTCAATACCATTCTGTCAAAACGAATGTGCTCCAAGTCAAACACGTTGGTTATCGGTTTTTCGATGCCGTCCACAAGAACCACGATACTTGTGGAGTTATTGTAACGCACCTCTTTTGTAGCGGGATTGAAGTTGAAACTTGGAAGCCGCCCAATCATTTCGGCTGTACTTACGGTACCTTTTCGCATCTGTCGCGTTATCCGGTAAGTAGTTTTATTGCCTCTGGTGCTGACTGTAGTTGCATTTACAACCACTTCACCAAGTTCATGATGAAGACTATCCTGTGCGCATAGTTCGGGCGCTGACATCAAAATCGTCATCAGCACTGTAAGAATATTAAAATATCTAAACATTTTCATTGGCTTTAATATAATCATAAATATCCGATATGATTTTTTCATCACGAAGTGTTTGATTGCAAGTTATACCGTTGCCATCGGCAAGCATTCGTTCAAGCACTTTCGGACATGGCCCCCAACACATAGGAAAATGCCTGCATGTACTACACTCTGTGGCCGATTCAAAATGATCAAAGTCAGTAAAAGCATAGGTACTGTTCCATACAATATTTCCTTTCTCATCAAGATATCCCCGCGCTTCATCCATATGGTCATTATCGCATTTGCCAACCGAGCCGTCAGGGTAAATGGTGTAGAAATTATGATGATTCACATAACACATGCCAAAGAAATAGTGATGAACATTGTAGCCGCCGTCATTGAGCGCTTTATTGAATTTTGACAGATAGTATGGGGGGAGTGATGTCTCTTCTACCTGCCATATTTTCTTGGCGGTAATTGATAGCTTGGATTTTATTTCAGGCGAAAAATATCGTTCCAAATCTTTCATTACGCTTTTGGCATCAAGCGTTTTTTCATCATAATTTATTCGCAATACACACTCTGTACGGGGAGCGATGTTTAAAATCTCTTTTATGTTGTTAAGTGTTCGGTCAAATGAAGATGTTCCTTCCATGAATTTTACACTTTCATGTTTTTCTCGACATCCGTCAATTGTTATCTGATAAAATTCCACGCCAAGTTCACTTAATCGTTTTATGCGTTGGGGTGTAAGCAGAGTTGCGTTAGTGGTTATTCCTGATGAAAAATGTACGTTTTTACTTTGGCATATATCTTTGGCGTAAGAGTTTATATCTATTATGCTGTCATAGCATAATAGCGGTTCTCCTCCAAACCAAGACAGATACAATTCATTGATATCGTTTTCTTCAATATATGTTTTGATGTGTTCTTTCAATCGATTTTTAGTATCGGCCGACATAAACACTTTTCTATGTTCTTGGATACAATACCAACATCTTAGATTGCAACTATACGTTGGATATATCATCAGCATATAATGTTTCGGCATCCGCAGACTGTCATATAACGATTTTATGGTTTTAACTTCGTCATCACTATCATTAACGATGAAACCGTAATTCTCCATTTTTTCATAAAAAGAGGTGTATTCGGCATTGTCTGTGTCAGGATTTTGAATCAGATTGCAAGTAGAGTCTTTATTGTAGTCTGAAATAAAAAAGAAGCGCTTCGTCAGTCCGTTGAAGAATAGTGTGCGGCCGTCTTCCCACGGTAGATAGTAGTTGTATTTGCTTGGTTTCATATGGTTAAGGTATTTAGGTTACGGTTAGATTATTGAAGTCTTGAAGTAGTTGATAGTGGCGGTGAGTCCGTCGTCAAGATTTACTGTGGGGAGCCAGCCTCCGAGAGCATCACGGGCACGGGCAATGTCGGGGCATCGTCGGCGCGGATCATCCTGCGGCATAGGTCGGTAACCGATTTCCGAGGTTGAGTCAGTAAGGCGTTTTATGATGTCGGCAAGTTCGATGATAGTTGTTTCCACAGGGTTGCCTATATTTACGGGGCTGTGTGTTATATAATTGGCCATCATCAGTATTATGGCGTCAATCAAGTCGTCGATGTACATGAACGAGCGGGTCTGCGAGCCGTCGCCGTTTACGGTAAGCGGCAGCCCTTTAAGCGCTTGTGTGATGAAAGCGGGTATTACGCGTCCGTCATCGGCGCTCATGCGGGGGCCATAGGTGTTGAATATGCGTATAATACGGGTATCAACACCGTACATGCGCCGATAGTCGTTAAACAGCGTCTCGGCAGCACGCTTGCCTTCGTCATAGCAGCTTCGGGGTCCGGTAGTGTTTACATTTCCGAAGTAGTTTTCGTTTTGTGACGACACGAGCGGGTCGCCGTAGACTTCGCTTGTTGAAGCAAGCAGTATACGGGCACCTGTTGTACGAGCGAGTTGTAGAAGATTGAGCGAGCCGGCGACCGATGTCATCAGTGTTTTTACAGGGTCGCTTTGGTACTGACGGGGTGAGGCAGGGCATGCAAGGTTGTAAATCTCGTCAACGGAGCCTAATGAACTGAGCGCCGTAGGCAACGCGCAGGTTATGTCATACCGAATAAAGCGGAAATTAGGCATAGCCGCGACTTCGGCGAGATTCTCAACTCTGCCGGTCGACAGGTTGTCGGCGGCTATGACCTCATGTCCAAGCGACAGAAGCCTGTGGCAGAGGTGAGAGCCGATGAAGCCGGCTCCGCCGAAGACGAGTGAGAGTTTGCGTTTCATATTAACTGGGAGAAAGGGGGCATCTCTATGGCTCGTAGATGAAGTCGCCGGTCCAGATTACGGAGCCTATAGTGACGTCGATAGTGTAGAGGTCGCCGTCGGTAAGCGATGTGACGGTGAAGGTATGGCTTCGCGACGCAGAGCTTGGCAACGCAGAGGAGTAAACGACATCGCCATATTCATTATATATTGTGATAAAGATTTCCTCAAGGGCCACGGGTATATCTACGGCGAAAATGGAGCCATCGTAGCTTACCTGCGGTATAATGGTGACGGATTTACGAACAGGACCCGGATGATTGGTATATTCAGTGCGGCCTACTTCAATCGTATTTCCGGCAGCTATAGCGGTGGCTGACAGAAATAGTCCTATTAAAACGGTAGAAATTTTTTTCATGATGATTTTGGTTTATTGGCAAATGTAATACTCTTGGAAGAAAAAATTTGAATGATATCATTTGCAAAAAGTTCGCAAATGCGTTTCAGTATGAGCAAATTTGTTTGCAAAAAGTTTGCAAACACCGAGCAACATACTCATAACAAGCCGATTAGATTGTTTAGATCTGCGGCCGATGCCGTGGTGGTGTTTTTCAGTTTTTTGTATAAGCGAGATTTGGCTGAAGATATTGTACACTCACTTTTATATAGAATTTTAGCAATGGTCTTGTTGGGTACATTCAGTTTTGTGAGCATGCTTATGCGCTGTTCTGTAACCGACAATATTCTATTCTGGAAGAATATGTAGGAGAATTGAGGTGAGTGAGTGACGAACGCATTGATTAGGGCTTCCCATTCTACTTCATTGAATTTGTATTGACTGTGATTTATTTTTTCAATAAAGTTGATTGCTGCAGCGTCATTTTTTAATGCTTGGTCGGAAGAGAATCGAGAAGTGGAGTTGTCGGCGTTTTTTTCTTGGAGTAGTCTGAATTTAAGATTTAAATTTTCGAGTTCCTTTTTGTTGGTACGCATTTTTCTTATACTGAATAGGCATATAAGGATGAGAACGACCGCAAGGGTCGAAGCTATCAATAGGTTTCGTTCAAGAGTGAGTGTGCGGTTTTTTAATTCTTGATTCTCGCGTTCACGTACTGAATAATCGTAGACGGCATTCATGCGTATGACGGCATCGGCATTTTCGACCATGACTATGCTGTCGGTATATTTCAACAAGTCATTTATATAGACATGAATACTGTCTGATGATGATTTTCGAGCTTCAATAAGCGCCAAGCAACGTGCCGCATTACGCTTGGCGTATACTGAGCCGCTGTCGCTTAGCCAGTTCAGATAAGGTGCTACAGAGGTGTAATCCTCCTCTGATATAAATATGTCGGTAGCGATGGTGTATATAGAATCTTTGAATGGAAGAGATATGGTGTCTTGTAGCGTGTTGCGAATCAAAGAATCTGCTTTTTGAATATTGCCCGTCATATAATAGTGAGAGGCCATTTGTCCGCGCATGAAGTTCTGCCACTCAGGGGTGCCGGTTGCAGAAAGTTCAAAAGCAAGATCAAGGAAATGCATGGCACTGTCCGGGAAGCCAATACACATATAAGCATACGCAATATCTTTTAAATCATATCCCATGGCAATTGTGTCGTGCAGTGATGTTGATATGGCAAGTGCTTTTTTGTTTTCGGCGAGAGCTCTATCTAACATATTTTGACGATAGTATATGCCGGCGGATTGGGCATGGATGTAGCCGCGGAGGCGCGGGTTGACCGAGTCGGGAAGGGCTTCGAGGGCCTGACGGAAGTAGTCAAGGGCGCGAGGGGCGTCGCCGAGCTCGGTGTAGGCGCGTCCGCCGTAGTAAAGCGCGAGCGGCAGGAGGGTGTCGCTCGGTCCCCGGTCGCGATAGTAGTCAACAACGGGACGGATGAGGCTGTCGGTGGTAAACGGCATGTCGGCTTTGTCGCGGGCTTTGACAAGGATAAGCCGATGGTGCATGAGCAGATTGTCATCAGCGGCGAGCGTGGGGGCCATGGAGTCGAGCAGGCGCAGGGCACTGTCGGGGTCGACGTCTGCTATGGCGCTTATGCGGTCGATCTCGCGGTGCACGGCCCGGTGGCGCCGGCTGCATGAGGCGGCGAGGGACAGCAGGATAACCGACAGTATGACTGTGTGCAGAGTTTTCATGCGGATTGGTGCGTTTAGGTTGCTACAAAGATAATGATAAAAACAAACTAACTATACTGTCAATACGCCAATTCTCTGTTTTTACTCCATTTTTATCTAAATGTCCACTTTTTACTCACAGATTGCATCCATAATCATAATTCAATGTAAAAAAATGTAGTCAAACGACAGGTAATGCCGGCGTGAAGACGCAGAACCGTCAACGGGGAGATACGGCTATTTTACAGGTAGCGGCACGCGAAGAACTGCCGTCACGGCAAGCTATGGAGGCGCGGCATATATATATGCCGCCGACTACTGAACGGCCGGCCATGTCGGTAAGAGGCCATGTGACCGGAGCGGTGGTGAACATGTCGCTACGTCCGGCCTGTACGGTAGACCACACAAGGCGCCCGGCCACGTCATATATGGTTATGGCGACATTGACGCGCGAGTCGGGGCGGTCATGGCTGATGTAGAAGTTGACGCGGTCGACGGCCGGATTGACATCGACCCTGAGGTCAAGCAGATCGGGAGCAAGCCCGCGGACAACCGTGAAGTCAATGACCGCCTCGGAGTGATTGCCTGAGGTGTCCCACACACGCAGGAGCAGGGTGTGTGATCCGTCAGACAGGCCTTCAAGGGGATATTGCAGCGTGCCTGAAGCAGGATTGTCACCGGGGGTATAGTACATATATGGCTCAGGCAGTCGCACAGAACCGTCAAGAATGAGAGTCAGCTGATGACCGATACCGGCACCTGACATATTGATGCCTACATTATCGGCTATAGTGGCGATGACAACAGGCGACTCGTTGACAGCCTGACCGGAACGGAAGGCCTCACTGTTAAGATAAAAAGAGGTGATGACCGGAGGCTCACGGTCGGCGGCAGCGGAGTCATCATAGCCGTATACATAAAAGTCGCGGCATACACCGGCGGCATCACGGCCGTCGGCGGCCGATGCATACAACGATAACGCCGGCGGACGGCAGTTGCCGGCTATGTCGGAAGGCATGGCTATGTCAAATGAGAAAGTGCCGCCGCTTACCTCGGTGCGACATACGTATAAGCGGTCGCCCTGCTCCTCAAATATAAGCCTCGGCGCACCATCGTGGCCTTGTCCGGCTGTACTGCGCTCGGCATCATACAGAGTTGCGCGAAGTTTACCGTCGAAATCCCTGACGGTAGCTCCGGCAGCATCAGTGACACGACCGCTCACAGTAACACGCGACAGAGCGCCGACCACCGGAGGAGCCTCGGCATCGGGCACCTCTCCGCCTATCGAGTCGATAACGGCGTGAAGCTTAGGTTCGGCTACACGCAGTGCCGGATCGCCGAGGAGCACGTAACGGAGTTTGTTGGTGTCGTTGTTGAGCAGAGTGTTTTTAGCCTGACGGAGTATCTCGCCTATAGGCATCGACAGCCCGTCATGACCGGCAGCAGACATCAAAGAGGCCACGGCGAGAGAAAGCGACAGATTGCGTGCGGCATACACCGGCCGAGTAGCGGCTACAGCGGCAATTACGCCGTCGGGGTTAAAGAAAAGCTGTTCGGCGCCGGATATTTCAGGAGTGTCCCAATGCAGGAAACTGCACGTAGCGGCATAAAGCACCGGAGGATAACGGAAACCGGGATCATCGAGATCGGCCTTGTCAAGCAACCCTTCGGAAGTCCAGCTGAAAGTGTTGGCATGCCCCGTATACCACCACCACAAGGCTCCCTGCCGCAGCCGCCTGAACATGCGGTCGCGTGCATCACGGGCCACGCGGTCGACGATATTGAACGCGTCGACGTATACCTTTGTATACAGCCTCCTGTCGGCGCTGTCGCCGGCGCGCATGGCACGGTATACGGAGTCCATCTGCAAAAGGTGAGTACCGTTGTCACCGTCATCAGCTGCCAACACGACATGATGTTTCCAGTCACCGTTGTCTTTATCGGACATATAAGCGGCTATCTTGTCCACTGCAGCGTCGGCTTCATGCGGCGATGTGGCGGGTATGCGCCCTACTGCTATGCACAGCCTGTCGCGCCCGGGCGCTGCTCCGGCACCGTCGGCAAGCAAGGTGAGCATGTCGTCGCCGGTGTAGGATATATAGTCATTATCGCCTTCGACGGTCTGCCATAGGGGCAGCACCGGATAGTCCACGGCCGAGGCCGAAGTCAGGCGGCGGTGGTCATGGATGCCGCGTCCTAACAGAAGCGCATAGCGCAGTTTGGCGCCGCCACGGTCATAGTACATTTTAAGCATACGGCGCATAGCTCCGAAGTCAGGCGTACCTGACGAAAATTCATTGTAGACCTCCCTGTCGGTGACAACGTTCACGTCAAGCGGATCATCAGAATTGTCGCGGTGCAGCTCGGCAAGCCGCCGGGCTTGTGGCAGAAACTCGCTGACAGTGAAAATAACCATGTCGGGAACGGATGTGCCGTGAAGATCCTGTGGAGTCACTTCACCGACATACTCCGGAGCCGGTAAAGGAGCGCCGGGTAACCATGCCACATAATCGCGGCGGCCTGACTCGGTGGCCGTCCACAAAGCGCGTGAACCGTCAGCGTAGTAGCGGATAGGCTTTACCGATGCGGCATCGGTGACATCCCACAGAAGGGTGCCCTCGCCGACCCCTTCAAGTGACATGCGAGGCGTCGAAGAGCTGAAAGACAGGTATCCGTCACGAAGTCTCAGCCGACGTCGATAGTTGACGGTGATATAGTCGAGGCGCGCGAGTCTTACAGAAGCCTCGGGAGTAAATGTCACGGTAAGGTCAAGACGTTCGCCGGCTACTTCAGCAGTAGCGTCGATTTCACGCAGAGTGTAGTGACTCTCAAGATCGTTGGGTGTAGAGGGTATCACAGCCGCTTCGGTCACCGGAAGCGCAGTGCCGTTAGCAGAGAATCTTACCGACGACGAGCCCCCCACTGTCTTGGTGGCAAATGCGCAATTGAGCCATAACTCACCGCCGGCGTTATCGGGAAGTGCGAAAGAGAACGTCTGCGACCTGTTGCGCGAGAAGTCCTCGCCGAGCAGAGTATGGCCCGTATTGCCACCAGACACCAATTCGCGTTCGTGAAGCAACGGAGCGGCAAATGTAGTGGCGGCCTCGCCGTCGACTCCGGGCAAACCGGTAGCAACGGTACGTTCAGGATGCAAATCGGTCTCGGTTATAAAATAATATCCTTCGTCAGAATAGTAATTGCGTTCACGGTCGATGCGTCCGTTATAGTCAGCCTTCCATTTCATGCCTGCCGCGGCATAAAACACAATGCCCTCCGGAGTCATTTCGGTGAGAGCCGGCGGCACATCGTCAGTGTATCCCGCAAGAGTGAGCCTGTCGCTTATCGGAAAGCCTCCATAGCCATATACCGCTACCTTTGCGGGGTCGGAGAAGCCCCATTGCCGAAGCCGGTCACGGGTTATAAGGTGCAGTCCGGAATTACTGACCTTTATTTTCACCCAACGTCCTGAAGACAATACGGAGCGGGCGGCGTAGGTGTCGGGCGAAAAGGCATAAAGTCCCGGCGCAAGCCATAAGGCCGCGACAAGACACACCGCGACAAAAGCCGCATGTATCGCACCGTGTCGGAGTATCATAACCTTATAACGTAGCTGCAAGTAAGTATATTTTTTCGCCGGCTGAGAAATTTTGATTAAATTTGCACCCGAAAACAACACTGAGTGCTTGCTACCTCGTAAAAAACAAGAAACATGACTAAAAACTCAACAAAATTCACATTACCTTTTTTGGTACTCACAGTGTTCTTCTGTGTGTGTCTCATAGTGGCCAATCTGGTCGAAATCAAGACAGTGGCGCTCGGTCCGCTGACTGTGACGGCAGGTATGGTCGTCTTTCCCGTCAGTTACATAATCAATGACTGTCTCGTGGAGGTATACGGCTTCAGAAAGGCGCGCCTCGTCATATGGCTCGGCTTCATTATGAACCTCTTCGTAACGCTTATGCTTCAACTTGCCATCATACTGCCGGGAGCATCATCGTGGGGCGGACAGGAGGCTATGCAGGCCGTATACGGCAATGTTCCGCGCATACTTGCCGGATCGTTTCTCGCATTTATATGCGGGTCTATGGTCAACGCATGGGTCATGAGCCGAATGAAAGTAGCATCGGGCGGACGCAACTTCTCGCTGCGTGCCATAGTAAGCACACTTTGGGGCGAGGGCACCGACTCGATAATATTTTTCCCGATTGCCTTCGGCGGCATTCTGTCATGGAGTGAGATAGCGCATCTTATCGTAGTTCAGGCTCTATTGAAAACTCTCTATGAAGTGCTTATACTCCCGGTAACCATAATGCTCGTAAAGCGCCTCAAACGCATCGAGTCGCTCGACACCTACGACGAAGGCGTGACCTTCTCGCTCTGGTAAAGGGCTCGTCTACTGCACATCATAAAGCCGGTATGGGTTATGACAATTATTTAGCCGTAACATAATCCACATATGCTTTGCACATATCCATCAAAGGCGCCACGTCAGCCCAGTCTTTGACTTCCGTACGCGCTTCCTTATACTCCTTTATAAAGTTTTTATAGTCCGGCAGTTCTTTACACCGACCATTTATAACATGAGGTAAATCCCAAGCTGTGCCATTTTCATCATCTTTTTTGAAGTTATATCGAGCGGGGGTTAGAATGGTCTGTGAGTAACCTTTTCATGGCGTTAAAGATAGTCAAAACATTTGAAATACTAAAAAAATCAACTACTTTTGTAAGTTGAATAAGTAAACCAATCTCATTGGAAATGATTTCATTATCGTCAAAAACGGCAAAGATAATATACTCAATTATCGCAAGTGTCCTTCTCGTACTTGTTTGGAATAATGCATGGAAAGTAACAGCGTTATTGGATATTCAATCTTCTCTGCTCAATAAACTTGGTCGCGATTTAATCGTTATTCTTGCGGGTCTTCTACTTACAGCCATTATCATAAAACCAAAAGAGATATTCGCTTTTCTCGGATTAAACGGCAACATTGCCAAAGGACTTGGAATTGCGTTTCTATGTGTGCTGCCCCTATATATAATTTTCCTTTTTTTTGGCTCTTTCAATACAGACACCACACTCTCTTTGATCTTACGAAAAAGTATACTTCCCGGTTTTAAAGAGGAGTTTGTATTCAGGGCGTTTATGTTCGGTATGCTTTTCCGATATGCAAAGACAGGATTCTTTTGGGCCGTTATATTGCCGGCGCTCTATTTCGGCTCCGTGCATCTTTATCAAGGACACGATGCCATTTCTGCACTCGCAGCCTTTGGTATAACCTTTTTAGGCGCAATTTATTTCAGTTGGATGTATGTTGAATGGAATTTCAATCTGTGGGTTCCGGTCGGGTTACATATATTGATGAATGGCGCTTGGGTGATATTTACAATGGAAGGGACAGAGGTTGCCGCCGGAGGCTTGATTTCAAATATAGTACGAGTAATCAGCATTCTCTTGGCGATTACCTTAACAATATGGTATAAGAGGCATAACGCCACCAGAATTTTCAAATATCCGATCTGGCAATTTTAGATGTCACTCCTTATGAGTTGTATCTAAGCTCATAATTCAAATGCTATGTCCTTGTGGGCATATGTGCCCTCACAACGGCATTTCTTTACTATAATACTCAACGTTACACATTTTCGGCGATATAAGCTGTACTCCGTTAGTAACATGAGCTGTTTTCTATGTTTTTTGGTTTAAACTTGCTTGTCAATCTATTGTGAAACGGCTAAATTTGTCATCATCACAATTTTTTGAAGTAATGGTTCTAAAAAACATATTGATAACGGGTCTGTTAGCGGTCATAGCTCCGCTATGTATCAATGCAGGACAGAAAGAAGTATGTCACAATGTGCCACGCGATTCGATAGTGCTGAGCGACCCCGCAATTCTTGCCGACAGCACGACCCGGATGTACTACATGACCGGTACGGGAGGGAAACTTTGGAAGAGCAAAGATCTTGACCGATGGAGCGGCCCGTACGACGTAGCCGATACAGACCCCGCATCGTGGATGGGTCCACATCCCGCCATATGGGCTGCCGAACTGCATGAATATAAGGGGAAATACTATTACTTCGCCACGTTTACCAATCCCGATGTAATAATCGATGAATACCGTGGCAACAAAATAGAACGCAGAGCCTGCCATGTACTTGTAAGCGACACCCCCGACGGACCGTACCGCCCCATGGCTGACAAGACGTATCTTCCGGCCGACCGGCCGACTCTCGACGGCACATTCTGGGTTGACACCGACGGCAAGCCTTATATGATATATTGCGGTGAATGGCTACAGAACTGGAACGGCACTATAGAGCGCATAAGACTGAAAGACGATCTTAGCGGCACAATAGGCGAGGGCGAGATTCTGTTCCGGGCGTTTGACTCACCGTGGAGCCGCGAGATTATAGACGGCAAAGAGAGCCCGAGCAAGGTCACCGACGGACCGTGGCTGTTCAGAACCGGCACAGGACGCTTGGGTATGTTGTGGACAAGCTGGATATATGACAAATACACACAAGGCGTGGCCTACTCCGAGTCAGGCACTCTCGACGGTCCGTGGATACAGCAGCAAGAACCGGTGACACCCCCTGACTTCGGTCATGGAATGCTCTTCAAGACCCTCGACGGCAAGTGGATGATGTCGGTACACAGCCATAAAAACATAAACGGATATTATCACCGCGTGCCCCATCTCTTCGACGTGGACATATCGGGCGACAGACTCATCGTCAGTCCCGTTCCCCGCGGCTGTAAATGACTGTTATAGTCACAAAAATTACGGTTACGCGCTCAATGATTAATTTTCAAAAAGTTCGGAATGTGAGCCAAGACGCACCAGATCAATACTATCTGTATCAGGGTCAAACCATATCAACAAAAAATCGCTCTCTATATGGCACTCCATATAGCCGGCATAGTTACCGGCAAGCATATGAGGATAATTTTCTGCAGGTATCGGTTCCTCATTCTGTAACAGTTTAAGTATCTTAAACAACTTTTCCAGCTTCCTCCGATTATTTCGGAAACGTTTGTAATCCTTCTTGTACCGTGTAGTCGGCCTTAGCTTCTTCATAGGCCCATCGACTTCTCCATAGCTTCAATAGAAGACATATCCAAAGCCGGAGTATCGCGCAGCATTCCCGAACGCACCTCTTCCATCGCTTTAAGTGTTGCCTTGTTAGGAGTATGATAGGCGGCATCGATAAGCAGAGTCTCGACAAAATTATTAAGACTTCGGTTCTGGCATTTTGCCAATTCTTTAAGACGCTCAATCAGATCGACTGACAAACGGAAACTTTGGTTCTTTTTCTGAATCGCTACATCCATGGTTGTAATATTTTATATTACAAAATTAATCATTTTATATTATAAATACAACATATCTGCATTACATGTTCCATAAACTCATCAACTTGTTCGCATTTTTTATTTTTCTTAGATACTTTGATTTCGGCATTATAGAATATTTTGCATTGCTCTCGACTTATTTGTATCTTTGCTAATAAACCGTTACGCGATGGAAATAAACGCCAGCATATTCAACGATTTTCTGATTGCTATGACTGCTACGGCCGTAGTAGTTTTCGTGGCGCTTCACTTTGTCGAGGCGGGTTACGGCATGATGTATACCAAACGGTGGGGTCCGGCAATCAACAACCGCCTCGGATGGGTACTCATGGAGGCTCCGGTATTTGTAGTCATGCTGTTGTTGTGGGCTTTCTCGCAACGACGTGCCGAAACAGCCCCGGTGGTTATGTTTCTGTTATTCGAACTGCACTACTTTCAGCGGTCATTCATCTTCCCTCTTCTTATCAGAAGCAACGGCCATATGCCTTTGTCAATAATACTTATGGGCGTCACGTTCAACGTACTTAACGCTCTGATGCAGGGCGGATGGATATTTTATATATCACCGGCAGGGCTCTATCAGGATTCTTGGCTTTGGTCATGGCAGTTTATCACAGGCACAGCCGTATTCTTCGCCGGCATGTACATAAACATAGACAGCGACCGCATAATACGCAATCTCAGACAACCCGGCGACCGCCGCCATTACATACCCCGCGGTGGAATGTTCCGCTACGTCTCGTCGGCCAATTACTTCGGCGAATTTGTCGAATGGACAGGCTTTGCCATACTTACATGGTCGTGGGCCGGAGCAGTCTTCGCTCTATGGACCTTCGCTAATCTCGCTCCGCGAGCCGGCAAGATACATGACCGCTACACCCGCGAGTTCGGCGAGCAATTCACGTCACTGCGTCTGCATCGTATAATACCGTATATCTACTGACAATGAAAAAAGACAATTCTCTACTCTTCACCGAAGGTCGCATCGGTCCGGTGTCACTCCGCAACAGGACCATACGCTCAGCTGCATTTGAAGGTATGGCCGATGGAAACAGTCCTACCCGCATGCTCAAGGACTACCATGTATCGGTAGCCGAAGGAGGTGTGGGCATGACCACGCTCGCATATGCTTCCGTGACCCGCAACGGGCTGTCATTTCCGAGTCAGCTGTGGATGCGGCCGGAGATAATACCGGCACTCCGCGACATAACCGACTCCATACACGCTGCCGGAGCCAAAGCGTCGATACAGCTCGGACACTGCGGCAATATGTCGCACAGATCGACGGCAGGCGAGACCCCCATATCGGCTTCAGGACGCTTCAACATATACTCGCCCACCCCGGTAAGAAAAATGCGCGACGACGAGATAATAGCCATGAGCAAATCTTTCGGCGAGGCGGTGCGCATGGCTCGTGACGCAGGCATGGACTGCGTGGAGATACACGCGGGCCACGGCTACCTGATAAGCCAGTTTCTGTCACCATACACCAATCACCGCCGCGACCGTTGGGGCGGTTCTCTCGACAACCGCATGCGCTTCATGAAGCTGTGCATGAATGAGGTGATGGAAGCGGCAGGCAGCGACACAGGCGTGGTGGTTAAGATGAACATGCGTGACGGCTTCAAGGGAGGCATGGAACTTGACGAAACCCTCACCGTAGGCCGCGAGCTTGAACGCCTCGGCGTGCATGCACTGGTACTCTCCGGCGGCTTCGTGAGCAAGGCTCCCATGTATGTCATGAGGGGCGAGATGCCGATTAAAGCACTCACCCACTACATGGACTCTCGGTGGCTGAAATACGGCGTAAAGATGTTTGGCCGCATGATGATACCGAGCGTACCCTATAAGGAGTGCTATTTTCTTGATGACGCCAAGATATTTCGCCGTGAGTTACGGCTGCCCCTAATATATGTAGGCGGATGTTCGACCCGACAGAGTATCGACCGGGTACTTGACGAAGGGTTTGAGTTCGTGCAGATGGGCCGCGCGCTGCTGACCATGCCCGATTTTGTCAACCACATGCGCGACGGGCTTGAGTCATCGGGGTGCGAGCACGTCAACTACTGCATAGGACGCATGTATTCGCGGGAGATGGCATGTCATAAGTGCGTCAACGACCTTCCGCCGGCTCTACGACGCGAAATCGATACCATAAAATCACGTCAGCGATGAGCATAGCTTTGGTAACGGGGGCATCATCGGGCATAGGGTTTGAATTTTGCTGGCAGCTTGCCGATTTGGCATATGACATTGTTGCGGTCAGCAACAGGCCTGATGACCTTCAACGGTGTGCGGCCGAGATTGAGAATAGGTGGGGAGTCAAGGTGACCACATACTGCCTCGACCTTGCCTCGGCCGACGCCGCCGAAAAGTTGCTGGCATTTGTAGACGAAAAAGATCTCATACCTGAAATTGTAATAAACAATGCCGGCATATTTGACTTCAAGAGAGTGGCTCATATGCCGCCCGCCCACATTGACGCTTATATCGACCTGCACATGAGGACCATGACCCACATATGCCGCTTGTTCGGCGGCTTGATGTCAGCCAATGGCGGCGGATGCATACTTAACATGTCGTCCATGTCGTGCTGGATGCCAATGCCGGGAATAGCCATGTACAGTGCCACGAAAGCCTACATAAGGGCATTCTCTCGGGCCTTCCGCATAGAGATGAAGGACTATGATGTATCGGTAACCGTAGCCTGTCCGGGAGGCATAGCCACTGACCTTTTCGGACTTCCCAAGCGGCTGCAACGGCTCGGCACAAAAGTGGGAGCGCTCTACACGCCGCAGAAGTTTGTGCGCAAGGCCTTGAAGCGGACATTGGCGGGTAAGGCGCAGTATATCAACGGCGTTATGAACCGGCTGGCCATACCGGCCGTGGCCTCCCTACCCGAATGGGCACGTGTACTGATCAGGAAAAAACTCCTTGATAGAATCGACCGATGAATACCGACGGAGTATACATAGTCACCGGAGCTACAGGCGGAATAGGACGGGCCATAACAAAGGCACTGGCGGCGCGAGGATGCAGGGTGGTGCTTGCCTGCCGTAATACCGACAAAGCCGAGCGCTTTATCAACGAACCCGACAGCGGGGGCATGGACTGCGATATACTGCCTGTAGACCTGTCATCGCTGTCATCGGTACGCGAGGCGGCAGTGGAGGCAGCCTCACGCCATTACAAAATAAACGCGCTTATAAACAATGCAGGCACTATGCCCGGAAGACTTACAATCACCGATGACGGTTATGAAGAGGCCACACAAACCAATTTTATAGCAACCGCCCTTTTTTCACGGTTGCTTGCTCCGTTAATTTCCACAGGCGGTTCCGTAGTGTTTACAACGTCAATGACACGGCACATAGTAAAGTTACGAACCGACTGGCTCGACAGAGCCGTCTCCCGTCACGGACGCTTCACCACCTACGGCAGAAGCAAGCTTATGCTGACGCATTTCGCCCTCGACTTTGCCGACGAACTGAAACCGAGAGGCATAAGAGTAAACTGTTCCGATCCCGGCATCGTGGACTCGTCAATAATAACAATGGATAATACAATTGTGAATTATTTAAGCGACAGGTTGTTTCGTCCGCTGATATCGACACCTGCACAAGGCGCCGAACCCGTCATGACAGCTCTAAAAAGCCGTCTTACAGGCTGTATATTCACCCGCCGTGGAGTAAACCATATACCGAAGTCGTACATGCACAATCCGTTGCACGCACTGCCTGCGTCAGCCATCAAAGACCTTATGTAAACAGTCTGTCGGCCAACGTAGGGTCAAAATGAGGAAAACCGGCGGAGATTTCTGCTGCCATAAGCCGGCTCCCGTCGCTTTCGGCAAGAAGACGGTCAATCGGTATCACCGCTGCCGACATAGGGTTGTAGCGTTCGCCGAGCGACAGATAAAACCCCTGCCGGATCAATGCCTCTGCAAGTTGTGGCTTTCCGCGGAAGCCGTGTATGATCCACGGCATTGTAGGCTTAAGTTCTTTTTTTAACGCTATCATCTGCTGATGCGCTTTTACGACATGCAATATGACAGGCAGGCCGAACTCCTCGCTTATAGCGGCCTGTCGGCGAAATATACGGTCCTGTACGTCAAGCGGAGCGCCGGCGATGCCGTCAAGTCCGCATTCGCCTACAGCCGCTATAAGTCCGCTACGGGCAAGCGTGAGGGTCACATCAAGATATTTGTCAACCGAGGGTGAAAGTGTATCCCACGGATGTACCCCAGCCGAGTATATCATGTCGGGCCGCATAGGGGTCGCGAAGTCATAGTTTATTATGGCTCCGTGGCGCGACAGGTCATGGGTATGTATGTCTGTGATCTTCATGGCACCGGGTCATATCCGCTTCCTCCCCACGGATGGCAACGTGCTATGCGTTTCAGAGCGAGCCACATGCCTTTAAAAGGTCCGTGCTTACGCAGAGCCTCAATAGCATATTGGCTGCATGTGGGAGTATAGCGACACGCCGGCGGCATATGCGGAGAAATGGCGCCTTGATAAAAGCGTATGGGCAATACAAGCAGGTCAGTCAGCAGACGGCGCATCATCGGCATCTGTTGTTTTGAGAATAGAGTCGCTTATGCGCGACAATATCTTTTTTACTGCATCCTCTATGCGGCGATAGGGCTGCAGAGTATCGGATACGAATATGAACGCTATGTCAAGCGGCAATGTCGTCGTATCGGGAAGAATAGCGCGGTGAAGCCTGTATGCCTCGCGTATGCGTCGGCGCATAGCCACCCGGTCGACGGCATGACGGAGTCTTTTCTTAGGTACCGACACAAGAAAGCGGGTGCCGCCGGCCCTTGTTCCGTCGAGCCGCCACACCGCTCTTACAGGAAAAGCCATAACGCCCGCTATCCCCGGTTTATGGGAAAAGAGGGCGTCTATGGCTGATACGGAGCGTAATTTTTCGCGCTTATATAGACGATGTGATGTCACGTCAATTGTTTTGAGCATCCTCCTTGAGGAAGAGGTCGAGAGCGGCCGTCATCGAGGGCGCTTTAACCGAAGGTGCCTCCATGTCAAGACGCAGTCCGGCGTTGCGTACGGCTTGAGCCGTAGTAGTGCCGAAGCATCCGATCTTGATCTCATCCTGCTTGAACTTTGGGAAATTTTTAAGCAGAGAGTCGATACCCGACGGACTGAAGAAGAGCAGCATATCGTAATCGAAAGGTTCGTCAGGACCGAAGTCATTGCTCACAGTGCGGTACATGACCGCCTTCGTATAATTTATATTGTTGTGGTCGAGGATATTAAGATCTTCCTTATGTACATTGCTCACGGCATACAGATAACGTTCTTTATTATGCTTGAGCAAATAAGGCAGAAGGTCATCGAGTTTGCCGGTATTGACAAAGAATATCTTGCGCTTGCGATACACTATATATTTCTGAAGATAATTGGCTATTGCCTCGGTAGTACAGAAATACTTCATGGTATCGGGTACAGCATAGCGCATCTCCTCACAAAGGCGAAAGAAATGATCTACGGCAGTACGTGCGGTAAAGATAATCGCTGTAAAGTCAGGAATGGATATTCGGGATTGACGAAATTCTTTAGCGCTCAGGCCCTCAACCTTTATGAAAGGACGAAATTCAATCTCGACACCGTATTTTTCCGCAATTTCGTAGTAGGGCGATTTTTCTGATGTAGGTTTCGGCTGCGAAACAAGTACTTTTTTAACTTTCACTCTATGAACAACTTGTGTAAGATTAGCTAATTAAAATACGACAAAGTGAAAATATGCCGTTGAATACCAACAAAGCCGGTATGATTTCCACGGTGCAAAGGTACAAAATAAAATAAAGCAACGTTGAAAAATTGTGGTAAAAAATTCTAAATCCCTTATAAATGAATATAATCCGAGCACATAAATATAACAATATACTCGTACATAACAGCGCTACGGCCGAGGCCGGATAGAAGAGTACGGCCATAGCCGGAAGCAGCAGACAGAAACCAAGAAGGGTCTGCGATGAATTAAAACCTCCAAGCAACTGGTCGGCCTGCTCAGGTTCGGCAAAAACGTAACCGATGACCTTATAGGCGGCCACCTGAAGAAAATAATACCCGATTGTGACACCGATAAACGCGCCGGCCACCACGGCGGCACGATCCAGCGGCACATACAGCCCCAGCAACGGCATAGCCGCCAGCAGCAGTATGGACTCGCACACACACAACTGTACTATGAGGGCACCAATGATGCGGGTTTCGTTGACGGTGCGTTCGTCAAAGAGCGTGGAACGTCGGCGCATGCTCCACATGTCATTGAAAAGTGTCTTCATAAAGCGTGAATACTGATGTATGTTGAATATGACAATCAGCATCATGGCTATTATTATACACAGCAATCCCGAGTTATAGCCCAACAGTTCTGGACGGGGCTCGAGCGGTAGTCCGGAGGCATAAGCGGTGACACTATTATTTATGCCCGCGGCATCGACTTCAAGCGGAGCCTGAAATGAATGACACAGTTTTATGGACTCGACGACTGCCATTGGTATCAGTATTTATCGCCGATGTCATATATTGTCAGGTCGGCCGATACGGCCCTGACAGCCTCCTCCGGAGTCTCGGCCACGGTCCATAAGCCGTGGGCACGCATGAAGCGTTCGCTATCAGTGTGTTTCAAATGAGCAAGCAGCATGTCATAAAACCCGTAAGCGTTAGCTATCACGACATTGCCTTCATAAAGACCCAACTGACGCCATGTTATTATCTCGAAAAGTTCGTCGAGAGTGCCCACCCCGCCGGGAAGCGCTATGGCCCCGCACGACAGGTCGGCCATGGTCTTCTTGCGCTCGTGCATTGACGTTGTGATCAGAGTAGAGTCAAGACCGCGATGATTCCATCCACGCTTCATCATGAAGTCGGGAAGTACGCCTACTGTCCTGCCGCCGGCCTCCTTGGCTCCGTCGATAGCGGCAGCCATAAGCCCTCCGCGACCTCCGCCGCTCACGAGTGTGAAGCCGCTCCGGGCTATGGCACGTCCTGTAGCGCGAGCCCACTCCATATAGCGGGGCTCGATATCGCAACTCGACGCGCCGTATATGACTATACCTTTGCTCTCCATTACAGTCTATTGTACCTCCATAAGACGGGCAAGATACTTGCCTATTATGTCAAACTCGAGATTCACTCTGCTGCCCTCCGCGATGCGGTGAAAGTTAGTGTGCTCGAAAGTATAGGGTATTATAGCCACACGAAAAGATTCCGGCTCCGAGTCACACACCGTCAGGCTCACGCCGTTGACCGTAACAGAACCTTTTTCGACAGTCACATAACCGCGGCGAGCTAGAGTCTTGTCGGCCGTATAGCGAAAACGGAAATATGTGCTACCGTCGACCTCGCGTACTTCATCGCACACAGCCGTGCAGTCGACATGGCCCTGTACTATATGACCGTCAAGGCGTCCGTTCATCATCATGCTGCGCTCCACATTGACAAGGTCGCCCACCTTCAGGTCGCCGAGATTGCTTCGGTCGAGAGTCTCCTGTATAGCGGTGACGGTGTAGGTGTTGTCGCCCGGGAGCGACACTACCGTCAGACACACACCGTTGTGCGATATCGACTGGTCGATTTTCAGCTCGTCGACAAACGAGCATGTGAGCGTAAGGTGTACATTGCCGCCGTCACGCTCAACGGCCGTCACCCGGGCCGCTTCCTCTACTATTCCTGAAAACATAATTGCATTTGATAAATTTATAACGCAAAGATACGAATAAGTCAAGAGCTATGCCAATTTTATTTAAGCAGAGCCGGGCGTGAGTGCCTAAGACATAGTCAATTTTACAAAATACACCCATCTTATCAAGCCCTGACAATGAAGTTTACCGATTAAATAACTATATTCGCGTCATGATACTGCTTTGGATATCGATAGGACCGGTCGAAACCTGCGTGTTGTTGCTCATAGCGGCGGCAGCGGTTGTCGCCTTATCGGTACGTCCCACGGCGGCAGTGCCGCCCGAAGAGTTTTATTACGCCGGCTCCCTCGTCATTTACGACGGTGAAGAACCGCCGACACCCGAACTTCTTGTCGAAACACATGACGGCGTAACGGAGTGGACACGATACGGCTTTGACCGGCAGCCACCCGCCGGCATCGAAGCTGTAAGCATAGCATTAACCCTGCGCGGCGCCGATGTTACCATCGAGGAACGCATTGTCGCCGATCGGGCGTCATCGATAACCGACAGCACGGTCTGCGCCCGATTCCGACCCGATTGTTTCGTAGCCGGACGCACCTATCGTGTACGCTATAACTCCTCGGCGCTAAGTCGCTCCGTCACATTCACCTTTGTTGCCGGCAGCAGCATGCCCTTCCGCCTCCCACTCCGCCACTAAAATTGGCTCAATGTAAAAATGCGGTTGTTAAACGACGACTATGTCTGTGGTAGGGACGCCGGAAGTACGTCATCAGGTGTAACCCGTATGGCCATCCGGCTTCGCGGGCGCCGTACTACCGGCGCCTCTACATGCCTATTGCATTTTACACTTCAACCTGCCGACTTTGAAGCTGCCCCACTAACTGCAAGTATGCCATAAAAAAAGCGAACTCAGATAGACTCTGAATTCGCTGTCTGTGGAGTATAGCGGACTCGAACCGCTCACCTCGACACTGCCAGTGTCGCGCTCTAGCCAGATGAGCTAATACCCCGTAAATTTTCAAGCGCAAAGGTAATGCAAATTTTATTATCATACAAATTCTATGACAAATAATTATCTTTTTATTGATATAATCTCTAAGTAAGAGATAATTAAACTGCCATAAAGTTACTGTTTTATACATTAACATGAAAATTATCACCACATTATCGTTCAAATAAAAAGATTCGATTATCTCAGATTTTGTCAATCAACCATAAGACACATCAATTGCCGATTCGTACACTGCTGATTAATAGCCGATTGCTTGGTCTTAATTATCTCTTACTTAGAGATAATTAAATCTTGATAATAATTATAATACTTATTGACAAAGACATGAGCATTAAATCATTTGACATCTTTGACACATGTTTGGTAAGGGCAACCGTAGACACATACAACACTTTCGATCTACTGGCGCGCGAAGTTTTAGGATGCGATGCTCCTCAACCGATCAAATGTGACTTTGCAAAAGAAAGAATGGATGCCGAAAGGAGAGCCATCCGAAAAAAGAATGGAGAAGTGACTCTCAAAGAGATATACGCAGAGTGCGATTTCATCGGCATGACAGACCTGCCAAATGACAAAATAATGGAAACCGAACTTCGCACTGAAAAGTCGGTACTTGTACCGGTTGCGAGGATGCAGAAATTTATAGCCCGGCTTCATGACAAAGGAGAATCGGTATTGTTTATCTCCGACATGTATCTGCCCTCTGATTTCCTGCTACATCTTTTGCGCTGCCACGGCTTCTGGAAAGAGGGCGACAAACTATATGTGTCGTGCGAATCCGGAGCCACAAAGAAGTCAGGCCGACTATTCCGCCTCGTAAAAGAGGAGAACCATATCGGCCCCATGAAATGGCATCACTACGGTGACAATTTTCGCAGCGACTTCATTAGCGCATTGAAAAAAGGTATAATTCCGCATCGAGTAAAATACCGTTACCTGCCGTGCGAAAAACTATTGCTCGACTCCGACTATAATCCTCTCGCTTCTGCAACGTCACAATTAGCCGGGCTGTCAAGAGCCGTAAGACTCTCTCAAGAGAGGGACAACCGTGTGGATTTTGCCGCCGACCTTATAGCACCGCTCTACGCGGTCTACGTAAACGGCATATTGACCGACGCGCTCGACAAAGGCATGACCGACCTGTATTTCATGACACGCGACGGATATATACTATACGAGACCGCAAAGACCATACAGTCATGCAGGCCCGAATTTGACGCCATCAGACTTCACATGCTCTACATATCACGCTCGTCCATCTACCTGCCGGCTATGAGAGAGTGTTCAAGAGAACAACTGTCATATTTGCTTTCATCATCTACCCTAAGGGGGCGGCACTCATCCGTCACCGACACTCTGTCACAAATTCTACCGCCCCATGTACTTGATGAAATCAAGACAATTAATAAAAACAAAGATATTGATCCGCTTGACAACAGTGACGCGGTGGAAGTCATAAAACGGTATTACACCGAACAGCGTGCACTTATACGCCAATATTTCACACAGCTCGGCATGACCGACCCGACAACTCGGGGCGCCGTCATAGATGTCAATGGATCGCGGCGTACACAAAAACACATCAACGACCTGCTTGCCGACTTCGGAGCGGCACCGTTAAGCAGCTATTACCTTGTGGCCGGCGGTGACCGTCTGCCGGTTCGGGAGACCGGGCCTTATACATCTTTATATATGCGCGACCGATGCCGCGGACCGCTTAAAAACCTCAAAAGACTCACTCCGGCATTCGAGCAATACTACTCGGCATGTCCTTTCGGACGCACAATATCATATGCACGCGACAACAGCGGCATAATACCGGTATATGACAATGCCACTCCCGATACATGGCTTGAAGAGAGCGCCACAATAAACACCTCGGTGACAAAAACATATGCCGAATATTTTTTCAGACTTAAACTTGACATGCATCAACGTGAGCTATACCTTAAAGTAACGGAGATGACAGCTCGCTTTGCCGACCGGCCGGCACGACGGTATCTGAAAGTATTAAAAAACCTCTTGCTGACCGACGGTACGGCAAAACCGCGCTATATGATATTTCTGATGACGCCCTTCAATATCATACGCAAACGCTGCACATGGACTCAAGGCTCGGTATTTTATACGTTCGGCAGTTTTTTAGGACGTATCTTCAACTGATATTACCTGATACCGACAGATCAATCTTATTTTGGAGCCGAAACGATATTTTCGTACTTCAAAATAAAATAATTTGTTTTTGCTCACGGCTTATCCGTATATTTGCATAGTCAATAACAAAGATTGCAACCGACCGAATGGATGATAGCCTAAAGCCCCAATTGTCGATCATAATCGTCAACTACAAAACTCCGCAAATGACTCTCGAATGCATAGAGTCAATAAAAGCGAAGACATATGGAGTGCGCTACGAGATCATAGTGATAGACAACGACTCGGGCGACGGCTCCGTCGAATTTCTGCAAGAGCGGATCGACGGCATCATTATGATTAAGGCACCGGAAAATCTCGGCTTCGGACGCGCCAACAACATGGGCGTATCGGCGGCAAAAGCCGATACTCTCTTTCTGCTAAACTCCGACACCGTAATTATAGACAACTCCATAAAGACGTTGTATGACTACCTGAAAACCCACCCCGACACCGGGGCATGCGGAGGCCTCCTGCTAAACCGCGACGGCAGCATAGGATACTCCACCTCGCCACAACTAACTCTCGGCCATTATTTCAGGGCATACATACCGCGCATAAAACGCAAACCGCCGGAGCTTTATGCCAAAAGCCCCATAGAAGTGGGTTATGTCATCGGCGCCGACATGATGGTCAGGCGCGAAGCCTTTGAACGGGCCGGAGGTTTTGACCCGGACTTTTTTCTGTATTGTGAAGAGTCGGAGCTGTCATTCCGTATAAAAAAACTCGGTTACCGTATAATGCTCGTACCCGAATCCCGCATCATACATCTGGAAGGGATGTCGGGCACCAAAATAAAACAAAAGAGCGAATTTATCCAGATCGAGCAGGCTTTCAGCCGTTTTCTCTATTTCCGCAAAGTATACAACCGCCGCTATCCTTGGTATCTTTACATGCTGTTTATGTCGCAGTATACCGTAAGCCTATTGCGCGGCGCTTTCAAAAGCCACAGAAGAAGCGAGATATCATACCGTATGGGCATAATGCACAAAGCCTTCCGCAAGTACCTCGCACGGTAACCAAGATGCCGAGCTGCCTGACGTATGCTTACGCGTAAAATACGGCATCTGCACGAATTTCTAAAAAAACATTAAAATACTGTTGGCAAATGAGTGTTTCCACTCCTGAATCGGTATACCATGATATAAAATGATAACCAATCACAATTTCAGAATAGAATGAAACGTATCACATCAGCAGTTTTTGCACTGTGCGCGGCTATTGCCGGCATAAATGCCGAAGTTGTTACTTATCCTGCAGGAGAAGGGGTCGAGACACTTGACGACTTTTCCGTAAAAGTGCGTCAGGCCGGCGGTGACTGGCAGCCCGTAGCCGTCTACCCTGTAAAGGTCGATGAAGTGCGCGACACCAAACACCATGTCGAGACCGCATCAATGGCCTACTTTGACTTTGACGGCACGGTAGAGGTCGAAGTCACAGCCAACAGCAAAAAAGTGGATGATGTACGGGTACGCCCGCTCTCTTACGGCATAGAGCCTGCCGTAGCGGGCAACACACTCACATTCACCCTTGACCGTCCTCGCAATCTGTCGGTTGAGATAAACGGCGACATATTCCACAACCTGCATCTGTTTGCCAATCCAATCGACACACACCGTCCCACAGCGAAGGAAATCAAGAAAGCCGGCAAAAAGGGCAGCGACCTCATATACTTCGGTCCCGGAGTACATGACCTACCCGGCGGAGTGATGAACATACCCTCGGGCAAAACGGTGTACATCGACGGCGGAGCGAGAGTAGTAGGCCGGCTTGTAGCCGACAGCGTGCGCGATGTGCGTTTCTACGGTCGCGGCGAAGTCCATCCGGCAGGCCGCGGCGAGGGCATCTACATCAAGCGCTCCAAACACATCGACGCCGACGGCATCATAGTGACACAGATACCGGTAGGAGGCAGCGACTCGGTAAGCATAAACAACGTCAAGTCAATCAGCTATTATGGCTGGGGCGACGGCATGAACGTGTTTGCAAGCGACAACATATATTATAATAATGTTTTCTGCCGCAACAGCGACGACTGCTCCACAGTATACGCCACGCGCAAGGGCTTCAAGGGCGGATGCCGCAATATAGTCATGGAAAACTCCACCCTATGGGCCGACGTGGCGCACCCCGTCATGATAGGCCTGCATGGAAGCGCCACGGAGATAGGACCGGATGCTCCGGCCGATACCATATGCGACATAACATACCGCAACATCGACATACTCGACCACAAGGAGAAGCAGATTGACTATCAGGGATGCTTCGCCATCAATTGCGGCGACAACAATGTGGTACGCGACATAACGTTTGACAACATACGGGTCGAGGACTTCCGTCAGGGACAGCTTGTAAACATACGCATATTCTTCAACACGAAATACTGTGCCGCACCCGGCACATGTATAAAGAACGTGTTATTCAAGGATATCGACTACAACGGCGGAAATGCGGAAATGTCAATAATCGCCGGATACAATGAAGACAGGAAAGTCAGCGATATAACATTTGACAATCTTGTGATCAACGGCGTAAGGATATCAGACAACATGCCCGGCAAGCCGGCATGGTACAAGACAGGCGACATGGCCCGCATATTCATAGGCGAACATGTCGAAAACGTAACTTTCAAATAACCTCTGCTATATGGCAATACGTATAATGACGACCGTAGCCGCAGCGTGTATAGCGATGAGCGCGGCAGTCGGCGCCAAAATCAAGCATCCGTCGCTGCTGTTCACTCCGGAGCGAGTGGAAGCCGTCGGCAAAGCGGCAAAGACCGACACGGCCATGCAGGCGGCATGGACGCACATACAGTCCGTGGCCGACGGACTGCTCGGCAAAAACGACATAAGACGCATGGAGTATCTCGCTCTCGCCTATCAGATGACTGGCGACCGCAAGTACAGCGACAAACTGCGGGCAATGCTCGCGGGCATAGCCAAAACACCATCTTGGGGCGATGCCGAGATGATGGCCCGCAATCCGTCATGGCGCAGTGAACTTCAGATGGCCCACAAATCGTTTCAGACGGCAGTAGCTTACGACGCGGTATACAATGACATGTCGGCCGACGAACGCAGCACCATAGCCAAAGGTCTCTACCGTCTTGCCGTAGAGCCGCTGCTCGGTGACTGGTTGCTCGAACCCACGCGCATACACTCGCTCAACTCCATGGGCCACAACTGGTGGACATCGTGCATAGGCATGGGCGGGCTGCTCGCTCTTGCCATATCCAACGAAGTGCCTGAAGCAGCCGCAGCAGCCGAGTATGCCGTAAACTCGCTGCCCGAGTGGTTTGACTTCGCCGGCGACATCATACAGCACAAGCCCCGGTCGTTTGACCGCGACGGCGGCATGTACGAGAGCATCAACTACGCCAACTTCGGCATATCCGAGGCTCTTCTGCTGCGTTTGGCATGGCTGAACTCACATCCCGGAGCAAAACTCGAAGAGCTGCCGCAACTCGACAAAACAGCTCCGTTTTTCAGCTATGTGCTATATCCGCGCAGCGGCGAGCCTTACAGCATCAATTTCGGCGACAGCCACAAAAATGTCAACGGAGAGCGACCGGTGATCCTGACATGTGCCATGACATCGGCCGATCCCGTAGCGCTATGGTACCTTTCGCAGACTGCTCAAGGCAACTTTCACGAGGGCTTCCACATCGATACCCCGATGGGACTCCTGTACACCCCTGACCTGTCAAAGGCTCCGGCCACACCGTCGCTTCCGGAGTCACACTTGTGGGAAGACTTCGGATGGGCCACAATGCGCGACTCATGGCAAAAAGACGCCACCATGCTCGCCGTCAAGTCGGGCATGACATGGAATCACTCCCATGCCGACGCCAATTCATTTATCCTCTTTCACAAAGGCGTGGACATCATCAAGGATGCCGGCAACTGCAGCTACGGCCGACCCCAGTATCGCAACTATTTCTTCCAGACCGACGCCCACAACGTAGTCAAGTTCAACGGCAAGGGACAGTCAACCCACCAGCAGTACCACGGCACAATGCTTCCGGGCAATGTCAGCAACATGCTCGACGGAGGCCGCGTTAAGTATGTGCTCGCCGACGGCACAGGCCCCATGTCGCAGTGGCTCAACCGCAATTTCCGCCATTTCCTATGGATCGACAACGTCATACTCGTCATCGACGACCTGTCGAGCCACGAGCCGGGCAACTTCGAGTGGCTGTGGCACCCCGGAGGCAAAGCCGTAAAACGAGGCTTCGACCTCAACATCACCGAAGGCAATTCGGCCGTAGCGGTGCGCCCGCTCTATCCTAGGCCGCTCGCCTACAGCAACTTCGTACACGACTATCCCGAGGATCTGTACTGGGAAGTGCTCGAAGGCCCTACCGAGAACCTTAGCGGCACCGAAGAGTACTACTCGTTCAAACTGCCCAAAACCACCGACAAAGTAAAGGCTGTGACCGCTATAATACTCAAAGACAGCGTGAACCAGCGCGAATTGCCCGTGATAGAACGTCGCGAAGGCAAGGACTGGATAGGTCTGCGCATAACCGACCACGGCAAAGTGACCGACCTGTACATAAACCAGCTCGCCGACGGACGCCTCATGCACCTCAACTCGTGGATCGAGGCCGACGGCTGGATGACCGACGCCTACATGCTTGCCGTGACCTATGAGGAAGGCGCACGCCCCGAAACGTCGGTCGACATGTTTATCGGCCACGGCAGCGCGTTGCGACGCGGCAATGGCACCTACTTCTCCTCGCTTGCCAAGCTCAATGTCATCACCTGCAGAGACAACAACGGCTTTGACCTACATGTCACCGGACAGCCACGCATGAACTTCGACATAAGAACCGACGCCGGCCGCATCAGAGTCAACGGCAAAGACCACAAGGCCAAGCGCCACGGCAAGCTCATAAACATCAGGATCAATAAATAAACCGCCACATGACGCCCCAGCTGATTTCATTGACACGAAGGTATGTCACCGCTAATTTCTTGCTTGCCATAACGGCATTGTCATGCTTCGGTCAATCGATATATCCCGGCCAACACAAAGACAAAGTTAGGGTCGAGACGACTTCATCCATGCGTGCACATAGCTTTGATTTAAAAGATGTCAAACTTCTTCCGGGACGTGTATATGACAATCTACGGCGCGACTCGGCGTGGATGGCGTCTATTTCAGTAAATAGGATGCTACACAACTTCCGGAACAATGCCGGAGTATATGCCGGTCTCGAAGGTGGATATGAAAGTGTCAAAAAATTCGGCGGATGGGAATCGCTGGACTGCGACCTGCGCGGCCATACTACAGGGCACCTCATGTCAGCTTACGGACTTATGTATGCCGCTACCGGGAATCAACTGTTTAAGCTAAAAGGCGACTCGCTTGTCGCCGGACTGGCCGAGGTACAAAAAGCACTCGGGCCGTCAGGCTACCTGAGTGCTTTTCCGGAAGAGTTGATAAACCGTAATCTACAAGGGAAAAGCGTATGGGCGCCATGGTACACCCTTCATAAGATTTTAGCCGGATTAATTGATCAATATCTTTATTGTGATAACAAGCAGGCATTGTATGTAGCGTCAAAGATGGGCGAATGGGCCTACAACAAACTTATATCACAGTCCGAATCGACCCGACGGCTTATGCTTCGCAACGAATTCGGTGGTATGAACGAGTCACTATACAACCTTTATTCCGTCACCGGAGACAACCGTTTCCGTGAACTTGCCCGCTTTTTCTATCACAATGACGTGCTTGACTCCATTCGCAACGGAGATCTGAACATGGGAACAAAACATACCAATACTTTTATCCCCAAGCTCATCGGCGAGGCCCGAAACTACGAACTGTCTGCCGACGATGACAGTCGGCAGATGGCATCGGACTTCCTGAATTGCATGATTGACAAGCACACTTTCGCCACCGGCTCATGCAGTCAGAAAGAACATTTTTTTGATACTGAAAATTTCTCAAAGTATATAAACGGATATACAGGCGAAACTTGCTGTACATACAACATGCTGAAACTTGCCCGACACATTTTCTGCTGGACAGCCTCGCCTAAAGTCGCCGATTACTATGAGCGTGCCTTATATAACCATATTCTCGCTCAACAAGACACATTATCAGGCATGGTATGCTATTTTCTGCCGTTGATGACAGGAGCTTATAAAGTATACAGTACTCCCGAACAATCATTTTGGTGCTGTGTAGGAAGCGGTTTTGAAAGTCATTCAAAATATGCCGAATCCATATATTTTCACGGTGACAACGAACTATTTGTCAACCTGTTCATACCTTCGGAATTATCGTGGGAGGAAAAAGGGCTGAAACTCCGTCAGACCACACAATTTCCATCAGCGGACAACACAGCTTTTGAGATTTTATCAGCACCGAAGAATAAATTCAAACTCTCCTTTCGCTATCCGTCATGGAGTGGCCAACCGACAGTAAGAATCAATGGCAAAAAAGTTTCAGTCAAAGGAAATCCTTCCTCTTACATATCGATTAACCGCACATGGCATGCAGGCGACCGTATTGACGTGACTTATCCCATGACACTCCGAGTCGAAACGACTCCTGACAGCCGGTCAAAAGGAGCTATTCTTTACGGTCCTATAGTCTTGGCCGCCAATCTCGGCACAGAAGGCATTACGGCTCCCGCGCCGTTTTCCGATCCTACGGTAAGAAACGATTATTATACATACAATTATAATATACCTCAACATATCACCGACAAATTACCGTTTGACATTGCCGATATAGCTGAAAATATACTGCCGACAGACAAAGCACTCACTTTCAAGACTCGTGACGGACTCACATTTTCACCTCTATACGATCTGCATCATTGCAGATACGGCGTTTACTGGGACTTCAACAAAGCCCATTCTATGACAAAGTTGAATCCGGGAGAGATCTGTGAGGCGGATGTCACCGGAGTTATCTCGCCCGAGACAAGCAAGCATCCCAAAGCATTCATGACACTTCCCGGTACAGAGAATGTCAGCGCTGTCATGTTTGCGTTCCAGAACATGAACGAGGAGACACTGTTCAAAATGCAGCCATTCCGCGACAAAATGTCGGCGCTCGGAGTGGCACTCGTGTGGATAGCGCCCGGATTCGGTCAGGAGTGGGATGTACGGACGGGTGTTCAAACAGCGTTCGATGACATGCTCGTCGCATTGGCGGAAAAGAGCGGTCACACCGAGATAAAAGACGCGCCGCTAATACCGTTCGGACACTCGGCACAGGCAACTATGCCGTGGAACTTCGCAGCATGGAACCCCGAAAGGACTCTATGTATAATCTCGTACCACGGCGACGCACCGCGCACCAATCTCTGCGGCTACGGACGCAGCAATGTCGAGTGGGGACGCAACCGAAATATAGACGGCATACCGGGACTGATGATAATGGGCGAATATGAATGGTGGGACGCACGTCTGCGCCCGGCACTCGCTTTCCGTATGATGTATCCCGGCAGCTGCATATCGTTTCTCGGCGATGCAGGCCGAGGACATTTCGATTTGTCGGAACGCACGGCCGACTATATAGCGCGATTTATCGAGAAGTCATTGGACAAGCGGCTTATAGACGGACAATTGATGCCGGTTGACCCGACCGAAGGATGGATGGCCCAGTCTTGGGAACCCCGACAGAAAAACAGAGCAAAAGCCGCACCGTGGAAAGAGTTCAGCGGTTGTAGGCATGACGCATTCTGGTACTTTGACAAAGAGATGGCCGACATGACTGAAAGACGATATGCGGAGACCTTAGATAAGCGACCATGTTACATCAGTTTCTTAAATGAACAGGGAAAACTTCTCGAATATAATCCAAAAGGACACTGCAAGATTATCGCCAAAATTGCCCCAAATTCCGATGACACATTCAGTCTTAAATGCGTGTTTACCGACAGCACACGAACCAAAACGGTAAACTCACGCCCTAACGACATAATACAAATAAAATATGTCAGCGGACCGGCCATAGTTTTAGATGATGGCACTTTCCGCATAGACCGCAATCATCCTACGTGGGACAACCCGAGGCGACGAGGCAGAATAACACTCTGTGCTGAAGCTCCCTCCGACAAGCGCTTCAAAGAGACAGTCCAAGAAATTGAGGTGCTCGTAGAGTGACAGAACCATAGAACAATTGACAATAATCAATAAGCGATGACAACATATTTTATAAAATTTCTGGCGTTACTCACCATAGTCACGCCACTGAGTCTTGGTGCTGAAATTTTGAGTATCGGCTCTCCCGACGGGCGCAACCGCGTCAGCTTCGAGAAACCGGGCAAAGAGCTGACCTACACCATTGACCGCGACGGCAAGCAGCTTATACTTCCCTCGCGTGCGGGGCTGCATGTCGACAACCGCGTATGGGAAATGGCGCTCGGCAAGCGCGACCTCGCACAGCCCGACTGCTGGATGGACCTGCTGGAGGTCGACAGCGTAAGTTATCACGCACCGGTCGACAGCACGTGGCATCCGCTTTACGGCGAGCGCTCCACCGTGCATGACCGCTATAATTCGGCCACTCTGCACATGTCGCGCCACGACAAGAGCGACTACCGCCTTGATGTAGAAGTACGCGCCTACGACGAGGGGGTCGCATTTCGCTACTTCTTCCCCGAGCATCCCGCGGCCATATTCCACAAAGTCACCGACGACCTTACCGACTATACATTTCCGGAAGGCACCATGGCATGGAGCGAGCAGTGGGCGCAGGCTACATTTGACCACACTCCGGTCGACAGCATCCTGCGGCCGGCAGAGCGGGCGCTTACGCTAGAGCTGCCTTCAGGTCAGTGGGTTGCCCTGCTCGACGCTGATGTCGACGACTGGTGCCTGACCAAGCTTATGGCCCGCAGCGACAAGAAATCCACACTGTCATCGGTCATGTATTCTCCTGTCGACATCGTGACATACTACGCCACTCCGTGGAAAATAGTCATGACTGCCGACACCCCCGGAAAGCTGATTGAGAACAATGACATAGTGCAGAATCTAAACCCGCGTGCCGAGGGTGACTTCTCATGGGTAAAGCCGGGCAAAATCATGCGTTCGACTATAATATCGACCGAAGCGGGATTGAAAACGATAGACTTCTGCGCTGCCCACAATATACCCTACATGCTCTATGACTGGCAGTGGTACATGCCCTGCACGAGCCATGACGGCGACGCCACACAGGTCGTAGATAAGGTCGACATGCAACGCGTGATCGACTATGGCCGCGAGAAAGGCGTTGGCGTATGGCTATATGTCAACCAACATGCCCTGATGAAGCAGATGGACGAACTCTTCCCGCTACTCCACCAATGGGGAGTGGCCGGAGTGAAGTCGGGCTTCGTCCAGTATGCCTCGCACAGGTGGGCCGTGTGGCTCCACGACATGGTGCGCAAAGCGGCCGACAACCGGCTTATGATGAACATACATGACGAGTTCAGGCCTTCGGGCTTCTCCCGTACCTACCCCAACCTGCTCACTCAGGAGGGCATATGCGGCAACGAAGAGTTTCCCGACGCCACCCATAACGTGACGCTTCCATTCACCCGCATGCTCAACGGCGCGGCCGACTACACCATATGTTACTACGACAAGCGGCTAAAGAACACCCATGCCCATCAGCTCGCGGCATCGCTCGTGTTCTATAGTCCGCTTCAGACCATATTCTGGTATGACACTCCTGACCTATATCAGGGCGAACCGGAGATAAAATGGTTTGAGGACTTGGTTACGGTATTTGACGACACCCGTGTGCTCTCGGGCTATCCCGGACGCGGCATAGTCATGGCGCGCCGCAACGGTGATGACTGGTGGGCGGCAGCCATGACCGGCAACGACGGTTCACAGGAGACAATAGACTTATCCTTTCTCACTCCCGGTAAAAAATATAACGCCGACATATACACCGATGATGACTCGGCCGGCACCCGTACACGTGTAAAGGTTACATCACGTAAAGTCAATTCAGGCGACCGCCTGCTCTTCGATCTGAAACCCCGCGGAGGTGTGGCAATAAAATTTTCACCTGCCGAGTGAGTATAATCATAATTTAAATCGTATTGTAAAGTGTATAAAGCAACAATTAGTTTGGTTTAAGGTAATAAAAGATGAATAAGTGGACATTCTTCATGGTATTATTCTGTTCCTCGGTATCTGCGACAGATGCCGGGGAGCAGGTAATATCCAATCCCGCCAATCTTACAGGCAAGTACTACACCAACCCCGTGATACACGCCGACTACTCCGATCCCGATGTGACGGCCTCGCCCGACGGCAAGACCTTCTACATGACCGCATCGAGTTTTCAGTGCGCCCCGGGACTACCTATACTGAAGTCAACCGACTTGGTCAACTGGCAGCTCGTAAACCATGCGCTCGACGCTGTGCCGCCCGTTGACTTCTACAGTGCGGCTCCGCGCCATGGCAAAGGAGTATGGGCACCGTGTATAAGATACCATAACGGAGAGTACTATATATACTGGGGCGACCCCGATTTCGGCATATACATGGTCAAGACCGCCGACCCCGAAGGAAAATGGTCGGAACCCGTCCTTGTAAAAGAGGGCAAAGGCATGATAGACCCTACTCCGCTGTGGGACACAGACGGACGCGCCTATCTCGCCAATGCATGGGCGGCCTCGCGCACGGGCTTCAACAGCATAATCACCGTAAGCGAAATGACTCCCGACGGCACCTCGGTAATATCGTCGCCGGTCATAGTCTATGACGGCAACGACGGGGTCAACCATACCATCGAAGGGCCCAAGCTATACCGTCGCGGCGACTACTATTATATTCTGGCACCTGCAGGTGGAGTGGTTGACGGATGGCAGCTTGCTCTGCGGTCAAAAAACATATACGGGCCATACGAACCTAAAATCGTGATGGCACAAGGCGACTCCGACATCAACGGCCCTCATCAGGGCGGCTGGGTGACTACCGCAGCCGGTGAGGACTGGTTCATCAACTTTCAGGACAAGGGAGCCTACGGACGCATCATCCACCTCAATCCGGTGAACTGGCGCGACGACTGGCCCGTGACAGGCCACGACAATGACGGCGACGGATGCGGCGACCCGGTGGCCAAATGGCGCAAACCCGCGTTGCATCCTATGACCGGCGCGTCGGTAAAACCGCATATGCTCTTCCAGTGGCACTCCAATTATAATGACATGTACGGCTTCCCTGCTCCCGGCGCCTTGATGCGAGTGTACGGCCACAAAGTGTCGGAGGACTTTGTCAACATGTGGGAGGTGCCCAATCTGTGGCTCATGAAGTTTCCTGCCGAGAAGTTTTCCGTAACAGCACGTGTGAGGATATCGGCAAAAGCGACCTCCGAGGAAGTATCCTCCGGCATGGTAGTCATGGGATGGGACTACTGCCGCTTCGGCCTTGAAAAACGTGGCGACGACTTCGTTTTGCAGCTTGTAAGATGTACCGACGCAGAGCAGGGAGGCGCCGAGTCCATAACCGACATAGCCTTAGTGAGTCCCACTCGGGTATACAACGCCGGACTATATCCCAATTTGGAGTGCGACATGTATCTGCGCCTGACAGTTAAGAAAGGAGCCTCTTGCCGGTTCAGCTACAGTCTCGACGGTAAGAAATATATAGACGCGCCCGGCGAGTTCAAAGCACGAGCAGGCAAGTGGATCGGTGCAAAAACAGGTTTTTACAGCATAACGCCCGCCGCGACAAGCGAGAAAGGGTGGATCGATATTATTGATTTAGATATTAATACTTTCTAAATGACAATTGGACAATATGAAATTCATAGGACTTCTATCATTATCACTGTTTGTGACATCTTGCGTGTCAATTGAAGCGGAGACTGTCGACGCGGAGAAAGACCTCGGCTACTGCGCCCAGCAGGTACAGAAATCGCTGCTCTATCTGCATCATGACACTATCGACTACACAATGATGCCGCGAAATATCCAGAACAACGACTCGGTATGGCTTTGTCACAAAGCTACGGCCGACGAGTGGTGTGCCGGTTTCTGGCCGGGAGTGTTATGGTACGACTTCGAGGCCACTCATGACGAGATCATACGCGAAGAAGCCGAACGATACACCCACTCACTGAAGTTTCTGTCAGAAAAACCGGCTTTTGACCATGACCTCGGCTTCCTTATATTCTGCAGCTACGGCAACGCCTACCGGCTCACCGGCAACCCGAAATTCAAAGAGGTGATACTCGCCACCGCCGACACCCTCGCCACTCTGTTTAACCCGAATGTAGGCACCATCCTGTCATGGCCTCGCAATGTCGAGATGTTCGGCGGCCACAATACGATAATGGACAACATGATCAACCTCGAAATGCTCTTCTGGGCCTCCAAAAACGGTGGAAGCCGAAACCTGTATGACATTGCCGTCAGGCATGCCGATACAACAATGAAGCATCACTTCCGCCCCGACCACACATCGTACCATGTAGCGGTGTATGACCCCGAGACAGGAAATTTCATCAAAGGCATGACCCATCAGGGATATTCCGATGCGTCAATGTGGGCCCGCGGTCAGGCATGGGCCATATACGGATACACCATGGTCTACCGCGAGACCCGCGAACCGCGCTTTCTGGACTTCGCCTGCAAAGTGACCGACGTATATCTGAAGCGGCTTCCCGACGACTACGTGCCCTACTGGGACTTTGACGACCCAGCCATACCCGACGCTCCGCGCGACGCATCGGCTGCTTGTGTCGTGGCATCGGCCCTCCTTGAACTTCAGGGCTACTGCAAGCCTGACAAAGCCAAGACCTACCAAAACGCAGCTACCAAAATGCTTGCCTCGCTCGCTAACGACAATTACCGCTCTGGCGACAAGCGCACGTCGTTTCTCGACCACTCGACAGGTCACAAACCCGCAGGAAGCGAAGTCGACGCCTCTATCATCTACGCCGACTACTACTACATAGAGGCCCTCATGCGCTACAAAAAACTGAGCGAAGGCTCCGACATTCTTGCCAATCTTGATAACGCCATACCACATGTTAGATAAATTTACCGCGGCAGTGACCGCAATGTTGCTTCTCACTGCCTGTAACGGACGCAACAGCATAACGGTCACCGTCGACAACACGCTCGGCTTCGACCGCACCGAGGAGATGGCCGAACTTCCCGCCGACCCCGTGCTCGATATGCTCGGGAGCAAGTACTGCTACATTACCGACTCCGACGGTAACGAAGTGCCCTCACAGATCACCTATGACCGACTGCTTATATTTCAGCCGTCGGTGAAGGCACGACAATTGGCCGTATACACGCTGCATCCATCCGATACTATGCACGCATACAAGAGTCTTACCTTCGGACGGCTCTATCCGGAACGCGCCGACGACCTCGCATGGGAAAACGATCTCGTAGGATTTCGCGCTTACGGACCGGCTACACAGGCCAAAGGCGAAAAGGCCTACGGTTACGACATATTTTTCAAATATCCGCAACATGGTCTTGTTCTTGAAAAACTGTATGCTCCCGAGACCGATCCCGCCACTTGGTCCAAGGTTGACTCACTACGCCGTATAGACCCCGCCATGGCTGAGGATTTCATCAATACATTTTCCTACCACATAGACCATGGACTGGGCATGGACTGCTACGCCGTGGGACCCACTCTCGGAGCGGGCGTGGCGGCGATACTTGACAATGACACCATAGCAATGCCGTGGTGCTATGACAAGGCCGAAATACTCGACAACGGTCCGCTTCGCTTCACCGCACGACTTACATTTGCTCCCCGAACTATAGGCAACGACACCGCCGTAGTCGAACAAAGAAAGATAACCCTCGATGCAGGCTCGTACCTCAACAGATGCACTGTAAACTACAACGGTCTGCGGCATGGCAAAAGCATAGTGGCCGGAGTGCCGCGACGCGATGACTCGCCGGCGGTACTCGATGCCGACAACGGCATAGTGGCATACGCCGACCCTACGCAGGGCCCTGACAACGGCAAAGCTCTTCTGGGCATAGTGTGGCCCGACGGCATAAATGCGGCCCGTGAGACTGACGGCCATATTGTCGGAGAGAGCATGATCGACTCCGACGGAGAGCTGACATACTACTGGGGCTTCACATGGTCAAAGACAGACATAGCTACACTCACCGAGTGGAACGATCGGCTCATACAAGTAAAAAAAGCCTTGTCATCACCCCTGTCTGTTGCCATAGAAGATTGAAAAAGATATATTATGAAGAAAATATGCCCCCATTTTGATTTATTAATAGGACACGGGGCAAGGCTTTTTATGTAATTTTGTGAAAAAGAATAAACACTAAAATATACTGACTTATGGTAAACTTCTCACTTGAAGGCAAAGTGGCGCTTGTAACAGGCGCAGCCTACGGTATAGGGCTGGCTATAGCCCGTGCATATGCCGAAGCCGGAGCCAAGATAGTATTTAACTGCTCGCGTCAGGAAACAGTAGACCGCGGCATGAAAGCCTACAAAGAACTTGGAATAGACGCCAAGGGATATCTGTGCGACGTAACTGACGAAGCGGCAGTCAAGGCCATGGTAGCCGACATCGAAGCCACGGTAGGCACGATCGACATACTCGTCAACAACGCGGGAATAATAAAACGCATACCCATGGAGGAGATGGCTGTCGAGGACTTCCGTCGCGTCATCGACGTGGACCTTGTGGCTCCCTACATCTGTGCAAAGGCCGTAATACCCGGTATGATACGCAAGGGCCACGGCAAAATAATAAACATATGCTCGATGATGAGCGAACTCGGCCGCGAGACAGTAAGCGCATACGCCGCCGCAAAGGGTGGTCTGAAGATGCTCACCCGCAACATATGCTCGGAATACGGCGAACATAACATACAGTGCAACGGCATAGGCCCGGGATACATAGCCACCGAACAGACCGCTCCATTGCGCGAGCGTCAGCCCGACGGCTCACGTCATCCGTTTGATGCGTTCATAATATCTAAGACTCCCGCCGCGCGCTGGGGCACACCCGAGGATCTGATGGGTCCGGCCGTTTTCCTCGCCTCGGATGCTTCGGACTTTGTCAACGGACATGTGCTCTACGTTGACGGAGGCATACTCGCTTACATCGGCAAACAGCCCAAATAACCCGCGACGCCGACCTTTCATAACCAATCATCAAAGCGATAACCTTCAAATACAAAAGCATGGAAAGTGTATTTTCCTACATAATAGGTCTCGGGGCGGCCGTAATGATGCCGGTGATATTCACCATACTCGGACTATGTATCGGCATTAAGTTCGGCGACGCCCTGAAGTCGGGTCTGAAAGTAGGTGTAGGTTTTGTAGGATTGTCGATAGTGACCGCGCTGCTTACTTCAGCGCTCGGTCCGGCTCTCGACAAAGTAGTGCAGCTATATGACCTTCAGCTGCATGTATTCGATATGGGATGGCCCGCCGCTGCCGCTGTTGCCTATAACACCGCCGTAGGAGCTTTCATCATTCCGGTATGTCTTGGCGTAAACCTGCTGATGCTTTTTACCAAGACCACCCGCACCGTCAACATCGACCTTTGGAACTACTGGCACTTCGCCTTCATAGGTGCGGTCATATACTTCGCAAGCGACTCACTCGCATGGGGATTTTTCGGAGCTATAATATGTTACATCATCACCCTTATACTTGCCGATATGACGGCCAAGAAGTTTCAGTCATATTACAAGGACATGGACGGCATATCCATACCGCAGCCGTTCTGCGCCGGTTTCGTGCCGTTTGCATGGATTATCAACAAGGGCCTCGATAAAATACCCGGCATGAACCGCCTCGAAATCGATGCCGAAGGACTTAAAAAAAGATTCGGACTGCTCGGCGAGCCCCTGTTTCTCGGCGTTGTCGTAGGCATAGGTATAGGTTGCCTTACATGCAGTTCATGGTCTGAAATCGTCGACAGAATACCCTACATACTCGGACTGGGTATCAAGATGGGCGCCGTCATGGAGCTTATTCCTCGCGTGACTGTACTTTTCATAGAGGGACTGAAACCGATAAGCGACGCCACACGCAGCCTCATAGCACGCAAATTCAAAGGCGCCGACGGCTTGAACATAGGCATGAGTCCGGCTCTTGTCATAGGACATCCGACCACGCTGGTAGTATCGCTCCTGCTTATACCAGTGACTCTTGTGCTTGCCGTACTCCTGCCCGGCAACGAATTTCTACCTCTTGCGTCACTTGCAGGCATGTTCTATGTGTTCCCGCTGGTACTCCCCTTCACTAAGGGAAATGTCATAAAGACATTTATCGTGGGGCTCGTAGTCATAGTGCTCGGTCTGTATATGGTCACCAATCTCGCTCCGGCATTTACGCTTGCCGCCGAGGATGTGTATGCCTCAACCGGCGACGCGGCTGTGGCCATACCGGCGGGGTTTGCCGGCGGCAGCCTTGATTTTGCCTCAAGCCCTCTGGCGTGGATCATATATCAATGTACCGAAAACCTGAAATGGGTGGGAGCATCGCTTATGGTGCTAATCACAATGGCCATGATGTGGTGGAACCGCGTGCACATATTGCGCAACCGGCGCGAAATGATACAGAAAAATTCCGACAAAATTCAAACTACAGAATAAACCTATACTAAAATGAAAAGAATAATTTTTGCCATAACCCTATTTACGGGTATGATATCAGCTTCGGCACAGACCGAATACTCAATACTCCGTGCCTGTCATCCCGATGACGTAAAGCACTATGATACCGAGCAGTTGCGCTCACACTTCATGATGCCCGAAGTCATGGAGCAGGACAAGATCAACCTCACCTACTCGCTGTATGACCGCATAGTATACGGCGGAGTGGTGCCGGTAACCAAAACCATGGAGCTTGAAACCATCGACCCGCTCAAGTCGGAGTACTTTCTTGAGCGTCGCGAGCTCGGCGTCATCAACATAGGCGGCGACGGCATCGTATCGGTCGACGGCAAGGACTACGAACTCCGCTTCAAGGACGCCCTCTATGTAGGCCGCGGTAATAAAAAAGTGACCTTCCGCAGCAAAAACGCCGACAAGCCCGCTTGTTTCTACCTCAACTCAACCCCGGCCCACAAGGCTTACAAGACCCAGCTCGTCACTATCGACGGCCGCAAAGGTTCTATAAAAGCCAACTCGTTTGCCGCAGGCAAGATGGAGGAGAGCAATGACCGCGTCATAAACCAGCTTATAGTTAACAATGTACTTGAAGAAGGTCCATGTCAGTTGCAGATGGGGCTTACCGAGCTAAAGCCCGGAAGCGTGTGGAATACCATGCCGGCACACACCCACGACCGCCGCGTGGAGGTATACTTCTACTTCAATGTGCCCGAAGGCAACGCCATATGCCACCTGATGGGAGAACCGCAGGAGAACCGTCTGATATGGCTGCATGACCGTCAGGCCGTCATGGCTCCCGAATGGTCCATACATGCTGCCGCCGGCACATCGAACTACATGTTTATCTGGGGCATGGGCGGCGAAAATCTCGACTACGGCGACATGGACAAGATAACATATACCGATATGAAATAAGACGTAATGGACAACGACTTCAAGGAGGTATCAGAAAACTACACCATAGCGGAAGCCATACGTGAAGCCCGCCGATGTCTGGGATGCAAGGTGCCCGGGTGCAAAAAAGGATGCCCCGTCAGCAACGATATTCCGGAGTGGATTGCCGAACTTGCCAAAGGCAACTTCGGCAATGCCATGTCTATAATACACAGCCGCAGCAACCTGCCGGCAGTATGCGGACGTGTATGCGCCCATGAACGACAGTGCGAGGGCCACTGTGTGCTTGGCAAGAAAGGCACACATATAAACATAGGCAAACTCGAGCGTTTCGTAGCCGACTTCGATTCCGAAGCTGGCCTCGCACATGAAGCCATACCAGAAAAGTCAAGGGGGCGCGTAGCGGTCATCGGCAGCGGTCCGGCCGGCCTTACAATCGCCGGCGACCTGTCGCGACAGGGATTTGCCGTAGAGATTTTCGAGATGGAGCCGGAGCCGGGCGGAGTACTGATGTTCGGCATACCGGAATACCGCCTGCCCAAAGAGGTGGTGCGCCGCGAAATAAAGAAAATAGAGAACCTCGGGGTGACATTCCACCTTAACACCACCATAGGCCGCGACTTTACGGTCGACGACCTTTTCGCCAAAGGCTTCGACGCCATATTCATAGGTACCGGCACCGGAAAGCCTAAAAAACTTGACATCCCCGGCATAAATCATCGCGGTGTACGTCAGGCCATATGGTTTCTGCGACGTGTAAGCCTGTTTCAGAACGGCAATATAGACCGCAAAGAGGTGATAGTAAACGAAGGCGACAAGGTATTTGTGATCGGATGCGGCAATACCGCCATTGATGCGGCGCGCACCGCGGTACGCATGGGAGCGGCGGAAGTGACAGTAGTCTATCACCGCACAATCAACGATATGAAGGCGCTCCGCTCCGAGTATGACGACGCAGTGGCCGAAGGAGTGAAATTTTTGTGGAATTCGTCGGTCAAAGATATTACCGGCGCCGAGGGCACACGCCTGAGCCACATAATAATTGACACGGAAGGCACAGCCCGTACTGTCGAGGCCGACAGGCTCATACTTGCGGTAGGAAGCGCTCCGGCCGCGAGAATAGTATCGACAACAGAAGGCATAGAAGTCGACGACAAAGGATATGTGCTGACACGCGACACCCCTTACGGCATGACCACACGCCCCGGAGTATTTGCCGGCGGCGACGTCACCAACCGGCCCGCAACCGTAGTCCATGCCATGCAGGACGCCAAGAGCGTGGCCGAGGGAATAGCACGCTACATAGACGCGGTAAAGTTGATGGAGTCAATCAAATAATTTAACGTTTATTGCACTCGGTTGAGAGAATAGTCTTAACTTTACGGTCGCTTAACCGATAACCAGAAACTTACAGGATGTTTAACGACACCATCTTAAAAAACAAGACGATATGAAAGTTATAACACTCGGCGAGATCATGCTCCGCCTTTCCACTCCCGGTTTTGACCGCTTCATTCAGGTCGACAGTTTTGACGCCTGCTACGGCGGCGGCGAAGCCAATGTGGCCGTCAGCTGCGCCAATTACGGCCACGACGCTTACTTTGTAAGCAAACTTCCGAAACATGAGATAGGTCAGGCTGCGCTCAACGCACTGCGACGCTACGGAGTGCACACCGACTACATAACCCGTGGAGGTGACCGCGTAGGCATATATTATCTTGAGACAGGAGCGTCAATGCGCCCGTCGAAGGTCATATATGACCGTGCACATTCATCTATAGCCGAAGCGGAGCCTGAAGACTTCGACTTCGATGCCATCATGGAGGGCGCCGACTGGTTTCACTGGAGCGGCATAACCCCCGCAATCAGCGACAAGGCAGCCGAACTTACCCGTCTGGCTTGTGAAGCCGCCAAACGCCACGGAGTCACCGTAAGCGTGGACCTCAACTTCCGCAAGAAGCTGTGGACAAGCGATAAGGCACAGTCGATAATGCGTCCGCTGATGAAATATGTCGACGTATGCATAGGCAATGAGGAAGACGCAGAACTATGTCTCGGCTTCAAGCCCGACAGCGATGTCGAGGGCGGCAATACGGATGCCGAGGGCTACAAAGGCATTTTCAAGGCCATGATGAAGGAGTTCGGCTTCAAATATGTCGTGTCGACACTGCGGGAATCGTTCTCGGCAACGCACAACGGCTGGAAAGGCATGATATACAACGGCAGCGACTTCTACGTGTCGAAACGCTATGACATAAATCCCATAATCGACCGCGTCGGCGGAGGCGACTCTTTCTCGGGCGGCCTTATACACGGTTTGCTAACAATGCCGTCGCAGGAAGAAGCGCTTGAATTTGCCGTGGCCGCATCAGCGCTCAAACAGACAGTACCCGGCGACTTCAATATGATGTCGGCCGACGAGGTAAAAGCACTTGCCGGAGGAGCAGCCAACGGCCGCGTGCAGCGTTAACAATCAGCAAAACCAATAGCTTAAACAATTAACTATGGCAAAATTTGATAAGCAGTCGGTATTGGCCAAAATAGGAGCCACCGGCATGGTGCCCGTATTTTACCACTCCGACCCGGAGATCGCCAAAAAAGTATTGAAAGCCTGCTATGACGGAGGCGTGCGTGCATTTGAATTTACAAACCGCGGCGACTTCGCCCATGAGATATTCGAGACCCTTGTCAAGTATGCGGCCTCGGAGTGCCCCGAAATGGCTGTCGGCGTCGGCTCTATAGTAGATCCGGCCACCGCCGCCCTGTATCTGCAGCTCGGAGCTTGTTTCGTAGTGGGACCGCTGTTTAATCCCGAGGTAGCCAAGATATGTAACCGCCGTCTTGTGCCCTATACTCCGGGATGCGGCAGCATATCGGAAGTGGGCTTCGCGCAGGAAGCAGGATGTGACCTATGCAAGGTATTTCCGGGCGATGTGCTCGGCCCGAAGTTTGTCAAAGGATTACTCGCACCCATGCCGTGGTCAAAACTCATGGTCACCGGCGGTGTCGAGCCTACGGAAGATAATATCGCCTCATGGTTTAAAGCCGGAGTATACTGTGTGGGCATGGGCTCGAAGCTTTTTCCCAAAGACCGCATAGCCGCAGCCGACTGGTCATATATCACCGACAAGTGCCGCGAGGCTCTCTGCTATGTAGCCGCCAACAGAAAATAAATCCCGTCATACAATAAACAAAAAAGGCGCCTTCCGGCGCCTTTTTTAGTATCGTGATATGTCTATTGTCTCGATACCTTGCAGATCATTCAGCTCGAAGCCGGTGGAGTTCCATGTCTCCACGACCACTTGCTTCGTACCCGGGTCAGGTATCTCCATCGCTCCGCCTATGGCATAACCGGCTCCATGATTACCCGAAAGTATAGAACCAAACACATTGTCGCCCGTGAAGTAAGGGAAAACAAAGTTTGACCTGCTGAAGTCAAAGCTCAGCATGCCGTAGCCCTCCATAGGTTGCATTTCATCACCTTCTGCGTTGAGCGACACCTCTTCGGTCATAGCCGGAACAAACACAAGACCTGTATCGGTAAGCACAAGACGGAACTTGTATTGGAAGCCAGTACGCATCTCCACTTCAGGAAATCCGACCACATAGGTCTTGCCGTCGATTACAGCGGTAAGAGTAGCCGGTTTGCCCTTTGTCGAGAACGGTATGACCCACATCTGCGGCAGATCGTCGGTCCAGCCCTTATTGTCTACCGTCTTTGACACCGACAAAGTGAACTGCTCCTTGCCCTTGCCGGTGATTTTTCCCGTACCGGTATGCATTGTACCGGAAGTAAACACCTGTTCGCCGGCAATACTAAGCGACGTAAGAGCACCCGTACCCGAATATCCCTGAGCCACGATATTGAACATAGCGAGGCTGAGTGCATGCTTCATGTTCAGCTTCACATTATGGGTAGTGAAAGATGCAGGCACATACTCTCCGGAGTAAAGCAGGTCGACCTGATCGGTTATGTTGACAGGTATGGCCGCTGGGTCGGTATTGGCCGAACTGAACGGAGCCACCGCATATAGAAATGCATTCTGTCCTTGCTGTATGCGTACTTCGGGAGCGAGTGTCCACTTACCGGAGGCACGAGAAGCCTTGACATTGTCCACTATGTCGGGAGCGTCGATACGTCCGTAGGTCTTGGCCCATACATTCATCGCGTCGCCGTCGTCAAATTCGAGCACCACAGGAGCCTTGGTTATGACCTCGGTAGTTATTCCTACGGCCACAGACTTGTCATCGGGAGCCGGTCCGGGTCCGTCGGGATTATCTTCTTTACCTCCTCCGCAGGCAGTCACGGTCATGGCGGTCAGCAACACTACCGCACCAAGCACGCAGTTTTCATATATCTTTTTCATAATCGGATATTCGTTATATTATTTCACAATCTTGATTTTTTTCACCTCGGTACCGCATCGCAGTTCAAGTACGTTCACTCCGTCGGAAAGGTCGGCTTTATTGAATGTAAGTTCGGGTAGCGGCTCTATAGCGCCCTCAGCGATCTTCACGCCTGCCGCACCGGTTATAGTATAATACACGTTATGCTTCGTTTTAAGAGTAAAAGAGCCTATGGTACGGTTGTAAGACAATGAAGTGGCCTCCTCAATACTACGCCACGGCCTTACCGCGATGGAGAAGCCCTGTACGAGCGACTCGCCGCTTGCTCCGTCGGTCACCTCGATATCGACAGCTATAGTACCGTCTGACTTGTCGAGCCTTCGCGTGGTCTTCAACATGCCGTTATCTATGGTAAAGGGCACCTCGGCATAAGAGTCGGTCGATGAATTATACATGCCGCGCACACTGAATGTCATCGAACCGGCGGGTACCTCTCCGTTTACCATAATGCTTCCTACAACAGAACCGGCATCAAGCCCCTCCTCAATCTCGGAATTGCTTAGAGTTATACTACGCAACAGACGGTCGGGAGCTCCGATACCGATAATAATCACATGATAGTCATTAAAGAAGTATGGTGCATCGCGAAGGTTGTCGAGACGGAAATATCCGTCGCCGCTACCTCCCCATCCCCAATTGACGTGGAAGCTGTTGTTTCCGTCAAATCCGTCGACATTGAAGCTATGTCCGGCATTTCTATCCGTATCCACGGCATTGTATATGACCGCACGGCCGGCATGCAGTTCGTTGAGAACCAAACGGTCCCAGTCGCCTTTGTACGCACTGCGCCATATGTAAGACACATCGTTGCCGTAGCCGAAATGCTCACGAAGGCCGTTGGATATGCGGTCGACCTCATTGGACGGTATGCCCGAACCGTCTACACCGTAATTCATCCTCACGCTCATTCCGGCATGATACAGGAAGCGGGCAACCTCGTCATAGGAGTTTGCACCCGATAATATGTCATCCCAATTATATGCGCGCTCGCTGTCAAAGTTTATGCGTTGTGTACCATAACCGGCAGCGGAATATGATACAGACCCTTTCGGACGAGACGGATACTGCTGCACGCTCATAGCCTGTCCCATGGCTACGGCCACACAGCCTACAAGCGCTTTGTTGTCGTCCGTACCGGGACAATACTTATTGAAAGGGGCGGGCTGATTCCACTTCATAGTGATGAGCGGCTCCACCGATGCTCCGGCACGTGAACGCACCATGACGGGGTCAGCCCATGTTTTCTGCGTGGCACCCGAACGTGCAGCGGTCACCACAAGCTTCTTATACTCGCCAAACATATAGCGCAAATTGTCGGGAGCCGCACCAAGACTCAGGGAGCCTTTGGGCGAGTAGCCTATCACAGGCTCCACATTATCGTCAGCGGCGACGATGACCCATCCCTGCGGAGCGAAGTTTACAATGTAGCAGCCTCCGTCGACACTCTCGACGCTCCTCACCGAATGGCTGACTCCGTTCACACTGTTGATAAATGTAGTGGCAACCGACGATGCACGGGTACGGTCGACGGGCAACGCCCATGCCGTAATGCAACATGTAGCCACAAGCATGCTTATGACAAATTTCTTCATAATGCTGATTGGTATAATGCTGATTTTACTACAAAAATTAATTTCTTACTACAAAAACCGTACGTTTGACTACAAATAAATGAAATAAATCGCAATTTGCCAAACAAAAGACATGAATTCTTCAGAATCGCATCAAAAAAAGAGTCCGGAACGCAGACTGCATTCCGGACCCAATATATTTAACCAAAGATTGTCAACGGAGCGACAAAGTCACAATCGACTTCGCGGGAAGGGTAAGCGAAAGCACACCTTTCTTGACCTTTACATTCTTGGTGTCAAAAGGCTTGATCTTGACATCATTAGGATGATCGAAATCGTTGTAGGCAGCAATGTTGTCGGATGTAAGTATCTCGCCGGTGATATTCTTAGCCTTTATGTCGCCGAGCGGTATCTCGATTTTATAAGCCTTGTCGAGCGATATGTTGGTCATGGATACAGTAACAACGCCGTCCTTCTCCGAAGCCGTAGCGCTCAACATGGGCAGAGTGCGGAGTGTGTCGGAACGCTCGCTGCGCACCTTCATCTCGGGGAACTGTGCGGTGACCGGAATCATGCGCGCACCCTGATGAGGCACATACATCTTAAACACATAGTAGGTGGGGGTGAGCACCATCTTGTCATCCTTGGTGAGCACCATTGACTGGAGCACATTGGCTATCTGTGCTATGTTGGCCATCTTTACACGGTCGGTGTACTTGTGGAACACGTTAAGCGACAAAGCGGCCACCATAGCGTCGCGCATGGTGTTTTGCTGATAAAGGTGACCGGGTATGGATCCGGGTTCCTGATCCCACCATGTGCCCCATTCGTCAACGAGCAGACCCACACGCTTCTTGGGGTCATACTTGTCCATAATGTCGGCGTGCTTCTTTATGACATCTTCAATCTCAAGACACTTGCCGAGAGTCCAGTAATAATCGTCGTCGGTAAACTTGGTAGCAGAGCCTTTCGAGCCGGTCCATCCGGGAGTCGTGTAGTAGTGCAGCGAGATACCGTCCATGAGGTTTCCGGCATTTTTCATAAGCACATCGGTCCACTTGTAATCGTAATCGCTCGCGCCGGATGCTATCTTGTAAAGATGATTGCCGTTGAAGTTACGGCAGTAAGTCTGATAACGGCGATATACGTCAGCATAGAACTCGGGAGTGAAGTTACCGCCACATCCCCACGACTCATTGCCGACACCGAGATATTTCAGTTTCCACGGCTTTTCGCGGCCGTTCTCTTTGCGGAGTTTGGCCATAGGACCATCGGCGGCGGTGATGTATTCAACCCACTTTGCAAGTTCCTCTACAGAACCGCTACCTACGTTTCCGCTCAGGTAAGGCTCGGTGCCGATAAGCTCGCACAGGTTGAAGAACTCGTGCGTACCGAAACTGTTGTCCTCGACAGTGCCGCCCCAGTTGTTATTGACCATGCGCGGACGGTTTTCTTTAGGACCGATACCGTCAACCCAATGGTATTCGTCGGCAAAGCATCCGCCGGGCCATCGCAGCACCGGTATGTGAAGTTCTTTGAAAGCCGAAATCACGTCATTGCGGTAGCCGGAAGTGTTAGGTATGGAAGAATCCTCGCCAACCCATATGCCTCCGTAGATGCATGAGCCGAGATGCTCGGCAAACTGACCATAAATCTCCGGTGCGATTGTGATTGCGGGAGCGTCGGTGTCAAGAGTAAGAGTAATAGTCTCGTCGGCAGCCCATGCGGTTGCGCAGCAGGCCGTCATCATCGCGGCAAAGCCGGTTTTTATCAATCTATTCATTATAAGTTATTGTAATAGGGTAATATATACACATGTCATTTTTTATTGAAGCGATACACGACAAAGCTATTCGGGGCAATCGTGGTGTCATACTTTGTGCCGTCGACTGTAATATCGGCCTTCACGGGAGCTATGTTAAGGTTCATTGAACCGTCGCGCTCTATATTGTCGAGGTCAAGGTCCTTGGATGCAAGCGTATAGCTCGTGCCGTCGGTTATCGACTCTTTCTTTTTCAGCCCGGCGAAAGTCAGGACGAGCTGCTGTGGAGTATCGGATGTATTGGCCACCTTTACCACATACTGGTCAGCGTCTTTGTCATAAACGGCGCTTGCAAACAAGCCGTTCTGATCTTCCGCACCTGTAAGGGGCTTCTTGTCCATAGTGAGCTGCAGCACATTGGTGCCTTTGTTTTCTGCGAAGAGCTGCTGCACGAAATAGCTACAGGTAGGTATGGAGCTGAGATTGTCATACCATATCATATCAGGACGCCACTGCCAGCCCTCTACATGAGCGAAGAGAGGTGCGTAAGTAGCCATATGGACAATGTCGGCATTGCGTTCGAGACCGGTCATGAATGCGGCTTCGAGCAGAGCGGCATTGAAGTGATTCCACTTCTTTCCGCGTCCGTGACAGGCATATTCGCCGGCAAACACTTTCGGACCCTTGCGGTCGTAGTTGTCGTAACGGGCGCCCTGAGCGAGGAACCAAGACTCCGGACGGTAGAAGTGCTCGTCAACAAGGTCGGCTTTAAGACGCTTCATCTCGGGCCAAAGGTAGTCAAACTGCTTACCTTCCGAGTCGGGACCCGAAGAGCCAACAATCCTGATATCGGGATAAGCCTTGCGGATAGCGTCAAGGAACGGAGTCAGATGTTCGGGATATTCAGGACCCCACTGTTCATTGCCTATACCTATATATTTGAGGTTGAAGGGAGCCGGATGACCCATCTCGGCACGCAGGGCGCCCCACTTGGTGTCGGTGCCACCGTTGGCAAACTCTATAAGATCGAGAGCATCCTGAATGTAAGGCTGCAGGGAGTCTACGGGCACGTGAGCCTCGGCACCGGGGTTCTGGAACTGACAGGCAAGACCGACACTGAGAATGGGCAACGGCTCAGATCCTATCTCTTCCGAAAGAAGGAAATACTCGTAGAAACCAAGACCATAGCTCTGGTAATAGTCGGGGAAGAAACGATGAGGGAATGTATAGTGCCAGCGATTTTCATTTACAGGACGGTTCTCGACCGGACCAACCGTATTTTTCCACTGGTAGCGGGTGGGCAGGTCGGTACCCTCCACGATACATCCTCCGGGGAAACGGAATATGCCGGGCTTAAGGTCGGCGAGTTTCTGCGCGAGGTCCTTGCGCATACCGTTTTCATGACCGTTCCAAGTGTCGACTGGGAAAAGCGATACATGCTCAAGGTCTACGACAGCATTGTCGGGCTTTGCAAGAAACACCCGCAGCACCGACTTGGCGTCGGTGACCGACGGAGTTATGACGGCAGTGTATTTCGTCCATTTGTCGCCCTTTATCTCGATCTCCTTGCTTGCTATGGTCTGAGTCTCACCCATGCTTTCGGGAGACACAAGCTCAACCCTTATCTTGGCAGGAGCCTGTCCGACATTTCGTGCCCACACAGAGAAGCGATACTCCTCGCCTTTTTTTACGCCGATACCGAAGAAGCCTTCGTTCTCGATGCCGGTGTGCTTGTCGCGGTGGCCGGCTGTAGTAAGGCGTACATAATGAGGATTGCGCTCAAACGGACCGTCATTTTTCAGTTCCACTCCGCCAAATGTGGTCCAGCCCATGAGATTCTGCGGAAAGTCAAAAGAGCGGTTCTTTACCAGTTCGGCATAAAGGCCGCCGTCAGCCGCATAATTTATGTCTTCAAAGAAAAGCCCGTACATGGTAGGCTGTATAGGCGCTCCGGGTTTGTTGGTCTGGAGTACCAGTTCATTGGTAGCCGCATTCAGCGACAATCCGGCACATACGGCCAGCGAGGTCAGTAATTTTTTAGAAAGCGTCATGATATATGGTTTATTAAAGTTGCTTCCGGTCTGTGATAATTCGGTTAATTATAAATATGTATACAGCTTCATCCAAACGGCACTAAGCCTTGGCGTGAAATTTCTTTTAAAGTTAAGACTTTTTTTCATAAAAAATGGTGGAATAATAAGCAATAAAGGAGTAAAAGAATGGATTCATGCTAAAAAACATAAAACACGAGCGACACAATTGTGTTAAATATTAATTTTTAAACACCGTGTTCTGCCATATTTTGCAATTATTTACGTAATTTTGACGTAGTGCAAATAATATATGTTATACATAAATTAATTATTGTGAATGCAAAAGGTGCGTCTAATACCCCCCCCCATTGCGATATAACGCTGGGCATCAGCCAATTAACCACAGCCGTGGCATTATGGCTTTGTATCCTGTCGGGACTATGGACTGACTGTCATGCCTCCGGCAGCGCGCCGTTTGCCTCGGGCTACAATGTACGGTATTACACAATGTCCGACGGCCTGCCCCACAACTATATACATGACATTTACAGAGACAGCAACGGATTTCTATGGGTCAGCACACAAGGAGGAGGGCTGTCGCGTTTTGACGGATACGAATATATAAATTACGGTCCTGACGAACCATACCGAAAACTCAACGGCATATTCATAGTCAATGTAGCCGAGGATCGCTTCAAACGGCTGTGGATAGCCACCGACCGCGAAGTCGAGGTAATATCGCTCAACACACTTGCCGGCGCGATGCCTGAATCGGGCGAATTAAAACGTCTGGCCGCACACAATTCCATGCGTGTCGTCGTGGATACGACGGGGGCTCTATGGTTTCACAGCGGTAAAACGATTGTGCGGATCGGTTTTAATGCCGACGGCGAGGTAGCCGACATAAGCACAATGCCGTTTAACCACAATCCGCTCAGCCTTATGATGAACGATGCCGAGCACGACGGCAGCATATGGGCCGGCATTGACAACAATGTGGTAAGACTGCACCATGACGGACAAGGTGGAATAACAGCCACACCGATTCCCGGCCTGTCGGGATTTCCACAAGGCATATGCTTCTACTCAATGCTTACCAGAGAAAACGAGATATGGATAGCCTCGGACCGCGGTATATTCAGATACAACCGCAACGAGGACCTGATGAAGCATTATACCCACTCCGACCACGATGCCACCACCATATCGCACAATTTCGTGACAGACCTCGACATAGACAGCTCCAAAAGGCTTGTGGCCACAAGTCTCGGGGGCCTGAACATATACAACCCCATGACCGACACCTTTGAACGGGTATCGCCCTACGAATCAGACAAGATAAGGACCCCGTTCATTACAAACATGCTCGTGGACGGCGAGGACCTATGGATAGCCTCCGAAGGCGCCGGCATAGGCCACTTCACACCCAAGCGGCTGTCACTGACCACTTTTTCACATAACCCCGACAATCCTAACTCGCTGTCGCGCAATCCCGTGAACGCCATTCTTGAAGATGGCGACGGCACTTTATGGGCCGGTACCGTAGAGGGAGGCCTCAACCGTCAGCCCGCAGGCGAAAAAAACTTCTCGCACTACACTTTTGATGAAGGCATACTCAACCACAACACTGTAAGCGCACTTGAAGTAGACGGCGACAACCGTCTGTGGGTGGGCACATGGGGCGGCGGCGTAACGATATTAGACCGCCGCAATCCGAAACACGTGTACAAACGACTGTCGCTTACACACGGAGCAACCCATTGGATAGACTTCATAGGCTCACTTGTAAATGACTCGATAAACGGCCTTATGTGGATGGGCACCAATGACGGTGTGTATGTCTACGACTTCAATGGCGATTCAATAGCCGTACCCTTCGGCCAACAGGCGCTGTCAGTAAGAGGAAGCATAGGCGCGGCCATAGACCACGAGGGCTTTCTATGGCTCGGAAGCATAAACGGCCTGTACAAGGTGGACCTGAACGGGCGGAAGGATGACGGAACATTCAATGCAAAGCACTACAATCATCGGCTTGACGACCCGTCGGCCCCGCATCCCGAACATATGAGCTACATATACTGCGGCTCCGACGGCACGGTATGGATAGCCACCAACGGCAACGGACTTTACCGCAGGGAAGTAAATGACGGAAAAGAACAATTCATAAACTACAACACATCGCACGGGCTGGCCAACAACTCGCTCCGCACAATCCTCGAGGACAGCGGCGGCAAACTGTGGATATCGACCAACAACGGGCTGTCATGCTTCGACCCCGCCACCGCCTCATCAGTGAACTTCAACCAAGAGGACGGCCTGATGAGCGACGGCTTCTACTGGAACGCGGCGGCAAAAACCGCCGACGGCAAGCTGCTTTTCGGAAACACTTGCGGCATAGTGCGTATAGACAAGTCAGACTTTATACTTGAATCCACCGACGTGCCGGTAAAATTCACACGCCTCGCAATAGGATCGGAAACCGTATATGCCGACAGCCCGTACATATCCACCGACATAAGCACGTTTCCGTCGGTGACCATGCATGAGAGCGACAAGTCGATAGGCATCGAGTTTGCAGCGCTTAACTTCACCGACTACAGGACAGGCCGGTACCGCTATCGGCTTGAAGGCTTCGACAACGACTGGATAGAGACCGGCGACGACAGGCGCTTCGCCCGCTACACCAATCTCTCTCCGGGCCATTACACTCTGCGTGTGGTATATGCGCCCGACGGAAGCGGACGCTTCACCGAGGAGGCCACCCTCGACATATATGTAAAGCCGTTTTTCTACAAAACGCCGTGGTTTATTATCATAGCCGCACTCCTTGCGATAGCTGCCGTGTGGGGAGTGTTTCGCTGGCGCATGTCATGGCTCATAAAAAACAAACGCGAACTCGAACGTCAGGTCGAATTACGCACCGCCGAACTTGAACACCAGAAGGGCCTTGTAGAGCAACGTGCCCGCCAGCTCGCCGACCGCAACGACATGCTCACAAGACAGAATGACGAGATATCGCGCCAGAAGTCGCAACTCGCAGAGATGAACATGAAGGTACGTCAGCTTACAGTAGACCGCATATCGTTTTTCACCAATATCACCCATGAGTTCCGCACACCCATAACCCTCATCATAGGCCCCATACAACGCGCGCTCAAACTAAGCTACAACCCGCAGGTCATAGAACAGCTTCAACTCGTGCAACGCAATTCGAAGTACCTTCTTACCCTTGTCAACCAACTCATGGACTTCCGTAAATTCGAGTCAGGAAAAGTGGAGATAATCAGAGCCCGCCATGACTTCAGCCGGTTCATCGACGAACTGGTGACCCCCTTCGAGTCCATGGCCGAGGACCGGCGTATAAATCTGCGGCTCATAACAAGGCTTTCGCACCGTGAATTCAGCTATGACGAGGATGTCATAAGAAAAGTACTCTCCAACCTTATATCAAATGCACTGAAATTCACTCCCGACGGCGGCAACGTCACCGTATATGCCGCGCTAATGCATACCGGCAGCCGATGCGACAAAACCAATACATTATATATATGTGTAAGCGACACCGGCAACGGCATAGCCGAGAGCGATCTGCCAAAAGTATTTGACCACTTCTATCAAGGCAAAAGCCAAATGAAATATCCGGTAGCAGGCACTTCGGGCAGTGGCATAGGACTGTATCTGAGCAAAAGCCTTGTTGAGGTATATGGCGGAGGCATTTCGGTAAAAAACAACCGCAGGGCCGGATGCTCGTTCAGGGTACTGCTGCCTGTCGAGGATGACGTTATGTCGAATGGCTATTCGGAGAAAACAATATCGGATGACCCGAACCCCACCCGGCCGGGGCTTCCCGACACATCGGAGGTGACCGTACTCGTTGTCGAGGACAACCATGACATGAGAAACTACATATGCTCCATACTGCGCTACCGCTACCGAGTCATAGAGGCCTCCGGCGGCGATGAAGCCCTTCAGGTGCTTGCCGGCGGCGATATCGACTTCATAGTAAGCGACCTTATGATGCCCGGCATGAACGGACTGGAACTGTCGCGCCGCGTCAAAGAGAACTTCACTACAAGCCACATACCGTTTCTGATGCTCACTGCCAAAACCTCGCCTGAGTCAAGGCTCGAAGGCTATCGAACCGGCGTTGACGAATACCTGCTGAAGCCGTTTGACGAAGATATGCTCCTTGCGCGCATAGACAACATACTCGCGGCACGCACACGCTACCAGCGTAAATTTTCATCAGGACTGCACTTGGCCGGCCTCAACATCGACGAGGAGTCGCGCGACAGCAAATTCATGCGTCAGGTTATGGAGATACTTGCGTCAAACTACAATAACTCCTACTTCGACGTAAGCGACTTCAGCGAGGCCATAGGCATATCACGGTCACTCCTCAATAAGAAGCTGCAGAGCCTCACCGGACAGTCGACCGTTCATCTTATAAGGACTTACCGTCTTAACATAGCTAAAGAAATAATACTTAAAAATCGTGAAACAAGAACCATGAACATATCGGAAATAGCCTATGAAGTAGGATACAATGACTCAAAATACTTCACCAAATGCTTTATGAAGCAGTTTGGTGTCACTCCAAGTGCCATGCTTAATGGAGAGAATGGCACGCCAGACTTAAATAGCTGAAAATCAACAGCGACACGCCAATAGTTAAAAATATGTCGTAGAACATATTACTCAAAATTACCCCTAAAATCGCACTTTTTCCACCTTTTGTAGCATCGACATCGGTAATTTTGCACTCGATTAACATTAAATAACAATACCATATGGTGCATCTACGACATCACAGAAGCTACATTCCGTTACCTGCCGGCAGCCGGCAGTAAATACTATGCTTCCGGAAGGAGGCCAACCCAGAATTTAAAACAAAACAATATAGTAATTAACCCAAAGAATCCCTTAAACATCTGTATTATGAAGGCCGAATTTAAATCGTCTTTATTAATCGCGGTTATGGTATTTATCTTCAGTTCGTGTTCCAACGACTGGGGACAAGCCGACCCGCCCGCAGGTAATCAAGTTTATCCGACAATGGAGAAATTGGTGACATACACTTTTGACTCCGATGAAGAACTTGACCCATTAGTATTTAATCTTAAATCGTATCCCGGTGGTCAGCAACCCGCCATAATCGAGGACGAAATCGCGGCATCACCCGTGCTCAGCCTCGACGGAGGATACGTGCGCATGATGAACCCGTGGACAGTCAAAGAGTCACAGGCCGCCGCATCGATGACTTTCTGGCTGAAGCAGGTACGCAAACCCGTTGCCGACAATGAAGCGCGAGCCGAAGGTGACGAAGAAGTACAACTCGAGCCTCAGGACATCAGCAGCCCTCTCTTCCACTGGGAGAACGAAAACGGCAGCTCTAAGCTCGATTTCTCTGTCAACGGATGGTGGAAGTATACCGGCGTCGACGGTTCATGGGAGGTCAACAATCCCACAGAGTACGCCACAGGCTACATCACCCCCGACGAGTGGCACTACGTAGCCCTTGTGCTGCGCGATGACAGCTACGGCATCTATGTCGACGGAGAGAAGAAAATCGACTCCCCCGCAGGCACCGACATATCCAATGTCGTGCAGTTCATGACCCGCGCTCCCTACATGTTTATCAACTACGGAGCCGACACTCATGCATCGTTCCTTATCGAAGACCTGACTATTTACCGCAACTCAATATCATCCAAAGAGATAGCCCAGCCCAAGAAGGGCAACATCGGCGGTGGCGGTAGCGGCGATGAAGGCCCCGACCTATCGAAATGGATTATGGTAGGTGCCGATGATAACAGCAACGGCTTCTGGCAAGTATTCTCAGAACCCGTAGGGCTGAATGGAAACGGAACAATCCACTATGAATTCTACAACTATACTTCAGGCAACGAAAACTGGCATAACTGGGTACTCGTTATCACCAATAACGGCGGTATGAGCACCGGAGGCGACAGCGAACTTGTAGTATTCCGCGCCGATAATTACGGATGGGGCGCTCTGTATGAGAACAACGCAGTCCTTTCCTGTGATTATAATTGGGATACCTTCAAAGAAGATATGAAGGGTGCATATGTAAGTATCGATATTGTACGCAATGGTACTGACATAGTCATAACAGCAGTGACAACTACCGCAGACGGCAAGACTTACAATTACAAAATGGAGGTTCCGAATGTCAATGTTCCGACTATCGGTACTTTCTTCACTCTTGAAAACGCTCATCTGCTATTCAATCCTGATGCGACATTCGTAGGACGCACCTATTCAAACGAAGAGTTCACTCTCGGTAACAAAGACAAGACTTCCGGCTTCTGGACCTGTTGGACGCCTGTCGAAGTATTTGACACCGATTTTACCAACTTCGGTTTCGAGTTTATAAACCATCATGGAGCCAATAACTGGCAAGGATGGAACTTCGTTATAACCAATGGAAAACAGGCTCCCGATTCAGGCGACGGATATGCCGAGCAATTGTTCTTGCGTTGCGACAACTACGGATGGGCCTCCCTTTATGATGGATGCGAACGTACATGTAATTTCGATTGGACAACCTATATCGATGACATGACAGACGCGAAGTGCCGTGTATACTTCAAAACCGATGCATCGGGGCAATTCACCATGGTGGCACGTCAGACAACAGCCGATGGTCGCGCCATGCCCGAGTATCGTTGCAAAGGCGACGGCTTCACATTCCCGCTCGGTATTATATTTACCTGCGAAGGATCTTGGCTTGACTTCAGCAAAGTGGGCTACTTCCCGTGGGTAGACATGGAACCTCAACAGTAATCAACTTTAAAATCTAAATACTTTAATAATGGATAATAAACGCAGTACAACGATAGGAAGGTGGAGCCGTGCGCTCCGCCTGTTCCTGCCGGCAATGATGCTGATTATCGCCTCTGCCGCAACCGCGCAGACGACTCAGGTGACCGGCGTGGTACAAGACAATACAGGCGAACCGCTCATGGGCGCCAGCGTCATAGAAAAGGGTACCTCCACCGGTACAGCCACCAATCTTGACGGTGAATTCACCCTATTCGTAAAAGATCCGGCCAAGGCTGTCCTCCTAGTGTCATATGTTGGCTTCGAGACCACCGAAGTGGCTCTAAAAGGACAGACCAAAGTCACCGTCACTCTTAAAGAAGCGGCGGCAGTACTTGACGAGGTAGTGGTAGTAGGTTATGGTCAGCAGAAGAAAGAGTCGGTTATCGGCGCCATCTCGCAGGTCAACTCATCGGACCTTCTCGAGACCCCCTCGGCCAACCTATCGCAGGCCATCACCGGTAAGATACCCGGTGTGATAACCTCGCAGACTTCAGGTGCTCCCGGTAGCGATGACGCCTCGATATTCATACGCGGTCGCGCCACTTTCGCCAGCGACGCGCAGCCCCTCATCCTCGTCGACGGTGTGGAGCGCTCGTTTGCCCAGATAGCACCCGACGACATCGAGACCATATCGGTACTTAAGGACGCATCGGCCACGGCAGTATACGGTGTGCGCGGTGCCAACGGCGTCATGCTCATCACCACCAAACGCGGTAAGGAGCAGAAACCCGTAGTAAACCTCACCGCCAACTGGCAGTGGCAGACCCCGACCCGCAAAGACACTTACCTTGACTCATACCAGTCGGTAATGCTTCTCGAAGAGGCCCTTGCCAACGACGGACTGCCCTCGCAGTTCTCCGCTCAGGACATCGAGATGTACCGCAAGTCGGTAGCCGGAGAGCTCTCGGGCGTAGACGCTCTTCTCTACCCCAACGTGGACTGGTATGACGAGATACTCCGCTCCTCGGCCCCCGCACAGCGCTACAACGCCAGCATACGCGGCGGTACAAAACGCATGCGCTACTATGCCTCGCTCGAGTACTACGACCAGAGCTCACTGTTCAAGGAACTGTCGCGCGACCAGTACGGCAACAAGTCAAGCCAGCACTTCCGCCGCTACGGCTTCCGCGCCAATGCCGACTTCTTCCTCACAAGCGACCTCACTCTGTCGGTCAACTTCGGCACGCGCTTCGAGGAGCTGCGTGACCCCAACTCTTCAGAGTCGGCCGGTTATAGCAACATATTCTATCAGCTCAACCATACTCCCGGATGGCTGTTCCCCGTGGCATATCAGGTACAGAACGGCGACGAGATGAAGACCCTATGGGGCGGCAGCTCACAATATCAGAACAATGTATACGGTACTCTCGCCGTGGGCGGCTACTACAAAGGCATAAAGACTATCAACGAGACCAACTTCATATTCGAATACGATCTGCACAAGATCACAAAGGGTCTGTCGGCCAAAGCCATGGCTTCGTTTGACTACGAAAACTGGCACCGCAACAAATACACCCAGTCATTTGCCACATACGAACTCAATGACCGTGACAATTACGAGCAGCTCGATGCCTACAACAAATTCGGCACCGACAACCCCATGGCGTCGGCATACGACAGCTACTCACTCTACAAGCTTTATATGGAAGCTCAGGTCAATTACAAGCGTGTGTTCAACAACGTTCACGACGTTACGGCCATGGCATTGTATATGCAGAATGACCTCCGCCGCCAGTCGGAACTCGCCCGCCGTTACCAAGGTATCGTAGGACGTATAACCTATGCTTACGACAACCGCTACCTCGCCGAGTTCAACGCCGGTTACAACGGCTCGGAAAACTTCCATAAGGACCGCCGCTTCGGTTTCTTCCCCGCATTCTCCGTGGGCTGGCGCATAACTCAGGAGAGCTTCATGGAGCGCACGAGCGAATGGCTCGACAACCTCAAGCTCCGCGCAAGCTACGGTCAGGTAGGTAACGACGCCTATAGCGTAAACGGTGTTCAGCAGCGCTTCCTCTATGAGCAGAAGTGGACACAGCTCAACAACGACTACTACTTCGGCACCAGCGGACAGCCCGGCATTTTCGAGGAGCAGTATCCTAACTATGCCGTGACATGGGAACGCGCCCACAAGTACAACATCGGTCTTGAGTTCGGTCTGTTCAACAGCCGCTTCACCGGTAACCTCGACCTCTTCTACGAGAAGCGCAACGACATCCTCACCGAGTACCTTACCCGTCCGTGGTGGTTTGGTGTGACCTCGGCCGCCGGTAACCTCGGAAAGACCACAAACAAGGGTTACGAAATAGAGCTCCACTGGAACGACGCCATAGGCCGTGACTTCAACTACAACATAGGCTTCACGTTCTCACATGCCGAAAACAAAATCACGGCTAAAGACGAGCCCGCGCTCATGACAGCCTACCGCAAGACCGAAGGCCGTCCTATCGGTCAGTACTTCGGCCTCGTAGCTGACGGCTTCGTGACTTCAGCCGACATTGCCGACCCCGACTTCCCCCGTTCTACTTACGGCGATGTAAAGGTAGGCGACCTCAAATATCGCGACATGAACGGCGACGGCTTCATAGATGACCGCGACATCACAGCCATCGGATATTCCGACCTGCCTGAAAACACCTATGCGCTCAATCTCGGAGCACAGTGGAAGGGCATCGGCTTCAGCCTCATGCTTCAGGGTGTCGACCATGTGAGCCGTTACTACGACGCCGAGGCCATGTACGCTTTCGTCAACGGCGGTAAAGTAAAAGAACACCATCTTGACCGTTGGAACCCCGCTCTGTCAGAGGGCGAGAACCTTGCCAACGCCAAGTATCCGCTGCTGCATTACGACACTTATGCCGACCACAACCAGCGCCAGAACTCCTTCTTCCTCAAGAACGGCTCGTTCCTGCGTCTGAAAAATATCGAGATCTCCTACTCGCTGCCTGAAAAGTGGATACGTCACGCTTACATGAGCCAGTGCCGCTTCTACGTCAACGCCAACAACCTTATCACTTGGGATCATCTCGACGGCCTCACTGACCCTGAAAACAACGGCTCTAACCGATATCCCATCTGCAAGACCGTCAACTTCGGTGTAAACATTCAATTCTAAACACCTTGATCATTATGAAAATATCAATAAAAAATATGGCGGGTGCCCTGCTATTAGGCTCTACGCTCTCGCTGGCTTCATGCTCCGACTTCCTCGACAAGCAGGCCTCCAACGAACTTACGGAGGACAAGACCTATGCCGACTGGAAGATGTTTGAGGCATTCCACACCGACACCTACAACTTCCTCCTCCATGGCGCCAACCGCGTAGGCGATTCATGGCTCGACGCCGCCACCGACTTGGCCCAGACCTCCATCTCGTCCAGCGGCACACGCGTGTCGTTCAACATCGGCAACTACTACGCCTCAGGCGGCTCGGCCGAACTTACTTCGCCGTGGGAGTCGCGTTACCGCGCCATCCGCAAGTGCAACCGTGTCATCAACGACATGCACAAAGTACCTGTCGACATCACACGCACCGAAGAAGAAGAACGCGCCGCACGCGCCACTATGACAGCCGAAGCCCGCACCTTCCGTGCATGGTTCTACTGGGAACTCTTCCTCCGTTACGGTCCGCTGCCCATCGTCACCGATGTGCTCGACCCCGAGGAAGACATGATCAAACCCTACTCCACCCGACCCACCATCAAGGAGTATGTCGTTGACTTCATCCTCAAGGAGCTTAAAGAGTCGCGTCCCGACCTTCTTAACTATGACGATGCTTGGAACGCCAACTGCATAGGCCGCCTGTCGCAGCCCATGTCGCTCGCCCTTGAGTCGCGCATCAAGCTCTACATGGCCTCGCCCCGCTTCGCCGAACACTCCGGCATAACTTGGGCCGACGCCGCCTCTGCCGCCAAGGAGTTTATCGAAACCTACGGCAATAACTTCGCCCTCTATGCCGAAGACGGCATACCCGCTTCGGAAAACTACGGCAATGCCGTACTCCGCACGCAGTATGTGGGCAACAACCGCGAAGTCATCTTCTTCCGCAACGACGTGAGAATCGGCTGGGACAAAATACGCTTGGACACCCCAGTCGGTGAAGGCGGCCGCGGAGGCAACTGCCCGTCGCAGAACCTCGTCGACATGTATGACATGGCCGACGGCACCTCGCCTTTCGCCCAATACGACCTTACCGGAGCTCCCGTCTACACTTCGGCAGGCATGCCGGCTGTAAACCCAGCCAGCGGCTACACCGACGCCACCATGTGGACCGGCCGCGACCCGCGTTTCGAAGCCACAGTGCTCTATCACGGTGTGGAATGGGGCGACCAGAACACCACGGGCCACATCGACGTACGCCCCGGTATGGCCGACAATCCCCGCGGTAACGCCGACGCCACCCCCACCGGATACTACATGCGCAAGTATATACCCGCTACAATCCTGTCATCAAACCATGGCGGTCAGGCCTATCGTCTGTGGACCATCATCCGCTACGCCGAGATACTTCTCAACTACGCCGAAGCTCTTAACGAAGTCAACGGGCCGTCGGCTGACGTGGCCGACCTTCTCGACCAAGTACGCCACCGCGGTGGCATCACCGGCGACGTGGCCGACCGTGCCGACCTCATGGGCAGCAAAGACGCCATGCGCAATTTCATACACAAGGAGCGCACTGTCGAATTAGCGTTCGAGGAACACCGTCCATGGGACGTTCGTCGATGGGGCGTGGCTGTTGAAGCCCTTTCTCGTCCTGTATATGGCGTAAACGTAGATAACAACGGAGTACCCTCACGTAAAATAGCACAGCCGCGTGTATTTGAGGAGAAGATGTATCTGTACCCCATACCCGAAGCCGAGTACTGGAAAACCGGTCTTGAGAACAACCCCGGATGGAATTAATCTTAAATCGCATTATATCTTAAACTTATGAATAATATCATAAACTATATGTCAGGAAAAGGCAAATGCCTTCTGACCGCAGTGCTTATCGGCTCGTCGCTCACGGCATGGGCCGACGGCGGCCGCGAACTGAAGGGACGTGTCACCGACCCGGACGGCAACCCCATTGCGGGAGCCATAGTCAACGTTGCCGAGCAGAGCCGCATCGTGATTACCGACACCGACGGTAACTTCACTTTGAAAGATGTGGGTTTTGAAGACGAGATCAACACCAAGTGCATAGGCTACGACACCAAGATTGTGGCCGTAGAAGACTTCGACAAGCCTCTTGTCATCATACTTGACCCCGACACCGACGCTTACAAGAAAATACGCAATCTCGCGTTTCAGGACAAGCCTGCACGCTACACCACCGAGGCCACATCGATCGTGACCGGTGAAGAGCTGCAGCGCTATCCCGTGACTGTGCTCCAGAACGCGTTCAACTCCCTGCTCACAGGCGTGCAGACCTACGAGGCCTCCACCGAGCCGGGCTGGGCCGAGACCAAAATGTACATACGCGGTATACGCACCATGAACGCAGCGGCCCGCAACCCCATCGTAATCGTCGACAATGTGGAGCGCGACATATCATTTCTCGACGCATTCCCCATTGACAATGTCACCATACTAAAGGATGCCGCAGCCACAGCCCTCTACGGTATGCGAGGCGCCAACGGTGTCATACTCGTGACCACCAAACGCGGCGAGGCAGGCAAGACCAACATCGAGTTCACACAGGAGATAGGATGGCAGACTCTGACCAACACAATGGAGAACCAGAATGCCTACAACCATGCCATGACATCCAATCAGGTACGCTACCTTGACGGAAAAGATCCGCTGTACACTCCCGAGCAGCTTGAGAAATACCGCCGCGTGAGCAATGGCGAAACTCTCGAAGGCATCGACCGCTACCGCTACTTCAGCACAAACTGGGGCGACGTACTTTATCGCGACCACGCACCGGTATACAAGACCAACCTTCAGATATCGGGCGGTAACAACCGCGCGCGCTACTACGTGTCGGCTTCATACCTGCGTCAGGAAGGTATGTGGAACAACGACGCCACACAGCACAAAGCCGAGGACTACAGCTCGCAGCACGTGCTTGACCGCTTTAACCTCCGTACCAACCTTGACATCAACGTCAACAAGTATCTGCGCGTAGGACTCGACCTCGGCGGACGTATCGACAATATCGTACAGCCCACCGCCTCGGTATTCAACCTTACCACTTTCGGTATGGTGGAGACCAACGTATTTGCGCCCGTATACTGCCCCAACGGAGAACTGTATGTCGACAACAACACCAACAACCCCCTTTATCAGCTCGGTTCTTCGGGTCTTGAAAAGAACCGCCGTCGCCAGCTGTACTCTACCGTCACCGTAAACGGCGACCTGAGTGTCATAACCAAGGGTCTCGGTGTCGACCTCGTGGCTTCGTTTGACGCCTACGACGGCTTTGAGTCCACTCAGACCAACGATATCAACACCTACTCGTACGACTACATGAACATGGCCGTACAGCGCGTCGAGGACTTCACCTATACACGTACCCACACCTACAGCGAGCTTACCAACCCCAATGCCAACGAGCGTGACAACTCTTGGACTCTCAACCTTCGCGGAGGTGTGAGCTACGACCGCACCTTCGGCAAGCATCATGTGGACGCACGCGCATTTGTGCGCTCCTACATGAAGCGCAACAACCGTGGTCCGCATTCGGCCAACTGGTTCCACCTGTCATCAGACCGTTACCTCGCCTACAACGGCGTCCTCAACTATATCTTCGACGGTCGCTACATCGTCAACGGAAGCATATCATACATGGGTAACGACAACTTCGACCCCGATAACCGCTGGGACACTTTCTGGGGCGTAGGAGCAGGATGGGTAATGTCCAACGAGCCGTGGCTCCGCAAAGACTGGATGGACCTCCTCAAAATCCGCGCAAGCTACGGTAAGACCGGTATGAGCGACACCGGTTCGGGACGCTATCCCTACCAGTCGATTTTCGACACCTCGACAGGCTACTCATTCGGTAAGAACGAAACATTCTACGACGGTTACGCCGAAAAGACTTCAGGTAACCCCAACAGCCGCTGGGAAATATCCAAGATGGTCAACCTCGGTCTTGACTGGGGCTTCTTCAACAACAGATTATACGGTAATCTGGACCTCTGGAAAGAGTGGCGCAGCAACATCCTTATCGAACGCTCCACCAATCCCGACCTGCTTGGTATATCCTTCGCCAAGGACTCCTACGGAAAAGTCGAGTCCAAAGGTATGGAGCTCACCATAGGCCACTATAACAAGATTGGCAACGTTGAGTACTCGATTGAAGGACTCCTCTCCTACAACACCAACAAGATCACGGAGATGGACGAGCTCGAACCCGCAGTACCTTGGCAGCGCAAGACCGGCCAACGCATACGCGGCTATGAATCAGTAGCAAGTCTGTATGAAAGCGAAAACCGCGACGCCATCGGCGGATGGAACATGTACCAGTTCGTGCAGTGGGCTTCCGATCCGTCACTCGTTGCCACTTCACAGCAGGACGCCATCGACCATCCCGAGAAATATCCCTACAACACCTTCTCCGGAGGTGGCCAGAAACTCGGTACAGCCGTATTCAAGGACCTCAACGGCGACCGTCAGATAGACTCACGCGACATGGCACCGATAGGCTATACCATGCTTCCCGACTGGACTCCTTCGGTAAGCCTGTCTGTAAAATACAAAGGTTTCGACTTCCGTGCCGTAGGTACGGCCTATCTGAACCGCTCGGTATTCCTGTCACCCTCCATGACCTTCTCCGAATGGGGTTCAAACAACTCCACTCATGAAGTGGTCAATGCTTGGGGATACTACACCGATGACCCCATGGACCCGCGCAACATCAACGCCAAGTACCCCCGTCTGTCGTTCACATACAACTCCGAGGACTCCTCGCGCGACAACGGCTCATATCAGAATACGATATGGATACGCAACGGCGACTACTTCTCGCTGCGCAACATCGAGTTTGGATACTCACTTCCTGAAAAGCTCATAGCCAAGGCCTACATGACAAAGTGCCGAGTATATTTCAGCGCCTACAACGTAGCCACTTGGAGCCATCTGCCTAAAGACATGGACCCCGAGCGCCCGATGGGTTACTGCTGGTGGTATCCCAAGACACGCATATTCTCATTCGGTATAAATGTTGCATTCTAAACGATACAATACCTTAAAATTATGAAATTCAGTAAAATTTCTCTATACATTGCTGCGGTGCTCTCTATAACGGGAGCATCATGCAGCGACTCTTACCTTGACAAAGAGGTCGACCTTACTCTTCAGCCCGAGTTCGTGTTCAGCGACTTCAACATGACACGCGGTGTGTATGCCAACATATATACCTATCTCCCCGATGCGTTTGCCGGATACTCAGACACACAATTCCGTCTGTCACAGGACTGCATGACCGACAACTCCATCGACTACTGGGGTGTGGCGCGTTATCACTCCGTGATGGATGACGCATATGACGCCTCCAACCACTGGTTTGCCTCCGACATATGGAAAAACCGCTACAACGGCATCCGCGCGTGCAATCAGTTCCTTGCCAACGCAAAACCCTCGGTAATCGGAAATGCCGAGAAGCCCGGCGATGACAACAAACTTTATGAACGCTGGTGCGCCGAGGTACGTGTAATCCGCGCTCTGCTCCACTTCGACCTTATCGGTTATTTCGGAGCCATACCGTTGGTGGCTGACGACGAGGAAGGCAATCCCATCATACTGTCGCCCGGTGTCACACTTCCCGAACGCACATCCGCTGAAGAAGCGCTAAAGTGGGTGGCCGACGAAATGGATGTCTGGAAAGACAAACTGCCATTCCGCTACGCCAACGAAGATGAAAACTGGGGTCGCGTGAACGGCGCGGCGGCCTATGCGCTTAAGTCACGCGCGCTACTCTATCGCGCCTCGGCTCTCAATAACCCCTCGGGCGACAAAGGCCGCTGGCAGGAAGCGGCTACGGCAGCTCTCGACTTCATCGCCAAGAACAACACTGTAGCCAACAAGTACCGTCTGCACCGTACTACCGACAACGATCCTCAGAAAAACTACTACGACGTGTTCACATCCGACCCCGTCATGTCCAATGAGTACATACTTAGCCGGTCGGTATGGAACACCCTGAACCTCGTATACTTCAACGGTCCTTGCGGCTTCTCCGGCAAGCTGAGCAACACTGGCTACAACAACCCCACCCAGAACCTCGTTGACGCATACGAAACCACCAAAGGTCTTACCATCGAGAATGATCCCGATTACGACCCGCAGAATCCTTACGCAAACCGCGATCCTCGACTTGCACAGACCATCTTCCACCACGGCATGACTTGGGGCGACGGTGATGAAGCCCGTCAGCTCGACATGCACATACCCGACGGTATAGACTACTCACGCGGTAACGGCGGTACATGTACCGGATATTACTGCAAAAAGTATGTCCACAACATACGTTTCGACGGTACCGTGGGCAACCAGCGTGTGGCTTGTCCGATATTCCGCTATGCCGAGATTCTGCTCAACGCAGCCGAAGCTCTTACCGAAGCAGGTCAGGCAAGTCAGGCCTATCAGTACATCAACGAACTGCGCGACCGTGTAGGCATGCCGGCATACTCGGGCATGAACGATGCCACTCTGCTTGAACGCATACGCAACGAACGCCGCATCGAGCTATGCTTCGAAGACCACCGCTTCTTCGACTGCCGCCGCTGGAAGCTCTTCGAAGGAAAGACTCCCGCTTCCGAAAAGAATCTGCCGCGCTATCAGCAGATATACAATCTTTACGGTGTCACTATCAATACCGAAGGCCACTTCAACTACGGATTGTCGGAAAAATACTCCGCACAGACCTTCAATTCACCCAAGAACTACTATTTCCCCGTACCGTTCAGCGAAATCCAGAAAACCGGTATGCCTCAGAACACAGGCTGGGAGATGTAATCCCCCCTCACTTATTAATATTGATATCTCATGAAAATATCCAGAATATTTCTTTACAGCGCATTGTCGGCAGTCACCCTTCTTACGGGTGCCTGCGACGATGACGACAACGGCTACAGCTACGGCGACCCCAAAGCCGTAGTATCGACGCCTGTCGCTCCGGTAATCAACGCCACCTCGGCCGATGTGGAGGCTACATTCGATATGGCGGCTGACTTCCGCTCAAGCGGTGCAGGCTTCTGCTACGACGTCAATCCGGGCCCCACCATCTACGGCAATGCGGTAAAAGCCACGGTCATCGACAACAAAATGACTGCAACCCTGACCGGGCTCGCCCCGTCCACCACATATTACATACGCGCTTATGTGGCCGTGTATGACAACAGCGACCTTGAATACTCTCCCGAGTTTACCATAACCACCGGTGAGGGAACACCCGAGGAGATGCTTGAAAATTATGTTGCGCCCAAAGACAATGACTACTACGTGGCCATTGCCGGATGGAGCGCACGCGACCAATGGAACCTCGCCAACGTACATGACCCCTCGGTAGTAAAAGCCGCCGACGGCTACTACTATATGTACCAGACCGACGCTTCATACGGCAACGTACACATCGAGGGTGGAGGACACTTCCACGGACGCCGCTCGAAGGACCTCGTCAACTGGGAGTATCTCGGCGCCACCATGCCCGAACTTCCCGAGTGGGTTGTGCCCAAGCTCAACGAGATTCGCAAGGCCATGGGACTTGAAGAAGCCAATCCCGATGTCAACGCATTCGGCTACTGGGCTCCCGTTGTCCGCAAAGTCAGCGACAACCTGTACCGCATGTACTACTCCATCGTATGCCCCGGCTCTATCAACGGTGAAGGCACTTGGGCCGAGCGAGCATTCATAGGCCTTATGGAAAACACCAACCCCGCCGACAACTCGGGTTGGGTCGACAAGGGCTATGTCATAACAAACGCTTCCGACCGGGGTCTGGACTTCAACGTGGCCGCCGATGACTGGGCCAACTGCTACTACAAGTTCAATGCCATAGACCCGGCCTATATCATAACCGACGCGGGCGAACATTGGCTTGTCTACGGTTCTTGGAACAGCGGCATCGCTGCCGTAAAAGTCGATGCTGAAAGCGGCAAGCCCGCCAACCTCGGCAATCCGTGGGGCACAGATGCCGACATAGCCTCCTACGGCAAACTCATATATACCCGACAGATGGGCAACCGCTGGCAGGCCTCGGAAGGTCCGGAGATCATATATCATGACGGCTATTACTACCTCTTCCTCGCTTATGACGCTTTGGGAGTACCCTACAATACACGTGTCGTGCGCTCCAAAAACATCACAGGCCCCTATCTCGGCATCGACGGCACCGACTGCACCAATGCCGGCGGCGACGCATACCCCATAGTCACCCATCCCTACAAGTTCAACGGTCACTACGGCTGGGTAGGCATATCGCACTGCGCGGTCTTTGATGACGGCGAGGGCAATTGGTTCTACGCCTCGCAAGGACGTCTTCCTGTCGGCATTCAGGGCAACGAAGCCAGCAATGCACTCATGACCGGACATGTGCGCAGCATCCGATGGACCAAGAGCGGATGGCCGGTGGTAATGCCCGAACGTTACGGAGCCGTGCCGCAGGTAGCCATTGCTGAAGAAGAGCTCATCGGCAACTGGGAGAACATCGACCTCGGCTATCAGTACGAGACTATGAAAGAGTCGGTAGGCATAACCCTAAACGAGGACCATACCGTGACCGGAGGTCAGTGGGACGGAGCCGCATGGAGCTATGACGCAGAAGCCCGTATACTGACAGTAGGCTCCGTAGAGCTGTACCTCATGCGTGAATGTGACTGGGAGGCTGCTCCGCGCACCCATACCATAGTATACGCGGGTATTGACAACCGCACTACATTCTGGGGCAAAAAACTAAGGTAAAGATTATTTTAGACTCTCGGCGGGCCACTGCCCCTTCGGCTCTCCGACCCCTCATGACAGGCTGCATCTATTGATTGCGGCCTGTCATTTTTATCAGACCAGATTTGACTAATCAGTCTGATATGTTACATAAACCATACTCTATGGTCTCATTTTGCATGGTGGGGTTGTGTTGTTACGCACTATTGTTTAACTTTGAGAAAACAACCGATAAATATTGTTATGAGACGTTCATTATGCTTTCTTGCGACATTGCTGTGCGTGGCTGTGTTTAACGCCGCAGAGCCTTTTGTGTCATTTACCCCTGACAAGGGGCTTTTCAATGTCATTGACAACGGCCGGCCTCTGCCCGTTTATCTCGACAAGGGTGTGGACGAGGCTGTGAGAATAGCCGCCAAATCGTTGTGCGAAGACTTCGGGCGCGTATCGGGCACTCCTGCCGCCATTACCGCAGAAGCACCGGCCCGCGGTATAATAATAGGTACATGCGGTACCCCGGTAATAGACCGTCTCATCGAGAAAGGCGCCATCGACGGCTCCGCACTCAAAGACAAATATGAAAAATATCTGCTCACAACAGTCAGCGACCCCGCACCGGGTGTGGACGAAGCGCTGGTCATAGCCGGCAGCGACCGCCGCGGTACCGTATACGGCATCTACGAACTGTCGGAGCAGATGGGCGTATCGCCGTGGTACTGGTGGGCCGACGTTCCTGTCATCCGTCAGAATAACGTATACATAAAACCCGGCGTATACACCGATGGTGAACCGGCGGTGAAATACCGTGGCATATTCCTCAACGACGAGGCTCCCTGTCTCACGGGATGGGTCAAAAATCATTACGGCACCGATTATGGCGACCACCGGTTCTATGCCGATGTATTTGAGCTGATATTACGTCTTAAAGGCAACTTCATGTGGCCCGCCATGTGGGGATGGGCCTTCTACGCCGATGACCCCGAGAACTCGGCCACAGCCGACCGTATGGGCATCGTCATGGGCACATCGCACCATGAACCGATGGGCCGCAATCATCAGGAATGGGCCCGCAACCGCAAAAATTACGGCGCGTGGAACTACAAGACCAATAAAAAGACCCTCGACCGCTTCTTCAGCGAAGGTGTGCGACGTATAAAGGACACTGAAGACATTGTCACCATCGGCATGCGAGGCGACGGCGACGAAGCCATGGAGGAGGGCACCAACATAAAACTGATGGAGTCAATAGTCAAAAATCAGCGGCGCATCATTGCCCGCGAGACGGGACGACCCGCGTCGGAGACACCCCAGATATGGGCTCTGTATAAGGAGGTGCTCGACTACTACGATGCAGGCATGAGAGTGCCCGACGATGTGATAATGCTCCTCTGCGACGACAACTGGGGCAACGTACGCAGGCTTCCCGACGCCAAAGAGCGCAAACATCCCGGCGGCTGGGGCATGTACTATCACGTAGACTACGTGGGAGCGCCGCGCAACACCAAGTGGCTAAACGTAACTCCCGTGCAGAACATGTGGGAACAGCTCTCGCTCACTTACGACTACGGTGTCGACAGACTATGGGTTCTCAACGTGGGCGACCTCAAACCCATGGAGTACCCCATAACGCTGTTTCTTGACATGGCATGGAGCCCGCGCCAATACGGAGCCGGCAATATCACCGACCACACCCGGCTCTTCTGCGCCCGTCAGTTCGGCGAAGACCAAGCCGACGAAGCCTCAAGAATACTCAACCTCTACAGCAAGTACAACGGACGGGTGACCCCCGAAATGCTCGACCATAAAACATACAACCTCGCCACAGGCGAGTGGAAAACCGTGGCCGACGAGTACGCCCGCCTCGAAGCCGAAGCTCTGCGCCAGTTCCTCACTCTCAGACCCGAATACCGCGACGCCTACCGGCAGCTCATCCTCTTCCCCGTTCAGGCTATGTCCAACCTCTATGAAATGTATTATTCACAAGCCATGAATCTGGCCTTGTACAGTCATGGCGACCCGAGAGCCAACAAGTATGCCGACAATGTGGAGCGCTGCTTCAACCGCGACCGTGAACTCTGTGACGCTTATAACCACGAGATCGCATCAGGCAAGTGGAACGGCATGATGACACAGAAGCATATCGGATACACGAGCTGGCACGACGGATTCCCCGCCGACACAATGCCGGCCGTAAAGCGTGTTGCCGACACATCAAAGGGAGGATATACATTTGACGAAGACGGCCGAGGATATGTCGTCATCGAAGCCGAGCACTTCTACAAAGCATGCGACGGCGATTCGGTACAATGGACCGTAATACCCGACATGGGCCGCACCCTTAGCGGCATAAGCGCCATGCCCTACACAGCACCCCTCGACGGAGCCTCGCTCTCCTACCGCATGAAGTTGCCTTCAGGCACATCAAAAGCGGCTGTAACGGTGGTTGTGAAGTCGACTCTCGCATTCAAGAACCGTGACGGCCACCGCTATGAAGTCGATTTCGGTGCGGGAGAGCCGATTGTCGTGAACTACAATCACAATCTAAACGAAGCTAAAGAAAACATATACGATATATTCTATCCCACCGTGGCACGACGCGTAGTGGAAAAGACCGTTGAACTCCCTGTAGCAACCGACAAAGACGGCTACGCCACACTTACGCTGCGCCCCATCGATGAAGGCACCGTATTTGAAAAAATAGTTGTGGACCTCGGCGCATACACTCCGCAGTACCTATACGGCACCGAGTCATCCTGCTCCCGTAATTAGCCTATAGGACCTATTAGTCCAATTGAGTGGAATAAGCACTGATAGAACGCGGTTTTCCGAAAAATATGACGGAAAATCGCGTTTTGTCCATAGCCCACGCAATGAACAGCGAGCCACCGACAGCAAACGGCACGGCAATGCAGGCAAATAAAACAAGTGTAGAATCGAAGCTGAACAACGGCAAAAAAGCCTTGCTCGCCATGGTAAATATGGGTGAAAACAGCAATATCGGCAGAGTATTGCGGCCTATAAAGTGCATGACCGACTTTATACGCACGGGTATAAACCGGTAAATCCAAAGCATGCAGCACACAGACAGATAGACTATGGCTAAGCCCGCAAGCGTGAACCGGTCAAGATTTTCAGGAAAACAGCAAAGTATGACCAGCGGCACAAAAGCCAATGCCGTGGGACGGAAGAGCACATCGAAGTCCATATGGCAACGTCCTACCGCAACTCCGAGTATAAAATACAGCGCGCTATCGGCTGACAGGAGGCCGATGTACGACAACACGCCCAAACACAGCGACAGAACGATAATAAACAACAGCGTAGGCAAACGACGGCACGCCACACTGCACAGATAGCACGCAAGGAGCGCCACAATGAGCGTGTGCAGATACCAGTAAGGCCCCATGGGCTGAAAAAACACGTTGTGAATGATCACGGCAGGTGACAGCGACTCGACTCCGCCTCTGACCGGCAGAATGGCCGACATGCCTGTGTAAGCGGCTTCCATGACGGCATAAGGTATGAATATCCACAGAATGTATCGACCGAAAACCGCCGCCGGTTTGCTCATGTTGGCAAACAAACCCGACAGAAACAGAAATACCGGCATATGAAACGTATATACGACAGCCTTGGCGTAAGGATAGGCTTCCTCGACACACACCAGATGGAAGAGCACCATAAGTATGATGCATATACATTTTACAAAATCAGCCGTCGCAACACGCTCTCTCATGCGGAAAAGTGATAAAAAACGGGCCGTTGACAGTCGAGTCACGGCCCGCCTATTGAAAGGTTGATGTATTTTGTCTTATTACTTCTTGCCGGGGTTGACGTCAGCCACCTCTACATTGAAGATAAGAGTCTGGTTAGGACCGATCTTGGCATAGGGCTGTCCCTTCACGCCGTAAGCGAGGTCACCGGGGATGTAAAGCACATACTTGGCGCCCTTCTTCATCATCTTCAGACCTTCACCGAAGCCGGGCACGACGTTGCGGGGGCTGAATGTACGGGCCTCACCCTTGGAGTCGTCAAACACAGTACCGTCGATAAGCTCTCCGGTATAGATGACAGCTACCTGATCCTTGTCGGTGATAGAGTCGCCTGCACCTTCGTTGATGACCTTGTACGAAAGGCCCGATGCGGTAGTCTTGATAGCGGCATCCTTGCCCTTTATAGAGTCGATGTAGGCTTCGCCGGCCTTGCGGTTGGCTACGGCTTCGGGAGCGTTATTAAGCTCTTCGAGTTTACGCTCTTCGGCACGAGCCTGAGCTTTCTCCATAAGATTGTTGAGAAGCTGCTGGTCCATCATGGAGTCACCGACACTGTCGGCCATGAAAGCTTTCTTGAATTCGGCCATGAACTCGTTGCGGTCCACCTCAACACCGAGTTGCTGGTAGAAATAGTTGAACTGCTGGGCCAAACGAGTACCCATGCTAAGACCCTGAAGATAAGCCACATCAGCAGTGTCAACCATGACAGCAGTCTGCAAACCGCGCATAAAAGCGGCCTTATCCATCTTAGGATCGCCCTCACGGGTGAAGTTTTCGTTAAACTGACTGCCGATAACTTTAGCGAACAGCACCGACACTGAGTCGTTCAATGCAGCATCCTCGCTGCTTGCGGCCTGTGACTTGTTGCAGGCTGTCACGCTCATAAGCATGGCACCTACTCCACAGGCAAGAATAAATTTCTTCATTGTAATAACGGTTTATTAATTTACTTTTATTAGTTCCACATCAAAAATAAGGGTCGAGTTGGGGCCGATGACATTGCCGGCGCCGTTAGGACCATAGGCGAGATTGGACGGTATGAAAAGACGCCATTTCGCACCCTCTTTCATCATCTGAAGAGCCTCCACCCATCCGGGTATCACCTGAGTCACGCCGAATGTGGCGGGCTCGCCTCTCTCCACAGAGCTGTCAAAGACGGTGCCGTCTATCAGTTTGCCCGTATAGTGTACAGTCACGCTGTCGCTTGCCACGGGCTGTTTGCCGGTACCTTCATTGATCACCTCGTACTGAAGTCCCGATGCGGTAGTCTTCACCTCTTGGCGTTTGCCGTTCTCTTCAAGAAATTTTTTGCCGGCAGCCTCGTTGACTTCGCCCATCTTGGCGGCAGCGGCACGTTGCTCGGCCTCCATCGCCTCAAAAAATGCCTTTATTTCGGCTTTGGCCTCGTCATAGCTCATCTTAGGCTGAGCTCCTTCGAACACAGCGGCCACTCCGTCGGCGAAATCTTTGATATCAAGAGTCTTTATGCCCGAACTGCGGAAATTATTGCCCATGCTGAGTCCGAGAGCATAGCTTATACGGTCTAAATTCTGATTGTCCATAACAGTCACTGTTTTAAATATGAGTAAGTGTGCAAAATTAGAGAGAATATTTGGATTTATATATTAACTTTATGTAAAAATAGATAAATTGCCCTTATACTTCACCAAAGAGGCTATAAAGCTCGTCAAACCGAGCTAATGAATCGCCTCCGTGACGCGCTATGGAATTACGCACGCGACTGAGCGTCTTCTTTTCCATGTCGCCGCTTTTTGAGTAGAACTTGTCGGCATAGCATATGAGTTTTTCAAGCATCGTCTCGGGACAATAGTCGGCAAGCGGCAGGTCGAGGTTCTGACTTATTATGTCCTCCATTGTTATACCGGTACCGGTGTGCCGCTCCGCCACACGGGCCCATTCTTCGGGCATAGCCTCCGCGCGCAACAACCGCGCGCCTATAACTCCGTGACGAATATATGGATACGCGCCTGTACAATGTATGCCGGGCGCGGAGGTGGCGAATATGCCTATGTCATGAAGCATGGCCGCACCGGCCACTTCATGCGCGTCAAGCCCCAGCCCGCGCTCGCTGTTGATGGCGAGAGCGAGCGCGGTCACCTGACGCGCATGTCGCATGTATATGGTCCGTAACTCGTTATCGGAGGGATAATACTTGTCTATTATGGCCTGATAATCGGCGGTCATCAGTCGACGATTGTGTTCCAGTTATGGATGTCCTCCTCTTCGCCGAGCTGTATGGCACGCAGACGGTTATAAAGAGCCGTGACTACCGGACCCGGCTTGCCGTCCTTGCTTACCACGTATTTTTTGCCTGTGTCGAGATCATCAATCTCCGCTACGGGCGAAGCTACAGCGGCAGTGCCGCAAGCGGCCGCCTCCTGTATAGACTCGAGCTCCTCGATAGGTATGTGGCGCTGCTCGACCTCAATACCCATGTCGCGGGCAAGCTGCATTAGGCTTTTGTTGGTTATAGAAGGCAGTATCGAGTCCGACGCCGGGGTTATGTACTTGCCGTCCTTGATGGCAAAGAAGTTGGCCGGACCGCATTCGTCAAGATACTTCTTCTCCCGGGGGTCAAGATAAAGTACAGCCGAATAGCCGTGTTCGTGAGCTTTCTCGCCCGCCTCAAGGCTTGCGGCGTAGTTACCGCCCACCTTCCAGCGGCCTGTGCCTTTGGGAGCCACTCGGTCAAACTCACGCATGATGCATATGTTGGTAGGCTTGAAACCTTCCTTGAAATATGGCCCTACCGGAGTGACGAGTATCAGAAACAGATACTCGGTAGCAGGCTTGACACCCACCTGAGCCGAGATGCCGATCTCAAGAGGACGTATGTAAAGCGACGCACCGCTTCCATAAGGGGGCACAAAACGTTCGTTGAGCTTCACCACCTTCTTTACCATCTCGCAGAATAGTTCTTCCGGTACGGGGGCCATCAGCAGACCTTTGGCTGAACTTATGATGCGCTTGGCGTTTTCTTCAAGTCTGAATATCCTTATTTTACCGTCCTTTCCGCGAAACGCTTTAAGACCTTCGAAAATTTCCTGTCCGTAGTGCAGGGAGGTCGCGGCGATATGCAGGTCGATGGTCTCGGACTGCGATATCTCTACATCGCCCCATTTTCCATCACGGTAATAACAACGCACATTGTAGTCAGTGGGGATGTAGCCGAATGACAGCTTACCCCAATCCAGTTCTGTATCCATAATTATATTATTTCAATTTCTGCGAAATTAACGATAATTATTCAATAATATATAATTTATACGAGAATTTTATCGCTTCAACGCATGTGCAATGTCTTAACGTAAACGCCAAGACATTGCACATGCGTCACATTACCGGCCCTTGCCTCTGAGGTACTCTGCGGGAGTGACACCGGTCACGTTTTTAAAATGACGGAAGAACGTGGCACGCGACGAAAATCCGCACATCTGCGACAGAGCCGTGAGAGTATAGCGCGAAGGGTCTGACTCGTCCACTATATGCTTGAACTCTGCCACACGATACCAGTTGATGTAATCATAGTAGCTCTTTTTAAGATACTGATTGAACAGAAATGACAGTTCGTGCCCCGACACTCCTGCCAACCGGGCCAAATCACCGCTTTTCAGGCCGGGATCGGTATATGGCTTCTTCGTCTTCATTATCTTGTCAAGATGCTTCAGAAGCCGCTGACACTCCTCGTCGCTCATGCGCAAGGATTTGTATCTGTTACGGCGTTCTTCTTCAGCAGCCGCGGCTGCTTGCCGAGCTGACAGCTCGGCAAGTTCGAAATGCATGCGCAGTTCCTTACGATGACGCCTATGTCCCACCATGAATATAACAAGGAGCGCGACAGCCACAAGAAGCAGGACCGACATGGATATCACAATCCAACTGAAGTGCGACTCCACCGTTATCTTAAGAGCGGACTCGCCCGGACGTCCGTCGCCACGGCGTACACGCAACATATAGGTACCCGGACTAAGGTCGTAATAAAGTATCGGCGACTTGCCTATCTTCTTTTTCCATTCCGAGTCATAACCGTCAAGACGATATTCTATGTACTGATATTCCGGAGCTATGTATTGTGGATTGGAATAATTCACCGAAAGATTATTCTTATCACGCGGCAGCCGTAACACAGACTCCCCGTCCTCTTTGCCGATAAGTCCGGTTACACTCTCGCCGTTGGCATAAACATCTGTTATATATACGGGATTGTCGATTGACGGCTGGCGTTTAAGACGGTCAGAATCCAACTTTATCAGACCAAGTGTATTGCCAAACCACAGGTTTCCGTCATCATCACGCTGCGGCGGACAGAGGGTAAATACGGAGTGGAACAATCCGTCAGCATTGTTAAACATACGGAAGTCCGATTTTTTATCATATCTCACAAGGCCCTTTTCGGTACCGAACCACAGCCAGCCCTCCGTATCCTCAAATACAAATGTGATTATAGAGTTGGACACATCGCTCTTAAACGGTATGGGCTCAAAATGCGTAAGCGCCAGATTGGACTTTATCACCTGACCGCGGTCGGGTACAAAATAAAGATTGTGCTCAGAGTCCTCGTAGACATCACGTATCTTGGTATTATTGACGAATCCTTTTGGGAAACGGTCGGCCGACAGAGTCTCGCCGTTCCACACGGCCATGCCGTTTTCGGCACACATCCACCCTCGGCCCGAGCTGTCAAAAAATATCTCGTATACATTGCCTGCCGGCAACTGTGAGTTAGCCTCGTTGTAGCAGGCTGTCTCCTGTCCGTTTCTGAAGCGAAAAAGCCCGCGCGATGTCCCGATCCACATGTTGTCGTCATCATCGACAACGATAGAGAATATCGACTCGCCGTAAAACGGCTGACGAGTATTGTCAAAGTCGGTCAGAAGCAGTGTGTCCGGATCAAAGACATACATGCCGCCTCCGTAAGTGCCTATATAATACTTACCGCGATAAAGAGCTATCGAAAATATTATATTGGACCGTATTTCCGGAAAACTGAATGTGGCCGAACGCCCTGTTCTCTCGTCGATGTAGTAGAGGCCTTCGCGAGTGCCGATAAGCTTGCGGGGTCCGTCGATCGATACGGCTCTGACAGCCATTGTACCGGTATCGATCACTCCGGGGTAGGAATATGTCTCGAATATGCTGTCAAAATAAGGCGTATAATCCACACCGTCCTGATAATAGCCTACCCAAAGCAGTCCGCGGTCATCAATAAGCATAGAATATACCGAATTGCTCCGGAGCCGGGAGCCATCAGCCGACCGCGACGACAGATTACATACAACTTTGCCCTCGGGCACCGAGTATATGAATATGCCCTCTCCGTCAGTGGCTATATACAGATAGCCGTCATCATCGGCCGACAAGGAGGTGATTATGTCGTTGCCTATATCTATGCTATCGGTAAAATCGCGCCGTTCTATGTCGAAAAATATGACCCCGTCACCGGTAGTACCGACAAAAAGCAATCCGTCATGCCCCGAAAGGCGTGACACCGTACTGCTCACCGGCACCCTGTAGACCTCGGTACGGCGCGTGGCAAAATCCAGATGATAAAGTGTGCGCGACGCAGCTATCCACATACCCTCGTCGCCGTCGGGCCACAATGCGGTCACCTCATTGTCTTTTGACAGCACGTCATCGCGCAACAGCAGTCGAGCTATAGAATCGCTTGCCGTCCTGTAGACAAACAAGCCATAACGCGACCCTATGTACAAGACACTCTCTTCGGCACGGTACACAAGCGTATTTACCGGGAAATTGATCTTATCAGGACATATGGCAGACAGCTCCCTGCTGTCGGGACTCAGCCTGAACAGTCCCTGATGGTTGCCTACGAATATCTCGCCGTTTTTTCCTTCAGTGATAGCATTGACTCTTTCGGGTCCAGACTTTGATCCGGGAAAATGATACGACCTGATATTATTGCCGTCGAAACGGTCGAGAGCAACACCGGTGCCCAGCCACACATAGCCTTTTGAGTCCTTGTATATGGTATTGACAAGTATGTCACTCAGCCCCTCCGATGAAGAAAGATGATAAAAATTTCTTGTAGCGCCTGTACACGAATATGCATAACCCCATACCGCAAGCAATAACACCAGAATACGACGCAATATATCAATTGCTTCGATTCTGCCTGCGGATTTCATCGGTTTACACATCTATACGGGAGTTTAAGGTTATTTTTTAAATGCAAATTTAGCATATCTTTTTATTTATAATACTCCATAAAGTCCTTTTACACTCACTCTGTCGTAATTTTTTCCGTAATTTTGTACAAAATAAGTATAAGTAATGGAGAAAAAAACAATCTGGGACCTTAACCGGATAACTCCCGACAGTTTTAAGACAGCGCCCAAAGTGCCCATAGTCATGGTACTCGACAACATACGCAGCCTGAGCAATGTCGGGGCAATACTGCGCACATGCGACGCCTTTGCAGTGGAGCGGGTGTTGCTATGCGGTGTCACCGGCACCCCGCCGTCGCCCGAGATACACAAGACAGCACTCGGAGCCGAGGACTCTGTCGACTGGACATACTGCGACGACACCCTCGAAGCAGTCAGACAACTCAAGCGCGACGGTTATACCGTGTGCTCCCTCGAGCAGGTCAAGGGCAGCGTGTCGCTTGAGTCATTCACACCTCGCGAGGGCATGAAGTATGCACTCGTCGCCGGCAACGAAGTAAAGGGAGTGGCGCAGGATGTGGTGGATGCAAGCGACGTATGCCTCGAGATACCGCAATTCGGCACCAAGCACTCGCTCAACGTGTCGGTAAGCGCCGGCATAGCCCTATGGCAGCTCTTCGCCCATATGCAACTTAGGCAATAAAGCACACATGAGAGTGTCAATAATGGAATGACGACCCTCCCAGAAACTCCCTCAACAAAGATGTAGAGGGTATAAGGCGGTCGGTTATAGGGGTGAAGTAACTCAACAGTTTCCGCAACCTGAATGCTTCGGCATACTCCGGAATGTCGCGCGGCACACCGTTAAGTATCTCTTCGGCAAACTCTTTCATGACGCCAAGCTCGAATATGAGCGACGAGTTAAACATGGCGTCGGCATTTTCCTGAAAGGGAAATATCCAGCGCTCCTCGCCGCGACGCACGCTCGGCCATCGCTTTATGGTATCGGCAGCCGACACACCTCGATATTTGTAATCGCGTATTATACGGCGCAGCAGTCGATTATCGGTCGTGGGCACCCAGTTGTGATCATCAATCGACAGCGTGGTCAGCGCCGACACATAGACCATATACTTCATCTTGGCGTCTATATGCGAGGTCAACTCGGGATTCAGCCCGTGTATGCCTTCGATAAGCAGCACCGAATTATCGTTGAGCTTAAGTTTGCGTCCTTTATATACACGTTGACCAAGTTCGAAGTTATAGGTCGGTAGGTCAATCTCCTCACCGGCTATAAGCGCGTTGAGGTCGCGGTTAAACGTGTCGAGGTCGAGAGCGTAAAGCGACTCGAAGTCATATTCGCCGTCGGCATCGCGCGGAGTCACGTTGCGGTTCACGAAGTAGTCGTCGAGCGATATCATCTTAGGCTCCAGAAGGTTGGTCATCAGCTGTATGGCAAGGCGCTTGGTAAATGTAGTCTTACCTGACGACGACGGGCCGGCGATAAGCACCACCTTCGCCCCGCCTTCGGCATAGCGTCGCGATATTTCGTCCGATATACGTCCTATTTTCTTGTCATGCAAGGCCTCGGCCACATTGATCAGCATGGCGGTCTCCTTGCCGGCTACAGCGTTGTTCAGGTCACCTGCATCATCCACCCCTATCACCCGGTTGAAAGCGAGATAATCGGTAAACGCATGATACATCTTCTCCTGCGCTATCGGCGATGCGGCCACCTCCGGATTATTGCTGTCAGCCCCCATAAGCAGGAAGCCCTCCTTATATAATATAAGGTCAAATACGGCACACATCCCCGTAGACGGGGCAAGGTTTCCATAATAGCTGTCGCATACTCCGTCAAGACGGTAATACACGGTGTAAAGCTCATGAGTGGTGCGCAACAGCTTCACCTTGTCGTGAAGCCCCTGCTTCTCAAATATTTTTATGACATCGGAAGTAAGCCGCTCCTTCCGCTCAAAGGGTATATTGCGGCCCACCAGCTCCTTCATGTAGGCTTTCAGGCTGCCTACCACTCCGCCGTCGACCTTGACATCGCCCTCAAGACGGCAATAATAGCCTCTTGACACGGAATGCTCTATCATAAGGCGCACACCCGGATAAAGCGCCGCCACAGCCCGGTAAAGCATCATGCAAAGCGACCTCACATACACACGGTGTCCCGACGGACTCTGCGCCGTCAGAAAGAGCACCTGCTTCGGCGAAAAGAGCGGAAACTGCATGTCCTCCGTCTTGTTGTTGACCTGCGCGCATATCGGACGCTCCGGCAGTTCGTCGGCTACACTTTCATATATGTCAGTGAGCGTGGCTCCCCCCTCAAATGATATATATCGCTCCACATTCTTGCAATAAACCTTAAGCTGAGTACTCATAAAAACCATTATTAATAGTTGAAACAAAAATCGTCTTTGTAAAGATACAAAACTTTTACGTGATAAGTTCAGTCATACATCACCAACTTAGACTAATCAGACTTATTTGTCCAATTTAGAGGTGCCGGAGTTTCGATAGGCTATACGTGCTTTGGTCATTTGTTCTCGAATTCCACCATTTTTAAGAAAGTCGTCTTTAGCACGTTCAATAAATTTACGAAGAAAAACATCAGTCTGATGAATGAGGGTTATAGCAAGATTACAAACCATTTCCTGATTACACTTTTCGAAAATTGCACGATAATAAGCCGAGTCATTATGTTGAGAGCACAATATCCTGAGCTTAATGAGACGAGGATTGTCTTTTGACCACTGTACATAGTTATTGATACGCAAATAATCCTCATAATCAAGCAGTAGTTCCTGAAGAGAGGCTTTTGCGACATTAAGCAACTTTATCTCGGTTTCACGTGAAGTAGTCGATGCAGAACATCCCTCTGCGATATTCTGCTTGCCGCTACGGGCAGCTTGAATCATCTGGTCAACTGTTCTGTCGCCTTTTTGCAAGAACTTACGAGCAAACAGTACCGTAATATCGTAGATACACTCCGATTTTTGAAATGCAATCAGCTTTCTGAAATTACCACGCTGCGGCAGGAAGTCATTATCGTGCATAGTATGATTATTATTGGTCCAATTGGACTAATTGGTCTAATTTGTTTTATTGGCCTTGTAGTTGAAAGTGCTGCCCCATGAGGCGCGGTCAAGGTTGCGGTAGCTGACGGCTTCCTGCATATGGCGGGGGAGTATGGGCTCGCTGCCGTCGAGGTCGGCTATGGTGCGCGCTACCTTAAGGATGCGGTCGTAGGCGCGGGCGCTCATGTCGAAGCGTTTCATGGCGTTTCTGACTATGTCCATGCACGCATTGTCAAGACTGACATGCTTTTCGATAAGCCGGGCGTTCATCTGGGCGTTGCAGTAAACCGACCGCTCTCCGGCAAAGCGCCTCGACTGTATGGCACGGGCACGGGTAACCCTGTCGCGGATGAGGGCGCTTGACTCACCGCGCTTCATGGCCGACAATTCGTCAAAGGGTACCGGCATGATCTCGACCTGAATGTCAATGCGGTCCATCAGCGGACCGGAAATGCGGTTAAGATATTTCTGCACATGTCCCGGGGCACAGGTGCACTCCTTGGCGGGATGATTATAGTAGCCGCACGGACATGGATTCATCGAAGCCACCAACATAAATCCGGCCGGATAATCAATCGAATACTTGGCTCGTGACACTGTTATGCGACGGTCTTCGAGCGGCTGCCTCATGACCTCGAGCACCGAACGTGAAAATTCAGGGAACTCATCAAGAAACAAAACTCCGTTGTGAGCCAGCGATATCTCTCCGGGCATAGGATTGGCTCCACCGCCTACAAGAGCTACAGGCGATATGGTATGATGAGGCGACCTGAACGGACGCTGCGTCATGAGCCTCGAACCGCTCTTCAATTTTCCGGCCACGGAGTGTATTTTGGTGGTCTCAAGTGCTTCCTGAAGCGTGAGCGGCGGCAATATGGACGGCAGACGCTTAGCCATCATCGACTTGCCGGAGCCGGGCGCACCCACAAGCAGTATATTATGGCCGCCGGCGCAAGCCACCTCAAAAGCACGCTTGACGTTGTCCTGACCCTTGACCTCGGCAAAGTCAAAGTCAAAATCGGTGACAGCCCGACCAAACTCCTCGCGGGTATTGACAACGGTGGGCGCCAAAGGCATCTCTCCGTTAAGAAACTTCACAACCTGCACGAGACTCTTCACTCCATAAACGTCGATGTTATTGACCACCGCCGCCTCGGTGACATTGTCCTCTGGCACTATCATGGCCTTATAGCCGAGCTGACGCGCCTTTACAGCCATAGGCAAAACGCCGCGTATGGGAAGCACAGAGCCGTCAAGCGACAGCTCGCCCATGATAAGATAGTCATCGAGGTTGCAACAGGCCAGCTGTTCCGAAGCGGCGAGTATGGCAAGGCTGATGGGCAAATCGTAGGCCGCTCCCTCCTTCTTTACATCGGCCGGCGACATGTTGATGACCACCGAACGGCGCGGAAACTCCAGCCCCGACTGCTTCAGAGCCGACCTTACACGCTGATAGCTCTCTTTGACGGCCGTATCGGGCAGACCTACAAGATTAAACGATGCACCTATCTCCACGGCCACCTCTATCGTGACGATTATGGCGTCAATACCTTGCACCGCGGCTCCGTAAGTCTTTATAAGCATAGGATTATGATTTTAGTATAACGATGGTTTTTCACAAAGATACGAATAAGTCCGGAGCAAAAGCAAATAAATTTACTTTTTGCCGAACAGCCTGTTTTTGTACTGTCGCCGCATTTGAGTAACTTTGCACTCTTAATTTAAATATTATGAAGCAAGTCTGGAGAAAATATCGCGAAAATTATGCCGCCATCATCAAACTCGGCATACCCATCCTCATAGGGCAGCTCGGCATGATTGTCGTGGCCTTTGCCGACAATATAATGGTAGGGCGCTATTCAACCGAAGCGCTTGCATCGGCCTCGTTTGTCAACAACGTGTTTAACGTAGCCACATTTGCCTGTATCGGTTTTACTTACGGACTCACGCCGCTCATCGGAGCCCTTTTCTCACAGAAGCGCTTCGACACCATCGGCGCCATGATACGCAACGGAGTGCTCGTCAACATCATCTTCGCGCTGCTTGTATCGGCCATAATGGGTGTCATATGGCTTAATCTCGACCGGCTCGGACAGCCCGTGGAACTTATGCCGCTAATACGTCCCTATTACCTGATAGTACTGTGCGGCATGGTGCCCGTAGCGCTCTTCAATGTATTTGCACAATGGCTCTTCGCCATAAACCGCACGGCACTACCCATGTGGATAATACTCGCATCAAACCTATGCAACATCATAGGCAACTACATGCTCATATACGGACATTGGGGATGCCCCGAACTCGGCCTTATAGGAGCCGGCTACAGCACACTCTTCGCCCGCGTGCTCTGTCCGGTGGCGGTGATAGTCATCTTTTTCTGCGCAAAACGTTTCCGCCTATACCGCGACGGCTTCATCAGCTCCTCATTGTCATCGCTCACCATAGGACAGATCAACCGTACGTCATGGCCTGTGGCACTTCAGATGACCTTCGAGTCGGGGTCATTCACCATCGCCGCTGTCATGGCCGGATGGCTCGGAGCCATAAGCCTTGCGGCATTTCAGATAATAGTCATCACCGGCACACTCGGCTTCTGCATATATTACAGCATGGGCTCCGCAGTATCGGTGCTCGTATCAAACGCCGCCGGACTCGGCGACCGCACAGGCATGCGGCGCACCGCCTTTGCAGGCTACCACATAATGCTTGCCCTCGCCACTGTGTCATCGCTCATATTCATTTTCTTTGAAGAGGCCATGATACACGCCTTCACCGAGGACCCCGAGGTCATAGCCGCCACTATGGTACTCATAGTGCCGCTCGTGCTATACCAGCTCGGCGACGCCACACAGATAAACTTTGCAAACGCCCTGCGAGGCACATCACACGTGATGCCAATGATATGGATAGCCTTTGTATGCTATATAATCGGAGGCATACCGGCCACATATCTGCTGGCTTTCACGGCAGGACTGGGCACCTATGGCATAATACTCAGTTTTTCGGTGAGTCTGTTCATGGCCGCGGCCCTGTTTCTGTACTTTTTTATGAAATCCACCCGCGAAAAAGCCGCATGACCATGCCGTCATGCTTAAATTTTCGACATAGCGGCTTATTGCAATACAAATTTCATTATCTTTGTGAAATATAATACAAAAGTTTTATCTATGGATTTTGCAAAAGACAGTTATCGGATATTTGAGGAAACGACCGCTCTGTATCATGACTACGACAATGTGGACGCAAAAGTGGAAAACCCTTACAAGGAAGGCTCGATAGAGCACACCCTGTTTGCCAAAAACTGGATCGACGCGGTGCAATGGCATCTTGAGGACATAATACGTGACCCGGCCATAGACCCGGTCGAAGCCCTCGCCCTCAAACGCCGCATCGACCGCTCCAACCAAGACCGCACAGATATGGTCGAAGAGCTCGACACATACTTCCGCGAGAAGTACGACGACGTGGCCGTCCTTGCTGACGCAACGATAAATACCGAAAGTCCGGCTTGGGCCCTCGACCGACTGTCGATACTCGCCCTCAAGATATATCACATGCAGGCCGAGGTGGACCGTACCGACGCTTCGCCTGAGCATATAGCCAAATGCCGTGCAAAACTTGACGTGCTCAGCGAACAGCGTGCCGACCTGATCAGCGCCATCGACCAACTGCTTGACGATATAGCAGCAGGTAAAAAATACATGAAGGTATACCGTCAGATGAAAATGTACAACGACCCGGCTACCAATCCGGTACTCTATGGCCAGAAACAATAACCTGCCGAAAAACGTTCTTGTCGCCCGCTTCTCCGCACTCGGCGACGTAGCCATGACCATACCCGTGGTCTACTCGGTATGCCGCTGCAATCCGGGCACACGCTTCATATTCATAACCAAGTCGGGGCAGACGTCCATGTTTGTCAATCCGCCCGAAAACCTTACCGTACTAGGCATCGACGTCAAGCAATACCGTACTTTCGGCGACTACGTGCGCCTGCTCAAAGAGCTTCGCCGCGTCTACGCCATTGACGCGTTCGCCGACTTGCACGGCGTGTTGCGCACCTACATGCTACGGGCCGCCTGCATGCTTCAAGGCATACGATGCAGGTCGATAAGAAAAGGACGCCGCCACAAGCGTGCTCTTACAAGACCGCGTAACAAGGTCATGCTTCCGCTCATATCGTCAAGAGCGCGTTACCGCGAGGTGTTCTTCAACTTCGGCTTCGCCCTTGAAGAAAAATTCACAAGCATCTACGACAGCGGCAAAGCCGACCCGGAGATATTCGCCTCCGTCACTCCCCCCAAGAAAGAGGGTGAAAAATGGGTGGGCATAGCACCCTTTGCCAAGCATAAAGGCAAGATATATCCTCCGGAACTGATGGAGAGGGTCATTGACGAACTGACAGGACGCGAAGATATAACGATATTTCTCTTCGGCGGCGGCGAGGAGGAGAAACGCATACTCGGCGAATGGGCCGCAAAATACCCCCGGGTCATAAATCTGTCAGAAAAGAGACACGGATTTCCGGTGGAGCTGGCGTTGCTGAGTCATCTCGACACAATGGTGTCGATGGACTCGGCCAACATGCACTTGGCCTCACTCGTGGGCGTGCGAGTAGTCAGCATATGGGGAGCAACTCACCCATACTGCGGCTTCAAAGGCTTCAAACAGCGCGAGAGCGACATCGTACAGCTACCCATGACGTGCCGTCCGTGCTCCGTGTTCGGCAACAAACCGTGCAGCCGCGGAGACTACTATTGCCTCGCCGGACTTCCTCCCCAGATCATATTTTCAAAAGTCAACTCCATCCTTGACGGCCAATGACAGAAGAAGACTTCGACATACGCGACTCACAGACCGGCTACGACCGTGACAAAGATATAGAGAAAGCCCTGCGCCCCTCTGAATTTGACTCATTCAGCGGTCAGGACAAAGTCGTCGACAACCTTCAGGTATTTGTAGCCGCGGCAAAACTGCGTGGCGAGTCGCTCGACCATGTATTGCTGCACGGACCTCCCGGACTCGGAAAGACCACGCTGTCGCAAATCATAGCCAACGAACTCGGAGTTGGCATAAAAATAACTTCCGGACCCGTACTCGACAAGCCCGGCGATTTGGCCGGCATACTTACATCGCTTGAGGAAAACGACGTACTGTTTATCGACGAGATACACCGCCTCAGCCCGGTAGTCGAGGAGTATCTGTACTCGGCTATGGAGGACTACCGCATCGACATTATGATTGACAAAGGTCCGGGCGCACGGTCGGTGCAGCTCTCGCTGTCGCCGTTCACTCTCATCGGAGCCACCACGCGTAGCGGACTTCTCACCTCGCCACTGCGTGCGCGCTTCGGCATAAACTGTCATCTCGAATACTACGACCACGAAGTATTGGAGCGCATCGTGCTGCGCTCGGCAGGGCTGCTGAATGTAAAATGCACGGCGGAAGCCGCCCATGAGATAGCACTCCGCAGCCGCGGCACCCCGCGTATAGCCAACGCCCTGCTACGGCGTGTCAGAGACTTCGCACAAGTAAAGGGCAGCGGCATAATAGAGCCGGAGATAGCGCGCTATGCTCTCGAAGCGCTCAACATAGACCGTTACGGTCTTGACGAGATCGACAACAAGATACTTACAACAATAATAACCAAATTCAAAGGCGGCCCCGTCGGCCTCAACACCATAGCCACGGCCCTTGGCGAAGACCCCGGCACTATCGAGGAGGTATATGAACCTTTCCTCATAAAAGAAGGCTTCATAAAACGTACTCCCCGCGGTCGTGAAGTGACAGAACTGGCCTACATACACCTCGGGCACGGCACGGAAGGACGTGCAGGGTCGTTATTCGGTTAAAAACTTATTTTACGTTTCAGCGATGGCAGGAGTAAAAAGTTTGGCAAAGGACACAGCCATCTACGGCTTAAGCAGTATTGTAGGACGTTTTCTCAACTGGTGTCTCGTGCCGCTGTACACCAACATGTTTCCGGCCGCACAGTACGGCGTAGTCACATATATATATACTGTGGTAGCCTTTGCTCTTATCATACTCACCTATGGCATGGAGACCGGCTTTTTCCGGTTTGCCAACCATGACCGCTATGATAATCCCGATGAAGTCTACTCAACCTCACTCGTATCGCTCGGGGTCACCTCAACGATATTTTTCGCGCTCACGCTCATATTCCTGCATCCGATAAGCGATGCCCTCAACTGCGCGGGTCACGAGTCCTACATCTGGCTTATGGCTCTTGCCGTGGCTGTCGACGCATACACTTCCATACCCTTCGCTTATCTGCGCTTCAAGAAGCGCCCCATGCGGTTTGCCACATTGAAGTTGCTCAACATAGGTCTCAACATAGGCCTCAACCTGTTTTTCATACTGCTGTGCCCGTGGCTCTGGAACCGATGCCCCGAATCCATATCATGGTTCTATGACCCCGGTTATGGCATAGGCTATATTTTCTTGGCCAACCTTATAACATCGGCTCTGATGCTTGTACTGCTGCTTCCCGACATCATGTCGGTACCGCTCGTATTCAACGGCCGGCTGCTCAAGGACATGCTGCGGTACTCATCGCCGTTTCTCATTCTCGGCATAGCGGGCATCATGAACCAGACCGTCGACAAGCTGCTGCTCCCTGTACTAATCACGGACAAAGCCGAGGCCATGACCGAACTTGGCATATACGGCGCCAACTACAAGATAGCCGTAGTCATGGTCATGTTCATTCAGGCCTTCCGCTACGCTTACGAACCGTTCATATTCGCCCAGAACAAGGAGAAAGGGACCGGCAAACTTCAGGCTTACAGCGACGCGATGAAGTACTTTCTTATCTTCGCGCTGTTCATATTCCTCGGAGTGATGTTTTATCTCGACATAATCAAGTATTTCATATCGCCTGCCTACTTTTCGGGGCTCAGGGTCGTGCCCTTAATCATGCTTGCCGAGCTGTTTTTCGGCATATTTTTCAACTTGTCGCTATGGTACAAGCTCACCGACCGCACACGATGGGGCGCATGGTTCTCGCTGCTCGGGGCCGTCATCACGGTCACGCTCAATATAGTCCTCGTGCCACGATGGGGCTATATGGGCTGCGCTTGGGCCGCGCTGGCATGCTATGGCATAATGATGCTCGCAAGCTACTTTGTGGGGCGCTCGGTATTTCCCATAAACTACAACATCCCGAGACTGCTCTTCTATTGCGCGGTAGCGGCAGTGCTTTATGTCGCAGCCATGTTTGCGGATTTTCATGCCGAATGGGTCAACCTTATATTCCGCACAGTGTTACTGATTTTATATATGGGCATTGTATGTCGTACGGAGCATATAACAATTAAGCAACTCATCCATATCAGACGATGAAAAATATAGATTTTCAGAAGTTGAAGACAAAAATGTTCGGTTACTTCGATCTGAACGGTTACCTCATACCGCAGTCCGAAGCCGAAACAGCTATCAGAGAAGGAGTGTCGTTTCGCGGCATAAACATAATCATACTTATAGTAGCCATATTCATAGCATCGCTGGGGCTTAACGTCAACTCCACGGCGGTCATAATAGGCGCCATGCTTATATCGCCGCTCATGGGTCCTATCATCGGCATCGGGCTTGCGGTAGGCATCCATGACTTCGACCTCATCAAACGCTCTTTCCGCAACCTTATGATGGCTACGCTCTTCAGCGTGGCCACGTCATGTGTGTACTTTCTGATATCTCCAGTCAACGAGGGCCACAGCGAGTTGCTGGCACGTACATCACCTACCATCTATGACGTATTTATAGGCTTCTTCGGCGGTGCGGCAGGCATACTTGCCATAGGCAGCAAAATCAAAGGCAACGTCATTCCGGGCGTGGCCATAGCCACCGCTCTTATGCCGCCTCTGTGCACGGTCGGCTACGGTATTGCCACATGGCAGCTGAACTATTTTCTTGGAGCGCTGTATCTGTTCTTCATCAATTCAGTATTCATAGCATGCGCCACCACCATGGGCGTCAAATTGATGAAATACCATCCAAAGGACTTTACCAATCCGCAACGGGCCCACAAAGTGCGCAACGTCGTATACACAATAGCGTTTCTGACAATGCTGCCGGCTTGCTACCTCACGGTGAACATGTATAAGGAAAACATGTTCATGTCCAACTGCGACCGGTTTGTCGACCAGCAATGCAACTTCGACGGCACTCAGGTATTAAGCCACAAGGCGGTAATGAAAAACGGCCGGAAATCGCTCACCGTGTCGCTCGTAGGACGCATACTACCGCAGGACTCGCTGCTGCTGGCCCTTACCGACAAGATGAATGACTATCATATCGCAGGCACCAAACTGCGCATCATACAAGGCGACAACTCGTCGGGATTCGACGTTACACAGGCCACGTCAAGCATGTTGCGCGACATGTATCAGGTAACACAGTCCACCATCACCCGCCAGCAGGAGATTATAGACTCGCTCCGTGCATCAACGGCCCTGATGGCGCGCAACGACACCATGAGCGCCACCATATCGCCCGAGATAAAAATACTGTTTCCTAATGTAAAAGAGATTGCCATCACCCGAGGTATAGCCAGCGACATCGACAGCCGCCGTCTTGACACAATCAACGTGGCCCTCGTGGAGTACTCCGGCCCTATGAGCACAGCCCAGACTCAGAAGTTTCGTGAATACCTCGAAGCGCGCCTCAACACCCATCCTATAACCATCGTGGCAAGCAAGTCGCTCGTCACCGCCCCTTTAAAATAAGTCTCTCGTAGACCTGAATGTAACGTCGGGCCGCCACCGGCTCCGAATACTGCGCCACAGCCTCGGCGCGCGCATTGCGGCACATGTCATCATAACACCCCGCATAAAGGGTCGTGTAAATGCCCTCGGCAAGGTCCTCGGCCGACTTGTACCGGGCCACATAGCCATTGACACGGTGAGCTATCATCTGCGGAATCCCGCCCGTATCGAATCCGACACAAGGTGTGCCGCACGACATGGCCTCTACGATAGTATTAGGCAAATTGTCCTGAAGCGACGGTGTCACATACAGATCGGCGGCATTATATATATCGACAAGTTCTCGCTCGTCATTGACATAGCCAAGGCAATATATCGGAAAAGGAAAACTCTCCGCATATTCGGCCGAAGCCGCACCAAGCACCATCACGCCGAGAGTATCGGCCAATTCGGGATATTTCTCCGCAAGCAGCAGGCTTGCCTCGATGAGGTAGTCGATGCCTTTGCGCTTGTCGGTTGTCTTCATCGAACCGAACAGCAACATCTGTCTGTCGGCAGGCAATTTAAGCCTCAGCCGCGCCTCTTCTTTGTCACCCGGACAAAACACTTCGGTATCTATGGCATTAGGTATATCGGTCACATAATGGCCCTCCGTCAGCGCTGCTCTTTCGGCAAGCGATGCCAGCCAACGGCTACAGGCCACAAACGCGATATCACCGCCACCGTATATGGCTTTCTTACGGTCAAATACCCTCCTTGACAGATCACGCTCTCCCGGATAACGGAGCAAATGGCAGTCGCCGCAATCGGCGGTATATCGGTCACATCCATCAGAATAATGGCATATGCCTGTAAAAGGCCACATATCGTGCATGGTCCATACCACCGGCTTTCCGGAACCGAGTATGGCCCGCAGTCCGTCAAGCGACAGCATGCCCTGATTCACCCAATGCAGGTGTATGACGTCAGCCTCCTTAAAAGCCTGAAGTGAGGTTATATCGCTCCCCGACGATGCTATGTCAACCCCAAAAAGATTGGCCTTGCTGAAGCCGTTGGCTATCCATATGCGCATACGCTCTTCAAGAAAGTGCCATCTGCGCTTCATATCGGCAGGCAGCGACACCACCCTGACGTCATGCGTGGCGCGGTCGCGCACAAGCATCTTAGCCTCAACGCCGTTGCGACTGAGAGCCTTCATCAGCCTGTTGGCGGCAATCGCCGCCCCGCCTTTACGCTCGGCGGTATTAATTATCAGCACCTTCATAATCGCGAGAACTATATACTGTATGCAAATATAGTGATAAGCGAGAGCAAAACCAAGTAAACTTGGCTTTTGCCGAGCGAGAGTAAACATGGCGGAGGCAAATCTATATCTTACCGGCTACGCAAAATGTTAAATATACACAACAAGTGTTAATAAATTGGGGGGGGGTAATTTTTGTTATAAATTTGCAGCAGTAATCATTATAAACAATAAACAACTATGAAATTTTTAAACAAGTTTTTATTTTTAAGTGTACTTGCTATGTCGCTTACCCTTGTATCTTGTTCTGACGATGACAAAGGCCCCGGCTCGACCGAAGAACTCGTAGGCATGTGGGAAGTTGTCGAAGGCACCGAATGGGAAAAGGAAGATGGTGAGATCGTTTACGAAGACGACGACTATAACGGTGACCTTCGCTATGAATTCAAAGCCAACGGCACTTATAACCGCTATTACAAATCAGGCAGCTCTTGGTATAACGACGAAAACGGCACATACAGCTATAAAAAGGGCACCTTGACCATGTTTGACGAAGATGAAGAGGAGTCATATTCAGCTACTGTAAAAGCGCTTACCGCCACAACTCTCGAAATCGAATCCTATGCAAGCTTTAATGAAGACGGCAGCCACTATGAAGCCTATGTATCGTTTAAATTCAAAAGAATAAGCTCCGCAGATTAAACATATGACATAGTTTCGGCTATCTATATCAAGCAATCGATAAATTTCAATTAACCAATCAAAAATTCATGATTATGAAAAAGTTATTTCTTGCCGTTTTTGCAGCCGTATGCGCTCTCGGAGTGTCGGCTCAGACTCTGTGGGACGGAGAATCCGCCGAAAAGCAATTTACTCTCGGTGTTCGTGCCGGTCTTAACATCGCCAAAATGACCGATATGCCTTCAGGTGTGGATTCAAGGACCAGTTTCCATGCCGGACTTTCAGCCGACTGGAATATCGTAAACAGTTTCTCGGTCAACTCCGGTATTTTTTATACAGGAAAAGGTGTCAAGGACGGTTCTGCCGAATTTATCGAGATACCCGTCTATGCATCCTATCGTCTTAACTTTGCCGAGGCATCACAACTTCAGGTAAACTTTGGTCCCTATCTGGACTTCGGAATAGCGGGCGACGCTTTTAAAGACGAAGTTGACGGCAAGCGTTTCCAGATGGGTCTCGGCGTAGGTGCCGGCTACACCTTCCACAAATTTCTCGTCGGCATCCAGTATCAATTCGGCCTTACAAAAGCTTTTGACAACGCTGATCCCAAATACAACAACCTTGCCATATCTCTCGGATACAATTTCTAAATAACGTAAGCACTCTTGCATGAGCCTGCGTCTACTTGGCCGCAGGCTCTTTTTATTTTATCGGGTCAATGTAAAGGTAGGGACGCCGGTAATAACACTTCAACCGGATTTTACAATTACAGTGACATCAATCAGAAGCGGAGGGCTATTTTCTACCGAAGTCGGCGGGAATTTCACCCCATATCTCGGTACGCCACTTGATAACGGGGTTGACATAGGTATTAGTGGCAAGCCATGCTTCGGCCCGACGCACGAGCGACAGCAGATTGTGTGTCTTGGCATTGTCGGCGAGGGTGGTCTTGGCTTTGCGGTTGCGCACCCATGCCTGCGCCGTGACACTGTCGCTGTAGATAGGAAAATTCCACCCGCGCTGCTTGCACAATGCGAGTGCATGAACGAGCGCGAGAAATTCACCGATATTGTTGGTACCGTTATCGACCGGTCCGAAACGGAAAATCTCTTCGCCGGTAGCCACCCACACGCCACGGTACTCCATGCGGCCGGGATTGCCCGCACAAGCAGCGTCGACGGCTATGGCTTCGAGCTTTATTTCAGGAAATTCGCTGTAGTCTACCTGTGGAGCCTGACGCGAGGCTATGGCCCGAAGAGCATACATCTCGCTGTCACTGTCGCCGCGAAACGCAGCCGTGGCATCGGTCTGCGAACGAAAAGCCTTGTAACGTGCCCCGGGAAAATTACGTACCTGCTCCTCACACTCCTCCCACGAGTCATAGATGCCGGGGGCGCGTCCGGCCCACACTACATAAAATTTACGTGTCTCCATAACTTACGAACAACTTAAAAGCAATGACATATCCATGGCCCTGACTCCGGCAATGCGCGCTATGCGCCTATTCACAGCCTTGCCGTGAAACGTATAGACGGCACACTGCAGTCCGGGACGCATCTTGACCGTATTGATAATACCCTCGCAGGAAAGTATGTCGTGCATAAGCGACAGAAACGTATTGCTTAGAGCCATCGCGGAGGTGCGGGGCACGGCATTGCTGATACCAGTATAGCATACGCGCCGGCCCGAACCGATGTCGACCGGCGATGACGACACATCAGCCTCGGGCAAAGAAGGAAACATCGGCGAGCGGTCATGGTTAAGATCCATAATGACAACACCCTTTTTCATAACATTTATCATGTCGGCGTCAATCCTGTAGCTTAACGGCATCTCGGTAGCTATAACCACGTCGGCACTACGCAATGCATTGGCCACGACATGAGGATGAAGGGCTGAAGTTATTATGCCCGGAACAGAGCGAGAAGCTTCACGCAGACGGTATACATCGTTGTCAAACATGCGCACCATGGCCCCTGCCCCGAGAGCCGACGACGCGGCGGCACAGGCAGCTATACCCGACCCTATGACGGTAACCTCGCAAGGCACTATGCCCGCCACACCTCCGAGCAATATGCCCTTGCCGTGGAGCGGATCGGCAAGCAATGACGCACTGAGCGCAACAGCCGCGCGTCCGTCAATCTCCGACAGTATGTCATAAAACGGAGTGTTGCCACGACGGTCGGTGATAAGATCGATAGCTACAGCTATTATATGGCGGTCAAGAAGCCGGTTGACCGACTGCGGCGACTGGCGGCTCTCGTTGAGCAATGACAGCAGCATGGAGCCGCGACGCATTTTCCGTATATCGGGGTCGCTTAACGGCGCCAAAGCAATGACAATGTCACATGACAAAGCATCTTCACGGCTTCCGATTTCAGCTCCGGCCTTCACATAAGCTGCATCTGTATAATGTATGACCCGCGCGGCACCTTCCTGTATCCTTACGCCATAACCCGCATCGGTAAGCACGGCTACAGCCTCCGGAGTCAGCGGAAAACGCCGCTCTCCCGCATCGCAGCACGAAGGAAGACCGATGGTAAGCCTACGGAAGTTTGTCATCACGGCCGCGTCCTGCGGCTGAGGAGTATAGGATGTGTCAGACAACATAAACGGTCACATATTTAGTGTATATTCAATTCTTCGACAAATCGGCGCCCTGTGGCGAGCTTTTCCGACTCCATAAGATCCGACTTAAAGACTATGGCCGCCTTGGAGTAATGAGGCATACGCCCGTCGAGAGCCGTGATGATAAACTCACGCAACTCGTCATCGGTTTTGTCAGCAATCAGAGGTCGTTTGTGGCGTCCGCGTTTAAGCCGGGCAAAGAGCTTGTCGGTCGACGTATCAAGAAACACAGTCGTGCCGTGAGCATTCATCCAGTCCATATTGTCAAAGAAGCAGGGAGTACCTCCTCCGCAAGCCACTATGACATCCTCAAATTCACCCACCTCATGAAGCATGGCACGTTCAAGGTCGCGAAATCCATGCTCGCCGCGTTCGGCAAAAAGCTGCGACACCGAAGCATGATAACGCCCCTCTATATAATTGTCGAGGTCTATGAAATCAATTCCGGTCAGTGATGACACCATACGTCCGAGCGTCGATTTACCACACCCCATGTAGCCTATAAGAAATATCGGTCGCATAATACTAAAATAAATACATCAATCGGTATATCAAGACTACAATCCGTGCTTCTCTTTCATAAACCACCTCCACAGCGGAGCCGCCATGAGCGCCTGTATTATCTCGTTGCGACACAGCATGCCATACACTTCATCGCGCGAAAACAAGTGCACCGTTATGCTCTCCGTGCGGTCAAGATGCTGGTCCGCCACATGGCTTACCCTCTCCGCCACGAAGCAGTGGCAGAGATTGGTCGATGTCGACGGGTTGGGCGACAGCACCATGGCCTCGGTCCACACCCCTCCGGCATAACCTGTCTCCTCAAGAAGTTCACGACGGGCGGCATCAATCGGCGCCTCCCCATCCTCCACCACACCGGCACACAGTTCGAAGTCGGTACGCTGCAGCCCGTGACGGTACTGACGCACCATCACCATCTCGCCTCGGTCGGTGACGGCTATGACATTGACCCAATCGGGATATTCAAGCACGTAATACTCGTCGTTAACCACCCCGTCAGGCAGTTTTATACAATCGCGCCGCGCCGTAAGCCACGGGCGCCTGATAAGGTATTCCGACGAGAGTATCTCGCATTTTGCATTTTCATCCATGTCGTAGAACTTGTTGAGTAATTGCAAAGATACGAATAAGTCGAGGGCAATGCCAAATTTATTTGAACGATACTAATCCTATCAGGATTATCGATATGACCGGCCGGAGACATGCGTGCTGCGACTCGTAGAGGCAACGGTTGTGACCTTGTAGATGCGTCTACCTGCGTTGCATCATGTTTTTCGACAGAATTGATTGTAATATCAGAATTTATATTTAAATTTGTCGATGCAGACCGACTTGCAGAAGCCTCGGGCCGGGGTTAAGTGGAGCGGTATGTTGTGAACATATATAGAAAGCGTTTATCCGCGCTGATTCTTGATTGTTGGAAATTCTCGCAAAATTTCACTCTCTGTCAAGGGTTGAGCAACGGTAGATGCCCGTGGATATGTAATATATGCTTTCGGCACGATATTTCGGGAGAAATATTGTCCGGAAGTCCTGATTACATATACAAGCGTGGGCTTCTGCGTTGCCGTCCAACAGAGAAAGGCAATGCGAGAAGCCTCCAACAGAAGGACGGTAACAGATACAGATTCCTACGCTTTTTTTTGTAAAAAAAGAATGCCGACGAGAGGATGACCGAGGCACTGCGGCTATTGATGAAACTAACGAGAGTCCTGCGTTTATCCATTCAATCTCTGCCATTTGTGATTTTGCCAATGACCGAAAGAACCCTTTTCTTCCGGAGTTTTCGTCACATCCATGCATCAATATTAAAATCACATAATACTAACCAATCAACACAACCAATGAAAATCAAGTTATCTGTACTGTTCATGGCACTGACGGTCATGGCATGTCCGCTATTTTCTCAGGAAGTATTTGTCCCTACTTCAAAGGGAGACATCACTCCTGTGTCCAGAGCCGTGATAACGGGTACCAAAACTTCCGGCAAAGCTCTGCTGGCGGCTTATGGCGCCAAACTCACCTCAAGTCTTGTCATTGACGGCAAGCAGTCAACCACCATCCTTCCAAAGTCATCGGCAATCTTTTATGTGTTCAACCCGAGTAAATTTTCAGTACAGGGCTGGAAGATGGTATCCTTGAAGTCAAAGAAGAAAAACCGTGAATTGCCCTACATGAAGACAAGCGCCTATTCGGGTTCGAAGACCGATCTCGACGATGTGCCGATGATGACCACCAAGATTACTGACGAAATCTATGAGATGAGGCCTATGGCTGACATCAGGGACGGCGACTATGCCATTGTATATCTGGAGAATGGAGTTCCTACCTTAGTCTATGATTTTCGGGTTGAAGGCAGCCTTCCACCCTATCCCCGTGTATCGGAGGATGTCATAATGGCGGAATTTAATCCGAGCGCCTATATGACGTCCTATACGGAGGAAAATAAATCAGAGTCCGACTCTCCCGCAACGATTCTCAGGTGGTATTTTGATTCCGACCCACGCGGGGCACGAATATTCTACCGCGTGATTTCCAATATACCTAAGCAGGTGAAGAATACCAACGAATCCTACATGACGACCACCCCTCTCGAAGAGACCAAGTCACTTAACATACCGGGCCTGACATACCAGAACTCGGCCGATGTAGTAATCGAGATAAAAGTCACAAAGCGCGGTTATGAGGAGCAGATAAAGCGCTATAATGTCAGACAGGCGCTCGACCAGCAGGAAATCAGCGGATTTTTTGAACTTGTAGAAAAGAAGTAATTTTATTTTTATTCTAAAACCATATCATTATGAAGATTACAAAGTTATTCAAAACATGGATGGCGGCGTTCACGGTTGTGCTCGCCATGTCGCCCGACGCAAATGCGAAAGATTATGAGGCTACCGTTGTCTCAGACCCCGAAGGAGCCACCGTCTATATGAACGGCATGTTGGTGGCCCATACCACTCCGGCCATAATAAGCATCGACTCCAAACTCACAAACAAAAACATCATATTCCGCTTCGAGAAAGAGGGTTACGAAAACAAAACGGTCATAATATCGCTTGATAAGAAAGAAATGAAGAAAGGACCTATAATATACGGCAAACTTGAAAAAGACCAGTTGGCCGCACAGCGGGCACAGGAAGCGATGCAGCGGGTGCAGGAAGAGGCAGCCGAGCGTGAGGCAAAGCGCAAGATATATCGACAAGACCCCACAATACCCGCAGGTGAAGCCGATGCCAGAGTGAGCCGCGACGAAGCCGGAAAAACTACAATGGAGCAATCAATCATCAGATGGTATTTCGACTCAGACCCACGTGGCGCACGCATATTCTACCGCGTGATTTCAGCCAATCCCGCAGAGGTGAAGAACACCAATGAGGTATATCTCACCAATACCCCTTATGAAGAGACCAAAGGCTTCGGCATTCCCGGCCTGACCTATGAGAACTCAAGAAATGTGACAATAGAGATAAAGATATCCAAGAAAGGCTATGAAGAACAAATCAAGCGCTACAATGTACGTCAAGCGCTTGACCAGCAAGAAATAAGTGGTTTCTTTGAACTGGTTGAAAAGGGAGAATAGGCCGGGCCGAGCCATCGCCGCCCGATAGCCTGACCGCCGCGCATGCCTCGCATGTAGCGGCGGTTTTTCGTCATGACAAAGCTCGATTAAAAAATAATATTCCGTTATTAAGTCCGAGATAATAACTATTTTTGTAAAATACATCACATTACTCAAAACAGGCTGCCCCATGTTCACACTGAATCAATCACAACTCCTGTCGCCGCGCATATGGCTCGCGGCCGCCTTGACACTTTGCTGTATTCCCGCTATGACGGGACAACGAACCGAAAAAACCATAAACGACGGTTGGGAATTCCGACTTCCCGACGCGCAGTCATGGCAACATGTCAACCTGCCCCACACCTACAATCATGACGCTTACTCCACCCGCGACTATTACCGCGGCAAGGCTCACTATCGCCGCCGACTCGCCATGGACTCCGTGACGCCCGGCATGCGCTACTACCTCAAGTGCGACGCTGCAAGCAAATCGGCCGTCATAAAAGTCAACGGCCGTGAAGCCGGCTCGCACAACGGCGGCTACTCCGCATTTATAACCGATATAACCGACTTTGTAGGCACAAACAACCTCATCGAGGTGACCGTCGACAACGACCGCCCCGACATAACCCCGATATCGGCCGACTTCACCTTCTGGGGCGGTATATACCGCGACGTATGGCTTGTCACCGTACCCGACCGCCACTTCGCCATGAACGACTACGGATCCGACGGCATATTCATATCCACTCCCGAGGTCTGTGACGACTTCGCCACCGTACAGGTGCACGGCAAAGTCTCCAACGACTCCCGCGCCGACGCCACTCTTGAAGTAAGAAGCGAAATATCCGATCCCGCAGGAAAACTGCTACAGACTCTGACACAAAAGAAAAAGGTAAAAGCCGGTGAAACCGCCGAATTCACCACACTCTCACGCAAAATCGACTCACCCGCGCTGTGGTCGCCCGAGAGTCCGTTGCTCTACACCGTCAAGACCACCCTTGTCGACGCCAAGACCGGCAGCATACTCGACTCGCGCACCCACCACACCGGCTTCCGTTGGTTTGAGTTTGACGGACACAAGGGCTTCTCGCTCAATGGCAAACCTTACAAACTGCGCGGCGTCAACCGACATCAGGACCAATGGCCCTCTGGCGTAGCGCTTGCCGACGAAGCCCACCGCCGCGACGTAAGGCTGATGAAAGATATAGGCTGCAACTTCATACGCATATCACACTACCCGCAGGACGACGCCCTGCTTGAAGCCTGCGACCGGCTCGGACTGCTCGCTTGGGAGGAGATACCCATAGTCAACATAGTGCCCGACACTCCCGGTTATGACGATAACTGCGAGGTCAACCTCATAGAGATGATACGTCAGCACTACAATCACACCTCCATAATAGCTTGGGGCTACATGAACGAGATACTCCTAACCGCTCCGAATGTCACCGATCCCAAATGGCCCGCATGCCGTGAGCGCACCGTAAAGTTGGCGCAACGCCTTGAGAAGAAGCTCAAGGACGAGGACCCCTCGCGCGCCAGCGTCATGGCATTCAACATGACCAACCTATACAACGAGATAGGCCTTGACCTTGAGGATGTAGCAGGATGGAATCTGTACCATGGCTGGTATGTGGGCGAACTCGACGGCTTCAACCGCTGGTGCGAGGACCAGCACACCCGCTATCCCGACCATCCGATTATCATCAGCGAGTGGGGAGCCGGCAGCGACCGACGTCTGCACTCTGACCGTTCCAAGGCATTTGACTTCAGCATCGAGTACCAGCAGCGTTATATAGAGCATTATCTGCCTTTCATCGAAAACACCGAGTGGATCAACGGCTCCACGTATTGGAACTTCATCGACTTCAATGTGGCCGCACGTCAGGAGTCGATGCCCCGGGTCAACAACAAAGGGCTGTTTTACAACGACCGCACACCCAAAGACGTGGCCTATTACTTCAAGTCGATGTGGCGCGACGACATACCGGTAGTGCACATTGCCGTACGCGACATGCCCGCATATATAGCCGAGCCAGGACGATCAGCCACGATAAAAGTGTACGCCAACACACCCGAAGTCACTCTCCGGGTCAACGGCGCGGAGGTAGCCACCGAAAAGACCGACAACCGACAGGCCCTGTTCAATATCAATCTGCCTGAAGGAACAGCTGTGCTTACCGCCAAGGGCACACTTGACGGCGTAAAGGCCACCGATGCCGCGACGCTCGACGTACTGTCAATGCCCGAAGCCGCAAGCGGCGAACTCGCCGTCAACCTCGGGTCAAACTGCTACTTCACTTCCGACGTCACCGGCCTTACATGGCTCCCTGACCGTCCGTACACACCCGGCGCATGGAGCTACACCTCGGGCGAGGAACGCAGCACGACCTCGGAGATCGCCGGCACCGTCGACGGACCTCTGTATCAGACATGGCGGCAAGGCCCTGTGGCTTACCGCATCGACGCCCCGGAGGGACGCTATGAGGTAGAGCTGCTTATGGCCGACGTCACCCGTCCAGCCCGGCAGCTTGCCAACCTGCTCGACAAGGCCGAGTCTGAACAATCGTCAGACGATACCCGCTTTGACATACTCATCGATGATAATCCCGTAGAGACCGACTTCTCGCCCGCCGATGGAGGCCGTTACCGCACGGCTTTCAAACGCCGCTACATAATCGACAACAACAAGGGCTGCATCTCCGTAAGCCTCCGCCCGATAAAAGGCAATCCCGCTATTGCCGCCATAAAGGTGCGAAAATTATAAAATCATGTAGAAAAACGTCAAGTTAAACGCACTGTAGTATCGGCATTAACAGTATTTTTTTGTAATTTTGCGTACTAATTAATCACAAAATGGATCTCTTTGACAAAATCAGCGCCGACATCAAATCGGCCATGCTTGCAAAAGACCGCGTGCGTCTTGAGACTCTGCGCGGCATTAAGAAAGAGTTTTTGGAGGCCAAGACCGCACCGGGAGCCGACGGCATACTTAGTGACGACAACGCCCTGAAGATACTTGTTAAAATGGTGAAACAGCGCAAAGAAAGCGCCGAGATATATCAGAGCCAGAACAGAGCCGACCTTGCCGGCGACGAACTTGCCCAAGCCGCCGTAATCGAAGAGTACCTCCCCAAACAGCTGTCTGACGAAGAGCTCACCGAGGAGTTGCGCAAGATTATAGCGCAGACAGGCGCCACCTCGCCCAAAGAGATGGGCAAGGTCATGGGCGTAGCCTCAAAAGCGCTTGCAGGACGAGCCGACGGACGCGCCATTTCCGCCAAAGTAAAAGAACTGCTGGCTTAACGAACCTCTCAAAACCAATAAACCGATGCTTACCATACAGCAAATAAAAGAAGATCCCCGACGCATAGTCGAGCGTCTTGCAGTGAAAGGCTATGACGGTACTGTGACCATACAACAGGTCATAGACCTCGACTCCCGACGCCGTCAGGCACAGTTGACCAACGACAACAAAGCGGCAGAGCTCAACCGTCTCGCCGCATCGATAGGCAAGCTCATGAAGGAAGGCAACAAGGAAGAGGCCGAAAAAGCCAAAGCCGCAGTAGCTGCCCTGAAAGAGGAGCAGAAAGCCATAGCCGACGAGCTATCAGGCATAGAGGCCGAGATTCGCAACATACTCCTGTCGATACCCAACGTGCCCTGCGACATGGTGCCCGAAGGCAAGACAGCCGAAGACAACGTTGTGGAAAGTACCGGCGGCCCCATGCCCGACCTTCCCGCCGACGCCCTTCCCCACTGGGATCTCGCCAAGAAGTACAACCTCATCGACTTCGACCTCGGTGTAAAGATAACAGGAGCCGGATTCCCCGTATACATCGGCAAGGGCGCACGTCTGCAGCGCGCTCTTATCCAGTTCTTCCTCGACGAAGCGGGTAAATCCGGATACCTCGAGATACAGCCCCCTTACGTTGTCAACGAAGCTTCGGGCTACGGCACAGGCCAGCTCCCCGACAAAGAGGGTCAGATGTACTATATCAACGAAGACAATCTATATCTCATACCCACCGCCGAGGTACCGGTCACCAACCTATACCGCGACGTCATACTCAACGCATCGCAGCTCCCCATAAAGAACTGCGCTTACTCGGCATGCTTCCGCCGTGAAGCCGGCAGCTACGGCAAAGACGTGCGCGGACTCAACCGCCTGCATCAGTTTGACAAGGTGGAGATAGTGCGCATCGAGCGCCCCGAGGACTCCTATGCCGCCCTCGAGGAGATGAAAGCCCATGTACAGGGCCTGCTTGACAAGCTCGGACTCCCGTGGCACATACTGCGGCTGTGCGGAGGCGACATGTCGTTCACCTCGGCCATAACTTTTGACTTCGAGGTGTTCTCGGCCGCGCAGAAACGCTGGCTCGAAGTGTCGTCGGTATCCAATTTCGAGACATATCAGGCCAATCGCCTGAAGTGCCGTTACCGCGGCGACGACAAGAAAACCCGCCTGTGCCATACCCTCAACGGCTCTGCTCTCGCACTGCCGCGCATCATGGCCGCTCTTCTTGAAAACAACCAGACCCCCGAGGGCATCATAGTCCCCGAGGTACTGCGCCGCTATACCGGCTTCGATATAATCGACTGACCGGATATTTTTCACACATTAATATATTAGGATTGGTACGTCCCGGAGCATGTCGATATGTTTCGGGACGTCTTTTCACATAATAGGTCGAAGCGCTAAGTGCAGAAGGCGGGTAGGGGCGCCAGTAGTACGGCGCCCGCGAAACCGTAGGGCCATACGGGTAGGTGTCTGTGGCCCGTACGGGCCGCAGCCGGACGCCGTAGTACTGGCGTCCCTACCGACATTGTCGCCGGTTGACAACCTCGTTTTTGGTTAATCCGTTTTTGCTGTTTACTTTTTTTGGCGGAAATGGCATAACAATTGGTCAATTAGTCCACTATATCAGCTTGATGTTGCAAAAAATAGCATAATATGCCAAATTTGTAATAAAAACAATGTCGCTATAATGAACAACAATATCCTCGACATATCAGGTCTTGCCCACATAAAGAGCATAGCCACCGACTTCAGCAACTACGAAAACCGCTACATATACGCCTATATCTCCGCCCCGGCGCGCGCCACCCATGCCATAACCGACATAGGCAGCATCGACGGCTTCTGCATCATGATCGTAAAGTCAGGACTGGGAGCCATCGAGGTCAATACGGAGACCTTTGACGTAGCGCCCGAGTCGCTCGTCATCATAGGCCCTAACCACTTCGTAAAAGCCGTCACCAACGAACGCCAGCCCCTTGATGTGGCTCTGCTGTTAATATCGCGCGAGTTCATGTACGACATAAACCTTGACCTCAACGTCATCAACATGAAAGTGCTTACGTTCAGCCATGCTCCTACAGTACCGGTCGACTCTCGGGCATGCCGCATGCTGCGGAGCATGTTTGAGTCGCTCCACCTCGCCGCACTTGAAGCTGACGGAAATCCTTACACCAAGAGCATAGCGCGCAATCTGCTCGCCGCACTCTTCTATGAGCTGCTCAACATAGGCACCCGCATCACAGCCGGCAGCACCTTGTCTGCCTCACAAAGCCGTCGAGTGGCTTATGTACATAAGTTTCTCGACTTGGTGAGCCGTCATCACTGTCAGGAGCGCTCAGTGAAGTACTATGCCGAAAAAATGTTTATCACCCCAAAATACCTGTCGGTGCTCATACGCGAGGCCACAGGACACAGCGCCGTGGACTGGATAGACCAGTATGTCATACTCGAGGCAAAAAACATGCTGCGCTACTCCGGCAAAAACATACAGCAGATAGCCTACGATCTTAACTTCAGCAATCAGTCGGCCTTCGGAAAATACTTCAAAAACATCACCGGAGTATCGCCATCTGAATTTCGTCATTCATAAATACCTGATTGCATGCATTTTACACGCATTCCGCCCGATTATACATAAAAACCGCCCTTCCGTGCTGTAACTTTGCGGCATAACCAACCGCAATCAGCAAATGAAAAACACCGACATTTCGATAACACCCGCTCTGCCTGAAGCAGGTGACTCCTCGACCATCGTGATAAACATGCGCAACCGCAACGGTCGTCTTGTACCAGCCATGGACTCCCCGCCGGCAAGCGATGTGGCGGCCGAGTATACGCATACCGACGGCTCCCGGTCGGTATTTACCATTAATGACCGTGAAGTCGTCGTATCGCGCGGCGGCTCCGACACATTATTGGGTACTCTGCCCGCCGACTTCAGGTGTGCGGCAGTCACAGCACGCTCAATCCTGTTCATGACCGATGCAGGACCGTGGCATGTCGATTACAACGAGGCTGCCGACAGTTTCACCGCACTCGGTACGAAACCGGAGTTTCCTCCTGTGGTCATAGAAGCCGCCGATGCCGGCGAGTATCATGTCATAGCTCCGGCGTGCCGGCTCGACCGGCCCGTGGAACGCTGGCCGGGCACACTCTCCGCCACCGACAGCCGGCGCATAACCTTTGCGCTCTATTCGGCATATAACAGGGCGGCTGTCAAAGCTTCGTCGGCCGGTTGCTTTACGGCACCCGTGCTTGTATGGTACCGCATAACCGATGCCTCAGGCAATACACTTCACCGTTCGTCGCCGGTAATGCTTGCTCCTGCCGAAGAATACCGCCCTCCCCGGGCGGTTATAAAACTCTCCTCAGGCGATGGCGGCTATACCCATGTCCTTGCCGGTCAGGTAAGCGTCAGAGCCTTCTCGATAGCTATGCGTATAGCCGCAGTGCCCGACTCCTCTTGGGCCCGTAAGGCGGCTGCTGTCGAGGTGTATGTATCACCGGCACTGGCTGTCGTCGATGCCGGTGCTGACGCGTCATTCGACTTCGGTGACGCCGATGGCTCGTACGGCACGGTCACCGCCACCCTGCCGCTGAAACACACTCCCGCACTCGCAACACTGCCGGTCATCGACAGGCTCGAAACCGCATGCCGGTGCATAGCCCGTATAAGCGATCCGTTTACGGGCGGTGTGCCGGTTATGCCGGAAGCCGCGCGCAGACTCGCCTTTATGAATTATGACACCGGTGCCGGTCTCGCCTCAGTCATGCGTAAAGACCCCGGTATGTATCCGCCACTCAAGGGCGCCGTTGAAGCGCCCCATTCGTTCGCGGCCCGCACGGCACTCGTCACCGGCGACATGCTTGTGTGGGCCGACATAACACCTGTAAGGGCACTCCCGCAGTCACCTCTCGTCAGGGCCGTAAAAAGCATACCAGCCATGGCATGGACATCCGTGACAAGAGTGACACTGCGTCATGACGACGGTACCGAGGAGATTGTATCGTCCATACACTCCGGAAGCGGCAACGCACCACTCCGGCTCAGCCCTCTGACAGCCTATCCGCATCCGGCGGCAATAAGAATGGAGCTCGGAGTAAGCTATGCCGACGGCACTCACCGCCACATCGACATACCGCTGTCGCCTTCACCGTGCCGGCGCATGGCCTGTCATCTTTCCGACAACTGCGCCCATATGGACCTTGAGCCCTGCGAAGAACCCCTCGCGCCCCTCTCTGCAGGACATCCGCCGCGGCTTGCCGGCACAGTGCTCGCGGCCTCGCCCTCATCGCCCGTCGACATCGACTCAACGGCCGAAATAACATGCGGGCGCATCACGGCTGTCACTCCGGCCGCCAAGTCGTCAAGCGCATGGGACTTTGCACGGCGCCATCTTTATGTCTTTTCAGTCAACGGCATCTACGCACTCTCGGTCAACGCCTCGCGCACTCTGTCATCGGCCCACATCATCGACCGGCGGGGAGTCGGTGACGCCCGGAAAGTGGCCGTGACACCCGACGGAGTATATGCCTCGGCCCTTGACGACACACTGCTGCGCATAACCGCATCCAAGACAGCCGCACTTATGTCGCGGTGCAGGGCTCGACATCTTGTCTACCGGCCCGGACTGCAGGAATTGTGGTGTCTTATGCCCGACGGCCGCTGGCTTGTGCTTGACAGCGACAGGTGTGTACGGTACCACGACGGCTCCCGCACGGTCAGCTACGCGACAACGTTTGCCCTGCCCGGACAGAGGCCTCGCTCTGTCGGAGCGGTCACATGGCGTGTGAGGGCCGATGACTGCCGTCTGCGCGCCGCAGTCGAGAGCGACAACGGTTCTCGACGCCCGGCCCTCATAAACGCACTTAATGCTGCCGAGGCAGTGCACGCCCCGCTCCGTGCCCGCATAGTCACCCGGCCTGTGAGGAGTGTCACCCTGCGGCTATCGGGCAGTGCCGACGAGTCTATGCAACTTGAAGAAATCATATTGACACTTTTATCATGGACCGGTCACTGACACACATAATCGATGAAAACACCCGCCGCAACACACTCCTTTCTGCTCCCTATGACCAGTTGTCAGGCACAGGCTGCTGCGGCAGGAGAGTGAAGACTCTTTCACCCGGCGGCGAAACGGTGTGGGTGCCGCAGTCCATGCTCGACGATGCCGACATAGAAGCCGCCTCACGCGACGAGCGGCTATGGAGGCTGCTGCGGGTGCGCCATGACTTCGAGTACTGGGCGGCCGCATGCGTCACCGTAAAGGACAAGTTGACGGGACGCGACGTTAAATTCATGCTCAACCGCCCGCAGCGGCGCGTGGTGGCTCTGCTTGAGGAGCAACGTTGCGCGGGACTCCCCGTAAGGGTTATAATGCTGAAAGCCCGGCAGTGGGGAGGCTCTACGCTCGTACAGATGTATATGGCGTGGATTCAGTGCTGCCGCGCACGCAACTGGCACTCTCTCATCTGTGCTCATGTCAAGGACGTGGCAGCCACGATAAGAGGCATATACTCCAAGATGCTCGACGCCTATCCCCCCGAGTTCTGGGACGAGGAGCAGCAGCCGGGCTTCACTGCCTTCGAACGCTCTATCAACACCCGTCTCATACGTGGACGCGACTGCCGCGTGACAGTGGCGTCGAGCGAGCGTCAGGAGTCGGTGCGAGGTGCTGATGTGGCCATGGCCCACCTGAGCGAAGTGGCATTCTGGGCCGATACCCCATCACGCACTCCCGAAGGCTTCGTAAGAGCCATCTGTGCCGGCATAGCGAGAGTGCCGGAGAGCCTTGTGGTGCTCGAAAGCACAGCCAACGGCGTGGGCAATTACTTTCACTCCGAGTGGTTGCGTTCCAAACGTGGCGAGAGCGACAAGACAGCCATCTTCGTGCCGTGGTATGAGATAGACATTTACTCTGCCGCCGTCAATGACTACGGCAAGTTATGGATGTCGCTCGACTCATATGAAAAGTCACTTTGGGAGCGCGGATGCACGCTCGAGCAGATAGCTTGGTACAAAGACAAACGACGCGAGTATCCTACGGCGGCACTTATGGCCGCTGAGTTTCCTACCGACGATATAGAGGCCTTTGCCAATACCGGTCAAGGTGTGTTCACTCTCGGTCAGGTGGAGCGCATGCGCGGATCGTGTATACCGCCCGCGGCTGTAGGAAGACTCGTTGCACAATCTGCCAAAGGCTACGGCGCACTGAATATCGACGGCTTCCGCGATGACCCCAACGGCTTGCTGAAAGTATGGCGGTTTCCGGAAAAGTCGCCGGCATGCCGGAACCGTTATGTGGCGGCTGTCGACATAGGCGGACGCTCAGAAGGCAGCGACTACACTGTCATATCGGTACTTGACGCGCTCGGCACTGAAGGCACCCCCGAGATAGCGGCTCAATGGCGAGGCCATGGCGACCACGACATAGTGGCATGGACCGCAGCGTCCATAGCCCAGTGGTATTGCGAGGCCCTGCTCGTCATCGAGAGCAACTCGCTTGAATCATCATCTACGGGAGGCGAACACGGCCTGTACGTGCTCTCCGAGCTGAACCACGTGTACCGCAATCTGTATAGGCGGCGTATAACCGACTCCGTGAGCACAGGCTATGAGACACGGGTGGGCTTTCACACCAACCGGGCCACAAAGGCCATGATTATAAACCATCTTATAGCCATGGTCAGGGATGACGGCTACATCGAACGTGACTTTGACGCCTGCGACGAGCTCGCCGTATACGAGAGCGACCCGTCGGGACGCTTCGGAGCTAAAGCCGGATATCACGACGACATACTCATGACAAGAGCCATAGCCCTCTATGCTGCCTCACAATATCCGCCGGCCATTGTGGAGCATACACGCTTCCGCCGCAAATTCCGTTTTTGACCATAAGCTCCTCACAACAGACTCTTAACTCCTCCGTTAACCATATTTAACAGTCGTGTGCTTGTATTACGCCCATACTATGTTGTATATTTGCATTGTATTTTAACCACAAATATTTATCGATACAATGAGAACACACATTTTTTACAGTACCCGCGACCACGATTTTTTAGAAGCATGTCAATCGGTACTTAAACAGAATCCTGACAGGCAATTTGACTCGCTGCTGGCTCTGTCGATTGCCGTGTCGCGTAGTCAGGCTCCCTCTTACTATGTCGAACCTGACTACGCATACAGGATCGTTCTCGCCATAAGGCGTAACGGCGGCATAAAAGGTACGGGCACGACACAGATGAAATGGGCCGAATTTTACCGCAAAGTCATGACACGAATGAAGCGCCGTAAGGGAGAGTCGCTTCGCGATGCCGTCATACATGTGGCCGCTTTCGAGCCGGCTGGCTCATTCTTCATATCACCGGAGTGCGGAGCCAAAATCCTGCGCACCCATCTTCGCCGCCGCACATGCGCCCTTACCACGCTCTTGTCCCCGGCTCTGGTCATCCGCAGCACACGCCGTAGATTTCGTCACAACATAAAACATTAACAGTAAAGCCATAACCATCATGAATTCATCACATCAGGAAGTAGCAATAGTGCTCGACTACTCCGACATGGCCCGTGACATATATGCGGCCTCGGCATTGCACAGCTATCTTTCACCCGAAGACAAGCCGCTTCCCCCTATGATTGTGCCCGACAACGAGCAGGCTCTCGTTCCTGCCTTGAAAAGCGCGTTCATATTCACATCACTGAATATGCTGCCTCTCATAGCCGACATAGACCTGAACGACGACCACGGCATAAACCTGACGCTGAAGGTAAACACCGATACGGCCCGGCGCAAACTCGACCTGCTGCGCCATACCCTGCGCGATGCGGTAGTGGCATATGCCATGCACACATGTTGCCTCGGCATCGACGACACCATGTCGCAGCGATACCGCGCCACGGCTCTGTCGGCCGTAGCCGCACTCAACATGCTATGCTCCACTCCGGCGGTCATACGCATAAATCCTCATCGGTGACCCGCGAAACCATAAATTTTAATGGACGTTAAAATAACCGCAGTCAGTCAACCATAAATGCCCGTCGGCGTTTTCACTTTACGATAACCAAATTAATGTATATATTATGGACTACAACGAAATTATCAACGGAAACGACGTGGTACTCGTCGAGTTTTACGCATCGTGGTGCCCCCACTGCCGCCGCATGATGCCCGTGATCGAGCAAGTAAAAAAGCAGCTTGACGGTAAAGCGCAGGTACATCAGTTTGACATCGACGAAAACAAATCTCTCGCAAGTCAGCAAGAGGTTGATACCATACCGACGCTCATCATATACAAAGACGGTCGCGAAGTATGGCGTCATGCCGGTGAGACGGATGTAGACACACTGTTGCATCAGGTAGAGTCATACATCTGACTCCTGCGTCATTTATTGGATACCGCGGCGTATATAACGCCGGTTAAATAGGCTGATTAGTCCGATTAGCCTATTTTTTATTACCTTTGCGCAGCCGAAAACATTTAATGGTAACATCTTAATTATTATGCTGCTCGACATTATATTTTTAATCTTGGGATTGGTGCTGATTTTGGTCGGCGCCAACGCTCTTACCGACGGCGCTTCAGCCATAGCACGACGCTGGGGAGTATCGGACCTCGTCATAGGACTCACCGTAGTGGCCTTCGGCACCTCCGCACCGGAGCTTGTCATCAGCATGGTGTCGGCATTTCATGGAAGCGCCGAACTTGCCATAGGCAATGTGGTCGGAAGCAACATATTCAACATACTCGTCATAATCGGCGTCACGGCCATGGTGGTACCGATAAAGATACAACGAAGCATAATGACCAACGAGATACCGCTCGTGATACTTTCATCACTCGTGCTGCTGGTCATCGGCAACACCCCTCTGCTTGATGCAGACGCGGCTCCTGTCGTGACTCGTGCCGACGGCATACTGCTGCTCTTGTTTTTCACCATATTCATGCGATACACCTTCTCGCAGGCCACTTCGGCAGGAGCCACGGGCAATGAGGCTGTAGACAACCCTACGACAACGGCCATGCCCGTGTGGAAATCGACGCTTTGGGTCATAGGAGGCCTCGCGGGACTTATATACGGAGGCGACCGCTTCGTGGCAGGAGCCTCCGGCATAGCTGCCGGGCTTGGCGTCAGCGATGCCGTGATAGGTCTTACCATCGTGGCCGCGGGCACATCGCTTCCCGAACTTGCCACCTCCGTCACCGCGGCGCTAAAGGGCAAGACAGGCATAGCGCTTGGCAACGTCATAGGCAGCAATATCTTCAATATATTTCTCGTACTCGGCTGCACGGCCACGATAAGGCCGCTGCCGTTCGGCTCCATAGGCAACGCGGACCTGCTCACGCTCACCGGCGCGAGTCTGCTCTTCTGGGTGTTTGGCTGGTTTTTCCGTAAGCGCACCATCACACGCGCCGAGGGCGCGGTGCTGACACTGTGCTACGTAGGCTATGTGGCGTGGTTGCTGGCCCACACGGCCTGAACGCCGGCCGTGGCGTCAGCGGACCGTTATGATTGTCTTGATAGTGGCCGTGGCGTCGGTAAGTCCCGGCGATGTTACGCGAAGTGCTATGTCACCGGCGCCCGTACCCGAATTCAGCACGCACAGTGCACGCCCTTTCCAAGCATCGCACACATTGTCGGTATACACATGACCGCTCGTCATGTCGGCGCTTCCGGTAGCGAGTATGTGTCCGGCCTCGTTGACTTCAAACGTAAGGCGGTTGGACGCATCGGGCACGACATTACCCCGGGCATCGACTATCTCGGCGAGCACGTAGGCCACATCTTTGTACTTTAGCCCGGTGCGGTCGAGCGTAAGCCTTATGGCGAAGGGTTCTCCGGCAGTATGCAGGGTGTCTGACACCACATCGGTCTCCTTGCCGGCGGCATCCAGCCCCACGGCCCTTATGCTTCCCGGCTCGTATGGCACCTTGAACACGGCCCGGTAGCCATTGTCGCGGTTCATGGCAGCCTCGCCCGCCGCTTGGCCATTGACATACAGCCTCACTTTGTCACAACGCGACACGACCTCTATATCCACCGGCTTGCCCTCGTGTCCCGGCCATGTCCATGACTCCCAAGTAGGATACACACCCCACATAGTCTCCTTTATCTTGCCGCGGTAGCCGTCAGGCTCACGCACGGCTATGTATACTCTTGCGGAGTCTGTGTCGTAAAGCGCCTGACGGTAGTGCGACACAGGCTTGCGGGTACCGATGAGGTCGATGTCGCCGCAGTACGAGCCATGCCACGGCCATTGGTCGCGCTCGAAGTGCTCGCCCTCGGTCTGCCCTTCATAAAAATATCGTCCTATGCCCGACTCCCCGAGATAGTCTATGCCTGTCCACACGAAGTCACCTATTATGTAAGGATTGTCGTTGACCTTGACCCAATTGGAGAAGGCGTCGCGCGGATAAGACTCCGTCTGCCACATGACGCGCGACGGCACACGTTCATGGTCGCTCTCCGACTTATGTATCATATAGTTGTAGCCCACTATGTCATGTTCGGCGGCCAGCGGGTCATAGATTTCCCAGTCGCTGTCCCATGATGCGAGCGCCGACGTCACCGGGCGTGTCGGGTCATACTTGCGGCAGGTCTCGGCAAGCAGCCGTGCGGTCCTGACCGCCTCGGGCGACTTGCGCTCTATGATCTCGTTGCCTATGCTCCATGCCAGTATGGACGGATGATTGCGGTCGCGCATCACCATTGCCTTCACATCCTCGACAGCCCACTCGTCGAAAAGCTCAGCGTAATCATGGGCGGTCTTCGACGAGCGCCATCCGTCAAATGCCTCGTCGATCACTATGAGTCCCAGAGCGTCGCATGCGTCGAGAAAAGCTGCGGCGGGAGGATTGTGGCTCGTGCGCACGGCGTTGAATCCTGCCTCTTTGAGCAGGCGCGCCTTGCGTATTTCGGCGCCACTGTAGCTGCGCGCTCCGAGTATGCCGTTGTCATGGTGCACGCATGCGCCCGACAGCACTATGGGCTTTCCGTTAAGCAGGAGTCCCTTGTCGGCCGAGTACTCAAACCGGCGTAGCCCGTAAATGCTATGGCTCACGTCTATATCATTATCGTTTTGGCTTAAATAGGTCAACATAAGGTAAATCGTCGGCGAGTCGGGCGACCACAGCGCGGGGTCATCGACGGTAAACGACACTCTGACCTCGGTGGTGTCGCGGGGCGCTGCGGTGAAGCTCTTTTCAATCGTGGGCATGTCGCGATGGCGGCACAGCGAGCTGAACGAGGCTTTGAGCGAGGCCACGGTGTCGGTGCGGTTCTCGACAAGCATCCTTACGTCGACGCGTGCGCTGTCGGCCGTTACCACAGGAGTGGTGATGACCATCGACTCCGGTATTATCTCCACTCTCGGAGCCTGCGTATAGTACACGCTGCGGTATATGCCCGAACCGGAGTACCAACGGCAGTTTTTCTGCGCCGAATTATCGACCTTGACGGCTATGACGTTGTCTGGACCCGGCTTCAGGTAGGGCGCTATGTCTATGTAAAACGGCGAGTATCCGTAGGGGCGGCCGCCGGCACGGTGTCCGTTGACCCACACCTCGGAGTTCATGTAGACCCCTTCGAAATACAGAAGCACACGGTCGCACTCCTCATCAGGCTTGTAGTCAAAACCATGGCGGTACCAACCTATGCCTGTAGGCAGATAGCCGCCGTCGTTGCCGGCCGGAGCATTGCGGTCGAAGTCGCCCTCAACGCTCCAGTCATGCGGCAGGTCGACAATGCGCCACGACGAGTCGTCATAGCCGGGAGCGAGAGCGGTTGAATCTGCGTCAAGCGAGAATCTCCAGCCCTCATCAAGAGAGCGGTTGGTAAGATAAGCCCCTTGCGATGAAATAACAAACGACAGCAACACAGCCGCCAAAGCAATAAATCGGTACATAATGATCGGATTATATTTGTAATTAAAACAAAGTTACATAAATAATACGCAATTATAGCTGTATACACTCACTGAAAACGGATAAATTTGTGTATTTTTGCATCACAACCGATTTATACACAACCGTGCATATGAAAAAGTTACTGTACCTTCCGCTCATAGCGGTCGCCTCGACTATGTCGATGACAGCCGCCGACATCACATCGCCCGACGGCAACATTACCGTAGACATGAACGTAGTAGACGGAGTGCCCTTGTACTCCATGGAATACAAGGACAAGGCCGTGATCAAGCCGAGTGCTCTCGGAATCGAACTGACCGACGGCGATGACCTCATGAACGGCTTCGAGATTGTCAATACATCCGCTTCGTCATATGACGAGACTTGGCAGCCGGTATGGGGAGAGTCGCGCGACATACGCAACTGCTACAACGAGCTTCTCGTCGAGCTTCGACAGCCGTCGACCGACCGCTACATGAACATCCGTTTCCGCGTCTATGACGACGGCATGGGTTTCCGATACGAATTTCCGCTGCAGGACAACCTCGTTTACTTCATTGTGAAGGCCGAGCACTCGCAGTTTGCCATGACAGGCGACCACACGGCATGGTGGATAGCCGGCGACTACGATACTCAGGAGTACAGCTACACGGAGTCACGGCTCTCGGAGATACGCCCCCTGCTCGAAGCCTCTATATGCGACAACGTATCGCAGACTCTTTTCTCCCCTACAGGAGTACAGACATCGCTGCAGATGAAGACCGACGACGGCCTGTACATAAACCTGCACGAAGCGGCACTCGTGGACTACTCGTGCATGCACCTCAACCTCGATGACAAGAACATGGTGTTCGAGTCGTGGCTTACACCCGACGCAGTGGGCAATATGGCTTATCTTCAGGCGCCGGCCAAGACACCGTGGCGCACTGTCATGGTCAGCGATGACGCCCGCGACATGCTTTCGTCCAATCTCATACTCAACCTCAACGAACCGTGCCGATACTCCGACACCTCGTGGATAAAGCCGGTGAAGTACATAGGCGTATGGTGGGAGATGATAGGCCACGGAAAGCAATGGTCATACACCTTTGACCTGCCGTCGGTGAAACTTGAGAGTCTCGACTACTCCAAGACAAAACCTCACGGACAGCATCCGGCCAACAATGACAACGTAAAGAAGTACATAGACTTCGCCGCCGAGCACGGCTTTGACCAAGTGCTCGTAGAGGGATGGAATATAGGCTGGGAGGACTGGTCGGGCAAGTGGAAAGATTATGTCTTTGATTTCCAGACTCCGTATCCCGACTTTGACATCGAGGAGCTGAACCGCTACGCACACTCCAAAGGAGTTAAGCTGATGATGCACCATGAGACATCAAGCTCGGTACGCAACTACGAGCGCCACATGCAGGCCGCCTACGACCTCATGGACAAGTACGGCTACAATGCCGTCAAGAGCGGCTATGTGGGCAACATCATACCGCGCGGCGAGCACCACTACGGCCAGTGGATGAACAACCACTACCTCTATGCCGTGACCGAGGCGGCAAAGCACAAGATCATGGTCAACGCACATGAGGCGGTACGCCCCACAGGATTGTGCCGCACCTATCCTAACCTCATCGGCAACGAGTCGGCCCGAGGCACGGAGTATGAGTCCTTTGCGGGCAACAAGCCCTCGCACACCACGGTACTGCCATTCACCCGGCTGCAGGGCGGACCGATGGACTACACTCCCGGCATATTCGAGATGAACATGAAGAAGGTCAACCCCCACAGCGCCGGCAACGTCAACAGTACGCTCGCACGCCAGCTGGCCCTGTACGTGACCATGTACAGCCCGCTTCAGATGGCCGCAGACGTGCCTGAAGTCTACAACCGCTTCCTTGATGCCTTTCAGTTCATAAAGGATGTGGCAGTTGACTGGGACGAAAGCCGCTACCTTGAGGCCGAGCCGGGACAATACATCGTGGCCGCACGAAAGGCCAAAGGTACCGACGACTGGTTCATCGGCTGCACCGCGGCCGAAAACGGCCATGAATCGGAGCTCGTGCTTGACTTCCTCGACAAAGGGCGCAAGTATGAGGCCACCATCTATGCCGACGCCCCCGATGCCCACTATCTTGACAATCCGCAAGCCTATACCATTACTAAAAAGAAAGTTACGGCCAAAACAAAACTCAAAATGAAGGCAGCACCCGGCGGCGGTTATGCGATAAGCGTCAAACCGCTGTAAGCGCCTATTACCCACACAATTATACAAAACATAACCTATGTCAGCAAAACTGAAACCCGAAACCCTGTGCGTACAGGCCGGATGGACACCCGGCAAAGGAGAGCCGCGTGTCCTCCCCATATATCAGAGCACCACATTCAAGTATGATACAAGCGAACAGATGGCTCGCCTCTTCGACTTGGAGGATACCGGCTACTTCTACACACGCCTGCAGAATCCGACCAACGACGCCGTGGCCGCAAAGATAGCGGCACTCGAAGGCGGCGTAGGCGCCATGCTTACCTCCAGCGGTCAGGCGGCCAACTTCTACGCGCTGTTCAACATATGTCAGGCCGGCGATCACTTCGTATGCTCATCGGCCATATACGGAGGCACATTCAATCTCTTCGCCGTGACTATGAAGAAGCTCGGCATCGAAGTGACATTTGTCAATCCCGACGCATCGGAAGAGGATATAGCGGCGGCTTTCCGACCCAACACCAAAGCACTCTTCGGCGAAACCATATCAAACCCCTCGCTTGAGGTGCTTGATATAGAGAAATTTGCCCGCATAGCCCACAGCCACGGTGTGCCGCTGATTGTCGACAACACCTTCCCGACTCCGATCAACTGCCGCCCCTTTGAATGGGGCGCCGACATAGTCGTCCACTCCACGACAAAGTACATGGACGGTCATGCCACAAGTGTGGGCGGCGCTATCGTAGACAGCGGCAACTTTGACTGGGACGCCCATGCCGACAAATTTCCCGGGCTATGCACTCCCGACGAGTCATACCACGGCCTCACCTACACCAAGGCTTTCGGCAAGATGGCCTACATAACCAAAGCCACCGCCCAGCTCATGCGCGACCTCGGCAGCATACAGTCGCCCCAGAATGCGTTTCTGCTCAACCTCGGACTCGAAACACTGCACCTGCGTGTGCCGCAACACTGCCGCAACGCTCAGGCCGTAGCCGAATACCTGTCAACGAACGACAAAGTGGCTTGGGTCAATTACTGCGGCCTGTCCGATAACAAATATAACGCCTTGGCCCGTAAATACATGCCCGAAGGCTCCTGCGGAGTTGTGTCGTTCGGCCTGAAAGGAGGGCGCGACGTAGCCATCAGGTTCATGGACAATCTGAGGCTTGCCGCGATAGTGACCCATGTGGCCGACGCCCGCACCTGTGTGCTTCATCCCGCAAGCCACACCCATCGTCAGCTTACCGACGAACAGCTTCTCGAAGCCGGTGTGCGTCCCGACCTCATACGCTTCTCTGTCGGCATAGAAAACGCCGATGACATTATCGCCGATATAGCTCAGGCTCTCGACAAATAAAATAAATCACAAAAGTATACTCACAGAAGTAAGAGTTGGGATATACTTCTGAACTACAGCGGTGCAAAACACATCAAGAGCCGCGCCTGTTTTAACGGCGCGGCTCTTTGTTTACGTTCGGTTTATCTTAAGGCGTCCAAGGGCTTTGGCCACACATGGATGAGCGGATAGCAGAGAGGCCTTTACGCTTTCAGTATCGGCAAGAAAGCGGTCGCGCAGCTGCTGCGACTGCGTCATGGGACGGTGGCGTAGCCGCCTGACGAGTTTAGCGCTTTCGACGGCAAGTTCAAGTGTCGTATAGTCCATAAACGACTGCTTGAAGATGTCATAGATGTAGTCGACGGCCGTGTCAGACGGATGCACCATATCGGCGGTATAAAAACGGTAATCGCGCAGATCGTCGAGCATAATCTCATATGAGGGAAAATACAGCGCCGTATCGGGATACTCTGCAATCAGCCGGTCAACGGCAAGAAGCAGGGCCGCCTTGCTTACCTGATTCTCATGCGCTCCGTCGGCAAGATGACGTATAGGGCTTACAGTGAAGATGACTTTCATATGCGGGAAGCGGGCCGATAGCTCACGGAGCATCTTCTTCCACAGTCCTACGGTCTGTGTGGCCGTAAGCATCTCGCGGTTAAAGGTGCCGGCAGGCATCTTGTGGCAGTTTGCCACCACCCTGTTGCCCTCTTTCAAGCGATATATATAAGATGTGCCGAAAGTTATTATAAGTGCCGAAGCTGATGCTAACGCCTCACGAGCTTCAGCGGCGGCACTATTCATGGCCGAAAGCACCGACTCGATGTCAGTGCCCGAGAAGCGCGAATGATGCGAGTAGCTGTGCCACAGCCCGTCGTGCATGAACAGGTCGTCCTCGGTGTAGTCGCGGCCGTAGAGCAGGTCGAGCAGGACCGATGCTATACTTGCGGGATTATACAGAGTGCCTGACGGATTGATGATAGTGTAAAACAGCTCGTTTTCCAACCGTGAGCCAATATTTTCGGTAAAACAGGAGCCGAGCATCACTATAGGCCGGCTGTGGCTGACAAGCCCCTGACAGTCCTCCAGAGGCTTTATCGGTGTACGAAATTGTATCATATTCAGTATATATTATAATCGATCGACAGTACCTTAAACTCGGTACGACGGTTTATCTGGTCGGCAATTTCGCGGTCGGCATCAGGCAGCTGTTCTATGAACTCCTCGTCAAGCACAGTGCCCTCGGCAAACTGCGGATACTCCTTGGCAAGGCGTGGCGTCACTGTCTTCGGGCGCGACTTCCCGTAACCGTGAGGTGTAAGGCGCACAGAGTCTATGCCTGCCGCCACAAGATAGTCTATGACCGACCGGGCCCTCCGCATAGAAAGGTCTATATTATAAGCCTCCGTGCCTTTACGGTCAGTATGGGCCGAGAGTTCTATGCTGACGCGGGGATTATCACGGAGCACCTGCGCCATTGAATCAAGCGCCGCACGCGACTCGGGACGCAAAGTGGCTTTATCGAAATCATAGAATATGTTGTCGATGACATTGGGCTTGTCTATCGATGCGAGCGTGAAGTTTACCTCATAGCGGGCGTCCTCTTCCTCGACTCCTGACATGAACTCCTGCTTAGCGTTGAGATATCCTGCGGCGCCGGCCATCATCACATAGCTCACTCCCCGCTGAAGAGGAAACGAGAATGTGCCGTCAGGCTTACTCCGTGACTTGCGGATCGAACCGTCATCACCGACTATGCGTATCAGCGCACCGTCCACAGGATAACCGTCAAGGTCCTCCACAATGCCCCCTATCTCTATTTTAAGGTCGGGCAGCATAAACGAGTAGAGATGATCGTAGCCCCTGCTGTCGCCGCGGTTGGAGCTGAAGAATCCGCTCTCGCCGTAACCGAATGTTATGCCGAAGTCGTCGGCCGATGAATTTACAGGCACACCCATATTGGTCACGAGCCAAGAGCCCGACGGTTGCATCTCGGCACGAAATATGTCGAGACCGCCGAGACCGGCATGACCGTTGCTTGCAAAGTACAGCACACTGTCATCGCGCACGTAAGGAAACATCTCGTCACCGGGGGTATTTATAAAGTCGCCGAGATTTTCAGGCACCGACGCACGTTCTTTAAGGCTGACACGCCACAGATCCTTGCCTCCATATCCTCCCGGACGGTCAGAGGTGAAGTATAGCCATGTACCGTCAGGCGACACCGCCGGATGTCCGTAGCTCGAAAGCGTATCGGCGCTTACATCAAGCCGCACGGGCGCACTCCAGCGAGCGTCGGAACGCTGCGACGTGCATATCTCCACTCCGGTATCGGCATCCTGTTCACGCCGGGCACGCGTGAGATACATGGTGTGGCCGTCGGGCGAAAACGACACTATGCCCTCGTCGTGGGCGGTAGTTATGTCGCCCTCCGCCGGCTCGGCCCGCATCCACTCACCGCGCTCGTTTTTGCGGGCCATCCACAGATCGCTCCTTTTCATTCCGGTAATCTCGCTACGCAATGTACCGGTGACCCGTTCGTTGGTGGTGGTAAAGTACAGAACATCGCCGCTGCGGTCAAGAAACATCGGAGCGAATTCACTTCGACGCGAGTTGAAAATCTTGGCATTCCTAACCACATACCGCGTAGGATGCTCCTTCAGCGATGCTGCAAGACGACAACCGGCAAGTCCGTTGAGAGCACAGACAGAGTCGGCCGGCGACAATGCAAGATATGACGAATAAGCATCGGCGGCAAGAGCGTATTTGCCCTCGGCATGGAGCGAGCGTCCGAGATAAAGTAGGGTTGTAGAATCAGGATAGTCGTAGCGCAAGGCATTGCGATAGGCGACCGAAGCACGCGCGCTCATACCGAGACTGCTGTAACAGCGGCCCATCTTGAATGCGACCTCGCCCCGAAGCGGACGCTCCGACTTTTTCTTCAGCCGGTTATATATCTTACGGTAGGTGCGCGATGCGTCGTAATACTCGCCGCGCGCCATCTGTCCGTCGGCCACCGATAGCTTCGCGGTCGAGCACGAACACAACAGCGACAGCATCAGCAGTGTCCCGGCAAGCAACCTTAATGATGTCGATCCACACATGCGCATACAATATTAACGGATTTACCTGTCTATTTATTGAATCACCGGATTACTGTAAAAATCGGCTGAAGGCATAACCACCGTTACCGGCAAGGGCTGTTTTAGCATCACGACAGAAGAAATGCAGCTGACATGACAGGATAACGGGTATTCGCGGATCAATGTAAAAATGCGGTTGTTAGACAACGACTATGTCTGTGGTAAGGACGCCGGTAGTATGGCGTCAGGCTGCATGCCTGTTGCATTTTACACTTCAACCCGGTTTTGCGAGCTGATGCCTTTTTGTCCGTTATGTTACGGCCGGTCAAACAGTGGCGGACTGGATGATGCGGCACGTACTAAAACGACATAATCAAACTCATGTTTCCCGAAAAGTGTATATAACACTTCGATAAACATGAGCTTGATCAATACGTTAACGTCGATATCAACCGATAACGACGGCTACAAAATAAAATTAAACAGCTTTATGCCGTACCCACTGCGATTTATTCAGCGGGAGTGCTTTCAGGCGCCACGGGAAGAGTGGCGGCAGGAGCTACATCGGTATTGAAGTCGGCAGGCTGAGTCTGCTCAACGGCCTGCGGCACCACACGCGAAGTACTCTGTATGATATTGCGGGGCATGAAAAATACGCCCAATATAGCAAGGATACCTATTGCTGCAGCAAGCCACCAAGTAACCTTTTCGATAAAATCATTTGTACGACGTACGCCCATAACCTGATTGGCGCCTCCGAACTGCGAAGACAGACCGCCGCCTTTGGACTTCTGGATAAGCACGACACCGATCATCAGGATGGATGCTATGACAGTAAGAGTAATTACTACTATGTACATTGTTTTTTATGTTTATTTTTGTTTTAAATACTGCTGATTTATGATAAGTTTCTGTAAGAAACGCAATTGGTCTGCAAAGTAAATACTTTTTTCCGGATATTTCAAACTTAAATTGCTTATAATTTCAAAAGCCTTGCTGTAACGACGCTGTTTTATATAAATTTTAGCAAGACTCTCGCTTAACAGGCTCTCATCCTGCTGCACGGGGGGCTGTATCGACTCCTCGTGCACCTCTTCGGCATGCTCCGTAACGGCTTCCTCCTCATCAGTCATCGGGAAGTGGCCGTTATTGTCGCGGCTTTTAAGAATAAAAGCATTGATGAGGCTGTCCTGACCGCCGGCGCCGGCTTCGTCAGCCGACGGCAGGCTGCGCTCTTCCTCCTCGGCAAGTATCTGCGCATAATCGGGCGTAGGGTTGAATATGAGACGTTCGAGTATCTCCTCCTCACGATCGGCCGAGCCGCCGTAATTGTCGATAAACATGGATATGGCCTCATCGGTCGTAGGGGCCGGCTTATCGTCAGACGGAGGATAGAAATCGGCCTGAAGCGATCCGAGCGGCTCGGTAAGCCGATAAAGCATGTCGGGACACGCGCTTCTCAGAGCCACACGCTGCATGAGCATATGCCGCCGCTCCTCTGACAGGTCATGGGCCCGCTCAAGCTGCATGGTTGCAGGCAGTGTAAAGTAAGGACAAGCCGCCATCATATCGTCGACCCAACGGTCATCGACCGGCAGCGATCTGTCGGCAAGCAGTTCTTTCAGTTTATCGAGGAGGTCGCGGTCCATAGCTGTATGTATCACCAGTTACCGAGTGTGGCGTTGAATATAAGGTCGACAAGCTGTTCGGTAATCTCCTCACACAACTGGTCCTGTACGTCGGTAAGCATTTCGGAACTGTCAAAATCCTGATATGCCGAGAAAGTCTGGTCCACGTCGTTCTTGTCATTCTTATTATCGGTATACTTTACACGTACCGATATGGTGAGGCGTGTTTTTGACGCGAAAGCGTTTTCAGTAACAGCCTGAGGCGACAATGTATAGCCGGTGATCTCGCCCTCCATCTCAAGGTCGCTTGACGTGTCGACCACCTGAAGGCGCGTATTGCGTGATATATAATCGAGCAGAGCGTTCTCAAAAGTCTGCTGAAGCGGCGGATATACAAGCGCGGCACGTATAGGAAACTGCGATACCCTTATGGTCTTGTATACATTGTAGTCAATGGCCGTACCGTTGAACTTATAGCTTATCGTACAGCTCTGTACGATAAGCATTACCGTCATCAGCAGCACACACAGTGTGGGCAGATGCTTTTTATACTTTGGCGAAACAGTCATAATATCCGTTCGTATTTATAGATTCTTAGTTTGTCAGTAGGCTTATTCAAGCCCGTACTCCTTTATTTTTCTGTAGAGAGTGCGCTCCGATATGTTCAGTTCGGCGGCAGTGGCCTTGCGGCGTCCCTCGTTTCGTTCAAGCGCACGCATTATGGTCTCGCGCTCGGTGTCCTCAAGGGTCTTTCCGGTGTCGGACAAAGACGGTTCTATGCTTAAGTTTACCGGAGCCGCGTCGCTTATTATGTCGCGTACGGGCGAATATTTTACAAGCGAATGCGGCACATGCAGATCCTCTACCGGCACAGCCTCGTTGAACGTAGCGGTGCGTCCTTTGTTTTCAAGGGTCTCTATCGTGGCGCGTAGCGAGTCTATCTCGTTGCGCATACGAAATATCATATTGAACAGCAACTCCCGTTCAGCGCCGTAAGAGTGCGCTCCGTCGGCGGGAAGTACCGGAGCAAATACCGTGGCACCCTCGGGAATGTAGCCTTTCAGCATGTCGGAGGTCACTTCGTTGCCGGCCTCGAACAGGGCTATCTGTTCTATAACGTTTTTAAGCTGCCTTACGTTGCCGGGCCATGAATAGTGCATCAGGGCGCGTTGTGCGTTATCGTCAAAAGACACTGCCGGCATACGGTATTTCTCGGCGAAACCGGCGGCAAACTTACGCATGAGCAGAAGTATGTCGCTGCCTCTGTCGCGCAACGCCGGCACGTTTATAAGCACGGTCGAAAGGCGGTAGTACAGATCCTCGCGGAACTTGCCTGTATCTATGGCCCGCTTCATGTCGACATTGGTAGCGGCCACAATCCTTATATTGGTCTTCTGTACTGTCGACGAGCCTACTTTAATGAACTCGCCGCTCTCCAGCACTCTCAGCAGACGGGCCTGCGTGGTAAGAGGCAGTTCGGCCACCTCGTCGAGAAATATAGTGCCGCCGTCGGCCTCCTCGAAATAACCTTTTCGCGAGGCCACAGCCCCGGTAAACGCTCCTTTTTCATGTCCGAAAAGTTCAGAGTCGATGGTTCCCTCAGGTATGGCTCCACAGTTTACGGCAATGTACTTGGAGTGCTTGCGCGAGCCGTATTGGTGTATTATCTGCGGAAAGAATTCCTTACCGGTACCGCTCTCACCTGTTATCAGTACCGACAGGTCGATGGGAGCCACACGCAGAGCACGCTGCACCGCCTCAAGAAGCGACGGGGCATTGCCCACAATGCCAAAGCGGGCCTTTGCCTGCCGTATTTCGGCAGATGTATCGGTTCGGTTCATTTTCTGTCGCGCAATTGATAGGTTTTACGTTTTAAAAACTCTCCGAGTTCTTTTATGTCGTTATATTTATCAAGTTCATCAGGCATTATAGGCTCTCCTACCGATATTCTGATAGTGGTGTGACACTTTCTCCACACCTCGGCCGGCAGACGCAGTGTGCGCAGCCGCCAGTCAATGACTCCGAGAGTATTGAACCAAGCACTGTTGCCGCCATGGAAGTATATGGGTATGACAGGCTTGCCGAACTGCTTGATAAGCCTTATTATAGAGGGCTGCCACTCGCGGTCTTCAAGACGCAGACGCCGGTTGAGCTTGCTTACCGCTCCCGCGGGGAAGAACCCGATGGGTTTGCCGGAACGTACATGCATTATGGCCTCCTTGATGCCCTTCATCGACACGGCTTTCTTGGCCGGGTCATCGGAAGCAAGAGCGTCGACGGCTATGAAATTGGGGCGCATGGCCGATATGTGGTTGAGGACCATGTTGACCATGACCTTGAACTCGGGCCTTATAGTGCCCAAAAGAGCTATCAGCGATATGCCGTCGAGCGCCCCGAAAGGATGATTGCTCACGGTGACAAATGATCCTTCAGGGAGGCTGTCAAGTATGTCACGACCATCTATGTCGAGAGTTATATCGAAATCTTTCAGCAGGTTGCAGGCAAACTCCGGACCCGGATTGTCGCAGTATTTATCGTGAACGGCGTTTACCTTGTCGACCGACAGCAGATGAAGCACACGGTTCACCAGCTTCTCGTGGCCGCGCAACTTGGGCGCCATCTCCACGATGTCGTTGTAATCAAGGACGCTACGTTTTATAGGGGTTTCCATAATTCGGTATCAATGTATTAAATACAAAATTACAAAAACTCCCCAATATCACAAAATCACGTTACTTCCACGGTCATATTCAAATACACATAAGCGGTTGTCGGGCGTCAGCGATATCGTGCCGACATCCCGGTCATGGTATTTCACAGATAACTTGTCAATATTCTTCATAGGAGTGAGGCTTTCGTGGATATGCTCTCTTCTTGCTTGAATTTCTGCGGATTTGTTCAAGCTCATCCATAGTGGAGTACTTGGGAGTAGAAAAAATGTCGCGCACCTCTTGCAGATAATTCATCGAGATAGCGAGAAGTACAAGATTTTTCAGCGATATGAGACCCTTTTGTTCAAAACGTGTGATATTGGCAAGAGCCACACCCGATTTCTCAGCCACAGCCTCTCTTGTCAGTCCACGCTCCACACGCCGGTGACGGAAATCCTCCGCCAATTTGCGCGATATATCGTCAGCATCAGTTAGAGTATAACCATCCAAAACTGATAACATATTATCTGAAACTCCCATATACAACCAAATAATAATTAAATATTATCAGTTACAAATATAGTCATTTTATTGAATACTCGCAAAAAATGTCCATGCAACATTAACTTCAAAGCTTCACAACAGACGACCGCCTACTTCCCTACTTCAACGGGTGGCTGTTGGTGATGTCGTTGAAGGTGTTTTCGACAGCCTGCTTCTCTGACTGAGGCTCGTCGCCGCGGTTTATTATGTACTCCTCGTAGTAAGCAAGCAGCAGTGTGGTAAGCGGGAGGGCTATTATCATGCCTATAAGTCCGAGCAAGGTTCCCCATACCGACAGCGACAGCAGTATTATGGCAGGATTAAGTCCCAGAGCCTTACCCATTATTTTGGGTGTCAGAATATAGTCGCATATGGACTGGCTGACTACATAAACCAGCAGGCACTTGCCGAGTTCGGGCCAGAAAGCCACTTCGCCGCTCATCGACGATATAAGACAGATCAGTGCCACCGGTATAAGTGTGATGTACTGAAAATAGGGTATCAGATACAGTATGCCTACCACGATGCCGAGCACTATGGCCAGCGGAAGCCCTATGATGGAGAAGCCGATGCAGTAAAATATGGCCGCACAGAAAGCTATCAGCGCCTGACCGCGGAAGTAGCGGTTCATGCTGTTCTTGATATCGTCGCCCACCTTATAGGCGATAGGGCGTAGTTTAGGCGGCACAAGAAGCCTGAACCCTTTCATAAGCCGTTTGTAGTCTATGAGCACAAATATGACATAAACGAATGTCAGAAACCATTCGAGCACATGAAGCACAAAGTCGATCGACTCCGATATGAACGTAGTGCTTTTATCTATTATCGTATCGAAGTGTTCCCCCTCAAGAGCATCTATCAGCCGGTCGAGATTGACGTTATTGCGTATATAATCATGCAGGCGTTCGGGTATAAGCGGTACAGAAGTATTGGTATCGGAGGAGTAGTCACGGAGCATCTGTGCCAGCTGGTGAGTCTCGTCAATGACCGACGGCACAAATATGTAACACAATATGCCCGATATGACAGTGACCTCAAACAGAGTGACAAAAGTAGCTATCACCCTACCTTTCAGATGCAGGAGCCTACAGTTGAATTCGAGTATGGGATCAAGGATGTAGGCTATAAGACATGCGAGGCAGAACGGGAGAAGTACGTTTTTAAGTATGTTGACAAACCATACCAGCCCCACGACCAATGCTACCGTAATAAGTATACGGACTACACGGTCAAAAGTAAAAGGGCGTGAAGATGACATGACTGCAAGTTTGTAAAGTTCCTCATTCTCAAAGTTGATACTTTAATAATGGTTAACCCTTACAAAAAGTTCTTGCACCGGTGCGGCCGCTTCAATCTAAATAGTGAACACCAATTTCTTTTCTTTATTTTTATTCAACTTCACTTCGCGCACATCAGAGCCGCAGCGCACTTTTATATTACAGTCGGTCACGGCGTTGAGCGTAACCTCGGCGTGTGAAGCGGCACGGTTCCACGAAAGCTTCCGCACAGTAACTCCACAGCGTGTAAGCACCCCGCTTATCGACCCTTTGTCGAGCCCTTCGGCAAGTGCCGGCAGCAGGTCGATGGTTTCTTCATCGGACCCTACCAGCATCTCTATTATTATGCCGGGCAGTGCATGACACACATCAGTGCAGAACACCCCGAAGTCAGGATAGTGCGACGTGGCAAGTCCCGTATAATAGAAGTCACTGCCGGCAAGCCTGACGAGCTTGTCGCCCAACGACCCGGCATCATGCAGTCCGGCGGCTATCAGCGCACCGTGCAGCAATCCATGACCGGCATTTTCGTAAGGATGCCGGTCACGCATCTTCAAGGCATTGCGAGCCGCTTCGTAATACTCGGGGGCAGTGAATTCAGACACTTCCCTATAAGGCCACACCATCATCAGATGACTCGAATGACGGTGATTGTAACTGTCGTCCAGACCGGGCCAGCCCCATTCTTTTATGGCCCCGTCACCGTTTATGCGGTAAGGAGGCAATGACGCAAGCATGTCGCGCCAATGTTCTCGACATGAAGCATCTTCGCCAAGTATATCGCTTGCCTTGATCAATGAGGACATTATAAACCTTGCACCGGCCACATCAAAAGCGGAGTTGTTAAGCAACGACACTTTCAGATTGGAGGGTTGGTTTTCAGGCGATATGGAACCTGCGAATACGAAGTATCCGTCCTCGTCGCGGTATTTCAGATAATCTTCATAAAAATCACCCATCTCTTTAAGCACAGGATAAAGACGCGTACGTAAAAACTCCTTATCGCGGGTCACAAGATAATGTTCCCAGAAAGGATAAAGCAGCCATGCCTCCTCGCCCGTAGCATAGTGATATGGATAAAATGTATTGATTGAAGCCATAAGCCCCGATGACAGTCCGGGGGTGTTGCCACACGCAAGGAGCCCGCGGCAACCAAGCAGTTTACGCGCGTTTGTGCGGAAATCATCATACCATGCCTCATTCAGATTGAAGTATCCCTCCATGACTTCGGGCATGGCACCCACATTACCTCCGCTTACCTGAAGGTTAAGATTGGCGTCAAGATGATAGTATCCTCCCCACCCTACATTGCAGTCACCGGTCCATATACCGAGCAGGTCGGGCGGCGTAAGCCCGTTGCCAGAGGCAAGAAAGTGATAGCGTCCGGCGGTAAAAAGACGTTCGACAAGAGCCGGCACAATAGTCGCACTGCGTTTTTGAAGGCCCAGCAATTCTTCATTAGACATGGCCCGCTCACGCGGCGACGCTCCGAGATCGAGAGTGACGCGTGTCATTATGTCGCTGTGCAAAGGAGCATGACGTGACATAAGCGTGCAATAATCGGGAGCAACGGACTCAAGTCTTGACTTAATACTGCCGGAAAAATATGACGGCCGGTCGTTGTACTTCTCGGTCATGGCTACAACAAGCAACGATGACGCCCCTTTGACATCAATCGTATCGCCTCTCATATCGACCACACCGTCAGAAGCATAAACCTTGATGCCGCCGCAATAACCCGAATTATCAGCCGGAGCCGGATAATTGATATCGATACCGGTATAGCCCGACGCGGTATTATGACTTACCCCCATGCCTGCGGGGAAATGCATGTCTTCAAGAAGCGCCAGATCAAGCGAGCAGTCAAGCACACCGTGCCGCGGAGCCACAATCTCCATCACCGCCACATCATCAACACGCGATACAAACGCGCGACGCATCCAATCGCCCTGTGCATCGGTCCATTGTACTTTTATTTCTCCCGTATTGTAATCGGTACTTCTGCTATAACCGGTTATATCGCCTGTGGCCGGCATGTCAATCTCAAGAGCAAAACCCGGATGACGGCCGCCCTCACCGCCGTCGCTCCACTGCGCCGAACGCACGGCGAGGTAATTGGCTTCCTGAAAACGCCCTTCGGCACAATAACGTTTTATAAGCATTATCGTATCTTGCGGGACGTCGGCAAATTCTCGCGGCTTTATACCGGGAAAATTAAACTGACGCCCTGTAAACACCACCGTTTCATGCTGCGGGTCGCCGAATACCATTATTCCCGTGGTGCCGTTTCCGGCAAGAAGTGCATCCTGCCATTTACCGTACTCTCTGGGATATGTAACTGAATAACCTTGGGCATACGCACCGGCCGATACAGCCAGCACGGCCGCAATGACATAAAGAAACTTTCTCATAATCCGGCTCATTTAACGTTCAACAATGTAGTGCGAGGCATATTATATCCCTCGGCGGAAACAGCCACATCCTTGCGTGGCGAATACTCAACAGTGACGACACGACGTTCGCCGGGAAGCAGATTGAAGTATCCGTCAGAAATGTAAGCCGGTAAAATACGCTCGCCTGTGGCGCCATCACGCAGATTCAGTTTGACAGCTACGGCGGTAACCTTACCTGTGTTTCTGATCTCAACTGCAAATGCGCCATTCTTATAATCGGTCATGCGTGCGTTTATTTCGGGTACTTCAAGTGAGTTGAACTCCTTGAAATCGCCATTTCCGCCGGGGAGCCAGTAGTCGTTGACAGAAAGTATGCGGCCTTTGCGGTCACGCAGTGTCAAACGCTCAAGACGCACATTATCGGCCGCTTCAGTACTCTCTACATAAAAACACTCCGTAAGCCTGTCGGCCGACAGATCGGCTTTTGCCTCACGGCGTGAAAGACAACGCCCCGACATGTCATACAATTCATATACCGCGCGCGCACCCTTTATATCTTTAAGCGTGGTATTGACCGCCACGACCTTGTTGTCGTCAAGATTTTTCTGTATATGAACAGGCTCGCATGCTTTGCGGCAACCGTAGAAGGAGCCAAACGGTTCATAATCCCATGAATATATCTGCCACACCATACTTGGCCATGCCGGATGGCTCATCCACAGGAGCATTCCGCTCGTGGACTGCCACATATTGCTGTTCCAAGCCTCAAACATGGCTCGGAAACTGTCATAATTGAGCATCTGAGCCTTACGGCTGAAATCGGCAAGATTGTCGGCTTCACCGAACTTTTCGCGCAAGTCATCCATAAATTCACCCTGTCCTCCGTGCAGGTCATGATAATACCATGTGTCACTTATAGGCCAAGCATCGCTGACATCCATCATGGCGAGAACGGACTCTTCGGTAGGTATCGACGTGGAACCCTGCTCGGTGTTGAAGCCGTGGGCCCGCTCAGTGAAGTATCGGGCCGGTTCCTTGAAATAATTCCACGGACCGCTGGGCCGCAGATTACAGTGAGTGGAATTAGGACTGTAAAGACGTGTACCGTCATCGGAAGCAATCATTGATGCAAGTTTTCGCTCTATGTATTCGGGAGCAAACCCCTCGTTACGAGGATTCCATACGGCTATCGACGGGTGATTTCGGAAGCGACGCACCACATCGCCGGCATTTTTGAGAAACAGATCATCGTCGTTCACTTCAAGATTATAACCGGCGGTACTGAGCCAGAAGTCATTGAATACCAACATGCCGTATTCGTCGCACAGCTGATAAAACACTTCTTCCGTACTCTCGCCGGTCCAATTACGTATCATATTGAAATTAGCATCTTTATGCAAGCGGAAGTATGGCTCAAGACGCTCCCTCGACACCCGCTTCATAGCGTCATCCATGCCCCAGTTGCCGCCACGGCAGAATATACGCTGGCCGTTGACCTTTATGACCAGATAATGACGCATCAGGCTGTCAGGCGCCGGCATCAGCACATCACATCCCGGATCTTTCACAACGCGGGGCATGCACATGCCCTCTTCCACGTACTTTCTGTTTATGTTATCAAACACCGGCTTTCCGTCGGTAACCGCTGACGGACGATATTCCACCCTCTTTACTGATTCATCAGGATAACAGACTTCCATTTCATAAGACATCTCCCTGATGCCGAAACGTACACGCTCCGAATCACTGACACGGTTCTTTTCCTCTACCGACAAGTCAAGATCATAAAGCTTCTGAGCTCCGTAGCCGTTAGGCCACCACAATTCGGGATTATCAAGTTTGAGTTCAGAATAATCGGCCGGAGAAAATTCCACCGTACGCTTTTCGAGTGGGGCGAGCATGACACGACGTTCCATACGCTTGCCGTCAAACGACATTTTTACATTGGCCTCATTTGCTTCGGGCAATATATTTTCCACATCTACCCTGACGGTTATCTCAGCCTTTGTGGTATCATGAAGATTAAGGCGTGTCATCACCTGACTGTCACCTATTTTGACTCCGCCCGTAAACCGTAGTCTTACATCCTGCCATATGCCTATATTACGGTCACGTATACCGGGCACCCAGTCCCAGCCTTCCGATGATATGAATGTAGGTCCGTCCAGACATAGCTGGCCTCCGTTCATGCCGTTGCCGGCACTTGGCGACTGTTCATGAGGTATACCGGGATTAGGAGGCGGCAGTATATGCACTGCAAGCACATTGTCGTTCTTGCGTAAAATGTCGGTTACATTAAATTGGCCACGCATGAAAGCACCCTTTATATCACCCACACGTGTACCGTTAAGCCATATGTCGGCAGCATAGTTGATACCGTTTAAAATCAGCCAAGCCTGACGTCCTGCCGACGTATCGGGAGCATCGAATTGCAGACGATACCACCAGTCCTTGCGGCACAGTGTGTCGGGAATAGCAAGATTATTAAGTCCGAAGTAAGGATCAGGATATACATTCATGTCCACAAGTGTGGTCAACACCGTGCCGGGCACTGTGGCATTGTACCATCCTTCAAGATTGTACTCATGGCTGAAAACTGATTGTCGGGCGCCAAGCACACAGTCATTATCGGCGAGCATCCAGCCGCCGGAAAGAACAAACTCGGAACTCCCTGAAGGCGTAAGCACCGCTTCAGGCGCTTTGACAGACACGGGCACCGGCATGACTGTTTCGGCTTTGCTGCGCGGCAATGTGGACGAATCCTGATGATGGGTAAGACCGCGGTTGGCAATGCTCTGCGCCGACATGCCCACCGATGAAAACAAAAAGATAAATTTTAATACTTGCAGTGATGTCATATTCATGGTTTAAGTCTTTAACACTGCAAAAATAGCCCTGCTATATTAACAATTCATGTAATATTGTATTAACATGACATTTTAATACCAAACCTATTGTACCAATTAGTCCTCCAATTAGACCTATCATTTAAATCAGGCATAAAAAAAAATTACCCGTCGTCACGACGAATAATCTTCTTAACCTTAAATCTAATACCATGAAAAACACAATGCAAAGGTAGCGCATTTTATGTTATAAAACATAATTTTTTAATAGATATTATTATATTTAACATATTTTTACGCAATAAGCCACCATGCACAAGCAATATATGACAGCATCAGCAATGATAAAATAATAATACTCAATTCTTTACGCGCCACATATGTCTTATAGGCACAATATACGCTTAAAAGAGCATATATCGGAAACAAATATATCAATACCAAGTACTCGTCCTTGCCTTCGGGATAATCCGATACTACAAACGGCCAAGAAAAAAGCGGCAAAAGCATCACAATCATAATTACAGTCATCCACATGGGAGGACGCCGGTTGTCATTGCTGCCCATAATACTTCAATTTTTATTGTCAACTGATTTTTTATACTCGGCCACGGTTATCTTTATACCCTCTTCAAGTGAAAATCGCGGGTTGAAACCGAAATTGGCCTTTGCTTCCGATATGTCGGCGCTCCAATTGCGCTGTTTCATTATCTTGTACTTGTCGGAGTTGAGTGTCGAAGGCTTCAGTTTGGCCACCCCATACTTTTCGGCGACAAAAGAAGCTATTTTGGTGACCCACAGGGGTAGCCGTACCGGAATGACAAATTTCTTGCCAAGGGCGCGGGCCACGATGGAGCGAAACTCCTTTTGCGTATAAGCCCTGTCCTCACTTATTATATATTTTTTATGCACCGTGCCCTTTTCAAGCGCTTCAAACACGGCATCGACAAGATCATCCACATAAATAAATGTAAGCAACTGCTTGCGGAAGCCAACTCCGAAGTCCCAATGGCGGTCTATGCACTTTATCATCATAAGATAGTCCTGCTCATGCGGACCGTATACGCCCGTAGGCCTGAAGATAATCCAAGGAAATCCTGATGTCATCTCAAGAAGCGTCTCGGCCTTTATCTTTGACACTCCGTAGCGGGTGTTGGGATCAGGTATCATAGAGGCTGTATAAGGAGTATACCCCTTTTCGTCGCCGGGTCCGAGAGCACTCAGGCTGCTCATGTATAGAAAACGTTCAGGAACTTTGTCACAAGACTTCAGAGCCTCTACGGTATTCTTAAGATAGCCGTAGTTTATGCGGTTAAAGTCAGAATAATTGGTGACTTTCGTTGCCCCGAGATTATACACTATCCAATCCCACTTGTCGCCATGCGGCAATGCCGAGTCAAAAGCTTCGGCAAGCGCTTGCGGCGAGTCATAGTCAAGTATCAGAAACTTAATACGTGCATCGTCAAGATATCTGCGCGATGTGCTCTCCCTGACACCGACCCATGTCTCGTAACCGAGATCGAGGCTTTTACGGGCCATAAAACCGCCTATAAATCCGCCGGCACCTATGATAAGTACGCGTTTCATAGCTCCGTGTCAGTTTTTCTTGACCGGGTCACAGGTAAGTCCTACCCCGAGTTTTTTGAATATCTTGTGATCCACCTCACCAAGCATAACAGTAGAATGCACCTGACATCCGGCAAGCTCCGGAAGTTTTTCAAGCGCATGGCGGCAGTTGTCGTCATGAGTGCTCAACACCGACAGAGCCACAAGCACCTCATCGGTATGCAGACGCGGATTGCGGCTGCGCAGATAATTTATCTTGGTATGCTGAATAGGCTCTATCATGTATTGCGGTATAAGCTTGACGGCGTGATCTATACCCGCCAGATGCTTTATGGCGTTAAGAATAAGCGCGGCACTCGGACCGAGCAGAGCGCTCGTCTCGGCGGTAATAATAGTACCGTCGGATAGTTCTATAGCCGAACACGGCACCCCTGAGCGTTCGGCACGTTCTTTTGCCGCAACCGTAGTCTTGCGGTAGGCAGTAGTAATCTTGGACTGCTTCAGCAACAGGGCTATCTTGTTGACCTCGCTGTCATTGCCGTCGCCGAGAGCCAAACGGTTGAGAGCCGTATAGTAACGGCGTATTATCTCGTTCTTTGAAGCCTCGCGGCATACTTCGTCATCATCTATGCAGAAGCCCACCATATTGACACCCATGTCAGTCGGCGACTTGTAGGGATTCTCACCGTAGATACCCTCGAAAAGAGAGTTAAGCACCGGAAAGATCTCTATATCGCGGTTATAGTTTATGGCAGTCTTTCCGTAGGCCTCAAGATGAAACGGATCTATCATGTTGACGTCGTTCAGGTCGGCGGTAGCGGCTTCATAAGCTATGTTTACCGGATGCTTGAGCGGAAGGCTCCACACGGGGAAAGTCTCGAACTTGGCATATCCCGCTTCTATACCGCGTTTGTGCTCGTTGTACAGCTGGCTCAGGCATACGGCCATCTTGCCGCTTCCCGGACCGGGAGCGGTCACTATGACAAGCGGACGCGTGGTCTCAACATAATCGTTGCGGCCAAATCCATCCTCCGAGGCTATAAGATCTACATTGGTCGGATAACCGTCTATTGTATAATGATAATAGGTAGTTATGTCCATACGCTCGAGCCGACGGCGGAAAGCGTCGGCACTGCTCTGCCCGTTATAATGGGTAATGACTACCGAACTCACGAGAAAACCGCGGTTCTGAAATTCCGTACGCAGACGCAGCACGTCCATATCATAAGTTATGCCGAGATCACTGCGCACCTTGTTTTTTTCGATGTCAAGCGCGCTGATCACTATCACGATCTCTGCATGGTCACACAGTTGAGACAGCATGCGCAATTTACTGTCGGGCTGAAAACCCGGCAAAACCCTGCTCGCGTGATGGTCGTCAAATAACTTTCCTCCAAGCTCAAGATAAAGCTTATTGCCAAATTTGGCAATTCGTTCCCTGATGTGTCGGGATTGTATTTCGAGATATTTCTCGTTGTCAAAGCCGTATTTCATAACGGATTACAAAGTTACAAGTTTTTGGCTTTAATCCAACCCTGTCCGGTATATTTTTTCTTAGATTATTCTAAAGAGTGACTCCTGACTTAAAAATGGCAATATCCTTTGCGCCATTGAGTTCGTGACGCAATGCGGCACCGTTTGCCACAGCCGTTATTTTGTCTATAAGCCTCGCCAAAGCGGAGTCCCATGACTCTCCGTTGACTACTTCTCCGGCATTGAAGTCAATCCAGTTGGCTTTATGTTCTGATAAAGGAGTGTTGGTCGATATCTTAAGTGTAGGCACAAAAGTACCGAAAGGCGTACCCCGTCCTGTCGTGAACAGCACCATATGGCATCCTGAAAGAGCCAACGCCGTCGACGCCACAAGATCGTTACCCGGAGCTTGTATGACATTAAGTCCGGGTTTTGTCACTGCATGTGCATATGAAAGCACATCCACTACAGGTGAAGAGCCTCCTTTCTGCACGCATCCCAGTGATTTTTCCTCCAGAGTGGTAATTCCGCCAGTCTTATTTCCGGGAGAAGGATTTTCATATATAGGCTGCCCGTAAGAGCGAAAATAATCCTTGAAGCCGTTTATAAGATTTACCATGCGGTCAAACACAACGCAGTCTACGGCTCTATCCATAAGTATGGTTTCGGCCCCAAACATTTCCGGAACTTCGGTCAGCACAGTAGTACCTCCCCACTCCACAAGCCTGTCTGAAAAACGGCCTACAAGAGGATTGGCCGTTATACCCGACAATCCGTCGCTGCCGCCGCATTTCAATCCTACTTTAAGCATACTGACAGGAAGCGGTTGCCGCCTGTCACCGTTCATTACGCATGCAAGTTCCTTACATATTTCAAAACCTGCCGACACTTCATCCTCAACATCCTGAGCGTTAAGAAACCGTATGCGCGATGTATCAAAATCGCCCATTTCACCGCGTAATGCCGATATGCCGTTGTTCTCGCACCCCAGACCGAGCACGAGCACTCCGCCGGCATTAGGATGCTTTGCCAATGCCGCAAGGGCCTTGCGTGTGTTGACATGATCCTCGCCAAGCTGTGAACAACCGTAATTATGTGTAAATGCACGTACATCATCTATGTTGACCAGCTCACACTCTTTTCTGACACGTTCGGCTATGGCACATGCAGCTCCGTTGACACACCCAACAGTCGGTACAATCCATAATTCGTTGCGTATACCCATATTGCCGCTCGTACGCAGATAACCGTTTATAACGGGTATATCGCCGTCAACCTTCCATGACCTGTGTGATGTACCCGCATGATACCCATACTTTACATCAGGGCCGAGCGAAGTGACAAGATTATGACTGTGAACCCATTGACCGACAGCTATCGAAACCGTGGCATGACCTATAGGATAACCGTATTTGATTACTTCTTCACCTTTGCCTATAGGCTTCAATGCAAATTTATGACCTTGCGGAATATCTTCCGACAAGGTTATTCCATCAAATGTATCGCCTTTGCCTATATCATCCGAAAGAGCTACCGCCACATTGTCGGAATCATGTATTTTCAATATTCTTTTCATTACAACGGGTATTCAAAAACAGCGTCAACGATCTATCCATACCGTCGGTCATTATTGACCGGAGGTATTCCCCGGCTCTCTGTGAGAAACCCGGAACAGCCTCTTCAAAATTATCTGTAAATATACCGCTTCCTGTTATCTTTCTTACAATATCAATATAGTCACCGCCATCAGCCCATATACCTTGTATGACGTCAATATTAGCGGCATCATCCTCCGCTATAAAGCCGGAGTAAGGTGAATATAAAGCCATAAGTGCGGCAAAAGTAAAAATCTCGAAATCGGCTATAAGACCTTTCTTATTGTAAAAGTCGCGGACAGTAGGAAAATTGCGTGTCTCCCACTTTGACAGCGAGTTAAGCGCTATAGATTTTAGCATGTGGCGCATGAACGGATTATGGAAACGTTCAAGAATATCTCTTGAAAAACTCCTTAGCTCCGATATGTCACCATCCATAACAGAAAGTACCTCGCGTTCTGTCATGTCATTTATGAACCGATTTATATCGGGAGTTTCAAATGCGTCAAGTACAGTGTCACAGCCTGAAAGCAAAGCTATGGGCGCCATACCCGTATGAGAACCGTTAAGAATACGCACTTTCTTTTCACGGAAAGATTTTATGTCGGGCATGAAAAGCACATTGAGTCCGGCTTTGTCAAGAGGCAGTTCTTTCTGCACTTCGGCATACTTCTCACATCCTATGGCCCATATGTGAAACAGTTCTCCCTTAACCACCAGCCTGTCATCAAATCCGAGCTCATCTCTCACCTCATCTATAGTGTCATGGGGAAAACCCGATACAATACGGTCCACAAGAGTATTGCAAAATATACACGAGTCTTTTATCCATTCTGAAAACTCAGGTTCAAGGTGTGTTGCTGCGGCATGTCGAAGTACATACTCACGCAGTGCCGACCCGTTGTTTTCTATTAGCTCACAGCACAAAAATATGAGGCCTTTGGTTTTATCGCCGTTAAAGTGCCTGAACCGACGATACAGAAGAGAAGTTATTTTACCGGGAAAGGTAACGGGTGTTTCAGAAAGAATGTCATCATCCTCATAACGGATGCCGGCTTCAGTGGTATTGGAAACCACAAACCGCAGTTCAGGCGACAGAATATAGCGTTCATAACGTTTAAAATCAACAGCCGGAGAAAATGCGTCGGTCACACATTTTACAAGACGTTTTTCCGATTTGGGCCGACCTTTTTCTATTCCTTCAAGCCATACATGATAAATGCAATCCTGTGACTGCATATTTTTTATGGTAGAGTTTTCCTTAAATCTGGGAGACACAACTGCTACGGAAGTATCGGTAAGCCCTTTTTCGTTGGCGATATCGAACATCCAGTCGACAAACCCGCGAATAAAATTGCCTTCGCCAAACTGCAGTACCCTTACGGGGCGTACGGATTTCTTTATATATGACATATCAATATGACAGTGTATCGTTTACGTACACAAATTTATTCATAAACCCGGAGAAAATAAAATCTATTATCAGCAAGAACATATAAATTTTATAAACCTATCGGCATTATCAATTGTTGAAATATATTACATAATAATTATTACCAAACCAAACAAAAATTACGTAATTATGGAATTTCTAACCAATGACAAATTTACAATTGTAGGTGCGGCCGGTATGATAGGCTCCAATATGGCCCAGACCGCACTAATGATGCACCTAACTCCCAACATATGTCTGTATGACCCATATGCCCCCGCTCTTGAAGGAGTGGCGGAGGAGATGTTTCATTGCGGTTTTGAAGGAGTGAATATCACTTATACTTCCGACATCAAAGAAGCCCTCACCGGTGCTAAATATATAGTGTCGTCAGGCGGTGCGGCGCGTAAGGCAGGCATGACCCGTGAGGATCTTCTAAAAGGTAATGCAGAGATAGCGGAGCAATTCGGCAAGGATGTACGCAAATACTGTCCTGATGTAAAACACATCGTAGTGGTTTTCAATCCGGCCGACATCACCGGACTTATCACCCTTATATATTCGGGAGTAAAACCGTCATGTGTAACTACACTTGCAGCGCTTGACAGCACACGCCTGCAGAGCGAACTCGCTAAATATTTCAAAATTCCCGCTTCGGAAATAAACAATTCACGTACTTACGGCGGCCATGGCGAACAGATGGCAGTCTTTGAATCGACAACTACCGTAAAGGGCAAACCTCTCAAAGAACTTATAGATGAAGGCATACTGCCGGCAGCCGACTGGGAAGCATTGAAAACAAGAGTCATCCAAGGCGGTAAAAATATCATAGAACTCCGCGGACGTTCATCATTCCAAAGCCCCGCCTATCTGTCGATAGAAATGATAGCCGCAGCTATGGGAGGCAAGCCGTTCCGCTGGCCGGCCGGCACATATGTAAACGACGATAAATTCAAACATATAATGATGGCTATGGAGACCTCCATAACAAAAGACGGTGTCACATACAAAGAAGTCAGCGGTACTCCCGAGGAGAACAAAGAACTTGAAAAGAGTTACGAACACCTGTGCAAACTTCGTGATGAGGTTATAGATATGGGTGTACTGCCGCGCATCGAAGAATGGCATAAGCTCAATCAGTATATCGACAATCCTACCATATAGAGTTTATTAAAGTACAATCAAAGCATCCGTTATACATTTGCATTATCAAATGTATAACGGATGTTCATTTATATAGACCTATCATTCACCATGATAAATCAGTTTTTAATAAATGTCAAAATACTATGTCAATAAAGTTGTAGATAACCCTTGATAAGTTTTAAGCAATTTTTGACAACTTGATTTGCATTTCATATGAAAATAAACAATACAATGCATCTATGACATAATCAAAATAAGTTTTACAATAAATGTGACCCTCTTATAAACCATGAAATCTACACTTATAAACCTTCCCAACCTAAGTTTTTTATCTACACACAGCGTTATCAACAGTATGTAAATAAACAGTTCAAGTATTTAATTATAAGTCATTTGACATGTAGATAACAGTATGATAACCTTAATTCTTCGAGTAATAACTTATTATACAACAAAACACCTATAATTTTATCTTTACTATCAACATCAATAACTACTACCCTAAAAGAAAATCTTTAAAAGAAAATTTTCATAAAAATAAAAAGTGATGTTGATGACAACAGCCGGGCGCTGCTACTTATATATAAGTAAGAAAAAATGTCGTATCTTTGCAATCAGGAGATTAATAAAATATTCAATAATGGAATCAAGTACTGAAAAAGGCTATGTGTCCATGGCGGTGTCAGATGAATCTGATATTAAAAATATCAGAGAGGAAATACTCCGGCTTAAGGAAGAAAAGAATGCGGTAATACTCGCCCACTACTATCAGAAGGGCGAAATTCAGGATATAGCCGACTATATAGGCGACAGCCTTGCTTTGGCCCAGATAGCTTCAAAACTCACTCAGCCTGTTATAGTATTGTGTGGAGTCAACTTTATGGGTGAAACGGCGAAGATACTTTGTCCGGATAAGACTGTACTGATTCCCGACATGGATGCCGGATGTTCGTTGGCCGACAGTTGCGATGCCGAAGAGTTCAAGAAGTTCATTGACGATAATCCGGATCATACAGTAATCAGCTATGTCAATACATCGGCCGGAGTAAAGGCTCTTACCGACGTGCTTGTCACATCATCAAACGCACGGCAGATAGTAGAGAGTTTTCCGGAGGACACACCTATTATATTCGGTCCCGACCGTAATCTCGGCAACTATATAAATTCGGTGACCGGTCGCAATATGAAGCTGTGGAACGGAGCCTGTCATGTACATGAACAATTCTCGATAGAAAAGATAGCCGGGCTGAAGCGTCAGTATCCGTCGGCAAAGGTGCTCGCACATCCCGAGTGCAAGAAGCAGCTGCTTATCCTCGCTGACAAGATAGGATCCACTGCCGCTCTTTTAAATTATGCCGTGAACAGTGATGCCAATGAGTTCATAGTGGCCACGGAGAGCGGTATAATACACGAGATGCAGAAGCGTTGTCCTGACAAGACCTTCATTCCCGCTCCTCCCAATGACTCCACCTGTGCGTGCAACGACTGCTCGTACATGAAGCTCAACACTATGCAGAAGCTGTATGACTGTCTTAAAAACGAGAGCCCGAAAGTGGAGGTCGACTCTGAAATAGCGGAGAAGGCACGCCGTCCTATCGAGCGTATGCTTGAGATAAGCGAAAAATTAGGAATATAAATAAAACTACCGTATAAAAATGGAATACAATCACAGAGACATAGAGAGCCGCTGGCAGAAATATTGGAAAGAAAACAATGTGTATAAAGCCGAAATAGATAAGTCGAGACCCAAATTTTATGTTCTTGACATGTTTCCTTATCCATCGGGTGCGGGACTTCATGTAGGCCATCCGCTCGGATATATAGCAAGCGATATCTTTTCGCGCTATAAACGTCTGCAGGGCTTTAATGTATTGCATCCTATGGGTTACGATGCCTACGGACTTCCCGCCGAGCAGTATGCCATACAGACCGGTCAGCATCCTGAGGTAACCACCCGTCAGAACATAGACCGTTACCGCAGTCAGCTTGACAAGATAGGTTTCTGCTATGACTGGGACCGCGAGATCAAGACTTGTGATCCGGAGTATTATAAATGGACACAGTGGGCTTTCATGCAGATGTTCAACAGCTACTATGACAGGAATGCCGACAAGGCTATGCCTATAGCTGATCTTGTGGTCGAGTTTGAGAAAAACGGTACAAAAGAAGTGAATGCCGCCTGTGGAAAAGAGCTTCAGTTTACAGCAGACGAGTGGAAGGCTTACTCCGATAAGGAGAAAAACGATGTGTTGATGAATTACCGTATAGCCTACCTCGGCAATACGATGGTGAACTGGTGTCCGAAGCTCGGCACCGTGCTTGCCAATGACGAGGTGAGCGAGGGATTGTCGATAAGAGGCGGCTATCCGGTAGAGCAGAAACTCATGTATCAGTGGTGTCTTCGTGTGTCGGCTTATGCGCAGCGGTTGCTCGACGGTCTTGACAGCATAGACTGGACCGACTCTCTTAAAGAGACCCAACGCAACTGGATAGGACGCTCCGAAGGTGCCGAGATGCGCTTCCGGATTGCTGACAGCGACGTGGAACTTGAGATATTCACTACACGTGCCGATACTGTATTCGGTGTCACTTTCATGGTACTTGCTCCCGAAAGCGCATATGTGAACATGATTACAACTCCTGACCGAAAGGAAGCAGTGGAGGCTTATATAAACGAAGTCAAGCACAAGACCGAGCGCGAGCGTATGATCGAGAAGAATGTATCGGGTGTGTTTACCGGAGCTTATGCCATAAATCCTCTTACGGGTAAGAATATACCGGTATGGGTTAGCGACTATGTTCTTGCCGGATACGGCACGGGAGCCATCATGGCCGTACCTGCCCATGACAGCCGCGACTATGCCTTTGCCAAGCATTTCGACCTGCCTGTCATTCCGCTTATCGAGGGTTGCGACGTAAGTGAAGAGAGTTTTGATGCCAAGTCGGGTAAAATGATAAACTCCGCCGGCGAGGAACTCAATCTTAACGGCATGGAGGTAAAGGACGCCATAGCCGCTACAAAACGCTTTATAGAACAGAAAGGCATAGGCAAGGTGAAGGTCAATTACCGTTTGCGCGATGCCATATTCAGCCGTCAGCGTTACTGGGGCGAGCCGTTCCCTGTATATTACAAGGACGGCATACCTCATCTGCTTGACGAGAGCAAGCTGCCGCTGCTTCTGCCTGAAGTGGATAAATTTCTGCCTACCGAGACCGGAGAGCCTCCGCTGGGACGTGCCAAAGAGTGGCATACCGAGGACGGATATCAGCTTGAACTCAATACTATGCCCGGTTTCGCAGGTTCATCAGCCTATTATTTGCGATATATGGACCCCCGCAATGACAAGGCGCTCGTGTCGGAAGAAGCCAACGGTTACTGGCAGGATGTGGATCTTTACATAGGCGGTACGGAGCATGCTACAGGACATCTTATATACAGCCGTTTCTGGAATAAGTTTCTTTATGACCTCGGTAAGGTGGTTAAGGACGAACCTTTCAAGAAACTCATAAATCAGGGTATGATACAGGGTCGCTCAAACTTTGTATACCGTATTAAGGACACCAATACTTTTGTGTCGTCGGGTCTGAAAAAGGATTATGACGTGACTCCCATACATGTTGATGTCAATATAGTGAGCAATGACATACTTGATATGGACAAATTCCGCGCATGGCGTCCGGAATTCAATGATGCTGAGTTCATACTCGAGGACGGCAGATATGTATGCGGCTATGCGGTGGAGAAAATGTCCAAGTCCATGTTCAACGTAGTCAATCCCGACGACATAGTGGAGCGTTACGGAGCCGATACGCTGCGTCTGTACGAGATGTTCCTCGGTCCGCTGGAGCAGAGCAAGCCTTGGGATACTAACGGCATAGACGGTGTTAATCGTTTCCTGAAGCGTCTGTGGGCTCTTTTCTATAAAGGCGATACAATGCTTGTAAACGATGACAAACCTTCGAAAGAGGCTCTTAAAGCGCTTCACAAGCTCATAAAAAAGGTGACTTGGGATATAGAGAACTTCTCTTACAATACCTCTATAGCCGCATTCATGATATGTGTCAACGATCTTACCTCGATGAAATGTCACAGCAAGGAGGTACTTGAACAACTGCTTGTAGTACTTGCTCCATTTGCTCCGCATATCACGGAGGAACTATGGCACGCCATAGGCAATTCAGGCAGCATATGCGATGCCGAATGGCCTGAATGCAATGAAGACTATCTTAAGGAGGATACGGTAACTATGGCGGTGTCGTTCAACGGTAAGGCGCGTTTCAATATTGAAGTGGCTGCCGATACTCCTCGCGAAGAGGTAGAGAAGATAGCTCTCGAACACGAAGGTGCGGCCAAGTGGCTTGAAGGGAAGTCGGTTAAGAAGATTATCGTAGTTCCCGGAAAGATAGTAAACATAGTCATAGGATAACATCGCTAAACAATAATTACAAAATATATCGCTCATGACGAGAAAAATAGTGTTTGCCACCAATAACGCTCATAAACTTGAAGAGATAAGAGCCATACTCGGTAAAGATTTTCAGGTACTCGGACTGGGCGATATAGGCTGTAAAGAGGATATACCCGAAACCGCCGATACGCTTGAGGGAAATGCCGAGATAAAGGCAAGATATGTAAAAGAGCATTACGGCTATGACTGTTTTGCCGATGACACCGGTCTTGAAGTCGAAGCGCTTGACGGCGCTCCCGGTGTGTATTCGGCGCGTTATGCCGGTCCGGGACATGATTCTGCGGCAAATGTGGCTCTTCTTATGAAGAACCTTCAGAAAGAGAGCAATCGAGCCGCGCGTTTCCGCACCGTCATAGCACTTGTGGAGGGCGATAAGGCAACTCTTGTCGACGGTATAGTAAAAGGCCGTATTATAGACGAATTGCGCGGTGACAACGGTTTCGGCTATGACCCCGTGTTCGTTCCGGATGGTTACGACAAGACGTTTGCCGAGATGGACTCAAAAGAGAAAAACTCAATAAGCCACAGAGCGCGTGCCACCGCCAAACTTAAGAATATACTCGTCAGTTGACAGTCGTGGCATTGGGTAAAAGGTCCGTCGTATCGGCTATTGGATTTTTTGTACTGTCATTGTGTATCATGATGACAGGTACAATGCCGTTATACGGTGATGTGCCGGTAGGGGAGTGGCGTTACTACAACAATTACGGTCCTGACACTTATAAGGTGATCGACTGTAAAGACAAGGTATATTATGTTTGTGACCGTAATCTGTACGGTTATGATAAAAAAAGCGGTGAGACTTACGGTTATAACCTTGTAAACGGCCTTAATGATGTGGTCGTCGACAATATATTTTACAATAATGCGTCAGGACTGCTTGTCGTGCTATATGACAACGGCAATATAGATGTTATCACGGATGCCGGTGACATAGTCAATGTAGGTGATATAAAAGATGCCTCGAATATAGGTGACCGTTCGCTTAATGACGTGGCTTTTTCTGGCAGTGACTGCTATGTGGCGGGTAATTTCGGCATAGTGAGGATAGACCTTAAGAATTTTCTTGTCAAAGAGTCGGCTGTGTTTAACCGGCCGGTTTCTGCCGTTACCGTTGCCGATGGAAAGCTTGTAGTGTCTATTGACGGGTGCCTTATGTATAAACCCTTCGATGTGCGTCTTTCCGATATTGACAGGTATGTTGTCTTGGATCAGTCCGGTGCCGTGTCGATGGAGGCTGTGTCTGACAGGCTTATGATTGCCACCGACGGTAAGGATTCATATTCGGTGGAATTGGATTTTGCAGAGGGCAGAGCGGTCAAGAAGAGAATAGCCGGGGCATCGGACTATGTAATGATATGTGACGGCAAGGCTCTTCTGGCAAACCGCGACGAATATGGTATTGTAGACGCATCAGGCACGGTAAAGACATATAAGATACCTGAAAACGTTAGAAAACAGGGCAATACACGTTGTCATTCGATAACATCCGACGGAAGCATGTGGTATATAAACACATGCGGTCTCGGACACTTTACGGCTGAGGGTGTTGTAGACGTTTTGCCTGCAAGACCTCAGGCTACATTTCTTGACACCGGCGCTTGGTATATTGCCGCCGATCCGTTAAATGACAAAATTTATGTGTCAAACCGCAGTTCGCGTAATGACCTCCGTTTTTATAACGAAAACGGCCCTATGACGCTGACAGAGATCGAAGCCGGATTTACACGCGATGTAACACCTGCTTCCGATGAGGTGACCTTGCGTAACCATAATTCAGGCGGTAGACTGAAAACCGGCTTTAATATAGCGGTTGACCGCAAAGAGGAGGGAGTCATTTATATAGGCACATGGTATGAAGGCATATTCAGATTCAAGGACGGCAGGCAGACCGACAAATATGACTGGACCAATATGCCCGCGGAGCTCGATTATATATTGGCTTTTCCGGCCGTTGCCATAGACTTGCAGAACAATCTTTGGTGTTACGGATACAATGCCAAGGGCGATATTACAATTGCCGTATTGCCTGACTCGCGGCGTACTCCGGGAAGTGTCGCCGCCACCGACTGGATAGTGCTCGACATAGACGGCTTCGGCTCATTCGATGCCAGAAATACCATAATACTTCCGTGTATGTCGCCTCAGAATAAAGATATAGTACTGATATCAGACGGTTACCGCGACCGTAATCTGGTTACTTATCATACTGGCGCTAATGTGGAGAGTACTTCCGATGACCGGTACAACGTGAGAAATATGTTTTATGACCAAGACGGTAAACCGTTTGGCCCGGTATGTATTTTCGCTATGGCGGAAGACAAGTCGGGAGCCGTATGGGTAGGCACAGACAATGGTGTGTTTGTTATAAAACATCCTGCCGATATGCTTGACGTCAGTTGCCCTATAGAGCGTGTGAAAGTGCCGAGAAACGACGGTACGTCATATGCCGACTATCTGCTCGGCAATATGAGCGTGACGGCCGTGTCGGTCGACGGAAGCAATCGCAAATGGTTAGGTACAAACACCTCTGGTGTATATGTGGTAAGCGCCGACGGCAAGGAGATACTTTACAACTTCAATACCGATAACGGATTTCTTCCTTCTGATGAGGTGCTGTCGCTTCTCTGTGACCCTCGCGGCAACTCCGTTTATATAGGCACACGTGCCGGAGTGGTGGAGTATGGCTGCGATGCTCTTCCCGCCGCCGAAGATTACTCGGAAATATCCGCTTACCCCAATCCGGTACGTACCGGCTATAGCGGTGACGTAGTTATAAAAGGACTTAAAGAAGGCTCTCTCGTCAAGATAGCCGATGCGGCCGGAAATGTGTTTTATCAGACCCGTTCGCAAGGTGGAATGGCTCGCTGGAATGTAACCTCGGCATCGGGCAGACGTGTGGCTACGGGAGTGTATTATGTACTTGTGTCCTCGGCCGGAAGCGGTCATGAGAGCGTGGTGACAAAAATACTGGTTGTGAATTAAAAAAGTAAAAAATATGTATTTATTTCCGTCCAAATAGCTATATTTGGCGTTAATAAACTGACCCTATAATAGTACGTCGATTATGAAACTGAAATATATTGATGAAAACGATAAATGTTATGGCATAACAGGTATGGCCATAAGTATGGTGGTATGGGATGCCGAAAATGTGCTTGCGGCCGTATCTCTTGATGCTCCCGCCGATGAAACGGTCGAGTTTACTCCCGATTTCTATTACAACGGCAATCCGGGACTGTCAGCCAAAGTATCGTGGAATCATATATTGCAGCATTATCAGGTGACTATGGGCATGCTTTTGGGCAATATACTCTGTCGCAGTTATGTGCTGCATCACAACGATGTCACCGCCGACATGCGCAAGGAGCTTCTTGAGCTTTTCGATAACGAAGGACGCGAGACATGTTCTCTTGAAAGCGACGAGATAGAGCGCCTGTTCAATAAGAGTTACAATTATCTTTACAGAGTGTTCAATCACACGGGTGTTCAGGAGCTGGCCCATGATTTTGCCCGTGAACTGAAAAAACAGCGTAGGCTTACACGCGGCGAGGTTATCGAGCAGCTTCGGTCACTCAATATGCTTTAGAGCTGTCCTTGCTCCACCATGACGCATACACGTTCTATTATGGCGTCATCTTTGTTTTTATCGGGGCTATAGGAACTTTTCAGGTTTACGCCGAAGAAGCGTCCGAATGTCTGCCAGAAACCGGCGCGAAATGTGCCTAAAAAGGCTTTCAGTATAGAATAACTGTTTTGGTTGGTCTCACGGTTTATCAGTTTTACGAGCATTTTGCCCTGCGACTTGGTAAACTTTTTCAGTTCGGGTTTATATTGGGCAAATATTTCTTTCTCCATCTGTGACAGATACTCCTCACGCTCTTTCTGAGTCGGGAAAGTCTCTATGTACTCATATGTCTCAAGCAGTGTTTCGGCTATGAGTTTGGCATAGGGTAGGGTGCGTTTGACATCACGTACCGTACGCCAGTAAAACTGTTCTTGCTTCTTGTTTTTGAATTTAAGCTGCGGAAATACTGTTATATTGTTGAGCACGACCATCATCAGGGTGTCGCCATGTTCGTCGACAAAATGATAACGGCCTTTGGCCTCTTTCTGCTTCGGATCGGGAGGTACCGGCACACCGTTGGCGTCGGTTTTTTGAGCACCGGCTCCAAGCATTCCAGCTATCATTATAAGCAGAAAGAAGTATATTCTCATATGTTATATAACGCTGTGTGTTCCCTGAATCGTATATTGTGAATGTTAATGACTTACATGAGGATAATCGACGGTGTAGTGCAGTCCTCGCGACTCTTTGCGTTCCATAGCCTGACGCATTATGAGGTATCCTACGTTGATTATGTTGCGCAGTTCGCATATCTCGCGGCTTGCTTTGGAGCGCTTAAACAGACGTTCGGTCTCCTCGTAGAGTATGTCGAGCCGGTTCCAAGCACGTTTTAGTCGCAGATCACTCCTTACTATGCCTACGTAGGTTGACATTATCTGTCCTACTTCCTTTATGCTTTGTGTTATAAGCACCATCTCCTCGGGGTGTCGTGTTCCTTCGTCGTTCCATTCGGGCACGTCATGACGGTATGTATAGTGATCCTTGACCTCCATTGCGTGTTTTGCGGCTGCATCGGCATAGACTACTGCTTCTATCAATGAGTTAGATGCCAGTCTGTTGCCTCCGTGGAGTCCGGTGCACGAACACTCGCCCACTGCGTACAGACGCTTGATTGATGACTCTCCGTTTGCGTCCACTTTTATGCCTCCGCACAGATAGTGGGCTGCCGGTGCTACGGGTATGTAGTCTTTCGTTATGTCGATGCCGAGCGAAAGGCACTTCTGATATATGTTGGGGAAGTGCTTTTTTGTCTCTTCTGGATCTTTGTGGGTCACGTCGAGATATACATGGTCGTCGCCGTACAGCTTCATTTCCGAGTCTATGGCGCGGGCCACTATGTCGCGCGGAGCAAGCGACAGACGTGGGTCGTACTTTTGCATGAACTCCTCGCCGCGCAGATTGCGCAGTACCGCTCCGTATCCTCTCATGGCTTCGGTTATCAGGAATGACGGCCGGTCGCCGGGATGATACAGCGCTGTGGGGTGAAACTGGATGAACTCCATGTCTTTTACCGTACCTTTGGCTCTGTATACCATAGCTATGCCGTCGCCTGTCGCTACAAGCGGGTTGGTGGTAGTGGTGTATACCGCGCCTACACCTCCTGTGGCCATAAGAGTGACTTTGGCGAGAAATGTGTCGACTTTTCCTGTCTTGGGGTCGAGTACGTAGGCGCCGTAGCATGTGGTGTCGGGAGTGCGGCGTGTCACTATCTTGCCCAGATGATGCTGTGTTATTATCTCGATAGCGAAGTGTCCTTCATATATGTCGATGTTCTTGTCGGCTTTCACGGCCTTTATGAGGCTCTCCTGTATTTCGGCACCGGTATTGTCTTTATGATGCAGAATACGAAATTCGGAGTGGCCCCCTTCGCGATGCAGATCAAAGTCGCCGTTTTCGTTTTTGTCGAAGTTTACACCCCAGTCAATAAGAGCTTTTATCTGCTCCGGCGCGCCTTTGACCACCTTTTCCACAGCCTCTCTGTCGCTAAGGAAGTCGCCCGCTATCATGGTGTCTTCGATATGCTTGTCAAAATTGTCTACTTCGAGATTGGTCACGGAAGCCACGCCACCTTGCGCGAAGTAAGTGTTGGCGTCTTCAAGGTCGGTCTTGCATATGAGCGCCACTCTGCCTGTGCGGGCTACTTTGAGGGCAAAGCTCATGCCGGCTATACCCGATCCTACAACGAGATAATCATATTCGTAAGTCATAGCTCAATGATTAATTATCAAGCGCAAAGGTAATAAATTTTGAGTAATTAGCATCAAGTGTGTTTTAATAGTACATTATTTTGGCATTATGGCATGATTTTTGTCTAAGTATAGGTAAAGGCTGTTTTTTCAATAGCGATAAAATAAGTATCTTTGTACACTGAAACATAAAAAGATAAAGAGATGTCGATTGATAATATCATAGCGCAAGCGGTGGCCCGGGCCGTCAACGCGCTTTACGGAGTTGAGACTGACCCGTCGTCAATAGTGCCCCAGACTACCAAGAAAGAGTTTGAAGGCAATCTTACGGTAGTGGTATTTCCGTGGGTGAAAGCCGCACGCAAAGCCCCTGAAGCCGTTGGCAAGGAGATAGGTGACTGGCTTGTGGACAACGAGCCGGCAGTAAACCGCTACAACGTCATAAAGGGCTTCCTCAACATAGTCATTGAGCCTACTTACTTCATGTCGATGCTGCGCCACATAAGCGAGACTCCCGACTATGGCACAGTGCCCGTGACTCCCGAAAGTCCGCTGGTCATGGTGGAATACTCGTCGCCCAACACTAACAAGCCGCTCCATCTCGGACACATGCGCAACAATCTGCTCGGCTACAGCCTGTCGCAGATACTCAAGGCATGCGGCAACCGTGTCGTAAAGACCAATATAGTCAACGACCGCGGCATACACATATGCAAGTCTATGCTTGCTTGGCGCAAGTGGGGCGAGGGAGCTACTCCCGAGTCGACCGGCAAAAAGGGCGACCATCTCATAGGTGACTTTTATGTACTCTTTGACAAGCACTATAAAGCCGAGATAAAAAAGCTGATGGATGAAGGCATGTCGCAGGAAGAGGCTGAAAAGGCGTCGCCGCTCATGCTTGAGGCCCGCGAGATGCTGCGCAGCTGGGAGAACAAAGACCCTGAGGTGCGCGGATTGTGGGAAATGATGAATAATTGGGTCTATGCAGGCTTCGATGCTACCTACAAGCGTCTCGGCGTGGACTTCGACAAGATATACTACGAGAGCGATACCTATCTCGAGGGCAAGGAGAAAGTGCTCGAAGGACTTGACAAGGGCATCATGTACAGGAAGGATGACGGCTCGGTATGGGCCGACCTTACCGATGCCGGTCTTGACCACAAGTTGCTTCTGCGCAGCGACGGCACTTCTGTATATATGACACAGGATATCGGTACCGCCAAACTCCGTTATCAGGATTTTCCCATCGACAAGATGATTTATGTCGTAGGCAATGAGCAGAACTATCACTTTCAAGTACTGTCACTGCTTCTTGACCGTCTCGGCTTCAAGTGGGGTAAGGATCTCGTGCACTTCTCCTACGGCATGGTCGAACTTCCTGAAGGCAAGATGAAGAGCCGAGAGGGTACGGTAGTTGATGCCGACGACCTTATGGACGAGATGATCGAGGGTGCCCGCGAGGTATCGGCAGAGCGCGGCAAGGGCGACTTCACTACCGAAGAGGCCGCGGAGATAGCACGTATAGTTGGTCTCGGAGCTCTGAAATACTTCCTGCTTAAGGTCGACCCGCGCAAAAACATGACTTTCAATCCCAAGGAGTCGATAGACTTCAACGGTAACACGGGACCCTTCATCCAATACACCTACGCCCGTATACGTTCGGTTCTCCGCAAGGCCGCCGATGCCGGTTACAAGCCTGAAGGATACGACACCGTTGTGCCCAACGACAAGGAGATATCGCTCATACAGCATCTTGCCGATTATCCGTCGGTGGTAGCCGAAGCCGGACGCAGCTATTCGCCTGCGCTCATAGCCAATTACGTCTATGACCTTGTAAAGGAGTACAACCAGTTCTACCACGACTATTCCATACTTAACGAGACCGACGACGCTGTGAGGTCGATGCGTCTTGCTCTGAGCGCCGAGGTGGCCGAGGTTGTGAAGAGCGGTATGGGACTGCTTGGCATAGAGGTGCCCGAGCGCATGTAATAAATAAAATTAACATTTATAACGATATATTTGACCTATATAAAACGTTATCTCTCTAAAGATTTATCATTATGAATAACTACAACATGGATTCTTATGGATCGCAGGCGCTTGACACAAGAGTGTCTCAGGTGATGAAGCGCGTTTATGTAAAGATGTTTCTTGCTCTGATCGTGACCGGCGGAGCCGCGTGGGTATGTGCCGGCATTCCCGATCTCATGTACTTTCTTGCCTCACACCGTTGGGTATATTGGGGATTGCTTATAGTGGAACTGTTGATGGTGTTCGGCATCAGTGGAGCAGTCAATAAAATCAGTTCGCCTATGGCTACCGTATTGTTTTATGCCTACTCGTTGCTGAATGGTGTCACGTTTGCTCTGATATTTGCCGCTTATACTCCGGTGTCTATTTTCAAGACATTCCTTATTACTGCCGGTGTATTCGGCGCCATGAGTGTGTACGGCTATTTTACCAATCGCGACCTTACCAAAATAGGCTCGTTTCTGTTCATGGCTCTGATTGGCCTTATAATAGCAAGTGTGATAAACATATTCTGGGCCAACAGTACACTTGAATGGATTGTATCTATAGCCGGTGTGCTCATATTCATCGGTCTTACAGCTTGGGATACACAAAAAATCAAGCAGATGGCACAGTACAATGCCATAGAACCGTCGCGTCTGGCTACGATAGGTGCATTGAGTCTATATCTTGATTTCATCAACCTGTTCTTGTACCTGCTTCGTTTCTTCGGTTCATCAAGAGACTAAGTCTTGTTTTTTAGATATAATCTCGGCAAAATGGTGAAAAATGCTGTTTTGCCGAGATTTTTTTGAAAAAACAGTCTGAAAATTTTGGAGAATTAAAAATTATACATAACTTTGCACTCGCTAAACGACAGAGGTCGCTTGCTAAACTCTAAAAAATGGTGCGTTAGTTCAGTTGGTTAGAATACATGCCTGTCACGCATGGGGTCACGGGTTCGAGTCCCGTACGCACCGCTGAGGAGAGAGGAAGAATGAGTAATTGTAATGCTTCGGCTTACTTTTACTCATTCTTTTTTGTACCCTCCGAATCCTCGTAACCCGTGTAAACATTAAAATGCAGCAGGCAGGTAGGGGCGCCAGTATTACGGCGCCCGCGAATCCGTATGGCCATATGCAATATTGTAATCCAAAGAATTACCCGAACCTGACAATTGTGTATTGCCATTCGTGTCGTGTTTATGCAATCCTATTTCCGTCGTCGCAATTATCCGGTTAAAGATTGAATGCAGCAAATTGGTAGGGGCGCCAGTATTACGGCGCCCGCAAAACCGTATGGCCATATGCAATATTGTAATTCAAAGAATTATCCGAACCTGACAATTGTGGATTGCCATGCGTGTCGTATCCGGACGCCGTGGTACTGGCGTCCCTACCATGAACGTGGTTGGTGATCAGTGAGTTGGCCCGCGAATCCGTGTGGCCATATGCAATATTGTAATCCAAAGAATTATCTGAACGGTACAATTGTGGATTGCCATGCGTGTCGTATGCGGACGCCGTGGTACTGGCGTCCCTACCACAAACATGGTTGGTTATCAGTGAATTGGTCCGCGAATCCGTATGGCGGGGCTGTAGTTTACCGGAGGCTGCAGGATACTGCAGATGCCTTGTCTCCGGCTTACGTTTTACATTAGCCGCAAAAGGCTCTCGCTATACCGTCGCTCTTTTTCATAAATAGATGTGTTAACATATTGTGCGTTTTCGCATTAACCAACATTAAATCGCGGATTAAATCGCATAATACCAGTACTTTATTCTGAAAATAAACTGTTAATGCCCGATTATGCATAAAAACGGTGGCCTGTCATATTATCTTTGCGGGAAAACAACCCTTTAACCAATCATCATATTATGAAACGCACGCCTAAATTCGACAAGGCATGGAGCGAGTCCATAGCCATGCTTCCCGCAGAACTTCAGCAGCCGCTTACCGATGCCATCAGGGAGTATCAGAAGACCGGTGCCGGTCCTGCCGGGCTGCATCCGATAGCACAATGCGTGTTCAATCTTCTTAAACCTGTGATAGACCGCCGGGCCAAGGCCGCGTCCTATCAGCGCCGTCGCCGCGAGGCCGCTGCTGGGGTGTACCGGGCACCCTCCGTCGTCGAAGCAGGTCGTCTTGTGAAGCAGGACCGTAAGTACATACGCCATCTTGCCAAGCGCTGCAGCCTTACGCACGGTCAGCTCAAGTCGGAGGTCGACCGAGTGTCGTCGCTGCTTGCCTGCAACGGCATAGACCGCATACCGCTCTTCCTGTACAAGGAGTACCTCGAACAGTACATAGCCGGCAATACGGCGCCCATGGTACCCGATGTGGGTAACTGTGCTACATAATACGGCGATGTATATCTGTGCCGCCTGCATGTTATGCCGAGGTCAGAAGGGCCATCGAATCGAATAAAACCGCCGTGATGATTGTAGATGTATGGTTATTTTTGCTGTTTTATAACATTTTGCTTGAAATATTAAAAATAATGCGTACATTTGCTAAAAAATTGGTAGGAATTTGTAATCATGCAATTTTATGGAGAAAATTGACAACCTTGATCGTAAAATACTCGAAATAGTTATGCGCAACGCCCGTATACCCTCCAAGGATGTGGCTATGGAGTGCGGTGTGTCGCGTGCCGCCATACACCAGCGTCTGCAGCGTATGATCGATCTTAAGGTCATCACCGGCTCGGGTTACCATGTCAATCCAAAAGTACTGGGTTACCGCACATGTACTTACATCGGTGTTAATCTTGACCGCGGGGCCATGTATCGCGATGTAGTGCCGGAGCTTGAGAAAATACCGGAAATTGTGGAGTGTCATTTCACTACCGGCCCATATACCATGCTTATTAAATTGTATGCCCGTGATAACGAGCATCTTATGGAGTTGTTAAATGACCGTATACAGACTATACACGGCGTCAACGGCACAGAGACTCTCATCTCGCTCGACAGCAGTATCGATCGTGAGATACCCATTAACTACGAATAATACAATCTTATAGCCGTACAAAGGCGGCAATTCAAAAAAAATCGTTATTTTTGTGTCATAAGATACGAAAATAATGCGACTTGTTATACAACGTGTGTCATCGGCTTCAGTAAGCGTCGACGGTAAACTTCATTCAGCCGTCGACCGCGGTATGCTTGTACTTGTAGGTGTCGAAAACGGCGACACCGAGGCCGATATGCAATGGCTTGCGGCCAAGACGGTGTCATTGCGGATATTTGACGATGAAAATGGCGTGATGAACCGCTCTGTGGCAGATGTAGGAGGAGATATACTTGCCGTAAGTCAGTTCACTCTCACGGCATCGACGCGTAAAGGCAACAGACCGAGTTATATAAGGGCTGCCGGTCATGAACTGGCTGTGCCGCTTTATGAGAATTTCTGTATGGAATTGTCGAGGCTTCTCGGCAGGGAAGTGAAGCGAGGCATATTCGGAGCCGACATGAAAGTAAGCCTTGTAAATGACGGGCCGGTAACGATAGTAATCGATTCAAGGCTTAAAGAATGAGCGATATGGAGCACAAGGAGCTTTCTGTAAGCGAGGCTCAGCAGATGGTGGACCGCTGGATAACGACGGTAGGAGTACGATATTTCTCGCCTCTTACCAATATGGCCATACTTGCCGAAGAGGTGGGGGAGGTAGCACGTATAATGGCCCGTCGATTCGGTGACCAGTCGTTTAAATCAGGGGAAGCCGACACTTTAGGCGATGAACTCGCCGACGTGATGTGGGTGGTGATGGCTATCGCCAACCAGACAGGTGTGGACCTTACTGAGGCCTTTTACAAAAATCTTGACAAGAAGACCGAACGAGACGCCTTGCGACACCGTTTAAATGAGAAACTGTAAATAAACAATAAAACCCATTTAGTTATGAGCGATAAATATCATGACACCGTAGCCGCATCAAAGGTTACTGCCGATGACGCTGTAGTTAAAGCCGAAGTCGAAAAGATACTTTCGGAGCACTTGGCTGAAAATATGAATAAGGATGTCTACAAGGCTATCCTTAACTGTATAGACCTCACCACACTCTCTACAACCGACTCGCCGATGTCGGTGGCTGACTTCACGGAGAGGGTCAATGCTTTTGACAACGAGCATCCCGAATTGAAAAACGTGGCCGCGATATGTGTTTATCCTAACTTCGCCCAGCTGGTGCGTACGGTACTCGATGTGTCGGACGTAAAGGTAGCCTGTGTGTCGGGAGCTTTTCCCTCGGCCCAGTCGTTTCTCGAAGTCAAGATAGCCGAAACCGCGCTGGCTGTCGAAGGCGGTGCTGACGAAATCGACATTGTGTTTAATGTAGGCAACTATCTTGACGGTGACTGGGAAGAGGTGGCTGACGAAATTATCGAACAGAAGCATGCCTGCCGCGAGGCTCATCTAAAGGTAATACTCGAGACTGGTGCCCTTAAGACGGCCGAGAACATACGCAACGCTTCGGTACTGTCGATGTATTCGGGCGCCGACTTCATCAAGACCTCTACAGGCAAGGTATATGAAGGAGCGTCGCTCGAGGCAGCTTACGTTATGGCCCAGTGTATAAAAGAATACTACGAGAATACTGGCAACAAGGTCGGATTCAAGGCTGCCGGAGGTATATCGACGACTGTCGATGCTGTCAAGTACTATACGGTCATAAAGGAAGTGCTTGGTGAGGAATGGCTTGACAATACGCTGTTCCGCATAGGTGCGAGTCGTCTTGCCAACAATCTGCTTGGCGACATCTTGGGTGAAAACGTCAAGTGTTTTTAGATATAGATGTCATGCAGTATTGGGCATTGATCAATAACGTAAAAGTGGGTCCGCTTTACTTCGACCAGTTATGTGCTATAGGAGTAAAGCGTGACACTCTTGTATGGCGCGAAGGACTTCGGCAATGGATGCCGGCGGATAGGGTGCCGGAGCTGATGCAGCTTTTTCCTCAGCATGTGTCGCGATTGGTGCAGTGCCCGCCCACTTATCTGGCGTGGGCAGTGGTGCTGACTCTGCTTTGTTGTCTTCCTGCGGGAATAGTGGCCATAGTATATTCTTCGAATGTTGAGTCAAAGTATGCTCAGGGCGACCTTGCCGGAGCACAGAGGGCATCGCAGAATGCCCAGATATGGTGTATACTCTCGTTTGTATTGGGTATCATAGGGCTTCCGTTTGCATTTATCACCGGAATGCCGTTTAACTGGCTCGTTTAGAAGCTATGACTGCGGGTCGTAATTATAGTATAGCGCTGCTTGTGTGCATTGCGGCGGCATTGTTGTGTTGTGTCTATTTTTATTTCGATCCCGGTGACAGCGCGTTTTTCCCGAAGTGTCCGTTTCTTGTCCTGACCGGATGGCAGTGTCCGGGCTGTGGCAGTCAGCGGGCCATACATGCCCTGCTACACGGTGACATAGCCGGTGCGTGGAGCTACAATGCTCTGCTTGTTCTGGCCATAGTGCCGGTAGCCGTTTTGCTTACAGCGGAGATGCTCCGCTGCCGTTATCCGCGCTTTTACCATGCCGTCAACTCGCAGTGGTCCATCTGGGGGTGTTTTGCCGTCATTACGGCATGGTGGATAGGCCGCAATATATTTTGATATATGCGAGGCTGTGAATGGCCTAAAATTCGCTGAAAAATACGGGTTTGATAACAAAGCCGACACGCAGTTGCGAGCGAAATTTATTATAATCGAGCAGCCCCTCTCCGTAACCGTTGTAAAACTGTAGAAACAGATATTGGTTTTCGTTGTTTGAGAGCTTGTAACTCAGTTCGACTACGGTATTGTAGTTGAGGTTCCAGCCCTTGCGTTTGGTAAGTATAATTGACGCTCCGAAGCGTTTTGACAGAGTGTTGTAGCTCATGCCGAACTGGTATAGGCCGTAGTAGTCGAGGAGGTCACGGTTGTTTTCACCGTCGACAATAGGTATCCAGTACTTACCGTAGATCATCATCGTTGGGTCAATGAATATGTTGGCCGCGAGCGATATGCGGTTCCATGAACGGCTCGCCTTGTGTGATTTGCCGTTGCTCTCGTGTTCGAGAATAAGCGATACCTTTCCGATAAAGCGGTTTTTTACGAAAAGCGGCTTTGTAAGACCTATACCGGGATTGAAGTTCAGGTCGGTCATCGGGAATGACTTCTGGAGCACGTTCCAAAAACATTTCTGCGTGTAGAAAAGATATAGGTATGTGTGCCAAGGAAGCACGCTCTTGGTTAACCGCTGCGCTATTGATATCTGAAATTTAACGTTTGTATTGGCTTTTGTGGCTTTAGGACCTACCGATGGACCGAAAATAAAATAATTGTCCTTGTACAGCCCGAAGAACGGACTGTTGTCGAAGGCTTTGCGCACGCTGTCGGTGTCAATCACCTCACTCGGCGAAGGACTTATTATCTGTCCGCGGGCGGCAATAGCAATTAATGTTATAACACTTATAAGCAATAATCGTCGCATAGCTGTTGGTTGTCGATTGCAATTATAATGCTTTACAAAGTTAAAAAGTTTAAACTGACTTCAATTATTTCAAAAGTATAATTTTATCGTCTATAATTCCGTTTTTTCTTTGAGGGGTGACGGGTTATGACTACCTTTGTACTACACAATATAAATGTGAGTTAGCTGTGAAAATATTAAAGACTTTATACATTCTTGCTTTGGCTGTTCTGGCTGTGGCGTGCGGCGATGACACCGAGTTTCGCATTGCTGGTGAAGTGCAGGGGCTCGGCACACGTGCTATCAATATGCTTTATGTGGCTGACGGTTCGGTGCGTTCGGTGTCTACGGCGGCTATAGACGGCAAGTTTGATTTGCGCGGCAATTCGTCGGATTATACAATGGTGGAGCTGTTTGTCGGAGCCAAAGGCAATGTGCCCTTGGCACGTATGCTTGTCAAGAACGGACAAACACTTCATTGCAAGCTCGACATTGAGAACCCTTCGGAAAACGAGATAAAAGGCAACAAGCCTTCAGAGCAGTGGTGCAGGTTTGTCAGAGATAATGCGGCGGTGCTTTATGACGGTACTCCCGGCATGGTGAACTCTGCCGTGAAGAAATATGTGGAGAGCAATCCTGACAACATAGTGTCGTCGCTTCTTATGCTTACATCTTACAACTCGGTCAATAACGAATCGCGGGCCGACTCGCTTTTTGCGGTGATAGCGCCCGAGGCGCGTCCTGCCAAATTGGTTGATGACTACCGTTTGTTGCTGTCATATAATAACAGTGCGGCATTGAATGCCAAAGTAAGGTCGTTTACTTTGTATTCGGCCGGTGACTCCTTGGAGCGTTATTCACCTTATAAATCGGCGTATTCTCTGCTCTATTTTACTGACGGTACGAAACGGTCCGATACTATTGTACGTCAGATAAAGCGTCCTTACGACGATTATACACGCAGGCGGTTCAGAGTGGTGGAGGTGTCGTTTGCTCCCGACTCTGCGGCGTGGAAACGTGCATCTGCCGATAGCATCGGCTGGACACGGGTGTGGGCTCCCGGAGGTGTGGCCCACAGCTCATTTGACGCGCTCAACATACCTCGTGTACCGTTTTATATTCTTGCCGACTCTACTGGCGCGCAGGTGTATCGCGGTTCCGAATTGCGTCAGGCTATGGACTCTCTTGACTCACGGTTAAAAAAGAATGGAAAATAATGGATAAAGTGCCTGCAGTATATCTTATACCGGTTATGCTGGGCGACACGGACGCCGACCGTGTATTGCCTTCTTTCAACCTTGATATTATCAGGGGGCTGCGGTATTTTATTGTAGAAAATCTGCGGTCGGCGCGGCGGTTTCTTAAACGTTGCGACCGGTCGATTGACATAGACTCGCTTGTCTTTGCGGAACTGAACGAGCATACACCCGCCGAAGCGGTGTCAGAGCTTCTGGCTCCGGCTGAAGCAGGCCATGACGTGGGTGTTATATCGGAGGCCGGATGTCCGGCTGTGGCCGATCCCGGTGCCGATGTGGTGGCTATAGCGCAGCAACGCGGTTATAAAGTGGTACCGCTTGTGGGTCCGTCGAGTATACTTATGTCGCTTATGGGGTCGGGGTTCAACGGGCAGAGTTTTGCATTTAACGGTTATCTGCCTATTGATGCGGGAGCCCGTACGGCCAAGTTGAAGGAGATGGAGCGGCGCATACGTCATGAGCATCAGACCCAGATATTCATAGAGACGCCGTATCGAAACAACAGGCTCATCAGCGAACTGTCGCATGCACTTCCGGGTGCTATGAAGCTGTGTGTGGCCTCTGACATAACCGGTGAGCGCGAAAGCATAGTCACCCGGCCGTTGTCGTACTGGAAGAACGCTTCGTATAATTACGATAAGATACCGACCATATTTTTACTTTATAAATAAATATACAGGGCATATAATGACACGACGGGGCAAATATGAACCAAATGACTTTCCGGGACTTTTCGATGAAGAGGAGTCGCCCTTGTCATACGGTGTGCGGACGTGCGGAGAACTTGCCGAGAAGGTAAGACTCACCGGCGGCCAGTCGTCATTTTCATTGCCGGAGGTGTCGCCGCTCGGTCCTATTGTTGTTAAGCCGGTACCCAACAAGATAGTGTTTATGTCGTTTGGCAGCGGAAGCAGCGGCAATTGCGCATATATCGGTGACTCGTTGTCGGGATTTCTTATCGATGCCGGTGTGGAGCCCAAACAGGTAGTGCAGGGTCTTGCCGAGCACAATATATCGATGGATATCGTGAAAGGCATATGTATAACGCATGACCACAGCGATCACATGCGTTATGCTTACACGCTTCTGAAGAAGTACCGTCACTTGCGTTTGTACTGTACTCCTCGCGCCATGAACGGTATAATGCGCCGGCACAGTGTGTCGCGCCGGCTTCGCGATTATCATGTAAGCATATACAAGGAGATACCGTTCACACTCGGCAACTTCACGATAACCGCGTTTGAAGTTATGCATGACGGTACTGACAATGCGGGCTTCTACGTGCAGCATGACGACCGCGCTTTTGCTATAGCGACCGATCTGGGGTGTATCTCTGACCGGGCTGACTATTATATGCGGCGTGCCGATTATATTATGATAGAGAGCAATTATGACCTTAATATGTTGCTTTTCGGACGTTATCCCGAGTATCTGAAGTCGCGGATACGCAATGTCAACGGACATCTTGACAACAAGATGACGGCCGAATATATCGCGAGAGTATACACAGAGCGTCTGAAATATATCTTTTTATGTCATCTCAGTCAGGACAACAATACTCCGGAAATAGCAATCGACGAATCGCGCAAGGCTCTCGAGGCACTCGGGCTTAAAGTAGGGGAGGGAAGAAACACTCCTGATGACAATGCTTCGCACGTGCAGCTTGTGGCGCTTCCACGCTTTGATTGCTCGCAACTGTATATACTGCGTCCACTGTAGATTTCAAACAATTGTTTCGACAGGCTTTCCGCTATTTCAAAAAAGCCTCTGTTTTTAACTTAGTTTAACTAATGGGGGGTAATTATTAATTTGTGTTTACCTTTGTCGTAAGATACCGTAACTGCAAATTAGCCCTTTATGAGTGGAAAATTGTCCTACCTGCTGCGAAGCGGCAAAAACTCGAAGCAGAAATATTTTGCCATAAACTATCTGCGTCAGCTTATCCCTGAGTTTATTTTTCGGAAGAGACTGGAGTCGGTGCTCGAAAAAGCCTCGCGGCGTGATGACATAGACTATATAAAATGGCGTGTGGACTACTATAACAAACTCCGGTGTCCGGTGGTGCTTCCTCCGGAGTCTCCGCTTGTCAGGGACCATGCCATACCGCGCAAGCAGAAGGTGTATTATTTTGACACATATGAATTTCTCCGTTGGTTTCCGCAGGATTACCATTGGGGTTACTGTCCCGGTGACGTGACCTTCATACCCGACTGTCCGTCAATAGTCAAGAGCCGTCCGATAGCCGGCGACAATGAGAATTCGGTTGTGATGAAACTCGACAAAATACGCCACTTCATCTTTGTAAAGGACAAGAAAAAGTTTGCCGACAAGAGGCCTACAGCTATATTCCGCGGCAAAGTCGGCGACAAGGAATTGCGTATGGAGTTTATGCGTAAATTTTACGGAAGCGACATTTGTGACGCCGGCGACGTGAGCCGTGATCCTAAGTTGCCTCCGGAGTGGCATCGTGAGAAGATGACCATCAGCGACCATCTCGACTACATGTTTATCATGGCCTTGGAGGGAAATGACGTGGCGAGCAATCTTAAGTGGGTCATGTCATCCAATTCTCTTGCCGTAATGCCGCGTCCGGTTTATGAGACATGGTTTATGGAGGGACTTCTGAAGCCCGGGGTGCATTATGTGGAAATAGAGTCCGACTTCAGTGACCTCGACGAAAAAATGCGCTATTACGCCTCGCATCATGATGAGGCGCAGAAGATAATCGACAATGCCCATGAGTGGGTTGACCAGTTTCGCGACAAAGAACGCGAGAATATAATATCGTTGCTTGTGCTGGACAAGTACTTCAGACTGACGGGCGGTCGTTAGATACGTGTGTCAGAGCTTAATCATGTGCTTGAGCTTACGGCGCAGGATACGTGAATCGATATAATGTTTGTGGACTTCGAGAGCTTCAGCTACTATCCGGTCTTCAGGTTCTCCCGACACCTGTGCGTAGTAGCGTGCCAGACGTGCGGTCTCCTCGAAGCTGTCGTGCATGGAACGAAACATCGACATGAGTTTTTTTCGTGAGCTGACATTGAACTTCATGCGGTTTACGTCAATATAGTAATATCTGTAGCCGCTTTCGGCCGAGCCGGTATAAATGACATTGCCGGGGGAGAAATCTTTATGCCACACCTGTGCGCGGTACAGCTTGAACATCTCTTGGGCAAGACCATGCAGCAGTTGGTCGGCATCGGTGTTGTTTTCCCAATCACGCATGTTTCCGCCAGCTATCTCTTCTGATATGTAATAGCTGTTGAGTAGCTTGTGGCCGCGCCTTACTTCAGCGTATGCTATTATGGCAGGGGTGCGGAATCCGAGTTGCTGAAGTTTTTTTGAGTTCAGGTAGCTGCGTTCCGCCTTGCTTTTGCGCAAAGTAGTATACACGTAAGAATTGATACATCCCGGCAACTTGAATGACTTTATGATAATCGGCCGGTTGTCGGTGAGCATGCGGTAAACTGTATTGCGACCCTGATATATGATTTCGGTGTCTTCGGGCACACCGTTTTTTGCGATCGATTCTATCAAGGGCCGCATATGTTCATAGCGTGAGCTTATGTGAATTTTGTACTTAATCATGGCGGTCAATAGTACTGGTTTCTTGTATTTACAAATTTACTATTTTTTTCGGATATTGCAATCTGTTATCCGGGTCGTATATGAATGGGGTGGGGGAGAGGTCATGCGGCTGTAATCATCAGCCCGTTTATCGCTTCTGACAATTGAAAATTTCCGTATAACCGTGCGAAAGTGAAAAAATATTTGATTCTCACAGAGCTAAAAATAAAGGAATTTATTTAATATCAGTGGTTTATGCGATATTTGCCCGCTTGCTTGGCATCTCCGAAAAAATTAGCGTAATACCGAAATACGGGAAATTTACATTAAATTTGTAAAAACTCTTGCAATGGCACTTAACTACATTTGGATCGCTTTCTTTCTGGTGGCATTTTTGGTCGCTTTGGGAAAGACTTTGTTTTTCGGAGATTTCAGCATATGGAGTTCAATAATGAGCGCATCGTTTTCATCGGCAGCTACTGCTTTTGAAATTTCGCTGGGACTTACCGGCATCCTGTCGCTGTGGATGGGATTGATGAAAATCGGTGAGCGCGGCGGAGTCATTCAGTTTTTCGGTCGTATGATAAGCCCTCTTTTCTGCCGGCTGTTTCCCGGTATTCCCAAGGGACATCCCGCCATGGGATCTATATTTATGAATGTGTCGGCCAACATGCTCGGTCTTGACAATGCCGCGACTCCTCTCGGTCTTAAGGCCATGCAGGAGATGCAGTCGTTAAACGAAAAGAAAGACACCGCTACCGATGCTATGCTGATGTTTCTGGTACTCAATGCTTCCGGTCTGTGCTTCATACCCATAGGCATAATGATGTACAGGGCGCAGGCGGGAGCGGCCAATCCTACCGATGTGTTTCTGCCGATACTGCTGGCCACGTTCATAGCTACTTTCGTAGGCATAGTGGCCATGTGTATAAAGCAGCGTATAAAGCTGTGGGACAGGGTGATGACAGCATGGCTCGGCGGTCTTGCCCTGCTTGTGGGCGGTATTGTGTGGTTTTTTTCGTCATTGCCGAAGGAGGAAGTGGAGCTGTACTCTTCGTTTGTCGCTAACGTATTGCTGTTCAGTGTTATAATTATGTTCATATGTGCCGGACTGAAGAAGCGGATCAACATGTATGACGCATTTATAGAGGGAGCCAAAGAGGGCTTCAAGACTGCGGTGATGATAATACCTTATCTTGTGGCTATACTTGTGGCTATAGGCATGTTTCGGGCCTCGGGAGCCATGGATGTGGTCACTGATGCCATAGCATCATGTTTCAGTTTTGTTGGTCTTGACGCCGAGTGGGTGGGCGCTCTGCCTACAGCCCTTATGAAGCCTCTTAGCGGCTCTGGCAGCCGCGGTATGATGGTGGACCTCATGAATACCTACGGGCCCGATGCTTTCGTGTCGCGGGTGTCTGCCGCTATTCAGGGGAGCACCGATACGACATTCTACATCCTTGCGGTTTACTTTGGCAGCGTGGGGGTTGTCAAGACCCGCTACGCTGTGCCTTATGCGCTGCTTGCCGATGCCGTGGGCTCGCTTGCCGGTGTCATAGCCGCTTACCTGTTTTTCTCCTGATTTTTTCGCTTTGCAATATTGATGAAATTACGTACATTTGTATGTAATAATCATTTGTTATGGATAATAAAATCGAGTGGCTTACCCGCAATGTAGAGATGCCCGCGATTGATGCCGGACGACTTGAAAGCTGGCTTGGCAGAGTGGCGTCGGCTCACGGGCGCATTAAGGGACCGTTGGTATATATATTTTGTAATGACGAGGAGATAATCGATGTAAACCGTCGGTTTCTCAATCATGACTATTATACGGATATAATAACATTTGACTATTCGCGTGGCAGGCTTGTGAGCGGCGATATGTTTATTTCGCTCGATACGGTTAGGAGCAATGCGCAGTCGCTCGGTGTGAATTATGATGACGAACTCCTCCGGGTCATAGTACACGGACTGCTTCACCTCTGCGGTATAAATGACAAAGGACCGGGTGAACGCGCCATAATGGAGCGCCATGAGGATGAAGCTCTGGCCATGCTTGCAGGTGTATAATAAGCGGAAACAGAATAAAAAATATGAGATTTGACTACGATGTTATAGTGGTAGGAGCAGGACATGCCGGATGCGAGGCGGCCTCGGCCTCTGCACGCATGGGCGCGTCCACGCTGCTTGTCACTATGGATATGAACAAGATAGCCCAGATGAGCTGTAATCCGGCTGTGGGTGGCATAGCGAAGGGGCAGATAGTACGTGAAATCGATGCTTTGGGCGGCATGATGGCTATAGTCACCGACCGTACGGCCATACAATTCCGCATGCTCAACCGCTCCAAGGGACCGGCCATGTGGAGTCCTCGCGCACAGAGCGACCGCATGAAGTTCAGTGCCGAGTGGCGCCGTTTACTTGAAAATACCGACAATCTTTATATGTGGCAGGACTCGGTGTCGTCGCTGCTTATCGATGAGGGCAGGGTGACGGGAGTCAAGACGGCTCTGGGCATTGTGTTCCGTTCAAAGACTGTCATACTTACGGCAGGCACATTTCTTAACGGATTGATGCACGTGGGACGTGCGCAGGTAGAGGGCGGACGGGTGTCGGAGCCGGCGTCGCACGGTATTACGGAGCAACTTCGCGATCTGGGCTTCGCCACCGCCCGTATGAAAACCGGTACGCCGGTGCGTATCGACGGCCGCAGTGTTCGCTGGGAGCTTACCGCTCCGCAAGCCGGCGATGACGACTTTCATAAATTCAGCTTTCTGCCCGACGTTCATAGAGAGCTTAAGCAGCGCGAATGCCATATCGTGTACACCAACACTGCTACGCATGACATATTGCGTGGAGGCTTGCCCGACTCTCCGCTTTACAACGGACAGATACAGAGCATAGGCCCTCGTTATTGTCCGAGTATCGAGACCAAGATAGTCACCTTTCCAGACAAGGATGAACATCAGCTGTTTCTCGAACCGGAGGGAGAGGATACGCAGGAATACTATCTAAACGGATTTTCGTCATCGCTTCCGTTTGATGTCCAGATAAACGCGCTTATGACGGTGCCCGCTCTTAAGGATGTGCAGATATATCGCCCCGGATATGCCATAGAATATGACTTCTTTGACCCTACACAGCTCCATCATACCCTTGAGACCAAGTTGCTCTCCGGACTCTTTTTTGCCGGTCAGGTCAATGGCACTACCGGCTATGAGGAGGCGGCGGGGCAGGGGCTTGTCGCCGGCATAAACGCTGCGGCGTCGGCCCTCGGACGTGAGCCGTTTGTGCTCGGGCGTGACGAGGCTTATATCGGGGTCCTTATCGATGATCTTGTCACCAAGGGCGTCGACGAGCCTTACCGTATGTTTACATCGCGGGCCGAGTACCGGATTCTGCTCCGTCAGGATGATGCCGACATGAGACTTACGCCTAAAGGATATGCCATAGGACTTGCCTCAAAAGAGCGCTACGACCTTATGCGGGAAAAACTTGTGCAGCGCGACGCCCTTATAGCATTTGCCAAGGAGTTCTCGCTTAAGCCGGCGTTGATCAATCCTGCTCTTGAGGCTCTCGGTACGTCGCCTTTGAAGCAGGGTGTCAAACTCTATGACCTTATATTGCGTCCGCAATTGTCGATAATGACGTTGTGCGATTTTATAGCTCCTCTGCGCAGTGCGGTTGAGAATATCGACCCTCTGCGTCGTGAAGAGATAGTCGAAGCTGCGGAGATACTTATCAAGTATCAGGGCTATATTGACCGCGAGCGGCAAGTGGCCGACAAACTTCACCGTCTCGAGGAACTAAAATTGAAAGGACGGTTTGATTACTCTTCAATCAAGGCTCTTTCGACCGAGGCCCGACAGAAACTCGAACGTATACAGCCCGAGACGGTAGCTCAAGCGAGCCGCATACCCGGTATATCGCCCTCTGACATAAACATACTTCTATTGTTGATGGGTAGATGATTGTTTCACGTGAAACATAGGTAAGTAAATAATAAACAAATAATTAACACGATAAACATTATGGAATACGTTAAATCAAAAATCAGGGACGTATATGACTTCCCGAAAGCCGGAGTCATATTCCGTGACCTCACAACGATGTTTAAGGACCCCCGTGCCATGCATATAGTGGGCTGGGACCTCGCGCAGCTTTACCGCGCCAAAGGTGTGACCAAGGTGGTGGGTATAGAATCGCGCGGCTTCATAGGAGGCTCCATCCTTGCTTATGAGATAGGGGCGGGTTTCGTTCCCGCGCGCAAGCCCGGAAAGCTTCCGGCCGATACTGTGAGCGCGAAGTTTGAGAAGGAGTATGGTTTTGACGAAATCGAGATTCACCGCGATGCCATAACGCCCGACGACGTTGTGGTCATACACGATGACTTGCTTGCCACCGGTGGCACCATGGCCGCCTGCTACGAGCTTGTTAAAAAAATGAACCCCCGTAAGGTGTACATCAACTTCATTGTGGAATTGAGCGCACTCAATGGCCGTGAAAATCTTCCCGCAGATGCCGAGGTTACCTCGCTTATAGTTTATTGACGCCATACATACAATTGACCGTTAATTGGCAAAAGTAGAAAAATCACAGGCGCTGAAGGAGAAAATATCAATCCTTCCCGACACTCCCGGCTGCTATCTTTATTATGATGCGGCCGGTAATGTCATATATGTCGGCAAGGCCAAAAACCTTAAGCGCCGGGTGTCGTCATACTTCAACCGCACCCACGACTCCGTGAGGACCATGCTGCTTGTGCGCAACATAGCCGATATGCGTTATATCGTAGTGCCTACCGAGCAGGATGCGCTCAATCTTGAAAATTCGCTTATAAAGGAGTACAAGCCGCACTACAATGTGCTGCTCAAGGACGACAAGTCCTATCCATGGATTGTGGTCACCAAGGAGCACTATCCGCGGGTGTTTCTGACACGCACGCGCATCAAGGACGGATCGAAATACTTCGGCCCTTATACCAATGCGGGTGTGGCCAAGGCGGTGCTCAATCTTATCCGCGAGCTGTATCCGGTGCGTACGTGCCGCCATGCCATCACTCCCGATTATGTGGCGAAGGGTAAAGGGCGCCTGTGTCTTGAATATCATCTAAAGAACTGTATGGGGTGCTGTACCGGACTTATCGGTCAGGACCGGTACGGAGAGATGATGGATCATGTAAGGCAGATACTTCGAGGCGACACTCAGGAGTTGCTCGACTACCTGCGTGCCGAGATGGAAAAACTGGCTGCCGAACTCCGCTTTGAGGAGGCGCAGTTGCTTAAAGAGAAGTATGACCTCGTGGCCCGCTATCAGTCAAAGAGCGTCATCGTGAGCCAGACGCTCGATGATATCGACGTGTTTGGCGTGGACGATGACCGCGATATGGTATATGTCAACTACATGCATGTACGCCGCGGAGCTATCGTGCGCAGCATAACGTTTGAGTACAAGCGCCGTCTTGACGAGCCGATCGAGGACATACTGGGCTATGCCATAACGGAGGCCGCCGAGAAGTTTGATATCGAGTATGACGAGATTGTCATTCCTGTTAAGCCTTATATAGAACTTGAGGGTGTCATATACACTGTGCCGCAGCGGGGCGACAAGATGAAACTTCTTGAAGTGTCGACCCACAATGCGCGACAGAACAAGATCGACTCGCTCAAGATGATGGAGAAGCATGATCCGGAGAAACGCGTTGAACGTACGCTTGAGCGAATGAAGGCCGACTTCCGTCTGTCGGTGCTGCCTCGACATGTGGAGTGTTTTGATAATTCCAATATACAGGGCACGAATCCTGTAGCCTCATGCGTGGTGTTTCGCAATGCCAAACCATCCAAACGCGACTACCGCCATTTTAATATCAAGACAGTCGAGGGCCCTGACGACTTCGCTTCTATGAAGGAGGTGCTTACCCGCCGCTACACCCGCATGATGGAGGAGGGCGAGGAGCTGCCGCAGCTTATTGTGGTCGACGGAGGCAAAGGTCAGCTAAGCGCCGCTGTAGAGGCGCTTGACGACATGGGGCTGCGCGGCACTATAGCGGTAGTGGGCATAGCCAAGCGTCTTGAAGAGATATACTTTCCGGGCGACAGTGTGCCGCTTTATATTGACAAGAATTCCGAGTCGCTGCGAGTGGTGCAGCAATTGCGCGACGAGGCTCACCGCTTCGGCATAACCCATCACCGCAACAGGCGTAGCAAAGGCCAGATAGTCAGCGAGTTAGATGATATAAAGGGCGTTGGTGAAAAAACAAAACAGGCTCTGCTTCAGCACTTTAAGAGTGTCAAGCGTATACGTGAAGCCTCTATCGACGCCATCGCCGGTATAACCGGACCTTCAAGGGCATCGCTTATTTACAATGCCCTGCATCCTGAGGGTGAACAATTAGACCAATAACCCGCTATGGAGCAAAAGAGAATAAATAAAATAGGCCGGGCCGATGTCGTGTGGAATTTCTGCGCGTCGTTGCTGAAGATTGCTTCATCGCTGTTGTTGCTGCCGGTAATTCTGAAAAAATTTCCGACCGACATAGTGGCTGTATGGAGTATATTCTCGTCCATATCGGTGCTGACCTATCTGCTCGATTTTGGTTTCAACAACTCTTTTGTGCGTACGGTCACCTACATATTCAGCGGTTGCACCACCTTAAAGAGGAGCGGTTATGAGACCCTTGACTGCGACAGCCCTGTTGACTACTCGCTGCTAAAAGGAGTCATAAAGGCCATGCAGTGGTTCTACAAGCGAGCCGCGGCGGCGCTCTTTCTCTTGCTTGTATGTGCCGGCACGCCTTATCTGCTGTCGGTACTTGAAAACTATCCCGCCATACGCAACGAGGTGCTTCTGGCATGGGCCATCTTTATCGTCAACAATACTCTGATACTGTACACACTTTATTTCGAGGGCCTTCTTCAGGGGCGCGGTTATGTGAAAGAGATCAAGCAGATAATCGTGGTGTCGCATCTCGCTTATCTTGCCTTGGCTATAGTTCTTGTTTTCGCCGGATGCGGTCTTGTGGCTCTTGTCACGTCGCAGGTTTCGGCCACGATAATACTGCGTGTGCTTGCCCACAGACTCTTCTATGACCGCGACACATTAGCACGTCTAAGGGCATCGGAATGTTCCGACCCGAAGGCAGTGCTGAGCACCGTGTTTCCCAACGCCGTCAAGATAGGCATCACCTCGCTCGGCAGTTTTCTCATATCGAAGTCGGCTATTTTCATAGGCTCGATGTTTATGCCGCTTGCCATGATAGCCTCTTACGGCATAACGATGCAGATTCTGTCGAGCATCTATTCGGTGGCCGGTATATATGTGTCGACCTATATACCTAAGATAACCGCATCGAGGGTCAGGGCCGACAAGGGCCCCATAATGACCATAGTGTGCCGCGGCTGGGCCGTGTCGGCTGTGATATATATTGTGAGTGCGGGCGGACTGTGTGCGCTCGGTCCTTATCTTCTTGAGCTGCTCGGCAGCAAGACCATGCTCCTTCCCGGTGCCATGATAGCTGTGGCCGCCGTCATATCGTTTCTGGAGATGACCCATGCCATGGCCGGCAATGTGCTTCTTACAAAAAACTACGTGCCGTTTTTCATTCCTTCCATAGTGTCGGGCTTATGTACGGTGGCGCTTCTTCTGCTGTTCATGAATTTCACCGACTTGGGCCTTTGGGGGCTCATACTTGCCCCGGGCATCGTACAACTGGCGTATCAGAACTGGAAGTGGCCGCTGGAAGTATACCGCGACCTGAGATGTTAAATTTTGCCGTTACGCCCGATTGTGCATAAATGGGGCAGTGGCGGGGCTTATCTTTGCGGTATCAAAATCAATACTTATCGCAATGAAAAGCACAGCTATCATCGCTACGGCCGTAACGGCCATGGAGATCGCCACGCCCATAGGCACCAAGGAGGCGGTCAGTCATTTCACCATACGTGAGCTCACATACAGTGTCACCGCCCACAGGCTTGACATCGACAATACACCGCCGCCCGATGCGGTTGTGTGCATGCGGAGGCTTATAGACAAAGTTCTTGAGCCGGCACGCCGGCAGCTCGGCGCTCCCATAAAGGTCAACAGCGGATATCGCTGCAAGGCCCTCAACAGGGCCGTCGGTGGAGTGGAGCGTTCCTATCATCTTGCGGGGCGTGCGGCCGACATAACGACAGGAAGCGTTGCCGGCAATCGCGTGTTGTGGTCGATACTTCATAAATTGCCTCATACGGAGCTTATATGGGAGGGAGGCGGAGCATGGATTCATGTGGCATTGTAAATTTGCTATTGTTAAATTTGGCTTAACGGCTAAAATATCTTAATTTTGCGATTAAGATTAGCGCAAATAGCATATATGTTAATTGTTAGAGGTATGAAATTTTGTATAGAGGACTCTTGTCTTTATGACGGGAGGGCGCTGGTCGTATTAAAACCCGAACTAATTTATTAGACTATGAACTATTGGCTTATTAACTGTATCGCGGCTTTTTTAATCAGTGTATTTTTTGCCGGTGTGTTAATACCGCAGATTCTGCTGGTTGCCTTCAGACGTAATCTTTTCGACCAGCCCGATGAACGCAAAATTCACCGTGGTGCGGTGCCGCGTCTGGGAGGAATTGCCTTTACACCGGTCATATGTTCGGTGCTGGCGCTGCTGTTGGGCGTGAGCACGTTGCTCGGCCGTCTAGAGCTGTGCGCATACATGGCCCGCAATGCAGCTACATTGGCGTTTGGTTTCTGCTCGCTGTTTACACTTTATCTTGTCGGCATGTCCGATGACCTGATAGGCGTGCGCTACCGAGCCAAATTTATCATGCAGATACTTTGTGCGGTGTTGCTGCTGGCCGGAGGGCTTTGGCTTAATTCTTTGCACGGAGTGTTGTGGATTCATACTTTGCCGTGGTGGCTGGGTATGCCGCTGACAGTCATTGTCATTGTCTATATTGTCAATGCCATCAATCTTATCGACGGCATCGACGGGCTTGCATCGGGTCTGGCGGCCGCGGCACTTATCATATACGGCTGTGCGTTCTTCATGATAGGCCGCTATGTATACGCCATATTGTCATTTTCAACATTAGGGGTGCTGGTGCCTTTCTTTTATTACAACGTATTCGGCGATGTCAAGAAGCGCAAGAAGATATTCATGGGCGATACCGGCAGCCTTACCATGGGATTGCTGCTGTCATTCCTGAGCCTTGAACTGTATCAGGCTTCGGCCGATACTTCGAAATTGCTTGACGTCAATCCGTTTATCCTCGCCTTTACGCCTCTGCTTATACCGTGCATGGATGTGGTCAGGGTATTTATGCGTCGCATACGTCATCATGGCAATCCGTTTTTGCCCGACAAGACCCACATACATCACAAGCTGCTCGCTCTCGGCATAAAACCGAGGCTGTGCATGGTTCTCATCGTGGCTATAGCGTTGGTCATAAGTGCGGTCAACATCCTGCTGTCATATGCAGTTAACGTGACTTTGCTGCTTGTCGTCGATGTTTTGGTGTGGACATTGGTCAATATATGGCTGTCGCGTAAAATTTCGTCGCATGACAATACAATATCGGCGGCAAAATAGAGTATATAATAAAAGGTACAAAAATCGATACATTTATATGTCAGGTAAATTCAGAATAGCATTATTGTTACTGACCCTGTCCTTGGGGTCGTTGTCGTCCTATGCCCGCATGACCGACGAGCAGGTAGTACAATACGTGAAGACAGCCACGGCACAAGGAAAGTCAAAGCAGCAGATAGGAAAAGAACTTATAGCCCGCGGTGTGACTCAGGAGCAGGTCGAGCGACTGAAATCGCGGTATGAAGAAGAAACCGCTACTACGGGGCAGAGTACCCAGTCCGCGACCGGCAATAAATCACGCATGCGTTCGTCGGCCATCGCGCAGCAGCCCGACTCCACCATGCTCGGGTTTGATTATGTCATCACCGATACGGTCACTGAGGAGCCGAGCCGACGTATATTCGGTCAGAATGTATTTACCAACCGCTCGCTTTCGTTTGAACCGAATGAAAATGTGGCTACCCCGCAAAATTACCGCCTCGGCCCCGGCGATGAGGTAGTGATCGATATATGGGGCGCGAGCGAGGATCAGATCCGCCAGACGATATCGCCCGAGGGCAGTATAATAGTATCGCAGATAGGTCCGGTCTATCTTAACGGCATGACCATATCGGAGGCCAATAACCATATCAAAAACAAGTTTTCGAGCAAATATGCCGGCATCGGAGGCAACGAGCCGGAGAGCGACATAAACCTCACTCTCGGTCAGGTGCGCACTATTCAGGTCGATGTCATGGGTGAGGCCGTGGTGCCCGGCACATACCGCCTGTCGCCGTTCTCGACGGTGTTTCATGCGCTGTACAAGGCCGGCGGTATCAACGATATAGGCTCGATGAGAAACATTGAGGTGCTCCGCGGCGGACGTCGCATCGTGGGCGTCGATGTATATGAATACCTTTTCGGCGGTAAGCAGACCGGAAACATAAGGCTTCAGGAGGGCGACGTCATCATAATACCGCCCTATGACAGGCTCGTATCGGTCGAAGGCAATGTGAAACGCCCCATGTCATATGAAATAAAGAGCGACGAGACTCTTGCCGACCTTATAGATTATGCCGGCGGATTCTCCGGCGATGCATATACCGAGCAGGTAAGACTGGCCCGTCAGACCGGCCGCGAAAACGAATTGTTCAATATCGTGAGCGGCGACTTCTCTGACTATCGCCTCAATGACGGCGATATAGTCACCGTAGGTTCGATACTTGACCGGTATGCCAATCGTGTGGAGCTGAAGGGGTCTGTATTCCGCCCCGGCATGTATGCGCTCGCTACCGATCTGCGTACTGTAGGTGACCTTATTAAGAATGCCGACGGGCTTCTTGAAGACGCCTATACCAACCGTGCCCTTCTATATCGCGAGGGTCCCGACCTGTCGCTTCAGATAATACCGCTTGACATAGAGGGCATCCTTTCGGGCCGTCGCCCCGACGTGACGCTGAAGCGCAACGACATTGTGGATATACCGAACACAAGAGATCTTGAAGACCAAGGCGTGATTGAGATATACGGTCAGGTCAACAAGCCCGGAGCATATCCGTTTGCCAGCAATACTACCATCGAGGACCTCGTCATTCAGGCCGGCGGCCTCCTGCGTGGAGCTTCTACCGCGCGTGTCGATGTGTCGCGGCGTCTTATCGACCCCACAAGCCTTATGCCTACCGACGAGATAGCCAAAGTATACAGTTTTGGACTCAAAGACGGTTTTGTCATCGACGGCACACCGGGTTTCACCCTTGAGCCTTATGACATGGTCGAGGTGCGCCGCAGTCCCGGTTACCAGCCGCAACGACGCATCAGCATAAGAGGCGAGGTGGCCTTTGACGGAGGCTATACGCTTACCAACAAGAATGAGCGTCTGAGCGATGTCATACGCCGTGCAGGTGGAGTTACAAAGTCGGCTTACATGCGTGGAGCCCACGTATTGCGTCAGATGACCCCCGAGGAGATTGCCGTCCGCGACGAGACTTTGCGTCTTGCCACTTCCATGCAGGGCGGCGGCGACTCGATTGCGGTATCAAAGCTCGAGTTGCCCACTTCCTACAGTGTGGCCATCGACCTTGAGGAGGCTCTTGCCCATCCCGGAAGCGAGGCCGACCTTGTGATGCAGGAAAATGACGAACTTGTCATACCCGAGTTTGTGAGCACTGTAAGGATTTCGGGCGATGTGATGTTTCCCAATGCAGTCATGTATAAGCCCGGCAAGAAGCTGAAGTACTATATAGATCAGGCCGGCGGTTACGGTGAGCGTGCCAAGAAGAGCAAGGCGTTCATTGTATATATGAACGGCTCCATAGCCCGAGCCAAAGGCAATGCGGTCATTGAGCCGGGGTGTCAGATTATTGTGCCATCCAAGCATAAGAGCAACGGCGTCAACTGGTCGGCCATCCTGTCGATGACGAGCGTTCTTACCGGACTCGGTACTATGGCCGCGGCAGTAGCCAATATGGTTAAGTAATTCATTGAATTTCACTTGAAAATTAGATATGCAGGAAGAAAACGACGTTATGCGCAATGATGACGAGCAGGAGATAGACCTGCTTGAACTTGCCCGCAAACTTTGGGACAGCCGCAAAACCATACTGAAGTGGGGAGCCGTAGGTGCCGTTGTAGGACTTGTGGTGGCCTTCAGTATTCCTAAAGAATACACGACTACCATAAAGCTCGCTCCGGAGATGAGCGACAATAAGGCCGGTTCAGGTGGCCTCGGCGCATTGGCGGCCATGGCCGGCGTGAATCTCGGCGGCAGTTCGGGTGCCGATGCCGTGTATCCGCAGCTTTATCCCGATGTTGTCGGTTCTGTGCCGTTTGTCATTAGTCTTTTTGATGTGCCCGTCACCGATGCCGACGGCGCCCGTCACACTACCGTCCGTGCCTTTATAGAGGAAGACACCTCGGCCCCTTGGTGGAGCGCTGTCATGGCTCTTCCCGGCAAGGCTATAGGCGGTGTCATGTCGCTTTTGCGCTCCGATGACAATGCGCAGGGCGACGGGGCTGTCAATCCATTCAAGCTCACTCCCGAAGAAAACGCCGTAGTGTCCGCTCTTGCCACCCGCATAGGCGCCGATGTCGACACAAAGACCTCGGTCATATCACTGTCGGTGACCATGCAGGACCCTATGGTATCGGCCATGCTGGCCGACACGGTGGCTGCGCGGCTGAAGACCTACGTCACCGATTATCGCACCGAAAAAGCGCGTCGCGACATGGAGTATGCACAGCGCATCAACGATGAAGCCAAGCAGGACTACTACGACGCGCAGCAGAAGTATGCCGAATACATGGACCGCAATCAGGGACTTGTCACACGTGCCGCACAGACCGAGAGCGAACGCCTCCAGAATGAGGCGTCACTCGCTTTCAGCCTGTATAATCAGACGGCACAGCAGCTTCAGATAGCACGTGCCAAAGTACAGCAGACAACACCCGTATATACCGTCGTTCAGCCGGCCACTGTGCCCTTGCGTCCCTCAAAGCCCTCCAAGATGCTCATTCTTGTAGGTTTTATATTCCTTGCAGTCGTGGCTGCGTCGGCATGGATTCTGTTTGGACGCGACCTCGTCGACGGATTCCGCAAGAAAGCATAGGGGGATATACGTTTATTCCTGCGACGCCTTGTATTCGTTGTAGTAATCTTCGAGTATGCGGCGTATGGCGCTGCCTATTTTCAGATAGTCCTCTTTGTTCAGATTGGCAAGCGATGCCCTTACCGACCATGCGGGGCCGTCAAAACCGTCGCCGTTGAGCAGCACCACTGCAGTGTCGGCCGCAAGCCGCATCACGAAGTCAAGAGGCTCGTAATGCTCTTCCATGAACTTGGCAAACTCCTCGCCGTAAAACTTCTTGGCCCATACCATCATGTCTATCTCCGAGTAGTATCCGGCTCTAAGAGGGTCGGGAAGAAGTGTGAAGCCTGTTGTCTGCCACATTGACTCCAGTCTGCCGGTGATTATGGACTGCATCTTTGACTTATACACATTATCCTTGTCCATGAGCGAGAAGGCGGCAAAGAGCATCATCTGCATCTGTTGGGGAGTCGACAGACCTGCCGTATGATTGAGCGCTACAAGACGGCTGTCGGCGACCATGCGGTCTATGAACTTGATCGATGCCGGGTCAAGCGACAGAGAGCCGTAACGCTTTGCCAAGATAGCCTTGCGTTCATCAGAAAGAGCTTCCGTCTTACGGTCGAAGACATTGCCGTCACGTTTTATGGCTATCACCGCAAGACGCCATCCCGTGGCTCCGAAATACTTCGAGAACGAGTACACACACATGCAGTTGTCAGGCAGTTCATACATAAGTGAGTGAAAATCCTTAACGAATGTACCGTATACGTCATCGGTCACTATCATAAGCCCGGGATTGTCATTTCTGACTATTTCCGTTATGCGTTTTATCGTCTCGGGTGCGAGAGTATAGCTCGGCGGGTTGCTCGGATTCACAAGACAGAGCACTTTCACTGACGGGTCACGCAGCTTGTCTATCTCCTCGTCGGGATACTGCCATGTATGGTAACCGTCGCCCTCCACGGCATTGGCGCTTATATTTATCACGTCAAAGTCAAAGCGGTCAAGCTGCGGTATCTCTATGTAGGGAGTGAATATCGGGGTCATCAGCGCTATCTTGTCGCCCTTTGATATGAGGAAGTTCTCCTGTAGCGAGTCAAAGGCATAGCACATGCCCGCCGTGCCTCCCTCCGTGGCGAAAAGGTCGTAGACCGTGTCGTCGTCATCGCCGCCCATCTCGTGCTGCAGATAATCACGCACCATCAGTTCGGCCGATGCAAGCATGCGGTCGGGAGTCGGATACTGGTCGCCCATTATGGCTTCGGCCCACTCGTGAGCGAGGCTGTCGCGGTCCATCACGCCCTTGCCGGCTATGTATTCAAACGCACCTGATAGCAGCGCGGCCCCAGTATCGTCTTTGTGGCGCTTCAGAAAATCGGCAAATCGCTCGCCGCAGCCGTTTTTTGACGGTATGCCGGCTATGCCGTCACTGTCGTCGGCAGTACGGCGGCACTCCTCAAGGCCGAACTTTCCGAGCAGAAAAAATGCTTCACGCGGATAAGTGGCTATCCAGTTCGGGTTACCGCGGCCAGCGTTAAGAAACGTGGCCGTCGACTTACGGGCGTCTTCCTGTGCCATCTCTATCAGTTTGTTCTTTATCTCGAAAGGACTCATCTTTTCAAGTTCCTTTTCATAACTCCGGCATACCGGACACTCTCTTTCTTTAAAACTCATGACATTTTCTTGTTTTTCGGTTATTCTACATAATAAGTACAAGCACCACGCCCCATATGATGAGCAGAGTATTGCCTATGGCGTAGGTGATCGTGTATCCCATGGCTGGTATCGTGCTGTTGAGTGAGTCCTGAATGGCTCCTAACGCAGCGGTCGTAGTACGGGCGCCGGCGCAGCACCCCAGCGTTATGGCCGGATGAAAATGAAATATTTTCGCCCCCATGAATATACCTATGAGCAGAGGCAGGGTAGTGGCTATAATTCCCGCAAACAAAAGCATGAACCCTACATCTTTCAGACCGCTTATGAACGACGGGCCGGCGGTAATGCCTATGACGGCTATAAACATGTTGAGACCGAGATTGTTGAGCACCCATAGCGATGCATCCGGTATGCGGCCGAAAGTAGGATGCTTCGACCGGAGCCATCCGAATACAAGACCCGCTATCAGAGCGCCGCCGCTTGTACTTAGGCTTATCGGCACACCGCCAAGATGTATGGTCAGCGCACCTATGAGGCCGCCTATAAGTATTCCGAAGCCCACAAAGACAAAATCGGTCTTGTTGGTCGGACGGTCGATATACCCGAGTTTCTCTGCAGCTGCGGTCACCTCCTGCGGCAGACCTACAATCTCTATTATGTCGCCGCCGAGAAGTTGTGTTTGCGCAAGCACGGGTATTGACACTGTTCCGCGGGTTATCTTCTTTATCGTCACCCCGTACATGAACGGTTTTGAACGCAGTTGGTCCACCGTAAGACCGTCGACCGTCTTTTTCGTTATCATGACCGGGATGTCCTCCGCCGCAAACGACAGAAGCTCAAGATCCGATACCTCCGGACCTATCCAGCTTTCATCCTCGATGATAAATTCGCGGCGGCCGCTCAGCACGATTTCGTCGCCCTTGGCCACCATGGGCTTAGTACTCACCTCCGCTATGCCTTTGGGCGTCCTTACACGCTCTACAAATATACGTCGGCCAAGTTCTTTGAAATGAGCCTCGATGTCATCAACCGACTTTGGCGTATCAAAAAAATCAGACGTCACCTTATAAGCGCGAAAGGCTACCGGACGCGACGCGTCGATAAATGCCGGGTCGTTTGTTATGCTGCTTTGGCTCATGTTCTTCTCAAGCTCGGCTGTCTGTGCCTTTACCTTGTCAAGTCCGCCAAGAAGCCGGGGGCCTATGTTGCCTAACAGATAGGCCGACCCTATCGTGCCGAATATATAGGTCACCGCATAACACACAGGTATCATGTCGAGCCACTGCTTCTTTGTCTCCTCCGATACTCCCAGTGTGCCTATCGTATCCTCACCGACGCCTATGACAGCCGATATTGTCTGTGCCCCAGAGAACAGTCCAAGCGCCTCGCCGGTGTTGTAGCCGAAGAGTTTGGCCGTGCCCCATGTGACGACAAGCACCGTGACACACATAAGCACCGCGAAGTACACCTGCTTCACGCCGTCGCCCTTGAGCGAACGAAAAAACTGCGGCCCCACGCTGTAGCCGATGGCAAACAAAAACATGAGGAAGAACACCGACTTCACCGGCCCCGGAATCGATATGTCCATCTGACCCACGACAATACCCACAAGAAGTACCGACGTCACTATGCCCAGTGAAAAACCCTTGTACTTCAGCTGTCCTATCAGAAATCCCACTCCTATGGTGAGAAATATCGCCAGAGAAGGATATTCCCTGAATGTATCTATGATCCACATGACTCAATAGGTTTTAACTTTCTGCATATGACAATACCGTAGGACTCTCCACGTCCACTCCATATTCTTTGGCCCGCGCGAGGATAGCTTGTGCCAATTTCGGCTTAAGACCCTCTGGACAATACCTGAAGTAAGCCTCCGCAGCCCTCACATGGGCGGCGTCAGGCATCGGATATTCACGACGTTCTGGCAATCCGAATACGCTGTCGGGCAACTCCTTCTTCTCTTCATAACTCAATCGGTCATTCATAACGGTAAAAATTAATAATAACATAACACCTCACCCCCTTATCCTGTTCTATGGCGCCCCGCTGCCAATCAGCCTGATCTTACTCCCCGTTGTCAAAATGTTAAAATGTTACGCGCCTATTCGTCAAAATGATAATTTTATGCCATTTTAGCCCTAAAAAACATCTGTTTTTGAAAATAAATTAGATTTTTTGCCATTTTATTAAACTTTATTAGTAATTTTGCGACATCGCCAGTGTGCGAATATTTTTATTAGGTTAATTTTTATTTAGTTTTATCAATTTTTGTAGTATGAAGAAGTTATTTCTTATGCTTTGTGGGCTACTTATGGTTGCCGTTGTGTCAGCGCAGACACGTACGGTAAGCGGTACAGTAGTTGCTGCGGCCGACAATGAGCCACTTATCGGTGCCACTGTCGTGCCGGTCGGAGGCGGTAGCGGTACAGCCACTGACATCGACGGTAAATTCCATATCACCGTCCCCGGCAGTGTCAAAGAAGTAAAAGTGTCTTACGTGGGCATGAAGACCGTCACATTACCCTTGACCGACGGTATGGTCGTTAAACTCGAGATGTCCGATAACCGCCTTGACGAAGTCATCGTTACCGGCTACGGTACCGGCAAAAAACTCGGCTCGGCTGTAGGATCTCTTAACGTTGTTAATGAAGATGTATTTGCCAATTCTCCTGCGCCCAACTTTGTGGATGCTCTTCAAGGACAGGTTCCGGGTCTTAGCATCTTCTCTAATACAGGTGAACCTTCGGCAACACCCGCTAACATCCGTATAAGAGGTGTCAACTCGTTGGATGCAAGCAATACCCCGCTGTTCATCCTTGATGGAGCTCCCGTAACCTCATCTGTATTTACTACTCTTAGCATGAATGACATCGAAAGCGTCACGGTTCTGAAAGATGCTGTATCAACAGCTATCTACGGTTCTCGTGCTGCTAATGGTGTTATCGTGATTACTTCGAAAAAAGGTAAATTCGGACAAAAGGCTAAGGTCACTGTCCGTGCTAACGTAGGTTGGTCTTCTCCTGTTGAGAATAAGATTAAAATGATGAACTCTCAGCAGTATATCGAATTCCGCGATAAGATCAATCAGCCTGTAACTGCTGAAGTTCGTGAACTTGTTGAAAAGTATGGTATCAGTACTGACTGGCAGAAAGAGATGATCAAGGACAATGCCATGACATATTCTCTTGAAGGACAAGTTTCCGGCGGTAGTGACAATCTGAGCTATACTATATCTCTCAATCATTACGATCAGGACGGTCTTATCGCCTCTTCGGGTATGCGTAGGGAGTCACTTAGAGCAAGTCTTGAATCTAAAGTCAATAATTGGTTGCGTATAGGCTTTCAGGGAAATTTAGGCTATCGTGAATATGAGACGAATAGTGCTGCTGCAGCTGCCGGAACTTTCTATACCAACAACCCTATAGTTCAGTCGTATATGATGATGCCTTATGATTCGCCCTATTATTATACAATTGAGAATGGCGATATCGTGTATGGTGATAAGGCTGTATGGTATAAGTATACCGGTGACGGTGATGCCAATTGGCTTACTAAGCTCAATAAAGGTAAACGAAGCAGCGTTACCGCCAACTTGTTGCTGTCTGAGGTCATAACCCCGATAAAAGGGCTTACTATCCGTTCGCAGCAGGCTTTGGATGCTTATGACTATCGCAATTCCTCTATCTGGACTGCTGTCGATAATTTTGTAACTCCAATGGGTGATGTCACTGATTTCGGACAGTATACTACTCGTCAAAGAGGAGAATCTTTTGAAAGATACTACTCGTTCGTATATACAAATACGGCTGAATACCGTTTCTCGATCAATAATCTTCACAACATATCGGTACTTGCCGGTCAGGAATCTATAATCAATAAATCTAATCAGTTCAATGTGGCTACTACGGGTCAACCCAATAATTCGCAGATGTTGTTGACCAATGGTACCGATATTGACCTTAAAAATAATGTAGACCAGGAAATTGAGGAAACAACGATAAACTCTTATTTCTTCAATGCGTCTTACGATTTCGACAATCGTTATTTCTTGGATTTCTCAATACGTCGCGACGGTAGCTCCAAATTTGCTCCCGATCATCGTTGGTCTACTTTCTGGTCGGCCGGTGTGATGTGGAATGCCAAATCAGAGTCTTTCCTTCAGCCCTATACTTGGATTGATGATTTGAAATTCCGTGTCAACTATGGTACTACAGGTAACTCCGGCATTGGAAACTACAAGTATTTCGGTACTATAGGTTCAGGTAATCTCTATAATGGAGGCAATACTCTTATATTGGGTCAGGCTCCCAATTATGACTTGAAATGGGAGACTGTACGCTCGTTTGACGTAGGTTTTTCTTTCGGGTTCTTGGACAAGCTCTACGGTAGTGCTGACTTCTATGTGAAGAATACCGAAGATATGTTGATGGAGATACCCTATAGTTTTACTACCGGATATGATTCCGGTTCGGGTAACATTGGGTCCATGCGCAATACCGGTGTTGATGTTGAACTTGGTGCTCACATCATTAAAACCCGCGACTGGTATTGGGGAGTACGTGTGAACTTCAACTATAACAAGAACGAGATTACCGGACTCTTTAACGGCAAGCAGTTCTACTCGATGCCTGATTACGGATTGTATTACGAAATCGGAAAGGATGCCAATCAGTTGCGTACCGTTATGTATGCCGGTGTGGATCCCCGCGACGGACAGCAGATGTGGTATGACAAAGACGGTAACCTTACCAAAGAGTTTAACAGAGAGCGTGATGCTGTTTCGACAGGCAAGAGCTTTATTGCTCCGTGGACAGGTGGTTTTGGCACCAATCTCCGTTGGAGAAACATATCTCTTAGCGCAGACTTTAACTGGGCCGCTGAAAAGTATATATTCAACTGGGCGCACCAGATGGTAAGTGCTGCTTATCGTGCCACATCGACCAACCAATGTGTTGACATGCTTAACGTGTGGACCAAGCCCGGTGATATCACCGACATACCTAATGCTGACCAGCAACCTCAGGCTGACTCTCGTTATCTTGAGAATTCGTCATTTGTTCGTATGAAAAATCTTACTCTTCAGTATGATTTTGAGAAAAAACTCATCAACAAACTGGGTGTGCAGGGTTTAGCCCTTCATTTTACTGGGCGTAATCTCTTGACATTCACACCTTCAGGATATACCGGAACAGACCCCGAGTACGAGAACAATGGTGTGCGTTTCTCTTATCCCAATACTCGCCAGTATGAGTTTGGTCTTGAAGTTACATTCTAAAATTTGATTAAAAACACATGAAAAAAATATTATTCTCAATAATCGCTCTGGGCGGGTTACTGACCTCTTGCGATATGGATTTGAAGCCGGAAGGTGTAATAGATACAACTTCTGCTATAAATACGATTGAGGATTGCGAGTATTTCCGCAATGGATTTTACAGTAATCTTCGTTCACTTGGTTGTGGAAGCTGGATTGGAAATACAGAGCTTCAGATGGACCAGTTCTTGGGCCTTACCAGCAATGGTGCGCGCGGGGCATATTTTTCCAACAGTCAGATAACATCAGGTTATAGTGATATAACAACACCCTACGCTTCATTGTATTCTGCTATTAACGGTGTGCTTTTCTTTCTTGAAAATGCCGAGCCTATGCTTGAAAGCGGTAGCCTGACGCCCGAGAATCAGTTAAGACTCAAACGTTACATAGGTGAAGCCAAGTTTGCTCGTGCATATTACTATTATTGGCTGATGGATCACTATTGTCAGGCTTACTCATCTGACAAGGGAGATCAGGAAGGACTTGGCCTTTCTATCGTTGAACGTTTTAATCCTACCGGCGATACAAGTTCATATCCCGGACGTAGTTCGATGAATGACGTCCTTTCGTTGATTGACAGCGATCTTACCGCTGCTCTTGATGCGCTTACAGAGTATGAAAATGCAGGCAATAAAGAAAACTGCCAGCCTAATGCTTCATATCTGTCCACATGGACTGTAAAGGCTTTAAAAGCTCGTATTGCTTTGGCTACGGGAGATAATACAACCGCTGCCAATCTTTCAAAAGACATAATAGAACATGGTCCTTACAGTCTGACAACTGGTCAGGCCTACATTGATATGTGGTCTATAGATGAGGGTTCGGAATTGCTGTTTGTACCTGCGGTACCTAAAAATGAATATAGTTCTATCGGTTCTTCATGCCAGACTTATAATTATTGGTGGGCAAATACGGCGACGGTTGACTATATACCTGCCGCCAATGTGCTGATGTCTTATGCATTGGAAGATATAAGGTATGATGCGTTCTTTATAGACTCTTACCCGGCTACGGTTGAAGGTCAGTCTTACGGTGTAACCGTATTTAATAAATTTCCGGGAAATGAATCTATAATTAATGGTACGGACATGTATAAGAATAAGCCCAAGCCTTTCCGTCTGAGCGAGCAATATCTTATACTTGCCGAGGCTACAGCTGCTACCGATATTACTACTGCAAACGGAGCGCTTAATGACTTGCGTCGTGCCAGAATAACCGGATATGCCGACGGTAACTACAGCGCCGGCCAGATTGTGCAGGAAATACGTGATGAACGTGCTAAGGAACTTATTGGTGAAGGATTCCGTATGAGTGACTTACGACGTTGGAAAGTGGGCTTTTCAAGAAACGGAGATTATGGAGACTATATTCCTCAGAATATTTTGGTTTATGCAGGTCTTCAAGTGCGTTATGAAGCCGGTGACACCCGTTACACATGGCCTATTCCGGCAGATGAGATGGAGATAAATCCTCAATTGGCCGGACAACAGAATCCCGGATACTAAATTGTAGTTAATCAGTTAAAACGTGATAATTATGAAATTAACTAAAATATTTGCAATTGCCTTAGCCGCTCTTGCTTTTACCGGTTGTTCAGATGACAAGAACGATTGGAATACAGCCGGTGGGGTGACAGTTAGTATGGGTGTTCCCGAAATGACTGTTAAGGAGAGCAAGGGGCTGTTTAATGTCCCTGTTGTAGTAACCGGTGATGCCAATGGCCGTATAAAGGTTACTGTAGAGGTTGCTGAAACATCAGAAAATCCTGCAATGGATGATGTTCACTATTATGTGACAACCAAGTCAATTATTATTCCTGCCGATTCGAAGCTGGGAAATATCGAAATTAGAACTCAGGATAATGAGGAAATAAATGATCCTCGAAATTTTGTTGTTCGTATTGTTTCTGCTGATGGGGCTTCTTTAGGTACCGACATTGCTACTGATATTACGATAAAGGACAATGACGCGGAGTTCTATGAGAAGTTATGGGGCAATTGGGATATGCATGTTACAGATGCAAAAGGCAATCCATTAACATGGAAAGTAAAAGTAATTGGATATGAAGAGGGTGAGCCCGGCTATAATGACGTATTGTATATTAGCGGCATCAATGGCTATTCATGGGCTATGCTTGAGCTCTCTTATCACTTTGATATTGAGACTAAGGCTGGTTTCTGCAATGTGGAACTTGGAACTTTGATTGCCGACGGAGTCAACTTCGGTAGCTTCATGGGCAAAGTTATTGCGGCTACAGTCGAGGATGGTATGCTGGTAGAGGAAGGAACTTTCCGTTTGGATTGGAGTAATGACTTTAAGACTCTTAAATTTGAAAATACGCCTTATTTATATCTTGCTGTATTTAATGAAGCGGATGACGAGTTTATGGGAGGCTGGGGCTCTTTCAATCTTATAGACATGACAAGATAAGAAATATTTAGACTTCATACTTCCTTTATATCTGCGAGGGGATGCACCGCAATGGCGCATCCCCTCGCTCTCTTTTCCCGCCCATGTACCTCGTCGGCCAACATGTTCCCCATTGGTCTCATCCGCCTAATTGACCCATCACCTCCCTGCAGCACCGCTCCTGTATGTCGGCTTTCCGCCACCTACATCATGGTTTCACTCCTCCTTCCTCCAATCTATAAAAATGTGGTTGCTAAACAGCGACAATGTTGGTAGGGACGCCAGTACCACGGCGTCCGGCTACGCCACGTATGGTATTCTATAATTGCCCAGCCAGTATGACCGTCTGTCTGTGCGGGCGCCGTGGTACTGGCGCCCCTACATTCTTGCCTTATTTTAAACGTTCCACCGTTTTTTCGATCTGAATAACGATTACTGTAAAAATGTGGTTGTTAAACAGCGACAATGTTGGTAGGGACGCCAGTACCACGGA